>ERZ827492.1-NODE-1-length-533704-cov-33.570433_pt1 | contig 533704 bp, 563 predicted proteins | sample MGYA00519704_ERZ827492 | MGnify/ENA primary metagenome ERZ827492 (study PRJEB31778, sample SAMEA3449325) | human gut metagenome | biome: human gut; feature: human-associated habitat; material: faeces | place: United Kingdom | collected 2010/2012 ... | reverse complement strand
ATTATTTCAAAAAACTAGGAACAGAAGAAATGATTGGTCATATATTTAGTGATTTAAAAGAATATAGAATAGAATATGATGTTAAAACAAGTGAAAAAGCTTTATCAGAAAAATATGATTTAAAAAATATTGTGGATATTTTATCTAAAAACGGATATACTTACCAACTAGATGGAGCAACATGGTTTAAGTGCAGTGGTCTATTTGATGATAAAGATCATGTTTTAATAAAAGAAGATGGTATACCAACATATTTTTTACCAGATATAGCATATCACATGGATAAATACAATCGTGGTTTTGATAAAATGATTGATATATTCGGTGCAGATCATCATGGCTATGTTGCCCGTTTAAAAAGTAGTGTAAAGGCTTTAGGAAATGATCCCGACAAACTTGAAGTAAAATTGCTTCAACTTGTAAGACTCGTAGAAAATGGCGAAGTAGTTAAAATGAGTAAAAGAACAGGAAAATCTGTCACATTAAAAGAATTAATAGATGAAGTCGGAGTAAATGCTGCCAGATATTATTTTTCAAAATATAGCCTAGATACTCAAATGGATTTTGATTTAAGTTTAGCTAAAAAGAAATCTAATGAAAACCCAGTATTTTATGTATGTTACGCATATGCAAGAATTTGTTCAATTTTAAAAGAACAAAAAAATATTAAAAACTGTGAAAAATATATTGCAATTAATGACGATACATCATATAATGTTTTAGAAAAAGTTTACGAATTCCCAGAAGTAGTAAAAAATGCTGCGACTAAAGAATTGCCGCATTTAATTACTAACTATGTATATGAACTTGCAAGTTTATTTCATTTATACTATGCAAAAAATCGCATACTAACTGATGATGAAGAAGAAACTTTAGAAAATTTAAATTTAATTATGGGTGTTAAACAAACATTATTTAATGCTCTAGATCTAATCGGAGTTAATCCACCAGAAAAAATGTAAGGAGAATGATTTATGAAATTAAAGCAAATACCTAAAGAAGAACTTGAATTAATGGGATATGATGACATTGCTTTATTAGTGCTACAAGAAAGTGGCAAAAAAATGAAATTACGCGATATATTTGCGAAAGTATGTAATGCTTTAGGATTACCTGAAGAAACAATTGATAATGAACTAATGGATTTTTTTGAACAAATGTCAATTAATAAAAAATTCATAATGCTAGATAAAGGATATTGGGATCTTCAATCAAGACATAAATTAGATTTAGTATTTGATGAAGAGGATGAAGAAGAAATCGTTGATGACGAAGAACAAGACGAAGAAGATAGTGAAGTAGAAGATGAAGACATTTTCTATGATAAAGCCGATGAAACAGACGATGTTGCAGATGACGATTTAGCAGATTTAGTAGTAGTTGATGACATTGATGAAAATAATCTATAGCTTTTTACCGATTTAAGCCAAAAAGAAAGTGAGGATAAAATGTTTAATAGATTAGATGCAATCGAAGAAAAATATAATGAATTAACTAAAGACTTATCAAATCCAGAAATTCTTAATGATTTTAATAAAGTAAAAGAATTATCAAAAGAACAAAGTGATTTAGAAGAAACATATAAAACATATCAAGAATACAAACTTACTAAAAATAATTTAGAAGAAGCCCATGTTATGGAAAATGATCCAGAACTAAAAGAAATAGCTTTAGAAGATATTGAAATCTTAACAAAAAAACTAGACGAATTATATCATAATTTAGAGGTGTTGCTAGTACCTAAAGATGAAAATGATGGCAAAAATGTTATCATGGAAATAAGAGGTGCAGCAGGTGGTGATGAAGCAAATATTTTTGCCGGGGATTTATTTAGAATGTATTCATATTATGCTGAAGCTAATGGTTGGAAAATAGAAGTTCTTCACGAACTAGCCGGTACCAGCGGAGGATATTCTCAAATTGAATTTATGGTAAAAGGCTCAAATGTATATAGTAAGTTAAAATATGAAAGTGGTTCACATCGAGTACAAAGAGTACCTGTAACGGAAACGCAAGGTCGTGTTCACACATCAACTTCAACTGTACTTGTAATGCCTGAGGTAGATAACGTTAATATTGATATAAAAGAAAGTGATTTAAAAATAGATGTATATCATTCAAGCGGAGCCGGAGGACAATCAGTAAATACCGCCAATTCAGCAGTACGAATAACACACGTTCCAACCGGAGTAGTAGTTACATGTCAAACAGAAAGAAGCCAACTTCGTAACAAGGAAAGAGCAATGCAACTATTAAAAATAAAGATTAATGATGAAATTACACACAAACAAGAAAGTGAAATCGGAGCAACAAGAAAATATAAAATTGGTACCGGGGATCGTTCAGAAAAAATAAGAACATACAACTATCCACAAAATAGGGTTACAGATCATAGAATTAATTTTTCAACAATGACTTTAGATAGAGTAATGGATGGTGAACTAGAACCTATTATAGAAGCTTTAATTAATGAAGATTTAAAATTAAAATTAGCTGGTATGTCTTTAGAGTAACCAGCTTCTTTATTATATGGAGTATACATGAAACCAGATTATATAAGTTTCCCAGACTGGGAGTTATTAACAAAAAAATATCCGAATAAAAAAGAACTTTTAGACAAGTTAGCAACAGGTTATCCATCTCAATACCTGCTTGGGAATGTGGAATTTTACGGAAACATAATAAATGTAAATGAAAAAGTATTAATTCCAAGATTTGAAACAGAGTTGCTTGTAGATAAAACTATTAAATACGCAAAGAGTATATTTAATAAAAAAATAAACATAATTGATTTAGGAACAGGCAGTGGATGTATAGCAATTTCAATAAAGAAAAATTTAGATTGTAATGTAACTTCTCTAGATATTTCCATGGATGCTTTAGAAGTTGCAAAAACAAATGCAAGACTTAATAACACAGAAATAAATTTTATAAATAAAAGTATGACTGAAAATTTAAGTAATAATTATGACATTATTATATCTAATCCACCATATATTCCATATAATGGTTTTGTTGAAGATAAAGTTAAAGAAAATGAACCAAACATAGCTTTATTTGCAAGTGATAATGGACTATTTTTCTATAAAGAAATACTAAAAAAACATTTGAATAATTTAAATAGTCCAGGAATAATGGCTTTTGAATTCGGAGATAATCAAAAAGAATCATTAGAAGTTATTATAAGAGGTTTAAATTTAAAATACAGTTTTGAAAATGATTTACAAGGATTACCAAGATATTTGTTTATTTTTAAATAATAGATTTACAATTAACTAAATTTTGAAATTGTTAATACATTTAAAACACGATAAAGAATTCATAATCAAATAACCTGAAATACCATTAAATATATGATAATATAAGTATATATGAAAGAACATTTCATATAATAAAAAAAAACATTTGATTTTTGTCAGTCAGATGCCTACTTTTTATTGATGTGGATGTTTACTTGAACATTTATAATGACAAGTAAACATTTTTTTTATGCTACTAAAAGCCTCATTAAAAAAGAATTAATCGACTTTAATCTCATAAGACCACCTTTTCATAATTAACAAAATCCCCATTTAAAAAAGATTGCTAATTACTCCGGTAGTAGGCATCTAACAATCAAAAGTTTCGATATTTATTATAACAAAATGTGGATATCAATAAAGGAAATAATATGGCTTTTAGGAAAAATAAAATATCAAGAAAATAGTTTTTATATATTTACTTATAGTATTTTAAAATTTAATTATTATTACTCAATGAATAAATATTCTATTTTATGCCCATCAATATTTTAGGTGATCAATATGAAAAAAATAATAATAAGTTTATTTATAGTGACAATACTTCTTTTAGCTAATAAAAATGATACAAAAGTTTTAATACCAGATAATGCTATAAGATTTAGAATTATAGCTAATAGCAACTCTATTGAAGATCAAAAAGAAAAAATAGAAATAAGAAATGAACTAGAACCAATTATAGCTGATATTTTAAATAATTCAGATTCTAAAGAAGAAACAAAAAATGAAATAGATTTAAATATGAATGAAATAAATAACGTTATTAATAAGTATAATTCTAATTATGATATAAATTATGGTCTTAACTACTTCCCTGAAAAAAATTATAAAGGAGTAACTTATAAAGCTGGAAATTACGAATCTCTAGTAGTAACTTTGGGAGACGGACTCGGGGATAATTGGTGGTGTGTATTATTTCCTCCGTTATGTTTACTTGAAGCAAATGAAACTGATTATGACGATATCACATATACATCTTATTTACAGGAATTATTAAATGAATACTAACTCTCGAATAAATAGGTATCATATTTAAAACAAATATGATATTCTTTTTTTAGAAAGAGGTGCGAATATGAATGTTGGAAAAAACATTGCAAAATTTAGAAAGGAAAAGAATTTAACTCAAGAGGAATTAGCCAAAAATATTAATGTAAGTCCTAAAACAATAAGTAGTTATGAAAACAATAGAAACTTGCCCACAATAGAAACACTACTATTATTATCTCAAGTTTTAGAGGTCTCAATTGATGAAATAGTTGGTAAAACAAACAAAGATAAAACTGCTACAAAAGAAAAGTATGATAAACAAAGAAAGAATAATTTACTAATAATATTTGCTATAAGTTTATTTTCATTATGTCTATTTTGTATTCATGAATTTATAGTGTTAGGTAGTTTAGTAACTGTATCAAATGATTTAAAAGAATATTTATCAATAAAAGACGTTATAAAAATAATAATTAATAATGGTTTAATTTATATAGTATCTGTTCTATGGATATATTTAATTTACTATTTTAAATTAAATGAAAAAAATCTTGTAACTACTATAATAGTGTCTTTCTTAATTGTATTTTTAATGGCAATACTTATAGTAACTATATAGAAATTTAAAAGGATGTATAGATATGAATGTTGGAAAAAACATTGCAAAATTTAGAAAAGGAAAAAAATATAACTCAAGAGGAATTAGCCAAAAATATTAATGTAAGTCCTAAAACAATAAGTAGTTATGAAAATAACGGAAATTTGCCAATTATTGAAACATTAATTCTATTATCACAAGAATTAGATGTATCAATAAATGATATTCTCGGAATTAATGAAGAAAATAGCAAAGAAATAAAAAACAAATATGAAAACAAAAATTTTCTCCAAATAGTAATAATATTTTTAATAAGTATTATTTTAATGATTTATTTTAGTATTAATGAGTATGTAGTCGGAGATACTGTTATATCGGTTTATGAGAAAACCGGAGTACTAGAATCTGAAAACATTATGACAATAATTAAAGCGAGTGTAGTTTCATATATAATTATTTTTGGACTATTTATGTATTGGCTTTATAAAAAGAATACAAACAAAATACTTTTATTTGTATATGGAATGATATTACTTTTAACTATACCTGAAGTATTTCATTTTAATATTTATAATTTTGAAGTATAATTTACACATTACTAGAAATTATAGGTTTAATATTTTCCATAAAAGGATTATTAAAAAAAGAAAAATAGCATATAATTAACTGGTGATAAAAATGCAAGAATTAGTATCCATATTTTTAATCGGAGTATCCTTATCTATGGATACTTTTTCTTTATCATTAAGCATGGGGACTTTAATAAAAAATAACAAATTATTAACATTATTTCCTTTTGTAGTAGCATTGTTTCATTTCATAATGCCAATCATAGGAAATAAAATAGGAATTACTATTATGAATTATTTTAATATTGCAAGTAATATTGTTTTAGGTTTAATACTCATTATACTAGGGGTTAATATAGCAATTCAATATTTTAAAAAAGAAGAAATAAATATAAATATAAATTTATTAAGTTTGGTATTTTTAGCATTTAGTGTAAGTATTGATTCATTTACAATTGGTTTAGGAATTAGTGAAATAACAAATAAATTTATTTTAGCTAGTTTTATTTTTGCAGTATGTAGTTTTTCTTTTACTTCGATTGGACTTTTAATAGGTAAGTATTCAAATAGATTTATAGGTAAATATGCAAATATTATAGGCATAATTTTATTAATATTACTAGGAATATATCATATTTTATAAAATAAATTAGTTAACAACATTTCTTTTTATTTGTTTGGTTTTAATTGACTTTTCTTATTAGTGCCGATAAAATATAGATAAAGAAGAGTTTTTTAATTGAAGATTCTAGTTTTTTTATATACTAGGAAAGTTATCCATTTTTTTTCATAAGTTTTTAGAGTAATTGCAGTTTTTTTAAAGACTTTAAAAATTTGTGGAATTTATGATATACTATATATGATAGGATGTGTACAAATATGAATAGAATAATAATGTCGTTACCTAAACCTTTGTTAAAGAGATATTTGTTAAATCATTTTTCTGAATTATCTATTGATGATTTTTTTCAAATAATAAAAAAAGTAGATATTCCAGTTTCTTATATTAGAAAAAATAAAAGCTTAAATAGAGATGCAAGAGTATTAAATTATATGCTAGATATTAATAAAAATTCTTTTGAATATTTTGAACCGGAAGCTTTTTCCGTAGAATGTATTAATAAGATTGCAGATTTAGATTCAGAGATACAATTTTATCATATTGATAAGTATCCAATGTTGTTACAAAATGTAAAAATATGTGAATCTGTTATCAAAGAATTTCCTGCATTATTTAAAAAATTAAACAAATCTCAAATAACTGAAAATATTATATCCATATTAGAAGACTCATACTTTACCCCTGATGAAGAAGATATTAATAAAAGCCCTTTATTTTTAAAAAGTGAAAAACTAATAAAAAGAGCAATTTCTGAAAATCCTATTTTAATTTTAAGAATAGAAAAACCTTCTGATGAACTTATTAGAATTGCTTTACGCAATGGTTATATTCCTGAAAAAATTCATTTTATTAAGAATCCTTATTTATTAAATAATAATATTTTGATATTGAAGGCTTTTCTAAATGATCCATCAATGATTGTATATTTTGATGCAGAGAAAATAACTTATGAATCAGTGATGTCTGCAAGAGAAAGAGGATTTATTGCAAGCGAAGAAGATTTGTTAAAAAATATAAATTTACGAAATAATCAGTATATTATGGAAGATGCAATTAAGAAAAATCCTATATTAATAAGGTTATTAGGAGAAAATTGCTATATAGATGACTTTTTAATAGAAGAAACATTAGAAAAATATAAAATTACTAAAGAAGACTTGGAACAAAATCCTGCATTAACTAAAAATTATAGATTAATGAGCAAGCTTCCTGAATTTTCCTTATATTCTGCATATTTGACAAGTGAAAAAAAGGAAGAGGCCATTACTAGTGTTTTAGGTAATTCATATGTATTAACCACTGACAAATTACCTTTTTTAGATACTAAATTTGGTGGTAAAGCAGATATAAAAAAAATAAATGAATTACTAGAATATTTTAATTTTTCTATAAACGAAAATGACATAACTATACAACAAGGATATTTACAAGTACTTGATAAAATAATAGATGGTATAGTAAACATAAGGTATACACAAAATAAGTTTTCATTCAAATATCCTGATATAGTGGCAATAAATGACTCGCTCATTCAATTGTTTAGAAATGTAATTGACACAAAAAATTATGAATTGATTTCTGAATATATTAAAGAACTTTACTCCTTTGCCGGAGAAACAATTCCTATTGAACAGTTAAAAAATGAAATAGAAAACTATTATAATATCTATGTTAATACTCAATCTATTGATCTAACCATTACAAATGAATTTTGTAATAAAATTCTAAATCAACATAGAAATTATTTTATGAGTAACGAAAAAAGAAAAATATTAACTGATATAGAAAAAAATATGAAATTAACTGAAAAGAAAAAGACAGCAATTCTTAATGGAAGAAAAATTAATAAAATAGAAAAATGTATTAGAGAAGGCAATTATCTACAATTAGGTATTACTGAAGAACAATTTATAAATGAAATTAAGAATGTTATTAATTTAATTATAAATAATAAGGATATTAAAAAATCTGGTATACAAATAGACATGCAAGGATTAAATTATATTGCAAATGAATTTAAGTGTTATGGAAGAATTGATGAAGCAGTTATTGGTGTCTTAAAAATTGATAATTTTGAAATATCTAAATTTATTTTGAAGAAATTTGAACAAATTAAATTCAAATTTATAAACAGTGTAACCTTAACGGAAGAGGAATCTCATATTTCACAATGGGAAAAGAGTAAATTAGGTGGACTAAATCAAGCAAATTATGTTATTGGTGATAATAATAGGTGCATAAAAAATCTTTCTAAATTATTAATTAATCTTGATGAAGAAACTATAGTAAAAATATTAGATAATAGAGATTTAATTACAGATATTTCATTCTTACTACCTTTTATAAATTTAATTGATGAATTAGATATAAATACATTCATTAATATATTAGTTGATTATGATAGAATTAAAACTAAAATCATGGGTACAATGGATGTTTTAGAAAATTTAGATTTTACTACTATTGTTTTGAAGAAAATTGATGATTTGATTTCTTTGGCTAATGCGTACAGTTCAATAGATGATATAACTTTATTTGCATTAGGTAGAGGAATTGTATCTGAAGTTGGTGAATACAACAGTTCTAAATATTTGGAATTTTATATACAAATGGTGAATAAACAAAGTGGTAATATTCCTTCAATTTTTTTACAAACTCAAAATTATTATTTAGAATCTGGTATGTATTCTGATCCTGAAAGATTACTTATAGGTAAAAAGCCTAGCAAGGATAGTTGTATAGATTTGTTAAATCCAGCAGGTATAAAAACATATAATGAAGTGCTGCTACAAAATTCAGGAGATGTAATTTTAATTAGGGATCTTCAAAAAAGACTTATTTCTAGAATACTTCTTTTTAGAAGAGGAAATATTATTCAAATGGTAACACACGGTGGTGAAAACTTACCAATAGATTTATACAAATCAATTGCTGATCAAATTATACAACAATCAATTTCAAGCAATGACAATATTGATTATGTTTTTGTAAATAGCTCTTCTTGTTTGAGTAATGATAATTATATTTCAGTAAAAGATAGTAGATTTGTTAATAATTTCTCTCATGCTGATTTTTCTAATTCTGCTTTACTATTAAGTTCAAAAAGAAAAATGCAAGGATTTGAAGAAAAAGAATTAAAATTAAATTTTGATATTGAGCCAAAAGTTACTTATCAAAAACCTAGAAAAAAAATAACTTATCAACCAATGGAGACTGAAATAACTAGATTACGTGCTTTAAGAATAACTATGGAAATTAATCCTGAAAACAAAGAAAATATGTCTAGAAATTTTGAACCATTTTATTCTAAAGAGTATATAAAAGTAGTATGCGGAGAAGATTGGTATATCGCTATTAAAGGTGATGGAACTGTGGAAGAACTTGTTTTACCAATAAATGATGCTAGGGCAATAGAAGAAATTGAACAGATAAAAATCACTTTAGGAATAAATTCAAAAAACGAAGAACAAAAAACTATGCATGAGACTCAAGAAATTAAACGTTAAAATAGATAGTGTGAAAAGTTTTATGGAAAACTAGTTATACTAGATAAAAATGTTATTAAGATTCTTACCATTACGACGTTTAATTGGTTTGATGTTATTATCTTTGATAAGTTGTTTGTAATCTTTGTGTTCAATTTTAACAAAAAGTTCGATAATTGCTGGTTCATCAACATTAAATAAACGATATTAACGTTTTCTGGTTTATTATCAACATGATTAAATTGATTAATTTTGATAAAAAAATGATAATTTTCCAAATAATTTTATTAATTCTATTTAAAAATTTAATAAAAAGTGATATTATTTTAGACATGACATATACCTCGATTCTATATTGTTTGTTCTAAAATAATTATAGAGGAATATGTCATTTTTTAATAGATATAAAATAAAATTTCTATAAAAAAACAGCTAAAATAAAAGGGGTATAACAAAATATAGAAAAATCATTGTGAAATAAGGAAAAAACAAGTGGTAGCGTATGAAACTACTCACACTACCTTAAAATATAAGGAGGGTATTTATGAAATTAATAGGCAAAATAAATACATATAATGGTAAATATGGTACAATTTTAACTCAAGATAACGAATTGGTTGATTTTGATGTTAAAGATATATCCTTTAATCAAAATATTAAAATAGGTGATATAGTTGAATTTAGATTAGAAGTAAAACTTTCTAATATAAAGATTGCAAGAAATATAAATATTATGGAATAAGAAATTATAGTTCGATCATTTTTTATTTTGTCTTGCAAAAGAAGTTAAAAATATGTGGAATCTCTACCATACTTTTAATTTATAATAAAAAATTTACCAATCAGAGAATTTATACGAGTCTTAAAATATAAATCAAATTGGTTGGGTAAAAAAATAATTGAGATAAATAAATATTATCCAAGTAGTCAAAGTTGTAATAAGATGTGGATTTAAGACTTGATGAAGTAAAGAATTTAAGTGTAAGAAAATGGACATGTCCAAAATGTGGATTGATACATGATAAAGATATAAATGCAATTATAAATATAATGTTTGAAGGATTGAAAATATATATGAAAGAATGTATAATATAAATAAGAACAAAAAAATAAAAACAAGTAGGGTGGCGACCATCCGAAATTGGTCTGTGGAGAAACCAAAGGTTTCAATGAACCAGAAAAGTGTTATTGTGAGGTAACACAGATACTTGAATTCCGTTAGAAATTTAAGTTTTGTTCAGACATGTGAAAAGAACAATAATATTTTTTTAAACATGCCATAAATATTATTAAGAGGTGAATTATTTTGAAGAGAATAATAATTGAAGGAAACAGACCTTTAAGTGGAAAAATAAAAATTGGAGGAGCTAAAAATAGTGTAGTTGCTTTATTACCTGCAGCTATTATGGCGCAAGGAAATGTTCATATTTCTAATGTTCCAAACATATCCGATAGAGATGCCTTAATAGATATTTTAAAATTATTAAATGTCAAAGTTATTAATAACAAAGATACAATTGATATTGATGCTAGTGATATGAAAAATGTTATAATTCCAGAAAATTTAAGTAATAAACTTCGAGCATCATATTATTTTATGGGATCTTTACTAGCCAGATTTAAGCATGTTGAAATGTATTTCCCAGGTGGATGTAATATTGGATCAAGACCTATTGATTTGCACTTAAAAGGTTTTGAATCTCTTGGTGCCAATATCACTAAAGAAAATACAAAATATATTATAGATGCCAAAGAATTACACGGAGCAGAAATATTTTTAGATTTTGCATCCGTCGGAGCCACTATTAATTTGATGATTGCTGCAAGTATGGCACAAGGAACAACTACGATAAAAAATGCAGCTCGTGAAGCCGAAATTGTGAATATAGCTGATTTATTAAATAATATGGGAGCTAAAATAACTGGAGCAGGAACAGAAAAAATAACAATTGAAGGTGTAGATAAACTTCATAGTGCTGAAATTAAGGTTATTCCAGATAGAATAGAAGCAGGAACGTATATCATAATGGGAGCTTTACTCGGAGAAAATTTAGAGATAGATGGAATGATACCTGAACATAACATTGTTTTACTTAATAAACTTCAAGAAATGGGAGTAAATTTTCAACTAAAAAATCACAAAATGATATTAAATAAAAGTTCAAATTTAAATCCCACAAATGTAAGAACCGTGGTATATCCTGGCTTTCCAACAGATTTAGGACAACCAATGTCAGTTTTATTAACCCAAGCAAATGGTATATCTTTATTTGAAGAAACCATTTGGGAAAATAGAATGGGGCATGTTAAATATCTAAACATGATGGGAGCAAATATTGAAGCTGAAAGACAACATGCTAAAATAACCGGTCCAACAAAATTATATGGCAAAGAAATAACAGCAACCGATCTTCGAGCTGGAGCCGCTTTGGTAACAGCTGGTCTTTTAGCAGAAGGAACAACTATAATAAATGATGCTGAACATATTCTTCGCGGTTATGAAAGAATAATTAACAAATTGTCACATGTTGGTGCTAATATTAAAATAGAAGAAATATAATGTAAAGAGAAATCTTTACATTTTTTAATGGGGGCTTTTTATGAAAAGAAGATATCAACTTTTATTAATAATTGTGATTGGCATTATTTTAACTATAATAATAAATAGTTTTCATGTAATATCAAAAACTAATATTACTGCACTTGGGGACGGATTAAGTGCTGGAATGACACCATATAACGTCATAGGTACTAGTTTTAATGATTATTTAAAAGAAAAATTAGACAAAGAAAATAATTTGTCTAGTTATAACTATGAATTCTCTTATGTTCATCAAACAATTCATGAATTAAATGAACATATAGATGAAAATAATTATGGAAAAACAACAAAAATTCCGATTAAACAAATAATTGCTAAATCGGATATAGTAACAATAGCTATAGGTATAGATGAATTGGCCAGTATTTCTCTAGTAGACAAAGTAACCGATGAAATGATTTATACTTATTTAAATGAAATGGATGGTTTATTATCTAAAATTAGAGACTTTTATGAAAAAGATATAATCGTTTTAGGATTATATCCAGCCAATAACTTAACAAAAAAAGATGCTATAGAAATAAATTCTAATTTAAAAAAGATATGTGGAGAATACAATGCTTATTTTCTTGACATAATAGCTTTATCATTAAATGAAAAATACTATTTAGAAAAAGAATCATATTACATGAATTATTTGGCCCACAAAGAAATAGCTAAAATGATTTATAACATTTACAAAAATTAATACTTATTTATCATTTGTTCTGTTTTAGCGGAAGTATGTCAAACAATTCGAGTGCCTCTAAAGAAGCATTAACAAAAATAAAATCATTGTATAAAAAAGATTTAAGTGCATTTAGTGATTTTCAAAATATAACAGATGAATACATTTTATTAAATAGAGAAGAAATTGCTGAAAAACCTGAAGAAAAAAAAGTTTTTGAATATCCTTATATATTTAAAGTTACTGATTCTTCAATTATTAATGCAAATAGCAATTCCGAATACGATGTTCTTTTGTCAGTTCCATTAATGCAGGAAGGTACAGGAGGATAGGCCGTTTTATCATATAAGCCTTCAACAAATCTTTTTTATCTTGTTGATCCAAATTCTATCAATGAACAAGACAAAACAATAAATATTTCACTAGAAGATAATGTTATTTTTGCTCTATTAATAGATGAAGTATATTAAAGGGTAATTATTGGCTTTTTTTAATAGATTTATAAGTTGTAATTGATAATTGAATGGAATATGTAATACAGAAAACAAAATATAGAAAAAATAGGATAAATTTAAATTTAAAAAATGATTAATTGCAAATTTTAATTAATAAACTAATCATAGTTAAAATGTAAATATATCAAAACCCCCTTGTTAAAAATATAAAATATGTTATAATAGGTTAGAAAAACGAATTACTATGCCATGAATATGGTATGGCGGAAGGAGAGAATATGAAAGCAAATATCCATCCAGAAGTAAAAGATGCTACTGTTACTTGTGCATGTGGAGCAACATTTCAAACAAAATCAACTAAAGAAAAAATAGATGTTGAAATTTGTAGTGAATGTCATCCATTCTATACAGGAACACAAGGAAAAGCAAAGAAAACTGGAAATATTGAAAAATTCAATAAAAAATTTGGTTTAGATAAAGAACAAAATTAGTAGTTTGTTCTTTTCTTTTGTCAATAAGTCTATGATTAAATGGACAACAAAGATAAACTTTAGTATAATAAATTAAGGGAGATGATTACAATAAAAATATTTTTGGGCTATGACCACCAAGGGGTTAAATGTAAAGATGACATAATTAATTATTTAAATGAATATGGCTATGAAGTTAAAACCCCAGATATTCAAAATAATGACCAAGATGACTATCCGGACTTTGCTATATGGGTATGCAAAAATGTTTTAAAAGAACACACTTTAGGGATTTTAGTATGTGGTTCAGGAATAGGAATGTCTATCGCAGCTAATAAAGTGCGAGGTATTAGATGTGCCAGAGTAACAGATGGAAATGACGCATTTTCAGCCAAAAATCACAATGGTGCCAATGTAATAGCGTTTAGTGCTAATTTAGATACTGAAAAAATACATAACATTATAGACAACTTTATAATGACTAAAGAACCAAGTGAAGAAAGACATTTAAGAAGAATAGAAAAAATAAATAAAATAGAAAGTGATAATTATGATTGTTAAGTTATTATTATATATCTTTTTTACCTTTATAAGTGCCTTTGGATTATCAGGTATAAATTATAACGGAATTATCAAAAGCGGAAAAAGCCTTGAAGCCAAGGTCCTTGTCATGGTATTAAGTTTTTCATTTGGATACTTATTAACAAATTTTGTGCTAGATTTTATAAATATGTAATATGATTAAATGAGGCAAAATATGAAAAATAAAATTCTATTATTAATAGTAGTAGTTTTATCAATTATAGCAGTAAGCAGTTCTAAAAAAGAATCTGCTTTTTTTAATAATGAAACAAAAGAAAATACCAATACCGCTCCAACTAATCAAGAGAATATAAAATTAGCAATTAAAGATAGTACCACTGGAAATATAACAAATATAGATCTAGAAGAATATATTATCGGTGTTGTTGCCGGAGAAATGCCGGCCTCATTTGAAAAAGAAGCTTTAAAAGCCCAAGCAATAGCATCAAGAACATATGCTATATATAAAATGAAAAATAATATAAAAGATTATGATTTAGTAACAGATATAACAAATCAAATATATATAACAAAAGATAAAATGAAAGATAATTGGAAAGAAAATTATGATTATTATTATACTAAAATAAAAGATGCAGTTAATGAAACTAAAGGTTTAATAATGACTTATGAAGGAAATGTAATAATCAGTATGTATTTTGCTAAATCTAATGGCAAAACAGAAGATTCGCAATATGTCTTCGGTTCTAATAAAAAATATTTAAAAAGTGTCGATTCACCAGAAGAAAATATTGTAAATAGTATTACAATAAATAAAAGTGAATTTTGTAATAAATTAAATATAGTATGTGATAACATAATTATCAAAGATATTTCAAAATCCCAATCAGGCAGAATAAATTCTATTACAATAAATGATAGAGTATTTAAAGGAACAGAAGTCCGAACACTACTTAATCTTAAATCAACAGACTTTGAAATAAAAGTAAATGATTCGATAGAAATAACCACAAAAGGATATGGGCATGGCGTAGGAATGAGTCAATACGGAGCAAATGAATTAGCTAAAAATGGTTATAAATATGATGAAATATTAAAACATTATTATCAAAATGTAAATGTTGAACAAATTAGTGTATAAAAAATGTTAAATATTCCCATACTTTAATTAGGATGGTGAATTAATGAAAACAAAAAAACTCAAGAACTATGTATTACCAACTATTTATGTAATGGTTATTGGTGTGTTATTTATAAGTATTTCCTTTCTAGGAAATGTCTTACAAAATAAAATTGAATATGGCAACATGGCAGTCAGTGCCCTGAAGGATAATGTTACACCAGTAATTAAAAATAATGATGTCTATGAAAGTAAAATAGAACGCCCTTATGTAAGTAGTAATGTTGCAATAAGTAAGTCATTTTATGACATGTCAGATGATGATGAAAAACAACAAAACTCTCTAGTTTACTATGAAAAAACATATTTACAAAATAGTGGTGTCTTATATTCGTCAACATCTGCCTTTGATGTAGTAAGTGCATTTGATGGTACAGTAACAAACGTTTCCAAAGATGAAATATTAGGAAATTATGTAGAAATAACTCATAATCCAAATTTAAAAACAATTTACTATAGTTTGGGTGAAGTTACAGTAAAAAAAGATGACACAGTTGTAAGCGGAGATGTCCTAGGTAAAAGCGGAGATAATAGCTTAAATGGTGAATCAGAAAATTGTCTATTATTTGAAGTTTATCACAATGGAACAGCAATTGATCCTGAAGATTTCTATAACATGTCAATCGAAGATTTAAAATAGCATAAAGAAAACCCTTTAATAATATAGTTTATTAAGGGGTTGTTTGGTTAATGAATAAAGATATAAAAAAAAGAGTATTAAGTGAAGCAAATCACATAATTAAAACACAAGATACAATACGTAAAACAGCAGATCATTTTAATGTAAGTAAAAGCACAGTACATACCGATTTATCAGAAAGATTAAAAGAAATAGATAATAAATTATCGTCAGAAATAGATGATATTTTTAAAATACACGATCGAGAAAAACACATTCGTGGGGGAGAAGTAACAAGACAAAAATATAAAAGAGGATAACTATGAAATTTAATAACATATTACATATAACAGATGATTATTTATATTTAAAAGCTAAAAAACATAAAAATATTATTAAACAAAAGTTAGCTTTAAATACAGTTTATGGTGGAAAAATATATAACATAAAAAAATTTATGAAAATATTTGAAAAGTTATTAAATGAAAACCATTTAAATAACTCTTTATTTGGTGAAACAATAAAAATAATTGTTAGTTCAAATTATACACCAGCTGACATAACTTTTTTAAAAAATGTTATGACATGTTTTAATTATAGAAAAATAGTAATTGAAAAAGAACTTAACTATTATAAACTAAATGATAAAAATACCTATATAAATATCTTTGATAATTATTTTAATATTACTTTTCTAGATGAATATAAAAAGATTAACAATATTTATATGGAAACAAAATCATTTTATAATAATGATGATATATTAAATTATATAAGCTATATAACAAAAGATAAAGAAGTATGTCTTCTTGGTAGCGGAGATCTTTTAAAAGAAACTTTTGCTAATTTAGAAAATAAATTTAATAAAAAAACATATATTTTTTCAAATCATGAAACTCTTATAATAACTAGCGCCAAAGCCTGAATTTAAAAGGATTTGTCAATATTTGTCGAACGGTTTTTGTTGCATTATATATTTTAGTGTGTTAAAGTTTAAATGTAGGAAGGAGCAAAATATGATGCAAGGAACTGTAAAATGGTTTAATAATGACAAAGGCTATGGTTTCATCGAATGTGATAAACTATCAGATATCTTTGTTCATTATTCAGCAATTGTAAAAGAAGGTTATAAGACATTAAACGAAGGCGCTGTAGTAAATTTTAAATTAATAGAAACTTCAAAAGGTTTACAAGCAGTTGATGTTTTAGAACAAGAAATGACTACAATTAAGTAGTTTTTTTCTTTTTTTTGTGGTATATTAAAATTAGGAAGGTGATATATTGAAAATAAGTATTCGTGGTGACAAAATAACAGTCACAAAATCAATGAAAGAATACATAACAGAAAAGTTAGGAAAACTTGATAAGTATTTTGAAAGTCCTAAGGCAACTGATTGTAAGGTCTTAATTAAGGTAAAAAACCAAGATCAATGTATTGAAGTAACAGTGCCAACAAGTAAATTTACTTTAAGAGCAGAAGAGAGACATCCTGACCTTTATGCAGCTGTGGACCTAGTCGTTGATAAACTTGAAGGACAAATTAGAAAAAATAAAAGTCGTTTAGGTAAAAAATATCGCGATGTTCCTAAATTTGAAATGAGTTTTGATTTTGAAGTTGAAGATGATGAAGAAATGGATTTACCAAAAATCATTAAAAGAAAAGAAATGGAAATGAAGCCAATGGATGAAGAAGAAGCATTGCTTCAAATAGATTTATTAAATCATGATTTCTTTGTTTTCAAAAATATTGATGAAGATTGTGTGTCAGTTCTTTATAAAAGAAAAGATGGCAAGTTTGGAATCATAAATGTTAAATAGTTTATAATTGAAGCCCAAGTGGCTTCTTTTTGGGTGAAATAAAGGTGAAAAAGTTTCTAAATGCTTTTTCTTTTATTTTACTTATGATATAATACACATTAAGGAGAAATGAGAAAATGAATTTTATAAAAAAAATATTAGATAGTGAATATAAAGAATTATGTCGCTTTGAAAAAATAGCCGAAGAAATTGAAAAATTAGAGCCTGAAATGCAAACTTTAAAAGATGAAGATTTTAAAGATAAAACTTTAGAATTTAAGGCAATGCTAGAAGATGGAAAAACATTGGATGATATTGTAGTTCCAGCATTTGCTTTAGCACGTGAAGCCGCATATCGTGCTATAGGTGAAAAACCATTCCATGTTCAAATACTTGGTGGACTTGCTATCCATTATGGTAATATAGCTGAAATGAAAACTGGTGAAGGTAAGACCTTGACAACTATTTTACCGGCATATTTAAATGCTTTGGAAGGAAAAGGTGTTCATGTTGTAACAACTAATGAATATTTATCAAGTCGTAATGCTGAATGGATGAGACCAATTTATGATTTATTAGGTGTTTCAGTAGGAATAAATTTAAGAGAATTAACTCCGAAAGAAAAACAAGAAGCATATAATGCCGATATTACATATTCAACTAATAATGAAGTAGGATTTGACTATTTAAGAGATAACATGGTTGTAAAAGGTGAAGACAGAGTTCAAAGAGGACTTAACTTTTGTATTATCGATGAAGTTGACTCAATTTTAATTGATGAAGCAAGAACGCCATTGATTATCAGCGGAGGTCAATTTAACACTAATAGTCTTTATATTGAAGCAGACAAAGTTGCTAAAAGATTAAAGGAAGAAGAAGACTACACAATTGACTTAAAAACAAAGAGTGTATCCCTAACTGCTGAAGGTAGCAAAAAAGTTGAAAAGTTATTAAATGTAACTAATCTTTATGATTTAGATAACACAAGTTTAGTTCATCACATTAATCAAGCTTTAAAGGCTAACTATGGATTTAAAAAAGATATAGATTATGTTGTTGATAATGATGCAATTATAATTGTAGACCCATTTACTGGACGTCTTATGCACGGAAGACAATATTCTGAAGGCCTTCATCAAGCTATTGAAGCAAAAGAAGGAGTTACAATTAACACTGAAACTAAAACAATGGCTACAATTACATTCCAAAATTTATTTAGAATGTATAATAAATTATCTGGTATGACAGGTACTGCCAAAACTGAAGAAGAAGAGTTTAGAAATATTTACAATATGTATGTTATTAGAATACCAACTAATAAACCAGTAATCCGTGAAGATTTAGCAGATTTAGTATATTCTGGAGAAAATGGCAAATATAAAGCAATCATAAATGTCGTAAAAGAAATCCATTCTAAACATCAACCTATTCTAATTGGTACAATCTCAGTTGAAGCCAATGAAAAGTTAAGTAAATTACTTACTAAAAATGGTTTAAAGCATGAAGTGTTAAATGCCAAAAATCATGAAAGAGAAGCAGAAATTATTGCTCATGCGGGTGAAAAAGATGCTATAACACTTGCCACTAACATGGCTGGACGTGGAACCGATATTAAACTTGGCGAAGGAGTTCGTGAAATTGGTGGGCTTTACGTAATTGGTACAGAAAGACATGAATCACGTCGTATTGATAATCAGTTGCGTGGACGTTCAGGACGTCAAGGAGATCCAGGAACAAGTCAATTCTTTGTATCATTTGAAGATGATCTAATGCGTCGTTTTGGTACAGATAAAATTAAAAATATGTTAGTAAGCATGGGAATAACTGATGATCAAGCAATACGTTCTAAAGCCTTGACAAAAAGTATTGAATCAGCTCAAAAGAAGGTTGAAGGAAATAACTTTGATTATCGTAAGAGTCTTCTTGATTATGATAATGTTTTAAATGAACAAAGAGAAATAATTTATGCGCGTCGTAATGAAATACTCGACCAAGAAAGTATTCATGATACTATTATTGAAACATTTAAAAATACAATAACAAACCTTGTAGATAGCCATATTCCACCAGAAAATTGTCTAACAGAAAATGATTTATCTGAAATAGCAGAATATGTAAATACAAACTTCTTAAAAGGTGAAGAACTAAATGCTAAAGTTCTTGAAGGAATGAAGGAACAAGAAGTAATAGATCATATAAGTGAACTTGTTATCAAAAATTATGAAAAGAAAATGATATCATCACCACTAATGAATGACTTTGAAAAAGCTATATCACTTCGTGTTATTGATACAAGTTGGGTAGATCACATGAGTGCAATGGAACACTTAAAAGAAGGTGTTGGTCTTCGTGGATACGGTCAATCAAACCCAGTTCAAGTTTATACAATGGAAGGCTTTGAAATGTTTGATAATCTACTTAATAAAATAGATAATGATATCGCACTTTTCTTACTTAAAGCAGAAGTTCGTCAAAATGTTGAAAGAAAGCAAACTTTAAAAGGAACAGCTAATGATGGTAAAGAAAAAATAAAGAACCAACCTAAAAGAGTAAGCCATAAAATTGGCCGTAATGACCCTTGCATTTGTGGGTCTGGTAAGAAATATAAGCAATGTTGTGGTAAATAGCCTCGCAAACCCTTATAAAGTAATGAATTGTCAAAAATAGAAAAATGATAAATTTGTCCACAGATGACAGTTTGTCCACTATTTGTCCACATAGCATAAATAATGTGGACAAAATCGAGAAAACCTAAGTAAAAAAAGGGTGTAGACAACAATTTAAAAGCCAACATCCTTTTTGCTTGTAGTGATTTTTGACATATTAATATTGATTTGTTATAATTCAAATGGAGGTTTTGGTTATGGAAATAACAAAAGAAAAAGAAATAGCAGAAAGAATAATTAACTTAATAAATGAATTACATCCTATTAAAACGCCTAGGATAGATTTAGATACACCAAGTTTTAAAAGGCCATCGACAGACATAATAATAAATTTAATGGAAAAAGATAATATACCATACACATATATTAGTATTCTCGATGGTACAGAAAGTTATAAAAGCAGTGCGGCAAATGGAAATTTAATAACAAATAATTTTTTAGATGTTAATACTTTAAAAATATTAATTGATTATTTACTAGCGAATTTTCCTATAGTATACAGCTTTAATGTAAATAGTAATTCCATTTCATTTATTTTATCATTTTCAAAAAATAATGATTTTTATATAACACCAGGGATTTCACTAGAAAATATAAGTTTAGAAATTAGAATAACAGATTTAAAACTAGAAAAGCAATTAAAGGAATATTTGATATTTATAATTAGTACATATCATAATGAATTAAAACAAACACCATATTGGCAAGAAAATATTCAGAAATATAAGGAAAAATTACTCTTTGAAACGGAATATAAATATATAATGAACATTATTTCTCGCTTAAATGAAGACGAAATAAGAAAATTACTAGTTAATATTTCTAACGAAAGATTTATAGAAATAATGAATGATACAATTTCTAAAGAAATCAAATTAGAGAGATTAATGCCATAATAGTGTTGATAACTTAATCGTTATCAATATTTTTTAGGCATGTCTTTCCTTTTTTATAGATGAAACCATTGATATATAGCAGAATACATATTATAATCAGATTATCCAAATATGAAATACTCGAAATTACTTTTGAAAAAAAATAGATATATTTTTAAAATGTTTACAAAAAATAATCTATAGAAGCCCTGTCCAATAAATATTATACCGTAGTTAGTAAATGTATTTATAAAAAATATGAATCCGAAATTGAATTCATAAAGTTCATTTTAACTATATTTTTTAGTTGGTTAATGATATAATTAGTTTGAAATTATGTGCTTCAAATATTTTACGCTTGAAAGAAGGTGAAAAATGAAAAAGATAAAATTGAAGCAAGTATTGATTCCATTATTAGTATGTATTATATCTATAGTTATTGGTTTAACCACAGATAACACATTATTAGGAATAATAGTATTAATAACTGGAATATTAAATAGTTATTACGGTAGTATAGGTAATAAGATAAATTTTCTAATAGGTATTGTTAATAATCTTGTTTTATCATATATTGCTTTTAAAAATAATAATTATGGCTTGGTAATATTTAATCTATTTCTTTTTATGCCAATTAATATTAAAGGTTATTTTGAATGGAATAATAATTCAAATAAGGATTTAGTAGAAAATAGAGGATTAGGTATTAAAAAAGGAATTATTACAATTATTACAGCAATTATTATTGGACTAATTGTTGCCTATTTATTGGGGCTAATTCCCGGGGAACGATTAACATATTTAGATTCTTTTACTAATGTTATTAGTTTTATTGCTGGTATACTATTAATGTTAAGATATAATGAATCTTGGATATTATATTTAATAAACAATGTTTTAGATTTAATATTATGGATAATTAATTATAGTAGTGGTGGTTTTGACTCACTTATGGTTTTATTAATGTCCATTATGTATTTATTAATAAATATATATGCTTTATTTAAATGGAGGAGTACAGATGAAAAATTATAAAAAATATATTTTTGATATAGATTATACAATATTAATTCCAGATTGGTCTAAAGAAGATGATTATTTTAAATTAAATATTCCTTTAAAAGAACAAGAAGAATTTTTTAAACAAAAACAAGATATTTTAAATAAATATGAACATGAATTTCCAAAATATGATACAAAGACATTAAGTGATTATTTTAGAAAATATGGTTTTACTGTGACCGAAGATGTTATTAATGGTTGGATGCTATATAATGGAAAAACAATTGTGGATGAAGTAGTAGAAGGTACTTTAGAATTATTTAAATATTTAAAAGAAAATGGTAAAGAAATAGTTATTTTAACTAGTTGGTTTAGTGGAACACAAATTCCAAGATTAAAAAGAGCTGGATTACTTGAATATATTGATAAAATTGTAGCTGGTGAAAACGCAATGAAACCCGATTTAGAATCATTTAAATTAGCGATTGGAGAAACAGAAAAAGAAGATTGTATTATGATTGGTGATAGTATCAAAAGTGATAAAGTTGGTGCTGATAACATAGGGATAGATAGCTATATAGTTGATAAAAATCATACTATACAAGACTTATATTGGATAATAAGGAGCAATGAAAATGAAGTTAAAAAACAACTATAATGAATGCCTTACTAATTTAGCATGCTCAATTTCAAAATACTTTGGATCTTCATATAAACATAATACCATAGATTATATTGATAAATTGCTTGAAGAAAAAAAGCCAAAAAATGTGGTAACTATTCTTTTAGATGGAATGGGGAATTCTTTATTAGATAAACATTTAACAAAAGATTCATTTTTTATAAAAAATAGAATAAAAAGTATTTCAACAGTTTTTCCTGCCACAACTGTTGCTGCCACTACAAGTATGCGAACTGGCTTAAATCCGTGTGAAACAGGAATGCTAGGGTGGACTATGTATTTTGATGAATGTGACGATACAATTGTTACATTTGCTAAATCATCAAAGGGTGATGAAGATAACAAAGTTTTAGATAATGCAACAGAATACATAAATAAATATTTAACGCAAAAAGAAGTTACAGATAGAATAAATGAAGAAACAAAATTTAAAGGATATAAAGTCACTCCATTTGATGATCAAAAATATACTGATTTAGATGATATGTTTAATAAAATAGAAAATTTATGTAATATTAATGAAAAAAAATATATTTATTCATATTATGATGAACTAGACCATACATTACATGATTTAGGTACTGACAATAGCGAAATAAAAAATATTATTGTAAATATGCAAGATAGAGTTTATAAATTAGCACAAAAATTAAACGATACTTTGATTTTTGTTATTGCTGATCACGGACATTTAAACGCAGAAAATATATTTTTAGAAAATTATCAAGACCTTTTAGATTGTTTGGAAAAATTACCATCAATTGAACCTAGAACAACAGCTTTTTTTGTAAAAAATAATATGAAAAAAACTTTTGAGTATTTATTTGAAAAATATTTTGGAAATTATTTTTATTTATTTACAAAAAGTGAAATCATAAATATGAAATTGTTTGGAGATGGAGAAGAAAACAAAAAGTTTAGAAGTGAATTAGGTGATTATATTGCAATATCTTATACTAAAAAGGCTTTTATTTATAAAGGTGATTACCCATTAACTTCACAACATGCCGGATATTCAGATGAAGAAGTATATATACCGTTAATTGTTGTTGATTCAAATGAAGTAAAATAATTTACTGAAAATAGTCATTTCTATGTTCAAAAACGTATTTCATATCAAAGCTAACTGTCCAACTAATAAGATTCAGTACATTACCCACTAACGCCATAAAATTAAAAAGATTAAATTTATAACTCTGTTGATAACTTAATTGTTATCAACCTTTTAAAAATATTGAATAAAAAGTTGTAAATTATTAATAATTTTGATAATAAATGTATTTTTAATTTAAAGAATTTGATAAAATAAAATTACAAGGTGATTATTAATGAAAAAAATTAAAATAGTTAGTATACTACTTTTACTCGTAAGTTTTATAACATTATCTGGATGTGGAGAAAAAGAAGAAGTAGTTAAAGAAGATAAAACTTTAAAAATAAGGGATTTATCAATAGATGATTTTAAATGGGAAATTAATTCAACTGCATGTCAAAATGGAGAATGTCAATTATTAACATTTAAAAATAATTCAGAATATGATTTAATTGAAATGGAATTAAGTTTCACAAAAAAGAGTACAGCTACAGAAGAGAATATGAAAATATTTGATAAATTTTTAAGTTCTCATACAGACTATATAACAGAAAATCCCGACAATAACAAAATCGTTTTAAAATCATATTTTAATTCAGAAATACTAAAAGGTAGTGAAGTTAGTGATATTAATATATTGCTAGGCTATGATGAACGCTTTTGGAATGAATATCCAACTAATGAACAAGTAAATTTAATGGAACCTAGTGAGCTTTATATAGGTATAATAGGGCGTGATAATAAACTATATAAAGTACATTATAATATTGAAGATAAAAAATGGTTTATTGATGATGAAAAAGTAGATTTGGATACAAAAATTAATACTAGAATGTGGCAAAAACTATCATTTCCAAAAGAAAATCATCATTTGATACTTTCAGATAAAGAAAATAATCTTTTAATTTATTTTTATGGTATATCAAGTGATTCTTATTATGAATATGCAGATAAACTCATAAGTGATGGTTTTAAAGAAAACAGTTATTCTGCGATTCATTTTGTAGGAACAAATGAGGATGATTATGAAGTAGATTTAAATTTTTATGAAGTAGAAGCCAAAATGTATATGAGCATTACGAAAAAATAAAATTATGTTGATAACGATTAGGTTATCAACATTTTTAATGCAAACATAAACCATAAAGAAGGGAGTTTGCAAACATGAATAAAAATTGTAATTTCAATGACAATTGCAGTAAAGCAAAGCGACTAGTTGAAGAAGCAAATAAGAACTTAAAATACTTTTATGTTGAAGGACCAACAGGTCCCAAGGGAGATAAGGGAGATCCCAGGAACAGCAATAAATAGATATAGTAATACAATAATATCTCCCTTATTGGGAAATGATATTATACAACTTTGTGTAAGAACAACTTCAAATATTACGATTGAGTTTGATGGAAGTACAAATGCCATATTAAATCTTGTAAAAATATTTTAAATAGACCAAAAAAAGTCTATTTTCATTGACTAAACTATAATATTTATGTAAAATAAAATATGTATTTAAAAATAGACTTAATAACAGGGAGGAAAATGATATGAAAAATAATAAAAATTATAAAGTGATAGTAATAAATAAATATAGTCTAGGGTTTGACACTGTAAAAACAAAAGAAAATAGCCCATTAGTTGTAAATCTAGAACAAGATTTAAGTGAGATAGAATTACCATCAAATCTTTTAGAATTGGATACTTTAATTGTTGATTTAAACACAAATAATGCTTGTTCATGGTTTAGAATTTTTATTGGATCAACATCAACACTTAAAGAAATCGATGATTCTAAAAAGTTAGTGAGTTATTCAGAAGGGCTAGACTATAAAGATCTTTTAGAAATGAAGCCAGAAGATGGATGGGCTTTTTATAAAAATGAAGTAGAAAATCCAGTTCTACTTGCAAAATTAAAACCTCTAGATATAGTGGTATCAAGTGTCGAAGAGGCAAAAATGACATTAATAAATTTGTCTTCAATTTATAAAAATGAAAACGTTTGCTTAAATCATATTTTTGAAGAAAAGAATCAAATTTTAAAAAGAGAAAAATAATTAATAAACTAATGTCAAATGCCATTAAAAATCTTTATTAAATAAGAGTTTCCGTGATATAATGAATACGTTAAAAATAGATTTGTGTCGGGGTGTTATAATGAAAGTAAAAAAACAATATTATAAAGAGTTAGATTTAATAAGAGTTATATGCTGTATAGCAGTATTATTATATCATATAGGAATACTAAAGGGAGGATATTTAGCTGTTTGTACCTTTTTTGTTTTAAGTGGCTATTTATCTTGTATATCTAGTTTTAAAAAGAAAAATTTTTCGTATAAAGAATACTATAAAAATAGATTTTTAAAACTTTATGTACCTTTACTTATAGTAGTTTTTATATCAATTGCTGTGGTTTCAATGTTTAATAATATATATTGGTTAAGTTTAAAAAATGAAACAACGTCAATATTACTTGGGTATAATAATTTTTGGCAAATCAGTGCAAATTTAGATTATTTTGCAAGACATGTTGATTCTCCATTTATGCACTTATGGTATATAGCAATTTTATTACAATTTGATATTGTATTTCCTTTTATTTTTAAAGGATTAAAAAAACTTGGCGACAAAGTAAACAAAGCTTTTCCTTGTGCCATATCTTTATTTTTAGCAATTATTGGAACTGCATACTTTTATAAATGTAGTCTAAGTGCAAATTTAATGAATGCGTATTATAACACTTTTGCTAGAGTTTACTCCATACTATTTGGTTTATCACTAGGATTTATTCATTCATATTATAAACCATTAGTGCCAGAAAAAGTAAAGAAAAAACCATTACGTCACATAATATATGTATTATATTTAATAATAATGATCATTTTATTTGTTTTTGTAAAATCAACGTCCAAATTCTTTGTATTAAGCATGATTTTAGTAACATTAATATCATGTCGATTAATTGATTATGCAACAGTAAATAATAAACCATTAAATAGATTTGATAAAGTTATAAAAAGTATATCAAGTATTAGTTATGAAATATATTTAATACAATATCCAGTTATATTTTTATTTCAATATATAAATATTAATCATTATTTTAAAACTCCATTAATAATAATTATAGTGGTGATTATTTCATACATAATACACTTTATAGTAAATAAGAGGGAAAATATGAAAAATACAAGAAAAATATTATTAATTGCAGTTGTAATTTTATCTTTATTCGGAGGTTTTAAATATATTACTACCAAATCTCATGAAAAAGAAATGAAAAAATTAGAACTTGAATTAGCAGAAAATGAAAAAATAATGTTAGAAAAGCAAGCTGAATATAAAATTCTAGAACAAAAAGAGGAAGAAGATTGGACAAAAGAACTAGAAAAATTAGAAGATTCTAGCAATTATGAACAAATGACATCAGAATTGCCTGTAACTTTTATCGGAGATTCAGTAATGCTCGGAGCAATGAATAATTTGAAAAAAGCATTTCCAAATAGTTATTTTGATTCAAAAGAATCAAGATCAACATATATAGGATACACAATAATAGAAGAATTAAAAAATTCCAAAAAACTTGGAGATCCTGTAGTAATCCATCTTGGTACAAATGGAGATTGTAAAAATAATTGTAAAGAAAAAATAATGGATTTGTTAACAGATCGAACAGTATTTTGGATAAATACAACAAATTATACTTATGTTAATGATTCCATAAATGAACTATCAGAAAAGTATAGCAATTTACATGTAATTGATTGGTATAGTTTATCAAAAGGACACAGTGATTGGTTCTATGCTGATGGAATACATTTACCACCAACTGGAAGAAAAGAATATACGAATATTGTATATAATGCAATTTTAGATGTTTATAAGGATCAATTTAAAATAAAAAAAGAAGAGTTGATTAGAGAGCATCAAGAAGAATTAAAGAAGAAAATGACTTTTTATGGAAATGATATATTATTCTTTGATTTTGAAAATTTACAAACTAACTTTAGTGATGCTAGATTCGTAGTAAATAAAGATTTTAGTTACAAAGATTTAAAAGAAAGTATAGAAAAATCATTAAAAGAAAATACTTTATCAAATGAAATAGTGTTTGCATTCGATAATTCAACAGTTATATCTACAAAAGAATATCAAGAATTAATAGAGTTATGTAAAGATAGTAACTTATATATCGTAGCAAGTGGTAAACCATTAGATAGCTTAGGAAACTATAGTAACGTAACAATTATTAATTTCTATAGTAAAATTCAAAAGAATAAAGACTACTTAATGGCAGATGGAATTCACTTAACAGAAAAAGGAAATAAGGCTTTACTAAATATGTTAGAAAAAACAATAAAAGAAACGCAATAGTTCGGCGTTTCTTTTTACATGCCCTTATTAAACTTCTTAATATATTTCAATACATCTTCATCTGTTATCTCTAATGCTTTAACTAATTTTGAAAAACTTTCTATCGATGGAGTTCTTTCATTATTTTCTATTCTTTGTATAGTTCTAGTATCTAAATTTGTTAAATCAGCTAATTGTTCTTGCGTTATTTTCCTTTTAATTCTATATTCTTTAAACATAATTATACCTCACGACCATTGTGTCATATTAAATTTCCGTGAACCACGGCCACAGTGCCGTTCATAAAAAGCGATAAATTATGCTAACATTATTAATGTAAGAATAGTAATGATAAGATATTACAATGATATCTATTTGATATTTACATAATCAATTAATTGTTGTAAAATAATAATGTAGGATAAATACTTTGTAAAAAAATAAACATAATAAAATAAAAGGTGGTAGTAAATATGGAAAAGAACAAAACAAAAATAGTAACAATAGTATCATTGTTAGCATTAGTAATGTTAATCATCGGAGCATCATATGCATATTTTGCAGCACAAACCGGAGAAGGTTCACAAACAGATATCAGGATTAATGCAAATACTGTGGATACCTTAACATTTGAAACTGGTGACCCAATAACATTAACACTTGATCAAGAAAATTTTGCACAAGGGACTGGTAATCAAACAGGTTCAACATTTGCTAAAGCATTATTGACTGCAAATAGTAAAACAAATACTGCAACACAAAATTACTATTTGTATCTAAGTATATATACAAATACATTTGGTTATTCAATAAATACAGATACACCAGAACTAATACTTAGTATAACAGATGCATCTGGTAATGCTATAACAAATTTGTCAAGCTTAACATATAAAACAGTAACAGATGCAAGTGGTGCAGCAATATCAGGATATGATATAACTGGAGTAACAGGATTAGTAACAATATTAGATAATAGAGAAATAACAGCAAATCCTCAAAAAGAAGAACAATGGAATATAACAATAACAATGATAAACTATAATGAAGATCAATCAAAAAATGCAGGAAAAGATTTTGGAGCAAAAGTTGTAGTAAAAAAAGGAGGATATAATCCAACAATAGCAGATTATTGTAGTGATGGAGAAAAATTAAAAGATTGTATAATAAAATATGGAAACTTAGGCTATGACACATCAAGAATAACAATACATAATGCGAGTTTAGCAAATGGAGCAGGAGACAATAGTTATAGATATTCAGGAAGAGATGCTCACCCAGATTATTACTCATGTAAATATGATGGAAATGATGTAATGAACATTTCCATTAAAGTTAATATGTCGTTAAAAGGAGATTGTTCAAACGTTTATAAAGTTACAAATGGCAGCAATATTATGTATGGAGATAATTCGTTAAGTCTTTTATTTACAAATAAAAAGACAGTAAGTTGGGATAGTACAAATAGCAAATGCGCAACATCATCAGGAGATAATGTATCTACTGTTGATGGCGGAACTGTAACACAGGACGCTTGTACAGGATTTGCATATTTACGTACATCAGATAACAGATATTCGTTAGGAATCGAAGAGGTAGGAGCAGGAGAAGAAACATTGGTATCCTTAGCTCAAGAAGATGTATCAAATTTTGTATGTTTTGGATCAACGGCAAGTCCATGTCCAACAGATAACTTATATCAAATCATTGGGGTAATAGATGGCAATGTGAAATTAATAAAATATGATTATGCCACAAGTACACTACTTGGAACAGATGGAGATTATTCACAAAATGCCGAAGAAGCAGGAATGCCAACAAATTATTATAAAGGTACAAAAGAAAAGTCAGACATCGGAGTATATTATTGGAATTATAAATCAGATACAGCAAATTATAATAATACGTGGAGCAAAAGTTTACTAAATAAAACAAATTTAAATACAAACTTTATAAATAATATTGGAACAGAATGGGCAAATAAAATAGCTGTGACAACATGGAAAGTCGGAGGAAATACGTGGGATAATATAGGTGAAATAATACCATCCCTAGCATATCAAAATGAAATAGTAAATCCGAATCCGCTGAACAGTACAGATAACGCCACAGAATATAAAGCAAAAATAGGCTTAATGTACGTAAGTGAATATGGTTTTGCGGCAAGTCCAGAATTATGGACAACAGTAATGAAAATATATAATCATTTTGATGCTACAAGTAATAATTGGATGTATATGGGATTAAGTGAATGGACAATTTCCCGTTCTGCGGACGATTCGGACTATGCTTTCAATGTGCAAAACGCTAGTAACCTGTTCAACAGCGAAGTGTTCGCCACCCTTGCCGTTCGGCCGTCCTTCAATCTCGAGTCTTCCATAACTTATAAATCAGGGAGTGGAAGCATGAGCGACCCGATAATTATAAACTGATTGACGGACAGTTTTGAATAAACCCCGATGAAACCTGGACAAAATGAGGTAAAAAGTTCGACCAATAATGAACGATTTACCTCATTTTTTGTATTATGATGTGGGTATAAAATATAAAAAAAGTAATTGATAAACCACATTATTACACATACTTTTTAGGTTAATTATAAATGTTAAAATAAAAACTGATAGAAATGTCAAAGTAAAAAAATATAAAAAGAATTGATATAAAAAATTTGGATAATCTTCCTGAATGGTTTGATGATACATTACATAAATATCAACATTTAACAAACTTTTCTGATACAAGAATAAATAAATTATGCATTCTTTTAAATAGACAAATAAACAAATTAAAAAAAATAATCGAAGAATCTGATGATTAAACACATCAGTTCTTTTGTATTTGTAAATATTTTATGTTAAAATGATATGGCAAAGAGGTGCAACATGAAAATAGAAAATTTATGTATGTCTTTTGGTACTCAAACTATATTTGATAATGTATCATTTCAAGTTAATAACAATGATAAAGTAGGTATAATCGGAGTAAATGGTGCTGGTAAATCAACATTATTTAATATCATCCTTGGAAATATAACTCCAGACTCTGGAAATATTACCTTAAATACTAAAATTAATTTAGGTTATTTACCACAAGTTATAATGGATGATGCAAGTAACGAAGAAGAAACTGTTTTTGAATACTTACTCGAAGGAAGACCAATAAAAAAGCTTAAAGAAGAATTAAATTCCTTATATGAAACAATTGCAAATTTAGATAATGAATATGAATTAAAAAAATATTATAAGAAAATAAACCATGTCAGTGAACTACTTGAATACTATGATGAATATAATGCCGAGAGTTCATTACTTAAAATTATAAGTGGAATGAATATCGAGGATAGTCTCCTTGATTTAAAACTTAAAAATATATCCGGTGGACAAAAATCTAAAGTTGCTTTTGCAAGACTTTTATATTCAAATCCTGAAATAATGCTTTTAGATGAACCCACAAATCACTTAGATTTAGATACAAAAGATTATATAATTAATTATTTAAAAAATTATCATGGTATTATTTTAGTAATTTCCCATGATATAGAATTCTTAAATGAGGTAACAAAAAAGACTTTATATGTTGATAAAATAAAACATAACGTTGAGATGTATAATGGTAATTATGAAAAATATATCAAGATAAAAAATGAAAGAGACTTAGCAAAGAAAAGATTATACGAACGTCAACAAAAAGAAGAAGAAAAATTAAAAAACATAATTGCTAAATATATTCGTGGTAATGAAAAAAAAGCTAACATTGCTAAAGACAGGATAAAAAAACTTGAAAAGCTAGAAAATGAAAAAATTGAACTTGAAAAGAAGAACAAATACACTAAATTTAAAATGAAAATAAATAGACCAAGTTTTAGTATACCAATTAAGTGCAATAATTTAACATTTGGTTATGATGAAGAAAACTTATTATATGAAAATTTAAATTTTGATTTATCTCGTGGTGAAAAACTTTTAGTAGTGGGTGAAAATGGTATAGGTAAAACTACTTTACTTCGTTTAATAATGGGATATTTAACTCCGTTGGATGGAGACATTGAAATTACAGAAAAAACAGATATTGCATATTATGCCCAAGAACATGAAATACTAGAATCAAATAAAACAATTTTAGAAAACTTTGCTAACTTTGGCCTTGCAGATTATGAAATCAGAAGAATGTTAGGAAGCTTCTTATTTTCTGGAGATGATATCTTTAAAAAAGTAGATGTTTTATCTCCGGGAGAAAGAAGCCGAGTAGCATTAGCCAAAATATCTTTAACTGGTGCAAATACATTACTTTTAGATGAACCAACCAATCATTTGGATCCTATGACACAATTAATAATTTCAGATACATTTAAAAATTATGAAGGAACAATGCTCGTTGTTTCTCACAATTTAGATTTTGTAAATAACTTAAATATTAATAGAATGTTGCTTTTACCAAGTGGGCGTATCACATATTATGATAGAGATATAGTATTACATTATGAAATGCTTGAAGAAAAAAATGACTAAAAAAGATTTGAATAATTTCTAAATTATGCTATTATAATTATAAGGAGAAAATATGAAAAAAGAAATGATTATTAAAACAATTTTAGTAGGTGTAGTAATTATAGCAATTGTTATCGGAGTAATCTACAAGAATGATAACAAAAAAGCATTAAAAGAAACAAAGGGAATAACTGTGGTTCCAACGATGTATGATGAAATAACGACTGATACAGCATGGAGTCCAACATTTCAACTAGTATGGAATGATTTTAAAAACGAACTTATAAAGCAAGATATTGTTTTTGAAGAAAAAAGTAAAATGGTAGATAATTTAAACAAAGAGTATTTTACAGACAAAATGATAAGTGAAGATTATTATTACAAAAAATATGGCTTAAAAACACTAGAATTAAAAGATGAAATTGAAAAAGGGATAAAAGAAAAATTTAATCAAACAAGTGATATTATAAATGACTTTAATTGGGATGAAAAAAATTTAAATCATGATGATGGAGCAAATAGTAAAAGATATTTCTTCTATTCAATGCTTTATAGAGAATTTGAATATAATTATAAATTTAAAGAATTGGAAAAGGGCTCTTTTAAAAATGCTAAAGATATAAAATATTTTGGAACCGATGAAAAATCTAAAGGCAAAGTTAGATCACAAATAAGAGTATTATTTTATAATAATGAACAGGATTTTGCTATATCAATATCAACAAAAAATAATGATGAATTAATATTCTATAAGAATCCAAAAGGAACAACTTTTAATGAAATATACGAAAATTTATTAAATCAAAAAGAAAAATATAAAGGTTCAAAAACGTTATTGGATGAAGAAAATTTTAAAGCTCCATATATAGATTTTAAAGTAAAAAAAGAATTTACGGAACTTGAAAACAAGCCTTTTAAGGCTCAAGATGAAGATACATGCGTCATTGAAAAAGCAATGCAAAGTATTGAATTTCAAATAAATGAAAAAGGTGGCAAAGTAAAAAGTGAAGCTGGATTAGATGTAGTAAAAACAGCTAGTGAACATATAACAGAAATAAGACATTTTAACATTGATGATACATTTGCAGTATTCCTAAAAGAAAATAAAAAAGATATTCCTTATTTTGCAATGAGAGTAAACGACATAACAAAATATCAACAAAATTAATCAAAAATACTCGACGTGAAAAAATTTTAGTAATGATATGATGTATTTAGCAAAGAAATTTGCATAAAATAAAAATGGAATACTTCAATTATGCGTGTTGAGTGTTAGCCAAATATGTTTGGCACCCAATCAGGGTTGATTGGGTGTTATTTTTTTATTATTAAAATTAAAATGAAATTAAATAAATTTCTTAAATTTTAAATGAATTTATGTTATAATCATTATAAGGAGATGATATAATGAACGTGCCTTTTAAAAGAGGAAATATACTACTTCCAAAAAATACAGATATGACAAAATGGAGTGTAGTAGCTTGTGACCAATATACAAGTGAACCAGAATATTGGAGTGATGTAGAAAGAATTGTTGGTAATAATCCATCAACATTAAATCTTACATTACCAGAAATATACCTTGAAGAAAACGATGTAGATAAAAGAATTGAAAATATTAATTCTAATATGAAAAAATTACTTGATGAAGATTTCTTTAAAGAATATAAAGACAGTATGATTTATCTAGAAAGAACTGGACAAGATGGCAAAGTACGTGAAGGAGTAATGGGAATTGTAGACCTTGAAGGTTACAATTATGAAGCTGGTAGCCAAACTCCGATCAGAGCTACAGAAAAAACAGTAATTGAAAGAATTCCACCTCGTGTAAAGATCAGAGAAAATGCTCCTTTAGAATTGCCTCACATAATGATTTTAATTGATGATGATAAAAAAGATATTATTGAAAGTTTAAAAACAAAAGTATCTGAAAAAGATGTAGTTTATGATTTTGATTTAATGAAAAATGGTGGTCATATAAAAGGATATCTTTTAAATAATGAAACCATGGATGAAATTGATAAAAAATTAGAACTTTTAGCAGATCAAACAACATTTAATGAAAAATACGATGTTAAAGATAAAGGTGTTTTATTATTTGCAATGGGAGATGGTAACCATTCATTAGCAACAGCTAAAGCCTGTTATGAAAATTTAAAGAAAACTATGAAAGAAGAATACTTGAATCATCCAGCTCGTTATGCTCTAGTAGAAATTGTAAATTTACATAGTGAAGCATTAGAATTTGAAGCTATAAATAGAGTAGTCTTTGATACTAATCCAGAAGATCTAGTAAATAAATTAAAAGAATATTATAAAATAAACAAGGAAGGTAAAGGAGAAAAATTTGAAATAATTACTAAAGATATTGATGAAGTATGGTATATAGAAAATTCAAAATCAAATATTGCTGTTGGATCAATTCAAATGTTTTTAGATGATTATTTAAAAGAAAATGCTGGAAAAGTTGATTATATACATGGTGAAGATGTAACTAAAGAACTAACACACAAAAATGATAACAATGTTGGCTTCATATTTGATGCAATGCCAAAGAGTGAATTATTTAAAACTGTAATTTTAGATGGTTCATTACCAAGAAAAACGTTCTCAATGGGACATTCTTATGACAAAAGATATTATCTTGAAGCTAGAAAAATAAAATAATTTAAAGGGTATGAATCAAGTTCATATCTTTTTTTAAACAATTAAAAATTTAAAAATAATGATCATTTAATTTTAGTATGATTATATAAACAAAGAAAGTGATTCTATGCGAATTTTAATTATTGAAGACGAATTTAATTTAGCAGATGCCATAAAGGTAAGACTAAAAAAAGAAAAATATCTCGTGGATATTAAAATAGATGGATCAGATGGATATTTTGATGCCACAACTAATGTTTATGATTTAATAATACTAGATGTAATGCTACCTAATATGGATGGATTTGAAATTTTAAAGAAATTACGTGAAGATAACATAACAAGTAAAATAATAATGTTAACAGCTAAAAGCACAATCGAAGATAAATTAGATGGATTAGAACATGGTGCAAATGATTATATTACTAGCCATTTCACATGGATGAGCTTGTAGCAAGAATAAATATTCAATTAAAAAATGATTTAACAAATAAAAATGTATTAGAATATCAAGAGTTAACACTTGATTTAGATAAGTCAAAATAACATATAAAAAAACAAATGATTCAATAGATTTAATATGCAAAGAATTTCAACTTTTAGAATATTTCTTAAATAATCCAGAACAAATTTTAGCTAAAAGGCAAATATATGATAAAGTCTGGGGAATTGACAGTGATATTGAATCAAATAATTGAGAAGTTTTTTTTACATTTTTAAGAATTAAAGAATATTCATGGGGATCTAATGGTTCAAATGGTGGAAATGTAACACCAACTTTAACTAATCAAAAAATAAATGGTAATATTGATGTTGATTCAATATCAACATTAGATATGTCTTTAAGCAATAATTCATATTACGAAGGAGCCATAAATACTAATAATACAGCACAAGAAATTACATTAAAAATAGATAAAAATTCAAAGATAAAATTGACCGTGAATACATATGTTACCAGTTTAGAAGATGAAGATACAACCTTTGCAAATATAGGTTTTAATGGTTATAAATTATATGTTAATAATAAATTGTTAAGTAAACGAAAAACTTTACACAACCGTTTGCTTTTTTTTATAATGTGGTATTCTAAAGTTAAGAAAGAGGTATATATGAAGAGAATTAAATATGTTATTTTTACTACATTAGCACTTTTCATCATGATTACAAATTCAAAAGCACAAGAAACGTTACAAAGTAAAATAGATTCAAATGAAAAATATATTGTTTTAAACGATAATTATACAGAAAATCTATTAATTAAAGAAAATCAAGAATTAACAATTGATTTAAATGGTTATACCATAACATGAACTATCGACAATTTAGGTTCATTAACAATTAAAAGTTCTAAAAATGGTGGAAAGGTTGTTAGAACTGATGGAAGTGCTGGACAAGCGACTATATATGTTGGTGATAATGATGCACAAGTTACGGGAAAGTTTATTTTAGAAAGTGGAACAATAATAAATGAAAAAGGCTATGGCGTAGCTTGTTTTAGTGGAAGTACAGCAATAATTAATGATGGAGAAATTAATTCAGTTTCATCAAGTTTATCTGGAAATAATACATTAGGATCAATGAACTTTATAGTAAATGGTGGAACCCTTAATACAAAATATGGCCCAGCAATTTATATGCCAGGCCCAGTATCACTTGCTATAACTGGGGGAATATTAAATGGTGGTATATCATTAAGAATGGGAATAGTTAATATATCCGGAGGAATAATAAATGCTGCTACAGATAATTTTGACCCATTACAAAAATATTATAAAGAAAGTGTAAATGCTTGGCTAGAAGATGCCATCTATGTCTGGGGTGGAACTTATATTTCTCATGATGAAGGAACTACGAATGATTTAGAACTTAATATAACCGGAGGTATAATTAATAATACAAACAAATTAGGAAGTGCTGTAGCAATTTATGATATAGGAAAAGTTGCTCAAAGTATCAAGGTTAATATTTCAAATAATGCTAAATTGATTACCAATAGTAATACTCGTAATGCTTATGATGTTTTAACTTTACCAGAAGCTGGAGTAACTGATTATGTAAGTGGATATAATAATCCAAATTTTACAGGAAAAGTAATTACTTCAATTAGTGGAGGTACTTATTCAACTAGTATGGCTAAATATATTAGTGATGAATACGTAGAAACAAGTATTAACAACGAATTTGTTGTAGCTAAAAAAGAAGTAAAGATTGATACACCAAAAGTTGACCAAACCAAACCTGTTGATGAAATATCTGTAGGAGTTATAGATAACGATGAATTAAAAAATATTTTAGTAAAATCTAATGAAGATGCTAAAATTGATGTAAAAGATATTAATGCTATCGTTATGGTAACAATTAATGAAACAAAAAAAGAAGAAGTACCAGAAGAAGCAAAAGATAACATATTAAAGTTAACAACAAAAAATGAAAATTTAAAAATATCAGCATATTTTGATATAACCCTAGATGTTAAAAACAACATAACCGGAGAAACACTAGGCACCTTAAATGTTTTAAATGATAAAATAAAATTTAATATGGTTTTACCAGAAGAAATAACCAATGTTAATGAAGGTTATACACGAAAATATTTTATTGTTAGATATCATGATGGAAAAAGTGAAATGTTACCAACAACACTTGAAGGAAATATTATAACATTTGAATCAGATAAGTTCTCAACATATGCTCTTGTTTATGAAGATGTTAAAAATGAAATAGAAAATATCGAAGACAAAACAGAAATTGAAAATCCTTCAACAATAGATAGTATTGTTATAGATTTAATTGTGGGATCAACATCTGTAATTGGTTTAATATTAATAGCAAAAAGTATCGCTAAAAGAAAAAAATATTTTAATTAAAATGTAGCCCAGTAATTTGCTGGGTTTTAATATACTAGTTTTTTAATAAATTTTATGATAAAATAAGGTTCGAAAGGAAAATTCTATGAAAGAAGAACTATTAACAAAATTAAAAAAATATAAAGAAAAGCTAACATCTTTAGGGAGGTATCTTTGACTTATCAAAAAAGAAAGCACAAATAAAATCCCTTGAAGAAGAACAAAAAAAAGAAAATTTTTGGCAAAATATTGATAAAGCCAACGAAATTAACAAAAATTTAGCAAACTTAAAAAAAGAAGTAGCATTATACAATAACTTAACAACAAAAATTAATGATAGTCTAGAATTATTAACAACTGATGAAAATGAAATTTTAATGTTGATAAGTGATGAGTTAATAACATTAAATGAAGAAATAAGTGAATTAGAAACAACTGTTACTTTAAGTGGAGAATTTGACATTTTAAATGCTTATTTAGAAATTCATTCAGGAGCTGGAGGAACAGAATCCTGTGATTGGGCAAGTATGCTTGCTAGAATGTATGAAAGATTTTGTGAAAAAGAGGGATATAAATGGGAAGTTATAGATGAACAAAAAGGTGAAGAAGCCGGAATAAAAAGTATTACTCTAAAAATAAATGGAGACTTTGCATATGGGTACTTAAAAAAAGAAAATGGAGTTCATCGTTTAGTTAGGATATCTCCCTTTGATTCTGGTGCAAGACGTCACACATCCTTTGCATCTGTAAGTATTATGCCTGAAATAAAAAAAGAAATTAATATTGACATTAAAGAAGAAGATTTAAAAATTGATGTATATCATTCAAGCGGAGCCGGAGGACAATCAGTAAATACTAGCAATAGTGCAGTACGTATAACACATTTACCAACAAAAACTGTGGTAACTTGTCAAAATGAAAGAAGTCAATTAAATAACAAAGAACAAGCAATGAAAATATTAAAAAACAAATTATACATGATAGAATTAGAAAAGGAAGAAGCAAGAATTAATACCATAAAAGGTGAAGCTTCAAGTATAAATTTTGGAAGTCAAATAAGAAGTTATATATTAGAACCTTATAAAATGGTTAAAGATCATCGAAGTAATTATCAAAGTAATGAACCAGAAAAAATACTTGATGGAAATATTAAAGAAATGCTAGTATATAACTTAAAGGAGTTACGATGAAAAAGGTTATTGAATTTTTAAAAAATAATTTAAGAAATGAAACTGTAGTTGTAGCTTGTAGTGGTGGACCAGACTCTATGTGTCTTTTAGACTTATTAACAAAATTAAAAGTGGAATTAAATTTAAAAATAGTTGTTGCCCATGTTAATCATAAGTTACGTAAAGAAAGTGATTCTGAGGAAGTCATGGTTAAAGAATATGCCCAAAAAAATAATTTGATCTTCGAATTATTAGAAATAAATGAGTATTTAACCTCGAATTTTACAGAAAGTGATGCTCGAAAAAGAAGATATAATTTCTTTTCTGAACTGTTAACAAAATATAATACTAACATTTTATTAACAGCGCACCATGGAGATGATTTAATTGAAACAATACTAATGAGATTAACCAGAGGCAGCAATTTAAGTGGTTATATAGGAATTAAAGATATAGCTATATATAATAATGAAAAAATATTAAGACCACTTTTATATGTTACAAAAGAAGATATAATGAATTATCTAAATAATGAAAACGTTCCATATGCTATCGATAAAACAAATGAAGAGCTAGAGCATACAAGAAATCGATATAGACATATAATATTACCCTTTTTAAAAAAAGAAAATCCAAAAGTACATGAAAAATACTTAAAATTTTCAAAAGAGTTAATAGAATATGATAATTTTGTTAATACTTATATTAGTAATAACAACTTTATTGTGGATAACAAGATAGTTATTAATAATTTAAAAAATGAAAGCTTATTTATTAAAAGAAAGTGTCTTGAAGTTTTAGTAAAAAAGGTTCAAAACTATGATTATTTTGATATATCTGATGAACAAATGAATAATTTATTAAAACTTTATAAACAAAATAATAAGACTATAGATTTAAATAATAACTACCAAGGCATTAACAGTTATGGCAATATTTATTTAAAGAAAAAAAAGACAGAAATATTTGAAGAAATAATTTTAGATAAAAATATTGTTCTAGATGATTTTAAATTTTACTATAAAAATAAAGATATAGATAATTCAAATTCATGTATTTTATTAAATAGTAAAGAAATTAAATTGCCATTAAAGTTAAGAGCAATTATGCCTGGAGATAAAATGATTGTAAAAAACTTAAATGGGAGTAAAAAAATTAGTGATATTTTTATAAATAGCAAAGTCCCTAAAGACAAAAGAAGTACATATCCACTTTTAGTTGACACCAATAATACAATTTTATGGGTGCCAAATATAAAAAAATCGCAATTTTCTAAAGACAAATCAGAAAAATATGATATAATAATTAGATGTAAGGCAAGGTGAAATTAATAAATGAATGTAAAAACAAATAAAAATGACAATTTTAAAAACTTTTTACCTTATTTAGTATTAGCAGGTGTAATAGCATTAGTGTTATTTGCCTTAAATATGCAAGGTACAAAAGTTCATGAATTAAAAACCGGAGAATTAATAACAGAACTAAAAGAAAATAATGTAACTGAAGTAACTGTAACTCCGAAAAGTAATGAAAGTATTTATGTAATCACAGGTAAATTAGATGGTTACAAGAAAACTGAAAGTTTTGAATCAAAAGTTGTTGGAAATGAACTGGATACAGTTTTAGCATTAATTAAAGCAAATCAAGTAAAAGAATATGATACAAATTCAGATCCAGGAGAAAGCGTTTTCTTATACATACTAGTAAATGTATTACCATTAGTTTTGATGGTAGTTGTTATGTACATCTTGTTTACTAAACTAGCTAATTCAAATAAGAATTCCATGGATTTTGGAAAAAGTAAAGCTCGTTTAAGTAATGACAATGACAAAAAGAGTTTCAAAGATGTAGCTGGCTTAAAAGAAGAAAAAGAAGAAGTTGAAGAATTGATAGATTTCTTAAAGAATCCTAAAAAGTTTGAAAAAATGGGTGCTAGAATTCCTAAAGGAGTTTTATTAGTAGGCCCTCCAGGAACGGGTAAAACGTTACTGGCAAAAGCAATTGCTGGGGAAGCTAATGTACCATTCTTCTTTATAAGTGGTTCAGATTTCGTAGAATTATTTGTAGGTGTCGGAGCTTCACGTGTTCGTGATATGTTCAAAGAAGCTAAAAGAAATGCCCCATGTTTAATCTTTATAGATGAAATTGATGCTGTAGGTCGTCAAAGAGGAACAGGCCTTGGTGGTGGACATGATGAAAGAGAACAAACTCTTAACCAATTATTAACTGAAATGGATGGTTTCGGTGAAAATGAAGGTATTATCATTATAGCTGCTACAAATAGACCAGATGTATTAGATCCAGCATTACTTCGTCCAGGTCGTTTTGATAGACAAGTAACAGTTAGTCTACCAGATGCTAATGAACGTGAACAAATTTTAAAAGTTCATGCTAAAAATAAAACATTAGGAAAAGATGTTAATTTAAATAATTTAAGTTTACGTACACCAGGATTTTCTGGAGCTGATCTAGAAAACTTACTAAATGAAGCTGCACTATTAACAGTTCGCCGTAACAAAAATGCTATTACAATGGATGAGATAGATGAAGCAACAGACAGAGTTTTACTTGGACCTGCAAAAACAACTAGAAAAATAACAGATAAGGAAAAGAAACTTGTTTCAATTCATGAAGCCGGACACGCTGTTATAGGTATTAAACTAGAAGATGCTCAAGAAGTTCATAAAATCACAATTATACCTCGTGGTATGGCTGGTGGATATACAATGATGCTTCCAAAAGAAGAAAAAATTGCTGTAATGACTAAAGATGAATTACTTGCTCAAATCACAGGTCTACTTGGTGGACGTGTTAGTGAAGAAATGTTCTTAAATGAAATATCAACCGGAGCTAGTGATGACTTCAAAAAAGCAACTCGTATTGCAAGAAGTATGGTAACAGAATACGGAATGAGTGATCTAGGACCAGTTCAATATGAAGAAAAAAGTGAAAATGTTTTCCTAGGAAGAGATTATGCTAAATCAAGAGATTTCTCTGATCAAGTAGCTTTAGAAATTGATGAACAAGTTCGTAAAATTATCGAAGATTGTTATGAAAAAGCAAAACAAATCATCAAAGATAATAAAGATTTAATTTTTGCTTTAAGTGATGCTTTAATGAAATATGAAACTATTACAAAAGAACAAATTGAATCAATCGTAGAAACCGGAGAAATTAAACCTCTTGAAAAGATTGAAAAAGAAAATCTTGAAGAAGCAAAAGATATTAAGAAAAAAATAAAAAAAGTAAAGGAAGAAGAAAAATAATTGTTGCATAGAATTATAACATGTGATAAATTATTTGTGAAATGGATGTGATAAAATGTTAGAAAATATTTTGTTAATAATATCTGTATTACTTATAGCTATAGTTCTTTTACAAGGAAATAAAGCAAGTGATGCAGGTGGAATAATAACTGGTGGAAATGATAATTTGTTTATGCACCAAAAAGAAAGAGGATTAGAACTTGTAATAACAAGAATTACAATGATTCTAGGAATATTATTCTTTGTTATATCTTTAATATTATTCTTAAAATAATAACTTTTCAAATTCTATTAAGGAGATGATAATACTAATTTATCATCTTTTTTCATTTGAAATAATATTTTTTTAGTTTTTGAAGAAGCTTCGACAAGAAACAACAAATATTTTAGTTTGAATGTGATAAGATAAAAAAAGTTTCTTAAAAAAGGGGGCGCAAAATTAAAGCAGAACCAAGAAGGATAGGAGTAAGCTTTGAGAGAACAAAAGTCTGCCGCAGTTGCGACATAAGTCGCACAAGTGGAAGCAGGCGAAAAAAAATTATCAACAATGGCATTCATTAATTATGTAAATCCAAAATGTAGGGAGGGTAATCTTGGGATAAATTTCCAGTAGTTCTGACAATTCGAACAATGCGCTCAATGTGAACAACGATGGTAACGTGAACAACAACAATGCGGGGCGTGCGTAGACCTTTATAGTTCTAGTGAATGAGATAAAGGACAAAGATTAACCTAGGGTGTTATAAATATGAAAACAATGATGAAGTTGAAAGTTTAACATAATAAGTAAGAAGCAAAAATAATGCTTCTTTTAAATTTATTAAAAATAATGCAATTTATAAATTTATATAGTATAATTTATTTAGAAAATATTAAGGAGAAGAAAATGGAAAAAAAAGGATTTACATTAATTGAAATTTTAGTAGTTATAGCCCTAGTTGCAGCGATATCTGTAACAGTCGGAGTAAGCATGAGTAAGGTATTTAAAAATGAAGATGATAAAAAATTAAAAGATTATTATGAAACAATTGAAAAAGCCGCATGTGTTTATGCAGAAATAAATAATCTCAATGAGTCTAAATTAGTAAATATTGATACTTTATTAACCGCTGGATTAATTAGTAAAAATTTAAAGAATCCATCAAGCAACAAGTTAGTAACAGAAGATACCAATATAAAAGGGGTGGAAGTTAACTTTTCTTTAAATAATAATGAAAAAAGTTGTAAAATAAAGACTAGTTAAATAAGAATAAATATGTTATACTTTATATGTGATAAATATGAAGAATAAAAAAAGGGTGTTAACAATATTACTAGTATTAATTATAGCCATTACAATTTTCTTGGCAATTATTCTGATTTTTGGTGGTATAAAATCAAAACAAATGGATGAATATCATAAAAAATTAGAAAATTATGCTTGCCAATTAGCTAAAGATGAAAGCTATACCGAAGAAATATGCAATGGGTTCGAATATTTATGTAAAGTAAAATACGAAAAATTAATTGATCGAGGTTATATTAACAAAGATTTAAAAAATCCTTTGACGAAGAAAAAAATTAGTGATGATACAAAGAGCTATATAGAAATATCTTGGAAAGATAATAAAATGATATGTACACACAAAGAAGGATAGAAAATATGAAGGAAAAAATAGTAGAAGTATTAAAAGATGAAACAAAAGGCCGAAGTATAAATGAAATAAATAATAAACTTCATTTGACAGATTTAAATGGGATAAATGAGTTAGAAAATACCCTTCACGAATTAGTTAGTGAAGGTGTTTTGCATATGTCAAAAAATAGAGAATATATGTTACTAAATAATACAAAATCATTAAAAGTAGGAAAATTAAAAATTAATAAAAGTGGCAATGGTTTTGTAGAATGTGAACCAGAAGATATATTTGTTCATAGTAATGATTTAAACGGAGCTATAAACGGAGATTTTGTTGAAGTAGAAATTAAAACTAGACTTAATGATCCAGAACCAGAAGGATATATAAGAAATATATTAAAAAGAGATTTAAAAACAGTTGTTGGGGAAATGGTAAAAGATAAAAAAACATTAGTTTTTAGGCCTGATGATGAAAAATTAAATATCGCTGTTAAACTTACTAAAGAAAGCATGAAAGGCTGTGTTGAAGGACATAAAGTAATAGTTTCAATTATTAAAGAAATTGGAAATAGAACATTTTTAGGTAAAGTAGAAAAAATAATTGGACATAAAAATGATCCTGGAGTTGACATTTTAACAATTGCAGCTAAACACTGTATCGAAACAGAATTTAGCGAAGCAGTAAAACAAGAACTTAAAAACATACCTGATGAAGTTTGTGAAAATGATTTAATTGGTCGTAAAGATTTAACAAATGAAATGATATTTACAATAGATGGAGATGATACTAAAGATATTGACGATGCCATAAGTGTAAGTTTTGATGGTAACAATTATCACCTTGGTGTACATATTGCAGATGTATCATATTATGTAAAAGTTGGAACAGAATTATATGAAAGTGCTTTTTCCCGAGGAACATCAAGTTATTTGGCAGATACAGTTATTCCAATGATTCCTCATCAATTATCAAATGGTATTTGTTCCTTAAATCCAGAAGTAGTAAGATTAACAATCAGTTGTGAAATGACTATTGATGGCTCCGGAAAAGTAAAATCTTACGACATATTTCCATCATTTATTAAATCTAGAAAACAAATGACTTATAAAAATGTTAATAAGATTTTGGATTTAAATGAAGTTCCTGAAGGATATGAAGAATTTGTTGACACATTAAAACTAATGCACGAACTATCCAAAATTTTAAGAAGAGAAAAAACATTACGTGGTTATATAGATTTTGGTATTGATGAAGCAAAAGTAATTCAAGATGAAAATGGCAAAGCGATTGATATAGTAAAAAGAGTACAAGGAACTGGTGAAAAACTTATCGAAGACTTTATGATTGCTGCAAATGAAACTGTGGCAACACACATTAGTAATATGGATTTACCATTTATTTACCGTGTTCATGATTTACCAAATGCTGAAAAAATTGAAGATTTTAGTAATTTAATTAAACAAATGGGTTATCAAATTCATACTAACATGAAAAAGATAACACCATTAACAATGCAAAGTATTTTAAATGAATTACGTGATAAAGATGAATTTATAATTCTTTCTGACATGCTTTTACGCAGTATGAAAAAAGCAATTTATAGTACAAATAACATCGGACATTTTGGTCTAGCTAGTAAAAATTATACACATTTTACTAGCCCGATAAGAAGATTTCCAGACCTTACAGTTCATAGACTTTTAAGAACATATCTTTTTGAAAAGAGAATTGATTTAGAAACTGTCAATTTCAATGCAAAATATTTAATAGATGTAGCTGATCACTCTAGTGAAACAGAAGTTAATGCTATTGAAGCTGAAAGAGATGTTCTTGATATGAAAATGGCTGAATATATGGAAAGTCATATTGGTGAAGAATATGAAGGTATCGTAAGTGGTGTTACTAACTTTGGTTTATTCGTAGAACTTAATAATTTAATCGAGGGTCTTGTTCATATAAGTACGCTGGATGGATTTTTCACGTATGTTCCTGAACTATTATCACTAATAAGTAATGATAAAAGAAAAAAATATCGTATCGGAGATAAAGTAAAAATTGTTGTAACCAATGCTAATAAAAATCAAGGTATAATAGATTTTGAATTAGTAAAAGGAGAAACAGATGGAAATAGCAAATAAAAAAGCATATTTTAACTACTTTGTTTCATCTGAAATGGAAGCTGGTATGGTTCTCGTAGGAACTGAAATTAAATCTATAAAAAAAGGTTCTGCCAATATAACAGATAGTTATATAAGAATTAAAAAAAATGAAGCATATATAATAAATATGTTCATTGATAAATATGATGAAGGAAGTATTTTCAATCATGAAACAACTCGTGAAAGAAAACTATTGCTTCATAAAAAAGAAATAAAAAGGTTATTAGAACTAACTAGTCGTGATGGTTATACGCTAATCCCATTAAAAGTTTATTTGAAAAAAGGCAAAGCCAAAGTGCTAATTGGTATAGCAAAAGGTAAAAAGCTTTATGACAAAAGAGAAACTATTAAGAAAAGGGATTTAGAAAGAGACAATAGATTAAGGAGGTAATTATAATGAAATCTAAATTCTCAAAAATAATAGCAGTATTGCTTATAATAATAACGTGTGTTTCCATAACTGGATGTGGAAAAAAAGAGGAAGAAGATAAGAAATCCACGAGTGGTAGCAAGACAGATACTAAAGAAACAAAAAAATTAAAAATAGTAAATGGAAATTCTACATCTAGGCCATATGCCATTATGATAAATAACATAGTAACAGCAAGACCTTTACAAAGTGGATTACAAGATGCTTATATAATGTATGAAATTATTGTTGAAGGAGGCATTACACGATATCTTGCTTTATTTATGGATCAATCCACAACTAGAATAGGATCTATCAGAAGTGCTAGACATTATTTTCTAGATTATGCACTTGAAAATGATGCAATATATGTTCATCATGGTCAAAGTCCTCAAGCTGCAAGTGATTTTTCAGCTTTAAAAATAGATAGAATCGTGGTTGATGATTCTAAAACTGGATGGAGAGATAAAAGCTTAAAAGTAGCAAGTGAACACACACTATTTACAAGTATTGAAAAATTAAATAATGGCCTTGGAAAATTAAGAGCTAAAAGAAATAACAATTTATTATTAAATTATAGTGTAGATGAAATAGATATGTCTAAAATGGAAAATGCAAAAGTTGCTAACAATGTTTCAATAACATATTCAAGAGGTACAGTAACAAGTTATAAATATGATAAAGAAAACAAATACTATTTACGTAGTGTAAATGGAAAAGAACATACAGATTATGTAACAAAAGAACAATATCATTTTAAAAATATTATTACATATCAAGTAAAGAATACTCCATTAAACGATGGTTCAGGAAAAGGTCGTCAAAATTTGGAAAATATTGGTTCTGGTGAAGGTCACTACATTTCAGATGGATACAGTATTCCAATAAAATGGGTTAAAGAATCAAGAGAAGCCCAAACAAAATATTATTATATGAATGGTGAAGAATTAAAAGTAAATGACGGAAATACATTTATTCAAATACAACCATTAAATGAAAATTTAACTATTGAGTAAAAAGAAAGGGTAGCATAGTGCTAGTGAAGATTATGGAAAAATTATTAGAATTTATAACAAATAATTATTTAATAATAGATATTATTACTGTAATTTTAATATTAGCTTTAATAGGTTATTTTGTTAATATTAAAAAATCTAAAAATCCAGTATTTAAAATAAATAATAACTCTTCAATAAGCTCTTTAGATATGTCAAATGAAAAGCAAAATGAGCCTATGCAAAACCATGTAAATAATAACAATATTAATACAAATAATAATATTGGTGATGTCAAATAAAAAGGATTACCCCTTTTTATTTTTTATATTTTTTGGTATAATTAATACGCAAAACATTTTAATTAAAAGGAAGGTGTTTAAATGAATCTCTCTACAGTCTGGGAAATTTTTACAAAATTATTAGATATATGTCTAGTATGGCTAGCATTTTATTATATATTAAAAAACGTTAAAAACAATATTAAGATGGTATTAATTGTCAAAGGAGTATTTATAATTCTTTTGATTAAAGTATTAAGTGATATATTAAATTTATATACTGTCGGAGTAATATTAGAATATGCAATTCAATGGGGACCACTTGCAATTATTGTTATATTCCAACCTGAAATAAGAAGCGTATTAGAATCTTTAGGAAGAACACAACTTTTAGGACGCCATAAAATATTAACTGTTGATGAAAGAGAAAAAGTTGTTTATGAAATAATGCGTTCAGTAGATTATTTACGCAAAAATAGAATCGGAGCATTAATAGTAATTGAAAGAGAAATTTCACTAGAAGAATACATTAAAAATGCTACGAAAGTATATGCTGATATTTCAGATTCTTTACTTGAAACAATATTCTTCCCAAATTCACCGCTACATGATGGTGGAGTTATTATTCAAGGGGACAGAATTACTTGTGCCGGAGCAGTATTTAGAACAAGCATGAATCCGAATGTTTCAAAAAGACTTGGAACAAGACACAGAGCAGCTTTGGGTATTGCCGAAGAAAGTGATGCAATAGCACTAGTTGTTAGTGAAGAAACTGGAAGATTATCAATTGCTGTAGATAGCAACCTACATTATAATCTTGATCCGGATCAATTTAGAATGATGCTAATAGATGAATTAAAACCAAAAATGGAAGTGTTCTTTGAAGCAGACGATGAAAGTGAAGGTGACGAAGAATGATAACCAGATTTTTCAGAAAATTATTTAAATTTATAGATCAAAAAATAGTTGTACCAATAAGTAGATTTATTTACTATCTATCAAAAAAGTTTAAAAAGAATCAAGGAAAATTAGATAAATTATTAAACAAACCTAATTTCTTAATATATTTATCTCTATTTTTAGCAGTAATAATGTTTTTATTAATTGACTCTAAAGTTATAAATTTAGTAAAAACTGAAGCTGAAGAAATACGTGGAGTGCCAGTAGTAGTTAAGTATAATGAAGAAGCATATGTTATCGAAGGGGTTCCAGATACCGTAGATATTACCTTGACAGGTAGAAAAAGTGATATATATTTAGCAAAGCAACTCGGAGAATATGAAGTAGTTTTAGACTTATCAGAATATACACCAAGTGACAATCCTTATAAAGTATATTTTTCATATTCTAAACCAATAGACTCATTAACATATAAGCTAGACCCTTCATATGTACAAGTAATAGTAAAAAATAAAGAAAGTCAAGTTAAATCATTAACATACGATTTACTTAATATAAATGCCCTAGATAGCAAATTAAGTGTTAAATCTGTTTCTTTAAATAAAACAGAAGTTGTAGTAAAAGGTGGTAGTGATGCTCTAGCAGAAATTGCATCTGTAAAAGCATTAATTGATTTAGCAAAACAAAACTTTAGTGAAGCTGGAACATATGATATTGATAATGTTGAACTAGTGGCATATGATTCAAAAGGAAATAAATTAAATAATGTTGAAATAGTACCAAGCACAATTAGTGCCACAGTAATTTTGGAAAGTTATTCAAAAGCTGTACCAATAAGAATAGAAACAACTGGTGAATTAGTAGCAGGTAAATCAATTGCATCAATTTTAATAAATGGTGATTCTAATTATTCAATTACTATTTATGGAGATCAAGCAGATCTAGAAAATATTAACAGTGTACCTGTAACAATAAACGTTGATGGATTAGGTAAAGAAGGAACTAAAAAATATAATGCTACAATAAATAAACCAAACGGAGTTCGTAAAATGAGTGCTGAAAAGGTAACTATAACAGCAACATTCGGAGAAGAACAACAAAAGACAATAGATATTAGTAATAATATTACTCCGATTAATTTAAGTGATAGTTTAACAGCAAACCTAATTGATACTCAAAATGTAACAGTTCAAGTAAAAGGTGTAGCATCTGTAATTGAAAAAATTAATAATGGTGATGATGAAAATAAAGTCAGTGCTTACATTGATTTAGCAGGATTAGGCACTGGTGAACATGAAGTGGAAGTTAAGATAAATAACAATAATCCACTTGTAACTTATGTTGTATCAAGTAAGATAAAGATAAAAATCACCCAAAAATAAAAGTGTTAGCAAATTGCTAACATTTTTTTATATTAAGAAAGTTATCTGTTTTTTTGTAAAAAGCATTGATATATGGCCGAACATATTATAATCAAATTATCCAAAGGGGCATATGAATACTTATAAAGCATATAAATTAAGAATTTATCCTACAGATTTACAAAGAGGATTAATTGAAAAGTCTTTTGGAAGTACTAGATATATTTATAATAATTTTCTTGCAGAAAGAAAAAGTAAATATGAAGAAGGTAAAACGAAAGTAAATGTTTTTGAACGATTAAAAGAATTAACAGATTTAAAAAAAGAAAAAGAATGGTTAAGAGAAATAGATTCATGTGCCTTGCAAGCATGCGTATATAATTTAGATGATGCGTTTCAAAATATTTTTAAAGGAAATGGTTACCTAAGATTTAAAACAAATAATACATTAAATACTTATAAAAATAAAAAATATGAAAGTATAAAAATAGATTTCAATAAAAGAATAATAACACTACCACAATTAAAAGAAGTAAAGTTTCGTGGATATAGAACAACAAAAGAAATCATAGGTAAAATAAAATCAGCAACAATTAGTAAAGATGCTAACAAATACTTTGTAAGCATCCTTGTTGAAGTACCATTTATAACGTATTCATTAAAAACAACATCAATCGTAGGATTAGATCTAGTCATTAAAAATTTTATAGTAACATTACATGGAGAAAATTAAAAAATGAAGTAAGGATAAATGAGAAAAGATTAAAAGGATTACAAAAATGGTTATCAAGATGTAAACCTGGAAGTAAGAATAGATATAAAGTAAAATTAAAAATGCCAGAAAACATATGATATATAAACTTGCAAATAAAATATTAAAAGAAAATGACATTGTAGCAGTAGAAACGTTAGATGTTAAAAGTATGTATCAAATTCATAAAATAGCAAAACACTTAAAAAACTTACCAATCAGAGAATTTATACGAGTCTTAAAATATAAATCAAATTGGCAAGGTAAAAAAGTAATTGAGATAAACAAATACTATCCAAGTAGTCAAAGTTTTAATAGATGTGGATTTAAGAACGAAAAAATAAAAACAAGTAGGGTGGCGACCATCCGAAATTGGTCTGTATAGAGAAACCTAAAGTTTCAGTGAAGCAGAAAAGTGTTACCGTGAGGTAACACCGATACTTGAATTTCGTTAAAAATTTAAGCTTTGCTCTAATCGTCTTCAATATTTGTAAATAATAAACCAATATTTATTAATCCACAAACACCAACAATAATATATATAGCTTTTTCGATAAAATTAATATTACCAAATAACTTAGCAACAATATTTACATCGAATAGTCCATATGTTCCCCATACTATTGCACCTATAATAGTAAATACTAAAGCTGTTTTTTGTAGTATTGCCATAATTTCACATCACTTTAATAATATTTTGAACAATAAAATGAATAATATACATACATATTTTAAAATAGAAAAAATATATTTAATTAGAAAAGGGGATTTGGTAATGAAAAAGTATTTAGTGCTATTAATAATGATGTGTTTATTTTTAACAGGATGTGGAAGCTACAAATTAGAAGATGCAGTAAATGATTTTACAAAAAGTGTTGAAAATAGCAAATCATATAAATTAAATGGCACAATGGAAATTAGTAGCGGCGAAGAATTATTTACTTATAATATTGACGCTAATTTTTTAAAGGATGATTTTTATAAAGTTACATTAGTTAATCAAACAAATAATCATGAACAAGTAATATTGAAAAATAAGGAAGGATTATATGTTGTTACACCAAGTTTAAACAAGAGTTTTAAATTTGATAGTGTTTGGCCAGAAAATTCTTCTCAAGCATATTTATTACAAAATTTAGTAACAGACATTAAAAACGATAGTGAAAAATCATTTGAAAAAACAGAAAAAGGATATATTATAAAAAGCAAAGTAAATTATCCGAATAATGAAGAACTTACGTATCAAAAAATTTACTTTGATAAAGATATGAATATTACCAGGGTTGAAGTATTTAATAATGAAGATATTGTAAAAATCAAGGTAATATTTAAAAGTGTTAATTTAAAAGCAAAATTAAAAGAAGATGATTTCTTGCTAGAAGACTTAATTGATACTACAAAAGAAGATAAAAATAAAACAGATAATAATGATAATACAAAAGATAATAATAATAACGACAAAAATTGTGTCGGAGAAAAATGTCAAGAAAGTAAAAAATGTGAAGGCGGGTCTTGCGATAAAACGACAGGTACACTAGATAGCATAATTTATCCACTTTATATACCAACAAATACACATTTAAAAAGTTCAGAAACTGTGGAAACAGCATCTGGAGACCGTGTTATACTCACATTTAGTGGGGACAAGAACTTTGTTATCGTAGAAGAAACATCAAAAATAGCAAATGATTTTGAAGTTATACCAGTATTCGGAGATCCTTTATTATTAGATAAAACAATCGCGGCATTAAGTTCAAATTCCATAAGTTGGAATAGTGATAACATCAGTTACTATCTTGTAAGTAGTGATTTATCTAGAAGTGAAATGGTAAGTGTAGCAAAATCTTTAGGTAATTCTAAAACTGTTATTTCTACAAAATAGGATTATAAATAATAAGGTTTAGCAAAATAGAATTATAGTATAAATAAAAATGTAGGCCTACTGTCTACATTTTTGTGCTTCAAAAGCTGTTTATCTTGCAAAACAAAGCATAATTATGTATAATAATTTTATGGAGGCACAGAAAATGGCAAAAAAAACTGTAAAATTAAACGATAAAGTTAATAAAAAAAATAAAAAGGGAATGAATATCGACAAATATGAAACAGACGAATCAAAAGAAGTTAAAAGATTTATCATCATCCTATTTAGTATAATAATAGTTGCATTAGGTGTATATTTTGTAACAAGACTAATTGATAAAAACAAAGATACTGATAAAGAAGATGAAGTAACAGCAGGAGAAATCAACTATGACAAAGTAAGTGTAGGTACAATGCTAGGAAAAAGTGATAGTGAGTACTATGTAATTATTTATGATGGAACAATAAGCGAGGCAGTTTACTATTCGGCAGTAATGACTACATATATGAATAAAGAAAAATCATTACCAGTATATTATTGTGATCTAAACAATAAATTTAATAAAGAATATTATGCTGGAAAAGATAAAGCAAGCAACCCAGATGCTAAAGCAACTAATGAATTTGCGTTTGGTGATTTAACATTAATTAAAGTAAAAAATGGCAAAGTTGACAAATATATTGAATCACTTGACACAATTAAAGAAGAATTAGGCCTATAAGAAAAGTTTTAAACTTTTCTTTTTTTTAAAATAATGCTAAAATAAAAGTGGTGATAACAATGAAAAATAACAAAGGTTTTAATTTAATAAGTATTATTATAATAGTATGTATAACATCAATAGTATCTGCCATAACAGCAGGTGTAATAGTTACTAACAATTATAATTTATCATATAATGGCCTAGCAGAAGATAAAGCTCTCAAAGAATTTTTAAAAACATATTCTAATATAATAAATGATTATTATGAAGATATAGACAAAGAAAAAATGTTAGATTCAGCAATTAATGGAATGTTAAATTATTTAGGAGACAACTATACAACATATTTAACAGAAGAACAAAGAAAAGAATTAGAACAAAGTTTATTAGGAAAATATAAAGGAATTGGAGTTGAAATAGATAAATCACGTGTAATTACTAAAATTATGAAGAATAGTCCAGCTGAAAGTTCTGGATTAGAAGTTGGTGATAAATTTATTAGTGTAGATGGAACGGCTTTAAATGACACAAATGGAACAGCAGTCGGAGCTTTAATAAGGTCTACAGAAAAAGAAAGCGTTGATATAGTTATAGAAAGATTCGGAGAACAAATGTCTTTTAATGTCAAAATTGATACTATTGAAGAACCTGCGATAGCTTATGAAGCATTAGATAATAACATTGGTTATTTAAACATTCAAAAATTTTCAAGACCTTTAACTAGTCAAGTCGAAACTGCTTTAAATGAGTTAGAAGAAGCAGGAATAAAAAAATTAATATTAGATTTAAGAAATAATTCTGGAGGGTATTTAGATTCTGCAGAAACAACAGCAAGCCTATTCTTAAAAAAAGGAAAGTTAATATATTCACTAGAAAATAAAGATAAAAAAGAAGATTATTACGACAAAACGGATACATCACGAGAATATCCAATAGTAATATTGATAAATGAAAAATCAGCTTCATCAGCCGAAATATTAGCCGCTGCCCTAAAAGACAGTTACGGTGCTATTTTAGTGGGTGAAAAAAGTTATGGAAAAGGAAAAGTACAACAAACAATCGACCTAGAAGACGGATCAATGGCAAAATATACTTCAGCTAGATGGTTAAGGCCAAATGGAGATTGTTTAGATGAAACGGGATTAATTCCTGATTATATAGTGTCTTTAACATATGAACGTGATGAAAATGGAAATGAAATTGCAACGATAGATTCTCAAAAAAATAAAGCTATTGAAATAATTGGAGCAATGTAAGTTGCTTCTTTTTGCATTATATATAATATATAGATAAGGAAAAATATGAAAATAGGAGATAAGTTTAAAATACATTGTTATAAACACAATGGCAAAATATATCAGACAAGTGATGAAACGATTATTCTAGATATTAAAGATGAATATATTGTCTGTGGAAATAGTATGGTTAATGTTGCTGAAAAAGATAATAGCTATAAAACAAAAGAATTAGCCATAATATTTTTTTATAAAAATCATTGGTTTAATTGCATAGCTCAATTAAAATCATTTGGTTTGTTTTATTATTGTAATATAGCATCACCATATATTATAGATGAAAATGTCATAAAATATATAGATTATGATTTAGATTTAAGAGTTTTTCCAGATGGTGGATATAAAATATTAGATCAAAGTGAATATAATTATCATAAAAAGAAAATGAAATATAGTGACGAAATTGATTATATTGTGAAAAATGAATTAAAAAAACTTATCGATATGAAGAAAAATAATATAGGACCATTTGATAAAAATTTAATTAATTATTATAAAAATTTGTTTTATAAAATAAAAAAATAGAGGAATATGCAAAAAATTTTAAGCATAAAATATAAGGAAAATCCTTAAAAAACGTCAAAAATTAAAAAAAATGAAAAAAATTTAAAAAAATTGCAATTTTTTGTTGACATTCGTTTCTGGATTTGATATATTATCTATGCACTCAGCAAAAAGGGTGTGAAAATGATCTTTGAAAACTAAGTAAAAAAGTCAATTTTGAGTAGCTTTGATTAAACTTAAAAATAACGATTGTTATAAATCAATTTTATTGAGAGTTTGATCCTGGCTCAGGATGAACGCTGGCGGCATGCCTAAGACATGCAAGTCGTACGAAGGGGCCCAATGAAAAGAATTGAAATTTGGAGTGCTTGCACAAAGAATGGATTTTCTTGGATTTGGATTTTCCCCTTAGTGGCAAACGGGTGAGTAACACGTGGGTTACCTACCTCCAAGATGGGGATAACAGTTGGAAACGACTGATAATACCGAATGTGCTCTACGGAGTAAAGAAGCCTTTAAAGCTTCGCTTGGAGATGGGCCTGCGGCGTATTAGCTAGTTGGTGGGGTAACGGCCTACCAAGGCGACGATGCGTAGCCGAACTGAGAGGTTGATCGGCCACACTGGGACTGAGACACGGCCCAGACTCCTACGGGAGACAGCAGTTAGGAATATTCGTCAATGGAGGAAACTCTGAACGAGCAATGCCGCGTGAACGATGACGGCCCTATGGGTTGTAAAGTTCTGTTGTTTGGAAAGAACGATATATAGAGGAAATGCTATATATGTGACGGTACCATTCAAGAAAGCCACGGCTAACTACGTGCCAGCAGCCGCGGTAATACGTAGGTGGCGAGCGTTATCCGGATTTATTGGGCGTAAAGGGTGCGCAGACGGTTTATTAAGTCTAAAATCAAATCTTGGGGCTCAACCCCATTCCGTTTTAGAAACTGGTAGACTCGAGTATGGTAGAGGCAAATGGAATTCCTAGTGTAGCGGTGGAATGCGTAGATATTAGGAGGAACACCAGTGGCGAAGGCGATTTGCTGGGCCATTACTGACGTTCATGCACGAAAGCGTGGGGAGCAAATAGGATTAGATACCCTAGTAGTCCACGCCGTAAACGATGAGTACTAAGTGTCGGGTTACCGGTGCTGAAGTTAACACATTAAGTACTCCGCCTGAGTAGTACGGTCGCAAGGCTGAAACTCAAAGGAATTGACGGGCACCCGCACAAGCGGTGGAGCATGCTGTTTAATTCGAAAATACGCGAAGAACCTTACCTAGGTTTGACATCCCCGGCAAAGCTATAGAAATATAGTGGAGGTTATCCGGGTGACAGGTGGTGCATGGTTGTCGTCAGCTCGTGTCGTGAGATGTTTGGTTAAGTCCAACAACGAGCGCAACCCTCATCATTAGTTGCTAACATTCAGTTGAGAACTCTAATGATACTGCCAGTGTAAGCTGGAGGAAGGTGGGGATGAGGTCAAATCATCATGCCCCTTACATCTAGGGCTACAGGCGTGCTACAATGGCCGGTACAACGAGTCGCAACACGGTGACGTGAAGCTAATCTCTTAAAGCCGGTCCCAGTCCGGATTGGAGTCTGCAATTCGACTCCATGAAGTTGGAATCGCTAGTAATCCCGAATCAGAATGTCGGGGTGAATACGTTCCCGGGTGTTGTACACACCGCCCGTCACGCCATGGGAGTCTGTAATACTTGAAGTCGGTAGCCTAACCCGTAAGGGAGGGGGCCGCCCAGGGTAGGACAGGTGACTGGGGTGAAGTCGTAACAAGGTATCCCTACGAGAACGTGGGGATGGATCACCTCCTTTCTATGGAGATATTTTATAGAAAATCAACCGTATGAAACCTTCGGGGCTAGCACATTGAATGTGAAAAGGTTTCAATCAAGAAGCTGCGGACTATTTTACTTGGTTTTGAGAGATCATTCTCTCAGATTATTGAACCTTTATTGGTTTAGTGATTTTGTTCTTTGAAAAACTAGATAATGCAAAATTGAGTAGTCAATTACTGTCCGGTAATTGACATTAAGATCTCAAAACTCATTTAATTAGGAATAATGGTGAATAATACGTAAGTGATTGTTTAACAAAAAAGTTAAATTATTAAGGGCGTATGGTGGATGCCTTGGCATTAGAAGACGATGAAGGACGCGACAAACAGCGATATTGCTTCGGGGAGTTGTAAGTAAACTTTGATCCGGAGATCTCCGAATGAGGAAACTCACCCATTAGGGTATCATAAAGTGAATACATAGCTTTATTGAAGTCAACCCCGTGAACTGAAACATCTTAGTAACGGGAGGAAAAGAAAGAAAAATCGATTGCCTGAGTAGTGGCGAGCGAAACGGCAACAGCCCAAACCAGTCTTAGGACTGGGGTTGTAGGACACTAATATACGGAGTTACCAAGTTTTATGATAGCAGAACACTTTGGAAAGAGTGACCATAGAAAGTGATAGTCTTGTATGCGAAATCATGAAGCCTCTATAGTGTATCCTGAGTACGGCGGGACACGAGAAATCTTGTCGGAATCTGTGGGGACCATCCCATAAGGCTAAATACTCTCTAATGACCGATAGTGAACAAGTACCGTGAGGGAAAGGTGAAAAGAACCCCGGGAGGGGAGTGAAATAGAGAATCTGAAACCATATGCTTACAAAAAGTTCGAGCCCATTAACGGGTGAGAGCGTGCCTTTTGCAGAATGAGCCGGCGAGTTATGGTATTGTGCAAGGTTAAGTGGTAAACACGGAGCCGAAGCGAAAGCGAGTCTTAATAGGGCGATTTAGTACAATGCTGTAGACCCGAAACCGAGTGATCTAGCCATGAGCAGGTTGAAGTTGGGGTAATACCCAATGGAGGACCGAACCAGGGTACTATGTAACGTGCTTGGATGACTTGTGGCTAGCGGTGAAATTCCAATCGAACTCGGATATAGCTGGTTCTCCCCGAAATAGGTTTAGGCCTAGCCTTGAATTATTTCATCCTGGAGGTAGAGCACTGAATATGGAATGGCCGCGTCTAGCGGTACTGACTGTAATCAACCTCCGAATGCCAGGAATTGTAGATTCAGGAGTCAGTGTATGAGGTGATAACGTCCATACGCGAGAGGAAAACAATCCAGACCATCAACTAAGGTCCCTAAATATATGTTAAGTGGGAAAGGATGTGGAGACGCACGAACAGCTAGGAGGTTGGCTTAGAAGCAGCCATCCTTTAAAGAGTGCGTAATAGCTCACTAGTCGAGTGTCTCTGCGCCGAAAATGTACCGGGGCTAAACATATTACCGAAGTTATGGATTTATAATTTATTATAAATGGTAGGGGAGCGTTCTAAGGGCGCTGAAGGTAGATCGTGAGGACTACTGGAGCGCTTAGAAGTGAGAATGCCGGTGTGAGTAACGTAAGGTAGGTGAGAATCCTACCCACTATTTGACCAAGGTTTCCAGGGTCAAGTTCGTCTTCCCTGGGTTAGTCGGGACCTAAGGCGAGGCTGAAAAGCGTAGTCGATGGACAACAGGTTTATATTCCTGTACTGCTTATAGGACTGATGGAGTGACGGAGAAAGCTAGGAAGAGCCAGTTATTGGATTCTGGTCTAAACGTTTAGGTTGATGCACAGGAAAATCCGTGATATCGATAAGACTGAAGCGCGATGGCGACGTGGTCTACGGACCGCAAAGTCTTCTGAAGCTATGCTTCCAAGAAAAACTTCTAAAGATATGCTATAAGTACCCGTACCTAGAACCGACACAGGTGGTCAAGGAGAGAATCCTAAGGTGAGCGAGAGAACTATGGTTAAGGAACTCGGCAAAATTACCCCGTAACTTCGGAATAAGGGGAGGTTTCTTCGGAAACCCGCAGTGAATAGGTCCAGGCAACTGTTTACCAAAAACACAGGTCTCTGCTAAAGCGTAAGCTGATGTATAGGGGCTGACGCCTGCCCAGTGCTGGAAGGTTAAGATGATTTGTTAGGTGGACGAAAGTCGATAACACCGAAGCTTTGATTTGAAGCCCCAGTGAACGGCGGCGATAACTATAATCGTCCAAAGGTAGCGAAATTCCTTGTCAGGTAAGTTCTGACCCGCACGAAAGGCGTAATGATCTGGACGCTGTCTCAACCATAGACTCGGTGAAATCTTAATACCTGTGAAAATGCAGGTTACCCGCGACAGGACGGAAAGACCCCATGGAGCTTTACTGTAGCTTGATATTGAAGTTAGGTAATTTATGTAGAGGATAGGTGGTAGACTATGATGTATGGACGCCAGTTCATACGGAGTCGCCCTTGGAATACCACCCTTAAATTATTTGACCTCTAACTTACTCCCGTTATCCGGGAGGAGGACAGTGTCTGGTGGGCAGTTTGACTGGGGCGGTCGCCTCCTAAAGAGTAACGGAGGCGCTCAAAGGTTCCCTCAGATTGGTCGGAAATCAATCAAAGAGTGTAATGGTATAAGGGAGCTTGACTGCGAGACCTACAAGTCGAGCAGGTGCGAAAGCAGGACATAGTGATCTGGCGGTAGAATATGGAATTGCCGTCGCTTAACGGATAAAAGTTACCCTGGGGATAACAGGCTGATAGCGCCCAATAGTTCACATAGACGGCGCTGTTTGGCACCTCGATGTCGGCTCGTCACATCCTGGAGGTGGATTCGCTTCCAAGGGTTGGGCTGTTCGCCCATTAAAGTGGCACGCGAGCTGGGTTCAGAACGTCGTGAGACAGTTCGGTCCCTATCCGTCGTGGGCGTAGGAAAATTGAGGAGAGCTGTTCCTAGTACGAGAGGACCGGAATGGACATACCTCTGGTGTATCTGTTGTAACGCCAGTTGCAGTGCAGAGTAGCTATGTATGGACGGGATAACCGCTGAAAGCATCTAAGCGGGAAGCCTCCTCCAAGATGAATTTTCCCATTCTTCGTGAAGTAAGATTCCTTGTAGACGACAAGGTTGATAGGCTAGAGGTGGAAGCGTAGTGATACGTTGAGCTGACTAGTACTAATAGATCGAGGATTTAACTTAAAACAATTATTCTTATTAGATGAATTATATCATTGCATTATCGGGTTTTTTAAAGGACAAAATCCTTTATTGGTGACAATAGCTTAGGTGATACACCTCTTCCCATCCCGAACAGAGAAGTTAAGACCTAATACGCCGAAAATAGTGTAATGCTAAGATAGGTAGTCGCCAATTTTTTTTTGCTTTAAAATATAAAATGAAAATATGTAAAATAAGTGTTATTATACTTGTATTATCTATTAAATATATCTTATAATAGGGATAGGTGATAAAAATGGATTATAAATACACATCAAGATCAGTTGATGATACAATAAGAATTGCTCAAGATATAGAAAGTGAAAAATTTCCAAATATGGTTATTTGTTTATATGGTGAGCTAGGCAGTGGAAAAACTGTATTTACAAAAGGCTTTGCAAGCGCAATGGAAATTGAAGAAACAATAACTAGTCCAACATTTAATATAATAAAAGAATACAAATCTGGAGAACTACCTTTATATCATATGGATGTTTATCGTCTTGAAGAAACTGATGAATCAATCGGTTTTAATGATTATTTTAATAAAGGCGGGGTCTGTATAATAGAATGGGCAGATGTAATTAAAGATAAGCTACCAGAAAAAAGATTAGATATTAAATTTAAATTGATTAATGAAGATACTAGAGTACTTGTATTTATACCTTATGGTGAAGAATACGAAGAAATATGTAGTGCGGTTTTATAATGACAAGTTTATTTTTAGATACACATTTAAATGATATTCTAGTTTTTATATTAAAAGATGGAAAAGTTGTTGATAAAAGAGAAGTTATTAACAAAAAAAATAACAGTGAATATATGTTTCCAGTTATAAAAGAGTTACTTGATACAACAAAGATAGATGAGATAATTGTTGTTAATGGTCCAGGATCATTTACAAGTGTACGACTTGGAGTTACAATAGCTAAAACACTAGCATATACATTAAAAATTCCTATAAAAACAATAACATCATTAGAAGTTTTAGCAATTAGTAGTGAAAATTTAAATGTAGGAATTAGTGATGGTAATGGTTATTATTTAGCAACATTTGATAATTCATATCAACCAATAAATGAATATACATATGTTAATAACTCTGAATTTATTAACATGGAAAATAAAGATGAGTATTATTTAGAATATAAAATAGATGCTTCAAAAGTATATTCATTTCTAAAAAATAAAGCATCAATTAATGCTCATTCAGTAAATCCATTATATATTAAGAAAATTGGTGTTGAAATTGATAAGAAAAGCAATTAAAGACGATATAGATTCAATTAACCTTTTGGGGGAGCAACTTCACAAAAATTTTACAAAAACTTATCATATAGATACAGAAATTGAAAATAAAAATGCTATAGTTTTAATAGCTCTCGACAATGATGAAGTAATTGGATATTTATATGCGCTTAATTTTGTGGATAACATTGATTTATTAAGTATATTTGTAAGTAATAACAAACGTTGCCAACATTTTGGAAGTAAATTAATGAAACATCTAATAAATGAAGTTAAAAATCAAACTATAACACTTGAAGTGTCAACAAAAAATAATGAAGCAATAAACTTATATAAAAAATATGGATTTAAAGAGGTTGGATTAAGAAAGAATTATTATGAAGATAGTGATGCCGTGATTATGAAATGGGGAAATTAAATGAAAGATATATATATATTAGCAATTGAAACATCATGTGATGAAACTAGTATAGCAATAGTTAAAAATGGAAAAGAAGTAGTAGCAATGACAGTATTAACGCAAATGTATACGCATGCTAATTTTGGTGGTGTAGTTCCTGAAATAGCATCTAGAATGCACACGGAAAATATAACAATGGTATTAGAAGAAACTTTAAACAAAGCTAAAATGACAGTTAACGATGTTGATGCAATAGCCGTAACACAAAAACCAGGATTACTAGGTTCATTACTAGTAGGTATAGAATTTGCTAAAGTATTAAGTTATATTTATAAAAAACCCCTTATTGCGGTAAATCACTTAATAGGTCACATTTATGCCAATGCTATAAATAATGATTTAGAATTTCCACTTTTAGCATTAGTTGTGAGTGGTGGTCATACAGAATTAGTTATTATGGAAAATAATTATGATTTTGAATTTTTAGGTGGAACATTAGATGACGCTATAGGAGAAGCATATGATAAAGTTGCAAGAATATTAAATATACCTTATCCTGGAGGACCTGGTATAGAAAAAAAAGCTCTTGAAGGAACAGTAACATATGATTTTCCAAAGCCAGTAAAAGATAACACATATAATTTTAGTTATAGTGGACTAAAAAGCAGAATAATAAATATAGTTCATAATGAAAAACAAAAAGGAAACATAATAAGGGATGCTGATTTAGCTGCTAGTTTTCAATATGTTGCAATTGACGAATTAACTAGAAAAACTGATTTAGCATTAAAAAATACAGGAATAAAACACGTTATTGTAGCAGGTGGAGTATCTGCAAATAAATATTTAAGAAGTGAAATGTTAAAAGTAGCAAAGTTAAACAATGCCAAGCTAACAATACCAGATTTTCAATATTGTACAGATAATGCAGCTATGATTGGTGCAGCAGCATACCCATTGTATTTAAGAAAAGAATTTGCTGACTTTTCTTTAAACGGTGAATCACAAGCAGATGTATGTTAAAGAGGTAGACTATGGATAAAAATGAAAAAGAAATTAAAAACTTTAAAAAAATAGAAAATTTCTTTCAAATTGATTTAATAATAAAAAATCTTATAAATAATACATTTCCAAATAATGCCGATAAAAATAATCCAGGTGAAATCATTTCCTATGCCCAAAAATTAAGCGATACTATAGATAGAATAGAATTGCTATTTTTAAGGGTAGTAAGAAGTTTTGAATTAGGTTCAAATATTGAAAAATTTATTGAAAATACATTCAAAAAATATCATCAACAAGTTTTTGAATGTGGATACAATTATGATAGATTAGAACATACTTTTATAAAAATATTTGCTAGTATGTCTCCAGAACTTGTTAGAAAAGTAAATGAATATATCTATGGGTATAGTTGTTTTATAGATTTAGAAGGTATATTAGCACAATCAACTTCAATAACTGAAATATTGCATGTTTTCCACACATTTATTATTAATAATGAAAATATATTACGAAGTAGCATGGTGCAATTAGAAAAGGGAAGAACTAGATTATATGGAGAAAAAACTCAAATTGCTACTAGTATTTTTGACGGTCTAGATAATTTTATGGCAGATTCTGAAAAAACAATATTATCCATTTCTGATAATCACATAATTATCATGTTAAGAGATTTTGGACATGCAACTACATTAGATATTAACATAGAAAATAAAAATGCTTGGATTGAATATTTTATACCTAAAGTTTGTAATTATTTAATGGTTAATAGTTTACCAGGTATTCGAAAAATTGAGGAAGGGACTTATTCTCCGACAGCTAAAGGCACGGTTGTAGTAAAAACCGCTGATTTAGCTCATTACGTAAATGACTTTATAAAGAAAATTCCAACTGATGAGGACATGTTTAAAAAAGGCGGGTTATTTGATAAAACGTTTAAGTTTAATGAAAATAGCCAAACTTTTATAAATGATTTAACTAAAGACACACAAAATGATTTAAGTCAAAGTGTTGCTAAATTATAGACAAATTAATAAATATTTGCTATAATTAATTCATGGGGTAGTACTGGTTTCGACATATATTACTAGGCATGACTGCAAGTGGTCGACATACCTAAAGTGCAAAATTAAAATTAAATGACGAAGCTAATTATAGTTTCGCTCCTGCTTTTGCCTAATAATAGGATAAGGGAGCACTTCTATTCAATTTCTCTTATAGGTTGAACTAGGGGTTAATAAATATAAGATATAATATATTAATAGTTTAGGTTAGTATATTGAATTTTACTAAACTTACTAATTAATAGGTTAGTGTAGAGCCATTTTAATTAGGACATTTAAATCTACCTAAACTTGTAGACGTTGTGATATAGGGTATATTGGACAGGAGTTCGACTCTCCTCTACTCCACCATTAAAGAATCTGGTTGAACTTAGGTTCAATTTACTAATAAATATCAATTCTAGAAATGGAATTGATTTTTTGTTGTGTAAAAGAAAGGGATGATTTAATGGTAAATATAATTAAAGAAGATTTAGATATTGAAGAAGCACTAAAAAAGAAATTAGAGTTTATATGTAGTTTTTGTAATACTAAATATGAAATTAAAAAAGGTTCAATTAGAACAATAGAAGGAACAAATCTCTCTTATGTAGAACCACATAGAATAATAATTAAAGGTATTACATTCCTAGCATTTAATTATGAAACAAATATCTATATAGAAAATTTAAGTAATAAGATTTTAATTAAAGATTTAGAAGAATACATTAAAAGTATTTAAAAAAACTTATCAATTCCATTTTAGATAACGATTTTAAGCCAAATATTTGACATTTTATTAAAAAGTGATAGAATATAAACCAGTCAAGAGAAACTATCTATTTAAGGGGGTTAAATAGATGCGATGGAAAGATAATTTAATTATATTTTATTATTTAGAATTAATAAGGTGTCAGTAGTATTAATATCCTTAATACTTTTGACACCTTTTTTGTTAGAAAGGATTTGATTTTATGAATGAAGAAAAGAAAATTGCTGGTCTATATATTCGTGTATCAACTGAAGATCAAGCTCGTGAGGACTAAAAATTAGATTTAAGCAAAGAAAAAGATGATTTAGAAAGATAATTTTAAAATAAGTTTATTCAAGTACATAATTATGTGATAGAATAATTAATTAAGAAAGTTGGTGATAGATTGCTTACAATAAATTGGAAACAAGTTTATGAACATAATTTAAATAATGACAAACAATGGATTCTAATACTATATAATATTTCTCAAAATCATTATGTAGGAATTCCAGTTTATAATGAAGAAAAAAAGAATAGTATTTTTTTAAAATCAATAAAGAAATATATTTTATTGAATGAAATTACGGATTATAGTCGTTCAAATATTAAAAGATGCATTTATATAAAAGGTAAACCTATCAAAATAACGAATAAAGAATTTGATGATATATTGCTAAAATCAAAAGATAATTTTTTAGAATATGTTAAAAATAATACAAATAATGATCCAGATGGCATATCATATAATAAATGGTGTAGAGATAAATTAGAACTTATTAATAAAATGATGATACCACTAATCTTAAAGTTGGTGCTATTTGCTGGGTAGATTTAGGATATAATATTGTTAATGAATTGCGAAAATTAAGACCTGCAATATTATGGCGTAGTTCATCAAATAAAAAAATGTGGACTGCAATACCATTAACATCTAAACACAAAAAAGATAATTATTATTTTCACTACGATTTAATAGATAATAATTTAGGAACTGCTAGAATAGAAAATTTAATTAATATAAGCACAAATAGAATTAGAGAACCCTATTTTATTAAAAACAAAATTGCAACAATTACTAAAAAAGATAATGATGCAATTCTGAAAATAATTAAAAAATATTATGCTTTTGAGGAAGTAAAAGAAAAAAACAAAAATATTACAAAGTATAATACTATTCACAAAACTAAAGAAAATCGTGAAAAAGTGTTGACTTAACCACTAAAAATGGTATAATTAAATTACTTTAGATTGTTGCGGGTGTATTTATACACTTGGTAGAAGTATTTCAAAAGGAAGAGTTTATCTCTTCCTTTTGCTTTGTAAAAATTCAAAGCAAATTTTACCTATGTATTCCTGTTGTATTAGTTTCTGACATAGTTGATGTTTCTAAAGATAAATTCTCTTCAGTAAAATATAAATGCCCAGAGGTGTCAGTATATCCAACACATGTAGGTTTTATTTGAATGCCAGTATTTGGGTCAATTCCTTCAGCACATACTTTTCCATTAGAACGAAGTGTTAAATATTGCCTTACAATTCCAGTTCCTAAATTTGGATTATGTAATCTTCCGTTATATCTTTTTTCGAATCTTCCGACACTTAATATATCATTGCCATTCGTATAACAAATATCTTCACATCTGACAAAATCTGCAGTTCCAATTCCACCAATTATTTTTGTGTTTAAAGGTTGAACTATACACATACCAAATGTTGGTGAAGTATAATCAATTGGAAATCCTAACATACCTAAAGTAATACAATTTCCATTTTGCGCTTGCATTTTTGCATAAGACTGTAAATCTTGATCAGAGAAAGATTCAAAATGTCCAGCTCTGGGATGTGAATGAAAATGTAAAACTATAGGCTTAATTCCATTAGATTCGTATTCGTTTATTTTACTATTTAATTCATTATAGTTTTGTTGAGTCGGATCAACAGCTTTTCCTTCTCCCATTGGGCCTCTTGCAGGAGCAAATTCACTTGTATTGTAGTCGAAATATATAACCTCTGGATTTTCTGAGATTTTTCTTCCTACAAAAAATCTACCATATTCCCGATTATTATTCATTGCTCCAATAGACATTTGCCTAATATTTTCATAACATTTACAACTAAAAACAATTTTTACTTTTTGGTTTAAATCTTCAAAAGAAGGAATATTTCTATATTGATCATAACTAACAGTATCTAACTCAGCCATTTTTTTCACTACCTTTCATTTCTATTATATCATTAAAATGATGTTTTTTGTTTATTTTACATTAAAAATATGCTATATTATATATAGAACTGATATTTATTAGTAGTTCTTTTAGATATAAGTGTTCAAAATAGGCTCTTGTATCGCACCAAATTAAGTTATCAAATTCCTTTCATAAGGAATTTTTAGTTTTTAATAAAAATAAGAAGGAATAATTATGAATAGTTATGAAATAATAACCAAACTTCGACTATCAAAGTTTAGAAGTAGTTTTCATTTAAAAGAAAAAGATATTAAATATATAAAAGAAAAAGGAATGAATACGATTAAAAATCATGCAATAGATTTTATAAATGAAAAACTAGCACCAGCAAATCCTAAAAATGATGGAAAACAAACTCCCATGAAAAATCATCCAGTATTTATTGCAATGCACGCCTGTGCATGTTGCTGTAGGTCTTGTCTTTACAAATGGCATAAAATACCTATGAACAAAGAATTAAATAACAAAGAAAAAGAATACATTTTAAACATATTATTAATATGGATAGAAAAAGAGCAAAAAGAAAATAAATTTTCATAAGTTGGTAAAACTGATAACTAACAATTATTAACAATCAAAGAAAAAATATATAATATTACCTAATTTTAGAAATAAAAAGTATTTTCAAAAGATTAAAAACATGTTAATATTATAAATAATGAGGTGCAAAATGAACAAACAATACCCATATTATCAACATAAAAAGTTAAAAAGTTTTAAACAGTTTATAGCGGTTCCATTAAAAGAAAACGAAAATAAGATAGCTTTTATATATAATAACGAAAATAAAGAAGAAATAAAAATAACTTATAAAGAATTTTATGAAGACGTTAATAATTTAAGTAATTATTTAACGCACGAATATAAAAATCAACATATTGCCTTGATAAGTGAAAATTCATATAACTATATTCTTTTATTTTTTAGTATAATCATAAGCAAAAATACTGCAGTATTAATTGATAAAGATTTACCAGAAGAAAAAATTGAAGAATTATTAAAAACTAGTGATTGTAAAATATTTTTTTATTCTGAAAAATATAATGAATACAATAATTTAAAGAAAAAGCATAAATGTCATTCTTTCAGTGACTTAATTAAAAAAGCTACAGAAAAGAAATATATTTATAAAGAAAATAAAGTAAAAAATAAAGAAAGTGTAATATTTTTTACATCAGGGACAACTGGTGCAAACAAAGCTGTCATGTTAAGTGAAGAAAATATATTAAGTGATATTTATAGTGCAAGTAGTTTATTTAAACCAAATGGTGTAGTATTTTCTTGCTTGCCTTTTCATCATGCTTTTGGCCTTATAACAAGTGTATTAAAACCATTTTATTATCAAGTGCCGGTATTTATAAATAATAGTTTAAAATATTTACAAAAAGAAATAAGACAATCAAAACCCAATACTATGTTTTTAGTGCCAGTTTTCATTGAAAATTTTTATAAACAAATTTGGAAGAGTGCAAAAGCTAACCACAATAAAATACTACTTAAAATACTAATATCAATAAGTAACATTTTATTAACAGTAAAAATTGATTTAAGAAAGCAATTATTTAAAAAGATAAATAGCAGTTTCGGTGGAAATTTAGAATATATTATAAGCGGTGGAGCTTATCTAGATCCTAAATACGTAAAATGGTTTAGAAGCATTGGCATAGAAATATTAAATGGCTACGGAATAACAGAATGTTCACCCGTGTTAGCAGTAAATAGAAATAATTATCATAAAGATGGATCTGTTGGACAAGTAGTGAAAGATACAGAAATTAAAATTTTAGATAATGAAATATTAGTAAAAGGAAAAATAGTAATGCTTGGTTACTATAAAGATGAAAAATCAACCAAAGAAGTTATAAAAAATGGTTACTTTCATACCGGGGACTTTGGTTATCTAGATTCAGATGGCTTTTTGTTTATTACAGGTAGAAAGAAAAATTTAATAATTTTAAGTAATGGTGAAAATATATCTCCGGAAACAATTGAAGAAAAATTAATGCAAGATAAAGGAGTATGTGAAGTAGTAATATACTCTAAAAACAACAAATTAATCGCCGCAATTTATCCAAATGAAGAATATATTGGTAACAAAAAATATTTTGATAATTTAATATACAAATATAATCAAAATATACCCAAAAATCATCAAATAGCAAAAATTAATCTGTGGGATAAAGACCTCCCTAAGAATAATAATAGAAAAATATTAAGAAAAGAAGTAATGGAGGAAGAAAGATGAAAAAAGAAGTAATTAAAATTATTGCAAATATTATGGAAATCCCAGAAAGGAAAATCAAAATGGAAAACACTTTAATCGGAGATTTAGATTTGGAATCTTTAGACATAGTAACTTTAATCGCCGAACTTGAAGAAAAATACCAAATAGAAATTCCTGATAAAGAAATTAAAAAAATGCAAACTGTTGAAGATGTGGTTAATTACCTAGAAGCTCATGTATAAATTATATATAGAAAAAAATATTTCTTCTCAAGATTTTTTATCTAAAATATTAAAAGAAAATTATAATATCGACAAATACGAATTGATTTACAATGAATATGGTAAACCATTTTTAAAAGATAATAACCTCTTTTTTAATATATCACATGATAATAATCTAGTGGTAATTGCCATTAGTGATAAAAACATAGGAATTGATATAGAATATCTAACTTACAACAGATTTGTTTTAAAAAAAAGCTTTAATGAAAAAGAACAACACAAAGTAAATGACAAAGTTAATAAAGAAAAAGAATTTACTAAAATTTGGGTTATGAAAGAAGCCTACGTAAAAATGAAAGGAACAGGAATAATTACTGATTTAAAAGATATTGATACTACTAAAATAAAAAATATAGATATAATAGATAATGAAGAATATATCATTGCAATATGTAAAGATTCTAGATAATAGTACTTATCTAAAAATGGACAAGTTCATATTATATACTAGGATGTGATAAAATGAATTATTTAACTTATCCTTTGAAGATAATGAATATTACCCAAAGCTATGATGATAATTATACACATAAAAGACATGGTGAAGGTAATTTAAAAGACTATCCAATAGATGATGCCTGTGGAAGTGGTAACAATAGTTATTTTTACTGCCCATGTAATGAAATGGTAGTAAAAAAGATATATGGCGTAGGCTTAAAAGCTTCAAATACAATATGGCTTGAAAGTACAGAACCGGTCGTAACACCATCATTTACAGATTTTATTACCATAATGGTTGTACATCCCGAAGATAAAGACTTAAAAAATCTTTACGTAGGAAAAAAGTATAAAAAAAATGACATTATATTTCCAAAAGGTGCAGATGGTTTTGCAACAGGACCACATTTTCATATAACACTAGGGCGAGGAAAAATGTATGGATCGGGCTGGGTAAAAAACAATTTAGGAGTATGGATTTTAAAAACAACTGGTTACAACATAAAACCAGAACAAGGTATGTTCGTAGATCCATCATTTACCACAATTAAAAATAGAAGAAATATTAATTTTATAGAACTATATGAAGAACAAAAAAAAGAAGAATTTTATTATACCACAGCTAATTTAAATATAAGATACGGTCCCGGCACTAACTATAAATTTGTAAATCTTTTAGCTAAAGATACAAAAATAAGAGTTGAAGAAATAAATAATGGATGGGCCAAAATAAATGATAAAGAATATGTATCAAGTAGTTATTTAACAACTAATAAACCTAAAAATTATCATGAATCAAAAAACACCACAGCTGTTTTATTAAATGTACGTAATAAACCAAATGGCAAAATTTTATATCGAATACCTAAAAACACTACGGTATCAGTTTTAAAAACTCAAAATGGATGGACACAAATTTACAATAATCGTTGGGTATACAGTAATTATTTAAACTAATAATTGCTAAATAAAGAAAAATATTATAAAATATAACTAGGTGATTTTATGGGACAAGTATTTGACAAAGCAATGGATTTTAAAAGAAGAAATAGGGGCGGAATAGTTTGGAATTTAAAACAACATTGTGAAGTAGTAGAAAGACATTTAAATCCTGGAGAATATGTAACTTTTGCATTTGCAGGGCAAAAAAATGATAAATTTTATGAATTATTTCAAACGTGTGTTGTAGTTTTAACTAACAAAAGAATATTAATAGGTCAAAAAAGAGTAGTATGGGGATATTTTTTAAGTTCAATTACACCAGATTTATATAATGACTTACAAGTATATCAAGGCTTAATCTGGGGACAAATTAAAATAGATACAGTTAAAGAAGAAGTAACAATTTCTAATTTGCCTAAAAGTGGACTAGACGAAATAGAAACAAATATATCAGAAATGATGATGAAAGAAAAGCAAAAATATGGTCACTCAGAAGAAAATTAATCGAAAAAAATTAAGAATATTAATTTTTAGTTTATGTTTTATATTTATAGTATTTTTATATTTTCTATATTCTAAACATGACTACACCATAGAATACAAAATAAATGATGTATTAGTAAAAGAATCTTTTAATAAAAAAAATAATCGATATGATTTTAAATTTAATTATAATGATAAAGAATATGAAGTATTATCTTTAGATAAATACACAAATAAAAGAAAACTAGTAGAAAAAATAGAGATAAATCAAAATGATGATAATACATGTTTATCTTTTAAAACAAAACAAATAAAATTATATGATGTATGTAGCAATAATAATGAATATAAATTTTTAATAAATGAAGCAGAATTTAAAGAAAAAGATAATTATAATAATATAAAAATAAACACACTTAATAATAATATCTTTTTACTATGGGATTATAAAGAGTTTGTATATTTAAATAAAGATAAATATACTACTATAAAATTATTTAATAAAGATGTATATAACTTAAATTTAATATATCAAACAAACAAATACTTATTAGTACCCAATTATAATGAAAATTATCAATTCACAAAATTAAACATAATTAATGCCGAAACTACCAAAGTAAAAGAAGTTAAATTACGTTATGAGTTATATTTTGATAGTTATTTTCTTGGTGATTATAAAAATAAAGTATATTTATATGATAGTAAAAATGAACTTGAATATTATATAGATTTAAAGAAGAATGATATCTATAAGACAACATATAAAATAAATAATAATGGTAAATGGGAAAATACTAGTAACCAAAAATTAAAAAATAATAAAATGAGTTTTGTAAAAGATAAAATTATTAATTATGTTTTGGATAATAACAAATTGTATGTTGAATTAACTGATAACTATTTAGTAACAAACAAAAAAGTTGACAAAATAATAAAAATAGATGAATTAAATGTCTTTTATATATCTAAAGATACACTTTATCAATTTAATCCATATGATGGAGAAATACCACTTTTAAAATACAGCGAATGGGAATTTAACAACAATAATATGATATTTATTTTTTAACCAAATTTAAAACAAAACATATCCTATACTAGGAGTGATAATTGTGTTTAATAATTATTTGGTAAAAGATGGAGAAAATATTAAAAATATAGCAAGTAAATTTAATATATCTCCAGAAGAATTAAGAAGTTTAAATAATTTATATTTTGATAGTGATTTAAGAGCTGGAATGGAAATAATAGTTCCAAAAAATGAAGAAAAATATTTTAATACCTATATTATAGAAAGCGGAGATACTTTATACAGAATTGCTGAAAAATACAATATAAATCCAACATTACTTGCTAGTCTCAATGGTTTAGAGATGGAAGACTATATATATCCAGGACAAGAATTACTAATTCCTAAAAATAATTATAGTTATTATATAACTGCAGAAGGAGACACGTTAGATACAGTAAGCAAGGTATTTAAAATATCTAAATTAGATTTATTAAATCAAAATGAAACAATTTATTTACTTAAAGATCAAGTGTTAGTAACAAAAAGATAGAAACAACTTTACAAATGGTTGTTTTTTTTGATAAAATTATATCAGAAAAGGGCTGATTATAATGATTCTAAAAAAACCTTACGCATTATTAATTAAGAATTTTAGAAAAATTCATATTCTTTTAACTATATTATCAGTTCTAATTGTAATTGAAACAAATAAGATTGCAGGATTTTTTAGAGCATATACTGCGAATAACTATAGCGTTACTGTTACAGATGATTTAGTAAGTACCACAATAAATCCTTGGATTTATGTTTTAATTTTAGCAACCATAGGTATTTTAGTAGCGATATTTGTTCTTTTAAAAAATAAGAAAAAACCTACAAAAATGTATTTTTTTACAATACTTTATTATGTTATTCTTTTGATATTCATAATAATAGCTGCATTTTTAATTGGTAGTTTATCAAAAGGATTGTGGGCAACGGCAAATGCCAGAACATACCGAGACTTTGCTAATCTAGTATATTATCCAAGTTTGATTTTTCCAGTTCTTCTAGGACTTCGTGGTTTAGGATTTAATGTAAAACAATTTAATTTTAAAAGTGATTTAAAAGAACTAGAAATAACAGAAAAAGATAGTGAAGAAATAGAATTAAATTTAAATTTTCAAACTTATAAAGCAGAAAGAACAATAAGAAGATTTATACGTGAACTTAAATATTACTATTTAGAAAATAAGCGAGTGTTTTATATCATCGGAGGTGTACTTGTATTAGTAATAGGATTTTTCTTGTACAAAAATGCCGAAAAACTAAAATATACTTATAAAGAAAATAAATTATTCACATACAATAATTTATCAATTAATGTCAAAGAAAGCATGATTACAGATCTTGATTTACAAGGAAATATTATAGATAAAAGTAAATATTATGTTGTAATAAAATTTGATGTGAAGAATAATTCTAATCACGATATGAGAATTGATTATGATAATTTTAAACTTTATTATGGAACAAAATATGTATATCCAAAATTAAGTGTAGGTAATTCTTTTTTAGATTTTGGTGACCCATATATGAATGATGTATTACCAAGCGGAGCATCAAGAACTTATATAATGCCTTATGAAATAGATAAAAAATATAAAAATAGAAATTTTAAAATAGTATTATATATAGGTACATCAACAAAATCTCAAGATTTTTTAGCTAAAACTGCAACAATAAAATTAAAACCAATTGAATATACAAATGTTGAAAATGTAAGAACAGCTAACTTAAATGAGGTTGTATCATTCTCTTCATCTTCACTAAAAAATTCATCATTAAATATTAAATCAATGTTAATAACTAATCGATACGAATATAAATATGATTGCGGTTATAAAGAAAATAAGTACGAATGTACAGATGTTGTAGTAGCAGATGCTTCATATCTAAATAGATCAGCATTAATAGTGATGGATTATGATCTAGTTTTAGACAAAGAGGTTGCAGCATATCAAAACATAAATAATGCAAGTAATTTTGTAGACTATTTTATGGAATTAGAATATAGAGTTGGTAAAACTACCAAGAGAGTTAAAGTAAAATATGCTAATCCTCCGCGAGACATAGATAAATTAATTATACAAACTGATGGAAATATCGTTAACGCTTCATCAATTAGATTGTTGGTTACAATAAGAAATAGAAGTTATACAATTAAGCTAAAATAAACAAATATAGGAGAAATAAATATGGAATTATATGATGCAAAAACTATGCCACTTTCTAATGATCCAGACTGTCGAATTGCCCAAGAAAGGTTTGCTAAAGGTGAAAGCTTTGTTACTTTATATGGCTCTAATCAAAGTAAAATAAAAAAAGAACTTGGGACGTACCAATGTAAATCAAATTATTGTTATAGAGCAATATCTTTAGAAACATATGAATTATATAAAAATTTAGGTTTTATTTGTGATATTAGACAAAATAAAAAAGAATATATGGAATTTGTTGATGAAAATGGACAAACTTTTAATAATAATTCAGGAATTGATTGGTTTTTAGGTGGAGCAGCACCAGGAAGAAAATATGGAACAATTATAATAGAATGTCCTGCCTACAAAAATTATTTTCAACCAGCATTTGATAATGGTTGTGATTTAACTATCGATCCAACTGTAAGACATATGAAATCCTCACCTAAAGCTAATCCAATTCCATTTTCTATGATCACTAATGTTTTTGATTATGAAAAAATTAAAGAACAAGAATTAAATGATGAAAACAATTTTGGAAAAGCAAGATGAAACATGAAGCTATAAAAAAATATTAATTATAAAATCACCCTATAAAAGGGATGATTCCTTTTTATGACAAAAAAAATATCAATCTTTCGACTGATTCTATATTAAGTTCAAACTAAATAGTTCGAACAGATTTATTAATGGAGGAACCGACCAGATTCGAACTGGTGATCAGGGTGTTGCAGACCCACGCCTTAGCCACTTGGCTACGGTTCCACGTAAGATAATTTTAATATAAAATTGATTATTTGTAAAGTAAATAATGCAATTTATATTTAATTTTATACAATTTTTTATAATTTATTCATCTTTATCAAAAAATGATTCAATTATTATAGAATAAACAATTATTTAACTTTGCCAATAATTGTCTTTTTTTTACGTTTATTTTGTCGATGTTTATTGCTATTTGTCGAATATTTGGTTATAATAAAAAGGTAAAGGGAAGTGTGATATGAATTCCGAAGTAAAAAAGACGTCTGATTTTCGGGAAACTTTAAAATTCATTTCAACTATTATCAGTTGGACAATTTTTATGTTACTATTAATTGTCGCTGGTGCCTTAATTTATTATTTTATCGCTGTTAAAATATATGTGGCAAAAGGAAGTGGATATGAACCAAAGTTTTCTCTTTATACTATTATCACACCAAGTATGACCCCGAATATTAATGTATATGACGTTGTAGTTGATGTTAAAGTTGACAAACCAGAAGACGTCAAAATAAATGATGTAATTACGTTTAATTCCAGTATTCCCGGAGTACATGGAGGAACAATAACCCACAGAGTTATAGCTATCAACAAAGACTCTGAAGGTAATTATCATTATAGAACTAAAGGAGACTATAACCTGGTTGATGATGGTGTAGATGTTGAATTTAATAACATCGTTGGAAAAGTTGCATTAAGAATTCCTCAACTAGGAAAAGTTCAAAGTTTTATAGCAACAAAAACAGGATGGCTTGTATGTGTGCTTATACCGGCTTTATATACAATTTTAAAGTCTTTATTAAAATTAATTAAGGAAAAAAGTGAATCATCAACAAGTAAATTTAGCAAATTTTTAAATAGACCTATGATTTCCTTTAGAAAGAGAAAATTATTAACTTATACTCCAGAAGAAAAAACACAAGAAGAGATAAAACCAAAAATTTCTGCATTTGAAAAAGAGCAAGAAATAAAGCAAATAATTCAATTTTATGATAACGATGATGAAGATGACATGGATTTACCATCATTGAAATAGCGTCAATTACTTGACGTTTTTTTGTAATAAAAAATTGACCAATAAAATATAATGTGATAAGATTAATCTAATTGAGGGAGGAATGCCTAGAAACAAAATCAATATACATCTTTTAATAATTTATTAAGGAGGAAGAATGAAAAAAATTATTAAAAACTACAAAGGAACATTGATATTGTTAGGCAGTGTAATAATTGGAGCTATATGTGGTTTAATATTTAAAGAAAAAGCCAGTATCGTAAAGCCACTTGGGGATTTATTTTTAAATCTTTTGCTTGTAATTATTGTTCCTTTAATATTCTTTACAATTACATCATCTATTTCAAAGATGAATGAGAAAAAACGTTTAAGCAAAATTTTAAGCAGTACAATAGTAATATTTTTAATTACATCAATAATTGCAGTATTATTTGGATTTTTAACAACTTATTTTGTGGATTTAGTTAATGTTAATGACACGAGTGCAATAAAAGAAATATTTGATAACACCATTGAAGAAAAAGTTGAATTAAATATATTAGAAAGAACAGTAAATGTTTTATCAACCGATTCATTTATAAATCTTTTATCTACAAATAATTTAATTGCATTAATAGTAATATCATTATTATTTGGAATTGCCATTAATAAAGCTGGAAAAAAAGGAAAAGTTATTGCGGATTTATTTGATTCATTTAGTGAGGTAATGTACAAATTAATAGAAATAATTATGTATTATGCTCCGATTGGGTTAGGATGCTATTTTGCTAATTTAGTAGGTACATTAGGGGGAATAATCGCAGTTGGATTTTTAAAAACATTTATTATTTACACATTAGTTTGTTTATTATTTATGTTTATTTTTTATACATTATACGCATATATATCAGCAGGACTTAAAGGAGTTAAAGCATTTTGGAAAAATATAATCCCTTCGGCATTAACTAGCTTGGGAACATGTTCATCAGCAGCAAGTGTACCAGTAAACATAAAATGTACAAAAAAAATAGGAGTACCAACTGATATAGCAGAAACTACAGTTTCTCTTGGAACAAGTTTTCATAAAGATGGTTCATGTATAGGTAGTGTTTTTAAAATAATGTTTTTAGTAAGTTTGTTTGGAACATCCCTTACAACATTTGCAGATATTTCAAAAGTTTTGGGGATTGCCCTTCTTGCAACATTACTAGTAACTGCTGTACCAATTGGTGGTGGAACAATTAGTGAAATGTTAATACTAACAATGATGAACTATAACATTGCAGCCTTACCTATACTTACAATAATAGCAACTATAATTGATGCCCCAGCAACATTACTAAATGTAGTTGGAGATTCTTCATCAGCCATGTTAGTAACACGAATAATCGAAGGAAAAAACTGGTTAAAAAAATAAATAGTAAAAGTTCATAAATTAATTTTTATGAATTTTTAATTTTATTTAAAAAACTTCTTTATTGCTAAAAACTTTTATGCTATAATAAAAACATAAGTTACCATATAATAACTTAATGTATAAAGTGAGGTGCATTATGCCAGCAGTAATAGAACTTTCAAAAAAAAGAATAGTAAAAGTAGCAGTAAAAATGGTAAATGATAATGGTTGGGAAAGCATTAACGCCAGAAGCCTAGCTGCATCCCTCGGAGTTTCTACAAAACCCTTATACCGAATATACAATAATATGGATGAAATAAAAGAAGATATTTACAAAGAAATATCCCATTTATATGATGAATTTTTAACAAGTAGAATAGATTCTAAAAAAGCTCTTTTAACATTATGTATAGCCTATGTTGAATTTGCTCAAGAATATAAAAATCTTTTTATAAGTTTATTTTTAAGCAATAATTTAAAATGGAAATCAATAGAAAATGTATTAGATGAAAAGTGGAATCAATCAACGATAATTAATCTAGTAAATAAACATGGATATAGTTTTGAAGAAGCTAAAACTTTATTTATGAATCTTTGGTTATATGCAAATGGACTTGCAACACTTATAGCAACCAATGATATAAAAATTGATGATCAAGAAATATTAGTGAAATTAGTTAAGGTTTATAAAGTTTTAGTAAAGGGAGAATAATGGAAAGAATAGATGTTGCAAAAAACAATATGAGCATAGATCGTATTGAAGAAAAATGTATTAATTGTGGAATGTGCAAAAAAACATGTGCACAAATAAATAATTTGAAAAATGATTGCATAAATTGTGGCCAATGTATACTAACTTGTCCAAGTGGGGCATTAATACCCAAGTACAATTACAAAAAAGCCTTAAACTATATAAATGATACTGATTATGTTGTAGTAGCATTTACTGCTCCGGCAGTGCGTGTAGCTATCGGGGATGAATTTAATTATCCAAGCGGAGCCTTTTTAGAAAAAAAATTAGTAAGTGCTTTAAAAAAAATAGGATTTGATTATGTTTTTGATACCACATTTGGAGCAGATTTAACAATAATGGAAGAAGCAAATGAGCTAGTAGACCGTCTTAAACACAAAAAAACACCATTGTTTACTAGCTGTTGTCCGTCCTGGGTATTATATATGGAAAAATACCATCCGGAAGATTTAGAAAATTTAAGTACATGTAAAAGTCCAATATCTATGGAATCTACAATGATCAAATCATATTTTGCTGATATGTATGAAATACCAAAAGAAAAAATTATAACTGTTTCTATTGCCCCATGTGTATCCAAAAAAAGTGAAAAGATAATTCATCCTGAAACAGATATAGTAATAACTACTAGAGAATTAGCCATGATGATTCGAGAAAATAATATAGATTTTAACGATTTAAAAGATGAAGAATTTGATTCATTAATGGGTAAGTCATCAACAAGTGGCTTAATTTTTGCATCATCTGGAGGTGTAACTGAAGCTATTTTAAGGACTGCATATTATATGGTTAATGGTAAAAAGGCACCCCTAAAGTTTTATAATTTAAAAGAAGTTAGAAATGAAGAAGATTTCAAAACAATAACTGTAGATTTAGGGAAATTTTTTGTAAAAGTTGCAGTAGTTAACAAAATATCAACAGTAATTGAAAAATACGAACAATTAAAAAATTATGACTTTGTTGAGGTTATGGCTTGTCCTGGAGGATGTATAGGTGGAGGAGGTCAGCCACTTAATGCTATAAAAGATATGAAAGATATAAGAGTTAAAAGAATCGAAAATATTTACAAAAATGATATCGGGACAATCAGAGAAGCATATATGAATCCTAAAATACAAGATGCGTATATTTCATATTTAAGTAAGAATAATATTTCATTACATACAAAATATATTTCAAAAAAGACTATACAAAATTAAAGAAAAAAAGTATAATAAAAAGCGGAGGGAAAAATGAAGAAGTATTTATTATTAATAATTGCAGTTCTAACAATTGCACTAGTACCAAATATCAAGGCAGCAGAATTGCCAGAAAAAACAGATCATGAAAAAGTTAAAGTATATTTGTTCCGTGGTAAAGGATGTTCACATTGCTACGATTTTTTAACTTATTTTGCAGATAAATATACAGATTATGAAGATTATTTTGAAATAGTAGCATATGAATCATGGAACAATTCTGAAAATCAAAAATTAATGCTTGCTGTAAAAGAACTAGTTGGAGAAAAAGCTGATGGTGGTGTTCCATTTATAGTAATTGGCAATAGTTACCATTTAGTAGGATTTGGTAAAAGCTCTGGAGAAGAAATAATCAATAAAGCTTTAGAATCATATCAAGATAAAAAATATACAGACATTGTAGCAAAAGCTATAAAAGATGAAAAAGTAAGTCCAACTGCTGAAACAATTATAGAAGCTGCTGAAAAAGAAGGCATTGAAGTTAAAAATGGTACTAAAAAAACTTCCAAAGGAATATCTGATAAAGCTGTTATAGGTATCGTATTTAGTGCATTAATATTAGGTTTTATTGGATTAGTGTTTATTTCAAGAAAATAAAATTTTTAAAAAGCTAAAAAATAGCTTTTTTGTTTTGATTATAAAAAAGGACTGGTTTTTAATTAAAGGATTAAAATCTGTAATTCACAGCGACAGTCCTTTCTTTTTTATCAGTATATAAGTTTATTTTATCTTCGTAAGCTAATTTTGAACATATAAAAACCCCGTTTCTATTTTGTCCAAGAAACGGAGTTTATATCACATATCATTTTTTTATCTGTATAGAAATTATAAATATTTATTAACAAGGTATTCTCTACCACCATTAATATTTACATAATAATCTTCAATAACCTCTTCTTCATTATTTTCATTCATTATAGAAACTGTAATTTTTAAAGTATAACCTACAACACCAGTTCCAGTATTATTTAATACAGTAGCAATATCACTATGTACATAAATATCTTTAACTCCTAAATTAATTTTTCCAAATTCTTTTTGAATTTTTTCTGTTTCAGATTTTATTAAGGCATTAACTGGAGCTAACTTTTCTTCATTTTTGTATAAGTTTAAGTCTAATGCACAACCATTGTCAGTAACATTAACTGATAAAATTTTTGATGTATCATATTCACTATTTCCATATTTACAATCTAGTGGTTGACTATTTACTCCGCTTCCAATAGTTAGTGTTGCACTTTTTGGACTGGTTTTATTACCAGCTTCATCTTTAGCTATAATTTGTACTGTATAAGTTCCTTCTTCAGTATAACCACTGTAATCAACTTTTTCTCCAGATTGATCCAAACCTAAATCATAAAATTCAATTTCACATTTTTTATTGCTATTATCTTTACAACTATCAACAAAATCACTTGCAGTATATGAACTTCCGGCATTTATCTTTACATTTTTAGTAACCAACACAGGATTTTCTGTATCAATTATTTCGACTTTAGAACTATACTTCTTTTTGTAAATTGTGATTGGTACTTCATAAGTACCTAGTTCTGAAAATTTAACATTACTATAATCAACATTAATATCACTTTCCATAACATTTTCTAGTTCTGTAAAAAATAGTGTTTTATCAATGTTTTTTTCATTAATTTCTACGGATAAAACATCCCTTACAGCAATGACGGCATCTTTATGGCTATTTCTTGATAAAACACTTATCAAAACCGCAATAGCAATAAATATTAATATAGCAACAATTACCGCAACAACAATTGTGCCAGTCGGAACACCACGCCCTTTTTTTATTTTTTGATTAAAAAATTTACTCATAAAACATCACCTATCTTCAATAATATTATCATATTTTTTTAAAACTTCCAATAAAAATAACAAAAGTAATTAAAATTTCTTGTAAAATGTGTCAAAATGTGGTAATATCGTAATTGCAAGTTTATATTTTTAATATAATTTTGTTAAGTGGAGGGGATAACTTGCGGACTTGCCCTATAACCACTTACGCGAAAAAATTTTTATAGGAGGTGTTTTCGTGGCTAAAGAAGTCGTAAAGAAAATTAAATTACAAATCGAAGCTGGAAAAGCTACACCTGCACCACCAGTTGGTACAGTTCTAGGACCTGCAGGAATTAATTTAGGAGAATTTTGTACTAAATTTAATGAAGCTACTAGAGACAAAATGGGTGATGTAGTTCCATGTGAAATTTCCATCTACGATGATCGTTCTTTTGATTTTGTTCTTAAAACTGCTCCAGCAGCATTCTTATTAAAGAAAGCAGCTAAAATAAAGAGCGGAAGTAAAAAAGGTGCTAATGAAATAGTAGCTACTATTACTGAAAAAGAATTAAGAGAAATTGCTGAAACAAAAATGCCAGATTTAAATGCTTATGATGTTGAATCTGCTATGAAACAAATTGCTGGTACTGCTCGTAATATGGGAATTGCTGTAAAAGGTTTCAATGATGCTGAACTTGAAGAACAAGCAGCTGAAGCAAAAGAAGAAGAAAAAGAACAAGCTAAACGTGAAGCTGAACTAGAAAGACTTGAAGAAGAAGCTAAAGAAATGGCTGATGCAAGCGTTGAAGTTCCAACTCATGATGATTTAGAAAAATCTGAAGAAGAAGCAGAATAAAAAATTAAAATAAAAAATGTCCGCTTAATGAACCACAGTTAGGAGGTAAAATATGAAAAAATATGGAAAAAAATATGTGGAAGCATCTAAAAATGTTGATAAAAATAAAGCATATACTTTAGAAGATGCAATCAAATTAGTTAAAGAAACATCTGTTACTAAATTTGATAGTACAATTGATGTTGCTATTAAATTAAACATCGATCCAAAAAAAGCTGACCAACAACTAAAAGGAGCATTATCACTTCCAAATGGAACTGGTAAATCTAAAAAAGTTTTAGTTATAGCTAAAGGAGCTTTTGCTGAAGAAGCTAAAAATGCTGGAGCAGACTTTGTTGGAGAAAAAGACATGCTTGATAAAATCAAAAATGAAAACTGGTTTGACTTTGACGTTGTAGTTGCTACACCAGATATGATGCCAGAAGTTGGAAAAATTGGTAATATTCTTGGACCACGTAACTTAATGCCTAACCCTAAGACTGGAACAGTAACAACTAAAGTTGGTGCTATTGTTGAAGATCTTAAAAAAGGTATGGTTACATACAAGAATGATAAATTTGGTAATATCCATACTGTAATTGGTAAAGTTTCGTTTGATGAAAAGAAATTAGCTGAAAACTTAAGTTATGTTATTACAACTATTTCTAAAGCTAAACCACAAACAGTAAAAGGAACATTTATTGAAAATATTGCTATTTCAACAACTATGGGTCCTGGAATCAAGTTAGATAAAAATAGTTTTGACATTTAATTAAAAATGTAATATAATACGTATTAGAAAAAGCGAGAACCAAAGACAGTAGGCGTAAAAATAAGTCCTACCGAGGGGATACTTAAAACTACAAGATAATTTTAAGCTTCCCTTGGGAAGCTTTTCTAATATAATAAGGAGGAGAATATGGCAAGCACAAAAATTCTTGAACAAAAAAAAGAAGTTGTTAATGAAATTGTTAACAAACTAAAATCAAGTGAAAGTGTTATAATATTCCAATATCAAGGATTAACTGTTGAAGAATTAAGTTCTTTAAGAAGAGAACTTAAAGATGTTGATTCTGAAGTAAAGGTTTATAAGAACACATTACTTAAAAGAGCTGCTGATGAATTAAATCTTAATTTAGATGAATTTTTAGAAGGGCCAAATGCAATTCTATTTGGTAAAGAATTATTAGAACCAATTAAGATTGTATCAGAATTTGCTAAGAAACATGATAAATTAGATATCCGTGTAGGTGTTATCAGTGGAAATGTTGCAGATTTAGCTGTAATAAAAGAATATGCTACCATTCCATCAAGAGAAGGATTACTTACAATGCTTGCTGGTGGTATGATGCAATATGTTAAAGATTTAGCAATAGGGTTAAATCTTTATGCCGAACAATTAGAAGGGAAGGAATAGAATATGGCAAAATTAAACAAAGAAGATTTTATAAGTGCATTAAAAGAAATGACAATTCTTGAAGTTAAAGAATTAGTTGACGCAATGAAAGAAGAATTTGGTGTTGATCCAATGGCTGTTGCTGTTGCTGCTGCTCCAGCTGCTGCTGCTGAAGAAGGACCAAAAACTAGAACGGTTGTATTAAAATCAGCTGGTGGAAACAAAATTGCAGTTATTAAAATCATTAAAGAAATTACTGGTTTAGGATTAGTTGAAGCTAAAGCTGTAGCTGACAATGGTGGAAATATTAAAGAAAATATTCCTGCTGAAGAAGCTGAAGCTATTAAGACTCAACTAACTGAAGCTGGTGCTGAAGTAGAATTAGTTTAATTCCAAAATAAAAGACCACAGTTATGTGGTTTTTTTAATGCTCATATGTTATACTTATAATACGGGTGGAAAAATATGAATAACTATGAATAGTAAATGTAAATATCAATATTTTTTGTAGGTTTATGACAAAAATTTTTGTAGTTATTTACTTCATAAATAAAATTGTCAAACTAGTTTTTTAAAAATTTCCTAACTTTATTTAATAAATAATATAAATTATTTAAAACTGAAATCAAATATTAATCAAAGGTATAATAAAATTAAGATATAAAAAGTTTGCAAAAAACAAATAATAGTGGTATAATCGAAACTTATACGGGGGGATTTATTATGGCCAAATACATGACATCCAGCGATGTGCTTTTAGAATTTAAAGAAAAAATAAATTGTATTAGACAATTTGAAATGATTAATGAAGAAGAAAAACAAGCAATCATAGAAAACGGAATAAATGAAATTATGAAGGAATTATATAATTTAAGCTTGTCACAAATTTCATGTTTGTCTGAAAGAGACACATATATAATTAGAAAACTATGGGGCGTAGTAGATAATGGTAAATGTATACCAGGCCCTATATTAAATCAAGAATTTAATTTATCAAATATACATACAATCAAACCACAATTTTTTAAAAGGCTTAATGTGGCATTAGAAAAATTTTTAATAAGTTATAATTTTTCTAAAAAGAAAAAAGAAACACTTGATTTAATAGGCATAGATCTAAATTTATTTAAACTTAATTTAGTGGCATTTAATCATAATCCTAAAATGATGAATATCGATGAATACATTACCTGTACACCAATGTCAACAATAAGTCAAGAGATAAAAAATACAAATATTTATATACGAAGCATTAATGATTTAAAACTTGCAGGTTTAACAAATAAAGAAATGCAAATTGTTTCATTTCATTTTGGTTTAAACAAAAGTCAAAAAAGATTTACCCTAAAAGAAATAGCCACTATATTTAATATGAGTAAGGAAAATGCTAGGCTTATTTCTGCAAGTGCTTTAGAAAAACTTCAAAAACATTTTGCAAATCCATTAAACCCTGAATATTTTGATACAATAGAATGTTTAAACTTATCTAAACGTCCTTATAAAAGTTTGAAAAAGGCAGGAATATATACAATGGAAGACCTTTTAGATTTAAGTGAACCTGAATTAATAAACGTAAAAGGATTAGGGGAAAAGTCATTAGATGAACTTTATAAAGCGATGCAAAAATACAAAAAAATAAGATTGGAAAGACAAGTAGTAATTGATACAAGAAATAGCTTTCTTGAAGAAATTCAAGTATTACAAGAAAGAAAAAGAAGATTAGAACAAGAATGTCAAGAATTGGATTTTGAGATTGCCCAAGCTAAAATTAGATATGAAAAGTTTGAAGAAACTGAATTAACTAAAAAAAGAACATACAAATTATAAGGGGGAATTTTAATGGATAAGTATATGACATTAGATGATGTTATAAAAGAATTTAGAACTAAAATAACCTGTGATAAAGATTTTGATATGTTTACTGAAGAAGAAAAGAAAGCATACATAGACAATAAAATAAAATTAATTATTAGAGACTTATATGATTTAAGATTAAAAGAGATAAATAATTTATCTGAAAGAGACACATACGTTTTTAGAAAATTATATGGTATCCTAGATTTAGGCAAATGTGAAAAAGGCGTAAGGCTCGAAGAAGACTTAAATATAGCAAATGTTGGGGGTTTAAAAGCTAACTTTTTTAAAAGAGTAAATAGAGATATAGAAAAGAATTTAGAAAAAGAAAATTTTACCAAAAAGAAAAAGTATTTTATGAATGCAATAGGTATAAATGTATCACTATTTAAATTGAATCTGGTAATTTTTAATCACGGAAAAGAAGAAATGTTAAATTTAAACGATTACTTAATTAAAACCCCATTTAAAACCATCAAAAAAGAATTAAAAAACTTTAAAATTCATATAAGAAGTTTAGAAGATTTAAAAAATATAAATATAAATGAAAGAGAAATACAAATTATTAAATTGTGGTTTGGTTTAAATTCCCAAACCTACAGTTATAGTCTTGCAGAAATAGGTATGATGTTTGAAATAAGTAGAACAAGAGTAAGTATGATTGTAAATAAAGCAATAGGAAAAATAAGAAGCTACTTTGACATAGTAAGCAAAGTAGATTATGTAAATTCAATTCTTTATCTAAATTTATCTGCAAAAATAAATCAAATTTTAAATAACGCAGGCATTAAAACAATTAAAGAACTTTTATCAATTCCTGATGAATATTTAATGAATTTAAAAGGCATGGGTAAAGTATATTTTAAACAAATAAAAATGGCTTTAGATAATTATGAAAACAGTTTTATGAATTCTAATGAAGAGGTAAAGAAGAATAGAATAATAGAATTAATGAAAGAAATTAATGATTTAGAAGAAGAAAAAAATAAGCTAGAAGATAGATTAAGTGAAATAGATAGACTAACTTTACAAGCAAAAGCTAGACTTCTAAACTTAAAAAATGAGGTATCAAATGGAAGATAATAATATTGCTGACATCGAATTTTATTTACAAAGTCTTAAAGTAGATATTGATATATTAAATCAAAGAAAAAATGAAAAGTTAAAAATTTTAGAGGTTTTAAAAACATTTGAAGAAAACAACGATGATATAAAAATAAATGATGAATATCTAAATTGACAATTATAATAGTTTTTAATATAATACATTACAGGTGATACATATGCTTAAAAATATAAACAATAAATTAAAAGATAATAGAGGCTGGGGGCTAGCAGAAATGTTAGTTTTAAGTGGAATACTTTTGCTAGCATTACTCCTTGCATCATATTTAATATACAAATTATATAATACTTTTTAACATAGTTAATTACTATGTTTTGTTTATATGGATAAATATTCTAAAAAAGAAAGCAAAAGTCTTTAAATTCATTTATTTTTCTTGACAAACATAAGCTAATAATGATATAGTATATTTGCATTTTGAAAAGACAGGTTCTGCTTAGGTAGAACCTAGTTTAAAACAATGTTCGATACACCAGGATGTGTGTTAATGGAAAGGAGCGAAAATAGATGCCTACGATCAATCAATTAGTAAAGAAAAATCGAAGCAAAAAAACAAGAAAGAGTAAAAGTCCAGTATTAAATGTTGGATTTAACACTCTAGAAAAGAAACAAACTGATGCAAAGAGTCCACAAAAAAGAGGAGTTTGTACTAAAGTTGGTACAAGAACACCTAAAAAACCGAACTCAGCATTAAGAAAGTATGCTCGTGTTAGACTTTCTAATGGTAAAGAAATCGATGCTTATATTCCAGGAGAAGGACATAACTTACAAGAACACAGCGTTGTTTTAGTAAGAGGTGGCCGTGTTAAGGATTTAATCGGTGTTCGTTATCATATCGTAAGAGGTACACTTGATACTCACGGAGTTCAAGATCGTAAACAAGGACGTAGTAAATACGGAACTAAAAAAGACAAAAAATAATAGAATAGGAGGAAAATTAAATGCGTAAAAGACGTGCAGTTAAAAGAGATGTATTACCAGATCCAATATATAATTCAAAAGTAGTTACTAAATTAGTAAATCAAATTATGTTAGATGGTAAAAAAGGTACAGCTCAAAAGATATTATATGAAGCATTTGATATAGTAGCTGAAAAAACTGGAAAACCAGCTTTAGAAGTTTACAATGCTGCATTAGAAAATATCAAACCAGCTCTAGAAGTTAAATCTCGTAGAGTTGGGGGCTCAAATTATCAAGTTCCAATGGAAGTTAATGATGAAAGAGCGCAAACACTAGCTTTAAGATGGTTAGTTAATTATGCAAAATTAAGAAATGGAAAGGGAATGGCCATTAATCTTGCAAACGAAATCATAGATGCCTCAAATGGTACTGGTGGGGCTTGCAAAAAACGTGAAGACACTCATAGAATGGCAGAAGCAAATAAAGCATTTGCTCATTATAGATGGTAAGCGCTATGGCTAGAGACGTTACAATTGATAAATTAAGAAATATCGGTATCATGGCTCACATCGATGCTGGTAAAACAACTACAACAGAAAGAATTTTATTCTTAACTGGTATTACACACAAAATTGGAGAAACTCACGAAGGTGAATCTCAAATGGACTGGATGGAACAAGAAAAGGAAAGAGGTATTACAATTACTTCTGCCGCCACTACTTGTCACTGGAAAGGATATAGATTAAACATTATCGATACCCCAGGTCACGTAGACTTTACTATCGAAGTTCAAAGAAGTTTAAGAGTCCTAGACGGTGCTATAGCTCTAATTGATGCTCAAGCAGGTGTAGAACCTCAAACTGAAACTGTTTGGAGACAAGCAAATGAATACAAAGTACCAAGAATGATTTGTGCTAACAAAATGGAAAAGATGGGTGCTGATTTCTACTATTCATTAGATACAATTAAAAGTAGATTAGGTGCTAACGCTGCTCCTATTATGTTACCAATTGGTGCTGAACAATTTTATGAAGGTTACATCGATTTAGTTACTAAAAAGGCATACAAATATGATGGAACTGAAAAACAAGAAGTATCGGAAATAGAAATTCCAGCAGATATGGTAGAAAAAACTGAAGAATACAGAACTAAATTAATCGAAGCAGTAGCTGATTTTGATGAAGAACTAATGATGAAATACCTAGATGGTGGAGAAATCACTATTGATGAATTAAAAGCAGCTATTAGAAAAGCTACATTATCTGTAGGATTCTTCCCAGTATTATGTGCTGATGCTTTAGGAGATAAAGGGACACGTGCTTTACTTGATGCTGTTATTGATTATTTACCAGCACCAACTGATATTGAAGCTATTGAATGTACTGATGCAAAAGGAAACGATGTATTAAGACATCCAAGTGATTCTGAACCATTCACAGCACTAGCATTTAAGATTATGACTGACCCATATGTTGGTAGACTTTCATTCTTCCGTGTTTATTCAGGAGTTTTAAAAAGTGGTTCATACGTTTTAAACTCAACTAAAGACGAAAAAGAAAGAATTGGTCGTATCTTACAAATGCACGCTAACCAAAGAAAAGAAATTACTGAAGTATATGCAGGAGAAATCGCTGCAGCAGTTGGTTTAAAAAATACTACAACTGCAGATACATTATGTGATGAAAAGAACCCATGTATCATGAAAGGTATGGAATTCCCAGCTCCAGTTATTGATATAGCTATTGAACCAAAAAGTAAAAATGACCAAGATAAAATGGCCATTGCTATTCAAAAACTAGTTGAAGAAGATCCAACTTTAAGAGTTAAAACAGATGTTGAAACTGGTCAAACAGTTCTATCTGGAATGGGTGAATTACATCTAGACATTATCGTTGACCGTATGCGTCGTGAATTTAATGTTGAATGTAATAAAGGTAAACCACAAGTTGCTTATCGTGAAACACTTACTCAAGCAGCTGAATGTGAAGGTAAATATATCAAACAATCAGGTGGACGCGGACAATACGGACATGTTTGGGTTAAGTTTGAACCAAATCCTGAAAAAGGATATGAATTTGTTGATGCTATCGTTGGTGGTGTAGTTCCTCGTGAATATATACCTGTAACAGATAAAGGATTACAAGAAGCTATGGCTGGTGGAATCCTTGCTGGTTATCCAATGGTAGATGTTAAAGCAACATTATTTGATGGATCATACCATGATGTAGACTCATCAGAAATGGCCTTCAAAATTGCTGCATCTATGGCTTTAAAAGAAGCTAAAAATAAATGTAAACCTGTACTTCTAGAACCAATTATGAAAGTTGAAGTAGTTGTTCCAGAAGAATATATGGGTAACGTTATGGGAGATTTAACTAGTAGACGTGGTAAACCACTTGGAAACGAATCTCGTGGAAATGCTTTATCAATTAATGCAATGGTTCCACTTGCTGAAATGTTTGGTTATGCTACAAGCCTACGTTCAAACTCTCAAGGACGTGGTAACTTCACAATGACTTTAGACCATTATGAAGAAGTTCCAAAAAATATTGCTGAAGAAATTATAAAGAAAAACAGCATAAATTAAGAATAATACTTGAAAAATCTTCAAGCATTAGATAAAATATAATAGTAATATAAGAAAAGGAGGAAATTATTATATGGCAAGAGAAAAATTCGATCGTTCAAAAGAACACGTTAATATTGGTACTATTGGACACGTTGACCATGGTAAAACAACATTAACTGCTGCGATCACAAAATACTTTGGAAAATTTGTTGATTATGCTGATATCGACAAAGCTCCAGAAGAAAGAGAAAGAGGTATAACTATCAACACTGCGCATGTTGAATACGAAACTGAAAAACGTCACTATGCACACGTTGACTGTCCAGGCCATGCTGACTACGTTAAAAACATGATCACTGGTGCTGCACAAATGGATGGTGCTATCCTAGTTGTATCTGCTGCAGATGGTCCTATGCCACAAACTAGAGAACACATTTTGTTATCTCGTCAAGTTGGTGTGCCTAAGATCGTGGTTTACATGAATAAATGTGACCAAGTTGATGATCCTGAACTACTTGATTTAGTAGAAATGGAAATCAGAGAATTATTAGGAGAATATGGATTCGATTCTGAATGTCCAATTATCCGTGGTAGTGCTTTAAAAGCCCTAGAAGGTGATGAAGCTGCTGCTCAAAGTATCCGTGATTTAATGGCTGCTGTTGATTCTTATATCGATGCTCCAGTTCGTGATACTGACAAACCATTCTTAATGAGTATTGAAGACGTTTTCACAATTTCAGGACGTGGAACAGTTGTTACTGGACGTGTTGAACGTGGACAATTAAAACTTAACGACGAAGTTGAAATCGTTGGTCTAAGACCTACAACTAAAACAGTTGTTACTGGTATTGAAATGTTTAGAAAATCTCTAGACTTTGCTCAAGCTGGTGACAATGCTGGATGCTTACTTCGTGGTGTTGCTCGTGATGGCGTTGAACGTGGACAAGTTTTAGCTAAACCAGGAAGCGTTACACCTCATACAAAATTTAAAGCAAGCGTATACGTTCTATCTAAAGAAGAAGGAGGACGTCATACACCATTCTTCTCAAATTACCGTCCACAATTCTATTTTAGAACTACAGACGTAACAGGTGTTATTGAATTACCTGAAGGAGTAGAAATGGTAATGCCTGGAGATAATGTTGACATGACTGTTGAACTAATTGCTCCAGTAGCTCTAGAAAACGGAACTAAATTCTCTATCCGTGAAGGTGGAAGAACTGTTGGTGCCGGAGTTGTATCTGAAATTTTAAAATAATTAAAGAATATAACAATAAAAAAATCTTAGGACGCTAGTCTTGAGATTTTTTCTTTTAAATAAAACAGTAATTAGAATTATCTAATTACTGTTTTTTGATGTGTTAAAGTAATTGTCTTTATTTTGTAAAAATGATCCTATTTGTTAAATTCTTTAGCAAGTAATCCAAAGTTTAATAACTTATTATATTCTTTTTCATCAATTATTAAATCAAATTCGCCGATATATTCATAAACATCCGGATTAAATCCTAATTTAAATCTATTTAATCCATAATATTTAGAAGATTTATTCATATCAGCAGTAATTCCATTTAAATCCATATATTTATAATCATTTTGATAATATTTAATTAAAGCATAATATAAAAAATAATTTGCACTAAATCTAGTCATACTCCTATCAAATCCACTTATTTGAATAATTACACGATTTTGATATTTTATTACTAAAGCTCCCGCTACATAAACATCCTCATTTGTATTAATTTTTTTAGAAGCTTCAGCTATATCATTTTTATAAGACAATAATGCTCTATCAGAATTCATTTTAGCATTAATTATTTTAGCTTGATTTTTTTCTATTAACTTATTATTTAATATAGCATTTTTTTTAAGTTCCAAATTATAGGCATTCTGGGCATTAATTAAATATTTTTTATAATCAACTTTAACCATAATTAAGTCTACTACTGATGATCTACTAAAAACATTATAAAAATCATTATAATAATATTCTTCTTTATCAATTTTGTTTTTTATAAATTTATAAAAAATATTTAGTTTTTCTGGAGAAGCCTTTTCAATGGTTAATCCCTTTCTTAACCCTTTTTTTACTTTGTTTCTTGTATTTTTGGATAATTTAGTGTGATCAAAATTTTCCATATTTACAATTGCATTAATCCGAGGTAAAAGTGCCTCAAAATTCATATTATTTTTTAACTTTTTATATCCACATTTTATTAAAATATCAATTATTCTATAATTTTCATTATAAACAAAGTTCATATCATCTTTATTTAATTTTGCAATTGCAATTTCAGGATTAATTTTAATAAAAGTAAATTTTTTCTTTTTATAATATTCTTTTATTTGTTTAGTAAATTCTGCCAATAAATATTCATTTGAATAATCAATCAAAAATCCTCGAGGTGAATAGCCATAGTAAGTATTACCAATTTTTTTATAAAGTATTAAAGCAGCAGCTACTATATTTTCATTGCCATAACCAATAAATTCATATTCAAAACCTTCTTCAGTTTTAAGTAAAGCATAATTTATTGATTCATGAAAATTCCCAATAAAATGAGTTAAAGAAAATTTTTCAAATTCATCTAATGATAATTCGCGTAAAAACATAGTATAACCTCCCTTAAATAAGACTACATTATACCATAATTTGACGTAAAAATCTATAAAATGATTGCCTAAATTGAACTTATTTTGTATAATATTAGTAGGTGGTGAAAAAATGGCAAGTGTTTTTAAAAATAGCATTGAAAATATGTACAAAAGAATGATTACATACTCGATTTTAGCAGCAATAATTACTATTGCAGCAGGGCTAGTATTATTATTCCTTCCAAATTTAACTAATAAAGTAGTAGGGATAATAGCTGGAGCAATATTTCTAATTGAAGGTATAAATTCAATCTATAAGTATTTTCATCGAGAAGGAGCAAAATTATATAATTTAAGTTTAATATTTGGAGTATTATATTCAATTTTAGGGGTAGTTATTATTATTTATCCATTTACAGTAGTGGAATTTGTAACAGTATGTTTAGGATTATTTATGATAATAAATGGTGCAAGTAAAGTTAACTATGCGCTATGGTTAAAAAGAGGAAATGAAGAATCATGGTTAATAACATTAGCAACAGGAATTCTAGTAGCAATAGTTGGTGTTCTTGTAATATTTAATCCATTTGCAAGTTTAACTCTAACAAAGTTAGCTGGAGCATTTTTAATAATAACTGGTGTGTTAGATTTTATGGATACAATTTTATTTAAAAATAGAAGCAAAGAAATAATGGAAATATTTTGGTAAAAATAAGTAAAGCAAAAAGTAAAAATATTCTTTTTGCTTTTTAATTTGTCTATTTTTTGTTATACTAGTATATAGAAAGAAGGGGATATGATGTTTATTAAAGACATTTATGCTAGAGAAATATTAGATAGTAGAGGAAATCCAACTATTGAAGTTGAAATGACTTTAGATAATGGTGTAAAACAAATGGCATCAGTGCCAAGTGGAGCATCAACCGGATCTCGAGAAGCTTTGGAATTAAGAGATAATGATGAAAAAAGATATGAAAAAAAGGGAGTTCTAAAAGCTGTAAATAATGTAAATAACATAATAAGACCAGCATTAATTGGTAAAAAGGCTGATCAATTAAGTGTTGATAATTTGTTAATATCTTTAGATGGAACTGATAATAAAAGTAAATTAGGTGCAAATGCAATACTTGGAGTTTCCCTAGCTTGTTTAAAGTGTTTAGCGGCATCAAAGAATAAAGAACTGTTTGAGTATGTTTCTAACAGAAATGTTTCTATACCAATACCAATGGTTAATATTATAAATGGTGGAGCTCATGCAGTTAATAACATTGATATACAAGAATTCATGATAATGCCAGTTATGAAAAGTATAAAAGAACGAGTAAGAGCAGCATCTGAAGTATTTCATGCTTTAAAAAAATTATTAAGTATCAATGGTTTTTCAGTAGGTGTTGGAGATGAAGGTGGATTTGCTCCGAATTTAAATAACAATGCCATGGCTTTAGATTTTATTATGGAAGCAATTAAAAAAGCAGGTTATATTCCAGGCAAAGATATATATATTGCTCTAGATGTTGCTGCCAGCGAACTGTATGATAAGGAAACAAAAACTTACAAATTAGATCAAAAAAAATATACCAGTGATGAACTTATGAACTATTATATACGTTTAATAAATACATATCCTATTTTAAGTATTGAAGATCCTTTCTTTGAAGATGACTTTGAATCCCTTGCCAAATTCACTAAATTAGTGGGTAACAAAATAATGATAGTAGGTGATGACTATTTTGTTACAAATGAAAAATATTTAGAAAAAGGCATAGAAATGCACGCAGGAAATGCAATATTATTAAAAGCTAACCAAATAGGAACGGTTAGTGAAATGATTAAAACAATAATACTTGCTAAAAAGAATAATTATAAAACAATTATTTCTCACAGAAGTGGAGAAACTGAAGACACATTTATTGCTGATCTTGGTGTGGGTTTAGCTATTCCTTTTATTAAAACAGGTTCAATGTGTCGCGGAGAACGTATTGCTAAATACAATAGACTAATGAGAATTGAAGAAAAATTAAAAAGAGGCTAGTTATTTAGTCTTTTTTATTTTATAATAATAGTGGTGATAAAATGAATAAAATAGTAGATGGCAATAATGCTTGTAGTAAAATCGCATATTACTTTAGTGAGGTATGCAGTATTTATCCAATAACGCCATCCAGTCCGATGGCATCAAATATTGACGCTTTAACAAGTACTAATTTGCTAAATATATTTAATGATAAACCTAGAGTTTTAGAAATGGAATCAGAAGCTGGAGCAGCTGGTGCTTTGCATGGGGCATTATTATCAGGCTCTTTAGCCTCAACATTTACAGCTAGCCAAGGTCTTCTTTTGATGATACCCAATATGTATAAAATAGCCGGAGAAATGTTACCTGCAGTTATCCATGTAGCAGCAAGAAGTCTAGCAACTCATGCTTTATCAATATTCGGAGATCATCAAGATATTTATGCAACTAGAGGAACCGGGTTTTGTATGCTTGCATCATCCAATGTTTTTGATGCTCAAAATTTAGCAGCGGTAGCTCATTTATCTGCTATAAAAGGAAGTCTTCCATTTGTCCATTTTTTTGATGGTTTTAGAACAAGTCATGAACTTAATACAATTGAAGAACTACCAGAAAAAGAACTTTTATCTTTAGTAGATCATGATGCTATCAATAAATATAAAGATAGATGCTTAAACGTAGGTAAAAAATATCAATATGGAATGGCCCAAAATGAAGATATATATTTCCAATGTATGGAAGCAAGAAATAAATTTTATGATGCAATGCCTGATATTGTAAATGAATATATGCAAAAAATTAATAAAATAATGTCTACGGATTATAAACCATTTAATTATTATGGGGCATCTGATGCAGAAAATATAATCGTAGCAATGGGTAGTGTTACAGATACAATTAAAGAAGTCGTAGCAAAAATGGGAAATGTAGGATTAATTGAAGTCCATTTATATCGTCCGTTTAGTAAAAAATATTTTTTAGATATCTTGCCTAGCACAGTAAAAAATATTGCTGTATTGGATCGTACAAAAGAAGCTGGATCAAGCGGAGAGCCATTATATTTAGATATCTGTAGTATTCTGCAAGGTAAAAACATTAATATCCTCGGAGGAAGATATGGTTTGTCAAGTAAAAATACAACTCCGAGTGATATATATAGTGTGTATAAAATGCTTGAAGAAAATCCTAAAAACAACTTTACAATTGGCATAACTGATGACGTAACTAATTTAAGTTTAGAAAAAAGAAATATAGAAATTAAAAATGACAATAAAGAAATAAAAGTCGTAGGTTTTGGTAGTGACGGAATGGTTAGTGCTAGTAAAGATTTATTAAAAATATTGCATGCTAAAAAAAATTTATATGTCCAAGGATATTTTGAATATGATTCTAAAAAAAGTGGCGGGGTTACTATTTCCCATTTAAGATATGGTAGAGATAAAATAAATGAGCCATACTACGTAACTCATCCAGAAATAACAGTGGTTACCAAAGATATATATTTTAGAATGTTTGATATTATAGATAATCTAAAAGAAAATGGAACTTTACTTATAAATACAATTAAAAATGAATCAGACTTATTAAGACTTTTGTCAACAAAAGTAAAAAATAGCATTTATAAGAAAAATATTAAAGTTTACTATATTGATGCAGAAAATATTGCTAGTAAAAACAACTTAAAAGGTAAAATTAGTAAAATAATGGAAGTTTTAATATTAAACTTACTTAATGTAGAAGATGCTACATCAATGCTTGAAGATTCTATAAAAAAATCTTTTGTTACCAAAGGTGAAGATGTAGTTAATAACAATATTTTAGCAATGTACGAAGCACTATCAAATTTAAAAGAATTAAAAATAAACCATGAATACAATGAAACAATTAGTATAATTGATGATAGTGTTATAAGCATGATAAATGAAAGAAAAGGAAATGAAATACCTGTAAGTAAGTTAATAGATTATGCTTGTGGAAGGTTTCCTGGTGCTACAACAAACAATGAAAAGAGAAATATCTCAAATATAGTTCCTAAATGGCTTCCAGAAAATTGTATTCAATGTGGAATGTGTGTATTATCGTGTCCACATGCTGTAATCAGAGCAATTTCCAATGAAGATGAAGTTGAAGGAATACCATTTATTGGAAATGACGGATTAAAATTTGCTATTAAAATAAGTGAAAAGGATTGCACAGGATGTGGAGTTTGTGCTAGTGTTTGTCCAGGTAAAAAGAGTATAAAAGCCTTGGAAATGATTGAAAAAGTTGAAAAAAATAATATTGATTTTGAAACAATTAAAAGTATAAATCCGCTTCCAAAAACCACAATTAAAGGTGTTGCATTAGAACGTCCATTATTTGCTTACTCCGGAGCTTGTGCAGGCTGCGGAGAAACTCCATATATAAAGTTATTAACACAATTACTCGGAGAGAAATTAGTAATTGCCAATGCCACAGGTTGTTCAAGTATTTATGGTGGTTCAACGCCTTCAACTCCATATAGTATTCCTTGGGCAAACTCTTTATTTGAAGATAATGCCGAATTTGCTTTAGGTATTCACATCTCATACAAACAAAAGAGAAATAGAATAAGACATATTATGAAAGAAACTATTGATTCTGTAGATGAAGAAATAAAAGAATTATTTACAAGTTGGTTAGAAAATGAAAATAATTTTGAAATTACAAAAAACATTAAAAACAAATTGGAAAATAAATTAATACCAAAAGAATTAAAAGATTTAATTGATTATGTACCAGCTAGAACTATCTGGGCAATCGGTGGAGATGGCTGGGCATATGACATTGGCTATGGTGGCCTTGATCATGTACTTCATTCCAATGAAAATATTAAAGTATTAGTATTAGACACTGAAGTTTATTCAAATACCGGAGGACAAGCTAGTAAGTCAACTAAACTCGGGGCAGTCGCCGAATTTGCTAACTTTGGTAAAAGAACTGCTAAAAAAGATTTATTTAAAATTGCTTCATGTATTCCAAACTGTTATGTAGCATCTATATCACTTGGTTCCAATATGATGCAAGCAATAAAGGCCTTCAATGAAGCTGAAGCTCATGATGGACCAGCAATCATAATTGCTTACTCACCATGTATCGAACAAGGGATTAAAACAGGAATGACAACATCAAGTGAAGAACAAAAATTAGCCGTAGATTGTGGATATACAATTTTAATGAGATACGATGGAACATATCATATTGACTCTAAAGAACCAGATTTTACTAAATATGAAACATTCTTAAATAATGAAGTAAGATTTAATGCTTTAAAAATAAAAGATGAAAAATTAGCTCAAGAGCTATTTGAAGAACAAAAAGAAAATGCTATTAAAAGGTATGAATATTACAAAAAAATAAGTGAATAAATGTGGAGTTTTTTATGAAAGATAGAAGAAAACAAATTATTAACGAAAACTATCCTTTAGGTGGAATGCTTTTAATACCACTTTTTCTAGTCCTTGGTATATACTGTATTATAGATTCTAATATACTTTCTGTAAATAGTAAAGAAATGCTATATGCTGTTTTAAGTGAAAATACTATTGTGCTTTGTGTAGGAATAGTTTTTATAGCAACATTTTTATTGATTTTAATCTCATTTATCTTAAATGTTATAGTTAAGCCTAAAAAAGAAATTTTATATTTTTATGATATCGAAGACAATAAAAGCATCTTCATAAATAAAAAAGGTAAGAAATTTAAAACATTAGATTGGCAAAAAAAAACTAAAAAATATTATTATGTATTAAAAACAAAAGATATTATTTATGAAGTTTTAGAAGAATGTAATGAAATAATTGATGCTTGTGATAAAGAAAAAAAGAAAAGTTATTGGTTTAACTTTTATACTCCAATGGGATTTTATGAAGATATACTTTTATTACCACTTTTATATGTGCTTTTAATACCTGGTATATTAAGTATAATAATGACTAAAGGATATGGAAAAATATTTGGAATAATTTATATTTCAATTCCTATGTTTTATTTGATATATGATTTAATTTATAAACTAAAGCAAAATAAGTCTCAAAACGTGATTTATAAATTAAATAAGTTTCATGAAATGTTTTTAGATTTTTTGCCGTTTGTTTGCCAGTTAATTGTTTTAGCTATAATTATAACATTAATGCTTCATACTAAAGATACATTTTCTAAAATTATGTTCCTTCCATTTTTAATTTTAATTATATTATCAACATTAGCAACGTTAGGAAAATCATTAAAGAATACGAAATTAGAAAAAATATTTATTAAAATATTCTATTTAATATTCTTTACATTTTGGTTTGGATCATTAACAATATACTTAGTTAAAAATAGCTTTAACATAAACAATTTAATACTTACTATTCCTTTTTGGATTGCAGGAATATTAGCTTTTTTTGAGTTTGTAATAAAAAAATAAAAATTATTTGTAAAGGTAAATAAATAGTTATTTAAAAAAACATTAAATATTATAAAATAAGGTTAGGTGGTCAAAATGTTAAAAGAATTTATAGGTCTTATAATTATATTTTTAATATTTGTAATTATTGTAGGAATATTTGCTTTTATTGGTGAAACTATTGGTAAAAATAAAGCAAATAGAAAGTTAAACCGTGAAATAAAAAAAGTAAAAGTAAGTAACCCATATTTATATTTTAGGGACATTCCAAATGATTATGGAATCGGTGTTTATGGATTTTTACTTGATTATAAATTAACTAAAAGAGATGTTAAAGCTGCTTTACTTGATTTAAGTGCAAAGGGATATTTAAAGATTAACACAATTAACAAAGAAATGAATATTGAATTAACATCAAAAGATAATACTAATTTATTAAAAAATGAAAAATATTTATTAAACTGGTTAAGCAATAATTCTAATATAAACTTAAATAAATTTAATATTTCTGAATGGGAAGAAAGCATTCGAGATGACATTCTTGAACTAGAAATCGGAGTAAAAAGAGATGAAGAACTAGATGTTTCTAAAAATATGAAAACCGCAATGAGAATTACAATCTCACTATTAATAGTAATTTTAATTTTTGGAACAATACTAGATTATATCAAAAATCCTCCGATTGATATTACAATGACAACTTGGTTTTTTAATAGAATAGTTTATTTGACTATTCCAATAATATTATTTTTACCAGTATTTTTATTTTCATTATTTATAACCACGATTGTAGCAAATTTTCGTTTCGGTTATCACTTTAAAATGGATAAATCTTTAAAATATACTGAAAAAACTAAAGACGTAATTCAAGCAATATACTCACTTGGAGCTTTTATAAAGGATTTTTCTAATTTTGCTGAAAAAAATGTAGATGAAATAATTATTTGGGAAAGATATTTCTCGTATGCTTATTTATTAGGATTAAATAATAAATTAGACTTAAAATACACAAATATTTATAAAAATAAACATTTTACAATTGATTCAAGTATATTTGAAATTAATGAAGTAAACATAAATAAAAGTGAAGAAATAAATGAAGATAAATCTCAAAAAGAGCAATCTATTGAAACACCATAATTGGTGTTTTTTTGAATAAAAAAAGTGGAGATTTCCGAAGAAATCTCCTAAAAGAATAAAAAGGGGTTGACTAGTGTGATACTAGCACCAATTCGCCTTCTTTAAGTGAATTGGTGATTACTATCTTAATCGAAAAAGTGTAATTTGTCAAGCGATTTTTAAAAATTTTTGATATAATTATTACGGAGGTCAAAATGAACTTAAATTTATTACCAAAAGTAGGTCCTAAAACAATAAACATTTTAAACAAAATTAATATAAATACTATCGAAGATTTACTAACATATTACCCATATCGTTATAATGTTATTAAATTTGTAAACATACAAAATACTGATGAAACAATGACCTATTATATTAAAGCAAAAATTTTAAGTGCTCCAAAAGTATCATATATTAAAAGAAATTTTAATCGTTTAGACTTTATTGCCACAAATAATGAACATGATTTTAAAGTAGTTATTTTTAACAGAGCATTTTTAAAAAGAAATTTAACTATAAATAAAGAAATTGTTTTAATAGGTAAGTATTCTAAAATAAAAAATACTTTTACAGCCAATGACATAAAATTTAATATAGATGAAGAAAGAATAGAACCAATTTATCATTTAACCGAAGGTATAAAAAATTCAAGTTTAGAAAATATTATAAATAGTGCATTATCAACAAATATAACATTATCTGATAATATACCAAGTTATTTAAACGAAAAATATAAATTATTAACAAAGACCGATGCTATAAAAAAAATACATCAACCAAAAACTATAAATGATATAAAACAAAGTGAATTAAAATTAATATATGAAGAATTATTTACTTATATGTTTAAAATAAACTATTTAAAAAGTATTAACAAAATATCTAAAGGATTACCTAAAAATTTTAGTGATAATGATATTCAAGATTTTTTATCAAGTTTAAATTTTTTATTAACTAAAGATCAATTAACAACTATCGAAGATATTTTAAAGGACATGAAAGAAGATAGAAGAATGAATAGATTAGTTCTTGGAGATGTTGGATCAGGTAAAACAATCGTAGCAATCGTGGCAATTTTAGCAAACTTTCTATCTGGATATCAATCAACATTTATGGCTCCGACTGAAATTCTAGCTAAGCAACATTATGAATCTATAAAAGATTATTTTAAAAATTACAATATTACCATAAGGTTATTAACTGGAAGCTTACCAAAGAAACAAAAAGAAAAAATTTATAACGAAATATCAACCGGAGAAATAGATTTAGTAATAGGTACACATGCTTTATTAAATGATAATTTAAGTTTTAAAAATTTGGGATTAGTTATCACTGATGAACAACATAGATTTGGTGTTAATCAAAGAAATTTACTTCAAAACAAAGGTCTTCATGGCGAATCAGATGTCCTATATTTATCTGCAACTCCAATACCTAGAACTTACGCATTAACTATTTATGGTGATTTAGATTTATCTCAAATAAAAACTAAACCTAATATTAGAAAAGAAATAATTACAAAAATTGCAGATGAAAAAAATATAAAAGAAGTATTATTAAAAATGTATGATGAGTTAAAAATTAACCATCAAATTTTTGTTGTTTCTCCATTAATTGAACAAAATGATGAACTAAATTTAAATAGTGTAATGGAACTAAAAGAAAAATTAAAAAAAGCTTTCAATAATAAAGTAAGAATCGAAATATTACATGGAAAATTAAAACAAAAAGAAAAAGATGAATTAATGAAAGGGTTTGCAGAAAATAAAATAAATATTTTAATATCTACGACAGTTATTGAAGTTGGTATTGATATTCCTAATGCTTCGATGATGGTTATATATAATGCCGAAAGATTTGGGCTAGCAACACTTCATCAACTACGCGGTAGAGTAGGTAGAAGTGGTATTCAAAGTTATTGTTATTTAGTAACTAATTCTTTTAACAATGAAAGACTAAAAGTAATGGAAGAATCATCTGATGGCTTCTATATTGCAGAAAAAGATTTTGAACAAAGAGGACAAGGCGATTTATTCGGGGTTAAACAAAGTGGAGATATGTCATTTAAAATTGCTAATCTAAAAAGAGATTTTAATATATTATCTCAAGCTAATATTGATGCTAAAGAATTTTTAGATAACAAATCTTATCTAAATTATGAATATTATACTAAAATTATAAAAGAAATAGATTTCTTAGATTAACAAAAAGAGCTTACCTAGATGTAAACTCCTTTTTTGTTTTATTTATATATACAATATTTATTATATTCACATTTACATATTAAAAACGGAGCCTTTCGGCTCCTTCAGGGGGTTTTGGTTGATCTCTTCACATTGAGATTCGTAAGAGAGATCAGGTTATTAGCATGACTTGTATCATGCTAGTATAATCTTAATATTTTTTTGGGGTTTTGTCAATAATTTTTTTGAAAAATAACAATTTTTTACAAAATAAATTATTTGTGTTTTAATTAATGTATGAGATATGTTATAATGAAACAAAGATAAGATTAGGTGATCACGTATGAATGAAAATTCAGAATTTGTATGTTTAGAATGTAAAAGTAAAATTGAAAGTGATGATAATTTTTGTTTTCATTGTGGACATTGGACAGCTAAAGGCTATAAAGTCATTAGTGATCAAGAAAAGTTGAACGAAATAGTTAATGGGAAAATATTTAAACAAAGTAATAAAACATCATTACTAATTAGTTTATTAAGTATTTTAATTATATTATTAACAATTATTATCATTATTCGAGGTAACAATTTAATTAGACCTTTAGCATATTTAAAAAAGCAGATTAATACATACAAAAATGGATATAGTTCTTCCATTTTAACAACAGATAATATTTACAATAAAAAAGAAATAGGTTCACTTGAAGAAGCTAAAATATTTATAAATAAAGAGAAAGAAGATCAAAGTTATCTATGTAGTAATAATATTGATGTAAAAAGAATTGAATATGATTTAGAAAATACATATGATATACCTAGTGTAAGTTTTTGTGATATAAGTTTAAATGAAAGTAAGAAAATAAGTGAAGTTATAGAAAAAATGTATAAATTATTTCCAAGTATAAAAGGGGGATTAACAAACATAACAATAACAAATGCCGAAACAAAAGATGAATACATTGCATATTTTCAACCAATGTTTCAATTTGTTAATGTAAATGAAAGTATTAATGAATATAACAAAATTAATAAAACTCAAATCCTACTTAATAGCTATTATTTTTTAAACACAAATATAATGTCAAAACCCATTGAAGAAGTAATTAAACCAAATTGGTACGTAAAAGATGCTAACTGGGAATCAACAATCGCTCATGAATTAGGTCATTATATATCATTTAAAATTTTACTTAAAGACAATAATCTGGATAATATAACATATGTAACCAAAGAAAATGAATCAAAAATATTGGAAATATTAAAAAGGTTTGATAGTCAAGAATTTTCATTAAGTATTTTAAATATAGCTTTAAGTAATTATAATTTAAAATATAATAGTAATATTAGTATTGCTGATTTTACAACATTAATATCTAATTATGCTGGTGTCAAAGATAAAAATGGAAATTTAATTGCTGATGAAACTATTGCCGAAGCCATCCATGATTATTATTTACATAAGGATAATTGTAGTAAAGCAAGTTTTGAAATAATTAAAGTAATTAAAGCAAAGTTATAGGGTGAAAAAATGAAAAAATGTCAAAATTGTAAAGGAACAAATAAGAATAAAGATAAATACTGTAGAAATTGTGGATTGCGACTTCATAATGGACTATATTATGCAGTAACAAACATACTTATCAAAATTATTATAATCATATTTATATTATTGATAGCATTATTTATTGCATCATTTATGAGCTTTTAAAGGAGTAAAAATGGAAGATAAAAAGGAATTATATAATAAAAGTATTGAAGAACTCTATAAAGAGTTAAATACATCAATAAGTGGATTAAGTGAAACAGAAGCAGAAGTAAGATTAGAAAAATATGGAGAAAATAAATTAAAAGAGCCTAAGAAAAAATCAAATATAGCAATGTTTTTAAGTCAATTTAAAGACTTTATGGTAATTTTATTAATTTTTGCCTCAATATTTTCAGCATTTATTTCTTACATTAAAAATGAATCGTATTTTGATTCAATAATTATTCTTATAATTGTTTTTGTAAATGCTATATTAAGTTTTATTCAAGAAAAAAAAGCCGATGTTGCGATCGAAGAATTAAACAAAATGTTTGTCACTAACAATTATGTAATTAGAAATAATCAAAAAGAACTAATAGATGTAAGAAAAGTTGTACCCGGAGATATAATAGAACTTGAAGCCGGAGACTATATTTCTGCAGATGCTAGAGTAATAAGTTCAGAAAATCTTTTAGTTAATGAATCGACTTTAACTGGTGAATCAAAAAGTATCAAAAAAAATAATGAGATAATAATAAACAAAAAAGAATTATACGAAAGAACAAATATGGTATATGCTGGCTGTAACGTATCAAATGGACATGCTCATGTATTAGTTTGTAACACTGGTATGAATACTGAACTTGGAAAAATAGCAAATAGTCTATTAAATAAAAAAAGCGATATAACACCGCTTCAAAAAAAGATAAACAAAATAAGTAAATTATTAACATACATAATTCTTTTAATAATTATAGTAATGATGATAATTGGACTTATTATGAAAAATGATTTTTTTGATGTTTTAATGTTGTCAATATCTTTAGCAGTAGCTGCAATACCAGAAGGAATGTCATCAATTATAACAATAATCTTATCTTTAGGAATGAGGTCAATGGCCAAAAGAAATGTTATTATAAGAAAAATGGCTTCCGTAGAAACACTTGGGTCAACAGATGTAATATGTTCTGATAAAACAGGTACAATTACCCAAAATAAAATGTTAGTAAAAATGATTTACACTAATAATAGAATGTATAAAGAAAAAGATACAATACCAAATAATGAAATGCTAAAATATGGAGCTAATCTGTGTCATAATATTGTAAAAAATAATAGTGGCTATATCGGTGATGAAACAGAAATTGCCATTTACAAATATTTAGAAGATAGCAATAATTTATTAGATAGTAAAATGGTGCGAGTAAAAGAATTTCCATTTGATTCAGAACGAAAAATGATGAGTGTAATATATAATATTAATAATAAAGATTTATCATTTACAAAAGGAAGTTTAGATTCCGTAATTAACAATTGTACAAATTATTTATTAGATGGTAAAGTATATCCTATAACAGATGAATATAAAGAAAAGATATATGAAATTGAAAAAAGAGAGTCTGCAAAATCTTTAAGGTTGTTAGCATTTGCATATAAAGATAATTTAGTTTCTATTCCAGAAGAAAACATGACTTTTATAGGACTCATCGGAATGATGGATCCTCCGAGAGAAAGTGTAACAAATGCCATTTATACTTGTCATAATGCTGGACTAAAGCCAATCATGATTACAGGAGATAGTATTAATACTGCAATAGCAATTGCAAAAGAAGTAAATATTATAGATTCTCCAGATTTAGCAATTGAAGGAAAAATAGTTGATAAAATGACAGATGATGAAATATTAGAAGCTGTAAAAACATATCAAGTATTTGCCAGAATTAGCCCAAATACCAAATTAAGAATAGTAGAAGCTCTTCAAAGTAATGGATATGTAGTTGCAATGACTGGTGATGGTGTAAATGATGCACCCGCTATCCAAAAAGCAGATATTGGAATAGGTATGGGAATAACAGGAACAGAAGTAGTAAAAAAAGTTGCAGATTGCATTTTAGTAGATGATAGTTTTTCTACCATTGTAGATGGAGTAGAAGAAGGAAGAAGAATTACTAGTAATATTAAAAAAGTTATTTTATATTTATTAGCGGGTAATATTGTAGAAGTAATTTTAGTATTTGTATCAATGTTACTTAATATGGAAATGTTTACAACATTACAACTTCTATGGTTAAATCTTGTAACTGATTCAATTCCAGCAATTATGCTAGCTTTTGAAAAAAGTGATGATGATTTAATGGAAAACAGTCCAGCCAACAAATCAAATACAAGTTTCTTTACTCCATTTTTAACAGCCAAAATAATAGTAAGTTCCATTTTTAAATCAATAATAATGATTTTCTTATTTATTTATTATGCTAAAACAAAAGATGCAAGCACGGCAGGAAGCTTAATGTTTATGTATCTTGTATTAAATGAGCTATTATATTCATTATCATGTAGAAATATTAAAAAATCAGTCTTAAATAAAGATATATTTAGTAATAAAAGATTAACATTAGGCCTTGGAATATTATTAATAATACAAGTTATAATGTTTACATCCGGTTTGTCAAAATATTTTATTGTTACAAACTTATTGTTAAAAGATGTTATAATAGTATTAGGTATATGTTTTATAAGTTTTATAATCGGAGAACTTGCAAAACCATTATATGTTAAATTTTTTAAAGATTATACAGGAGGAGAAAATGAACGAAGATAACAAATTAACATTTATAATAACTGCAGGAGTATTAGTATTAGTAATATTTGTTGCTATAATAATATATAACCTAATGCCCGCAAATATTGAAAGTAATTCATATTATGTAAAGGTAAATGAAGAAATGAGTGCTAAAATTGAAGGAATGGAATTTAAAGATAACAGACTAAATATTACAACATCCGGAGATGCAATTGCTTATTGTGTAAAATCTACAAGAAGTACACCAACAAACAATTCTATATGTTGGAAAAATATTTATAACAATAGTGCTTCAATATCAATTTATCAACATAAAAAATATTATGTTTGGATTAAAGATACAAAAAATCAAATAAGTATTCCAATGAGTATAAACACATATAAAGAAAATTAGTAATAAAAAATTAATTAAATTTAAATGGCATATAAATAAGTATGTCATTTTTTTATGCAAACTAGTTGACAAAATGTTAATAAGATATCATAATTTGTTTGTGATATTTATGATTTTAAATGTAAGTGGAAGAACAGATATAGTAGCATTTTACGAAAAATGGTTTATGAATCGTTTAAAAGAAGGTTTCGTAGATGTTAGAAATCCTTTTAATCCAAAATTAGTAAGCCGAATCAATTTTTGTGACGTTGATTTAATTTTGTTTTGTACAAAAAATCCAATTCCTATTTTAAAAGATCTTGCAAAAATAAAAATCCCTTTTATATTTCAAGTTACTATTACTCCATATAAAAATGATATTGAACCAAATGTTCCATCAAAAAAAAACATAATTGAAGCATTTAAAAAAATATCAGCAATTATTGGTAAAGAAAATATTTATATAAGATATGATCCGGTATTTTTAAGTGATAAATATAATATTCATTATCATGTAAAGGCTTTTGATAAATTGTGTAAATTATTAAATGGTTATGTCAAAACAATCATTATATCTTTTTTAGATGAATATAAAAATGTCATAAAAAATAAAAACGTTTTAAAATATAGAAAATTTACAAAATCAGATTATGAAGAAATAGGTAAAAATTTTAGTAAAATAGCTAGGCTTAATGATATGACTGTTCAAACATGTTTTGAAGACAGCAATCTTACTCAATATGGCTTTGTAAAGGGAGAATGTTTATCTCATGAGTTAGCATATAAATTAACTGGTAAAAAATATAAATTGTGGAAAGCTAGAAAAGAAAGAAAATGTAATTGTGTAGAAATGGTTGACATAGGTGTATATAATTCTTGTAAACATTTTTGTAAATATTGTTATGCTAATTTTGATGAAAATAAAGTTAATCAAAATTTTAATTATCACGATGATACTTCATCATTATTGGTAGGAAATTTAGATATAAGTGATACGATAAAAGTAAGAAAATAGCTAAATGCACTTAAAAGTTGATAGAATTAAATAAGTATTTATCATATAATGAGTAAAAGAAAGAAGGCTATTTATGAAATTTGGTGAAAATTTAAAAATAATTAGAAATCAAAAAAATATTTCTCAAGAAGAACTAGCAGAAAAAATTGGCGTCTCAAGGCAAAGTATTTCTAAATGGGAAACTGGTGAAAATTTTCCTAGTATGAATAATATAATGTGTTTATGCAAAGTGTTTGAATGTAAAATGAATGATTTGGTACACGAAAATTTTACAGACATAGATTCTTTTGATGATGAAATTAAAGAAAATATTGTCAAGTTTAAAAAAGAAAAACAAGTTAAAGTAAAATTAATCAGTAAAATATTATATACTATTTCAAATATAATTAAGAAATTAATAAATGTTTTTGTAATTATATTATTAATAGTTGTAATTTCCCTTCCGTTTATAGTTGCAAAAATAGATACCAATACACAAGAAGAAATAATAAATAATATAAAACAAATAAGTAATTTAAATGAGATTGGAAACACTATAATAAGTTATTACAATACTCACAGTATTACCCAAATAGTTATTCACACAGAAATAATTTTAATTGGAAGTATAATTAGTTTTATATTTTTAAAAAAAGTATTTGAAAATATGTATAAATTATTTTTAAATATTTATAATGGTGATACACCTTTTACAATTGATAATATAAATTGTATGAAAAAAATATCATATTTTATAATTATTTATATTTTATGTAGCTATTTATATGGTATATTTTGTGAATTAATAACAGACATAGATCTTGATGTTGGATTAGAATTAATAGATATTTTATATGCCCTGATTATATATGGGGTTTCATTTATATTTGAATATGGATATGAACTTCAAATGGACTCAAAAAGTAGAATGTTAGATAAGACAGTTTAAAACAACAGTAATTTTGCATATTGTTTTTTACTATTCACAATGAATTTTGGTTTACACAAAATAAAAATAATGATATATAAATCATGGGAAAATTATGTAGCTATTATGCTCGTTACAGATGGATTTGTAAAAGCAGATAAACCTTCAAGATAAACTATAGTAATTTGACAAAACCTCAATTTAATGCTAAAATATAGCATCTAAACGGGGGTTTTTATATGGATGAAGAAACATTTAAAATGATTTATGGTGGAATAAAAGCATATGTTATGTTTTTGATTGATTGTTTTCAAAAAAAATCTAAAAAAGACGATTTTATTCTTGAAAAAGATTATTTTTATTTAGCAAAATTTAGTTTATGTAATTGTATTTTACTTAATATAAAAGAAGAATTATTAGAAAATACTAAAGATAGTTTTATTTGTAAAACTCTTGATGCTGGCATATTAAATGCGGTATATTCAATGGCAGATATAACTAAAGATGGATTTATTATAGATGGTTATACTTTTTCAAATCCTGAATCTATCGTAGGGAAAATAAGAAATAAATTAGCTCATGGAGAATTTAAAATTGACATAAAACGTAGAAAAGTTTTATTTAATATGGATGACAAGTTTATTGGAATAAAAATGGAAAAAGTTATTAATATGATAATAGCTTCATTATACTATTACTACATGAATGTATGCAATAATGAATATAAAAGAAATATAGTAATCAATAACAAAGTAACAAACAGAATAAGTCCATTAAAAACAAAGAGTGAAACCAAAAGCTTTTTAAATAACTATAGAAAAATAAGCTTTAGTTTAAATAAAAAAGACGGAACAGAACCAGACGAATTTGTGATAAAAAAAGTAGATGAAATAATAACGTATTATCAAAATACATTAGATGTAAAAATTTTATATAAAATAAAGCAAGATCTTGAAAAAAATGGTTATAACTTTAATTGGAAACAAGAAACTATAAATGAAAGTATATTAGAAAATACAGAAAACGAAATATTAAATGTTTTTCCAAAAGACATGACATTTAATGAACAATACATATTTATAAATAAATCAATACTTAAAAAAATTGATCCTAAAAGACAATTAATAGATTCTTTTTTGAAAAATATCTCAATTTTAGACATAGCATATAAATTGCAAACAACAAATTATGAAAATATTTTAAAAGTAGTTTATAAGGTATATGATCATGAAACTATTGGATATGAAGAATTAGCCGCTGCTAGCTTTGGACTTTTTGAATCACTATTTTCATATGGCAATGACAAGTTACTAGAAAATAAAAATGAATATACATTTTTACCTAATACAGGACTTGATTATAGTAAATTAGATTTAAGTTGCATTAATGTTTTATATACAGACAAAGAAAATAAAGAAAAAAATAGTTTATTATTAGAAATTATAAGTAAGAAAAAAAGAATCAAAGAATTAGATGCCAAAATGGATAATAATAAAGTAAGTTTAACTAATGTATTAAATAAAAATAATATGATAGCTTACCAAAAAATAAGTTCAATAATAGCTAATCTAAATAATGCTAGAAAAATATTATATCAAGAGTTAAATACTTTAAACACAAGATTAAATGAAATAATGTTGTATGAGTCAAATTATGAAAATCATTTAAAAAATAAAAATATAGTAAATGCGATTAGAAATAGTATATCCCATGGAAATTATAAGATAGAAAGAATTAATAATGAAAATAAAATAGTTTTTGAAGATATTTATGAAGGAAAATTAACATTTAAATGTGAAGTTAATGTCGTAGAATTTATTAATATGATTTTTAAAAATGAATCAATTATTATAGATTTTATAAATAACAAAGAAAATTTAAAGAAAACATTATAATGAGTGGATAAATCCACTTTTTTTGTTTAAACTAACTTTAGTGATAAATATGATTTTTAAAGATACAATAATTATTTTATTAAGTATGCTATGTATAATGATTTATTTATTAAATAAAACTAAAAAAATAAAATATATAGTATTTCTTCCCTTTATATTAGTAATTATTCATAATAAAACAAGCAATGAAAATTTGCTATTTAATTTAGTTATAATAGGTAGTTTATTTGTACTTTTACTTCCCTTTATAAATAATAAAAAACTAAAATGTTGTTTACTAACAATAATATTACTATTATATATGTCGTATCCAATATCAACTATAAAATATAATAATTATTCGTCATTAAGTTATTTAGAAGCTTTTCAAAAATTACATAAAGATTTAAAAGAAAACTATGTTTTAAATGATTACAAAAAAATAGATTATGACAAGCTTTATAATAACTATTATAAGTTATTTAAAGATGTTAATAACAATGAAAAAGAATACTATTTAATGTTAGAAAAATATTTAAATGAATTTTATGATGCTCACATAAATATTAAAAGTATTACAAATAATGAAAATCTAAATATAGTAAGAAAAGAGTATTATAATAACTATTATGGTTTTTCAATTATGAAATTAGATGAAGATATTTATGTAGCAACAAATGTAAACCCAAGTACATTAGCACATAAAAATGGAATCAGAAATGGTACAATTATAACTAAATGGAACAAGATAAATATTAAAGATGCTATAAAAAATAAACAATATTTATATTTAAATTCAAAAAACATATCAGATAACGAGGTTAAAAACTATTATTTAGGTTTTTATTTATCTGACCTAGGAGAAGATAAAATTTATATAACATATTTAGATGAATATAAAAAAGAAATAGAAATACAATTAAATTCCATAGAAAAAGGAGATAATTACGTAAGTCTAGTAATTGATAAATTTACTAAAAATAATCAAAATGAAGAAAATTTTTTGTATAAAAAAATAAAAAGCACGGGATATTTAAAAATAACACATGAAAAGGATTCAAAAAGGTATGTAAAAAAGAAATTAAATACTATAATAAATAAAATACAGGAAGATAATGTAAAAAATTTAATTATAGATTTAAGAAATAATGATGGAGGTAGTGACTTAATAGGTAGTACAATTATGAGTTTTTTTACTGATGAAAAATTCTTATATCTAAAAGAATGTATAAAAACAAATAACAAATATAAGATAAAAGATAATATTTATGTTAATGGTAATAATAAAATTGATATACCTATTATAGTTTTAATTAATGGACAAACTATTAGTGCCGGAGAAGCTTTAACATATAATTTAAAAAAATTAGAAAATGTAAAAGTAGCGGGATTAACTGGATCAAATGGAAGTGCATCAACAATAGGAAAAAGAATAATTATGCCTCACAATATACTTATATCAATACCCACAATTTTGCTTTTAAATGAAAAAGATGAAGTAATAATAGATAGCAATGAATATGGATACGGAGGCATAAAACCTGATATAAAAATTCCCATAGATAATACCACAATTAATAATATATTTGATGATAGTATTGATTATGAATTAGAGTATGTTTTAAATTATTTTAAGAAGGATACTTATGAATAATAACATTAATTATATTTTATTAGCACTTTTAATATTTGTAATAAGTTTATTAATTTATTTTTTAATCAAATGGGCAGTACGGGAAGGAATAAAAGAAGCATACCATGATATAACTGGAAAGACTACATATGAAAATAAAAAAAATAAAGAATTAGCAAATGAAATTAAAGAAAGTATTACTAAAATAAAAAATAAGAAATCAAGTAAAAAAGGTAATATCTTTTTTGTTTACATAAATTTGACAAAATTGCAAAAGTGTGATAAAATATAGCTAATATTAAGGGGGATAAATATGTTTGTTACAAGGGGGAATATACTATCTTTAATAAGTAGCACTAAAATTAGCTATAAAGAAAAAGAAAGTATTATTAAAAAAAATGACAAATTATTAAAAAAAGTATTACAAAATGCAAATCCAAACTTACTAGTTGAGTATCTTTTTGATGGAAAAATACCTAAAAGTGCCAAAAAAATTATTAAAATTGTAATCGAAGATAAATCTAATAATTATGAGTTCAACCAAGAATTAGAACATTTATTCCAACACCATGGGTATAAAGAAAGTGATTTATTTAAATCTCATTATCCAGACATATTAAAAAGTTACATTGTAAAATATTTATATAATGATAATATTTTAAGTGCTTTAAATTCTAATAAAAGTGATAGAAAGTTAAAAGAATTAATTATACTATATGGAGTAAATGATAAGTTACTCGCAGAGTTTTTATCTTCATCATCTGATAAAGAATTAATTAAATATTGTTTAGAAAATAAATTTAAAGATTCAAATAATATTGCTTATGTACTATATAGTGAAAAAATAAGTGTTGAATTAAAAGAACATATTATAAAAAGATTTATTAATAAAGATAATATTTTTGAAATATTAAAAAAACCATCTACTGAAGAAATAAAAAATAAAATTATAGAATTAAAAAAGGAAGAATTATTTAAAAAAATAATAAACATTACTGAAACAGAATTAAAAGACTTAATAACATGTACTGATCTTTTACCTAAAATAATATATGATATGTTATTAAAAGAAAAGAAATCTATGATTATTAATTTAATTAATAAAATGAGTTTTAATGAATTTAAAAAAACACTTATAAATATTAAAAATATTAAAATATCTAATATGATTATTAAAAATTTTTCTTTAAAAACAAAAATGGTATTAGCAAACACTAGTGATATAAATGTTTTATCATGGATTTATAATGATTCAATACCCTATGAAATAAAAGAATTTATTATGGACAAAAAAGAGCCAGATCTAAAGTTAGCGATAAAAGGTAGATCCATAGCAAATTTAAAAATATGTTATTTAAGAAATTCTAAAAATATACCAATGAAAATTCAAACATTAATTTTAGAACTAAAAAAAGATGAGTTATTACTAGATTTAAAAAAGAAACCGTCATCCATTATTATATCTGAAATTTTATATGGTAACTATTGTGATTTATATAAAATATTTCTAATTAAAAATGGTGAATTTGATTTAAAAGAATTATTAGAAAGAAGTAATGAAGAATTAACTACATTAGTTTTTGCTGCTAAAAAAGAATATATTAAAAATATAATTTTAAATATGTCTTTAAAAGAACTAGTCATTCTCGAAGTATTTCCAACATTATTTTCTAAAGAGCTAGCAGTTTTTCAAAATAAGGAATTAATTTTAAAGAAAATAATAAATGAAAAAAAAGAAGACTTATATACATATCTTAAATCATATGAAACACACAGAGAAATTAAGAAACTAATTTTAAAAAGTATGGATATAAATGAAAATGATTTAGATAATTGTGTAGAATTAATAAATTATACAGATGTAGAACTTGTAGTAAAAAACTATAATAAAATAAAAACATTTATAAATAAATCTGGAATAAATTTTGATGCTTTTGTTCAATATGGATCAGGTAGTGAAAATTATAAAGATTGGTTTAAAAAAGTTATAGAAATAATAGAATTTAATAAAGAAGAAGATTTTTTTGCATCAGTTAAATACTTAATGAATGAATTATTTCATGAAGATCAAAATAAAGAAAATATGGTATATAGTATAATTAATTACTTAACTATAATAGATGCCTTTAAAGATTGTTATTATCTTATAATGAATTTAGTTCATGATAATGTTTTACTAGATAAAGAAAATAGTGATAACTTAAAAAGATTATTTGCATCATCTTATAATAAGAAGAATGAAGTAAGAAGTCTTAATGATATAAAAACAATCAGAATAAAAATATTAGAACAATATAAAGATCCAATTTTAAAAACAAGTTCAATTGAAGAACTAAAAACAATTTTTATGGATGTTATATGTCAAAAAGCTAGTAAAAACCTTAACTATATTGGTGGCACTAAAACATTATTAACCTTAAAAGAAGTTAATAAGAGTAATAAAAAATTTACTGAATTTACTGATGAATTATTAAAATTTTCTAAAGTAATAGATGCAATTAATAATACCAATAATATTGAAACATTACGAAGTTTATTAAAATATTTTATTATAGATCACCCTGAAAATCTACTTATAATTGAATCATCATTTATAAACTTTCAAAAAAATATTCAAAAACTATTCGAAATAGATGCTAAATTAAATTTAACGAAGCTAGATAGTGAAGTTGCTAAAAGTTTAATAACTAGTGAATTGTCACAAAAATATGGCGGAGTTGTATATGATTTTTCTAAAGTTAACTATTGTTTATATGCCCACATATTAAGTCGAAGTGAAAACGTTGAAGATTTAATTAATGGAGAGGCTAATAGTAAAAGAAACTTTTTATCAGTAAGTCCGGTTAGTTATTTGGGCCAAAAATATTATTTTGATAGAACATCTCCGACATTTGCTATAGATAATATTCTTACGGGTAGTTTCATTCACAGTTCGTTAATAAACATGGGAACAAACTATAATATAAAAAATAATTCTGTAGAGGTAAAAGAGTTAAATCGTACTGAAAGAGGAATATTAGAAACAAGTGCAGTTACAATGACCAATTCTGAAGTTTTATTATATCGTGAAGGTATAAAAGTAGGTGGTATTATTTTGCCCGGTGGAAGGATTCCATCTGAAGAAGAATTATTTTATCATGAAAAATATAATTTGCCATTTATAATAACTCAAAATCCAATGAAAACGATTAACAATGTTAAAAAGATTTTTGATTTAAATGAAGTTGAATTTTCTTATACACGTATACCAAAAGAACTTGATGATATTTTAAATACTTTAACTACAAGAATAAATATAAATAAAAAATCTAATATATATACAGGTAGAGAAATTGCAATTATTACAGATGCTCACTCATTATACGAACCCACTTTAGCAGTTTTAGAAGAAATAAGAAAAAATGGTATAACAGAAATTTATTCGCTTGGTGATAACGTCGGGGAAGGTCCAAATCCTCATGAAGTATTAGGCTTACTTGAAGATTATAATGTTAAATCCACCGCCGGAAATAGTGAATATTATAATATCTTAGGTATTGAACCATTTACATATTTTGATGATGAAAAACGAGAAAATCAAGAATGGACTTATAATAAATTAAGTGCATCTGATATAAAAACTCTAAAACTATATAAGCCATCAATTGATTTAAGTATTGGAAATCAAAATGTTGCATTATGTCATTTTGCAAACGACATTCGTTGGGATTACCTAGGAAATAACTCAACCTGGGCATATCAAAGAAACTTTAAAGCAGGTTCTTCAAGTAAACAATTTTTATACACAAATAGCAAGGAAGCAAATAGAAAAATTGAAGATATCTTATCGCATGCTAATTTAGATGATCCAAAGGTAAAGGGCTTTATTGATGCTTTAAATACCCCATTATTTGATGGTAAAAAAGTAACAGATTATGATGCTATTATTCAAGGACACGTCCATTTTGCTTTAAATGATAAACTATTTACAACAAAAATTGCCTCCCTAAGGGCAGTAGGAATGGGACATGCTAAAAACGACTTTGGTGATGCTTGCTATTATGTTTTAAAAGAAAAATGTGATGGATCATTTGATATTGAAAAAAGACTCGTAGATTTTAACAAAAATGTTATGTTAGCAAATATTGTATCAAGTGATATACCACATAAAGAAAAAATATTAAGGTTTATAAGATAATAAAAAAGTAGTATAATATAAAAAGAAACGAGGTGTAATAATGGAAGATAAAGAAAAGATAGAAACTTGCAGTTGCGGTTGTGAATGTGAAGAATGCAATTGTGATGAAAATTGCGAATGTGGATGTGAATGCGAAGAATGCGAATGCAACGAATGCTGCGATTGCGAAGAATGCAGTTGTGAAGACTGTGAATGCTAGTTAATATAAAGGAATTAACACATACAGGAATTCAAATGGCGAGTCCCCTGAAGAGAGCATTTAATCGTGCTCTCATTTTTTATGCCCATTTTATAAGGGTTTGCAAGGCATCAATATTGCTAAAATAATTTTGGGTACAATTTAGGTACAAAAAAATTAGAATTAAAAATTTATTTAGTATAAATATTTTAATAATTGAACAAATAACTCATTTTTATGGTAAAATATTAATGAGGTGATAATATGTCTTTATCTAAAATAAACAAAAAAATCACAATAGAATATTTGCAACAACCTGAAAATCTATATTTTGAAAGGAAATCTGGTAAAACAGATTTGAAAACGGTTGCTAATGAGGTAATGGCACTAGCTAATGCTCAAGGAGGAATAGTAGCACTTGGTGTTGCAGATAATGGAAAAATAGAAGGATTTAACAAATATGGAATAGATAAATTAAACGAAGCACAGAAAATAGTTTCAGCATACTTAAAGCCGACACCAATTTGCAATTGTGAGATAATAAATATTAATAATTCTAAAGGTGAAGATGATATTATAATTTTATATCACATAGAACCATCTATGAATAGAGTAATTAGAAACGTTAAGGATGAGGTTTATTGTAGACAAGGAGACTCATCTATTAAACTAACATATGATCAAATAAAAAGTTTAGAATATGATAGAAATGAAACTAATTTTGAAAATCAAATTGTTTGGGATTCTATCATGGATGATATTGATACAGAAGTAGTTGGTATTTTTAAGAAAAAAATTGATACAGATGCTGATGATATTTCTGTATTAAAAGCAAGAGGTTATATTAGAGAAATTAAGGGTGAATTAAAATTTACTAATGCAGGTATGCTTTTATTTGGTAAAAATCCATCAATATATTTTCCTTGCTCTCGTTTAAGAGTAATTAAATTTGAAGGTAATGATTTTCAAATTGGAACTTCAATGAATGTAATAAAAGAAAAGACTTTTGATAAAAATTTATATAGAATTTTAAATGAAGCCAAGGATTTTATTAATTCGCAATTAAGAGAATTTAGTTATTTAAATTCAAATGGTGTTTTTGAAAAACATCCTGAATATCCGGAATTTGCATGGTATGAAGGAATCGTTAATGCTGTAACCCATAGAGATTATTCTAATAGTGGTGAACAAATAATAGTTAAAATATATAATAATAGAATGGAAATATCTTCTCCTGGTAAACTTGGCGGTTTTGTAACATTAGATACAATGAAGGTAAAAAGATATTCAAGAAATCCACAGATTGCAAGAGCATTAGTTGAGTTTGGCATTGTAAGAGAATTAAATGAAGGCGTAAAAAGAATTTATAAAGAGATGCATGACTATAATTTGAAAGATCCAGATTATTCTGAACCGGATCGTAATTCAGTTTTGCTTGTTTTGGATAATGATATAGAAAATAGATCTAATGTAAACAATGCTTTATCAAATGAAACAGTAAAAAATATTTGGAATCAATTAACATATCCTGAGCAAAAAGCAATTGAATTTATTATTAATAACAATGGAGCAACAAGAGAAGAAATTAGTAATATAATAGGTAGAAGTAAAACTACTGCTGTAGCATTGCTAAACAGATTAATAGAAAAAGAATTAATAATATGGACTGGTACTACAAAGAATGACGCTTATGGAAAATATATCATAAAACAATAATTTGGCTGAACAGCTTTGAACAGAAGTGAACAGCTCCGAACAGAACTGAACACCACTGAACAGAAGTGAACAGCTCATAAAAGAGCAATTGAAGTTGTCAATAGAAAGTAGACAGTAAAAAACATTTATTTAAACCCTAATTGAGTTCTGTACTCGATTGGGGTTTTATAATTTAATGCATAACTAGGTCTTAAGTAATTGTGGTCATATATAATTGCATTTATATATTCTTCAACAGTTTCATAATCTTCTTGATTAAAATCGATATACATTTCTTTCTTTAACCAACCATTTTTTGATTCAATTATTGAATTATCTGTTGGTGTTCCTATTCTCGACATTGACCTTTTTATGTTATAATCTTTATGTGCATTATTAAATGCCACTGAGGAATATATTGCGCCTTGATCTGAGTGGAAAATCGTCTCTTGGCTTTTATATCCTCTTTTTATTTTGTCATTAAGCATATCATTTAAAGCTGATTTATGATTAGACATACTAACTCCATGATAAAATGGTTTAACATCCGAACCAATTATCGCATCATCAAATGCATCCACATAATAAGTCCAATCATATCTTTGTTTTTTAAACCAAATCATTGTTGTATCTGAAGTTATTTTTTCTAGTGGTCTTGAAGTTTTCCAATTATTATTTATAAGATTTGGATATTTAATAGATTCTTCGCCTGGTTTTTTATAAACACTATAATGCTTAGCCCTACTTCTTATTTTTAAAATTTTACAAACTTTATGCACTAGATTATCGGATACAACCCAACCAGTTTCTCTGCGAATAATGACATTAATTCTGTGATAACCATAACTTGGTTTTCTTTTGTGAATATCTCTAATTAAAGGCTCTAAATCTTTACGATTGATTTCATATCTGTTTAGAATATCTTTTGTTTTCAACCACTTATAATATCCGCTTCTTGATATATTCATTACTTCACATAATAACTTAATCGAAAAATCTTTACTTAATAATTTTACTATTTCAAATTCTTTTTGTTTTATTTCTTGAACACTACAACGGAACCATCTCCTTTCACAAGGTATCCTTTTTTTAATCTTTCATTCTCAATTCTTAATTTCATATTTTCATATTGAAGTTTTTCCATGTCAGTTAAATTTTTCTTCTTTGAATACTTACACAACGGATTACCAGGTTTCCTTTTATTTTCTAATATTTCTTCACCATAATTATTATATTTTATAATCCAATTCCTTAACATTCCGCCAGATATATTATTTTCTCTCGCTACTTCTTGAGATGATTTTCCATTTAATACTTCATTAATTAATTTTAATTTATCTTCTTTTGACCAATATCTATTGGGTTCTTTTTTAATTCTTGCCATATTTACCTCCAATTCTATTATAACAAAAAAATGCAGACATGTTTTTTTATGTCTACATTTATTTTACAACTTCACATAAAAGAGCAATTAATGTTCTTTTTTTGTTGAATAAAATATATTATACCGCAAACGGTATAATATACATAATGCATAGTTATGGTATAATATTTCTTGGGTGATGTTTTGTGGAAAATAAAGAAATAAAAATAATAAAATTGAACAAGATAAAATGCAAAAATTGTGGTTCAATTCTTGAATCAAAAGATATTAATGATTTTAAAAGATGCTCATGTGGTGCAGTTGCAATAGATGGTGGATATGAATATTTAAAAAGAATTGGAAATATAAGTGATTATGAAGAATTATCTAAATATGTTATTAGTAATATTCAGGGTGAAAAATAATGAAAGCAAATTGTAGAGCATTAAAAGCATCGATTATTATAAGTAGTATTTTTCTAGTTTTAATAATAATTTTTACTCTCTTAGTATTAAACTATGATAATAAACTATTTGAAGTATTATTAAACATATTTATAGGTTTATTTGGAAGTGGATGCGTAGCTCTTTTACTAGCTATTCCAGCATATAATGTTAGTAAGAGACAATTGTTAGAAAAATATTGGCAGGAAACCAGAAGATTGATTGAAAAATTATCTAATATGCAATTTTTATTTAATGAATATAGCAAAGATACCGTTATCTCATATATAAATGAATTAAAAAATAAAAAATATAAAGATATTCTTATAAAAGAATATATTAACAATCATCCTGAATTAGCAAAAAAAGTATCTAAGACATCTATACAAATATATGCTAGTGAGTGTGTAGATACACATATTGAAAAGCTAAGAAATAAAGCAAAAGAAATATATGAACAATATATAAGTATATCAAAAGAAAGCACTATTGAATTAAGTTTTATGTTAGGCGATATACAGTTTTTTTCAGAAAAAAAATTTTATACAAAAATACATAATAATACATATCAACCCTTATTTGAAATGTTAAATAAAATAAAAGAGGAATGTTACCATTTTCAATTGTTTTTAGATGGAGAATTAAATGAAGCTGTTGTATTGGAAAAACTTTTAGAACTTCAAAAAAAATTATTTGATGTTAAAATTAAGGAATCTGATGATTATAAAAGTTATATTATAAATAATAAATTTTTAAACAAAATGTTGATAAATTTAGAAGAGTTTAGAGCAGATATGTATGGAGTTGAACCAAAAGAACAATATTTGCATCCAGTTAAATGTAGAACATATAATAAAAAAATAGCTTAGTCATCTTCTAGGCTATCTATAACAGAAACAACAGAGTCGAGGGCAGTACTAAACAGATGTGAATATGTATTTAGTGTTTCCTCGATTTAACTAATGTAACATTAGCACCATTGTTAATAAGCAGTGATGCACACGAATGTCTAAAATCATGAATCATAATAAATTTTAAACCAGCAAGAGTAGCTAGTTTAGTTCTTCTAAGATATATATTAGAATCAGCTATCGGTTTAGCAACAGATACAACAAAGAAACCATCATTAAATCCATAGTAATCTTTTTTATCCTGCTCATAAAGCATTTTAAGGTCATTTAACAAGACTTTAGTAATTAGGTACTGTTCTTCTACTATCTCTTGTCTTAGTATCCGAGAATTCAAACTTTACACGGTTATTTCTTTGTGTTATTTGCTTATTAACTGATAATACTTTTTTATCAAAATAAATAGCTTTCCATGTAAGGCCTTTTAATTCACCTTTACGTAATTCACAGTAATATAATATTTCAAATACACATTTTCATCTTAAGTCTTCTTCATAAGAAATAAACTTTTTAAACTCATCATAAGTATAATAAGACATTTCTTTTCTACGTTCATTAGGATCTTGGAACTTTGTCATTTTATTATATAATGTTTAAAAGTTTAAATTATGCCATTTAACACCAAAGTTTAATATAGATTTAAGAAATTTATAAATATCATTTTTATATCTAAGAGATATATTAAGTTTATTTGTTTCTCGTTTCCATTGCTCAAACTGCATGATACTAAAACAGTTATAGATAAGAAAACAAGTGAATGGATTAATAATCCTAAAATGAAACCATATTTTACACCTGAAACATTATCTGGACCTAAATTTGAAAGATATTTACATCAACAAGCAAAATTTACAACTATTTAAGATATATCTTTAGAAAATATAGAAAGAGCTAAAGAAATGAGAGATAAACAAAATGGATAATTTAGACTTTGCTGAAGGAATTAAGGTTTTATCTTCTTGTTATCATAAAGACATTAGTAATGATGATTTAATAATATGGTATGAAATGTTACAAGGTATAGAACCAGAAGTATTTAAAAAAGCAATTATTAGAACTATGCAAAGAAAGCGCTTATATTTAGATAAAACTAAAATAGTTAAGAATAATTATTATTTACCTACTTTAGAACAAATGAAAAAAGATGGATACATCAAATTAGGAGCAGTACCGTTATCACCAGAACAAAAAGATAGAAACTATAGTAAATCCATTAGGTGGATAGAAAGAGGAATTATACCAGGATTTTTATTGGAAGAAATGCAAAAGTACATTAATAAGTCATCTAATAAAATAAAGGGTAATGATAGAAAATATTTAGAGTAATGTATAGATCGTGTTCAGTATGTGGTAGAATTCATCCTGAAGATAAAATGTGTAAAAGAGTTTATAAGAAGAATACTAAAGAAAGTCAATTTAGAAATACTAATGCTTGGATAAAGAAAAGAAATCAAATAAAGAAAAGAGATAAATATTTATGCCAGTTATGTTTAAAAGATAATGTATATACATATGATAACTTACAAGTACATCACATCATATCAATAGCAAAAGATTATAATAAAAAACTTGATAGTGATAATTTAATTACACTATGTAGAATGCATCATGAACAAGCAAAAAAAGGAATAATATCAAAAGAAAAATTATATGAATTATTAGAGGTCCCCCCGGAGGGTAGGTAATCCAAAAGTATAATTTTTTCCACACCCAAAGACAACCTACATTTACACAAACTTATATTTTTCGTGAGTTTTTTGGAAAACAAAAGAGTATTAGAGCAAAAACTAATACTCGATTTTTTTTTAGATCTAATGGATCTTCACTAATAATTTCTAGAAAATATTTCATTCTTAATAACTTTATTACCTCAGCTTTAATACTTTCATAATCTTCATCATCACTAACATTAAAAGTATCTTTAGCAGAATTATAATGTTGAAAAAACGTAGCTTCCCTCATAGCATTCCTACTATAAGAACTAGCAATATAAAATGCAATAACTTCAGGCATAACATAAGTAATAATATACTCATGATAATTGTCATAAAAAGGATTTATAATCTTTTTTAATTCTTCATCAGATATATCCTCATCAGTACATTTTCTAATCATACAATTCCTCCAATTACTTGTATTAATCACTTAAAAAGTAAATTAATGCAAGTATTTCAAAAAAATATATGAAAAAAAGCTAAATAATGGTATAATATAATCTGAGGATAGGAGGAGAAAAAATGATTGATAGTAAAGTTTTGAATTCTCCTATTAGGTGGGCAGGATCAAAGAAAAAAATATTAAACGAAATGCTAAATGCATTTAAACCAGGCAAAGATAATTATATAGAATGTTTTCTTGGTTCGGGAGTGGTACTTATAAATGTACTAAAAAATAATGATAAATTAAAATATAAAAACTTTTATGTTAATGACATTAATTCAAATATAATAAATTTTTATAAGTTACTTCAAAAGAAACCTGAATATCTTATAAAAGAAATAATTGAATTAGCTACACTATATAATAATTATGATTTGTCTAAAAAAGAGGAATATTATTATAACCTAAGAGAAAAGTTTAATGACGAAAAAGTTTTAGACAATAAATCAATACTATTCTATTTTTTAATGAAAACAGGTTTTAATGGTGTGTATAGAGAAAACAAAGCTGGGAAATTTAATGTTCCTTTTGGAAGAAAAGAAAAAATAGTAGTTAATGAGGACTATTTAGAAGAACTATCAAGATTAATTAAACCTGTAAAGTTTTATAATTTAGATTATAATTCATTCCTAGATAAAATGAAAAAAGATGGAAAAATAGATAATAGTTTTATGTATTTTGATCCACCATATTTACCAGATGATTTATTGGTAAGTCAAAAACAAGAATTATATACTAATGATACATTTGATCATAGAGGCTTTGTTAATAAAATTGTGGAATTAGATGGAGAATATGTGATGATATCAATGTCTGATTCAAAACAGGCTGATGAAATATATGGTAAATTTATTAAAAATAGTATGAAGGAAATATTACGAACAATTAATCCTGTGAAATTATTTTCATCCACTGAAATAGCATTTACAAATTATAAGATTGAATTAAAACCGGAAGAGTAGAAATACTCTTTTTTTGATAATAATTTAAAAATATTTGTGAAATATTTTGACAATATTATGTTTTTGTGATACTATAATGGTGATTTGGAGGGATTATATGAATAATACTAAACAAGAGAATTTTAAAAGAATTGCAACAAATAGAGTCAATAAGATCATTGATTTAATATCTAAACTACAAAATCTATCTAATTCATCATTCTATGAATATACAGATGAACAAACAAATCAAATATTTAGCGCCATTCAAGCAGAACTTGATAAACAAAAAAAAGAATTTCAGAAGGATAATAAAAAAGGTAAAAAAAGATTTGAATTATGATAAGCAGTATTTTATATGAAGGAAAATTAAAAGAACAACAAAGTGATTATTTTTATTCAGATGAATATGTTGATTTTTTAATTACAAAATATTTATTTACTAAACGACAAGCAAGGGTTGAAGATGTTTATGAATATATAACCAAATATATTGATCATGATTTAGTAAAAATGAGTGGGCTAAAAAGATTCTTAAAGGACAATTATGAAAACATAAAAACTATGTATTATTTGAATCAATCTCAAAAAGAAAATATAACAAATACGTTAGACATGAAAAAAGATTTAGATTTCATTATGTTTGCGTCAGAAAGAAAGCTATGCTTAAAAATTTCTGAACAAATTTCTAACGGTAATTTTAATTTTGATAAAACATTATTAAACGTAATAATGCTTGATTATAAATACAATAAAAATAATAATAATAATAATAATAATAATAAAGATTATTATTTAAGTTTAATATATTATATAAAAAATAATTATCAAAATCTTATCTCTAAAGTAAAAGATAGCATTGAAAGTATAGATAATTTTTATAACGAACTTAAATTGAGTGAAGTTATATCCAACAATAACATAATAAAAATACTATCTTTAAATAATACTATTATCATTGATGACTTGGTTAAATATTCACCTGAAAAGCTACTTAGTATATTTAGCATTGATCTTAGTGAATTTTTTAACTTAGTAAGTTCAATTGGAGAAAACTATGAAAGAGTATTCCAAGATGCTGTATATACTTTTTATTCACAGTTATCTGAACATGCATTATTAGTATTTAAAAACAGATTTAATTATTATTCAAATGAACCACAATTAACGTTAGAACAAATAGGTAACAAATTAGGAGTAACAAGGGAGAGAATAAGACAAATAGAAGCGAAAATGATAGATAAATTGTTACTTCAAATGCCAACAATAAAAAATATATTAAAATGTATTTATATAAAATTAGCAGATAAAGATGAACAATATATTGATGTTGACAGATTATATACTTATTTAAAAGAATTAAGTAAGAAAAATTCGAATGATCATAATGTAGAGGAAATAAGTGTAAGAGAAACTGTAGGAATATTATTATTCTTTATGGAAATGGGAAATTCAAATATAAAATATAATAGAAACTTAAGAGTAATATATAATTCAGATATGATTAATGTGGATGAAATAATTAATCATGTTGTAGAACGATTTGGTAATACTTTGAGCGCCAAAAAAATAAGAAAAATGAATTCTTTTGAATTAAAAGTTTTGAATTCTGAATATAGAGAATTTAAAAATGGGATATACTTAAAGCGTGGAATTTCTCCAAGAGAAATATATTCTGAAATAATAGAAAAGAATTTTAAGGATGGATATAGAACTGGTAGTCTAGAAGATTATGATATCTTTAAGAAAAGATGCATAGAGGAATATGGAATAATTGAAGATCTTCCGTCAATGCATTCACTTCAAGGTATGCTAGAAAGAAGCAACTATGTATTGATAGATAAAGGTAAATATCTACCATCAGAATTATGCCCAAGCATGGATAATGAATTAATTGATGATATAATAAATTATATTGTTGATAATGAACCAACAGTTTTATATCGCTCAATATTTGAAAAATATAAATATAAACTTCAAAAATTAGGAATTGTTAATCATTATTTTCTAAAAGGATGTTTAGATAAATATTTGCCAGAAGAATTTACAACAAAGAGAGATTATATAATGGTTGGTGATGTAAAAATGTCACCAGCAGAATTAATAATTAATTATATGCAAGCATTTGATAAAGAATTTGAATTAAGAGATTTACAAGATAAATTTCCTGGAGTTAAAGATTATGTATTTTACAATCACTTGTATAATGAAACCAACAATGGATTAATATGGACTTCTTCTAAAACATTCATTTATTATAAATATTTGAATATTTCAGATGATACAGTAGATGAATTAAGAAAATTTATAGATGAACAATTTGAGGCAATGAAGACAGATGTTATATCTTCGAGAAAAATTTATGCAAAAATGAGTTTAACAAACAAAGAATTACTTGAAAAATTACATTTAACGCATGGACAGTTTACATTATTTTCACTAATGAAATACTTATATCCAGATTTATATTATAGTAGGTCGTTGGTAAGCACGAAAGTTATGGAGCAAAAAAGTTCGTATGCATTAATAAAGAATCATGCACAGAAATTTGATAAATTTGATCATAATACCATTTTAGATTATGTAGCTAAAATGAATATTGGTGGGCTATACAGTTATTTAGAATTTATGGATGATATGAGTGATGGGTATGTTCAAATCAATATTGATACAATGGTAAGGAAAGAAAAACTTGGTATTACGCAAGAACAATTAACACAATTAAATCAACTATTGGATTTAATATTTGATAAATATAATGAGTTGGATACATCAGTATTTAAAGGATATCAAATGTTACCAAAAATGCCGGTTCCATGGAATAAGTATTTATTAATTGGAATTATTAGAAGTTATTTTGATGAACAATTTGAAATAGAAAATAAAAACAACATGTATAACAATACTGATTTCGTGATAAGGAGGTTAAATCATGAATGATAAAATGTGGAGATTTGTAGGTAATAATTATGCCACAGAAACAGGATTAGATACAGCTGATATGGAAACTTTTAAAAAGGATCCAATATCATCATTAGCAAGAGAAATATGCCAAAACTCTATAGACGCAAGAGCAGGCAAAGATAAAGTAGTTATTGAATTTCATTCTTTTGAAATAACAAAAGATGATATTCCTGGAAGAGAAAGAATAGAAAAAGAAATGATATCTTGTGAAGAATATCAAAAAAGAAGAAACAATCCTAAAGATAAAGAACAACTTGAAAGAATGATAAAAGAAGTTGGAAGAGATAGAATTCAATGTTTAAGAATTAGTGATTATAATACAACAGGGTTATTAGGAGTAGCATCAAGAGAAGAAACACCATTTTATCTTTTAACTAAAGGTAGTGGATTATCAAATAAAGTTGGTACAAGTGGTGGTTCAAAAGGTATAGGAAAATATGCATCATTTGTTGCAAGTGCATTTAATACAGTATTCTATTCAACATATACAAAAGAACAAGAACAAGGTTATATTGGTATTTGTAAACTTTGTTCTACAACTATTGAAGGCAGTGACGAAAAAACACAAGGTATCGGTTACTATGGTATAGATGAAAAGAATAATCCGATATTGGAACAAATAAGTATAGATCCTAATTTTAAAAGAAAATCATTTGGTACAGATATTTATATTTTAGGATTTAAAAATGAAGAAACATGGGAAAAAGAAATTGTTACAAAAGTTTTAGATAGTTTCTTAAGTGCTATTTATTACGATGAATTGGAAGTAATAATAAATGATAAAGTTATAAATAAACAATCATTATCAGATATTGTATATAATGATGAATTAATAACTAAAAAGTTTCAAAGTAGTATTAAATCACAATATATATTGTTAAATGATCCAACAGTATATAAGGAAAAAATACAGATTTCAGAATATGGAGAAGTTGAATTATATCTAAAGAGCTTTTCTAAGGATGAATCATATTTAGCAACTAATGAATGTGTTATGATCAGATATCCATATATGAAAATAACATCATTAAGGGGGATTTCAAGTATTCCATGTTCGGCTATGTGTATTATTCCAAATAATCAATTAAACAAAATATTACGAGAAATAGAAAATCCACAACATACTGATTGGGAATTAAGGCGTATAGATGACTCAGCAAAACGAGCAGAAGTTAATGCTATATACAGGGAACTAAAATCATCCATTGTTGATTTTGTTCAAAGCAAATTAGCACTAAGTGAAAACGATGAAATAGATGTTGAAGGTGCGGGAGACTATTTGCCATCTGTAGATAGTGAGTCAGGATTAGGTTCAAATGAAGAAATTACAATAACAGAGCAACCTAAAGTTGTTAAAAAATTAAAGAATAAAGTTAAAGATAAAATAGGAGTTTATGAAGATTCTGAAGGAATGGCATTACAACCTAATGTTGGAGATCATGAAGAAGGGGAAGGCTCTCCAGTACCTGAAGGAACTAATAGTGGAAGAACAGGTGAACCACATGATTCAGATCAAGAAGAAGGACTTGATGGTGATGGTAATAAAGATATCATGAAAATTGCTCAATTGAGTGGAATGAGTTATCGTTACTTTGTTACAGATAAGAAAAATGGAAAATATGTAATATCATTTACTTCTTTATACGACGAAGAAAACTGTGATTTAGAAATGAGTCACTTAGATGATGGTGGAAATAAATATAAAACACAAATAACTAATTGTTCAATAAATGGTTCTGAAGGATATGTTGAAAATGGAATTATAAAAGGTTTTGAACTAAAAAATGGTGTTAAATATAAGATAGAGGTAGATACTGATTTAGAAGATTACTATGCTTGTGAGGTGAAGATATATGCGAATAGGTAAGAGATTATTTCCATATCCAACTATTAATAATTCAAAAATAGCAAGTTGTTTTAAGAATAGTAATTATTCGTTAGAATATGATGATGAAAGTGATAATGAGAATTTAATACTTAAAAATGCACATATTCAAATTGATAATGATGAATTGATAAAATTAATTGTAGATAAGAAAGCAGAAGCAGTAGTAATTATTGAATGCTCTTCTACAATTTTTAGAACAGTAAAATCTATTTCTATAGAACCAAAAGACATAATAATTCCATTGCATAATCTTAGAGGAAAAGTTGAAATATCAAGTTTTATATATGCAAAAGAAGAGTTTGAATATAGCAATGATGATTTCTTGGATGATTATGAAGGATATTCATTTACTATTGAAAAATATGACATATTAGCTATTGATGATGGATTTACTACAAAAATTGAATATAATGAGTCAGAAGATAAAAAATTGTCATCAATATTTAGAGTAATAAAAAGCACAGATCCTGAATTGAAAGTAATGAAAGTTGATTCCGGGGATAAATTTATAAAAATAGTTCTACCAGAAAAGGAATTTGGATATTATGATAATTTAAAGAATCGTGATTATTTCAAAAATATATTCTTCTCAATAATTGCAATTCCTTCACTGATAAAATGCTTACAAGAATTTAAAAACGAAAGAGTGGATATTGATTATATTAGACTTAATCATAGTTGGTTTGATTCCATTATGGTTGCATATAAAAAGAATTATAACGAAGAATTAACGGATGAGATTTTTGCAGATATGCCAGTTGAAGAAATAGCACAAACATTATTAAATTATGCAACAGTTTCTTCAATTGAAGATATATCAAATCTATTTATTAAAAATATGATGATGGGAGGTATGGAAGAAGATGAATAATAGTATCAATATTTGTTTTATGACAGATGAAGCATTAGAAACATTAAAGGAAAATGCTTTATTAGTAACAAATAATTTAAAATCATTTCAAAATGATTCAAATTGGCTATCATCTATTTATTCGGGAAAGTTATATGATGAAAAGAAATATAAAATACCTGAGTTTAGATTAAAAGTTAGCGAAGATGGAGATTATTCAAAAGTTGATTTTGAAAACTCAATTACACTATATGAATCATTAAAAGACTTACCACGTTATATTTTAACAGATGAGAGATTCTGGGCATGGATTAATTTTACTGTAGGATATCAAGCAAGTTTGCAATCAATGCCAATTAAATCAAATTCAACATTTTTAGATCACTGGTTATTTACTCAAGGAACTCGTAGAGGTATTTTCTTTGGAGTTATGTCACGTTGCTTCTTTAGAGTAGCACTAACTGTTGATGAAAGATTAGATGATAAATATGAATTAACAAGATTTATTATTGATAATCCTGAAAGATTTAGAAACTTATCATGGAGATCTAATTCAAGTGAAAAACATATAGTGCTTGGTGCTTTAAAAGCAGAAAAAACTATTTATGATAACTATATTAATGATCCAGTCATGGGCAAAAAAATGAAACAAGCAGAAAAAGGAACACATAATGTGTATACTGAAGTTGCAGCGTATTTATCTTTATACGGAAGCGTTAGATTAATAGATGTAATAAGTGAAGAAGATATCTATAATGCTGTTTATGAAAAAATGGATGATTATATAAAAAACAAGAAGTATAAAGAATAATGAAATCAGAGCTAATATGCCCTGATTTTTTGTTAAAATATATAGAAAAACAGTCCTTACAATGATATAATTAAGGTGTGCTAAAAATATAACGATACCTGTTAATTTTTAACACAAAAAAGCCATTCTTTTGAACAATAAAGAAAGGCTAAACAAGTGCCATACCATACGCACAACTGAACACTTATTATATAATTATTATATACAATCATGTAAGAATTATCAAGAGTTCTTTATTGTAGTAACCTTTCTTATTGTCAAGTAGAAATGGCGAAAGAAAGGAGTGGTAAGAATGGCTAATAAAATTCGTACTTCTAAAGGAGTAGCTAAGAAAGCTAGTAGTCAACTTAGAAGTAAGAAAACAACTAAGGCAACTAAAAGCGTTGCCGGTAGTGCTCTTTCAAATAGAAGAAAGTAGCACAGAAGTCCTGGAGTAACATCTAGGACTTTTTAGGTACAATTTAGGTACAAAAATACTAAAAAGCCACGGTAAATGACGGTTTATGCAAATATAAAAAGGCCCGTATTTAAAGGGTTTAACACAATTTGGTCTCTTCTAACTGAAGAGAGCAGTCCCCCCCTGAAGAGAGCAATTAACTTATATTAACTCTTTACTTATTATGAGATAATGTAGTTATATCAAAAATACAAAAAAAGAACATACAATATTTTTCTTTTTGTACATTCTTATCGCATCATTAACAAAGAGTCATATTTGATTAATAAATATAACAGTTTCCTATATTGGAAACTGTTTTTACTTCTTATTTTTTCTATAATCAAAGAATTCCCAGATTATATAAGTAATAAATTTAAAAAAATTTACCATTTTAACTCCATCTATCAATAGATGCCCCTGACTTAGTCATTATATATTAGTATTAATATTTTGTAAAGTTATCTAGACAACAATTCAAAATTGTATTATCATAAATACATGAAAGGATTGATACAATGAAAAGTAAAGTATATTTTACAAAAGAAATAACAAGTGAAAGTTTAGTTAAAATTTATGAAAGTTTAAATCATGAGCTAAAAGGTAAGGTAGCGATTAAAATTTCTACCGGAGAACCTGGTGGACATAATTTTTTAAATCCAAATTTAATTAAAGCTTTAGTAAATAAATTAAATGGTACAATCGTAGAATGTTGTACAGCTTATTCTGGAAAAAGAACGAATCCAAGTGATCACTGGCAAGTTATCAAAGACCATGGTTTTTATGATATAGCTCCATGCGATATTATGGATGAGGATGGTGAAATTAAAATTCCTATAAATGGTGGAAAACACTTAAAGGGCATAAACTATGTTGGAAGTCATATTAAAAATTATGATTCAATGCTAATGTTATCTCATTTTAAAGGACATATAATGGGGGGCTTCGGCGGAGCTCTAAAGAATATGTCAATCGGAGTTGCTTCCAAAAATGGTAAAGCATGGATTCATTCTGCAGGAAAGACAACTGTACTAGATGAATGCTGTAAATTAGAAACTAAACAAGATGATTTTCTAGAAAGTATGGCTGAAGCAGATAAATCTGTCGTGGACTACTTCAATCCTGAAAATATTGTCTATATAAACGTTGCCAATAATATTTCTATAGATTGTGATTGCGATAATAATCCAAAAGATCCAGAAATTGCAGATATAGGAATATTTGCATCCCTAGACCCAGTTGCTTTAGATAAATGTTGTTATGATACTATTATGAATTTAACTGAAAATGATGCAAACTCTTTAAGGATGCGAATGCTTGATAAAAATGCAATTCATATTGTGGAAGAAGCAGAAAGACTAGGTTTGGGTACAACTCTATATGAACTAGTAAGTATTGATTGAGGTTATTATGAAAATAGAAGAAATAGTAAAAATATTAACAGAACAAAATAAAACTGTATCCACGATGGAATCTTGTACCGGCGGAGCTCTTGCTAATGCCATTACAAATATCCCAGGAGCTAGTGAAATTCTAAAATTTAGTGCAGTAACTTACTCAAATGAATTTAAAATAAAAATGGGTGTACCCAAAGATATAATTGATACATATTCAGTTTATAGCATAGAAACTGCCATAGAAATGAGTAAAAAAATATCTGAATTTACCAATTCTAATTATGGAATAGGTATAACAGGTAAACTAAATAGAGTGGATCCTCATAACTTATCTGGTGATGATAACACAGTTTACTTTAGCATATATAATAAAGATACAAATACAAATTATACCAATTCATTAAAAGTAACAAAAGAAACTAGAAAAGAAAATAAAGAAGAAGTAATAGAAAAAATAATTGATAAATTTTATGAGATATTAAAAAAAGAAGACTAAACTAAGTCTCCTTGATAAATATTTCTTTTAACCATTTCTTTATCAATATCATTTAAAACTACAAACTTCTTTATAAGCCAATCCGGAGCAATCAACTCATCTAAAGTTGGGTCTCCAGTTATTCTCATTATAACAATATCTTGATTTAAAAGTCTTAATTGATCACAAACAATATCAATATATTCCTCTTTAGTTAGAATATGAAATTTATCTTTTTCATAAATACTAGCTAAAGGGGTATTTTTTGCTACATAAAGCATATGAATTTTAATTCCATCAATCCCACAATCATTAACAAACTTTATTGTATTTAACATATCTTCTTTAACTTCATAAGGAAGACCGTTAATAATGTGAGCAACAACAAATATGTTTCTTTCATGTAATTTTTTTACAGCATCTTTAAATACTTCACTATTATGTCCCCGATTAATAAAATTTAATGTATTATTATTGCTACTTTGTAAACCTAACTCGACAATTAAAAAAGTTTTTTTATTTAGTTCCTCTAAATAATCTAACCATTCTTCTGTTAAACAATCAGGTCTAGTAGCTATATCTATTCCCACAACTTTAGGTAATAATAACAACTTATCAACATAACATTCAACCAAATTTTTATCATTATATGTATTCGTACCAGATTGAAAATAAGGGATATATAAACTATCTGGCCATTTTTGTTCCATAACATTTCTACCAGTTTCAAATTGTTCTAAAATATCAACAGTACCATTACTTATATTAGCTTTAGACTTATTAGAACAATAAATACATCCACCATTAACTTGATTAGGACATGTACTATTAATATCAATTGGTACTTTAAATACTTTTTGTCCAAATTTCATTTTAAAAAAATAATTTAAAGTATAATATCTTTTATTATCTAATGTATTTTTAAACATAATACCACCTGCCAATATTTTAACATGTAAAAATATAAAATTAAAGTTGTTATTTTTAATATTTGTGGTATACTAATATTAGTTGCTGGAATAGCTCAGTTGGTAGAGCAATGCCCTCGTAACGCATAGGTCATAGGTTCGAGTCCCATTTCCAGCACCATAAAAAATAACTAATGCTCTTAAATCAGAAATGAAAATAGAGCATTTTTAATTTCAAATTAAATTTTATATATACAAAAAGTATACTATATGCTATAATATGATTATCAAAAAAGGAGGAATAAAAATTGCGTGTATACGGAATGAATGTTTTAAAAGAATTAGATAAAAAGAAAATCAAAAAAGTATTTACATCCAGAAAAGAAGTTTGCACATATTGTCAAGAAAACAAAATAAAATATGAAATGGTTGATAATCATTTATTAAATAAAATGTGTGAATATAATCATCAAGGAGTAGTTATAGAGGCTTTTGACTACGATTATTATACAATTGAAGATTTAGAAGGAGATTTAGTTTTAATATTAGATCATTTAGAAGATCCCCATAACCTCGGAGCAATTATCAGAACTTGTGCTGCTGTAGGTGTAAAATCTATAATAATCCCTAAAGATAGAAGTGTCGGAGTAACAGATGTTGTAGTAAAAACAAGTGTAGGAACAATAAATTATGTAAAAATAATAATGGTTAATAACCTTGTTGCAACAATAAAATCACTTCAAAAAGATGGTTACTTTGTTTATGCAGCATCAATGGAAGGAGAAGACTTTAGAAAAATTGATTATAGCGAAAAAAGAGTTTTAGTTATCGGAAATGAAGGATCTGGAGTAAGTAGATTAGTAAAAGAAAATAGTGATGTTTTAATAAGTATACCGATGAATAAAAATGTTGAAAGCCTAAACGCATCAGTAGCAGCAAGTATATTGATCTATCATATGGGGATAAATGGATAAGATAAGTGATTCAGAACTTATAATGCTATGTCGAGAAAACATAGAAGATGCTGAAGAAATTTTAAATAAAAAATATGATAAGATTATAAAAACTATAATAAAAAATAATATGGTAACACTAAAACAATTAAATATTGCAATAGATGACTTATATACTGAATGTTTTGAAGTTTATCGCAATGCTGTTGATAATTATAGTAATTTAAGAAAAGCTTGCTTAAATACATATGTAACCACTATTATCAATAGAAAAATAAAAAAGTCAATTCTAAATCAAATAAGAAAAAATAAAAAGTACACTATAGTTTTTATTAATGATTTAATGAATAATCAAGACAACAAATTTATTATAGATAATAAAGCCAAGGATCCTCTCGATGTAATATGTGAAAAGGAAAATGTTGAATCTATTAATAACATCATATTACAAAAATTAAATATCAAGGAAATAAATACATTAATTTTATTAACTGAAGGTTTTAAATGTAGTGAAATAGCAAAAATATTAAAAAGGGATTATTATTGTATTTATAGAACTATAAAATCAATCAGAAGAAAACTAATTCCAGAGTTAATTTAAGTAAATAGCTTGCATTTTAAGAATTATTATGCTATATTATAAATGAACACGAAAGTGTTTTTTTAAATGGAGGTTTTTAAGCTATGGAAAAAGAAACAAAAGAAGCAAAAAAAGTAACAAAAGTTACTAAAGAAGCCAAGAAAAATAATGTAAAAACAAAAAAAGAAAAGAAAGGTCCTAAAGAAAGTTATTTTAAAAAAGTAAACAAAGAACTTAAACTTGTTAAATGGCCAACATTAAAAGAAGTATTAAAATATACAATATCAACAATTGTATTTTGTATAATTTTATGTTGTTTATTTATGGCATTAAACGTTATATTATCAATAGTAAAAGGATGGTTAGCATAATGGAAAAACTTTGGTACGTAGTAAATACTTATTCAGGACATGAAAATAAAGTAAAAGAAAAATTAGAAGCAAGAACAGAATCAATGGGAATGCAAGATTACATATTTCGTGTAATTGTTCCTGAAACAACAGAAGTTGAAGTAAAAGATGGAGTTAAAAAAGAAAAAGTTAAAAAAATGTTCCCAGGATATGTTTTAGTAGAAATGATTATGACTGATGAAGCATGGTATATAGTAAGAAATACTCCGGGAGTTACGGGATTCATTGGTTCAAGTGGAAAAGGCGCAAAACCAACTCCATTACTTCCTCAAGAAATTGACAGAATTCTTGCAAATATGGGTATGAGTAGAGTAGATGTAGAATCTGAACTACAAGTTGGTGACACAGTTAATATTGTTGATGGACCATTTAGTGGAATGACAGGTAAAGTTGATAATATAGATCTTGAAAATAATAGATTAAATATTATAATCGACTTATTTGGTCAAGAAACAAATGTTGATGTAGAAGTATATCAAGTTAGCAAAATATAATTAAAAAGTTGAAGGTTTTTAATCTTCAGCTTTTTGTATGCTTTCAAATATTTTTAAATTATTTTTAATTCTTTCATTATTAGGGTTAATTTTTAAAGCTAATTTAGCGTTCTTAACTGCATCCTTGTAATAATTTAGATTAAAATAAGCTATAGATAATAAATCATATAATGTTTCATCATAACTAAACACTTCATTTATATAAGTTTTGGGATTGTTTTTAATTTTTAATGCTTTTTTTCCATATTTACAAACATTATTATAATCTTTTAAGGTATAATAAAGTATGGCTAATTCAGTATACGGATCCCTTAAATATGGAGCTTCTTTAATTGCTTTTTGTAACCACATTTCCGCCTCGTCATATCTGTTTAAATTTTTATAACATCTAGAAATAAATCTCATAGATGCACATCTTTCATCTTTCCATGTGGCAGATTCTAATCTTAAATGCTTAATTAAAGTATCGATTGCATCATTCCATCTTCCATAGTACATATATTCTCTTCCTAAATAATGCATATTTCTATCATTCAAAGGATTTTCTCGAACAGATAATTCAAGCAAAGGTAAATAATTAGCTCGAGATTTTTCTCTATCTGGATAATGGTTGATTATGATATTATCAGTAACAATTTGCTTTTCTTCATGATCGAACTCAAGAACTTCATGAACAGGATTTACCCATTTGCATCCAATTCTTTTATGTATTTTATCTGCATAAAAACTTATCTTAGGTATACTATTTTCAATATACCAATTATAAACATATTTTAATCTATCAATATCATCATTCCAAATTTTTAAAATTTCTTCTTTCCAACCAGGCATCATTACTTCATCTAAATCTAGAGAAATACATATGTCATATTCATTAGGAATCATTTTTAATGCTTCATTCCTTGCAACATCAAAGCGCCATGGATTTATTATTTTTTTCTTAACAACAACTCCATACTTCCTTAACTTTTCCCTAGTTTTATCAGTTGATCCAGTATCTAAAACAAATATGCCATCAGCCTCTTTTACAGATTCATACCATCTATCTACAAAATTCTCTTCATTTTTGCATATTGCATATACGCATATTTTTTTTATAATTATACCTTCTTTCTCTAAATTATATAAATTACTTTCCTAAATATTCTATAATTATCGTAACTGGTGAATTAACAAAATAAGAGTTACTATTAATATTTTTTAAATCTGGTGTTTTTAAATATATACTATGTTTTGATAAATTAACTAGATTATATTCGACATTTGTATCTAAAATAACAAGTATACCATCTGCGGTTATTTCTCTAGATACTTCATCAGGTATAAATGCACTTGCTCCAATATAAATATTATCAGAATCTTTGGGTTTAAAACCTAAAGCCACAAAATCTTTATCAGCATCAAAATCTGTACCATTTTTTTTAACATATGCATTAACTTTAAATGATACTTTAAAATGTCCAATTTTCTTAAATTTTATTGTGTCGTTTTCCAACATAACAATATTTTTATTATCAACTTCTTTCCTCGTTAAAGGAAGATTTCCCAATTCTTTAACTTCAATACCATCATTAGTAAAATTATCAATAAATTTTGCTAAATATGCCATTTCTATTAAACTTGGTCCTTGAGGTCCAGTTGGTCCAATATCTCCTTTTTCGCCTTTTATTCCATCAAAACCTTGTGGAATATAAAAATCTATTGTGTGAGTTTTGCCATCGTAAGTATCTTCAACTCTAGCCCTAGCATTAGCATCTAAAGTTTCTGTTTTACCTACCAAAATTCTATCTCCATTACCATCGCTACCTTTAGGTATGTAAAAATCTAAAATAGCATTGGTATTAGTTCCAGTATTTTGTACTCTAGCTTTTTGATTGGAATTAAGAGTATAAGTTTCTCCAACCTCAATAGTAGCAGGACCAGCAGGTCCTGTAGGTCCAGGAATTGGCATGCAAGTATAAATTGGCCCATCCAATTTTGCACATTTTACTTTTTTCTGAGCTTTTTCCAAATTATTCATATTTATTCAACCCCTTTAAAATATAGTATGTTAAAAAGACACTTTTAAATAATTACCTTGCCTAAAAGTGTAAATAAAAAGTAAATTGATTTACATAGAGTTTATAGCATGATATAATAAATTAAAGATTATACGGAGGTAATATGATGAGAGATACAGAAGTGAGCAACAATGCAATTTGTAAATCAATAGAAAAAACAGTTGATGAAAGGATTCAAACTCTTCTTGAAAGAATTGAAAAAAACAAAGAAAAACTTAATTCAAACACAATTGGATTTGCTGAGAAAATGGGAATAAAAATCACTAACAAGCAATACGAAGATGAGACGAAAAAATTAACAGAATTAAATCAAGCTTTAGGAAATTTACATTTTTCTGATAGCAGTAATTATAAGATGCCTGAAACATTCCTTGAAAAATTAAATGATTTGGGAACTTTATTAATAAATGAAGAAATCAATGAAATAAGAAATGTTGTAAATAGCAGTCTAAGAAATGCAAATAAAGATAAAAAAGAACAAATAAAGACAGCAAGTTTACAAGTTCAAAAGATATTAAATAAAGTAGGGTTATTATCATCAGGATTCTTAGTAACAGATGGCTTAGAATATAAAAAATCGATGACTTATCAAGATGCAGTTTTAACAGTTGAGAAAAACCTTTTAAAAAAACTTACACCTGAATATACACCTATTCATAGTGATGAAAAAGAAATAGAACTTCCTCATAGTGAAAAAATGTTGTTAGACTCCATTGAAAAAATGATTACAAATAAAGATTTTGAACAAACTAAAAGTACTAAAAACATAATAGAAAATATTTCTGAAATAAAAGATACCATGTTATTAAAAGAAAAATGTGGCAAGATTCAACTCAAAATTGCTAATTTAATAAATGAATTAAATTCAATAGTTGAAATCAATACTACGGCCATAAAAGAATATTTAACTAAACTAACAAAAAAATATCAAATAGAATTAAATAAAGCAAATGCATTTTTAGCTAAATTTGATTTTCAAGACATAAAAAAACAAATTGAAGAAAAGAAAGCAAAAGAAAACCAAGAAGAAATTAAAACAAATGCTATAACAACTTGTGTAAATTTATCATATGAACTTGAAAAAGTATTAACAAAAGATCCTAATAATTATCAAAAAATTCAAGAACTTGAATCTCAAATACATGATTATGCAAATAAATTTGGTTTAGACGAAACTCAAATAAATAATGCTAAATCTCAAGGTAAAGCTAAATATCAAGAAGAGGTAACTATACAAAAAAATAAAGTTTTAAAAGAAAAAGAAAGAATTGAATATGAAGATGAACTAAAAAAAGGCGTTATGGCCGAACTAAGAGAAGAAGCTATTCGTGAACTTGAACGAAATAATGCATTTGACGAAAACTATGAGATTGTAAATGGTGATATCCGTTCAATGGGAATGGATAAAGAAGGTATGATAAGAAGAAAGATGGAAGAATTAATGCAGTTAGCTGAAATGACTCCAGAAGAAAGAGGTCTTTATGATTTCAAAAAAAGAGGAATAATAAAACCAGATGCTACAATTGATGACTTAACAGCACAACAACTAAATGATATAAGAATTGGCTATAGTGATGAATCTTATGAATTTATGGCAGATTACAAAACATGGAAATCTAGAGAAAATGTCAAACCACAAGCCAATACAATTTATAAAGAGTATATAAAATATCGTGCCAATTTACAAAATAAAAATGAGTTTTTAAGTTTTTCAGAATATGCCAAACAAAAACATAACCTTGAACAAATGAGTGAAATAATGGTTGATGCCAATCTAAAAGAAGAAATGTCAGAAACTTTAAAGGAAACGAGCAGATAATGGATAACGTAGTAATCGAAGAAAAAAGAAATAAATTAAATTTAGAAATAAGAAAAATTTTAGCAATCATTGATATGATAGATGGAAATAAAAAAGAATATGAAGACTATGAAACTAATTCTTTAAACGAAATTGGCTTTTTAGATCAACAATTAAAACTAGTTAAAGAAATAGAAGATAGATTGGTAGATATTTTTAAGGATTAGCTAAAATTAAAATATAAAAAGTTTAAACCCGGATATAAAATTATTAAAGAAATAAATATACATAATGGACCGTGAAAAACCGTAATGAAAAATATTAATACTAAGGAGGATTAAATGTACACTTTCGAAGAAGATATTTTGCATTACATGTGAAAGATTAACATCACATGATGTTAATTATGAAAATATGAAACTTTGTTTAAAAAATAAAGGAGTTATTTTTGCACGATGTTGGCAAACTCAAGAACACTATATAATTATAGCTAAGATTAAGCATAATAAAGTTTATGTTTTTGATCCTTATTATTTAGATAAAACATATTATGACAAAGACAAACAAGTAAAAATTATTTTTAATAAACCATTTACACATAATCGAATAATATCCGTTAAACGATTTTTTTCAGAAACACACAAGGTTTTTTCTTTGGGCCCAATGGAAAATAGAGAATGTGTTTTAATACGAAAGACGAAAGGTGAAATATGAAAGTAAAAGTAATAGGTTCAGGAAGCATGTGGACAAAATATAATAGTGCATGTTATCTAATTGATGAAGATGTAATGGTAGATTTTCCAAATGGTGCATGTAAATATTTATATAGATTTAATATTAAACCAAATAGTATTAATCATATTTTATTAACTCATTTCCATGGTGATCATTATTTTGATATGCCATTTTATATATTAAACAAATCCAAAAGTGATAATAAAAAAGTAAATGTTTACTGTTCAAAAGAAGGTAAAAGAAAAATTTATAAAATTGGAAAACTAGCATTTCCAAATTCTTTTAAAGAAGCTTGCATTGCTACAAATTCATCATATTATTTTAATAACAGTTTCATGATAAATTCATACAAAGTTAACAAATTACTTGTTGATCATGGAAGAATGAAACCTGCATATGGTTATATATTTAATGATAATGAAAAATACGTTGGCTTTACCGGAGATACATCGCTTTGTAAAAACGTAGAAATTATGTCAGAAAAATGTTGTTATTTATTTTGTGATTGTATGTTAAAAGAAGGAAATAAAAAACATATGGGAATAGACAACATAAAATATTTAGCTGAAAAATATGAAAATTGTATTTTCGTTGTAAGTCATCTTGATGATTCAACTAGAGATTTATTAAAAGAATTAAATATTAAAAATGTTATAGTTCCTGAAGATGGTGAAGAAATAATAATCTAGTATCCGTAATATTTTTACAAATATTGTTAATAAAATAATTTTGTATTATAATATTAATATGGAGAAAAATGATGAAAGAAGATAAGGTTTATTTAAAGTATAAAGAATTTACTAAGCAATATAAATTAACTAATTATGACACAAAAAAGTTGTGGAAAATAATTGAACCAATTGCAACACATGAAGAATTTGCTAAAAGATGTAGTGATCCTTATTTTCATCATGATATAAAAACGCTCGGTGACCATATTCTTTGTGATGCCATAGTTACATATAAATTAGCAACTAAACTAAAAAGAAAAAAACATTCAATGAAAAATATAAATGTTGAACTAGCGGTAGTAATAGCAATGTTTCATGATTTGTATGAGTCTCCATGGCAAAATATAGATATAAAGAAAATAATGCGAAATAAACACGGGTTTGTGCATCCAATCGAAGCAATTACTAACGCTATAACATGGTATCCAGAATATTTTGAAAATAAGGATAAAGCTATGATTATAATTGATGGCGTAATACATCACATGTTTCCTTTGGCAGTAAGAAGAATAGATAACACCGATATGGAACTTAATAACAAAGAAAAGTATGAAAAGTTACCAAAAAAATATAAAGCTATGATTAAATTATCAACAGATATAGGTAAAATTGGCCATTATTCTTTAAGAAAAACATTTTTTGTAGAAGGTAGAATTATGTCAAAAGCAGATAAACTTGTAGCATTAAGAAAAGATATTGGGTCATTTTATGGTTATCTAGCTCTTTTAAGTGGTAAGAATAAAAATATTAAGATAAAGCATAATAAAAAAGGTGATAATAGTGAACATAAACATAAATAAAGTTAAAATTGTAGTAATGGTTCCAAGGAATGGTGCCGATAATTTAAGAGAGTTAATTTGTGCATCTGGAGCAGGGGTAATAGGTAATTATACAGATTGTTCAGTATCCCCAAAAGTAATTGGAACATTTAAACCAAATATGAAAGCTAATCCAACGATTGGCAAAAAAGAAAAATTAGAAAAAGTAAAAGAAACTAAATTAGAAATAATTTGTAATGTTGAAAAAGTAAAAGAAGTTTTAAAAATAATTAAAAAAAATCACCCATATGAGACACCAGGCATTGATATCATACCATTAATGGATGAAAGTTATTTTAATTAATATATTTTATCAGGAAGTAGGGTATCCAAATATTTAAGGATATCCTCTTTTTCATATTTGTTTGGAAATTTAATATATTCTAAGCAAACATTTATAACAGCACTAACATAGAATTTAGATATTATTTCTACAGGAATTTCTGTTTTCAATTTTTTATCGCTATTTCTAATGTGAGTTTCAACATCTCTATAAATTGCATCACTAGCCATATCCATAACAATACTATTATTATTTTTTTTGAGTATTGAAGAATAAACATTAATATTATTACTAATATGATCAAAAAATATTTCAATCATTTGCATATAATATTCTTTAGCATTACTATAATTTACGTTTTCTTCTAACTTTTCAACTAAATCATTTTCTAAATCATTAATTAAGGAATCTAGTAACTCATATTTATCTGAAAAATGATCATAAAATGTTGAACGATTTGTCAAAGACGCATTACAAATATCAGATACCTTTATTTCCTCAAAAGTTCTTTCTTTCATTAAGTTTAACAATCCTTCATATAGGTTCTTTTTTGTTTTTATTATTCTCAAATCCACTTTTTTTGCCATTTTGACCACCTACCTACATTATACATCAAAAACTACTTTTGTAAAGTTAAACAACAAATGTATGGATAAATATAGTGCAATAAGCTACATTTTGTTGGATATTATACAAAAATAATATTTTGATTTTGAAATTTTAATTTATTTAGCATAGTATATATAGCGTGGTGAGAAAAAATGAAAAAATTTGCAAAGTTTATAGCAAACCATAGTGTGCTTATATTAATAATAAATTTATTGTTACTAGTACCAGCTATCTATGGATATGTAAACACGAGGATTAACTATGATATCTTAGTTTATCTTCCAGATTCAGTAGATACCATTAAAGGTGAAAACATTCTAACAGACGATTTTGGCCTTGGAGCTTATGCCTTTGTTATGGTAGATAGTTCTAATAACAAAAAAATATTAGATCTAGAAAGAGATATTAAAAAAATTGAAGGAGTAAACGCCGTTATTAGTATTGCAGATGCAACTGATACACTTATTCCAATAGATATGTTACCAACAACAGTGACAGAAAAATTAAATAAAGATAATGAAACAGTTATCATGGTAACATTCGATGGCACAACTAGTGAAGATGTAACAATTGATGCCGTAAGAAACTTACGAGAAATAGTTGGTGATGCTACAAAAGTTAGTAGTATGACAAGTATGGTAATTGATACCATGGATTTATCAAATAAAGAAATATTTGCTTATGTAACAATCGCAGTTATTCTTTGTCTAGCAGTTTTATTCGTAGCAACAGATTCATATGTAATTCCATTTTTCCTACTTGGAAATATCGGGGTTGCTATAATTTACAACATGGGTTCAAACATTTTCTTAGGACAAATTTCCTACATAACTCAAGCAATAACAGCAGTCTTACAACTTGGGGTTACAATGGACTTTTCAATATTCTTATATCATAAATATGAACAAGCAAAAATTGATAATCCTAAAATGTCTAAACAAGATGCTATGTCTAATGCAATCGTGGCAACTTTCCAATCAGTATTAGGATCATCCCTTACAACATTTGCTGGTTTCCTAGCATTATGTACAATGGATTTAACACTTGGTACAGATATTGGTATAGTTATGGCAAAAGGTGTTTTATGGGGCTTAATTTGTGTTCTTACTTTATTCCCAGCACTTCTTATGGTCGGTGATAAAATAATTGATAAAACAAAACACAAAGTATTGCTTCCGCCATTTAAAAAGTTACAAGAATTTTCGACTAAACATTATAAAGGTATAATCGCAGCATTCTTAATTTTATTAATTCCAGCATATTATGGTAATAAAAATTATGCTGTATATTACAAATTAGATGAATCTTTACCAAAAGATTTAGCATTTAATGTTGCAAATTCAAAGTTAGCAGATAAATTCAATATTGTTTCTCCAGAAATAATATTACTTGACAAAAATGTTAAGACAAATGATGTTAAAGAACTTGTAAACAAACTAGAAAGTATCGAAGGTATTGATTTAGTTTTAGCTCCATCAACATTTATGGATCCATCAATGGCAATGTTACTTTCAAGTGACTTAAGTAAAATGCTAGATAATGATAAATATCAACTTATCATTGTAAACTCAACATATGAAATTGCCTCCGATGAACTAGCAAATCAAATTAAAAAAATTGAAACTTTAGTTAAATCTTATGATAAATCGAGTATCATTGCTGGTGAAGGGCCTTTAATGAATGACTTAGTTACAATTGCAGATCATGACTTTAGAATGGTTAACTATACATCAATACTAGTTATATTTGTAATAATGGTTTTAGTATTAAAACAAATTAATTTACCAATAGTTTTAATACTTACAATAGAGTTTGCAATATTCTGCAATATGTCTGTAGCATTCTACACAAATACAACACTTCCATTTATAGCATCTATCGTCGTAGGTACTATTCAACTTGGTGCAACAATTGACTATGCAATTTTAATGTCAACAAAATATATGGAAGAAAGACAAACGATTAAAGATAAAAAAGAAGCTATGTTAAAAACACTAAGTTTAACAATTCCATCAATTATAACATCAGCATTATGCTTCTTTGCTGCAACATTCGGAGTTGCTGCTTATACAAAAATAGATATGATAGGTAGCATATGTGAACTTTTATCTCGAGGAGCCGTTATATCAATGCTTGTAGTTATATTAATATTACCATCGCTATTAATGGTATGTGATAAATTTATTATTAAAAATAAGAAAGAAGGAAAAAATATGAAAAATCTAAAAACGGTAGCAACAATTCTTACAATTAGTGCTTTATCTTTAATTCCATTCAGTGTTAATGCATCAAAAACTGAAAGTATTTACACAAATATGGATTATGAAGGAACAATAAAAAAGACTACTGTTAGTAATCATCTAGAAAATGATAAAGATGGAGAAATTAAAGACAATTCTATCTTAACAAACATTCTAAATGTAAATGGTAGTGAAGACTTTACATTAGATAACAACATTGTCACCTGGTATGCAAAAGGTAAAGACATATTTTACACTGGAACAACTAAAAAAGAACAACCATTAAATATTGTTACAAAGTATTATTTAGATGGAAAAGAAACCAAAGCAACTGATATGATTGGTAAAAGTGGTAAAGTAAAAATAGAAATATCCATACTTAACAATTCTTTACTTCGTACCAATAATACATTTACACCATATGTTGTAGCTCTCGGAGCTATGATGGATAGCGATACAAACACAAATATAAGTATTACAAATGGTAAAGTTACTGATACGGGTACTCGTAGCGTTTTACTAGCGATTAGTGCTCCAGGTCTTTATGAATATACAAACATAAATGAATTTAAAAATCTAAATAAAGTAACAATTACATATACTACAACTGATTTTGAAATAAATGATATTTATATGGTAGCTTCTCCAAAGATTTTATCAGAACTAGATTTAGGGATCTTTGATAAATTAGATTCAATTACATCATCAATTTCCACTCTAGGAGAAAAAATGAATGAACTAGAATCTGGTACAAAAGATTTAGCTGATGGAACAAATGCATTACTTACAAATTCAAGTGGATTTAATGAAAAGCTATCAACTGCAGCTTCATCTTTAGAAAAAATAGCAAACGGCACAGTTAAATTAGTGGATGGTGTTGATGAAATGCTTACTACTTTAACAGCTGCTAAAACAATGATGGAAGATAAAGATATCAATGGATCTCTTGCCAACTTAAAAGTTTTAAAAGCAACAAACGATGCAACAATCACAAAACTAACTAATCCGCAAATTGAAGCAATATACGAATTACGCCAAATGAAACCAACAGAAACTGAAACAGAAATGATTGCAAGAATTAAAGAATTTAATCCAAATTTAACTGAAGCAGAAGAACAAGAATTAAAAACAATTAAGTCAACTCACGAATTAAAATTATTACTTGAATCAAATAATGAAGCTGTAAAAGAAATGATAACAAATCTAGAAGATTTAAATACCTTACTTGATACTTTAACAACAAAATTAGAAGAAGTTAAAGAAATGCAAGGAAAAGTTACATTATTAAATGCAAGTCTAAATGAATTAAGTGTTGGTGTAAATAAGTTATCACAAGCATCAACAGAAATAAATAAAGGTGTAAGTAACCTAAATACTGGAGCAACAAAAATATCTTTAGGAACAACACAATTAAATGAACAAGGCATTAAAACACTAGTTAACTACTCAAATAGAATAATTACTTATAGTAATAAATTTGAAAGCATAGTTAATTTATCAAAATCTTATAAAGGATTTGCATCAAATAATGCTGATAACACATTATTTGTATATAAACTTAGCAAATAACTAAAAAGTCCGAAATAAATCGGATTTTTTTAGTTAGTAACTTTAGCCAAAATGTAAAATGAAAATGAGCCAAAATGTAAAATAGCATTTAAATGGTTATCTTTAGTAGATGAGATAAACAAAATTACTCATATCTTATATATTCAATGATATCATTTATTTCACACTTAAAATATATACATAGTCTTGCAAGCACAATAATATCAATCCTAACAAGTTCACCAGTCATTAATCTTTTAATAACTTTAAAATCTGTGTTAGTATCTCTAATTAATTTATTAATGCTAATGTTATTATCTTGAAGTAATTTATTTAATTTAAATAAATAGTAGCCATCATAAATTTCAACTTTAATATAATTATTCATACTATAACCTCAAGTTCATTTTTCTTAAAAAGTATTATAAAAAACATACCTAATGCACTACCCATATATAATAAAAATAAAAGGGCTGTGGAAGATAAATCATCTAAAAATAATTTTGCGACGGGACATTTAAACTATATAAAAATGCCGATAAAAAAGAAAGCACAAATTCTTTATAATAATTTCCTTTTTGCATGTAACCACCAACTTACATATATAGCTTATCATAACTATTTATAACAACCAAATATGGAGCATCCTCATTTGATGTATTTTTATAAATTTTAAAACTTTTATTATTTTCATTTAAATATTTAATGACATACTCAGCTTCTAATTTTCCTTCCGGATGTGGATAAAATACAATTAGAATTAATCCATCATTACTTAACATACTAAAACTATTTTTGACAGCATCCAAAGTAGTTTTATGATTCGTCGTAATATTTTTATTTCCACAAGGAAGATAACCTAAATTAAATAAAATAAGTTTAATGTTATTTTTATATTCTTTCAAAACATCATTTATCTTATCATGACTAGTATTAAAAAGATCATAATTTAAAACATTGTTTTTTATTAATAACTCCTTAGTATTTTTTATAGCAGTATCTTGTATATCAAATCCAAATACTTTCTTAGAAAGATTAGCTAAAAACAAAGTATCATTTCCATTACCAATAGTCATATCAACTACATAATCATTTTTAGTTATATTTTCATTACATATTTTCTTAACCATATTTAAAATACTTCTATTAAATCCCTGATATGTACCACGCTTTAAAAATTCATTATCAATTTTCTCTTTATAATTACATTTAATATCCACATTATCTTTAACATTTTCCAAAATATTACATAGAGCAGAAATGTTTATATTATTCCCATAAATATTAACTATTTTAACACCTTTAGGTAAATTAATAATTTTTTCTTCAAAATCTTTATCATTAAAATCTAAATCTAATATCATAAATAATCACGCTCTAAAAAATTATAACACTATTTAGTATCTATATTCATTAATTTTTCTATTTCTTTATTTAATTCATTAATTCTTTTTTCATTTTGTCTAATTAATTCTATATTATCTTTTGTCTCATCTTGCAACATCTTACACCATTTATCATAGTTTATTTCATCATTATCATTCTTATACATATAAATAAAAGCTAAAATATTTATAGCTATAAGAATAACAATAATAATTATTTTTAATACCACACATATCACTTCCTAAAACTCTTTTTAAAAAATAAATTAATTTGTTTTCTTAATAACATTTTCTTTTGTAATTTAATAATTTTTCTGTGTTTTTCTAAATCTGTATCATAATATATATCAAATCCACGATATTTTGTATGTTCTTTCTCACTAGAATCATTTATAACAAGGATAAATACTATTGAAAGAATAACAATTAATATGAAAAAAATAAGTAACATATACTTCATAAATTATACCTCCTTTTTTTAGGGCACCCTTCGATTATAGCAAAATATTATTTTCAAAACAATAAAAAAAGTTACATAAAATATGTAGTTTACAAAATATTTTTAATTGTTCTTATTTTTAGGAAAATTAATGTGTAAAGTAATAAATTCAAGCTTCTATCTACTAATATATTACCACAAAATCAAGATTTTTTCAAGGCTTGTATTAATCACAATAATGTAGTATTAAGTATATGAAGGTGGATTTTATGTACTTTTTAGATGATATAAAAACAGAAGAAAAAGAGCTTTTAGAACTAAACAAAAATATAACTAAAGATATTATTTTAACAAAAGAAAATGTTTTAGAACTAATTCACACAAAAAATAATTCTTTAAAAGAAATAGGCAGAATTGATTTAACAAACAGCATTTTACAAAACATTATTTTGACCTTTATTGATTCTTCATTTATAGATAAAGATAATTATATGGAAATTTTTTTATCTTTAACAGAAACTTTCATATATTATGAAAATATATTTTCTAAAAAACTAAGTAGTGAAGAAATATTAAATTATTTAAAAATAGAGTTTGAGAGTAATGAAGGTAGCATAGATCTTTTAAACACAATCTCTTTAGAAAGGTTATGTGATAAACTATGTTAACTAATATTGAAACTATTATAAAAAATGAAATAGACTACAATAATTATCTCACATCGTTAATAGAATTATCACTAAAATACAAACTTATTACTAAAGATATTTATAACGAGATAAATATAAAACTTTATCACTTACTTAAAATAATATTAAAAAAATACACCGGAGAATTAAATTATACCATAAGCATTAGTGAAACAAAGTTAATAAATAATTCTAATCTTTACTTACTAGGTTTATATTTAAAAAATAAAGATATTATTACATCACTTAAAGCTCTAACCAACAAGAACTTATTGTCACTTTACGATAAATCAAAAGAATATTTAATATCATTAGTTAATAAAACTAAACTTTTTTACAATACTATCTTTAAAAATAATATTCTCAATGTAGATAATTATTTTTACAACATTACCATTAACGAAGGAATAACATCTTTCTTTAAAAACTATAACACCTCATATGAAACTGATAACCATTTAATAAATTTAGATTATAATCCTTATTTGAAAATGACTAATCTTTATGGAATAGAGTATATATCAAAAGTTTTAGAATATCTAAATTATGAAAACATATTCTGCAGTAAATTTAAATACCAACATATATTAACTAATTATAAAAATGTCCCAATAAATTTGTTTGAAATCGTATTCAAATTGTCACTATGTGTAGATGTTTTAAAAAAAGATACTTATTCTCTAGACATAACAAAAGACGACATTTCTTCATTATATATGATTACAAAAGAAGATTTATACAATTCATATTATAATTTAAAAACTAAACTTAATCTTTCTAAAAATATAAATCGCTACCTTGATAAATGTATTGATTATATTACAAATGATATTTTATTTGCAATAAAAAATAATACATTAGAAATATTACTTAACTTAAATAAAAACAAAGAAATATATTATTATACATTACCAAAAGTATCTAACGAAACATTTATAAAACTAAAAAACAACTTATCAACAGATTTTTTCTTAAAAACAAAACTATCTTTTTATGACTTTATAGAGTTATTAGAACTATCAAATTTTACTAATAAAGAATTATTTTCTATTTTTAATAACTTAACAATTATTGACTTAATGGCTATGAAAAATTATTTATGTTTAAGTAGTTCCAATATAAAAGATGAACTAAACAGATATATTTATACTAAAGATAAAAATATCCAAAAATTTATAAACAACAATTATCAAAATATAATTATAAAAGAAAAGGATACTTTCTAGAGCTTCAACTTTTTTTGTTTCAAACGTACGATACTTTCGTACAGTTCACTTTCTTCATCTAACAATTTTATTTTTTAGCCAGATAGATATCTTTTAATGCTTCCTTACTTATACACTTTCTGTTTATTTCAACCCGTCACAACTTGTTTTCTTAAGTTTAATTGTTTTTAAATATTTTATAATGTATTTAGATTACACATCAAAAAAGGAAACTCTATATTAGAATTCCCTAATTAACTTTTTCTCAATTAAAGTAATAATTTTATATAGCAAGAAAGAAATAATTAAAAGGATTAATATACCAGCCATAACGAGGCTTAAATTAAATACTTGTGTTCCATAAATAATTAGATAACCAATACCCGCACGACTTACAAGAAATTCTCCCATGACTACACCAATTAGACTCATAGATATGCACAATTTCATACTAGAAATTATTGTATTATAAGAACTAGGTATAATAAGTTTAAAAAGTATTTGCCTTTTATTTGCTCCGAATGATTTAATTAGTTTTAATTTTTCTTTATCAACATTTATAAAACCATTATATATAGTAATGATGCTAATAATTAAATTAATAAGTAATGCCATTACAATAACACTTTTCATATTAGCACCTGCAATTATAATAATTAAAGGCCCGAGTGCTACTTTAGGTAAAGAATTAATCATAGTTAAAAATGGATCCATAATACTTGATAGCATTGGAAATTCATAAAGAATAATAGCAATGATAAAACCTAGAACAATACCTAAAATAAATGCAATTAAAACTTCTTCTAAAGTAACAAAAATATGATTAAATAAATTATTTTGAATACCTAAATTAATAATTGTATTAATAATCTTACTAGGTTTTGAAAAGACAAAACTATTTATTATATTTTTATTTGCTAAATATTCCCAAATTCCAAAGAAAGCTACAACAATTAGTATTTGTGACATAACCACAATTATTTTTTTAACTCTTATACTTTTTAAAAATTTCTTTTGTTCATTAGACATTTTTATCTAAATCCTTCCAAAGTAAGTCGTAGTAGTAACCAAATTCTTTTGCTTTTCGGTTGTTTGTAGGTGTGGATTTATTAGTTAAATTAATTTCATAAACACTTTTAATTTTTGCTGGTCTTTTAGATAAAACAATAACTCTATCTGCAACACTAATTGCTTCTGCTAAATCATGAGTTATCATAATAACTGATTTTTTTTCGAGTTTTATAATATTTAAAACATCATCACTTACAGATAGTCTTGAAACATAATCTAAAGCAGAAAATGGCTCATCAAGCATCAAAATATCGGGTTTTAATGCAAGGGTTCTAATTAGGGCAACTCTCTGACGCATACCTCCAGATAACTCATGAGGATATTTTTCTAAAAAATCCCCAAGACCATATTTAATAAGTAAATTTTTAACAAATTCTATATTTTCTTTAGTCTTTATTTTTTTTATCTCTAAACCTAAACAAGCATTATCTAAAATATTTAACCAAGGAAATAGGGCATCATCTTGAAGCATATACCCGATATTACACCCATCTTTAATTTTTATTTCCCCACAAGTTTTAGTATCAAGTCCTGCCAAAATATTTAAAAGCGTAGATTTACCACAACCACTTGAACCAACAATGCAAAGTACTTCTTCATTATCTAAAGCAAAAGAAATATTATCTATTGCTTTTATTTCTCCTTTTATAGTTTGATAATTTTTACTCAAATCTTTAATTTCAAGTATTTTATTCATAGAAATTATTAACTAACACTTTATATGGAACATATTCATCAAGTAAATTAAAATCTATTAAAAAATCCTCCAAGTTAGTAAATAATCCTTCGCTTATAAATGGACTATCTAGCCAACAATCATATTCTTTATATCTTTTTATCATTTCAGCTAAATCTTTAGTACTTGTATCTGGAAATTGATTAATTATATCATTAGCAATAATATCTGCATCATTATCTAAAGCATATTTAATGCCTTTATTTATAGCATTTGTAAATTTTTTAATTATATCTTCATTGTTTTTAATATAACTTTTACGAGCATAGAATGCTGTATATGGAACTTCACCAGATAACATACCAACAGATGCAACAACATAGCCATAGCCTTGTTTAACTAAACTTGTGGCATTAGGTTCAAAAAGATTAACAAAATCCCCAACATTACCAATAAATGATCCAGATAAAGCTGAAAATTCAACTGCTGTATTAACATTAATCTTATTTATATCTACATTATTTTTCTTTAAAGCATTTAAGAAGTTTAATGCAGGCATTCCTGTACTTCTTCCAACTAATATTTCTTTATTATATAAATCTTCTAATTTAAAATCTTTTATTTCTTTTCTAGAAACAATAAATTGACCATCTCTTTTAGTAAGTCCAGCAAAAAGTTCTAAATAATCTTCTTCATCTTGTTTATAAACATATATTGCAGATTCAGCTCCAGCAAAACCAATTTGTACATCACCAGATAATACTGCAGCACTAACTTTATCAGCTCCTGGAGTAAGTATAAGTTCTAAATCTATACCTTCATCTTTAAAATAACCTTTTTCTATAGCTACATAAAGCGGAGCATAAAATGAACTATGAGTTACTTCAGCTAATTTAATTTTTGTTAATTCATTTTTATTATCTTTCTTAAAACCAAATGCTAAAAACACAACCCCCAAAAATACAATTATACAAGATAATCCAATAATAATTCTTTTTTTCAAAAATAATTCCTCCCTCTAGGGTAGTATATGAGATAAAAAATATTTGGTTATATTAATAAGGTATTTTAAATTTTCTAAAATTGTGTTATCCTTATAATAAGGAGAGGATAAATTTGAAAAAACACATAAGAAAATTAATGCTTGCAGTGGCTATATTTTTAGGAATTTCTTCTGTAAGTGCAGCAACCATCAATATTAATTTAAGTGATGGAACAAAAAAGACATATGAAATCAAAGAAAGTGAATATGATAAAACTATTTATGATTTCAAAAAAAGTATTGAAAAAGATGTAGGTATTGATGCTGATTACCAAGTATTGGAAATGCTACCAGGTAACTATCCAGAATCTGATAGTGTAAAATTAAAAGATCTTTTTGTAGGTTCCTATGGTGTATCAGTAAGTGAATGTAATTACAACCTTTTTAAAAGAGAAGAATTAGATGGTGATACATTAACACTTTATAGTATACCTCCGATTCCAAATGATGATAATTCAATATATGCCATTTTAGAAGGATCAGTAATGGGTTATTACCATGGATACGAAGCCTGGGGTAGTGAATGTAATGAAACAATTACTAAATGTAAGATAAGATTATCATCAAATAGTCAAATTTATAAAGAAATGAATATTAAGTATGATTATGATGAAGAACGTGCTAAAAGTGTTGAGAAACTTGTAGAGAATGTTAAAACTGCGGGAAAAGTTGAAAACGCCGATCGTTACAGATTTATTGTGGAAGATCTAGAATTAGTTAATTATTGGGTAAATGGCGGAAGTATGATTAATTATTCAGATGCTTACAAAAAATCATTAGATTATAAAAACTTTTATCTAGATATTAGAGCCGGAGATGAACAATATTTATATGATGTAATGTTTGGTATAGGTCTTTATAGACTGGATAAAACAATTTATGGAGCAATCGGTGATATTGGTTCAGAATCATATCATGTATTATATGTTCCAAGCAATTTAGAAAATGAAAAAATATTAAGTTATTTACAAGAAAGAATAGATTCTTATCTTGGTAAAGATAAAATGATAATTAGTGAATTTGATAATACCAATAGCAATCAAAGAATTGAATTTATAGATGAAAATCACAAAAACATGTCTAGTGATGGAAAAATCTATGTTGCTAAAATTGATAATAAAGAACATTACTTTATAGTAAATAAGAATACAAGTAAAATGCAAACTCCAAAATTAGTAACAAGTGACTTTTTAACAGATGTTACAGTATCAAGTAATTCAGGAAGTATTCCACTAGATACAATGGTTGAAATTAAAAAACTAACAAGCGGAGAAGAATATGACAAGATAATGAAAATATTAAATGCAACTAATAGTGAAACATTTGATATATCATTATTCTCTAAATCTCTAAATAAATATATAACTAAATTATCTGATGGATCTTTTGAAGTAAGAATTCCAATCAAAGAAGAGTTAAAAGATAAAAGTTTAGTGGTATATTATATAACCGATGATGGAAAAAGTGAAGAATATGAAGTGAATGTTGAAAATAATTATGCTATATTCAATACAAATCACTTTAGTGTTTACACTCTAGCAGAAAAAAAGACTCAAGTAGAAATAGATGAATCAGAAAGTATTAAAAATCCTAAAACAAGTGATGAAATAGTAATTGATTTATGTATTGGAATTATATCTTTACTTGGATTAGGTTTAACAATTAAAGTATTGAAAAAATAATAATTAATAAAGATGTTTGCTAAATAAGCAGATGTCTTTTTAAATTACTCTTTAAATTTTTTAATATATAAAGTATAATGAAAGCGTGATAAGTATGATAAAAATAAAAGAAGCTACAAAAAAAGATGTTAAAGAAGCCAACAAATTATTAACAATGTTAATAAAAGATGAACAAAAATATGATGAAAATATAAAAGATGATTTTAAATTAGTTTTTGATTATGAAGCAATTTATAAAGATAATTATCTTTATTTTGCCTATGATTGTGATAAAGTCGTAGGTTATTTATATGGTTATCTTATTGATGATAATATTAATAAATATCTGGTAGGTAAATTAGATGCACTATATGTATTACCTGAATATCGTAATAAAAAAATTGCTAATACCTTGATAGATAACTTCATAAAGTGGTGTAATGATAAAAATGCTAAAATAATTAGTGTTAAAGTATGTATAGATAATTTAGTTGCTAAACATCTATATATAAAGTATGGCTTTTTACCTAAAACAGAAAATTTATATAAAGGTTATAAACCAAAAAAATATCAAAAACTAGTTCGAGATAAAATACCTGAAATAATAAGTAAAAATAATGAAGAACCAGTAACTAGAATATTAAATGATTTAGAATATAAAGAAGAATTAGAAAAAAAGTTATATGAAGAGTATATAGAAGTATTACAATCTTTTGGTGATGCAAGATTGGAAGAACTAGCGGATATGCTTGAAGTAATGATTTCATTAGCAAAACTAGAAAATAAAAATTTAGAGGATTTATTAAAAGTACAAAAAGAAAAAGAATTAAAACGCGGAGGATTTTCTAAAAGATTATATTTAGAAAATGTAAAATAAATATGAGATAATTCATTTACTAATTTATAATATTCATGTTATAATTTTATAAAGCGGAGGAAATATGGAAAGATTACAAAAAGTAATTGCTTCTTTTGGGTATACATCAAGAAGAAAAGCTGAAGAATTAATCAAACATGGAAAAGTTTTAGTAAATGGAAAAGTAATAACTGAACTTGGTACAAAAGTAGAAGCAAATGATATAATAAGTATTGATGGAGTAATTATAAATAAAGATGTAAAGCATGAGTACTATTTACTTAATAAACCAAGACAAGTATTAAGTAGTGTAGAAGATAAACTAGGACGTATTACAGTAAGAGACTTAATAAATACCGAAGCAAGAATATATCCAGTAGGTAGACTTGATTATGATACAACTGGACTAATAATATTAACTAATGATGGTGATTTTGCCAATATGCTTATGCACCCAAAGTTTGAAGTTGAAAAAACATATGTTGCTAAAATTAATAAAATATTAGATAAAGATGAAATTAATAAATTAAAAAAAGGTATTGTTATTGATAATAGAAAAGTCGATATAAGAAAATTTAAAGTTAGAAAAAAAGACCATGAAAAAAACACTTCAATTGTAGAATTAACAATAGTTGAAGGCAGAAATCATATTGTTAAAAAAATATTTGAAAGTATGAGAATTGATGTAATGAAATTAAGTCGTGTAAGTTATGCGTTTTTAACATTAGATGGACTTAAATCTGGAGAATATAGACCTTTAAGTATAAAAGAAATAAAAAAATTATATGGATTAAAAAAATGTTAAGGCAATAACTTAACATTTTAATTTTCTTCATTTATTTCAATTGCTGCAGTTGGACATGAACTTATAGCATTTTCTAAATCTTTGCTATCTAAATTATCACTATTTGTAGCGTGTGAAAGGCCATCAACAATTTCAAAATGTTCAGGATCTATTGCAACACACATTCCACATCCTATACAATTTTCATTAACATTTAATTTATTCATTATATCCTCCTTTTCTAATTATAGATGATAGAATATAAAAAATCAATTATTTGTGCTTTAAAAATTTTATTAAATATGTTATTATGAGTGTAGAGGTAGTTTCAATGGAGACAAGAATTAAGAAATATAATGAGTCAAGTAGTATGTCAAGAGTTGCTAAAAATACTGATTTGTATAAACAAATAAATGATAGCGAACTTGATAATTTTAATGTGCATAGTAATGCAACAATAATTGGAAATCAAGATAGAGAAATAAATTTAGAGCAAATAAAAAAAATACTTGATAAAAGATATAATAATGCTCCGCAAAGAAAAAGTATTAGAATAGAGCCTCAAGAAGAAGTAACTAGATTAGATAATGAAGACACTAAAGAATATGATTTAACTAAAGTTTTAGAAAAAGCTAAAGACGAAAAAGTTGAAACTTACGAGGAAAATAGAGCTAAAAAATTAAGAAATACTCAATTTAACATATTAAATAATTTAAATATAGATGACGAAAAAAAAGAAGAAAATGAAGAAAAAAAATATAATCCTGAAGAAAATTTAATGAATTTAATTAATACAATAACAATTAATGAGTCTAAAAAAAGAGAAGAGAAAAAAGATGATGTTGATCCTTTAGATATCTTAACAGATTTAAAGGGAGACGATGATACTCAAGTTTATGAAAGTGTAAAAACTAGTGTAACTAGCATAACAGAAATAAAAGAAAAAGAAGATAACAACAATAAAGAAACTAAAAAAGAAGAATTAGATAATTCTTTTTATAGTACTGATATGTTTAAAAAGAAAGATTTTGAAGATGATGATAATGAAGACTTTTTAGATAATGACAAGGTAAGTATTGGAATAAAAATATTAATAGCATTAGTAATAATTGTGTTTTTAGTGGGATTATTTCTATTTTTGAAATCATTTCTTAAATTTTAAAACATAATATTTATTATGAAAAGATTTAAAATGCGAAAAAATTTAAAAATATCTAAAGTTATAATAATCGCGGTAACTTTAGTGTTTTTTTTTACATATATAATATTTAATAGCTATAGTAAAAGTGCAAGTAATAATTTAAAAAAAGCAGCATTTATCAAATTAAATGAATTTATGGATAGTTTTTTAAGTAATAATATTAATTTTGATTTATTAAAAGATGATGTAATGAAAGATATTATTGTAATTAACAAAAATAAAGAAGGGGAAATACTTTATGTTTCATACGATATGGACCAAGCATATTTTGCATTAGAAGTTGTAACTCAAGAACTTGAAACGTCGATTAGTGAGTTAGAAAATGGAACAAGCAACATAAATAGTAGAAATATTGTAAGTGGAAAAAAAGGAATAGCTTTAAAAATGCCATTATTTATAAATAGTAAAAGTATGTTTCTATCAAATTTAGGACCAAATATATATATACCAATAAATTTTGTAGGATCAGTTTTAACAAATATAAAAACTAAAATAACTGATTATGGAATTAATAATGCTTTAGTAGAAATATATGTTACTATCGTATTAGAAACAAATTTAATAAGTCCAGTCGTAGATGAAATGAGTAAAATAAACTATGATGTTTTAGTTGCATCAGCCGTAATTAATGGTAGAGTTCCGAGTGTATATGGTGGCTTAATTGAAAGTAAAAGTGGTAGTTTATCGGTACCTGCGACATAAAGATTATGTAAATTTTCTGTGAAAAGTTATAGTTTATATATTCACATGAAAAAATTTATATGATATAATTTTGTGTAGGGTGAAGAATAGTGGATAAGGTATTTATAAATAAAGCATTTACTAAAGCTATTGATGACTATGTGCACAGTTGTGAAAATCCACAAGGAGTTGTCTATAATTCCTTTTTAGTAGTGGTTATAAGAATGCTTGTATCCATATATAGTGAACTTGATATAATAAATCCAAAGCTTATTGATGATGCAGAATTATTAAAAGATAATTTAACCAAATTCGGATATAGTAAAACCAATGTTGAAATATTTTTATCAGATTTAGAATTATATAATGACTTTGAATGTGAAAATGAAAAAAAGAGCATCAAAGAAAAAAATCCATATTTTATAATAATACAAAAAGAACTAGTGGATATGTTAATTAAGAAAAAATTAAATTTTTATTTAGTAGAAAAAGAGGTTAAAGATTTTTACGATTTATTATATACACCATTTTCCATGAATCCTTTACGGGTATCATATAATTTTTTAATGGCAAATGATGTATTAGAAGTTGATAACTATTTTAAAAAAGAAATGAAAGACAATATAAAAGTAATTTTACCTAAAGAAAAGCATTTTTTAAATGCTAAAGCATATGAAATTTTAAATTACAGTTTTGATCAAGTAAAAGATTTAGATAGTGCAGATGTTGATAAAATTAATTCACAAGTATATGATTATTTTAAAATAAGAGAAAATGCTATCAATAAAGAGTATTTATTAGAAAAAGCACTTGAAACATTAGAAAGAGAAAATAATAAAGTAACTAGTGGAAATGGTTATGTTGATATATTGTTAATTATGAGTATAATTTGTACAGTACTTATGGTTGTAGGAATAGTGATATTTATCTTAATTTAGGAGGGTTTATGGAAGTAATAATTGATGATAAAAAATATGAAGTAGTAAGAAATGTTAAAGATGCTTTAAATGTAGAAGATTTAGAAGGAAAGATAACAGATTATTACAATAATTTTGATTTCATATTAGGGGATTATGCGTATGGTAAAGTAAGATTAAAAGGATTTAATAACAAAGAAAATAAAAATTTTAAAGATGTAAATGACATAGAAAAAGTTGATGAATATATTAACGAATATTGTGCATATGGCTGCAAATATTTCATTTTGAAAAAAATAAATTGAAAATTTAAAAAAAGTTTGATATAATTTAGAAAGAATACAAGAAGGGATTGATAATATGAAAAAAATAAAAATTAATTTAATGTCTGGATCAGCTTTAGAAAAACCAGTTGTTACAGCATTTAAAAGCAATGGTGGAGAATATGTTGTATTAGATAATGAAATGAATGGAACAATGGGACTTCCAATTATTTTAGTATCTAAACTCGTTAATAATACATTAACTTTAATACCTGATGCTGAATGGAATAGTGTTAAGGAACGATTAAGACTTATTATTTCTGGTAATCAAGTAGACTATATTAAAGTAGGAGAAATGCTTGGAGCAGAAGATATGTTCTTTAAACAATTAACATTACCTGTTGCATCATTTGAAGCTTTAAAAAATAATTATAGACCAGTAGATGCTACGACTGCTGCACCAGTACAACAAACAATTCAAAATACTCCATTAGATGCCCAAACTATTTCAAATATTAATCCATTAAATAATAGTATGAGTAATCAAAATGTAAATCCAGCAAATAATGTAAATAGTGATTTAAAAATGCCTGCAAGTAATTTAGAACAACCAATTATTACTCCAGTAATGCCAACTGCACCTGAAACTAATCAAGTTATATCTCCGGTTAGTCCTGTTGCTCCTATAGAACCAGTAGCTCCGGTAGCTAAACCAGTAACGCCAACACCAACTGTTGAACCAATAACTGAAACAGATAATACACCAGTTGATTTTACTGCTGACAAAGAAGCATTTTTAAAAGCTTGTGAAAACATGTTTGATGCACTAGTTGCTAAATTTAATAATAAATAAGTAAAAGCCATTTGATTAAGTCAAGTGGTTTTTTTCTTTGTATTATCAAATTTTAATTTGTCTTGGTGTATTGACTTAAGTCATCATATTTGATAAAATTTTTATGAAAATAGTGTAAGATAATACACAGAATAAGAGGTTAAATATGTCAAAGAAAAATAAATTATTATTAGGTAGTCTATCATGTTTAGGTTTATTTTTAGGAATAACTATTTGCATTTTATATAATAATAAAATTGTTAAAGCAGATGCTAAAGATGATATATTAAATGATAAAAGAATTAGTATCATGCTAGAAACTGGAGCTGACACTGGTTCATATAAACTTGCAAATACTAGTAAATGGCCTGGATCAGGATATGAGTTTAATTCAGAAATGTCTTATTGTGAAAAGGGCGGAACTTTAGCATGGAACGAGGATTTAAATACCATTTCTGTTAATATAAAAAATACTGATAAATGTTTTGTTTATTTTGATGTTTTACCTCCGGATGTGTCAATTGGTGTAAATAACATGCCAACTGCAATTGGTAAAGTAGGTAGCGTTAATTGTAGCAATGCAACATCAAATTATAATCAAAGATATAATAGAGTTGAAATTTCAGAAATAAATAATAAATATACAAGCTGTTCTTTAAATTATACAGATAATAGTTCTACTACAAATTTGGCAAGTCATGTTATCGGTCTTTCTGGAACAACGCAAGGAACAGGACAAGTTGTAAATGAAGTTGTTGGTGTAGGTAACTATACAAATGCAACAACAATAGCTCGGTCTGGATATAGTAATATTAAGACATATTCAAGCAAAAGTGAAACAAGTACAAGTGGAACTACAGTTTCAAATAAATTTACATTTGCAAATAATAAATGGACATCAGTAGCAAGTGGTCTTACTAGTGAGACTTTTTACCATTTTCAATTTACCCCAGCTGAACAAGGCTATTATCAACTTTGTTATGATATTGGCACAGGTCATTCTGGAAATAGATTATATACTTATGTAGCTTCCATTGGAATGCACTACCGTAGCGGAAAATATGTAAATGCAAATGTTAATAATACGAAGAGTGGATGTATAGAACTTAACTATTTAAGTACTAGTAGTACAGTTCGAGTAATACAAAGAGCATTTAATAATAGTGGTGCTAGTACAATTGCATCAATGTCATTCTATTTAAAAAAAGGATCTTATAATTCATATTCAGGTAATTACAGATATGAAGGAAAGAATCCAAATAATTATGTTTGGTTCAATAATGAACTTTGGAGAATCATCGGGGTATTTAACAATACTACGCATGGTCAAAGTGGAAAAAACTTGGCTAAAATTATTAGAACTACCTCTTTAGGTGGATATGCAAGAAATCAAGCGGGTGTAACAACATGGTCTTCATCTGGATTATACAAAATGTTAAATAATACCTATTACAATGCTGATAATGGTACAGGAAATGACTACTGTTATCTAACAACAGGAATAAAAGCAGATTGTGATTTTAGAACAAAGGGTATTCAACCAGGATATAGAAATATGATAGCAAGTGTTAATTGGTTTACAGATGGGCCCGATGAATCATATTATTCACCATATAAATTTTATAGTCTTGAGCGAAATGGAAGCAAAGTAAATGGTAAAATAGGACTAATGTATCCAAGCGATTATGGATATGGAGTTTTATCTAGTGTATGTTCCAGAATTAATACTTTCGAGGAGTATTTAGGGAGTGGTTGTGCTAGTCAAAACTGGTTATATCAATATAGTTTTTCATGGCTTAATACACAAACTACAGCAAAAAACCCATATTATCTTCATGATTATGGTAACATTTATCCAGTACAAACGACTTATGCATACAGTGTTTATCCGACTGTATACTTGGACTCATCTGTATATTTTACAAATGGTAATGGAAGTATTAGTTCGCCATATATATTAGGGATGTGATAATAAATGAAGAAAAAAAGAATAATATATTTAAGTTTAACAATAGTAACATTGTTTGCCTTTATAATCTTTTTTAGTAAAAAGAATTTTAACAAAGAAGAAATTACTTTTGAAGAAAGTGGAATAAAATATGCTTTGACTATTGATGGCAAAAAAGCATATAAATTTCCAGATAAAGGTTACTATAATGTGAAAGTAAAATGTGATAATGCTAGAGGTAAATGGCTATATGATGATTGGAAATTATCCATAGATAACATAGTTGGTAATGTAACTTGCAATATTAAATTTACATCATCCACCAAAACTAATTTAAATGATTATTTAAATAGTTTAAAAAGTACAAAACAAGGCGACGGAAAATTTGCTGCTTATACTTATAGGAATCCTGCAAGATTCTATACTGCAATAGCCAAAACCTTATACACTAGTACAAGTACATCATCATTTTCATGGGATACGACGAGTCTCTCTTGGAAAAGTACGAACCATACCGATAGTTCACAAGCTACAATATCTTTTAAAATTTCAACCGCTGGTAATTATAGTTTTTGCTATACACAAATAAGTGAAATTTGGTCTGATTATGCAACTTTATATAAAAATAATGTTGAATATATTTCGTTAGAGAATAAGGCCGCATCAACAAAAGTTTGTACAAGTGAATTTAGCGTAAGCACAAGTGATGTATTTAAAGTCGTATACGCAAAGGATAGTGCATACTCATATGGCGATGATCAAGTGACTTTTTCATTTAGTAAAAAAGGTGCTGCTGCTGGAAGTTATGTATCCATGACTCATGCCAATTATGAAGGAGCAAATCCAAATAATTATATATACTTTAATGATGAACTATGGAGAATAGTTGGACTTTTTGACTCATATTCCCATGGACAAAGTGGAAAAAATTTAGTTAAGATAGTTAGAGCAGAACCTATCGGTATGTATGGTTACAATAGTGCTGATGAAAATGATTGGCCAAATGCAACCTTGAATAAAATATTAAATGGAGCATATTACAATGCTCAAAATGGAACGAGCAACTCATATTGTACTGCCTACATGAATTTAAGTGCTGACTGTGATTTCACTATAAAAGGGATTAAAGATACTTATAGAAATATGATTGTAAATGCCACATGGTATCTTGGAGAATTTGTTTCTGAGGATGCTAATAAAGAAGAATTTTTCAAATGTGAAAGAGAAACACCTCCATCTAGTGATACATCAGGATCTGCTTCGACGACTGCCTATATAGGTTTGTTATATCCAAGCGATTATGGCTATAGTGTAGATAACAATTTATGCAGTACCGCTGGATTAAGAAGTTACAAAACATCAAACTGTGCTGGAACAAGTTGGCTTAGAGGTGGTGGAGCAGAATGGTTTATTACTCCAAGCTCTAGCGGTAGCAATCAAGCATATTCTTTAGAAGCGGAAGGCTATATAGATAATAGTCAATCAATTAGAGCAAGATATGTAAGGCCTACATTATATCTAAATGAATCAGTTTATGTTTATGCCGGCGATGGTAGCATAGAAAATCCATATATAATTGGAATGTAAAAATAGGGAATAAAAAACCTATTTTTTTATATAATTTAATATGAAAGAAACATTAGAATATTATTATGGACTAGATATAGATTTTTTAGAAGAACTTGATGGAAAATATCATTTTAAATTAGACAATCAAGATTATTTTTTTGTTTTTTATAATCGTAGTATTGATGAGCTTAAGGACATAGTAAATGTATGTAATGAAATGGTTTTAAAAGGAATAAATGTAAATAAAATTCTAATTAATAGAAATAATAGTTATTTTACAAAAATAAATGAATATGACTACATATTATTTGCAGTAAGTAATATAAATGAAGAATATGATATATTTGATATGATTAAAATAAGTGATAAATTAGTCCTTAATAATAGTAAATCAAGTCTTTATAGAAATAATTGGGGAACTTTATGGAGTGAAAAAGTAGATTATTTTGAATATCAAGTAAGAGAACTTGCAATTAATAAAGATGTTGTTAAAAATTCATTTAGTTATTACATAGGTTTAGCTGAAAATGCAATAAGTTATGTAAATAATACTAATTTTAAATATAAAAATGTATTAGATTATAGAATCGTTTTATCACATCGAAGAGTTTATTTTCCAAATTATAAATTAAACTATTTAAATCCATTATCTTTTATTTTTGACCTAGAAGTAAGGGATATAGCTGAATATTTAAAATCAATGTTTTTTAATAAAAATGAAGAATATGTTTTAGAAGAGTTATCAAGCTATTTAAAAGTACGTAGGTTAAGTATTTATGAATATCAAATGTTATTTGCAAGGCTTTTATATCCAACATATTATTTTGATAATTATGAATCTGTTATGAATAAGAATGTTGATGAAGAAGTATTAGTTAAAATTATTAAAAGATGTAACGATTATGAAATATTTTTAAAAAAAGCATATCTAGAAATATCTAGATATGCTAAAATTGATAAAATAGATTGGATTATAGATTTACATTAATAACTCCTTCTAACTCGGGAATTTGTGCTTGAAAAAAACTTAAAACCCCTTCATTTAAAGTATTATCTTGAAACATACAACTTTGACATGCTCCGCTAAGGCGTACATATATATAATGATCTTCATATTTAATAAATTCAATATCCCCGCCATCCATATTTAAATAAGGTCGTAATTCTTCGACCATTTTTTTAATTTTATCTGTTAAATCTTCATTGTTCATTCCCATCACCCAGTAATATTATAATGTTTTATGATTGTTAAGTCTAGTATTTTTTGTTATACTTTATATAAAGAAGGTGAAGTATGTTAAAACCAAAAGATATAGTGCTAGCTAAAGTTACAGGTTTATTTAAATATGGATTTTTTATTAAAGTTGGAAATTATAAAGGTTTATGTCATATATCTGAAATATCAAATGGTTATGTAGATGATATAGAAAAATTTGTTAAAGTAAACGATGAGATATATGTTTTAATACTTGATGTTGATTATGAAACTAATAGAGTAAAAGCTTCGATTAAAGATATAAATTATTTGAAAAATTGTGAAAATGAAAAACTAATTGAAACCAGAAAAGGTTTTTTACCTTTAAAAGAAATGTTGCCAGAGTGGGTTAATAAAAAAATGGATGATTACAAAAATGAAGAAAAGAATAGAAATTAATCACTATTCTTTATTTTTTTTAATAATTCACAAATGTCAATTTCAAGAAAAACAGATAATATAAAATCTGAAAAAGATAATATTAATTTATATAGTTTAAATGTTTTTTATAATTAGTATTGTAGCTTTTTTTGTTGATTTTTTTGGATTAGTATCAGCATTAGGGTTAATATTATCTATAATAGGTCTTACTAGTGCCATAAATCAAAAAAGTAAAATATTTGCAATAATTGGAATTATACTTTCTATAATAGAACTAAGTTATAAACTATTTTTATTAATAGGTCAGGTTTTAAGTATTTAAAAAACAATAAAAAATACTTGATAATTATCAAGTATTTTTAAATTCTCAATGGCGCCCGATACAGGACTCGGACCTGTGACCTAACGGTTAACAGCCGTGCGCTCTACCAACTGAGCTAATCGGGCGTAAAAGCCAAAAGGCTTGTTTTTGTTTTCATGGTGGCTCCAGCGGGAATTGAACCAGCGACACAAGGATTTTCAGTCCTCTGCTCTACCGACTGAGCTATGGAGCCATAATGGCGGTTCGTACGGGATTTGAACCCGTGATCTCTTGCGTGACAGGCAAGCGTGATAGGCCTCTACACTAACGAACCATGGTTGCGGGAGAAGGATTTGAACCTACGACCTTCGGGTTATGAGCCCGACGAGCTACCAGACTGCTACCATCCCGCGATAACTAATTTAATTTGGCGGAGGAAAAGGGATTCGAACCCCTGCGCCGCTTTCACGACCTGTCGGTTTTCAAGACCGATCCCTTCAACCGGACTTGGGTATTCCTCCATGCACTCTTTTTCGAATGCACTATGATTATAACAAATTAAATCTATTGTTGTCAACTATATTTTATGAAAAAAATAAAGAAATTTTACAAAAAGACTTGAAATTGATAAAATTTTATATTATACTTAAGAAGTCTTATTCATTAAGACAGTGCCTTGCCCAAGTGGCGGAATAGGTAGACGCACAGGACTTAAAATCCTGCGGGTGTTAAAACCCGTGCCGGTTCAAGTCCGGCCTTGGGCACCAATTTGATAATTACTCGAACTAATTTATAGTTCGAGTTTTTATATTTTTATGTTTTTCTTAAAAAAATATGTTAATATTAATACAGGGTGACAAGAATGTATTTAGAAAAACTAAAAGAATATCAAAAAGAAATATTTGATTTACAACATATTATTAATATTATTGAATGGGATTTAAAAATATCAACCCCAGAAGATGAAAAAGATGAAGTTATAAAACTAATTGGTACATTAGAAGATAAACTATTTAAGTTAGAAAATAGTAAAGACCATGAAAAAGTTTTAAAAGATGCTATTAATAGTGATGAATTTAAAAAATTAGAAGATAATGAACAAAGATATATAAAAGCTTTATTAAAAAAATATCAAAAAATAGCAAATGTTCCAAATGAGTTTTATGTAAAATATACAGAGTTTGTTCATAAAAGTACAATGATCTGGGAAAAAGCAAAGGCTAATAATAATTATGAGGAATTTAAACCAATTTTAGCAAAAATAATAGAATTAACAAAAGAATATTATAGTTATATAAATAGTGGAAAAAATTTATATGATGCTATGTTAGAAGATTATGAACCCAATTTAACAAGTGAAGTAATAGATGATCTTTTTGGAAAACTAAAAGAAAAGATATTACCATTAATTCCTCATGAAATAAAAGAAGTACCATTTGTTAAAATAAATAGTAGTGAAAGTGATATATTAAAATGTGCAGAGTTTTTATTAGATTATATAGGCTTTGATATGAACAAAGGAGCTCTTGGAATTTATCCACATGGATATACTGAAAAAATTGGCAACAATGATATTAGAATTGCTTTTAAAAAGACGGATAATGCTCTAGATTTTGTGAGCACAATTATTCATGAAGGTGGTCATGGCATTTTAGAACAAAATGTATCAAGAAAACTTACTCAATATGAATGTATTACATGTGATAATATAAATGCTCTTCATGAAAGTCAATCAAGATTTTTCGAAAATATTTTAGGTCGTAACATAAATTTTTGGATACCGATTTATGATAAAGTAAAAGATTTTTTAAAATTAGATGTAGAACTAGAAGAATTTGTTAAATATTTAAATACAGCAACTCCTAGTTTAGTTAGAACTGAAGCTGATGAGCTTACATATTGTATGCACATAATTTTAAGATATGAAATTGAACGTGATTTATTTAGTGGAAAATTATGTGTTGATGATCTACCTAAAGTATGGAATCAAAAAATGCAAGAATATTTGCATGTTGAAGTTACTAGCGATAAAGATGGAGTTCTTCAAGACCTTCATTGGGCTGATGGAGATTTTGGCTATTTTCCTTCATATTTAATTGGATCTATATATGATGGAATGTTTTTAGAAATCATTGAAAAAGATTTAGGAAATATAGATGAGTTATTAAAAGATGGCAAAATAAAACAAATAACAAAATATTTAATTGACAATATTTATGTTAATGGAGGTGCTTATACAGGAAAAGAAGTTTTAAATAGACTTGGTGTAAAAAATTTAAGTGTCGAACCATTAATTAATTACTTTAATAAAAAATATGGACAAACCAAATGCTAATAAGAGATTGTTAGCATTTATTTTATATGCTATAATTTATAATGTGAGAAGTATGGAAAAAGAGAAGAACGTGTATTATTTATTTTGGATATTTATTATAGGGTGTATAGTTGGTTATGTAGTTGAAGGTATATTTTCACTAATAAAATGGAAAGAATTTATAAATCATTCTGCTGTAGTTATTGGGCCATTTAATGCTGCATATGGACTCGGAGCTTTGCTTTTAAGTGCTATTTTATATAAATTTAAAGATGACAAAATTTGGAAAATTTTTATAATAGGTTTTGTTGGGGGATCCATTTTAGAATACATAATGAGTTTAGGCATGGAATTAGTTTTGGGTTTTACAGCCTGGGATTATTCAAGAAAGCCATTAAATATAAATGGAAGAATTTGTGCTAGATATTCTCTTTTTTGGGGAGCTTTAGGAGTAATTTGGATAAAATACATTTATCCTTGGTTAATAAAATTTATTGATAAAATGGATTATAAAGTTGGCAAAAAAATTGCTATTTGGTTAAGTATATTTTTATTTTTCGATGTCATTTTAACCGGAGTTGCAATAAAACGAGCAAAACAAAAAGAAAAAGGAATTGAAACCAAATATAAATATGAAGAAATCTTGGATAAAACATTCAATAAAGAATATTTAAAAAATATGTATAATGATAGTTGGAGTGATTAGATGAAAATAGTAGTATTTACGTGTAGCACTGGGGGAGGACATAATAGTTGTGCTAAATATATAGCTAGTGAATTTAATAAAAGAAATATTATTTGTGATTTAAAAGATTATATGGAACTAGCAGGAAAAAATGCAAGTAAAAAAGCTGAAAAAATGTATTTAGATTCAACAAAAGGAAAAGGTAATATTTTTAAAACTGTTTATAAACTTGGTGAACTTTACAATAAAACAGGTATTAAAAGTCCAGTTTACGCTTTTAATAAATTAGTGGTAAATAGACTTGACGATTACTTAACAAGTAATAATTATGATTTAGCAATTGGCACCCATGTTTTTCCTTGTCTTGCCCTAACAGCATTAAAGAAAAAGAAAAATATAAAATTTATCAATGTTGCAACGGATTACGAATGTATACCATTTTGGAATGAAACGAATCCTGATTTATTTGTTATACCTAGTAAACTTCTTATCCCAAAATTTGTTGAAAAGAAAATAAATGAAGAAATTCTTTTACCAATAGGAATACCTGTTGCATCAAGTTTTTTTGAAAACTATGAAAAAATAAATGTCCCAGATGATAAAAAGAAAGTTTTATTAACATCCGGAAGTATGGGTTTTGGAGAAGTAAAGGAATGTGTAAATAAAATTCTTGAAGAAATAGATTGTTATTTAATCGTAGTATGTGGTACAAATAAGGAATTAAAAGAAGATCTTGATAAAATAAATAATAGTAATTTGTATGTATTAGGTTTTATTAATAACATGAATTCTTATATGAAAAATAGTGATATTATTATAGCTAAACCCGGGGGTCTTACCTCAACTGAAATAACTATGATGAGAAAACCTTTTATATTAATGATGCCAATACCTGGAGTAGAAAATTATAATGCTAGTTTTTTTGAAAGTAATAACATGGCATTACGAGCTAATAATGTAAATGAAGTTGTATCATGTACAAAAAATTTACTTTTAGATAGTAAATTGTGTCAAGTCTTAATTGACAATCAAAAAAAATATATAAATAAAGATAGTGCTAAAGATTTAGTGGATTATGTTATAAAAAAATGGAGTTAAAGTATCAAATTCATACTTTACAATATTTAAATTATTTGCTATAATTTATTCATAATAAAGGGCGTGATTAAATGAAAGTGTTATCAAACGAAGTTAAATCATTATTAGATAAGCTATATAACTTACGCGGTGAAGATAGCATTATACTAGCAAAAATGAATAAAGAAAGAGAAGAAGCAGTAGAAACTGGAGAAAGAACCAAGAATGAAAAAACAATATTGCTTGAAAAAATAGAAAAATTAACAAAAGAAGAAGAAACATTACAAGAAGAAGGAAAAAAACTTACTTCTATTTTAAGTAACATTAATAGAGATGATTTTGCTAATATTTTAGATCGTCTTCAAATAGATTTTGATCCAGCATCAATTAATGAAAAAGTAAATAGTATGCTGCCTGAAACTATTGAAAAGGTTGTAACAGAAAATAAAAAAGCTAGTGAAGAACTAGAAAGTGTTGAAGCAGAAATGAATAATGCAATAACTAAAGTTGAAGAATTAGGCATTAGAAAAGATGAAGCTTTAAGTAATCAAGCAAAGTTAAATGAATATTTTGATTTAGCACTTGAAGGAAATATCAATATAACAAGGGACGCAATAACAAGTCTACTTGAAAAGTTTGATTTTAATGAAGATGAACAAAGAGAAGCTGCTAAAATATTAATGTTCCCAGAAGATGCTTTATATGAATATGATGCAACATATAAAAGTGGTGGAGCAGTAAATGGAAAAACAATAACTGAAGTTTTAATGGAAGCTAAAAAAGAATCAACATCTAATAAAGAAAAATCGGATACTAAAGAATTGGATACAAGTTTAGAATCATCATCACTTGAAGATATATTTGATAAAGTAATAGATGAAAATAAGATAGAAGAAATTGAAAGTCCAGTAGAAAATGAAAATATTGAAGTAAAAGAAGAGATTCAAGAAGAAGTAAAACCTTTATTTAGTAGTGATGAATCATTAACTAATTTAAGTAATGAAAATGAAGAAAAAAAGATTGAAAAAGAAGATGTAATAAAATTACTAGAAAGTATTAATGTAAATACTGCTAAATTAGTAGCAGAAGAAATAAACAAATTATTAGAAAATTATGATGAAGAATTAATAAAGAAAAATGTAAATTCTTTAAAAGAAAGTAATATAGACTTAAATGTAATAAATAGTAATATAGAAATTTTATTAGATAAAGAATTAAAAGCAAAAGTTGATAAATTATTATCAATTGGTAAAGAAGCAAGAGATATAAGTCTTACGCCAAGTGTATTAAAAAAATATGATTTACAAGGATTAAATAATACAATAAGCGTATTAGAATTAAGTGGACTCGATCCAAAGAAGGTTCCATTAATGGCTTATTAGAAAGGAGCAAAAAATGAAGTCTTTTGAAGAAATAAAAAATATTTATGAAGAAGCAAAATCTGAAATTGATCAAACAAAAGAACATCCAGAAAAATTTATAGTTTCATTAGGATTAGCATATCCTGAAAATATAGAATTTTTAAAAAATCCTGAATATGCAATAAAATTAAGTGCTAGTGATTGGATAGTATTAGCAATAGAACCAGAAATACTAAAGAAAACAGTTTTAAGAGCAAAGGATTTAGGATTTCTTGAAGCATATCAACAAAATCCATCATTTTTAAAACAAGATGTAGATAAAGTAATAAAAAGAATGGGAGAACTTGAACATTTAGGAATTCCTTATAAAAGCGAAAAAGGAAAGTATCAATCATTTTTATTTAGTGAAAGAGGATTTACTTATGTTATAAATGAAGTAGAAAAAAAAAGTAATGATTTAACTCCCAGGATTAATGATCATGAATTAAAAGAATTAGCAGATAGAGTTATAGAAACTTTTGCTATGGAAAATAAAAAGCAAGAAATTTATAAGAGTTTAGAAATAGCAGAAAAAGAAGGATTGGGACTTAAAGAAACTTTAATGAAGGTTTTTGGGACATATAGTGATAATCTTGATTATTTAAGTTCTAATATTGATGAAATAATTGCTAATAATAATGAATTAGCGAAAGGAAGAGTAGCATGAAGTTTTTAGAAGAATGTGGATTTTTAGAAGAAGATATTAAAGAATATGAAGGAAATACTCCCGAATTAGTAAGAAAAACAATAAATGAACATGAAGCATTAGTTAAAACTAATATAGACTTCTTAAAAAATTTAGGAATTAAAACTTATAAAGAAATATTTATTAATTATCCGGATATGTTTTTAATGGATGCTAGTAATTTTGAAAAATCATTTACACAATATAACCAAGAAGAAATGATTGAAAAACTTAATGCTAATTTCAAAATGGTAAAATGGCTATAAAAAAATAACTTTCAAAAAGTTATTTTTTTTGCAATGTATAAACATTTATTTCAGGTTTATTAAATAATCTAAAGTTTATATTTTCAGTTCCAATACCACCAGAAATAAATAGTTTTTTACCATTTACTTCATAATAATTATTTATATAAGATCTAGCACCATCTTTTTTTATTAATCCACCATAAAACGGAATAACAATTTGTCCTTTTAATGAATGTCCAGCTAAAACTGCTTGAACATTTTTATCGTTTATAGCTAATATATTATCTGGATAATGAGTTAAAACTAAATTAAAGAAAGTTTCTTTATCATCAATTTCAAATGTTTTATCAATATCATTAGTATTTGTTATACCAGTTATTTTTAAAGGGGTTATATCTTTATAAAATAAGTAAGTAGATTGATTATCTAAAATTTGAAAAGAAGTATTATTCATTATATTTATAAAATCTTCTTTTAATGATATATCATTATCACCGAACACAGCATATTTATATAAATTACATTCAAGTTTATTTAAAATATCTATTAAATTATTTTTATCATCATTAGTTAAATTATTTTTTTTGTTTAATAAATCTCCGGTAAAAACAATAATATCGGGATTTCTATCATTTATAGAATTAACAATTTTTTTAATTCTATCTAAATCTTTTTTATCTTTTATTAATAAATCACTTATTTGAGCAATTTTAAAATCACTAAAAGAATCGGGTAAATTGGTAATATTTATATTTTGATCAACAATTTTAAAACCACTTGTATTTATTAAAAATCCATAGCCAGTAATAATAACAATTATAAATAAAATAATAAAAATAATTTTCTTCATAAATCCTTATCCTTAATATAAATAATAATATCATAGATAATTAAAATTTACAATTGAAAATTTTTAAGTTATATGTTAAACTAGTCATAGGTAGGTGACGAAATGGGCAAATTTAGAAAATTAATTTTATCTATACTGACTTTTGTGTTAATAATTGGAAATGCAAAAGCAGCTGCATGCGACTATGAAGAAAAAGCACAATTAAATAAAGAAGCTGCCAACGTAAAAGCTAATTATGAAATAAAAGAAAGAATTTTAGATCCGAGTGAATACACAATCCCAGATGCGATACTAGGAACTGAAGCAGAATCTACATATGTAGCTAAAACAGATTACATACAAGTTAATATTCTTAATATTACAAAGAATATGTATGTAGAGGTTACAAATGATAAAAATTCAGAATCAAAGACATACACATATGCAGATGTTAAAGATGGAAATATTTCATTTGATTGGTATAATATAGGTGAGTTAGTTAAGTATACGATTAAGGTTTATGCATCAAGTGAAACAGGATGTAATGGAAATACATTAAAAACTTTGTATGTATCACTTCCTAGATATAATGACTATTCAACTTACAATATATGTTCAAAAGTGCCAGAATATTATATGTGTCAAGAATATGTTACATATGAAGATACTGGGTATAGTACATTTGTAAAAAGAGTAAAAGAAGAAGTAACTAAAAAAGAAGAAAAAGAAAGAGAAGAAAAAGAAAGAAAAAGCAAATGGTACAATAAAATGTTTGATTTTATAAAAGATCATAAAACAGCATTTATTGTCGGGGGAATCACATTGGTTGTAGTTGCCGGAGGAGCAACATATATAATAATTAAAAAACGTAGGAGAAGTATAATATGAAAAAGAATATAAAGAATTTATTAATTTTATTTATAATGACTTTCTGTGCATTTAATATAAATGTAAGTGCTAAAGCTATTACTGAAAATAGTACATTTAATAAAAAAAGTACAAAAACTTTAGAGCCAGAAAGTATAATAATTGAAAACTATGAAGGAAAGTATAAAACTTGGAAGTATGTATTTAACGGTGAAGGAGAAGACTTTACAGCGTATTGCCAAGACCCACAAAGATACGCATCAGATGGATATTCTGTTGATCATTTTTTAGGAACAACATCAGATAAAACAGAAAATGCTATGGAGCTTGGTATTCTTGAAATAATCAAAAACGGATTAAATCAATATTCCGAAAATGATGATGAAGATCTATATTTATCAACTGCCATTGCTATTAGAGCTTTAGCTTTAGGTGTAATGGGACGTGGAGACGGTGGAATAGCTGGAAATAAAGAATTTATAATTTCCGCATCAGCTAACGTTTCTTTAGGTAAAGAATGGATTAAAAATTATGAAAATGATTTAACTTTACCTTCATTTAGTGATTATGGATGGTATGATCCTCAATATAAATTAGCAACTAAAGAAGGTGCATCTGACTCTATTTTATCAAAAGCAAAGGAACTTTTTGGTATTGGGATAACTGCCGCTGAAAAAGCTATGAATGGTGAAACCACAACGGCATCAGTTGAATCAAGTACATCAAGTGATGAATCATATCAATATCAAACAATAGAATATAAAAACTTTACACCTGATGGCAAAGCAGAAATGAAAAATTTTCAATTATCTTGTCCAGACTGTGCTAGTAGCGGTATTAAAATAGGAAACTTGGAATACAGAGCTTCTGGTGGATGGCAAAGTTTGAGTTCCAGTACCAATGTATTAGAAAATATTAGTAGTGGAGATGGAACTATTGAGTTAAGATTCTCATATTCTAAACCAACTAATGAAGAAGACTGCAATAGTGCTAATTACAAAATTACATATGAATATAATGATACAAATTTAGATTATATCGGAGCATTATTAGTAGTTAAAACTGAAAAAAATGCTCAAAGATTTTACGTTATTCAAAAAAATGAAAATGGCTTAACTGCTGAAATTGAAGGAACAATTACATGTGGTGAAGCATGTCAAACTGAAATTATAGAACCATCTTGTGAAGGCTCTGGTGAAGGTAGCATAAAGGCTCCAGAAGAAATTAAAAAGTGTATTATTCAAAAAAATGATGATGCAGGAAATACTTATAAATATACTGCAGCAGTAGATTCAAACAATAAATATTGTCAAGTTTATTGTAAGGAAGACTACGCAAAGATCAAATTAGACCCAGTAATTAAAGATGTTAAGTGTGGTGGATACTTTAAATTAACTGGTCATCTTGAAGGTAAGAAAGTATGTTATACTGGTGGAAAAACTAAAGATGGTGCCACAAATGGAGCAAAAAGTATAGACAAAGATCAATATATAAAAGATATAATAGCAGCACAAGAAAAAATGATTAAAGGAAGACATTTAGTAAAAATGGCAGAAGTTGCAGCATCAGTTGATCCAGAATTGAAAACATGTAGTAGTTGTATTGGATGTTCTGAAGAAGGCTATGTTAGAAATGGAACATTTACCGGATTTGGAAGTGTAATTGAAAATAAAGAAGAAGGTATTGTTAAGGCAGTTGATAAATTTGATTCTTTTGATTATGGAAGTGAGCCAACTTGTGGAAATGCAACAAAACAAGAATGTGATCCATCAGATCCTACAAATTGTACTTCAGTGTGTGACCCTTCCAATAAATGTAAACGAGGTGCAACAGTAGGAGAAGTTAAAGCAGCTATCGAAGCTACAAGACAAGAAGGATTAGGCCTTATAGAAGAAGGAATGGAAGAATATAAAGATGCAATTAAAACTTATAATGCTTGTACTACAGCTTGGGCTAATACTTTCTTATTCCAACAAAAATTAGAATATTACTATGATGAAAGTCATGGTGAAGATTATGATAACAAGGACTATCATCCATATTATGATTTACTTATAAAAGAAGCTGATGAAGAACTAAGATATCTTGAAAAAGATGGTGCTGAATCAGAAACTAAAAAAATAACCGTGTGTACAAAAAAAGCTAATGAAAAATATGAATGTGAAGGAAATGAAATTCCAGTAAGTGGAAATGCAGATGAATCTCTTCCATCATCAGAAAACTTCTATTATAACTCATCATATGGTAGTGTATTTGAAGATAGAACATACACAATTTGTACAGAGTCTGAATGTAAAAAAGATACAAAGAAGATTTCTCAAGCATCATTTGTTAAGAAGGAAGTTGAAAAGAAACAAGATTATATTACACCAACAGCATTCTATCAAATCGCAGCAAATGGAAAAATAACTGTTAATGGTTCTTATGCCGGTAAAGAAGTACAAATTGAAGCATTAGAAAACGTACTACCAATATCAACAAGCACTGTTGGTGGTGGAGTATTTAAAATAAAAATAAGTGGTCTTGGAGAATTCTATGATGCAGATAATAAAGTTGGACGACTAATGGATGTTGATGGTCCAAATTATGATCGCAGTGTAGGAAAAGTCGTAAAAAGTCAAGGTGGATTTGATGGAGAATATGTATGTTATTATGAATCTCCATGTAAACCAGACAATTGTCCAGACTGTGAAATTGATTGTGTAGGTGATGGATGTACATGGCCAGAACCAACTTGTCCAGACTGTGAAACAGATTGTGTAGATTGTATTATGGATGGTGGCAAAATTAATGCAACAGTAAAAACTATATCTCCATCTAACTTCAATTCTGCTGAAAGAGAATATGGTTATAATTGGGTAGTAACTACAACTAGTGCTGATTTAGAATTAATACGTCAAAAAGCAGTTAAAACTATTACAGAAATAGAAGAAGTAAACGAAATGGTTTATGATAAAACAGACAATGATGATTCACAATTAGCATTTAGTATTACATTAACACCTGAAATGATTAGAGATATTAAAAAATATAATGAACAACAACAAAGTAATGGTGGATACATGAATGATTCATTAACATGTAAAGATGTTGGTAATTATAAAAATCTAAATTGTTATAGTGATTTTATTGATGAATTATCAGATAAATATAGTGACAAAATTGTAGCGCCAAAAAGAGGTACTGATGAATATTGGACTTTATGGGATGGATTCATTTATAATGAAAATGTAATCGGTGGACCATCTTGGAAGTAGGGGTGACTAAATGAAGAATGCGTTTTGGGCATATTGGCTAATACTATTAGGTATTGTAATCGTGGTAATAATGATGTTAGTACAAAATGATACCACTTCTAGTACACAAGATTACTACCTAATTAAAGAAATAACTGAAGCATCAATGATTGATGCTGTAGATTATTCATATTATAGAAAATATGGAGAATTAAAAATAAACAAAGAAAAATTTTATGAAAGCTTTTTCCGCAGATTTGCAGAAACAGCTTCACTAAACACTACATATACGGTGAGCTTCTATGGAGTATATGAAGCTCCACCTAAAGCTAGTGTAGAAATCAAGAGTAAAACAAATACGTTTACTGTAGTAGGTGACTCAACTTCATTTGATATGGTAGAAAGAATAGATACAATTCTTGAAGGAAAACCTGCTGGTTCTACTAATAAAGACAATAACAATAGTAATAATGATAATACTAATGATACAAATACCGAAAAAGAAACTGAAAAGTCAAATGAAGAAACAAAGTTTGAAGTTACTGAAATATCTCTAAGAGATTGGATAATTAAAAATAGATGTAATAAAGGACTATATGACTGCACTAGTAAAGTTAATGATGAAATAACTGTAAAAGCTAGCCTAACAACTTTGGGATGTATGTATTTTAGTCAAAATACAAAAACAGATATAGAAGAGTGTAAAAAGATAATTGGTACTGTTTATGATTCATTACCAAAAACAATTAAACACAATAGTTAATAAAAGGAGGAATAAAAATGGGTGGAAGAAAGAGTTTATTTGCCAAAGCTTTTACCAATAAAATGACAGTTACTGTATTTGGGATATTGTTAGGGTTAGGAGTTTTAGTAGGATTTTATATTTACCGAGTTGAACATCAAGTAAATCCCACCCGTGTACCAGTTGCCAAAAGAGCCATTAGTGCAACAGAAGAAATTACTAAAGATGACATAGAATATGTTAAAGTTAGTAAAAAATTCTTAAGTAAAGCCGATGTTTACAAGACAACAACAGGTTTAATTGGTAAATATGTGGCAACTGGAACATCTATTCCTAAAGGTGGAATGTTTTATACAACTCAAGTTGTAGAAAAAAAAGAATTGCCAAATGCAATTTTTGATGAAATTCCTGAAGGATATACAATTTACCAATTAGCAGTAGATGAAAATACTACATATGCTAATTCAATATATCCTGGAGATAAAATAGATTTATGGTTAAAAACAACTGAAAATGGGTTACTTGTTTATGGAGAATTTATATCAAATATTGAAGTTTTAGCTGTAAGAGATAAATCAGGACAAAATGTTTTTGATGTAACAAGTGGTAGAAAACCAGCTTGGTTACTATTTGCAGTAAAAACAGATATGTACCGTTACTTAAAACTTGCTGAAAATATTTCCGGAATGGTTATAAGACCTGTTCCAAAAAATAATTTAGTAAATCCAGATGTTGGATCTACACAATACTCTAGTCAAGAGTTAATTGATTTAATAGATAGTCAAGTTCAAAGGATGGGAGCATAAATATGAATATAGTAACAAAAATTAGAAATGTACTTTTAAATCGTAACACTGTTACGATTTTAGGTGTTCTTGCTGGAGTTATTGCTTTGTGGTTTGTTTATACAGTAACATTAGATAAAGCAGTAAAACCTCAAAAAGTACCAGTTGCATCTAGAAACTTAACTGCAGGAACCATAATTACAAATGATGATATAGAATATGTAGAAGTAAATAGTGATATTTTAAAAAAAGCAGGTATTATAACTAGTTCTACACAATTAATAAATTATTATGTAACAAATAATACATCAATTACAGCAGGTGCTATGTTTTATAAAGCACAAGTGGTAAAAAAAGATGAATTAATAAAAAGAGACTTGGAAACAATTCCTGAAAATTATAAAATGTATTGGATGAGTGTTGATAATGCAACAACATATGCTAATTCAATATATCCTGGAGATAAAATAGATTTATGGCTTCAAACAAAAGAAGAAGGAAAATACATTTATGAACAATTTATATCAAATATTGAAGTATTAAGTGTTAAAGATTCAAAAGGACAAAATGTATTTGATGTTGCATCAGGTAGAACACCAACAGTTATAGCATTTGCAGTTCCTAATGAGGTATATATCTATCTAAGTAAGGTAGGTTTCTTATCAGGAATGAAGCTTTATCCAGTACCAATAAATAAAAAGAATGCTGATAAAGATGCAGCAATGGAAATAACTAATGATGAATTAAAAACATTGATTGATAGTAAATCAGTAATAACAGAAACAGGTTATGTTGAAGATCCAACAAATAATAACGATAATAATAACGAATAAAAAGAAGGTGAATAATTGTGAATGATGCTATATTTTCACAAATAGATTTTGGGCCTTTAAAAGAGTTTTTAGAAGAAGATAATATCACCGACGTTTCATACTCAAATGGTGGTCAAGTTTGGCTAAAAACTCTTGATAAAGGTGTATATAGAGTTGAAAGACCAGAAATAAATAATGCTTTAATGGAGAAGTTAGCATTTCAATGTTCAAATGTAATGGGAAAAACTTTTAACATGGCTCATCCATTCTTGGATGCTGAGTCTGCAGAACTTCGTCTTAACTTTGTTCATGAATCAATTGCAACAAATGGAATTTGTTGTGTTATAAGAAAGACGCCAGCCAAAATCCGTCTTAATAAAGAAAAATTAATTAGTGAACAATATGTAACAGAAAATTTACACGACTTTTTAATGACATGTGTTGAAGGACACTGCAATATCATGGTAAGTGGTGAAACTGGTTCAGGTAAAACAGAACTTGTTAAATATTTAGCTTCTCACACAAAAGAAAATGAAAAAATAATAACTATTGAAGATACACTAGAACTTCACTTGGATAAAATATTTCCTCATCGAGATATAGTAGCTATGAAAACAAATAATATTGCCTCATATTCTGATGTTTTGGTAACATGTATGAGACAAAATCCAAGATGGATTTTACTATCCGAAGTACGTAGTGCAGAAGCCGTTACAGCAGTTCGTAACTCAATATCATCTGGGCATAATATCATATCAACAATTCACTCCGATAGAGCATTAAATATCCCAATGCGTTTATATAGTTTGCTAGAAAACAGCCAAGATATTGATCAATTTTTAAAATCAATTCATAGATATGTTCAAATTGGTGTTCACGTAAAAGGTTACATGAGTAAAGAACTTGGAAGATTCCAACGTGAAATAATAGAAGTTGTTGAATTTTATGTTGATGATAAAAATGAAGCGAAAGCAAATATTTTATTTAAAAAGAGTTTAGATGGAAAATTTAGTTTTAAAAATCCAAGTAAATATTTAATTGATTATCTTGGAGTACAAGGAGTTACACTAGACCCACATTATTTTGTTAAAGATAATGACGAAGAAACCAAAGAAAATAAAGAATTGATAGAAAGTTTATAAGAAAGGGCGTGCTAATATGAATTATTTACCAGAGTTATTTTTATTACTAGCTATCGCCGCAGTTGTTTTAATCGCAAGAAGAAATCCAGGCGAAAATGTTTATAAATATGTAACAAATAAAGCAACTGTTGCATATGAAAAATATGCTCCATATTCATTTAAAATGGTTCGTGAAAAAGCTATAGAATTAGGTCAAGAATTTACTCCAAGACAATACTTAACTCAAGTAATAGTTCTAGGTGGTCTAGCAGCTTTAGTTGGTTATTTTTACTTTTATAGTATATTTGTTGCTGTAATATATGCTGTTATAGCTATAGCTTTTATACCATATCTTGCATATTTAAGACTTCAAAGAGTATATAGTGAATATATATTTGAACAAATTCAAACATATACAACCAATGTTATAATGGAATTTAATACAACTCAAAGTTTTGTAAAAGCCCTTGAAGGTGTTAGAGATTCAGGAATCTTGGAAAATCCAGTTTTAGCAGATGTAAGAAAAATGATTGATATGTCATATCAAAATGGTACAATTGATGAATCAATAGAATTTTTTAATAACCAATATCCTTTTTATATGGTAAAGAATATGAATCAATTGTTCCTGCAAATTACTAAAGAAGGTGCCAGAGATTCAGGACAAGCTCTAGAAAATATGTCATTAGATATAGATGCCCTAGTTGAAGGTGTTTACCGAGATCAAATGGATAGAAGCAATTTCCATGGCAGATTTTTAAGATTTGGACTTATCCTTTATTTATTAGTTATAGTATTAAGATTTATGCTTGGTGAAGATAATTATATTAAGTTATTAGATATATGGTATGTACAGGTAATATTACATGGAATTGTAATAATCAATGCTTTCTTCCTCGTAAGTGGAGAAAAATACTATAATGAAGATGTGGGGGTTGAATAATGCAAATTGAAGTTATAATTGTAGCAATAATAGTATTTGGTATTATGACTATAACAGGACAAATTAGTATTAATCAACTTATTAGTGATAACCAAATGTTATTTATGAAATTAAAAGAAAAAGACTGGGACTTTTTAGTAAGAGCAAAATATGGAAATAATGCTAATCCAGATATTTTATTTAATAAAAGAATTAAAAATGCTATTATTGCAATGGCATTAGCATTTGCTTTCTTATTAAAAAACTTAAATGGAGTTAAAGTATTATTAATCGTAGTATTAGGTATATTTATTTTTAAAACAACTTATAATGATATAAAAAAATATTATCAAAGACACATGGCAGATATAGATTCAATGCTTCCACATTACTTAAAAAACCTAGAAATATTAATTCAACACTATACAGTACCAGTAGCCATGGGAAAATCAATGGCATCAGCTCCGGAAATATTTAAAGATGGTTTACAAGAACTAGTAGATGCTATCAATTCAGGGGATGATACAATAGAGCCATATATGGCATTTGCAAGAAAATATCCTGTAAGGGATTCAATGCGTATGATGCGTTTACTTTACCGTTTAAGTTTAGGTAGACAAGAAAGAAAACAAGAACAAATTTTAACTTTTTCAAGATCAATATCTTCACTTCAACAAAAAGCACGAGATACAAGATATAAAAATCGTCTTGAAAAAATGGAAAACAAAACCATGAGTATGTTAATTACAACTGGGGTAGGATTAATGATTTTATTAGTTCTAGCAGTTATACAACTTATGGACATATAATTTTTAAAAAAACTAAAAATAAATTGATATTTTAATAGAAATAAGTTATAATAAAAGATATAAAAGGAGGATTTAAAGAATATGAAAGAAGCAACAGGCGAATTAAATATGACTGTAGTTACAGTAGTTGCAATAGCAGCAGTAGGAGCATTCTTCTACGCATTTATATGGCCAAACATTAAACTTGGACTTATGAAAAATACATGTAATAACGTTTGTCCAGGAGGAAAGGCACAAAAAGTTGAAAAAAGTACTAATGATGACTATACTTGCACTTGCGCAGATGGTTCAGAAATGACTGTTGATAAAGATGGCAATATGCAAACCAAAGAAGGAGAATAATTAAATACTTTAAAGAGGTGAAAAATGAAAGAGGCTACAGGAGAATTAAATCTAGCAGTTATAGTTGCTATAGCTATTGGTATCTTGGCGGCCTTTTTTTTCGGCTCATTATGGCCAACGATACATGCTAATTTTCAAAAAACTGCACAATGTAATAAAGCTGTTTGTGATTGTAGTAAATCAACACGAGAAAGCATTGGTAATGAAACAGGTTTTTCCAATAGGTGTAAATGTGCAGTAAGCAAAAGCAAGCTAGCTGATGAAAATGAAATATTTTATTGTCCATTTAAAGGGTAGGTGAGAAAATGAGAGAATCAATTAGTATAACAACAATTTTTCAAATAGTAATATTGTTTATTCTATTATTTACAGCTATTATGGCCTTAACTATAAATAATTCAAATGCTTTTGGGATAAAAGACCAAATTGTAAATATAATAGAAACAAATAGAGGAAAATATAAAACCGGAGAAAGTTTAGATGATGAAATTGTTGATTTACTTGCAAATACATCATATAGAACTACGGGAAAATGTAGTGATGGTTTTACTGGGTTTGATAGATCCGGAGCAATGGTAAGTTCTGATCAACAAGCATCAGTATGTATAAAAGAGGTTGATGTTACTAAAGGATTAGATAAATATTTAAATCGTGTACTACAAGGAAATGTAGCTACCGGAGACTTTATGCCAGGAAAATATTATCAAGTAGAAGTATTCTTTCAATTAGACCTACCAGTAGTAAAACAAATATATAACTTTAAATCAAAAGCAGAAACTAAAGTTATATATCAAGGAAAGTAGGGTAATAACTAATGAAAGAAGTAAGTGAGTCTACGTGGTCATTTCAAATAATCATTTTTTTTATTTTGATTTTTGCTTGCTTTTTGATTTTAGCAATAAGTTATAATAAAGCATATGTAGTAAAAAATAGAACACTAAGCATAATAGAAAAATATGAGGGAGTTACCACCAAATCAATTGATATTATAAATGGATTTATGTATGAAAAGGCATACAAAACAACAGGAAAATGTGATGAAGGCTGGTATGGAGCAACTGATTTAGAAGGTAGCTACGAAAAATCTGATGGAACACAGGATTTTTATTACTGTTTTAAAGAACAAAAATCAAAAAACAATAGAATTTATTATAGTGTTCAAGTGTTTTATAGATTTAATTTACCTATTTTAGGAAATATATTTAATTATAAAATAGATGGGGATACAAAAAATTTTATTGGAGCAAATAATCGAATAACAAATAAGGAGGTTACACAATGAATGTAATAGTGTCTAACAAATATCAATCATTATTAGCTAGTTTAAATATTGATGTAATAAAAAGTATTAATGGAGAATTTTCTGTTGATGAACTAATTGCTCAATTTTCAACATTTTATTATAATAAAATGATTTTAGATATAACAGCTATAAAAGGTTATGAAGATATAAATGTTATGCAAAATCTATCTGTTAATTTTGATATGTCAAAAATAATATTACTTCTTGATGACTCTGAAAGAGTAAATTCTCCGATGTATTTGTCTCAATTAGTCTCAATGGGCATATATAACTTTACTAATGATGTTAATACGATTAAATTCTTAATAGATAACCCGAATCAATATAAAGATGTAGCAAACTATCATAATTTAAGTGGATTTAAAAAGCCTGCTTTAAATGAAAGAGCGGTAGATAATTCAAGAGGTAAGATTGGCCAAAAAATAATAGGTTTTAAAAATGTTACAGATCATGCTGGAGCCACTACATTAATATATTTATTAAAAAAACATCTTGAAGAATATTATAAAGTTAAAGCTGTAGAAGTAGATGTAAACGATTTTTTATATTTTAATGATAATGACCTTGATAGTACTTCTAGTATTAATTTTGTTGATTATTTAAGCCAAAATAGTAATTATGATGTAATTCTAGTAGATTTAAATGATGGAAATGTTGAAGATTATTGTCATGATATAATTTATTTGATAGAGCCAGGTTTAATTAAATTAAATAAATTAATTAGACAAGATAATAGTATATTTGAAAAGTTAAATGGTAAAAAGATAGTTTTAAATAGAAGTGTATTAAATGAAAAAGACGTTATAGATTTTGAAAAAGAAAGCGGAAGTAATGTATTTTTTAATTTACCATGTTTAGATGATAAATTAGAAGATCAACCTATTATTAATATGTTTTTAACTAATTTAGGTTTTAGTAGAATAGAAGAAAATAATAGTTCTGGAATATTTGGTATATTTAGGTAGGGGGAAATTATGAGTGTGTGTTATAAAAACGCTAGTATATTGCAATTTGTAGGAAATATAATATTAATAGCAAAAATCTTAATTCCAATAATATTAATTGTTATTGGAACAGTAGAATTTGGTAAAGCTGCTATTTCAAGTGATGATAAGGCAATGCAATCATCTGGAGTGAGACTTCTAAAAAAAGCTTTAATAGGGGTATCAATATTTTTTATACCCACAATAATAAGAATTGCATTTTATATGGTTGGATCATTTAGTGAAGAAATGCGAGCTGAATTTGAAAATTGTGTTACATGTTTAACAGATCCAAATAACAGTTGTGATACGTCACATGAAGGAGAAATATTTAAAAAATAATTGACTTTACAAACAATTTAGAGTAAAATAATAATATATAAAGGGAGGAGTGTTATTATGAGTTTCTGTACTGATGCACAACCAGTTCTATATACAGTAGGTATGTTCCTTTTAGTTTTTAAAATCGTGATTCCAGTATTATTAATAATCTTTGGAATGGTTGATTTAGGAAAAGCTGTAATATCAAGTGATGACAAAGCTGTATCAAAAGCTGCTAAATCATTACTTAATAGAGTAATTGCTGGGGTTTGTATTTTCTTTATACCAACTATTGTAGGAATTGTATTCTCAATGGTAGGTAGCTTTAGTGAAGTTAAAGATCAATATGATATATGTGCTGGATGTATATCAAATCCAACAAACTCTAGTGTATGTCATCAATAACAAAAAAATGAAGTCTGATAAATCAGACTTATTTTTTTTGTATAAATAAAAAAAGGACTTACAAGTCCTTTTTATCTATCTTCATAATTTCCAGTTCTAGTATAACCATCTAATGAAGTTTCTGTACTCCATTTATATTCTGGAGTTCTATGAATCCAAGAAGTAGTTGTTTCTTGATCTTTTTTAATATAACCAGAATATTTGAATGAATTGCTACTTAAATCTTTTTTACAAGAATCTGCAGTAATATAACTAACGTCAAATTTTACTGGCATGAAGTAAATATTTCTATTTAAATTACTTTCATAATAAGCGTTTACATTATTACTATTTTTATAATTGATTGTTACACTAGTTTTATATCCATCAGTCTTATAATAAGGATTAGAAATACTAAATGTAAAGTTATTACTTTTTAATGATGAATTTCTAAAAGCATTAACATCATTGATTACAATCTTTTTATTTCCAGAAATACCACTCATATATTGATTATTTCTATAATTTATATATGCTTGATAATCTGTTAAAGATGAATCAAAGTATGATTTATTCTTAATCGTAATATCAGTAGCATTACTTGGTAAATTTGCTAATTGAAATTCATATGTATAACTTCTTGCATCACAATTATCAGTAATATAAGCCATTGTGTAATAAGATCTAGTATTTTCTTTACAATAATTATATGTTGTTATAGTTTTTTCTTTGTTTTCAGCATTCTTCTCATTAGAATAACCTTCTTGCCAATCAGACCATTTTACGTATTCATAATATCTAACTTTTTTTTTATCACCAGAATTATTTGTACAAGATGATGGACAGCAAGATGTTGAGCAACAAGATGTACAGCGACCATTTATATATTTACACTTAATTGTTACCGTAGTTGTAACAGTTGTCGTTGTAGTAGTAGGTGGTGCTGGAACGTATTTAATAACTTCTTTTACAGTTGTATTATTATTTGAATTTGAACTATTATTGTTACTATTTGAATTGTTATTGTTGTTATTTGTCTTATCATCAACAACCACATCTGAATTAGTATTATTATTTTCATTATTACTATTATTGTTATTATTACAACTATTACCTGTACATGTTTCTGAATCTTCAATTGTTGTAATTATAAAATCAGATTTTTTACCACAAGTTAAACTTACTTTTAAAGCATAATTTCCATCTGCAGTTTTAGTAGTTTGGATATAACTTCCATCAGTATCACAGTCTTTTCCTCCATTAGTAAAGTCAATTAATAATTTTTGGTCTATCATTTGTGTTAAAGTAAGTTTTTCAGTGCCACCAATTTTAGTAGGTAATTTTGATTTAGTAAAATACTCAAAAGCGGTATTTTTCATTGTGTTAATATTATTTACAAAACTATCTGTATCTTTAGCTAAAGTACTATTGGATCCACTTGACTTACCATTAGTAATTTTCATATACAGCCACCCAGCCAAGAATACAATGATAGCTAATACTATTAGTTTAATTAATAATGAACCCCAATTTAAACTTATTCGCTTATTTCCTTCTTCGTACATAAAATTGTACCCCCTCCTAAATTAATTATATCACTTACAATAAGTGACCTCATTCTACCATAAATGATAATTTTTGTCAAATCAAAAACTGTGCCTTTACAATATCATATGACAAAAATAAATACTTATAATAATAAACAAATAAACCTTCAATATTTTCAAAAAATGCTGCTTGACACAAATATATGTTTGTGATATATTAATTTTGCATTAAATTGCAATAATTGTGTTAAAATAACTAGAGAGGAGTGTTTTTTATGAACGATAAAATAATTATAAAAGGTGCTAGAGAAAACAATTTAAAAAATGTTAATATTGAAATTCCTAAAAATAAATTAGTAGTAATGACCGGAGTATCAGGTTCAGGAAAAAGTAGTTTAGCATTTGACACTATATATGCCGAAGGACAAAGAAGATATGTGGAAAGCCTATCTGCATATGCTCGCCAATTTATCGGAGTAAGTGAAAAACCAGATGTAGATTCCATTGAAGGATTATCTCCATCAATTTCTATAGATCAAAAATCAACAAATAAAAATCCTCGTTCAACTGTGGGAACTATAACAGAAATATATGATTATTTACGTCTTTTATTTGCTCGAATTGGTATTCCTTATTGTCCAACTCATCATAAACCTATAAAAAGTCAAAGCATTGAAGAAATGACTAATAAAGTCATGGAATATAAAGATAAAACTGTTACCATATTATCACCTGTAGTACATGGAGAAAAAGGAACTCATAAAGAATTATTTGATGAACTTCGAAAAGAAGGTTTTACACGTGTTCGAGTAAATAGCAAAAACATGAGTTTAAATGAAGAAATTACATTAGAAAAAAATATAAAAGATAATATCGATATTATAATAGATAAAATATATATAGATGATGAAGAATATAGTAGAGTATTTGAAGCTATTGAAACAAGTACAAAAAAAGCTGATGGAAAAGTTGTCATTTTAGTAGATGATGAAGAAATATTTATGAGTGAAAAATATGCTTGTGAAATATGTAATTATTCAATACCAGAACTAGAACCAAGATTATTTTCATTTAATGCTCCATATGGTGCATGTGAAGACTGTAAAGGGCTAGGAACAAAACTTCATATTAGTAAAGAGTTATTAATACCTAATCCTAATAAATCTTTAGTTGAAGGCGCTATATCAGCATTAAGTATGGATTCAACAACATACTTTACTCAAATTGAAACAGTGTGCAATCATTATGACATAAACATGTATATACCTGTAAAAGATATTCCAGAAGAAAAATTAAATTATATTTTATATGGAACAAAAGAGCTATTAGAATTTAATTATGTATCAAAGAATGGTAATACGAGAAAAACAAAAAGTACATATGAAGGAGTAATACCAGCATTAGAAAGACGATATATTGAAACAAAAAGCGGTTGGATTAGAGATTGGTTACAAGGATATATGGTAGAAACTGAATGTCCAACATGTAAAGGAAAAAGACTTCAAAAGTCTGTATTATCAATATATATAAATGGTAAAAATATTTTTGATTTAACAGATATGTCCATAAGTGATTTGCTAGATTTTGTAAAAAAATTAAAATTAAATAATGAAGAAAAAGAAATAAGTAGTTTAATTTTAAAAGAAATCATATCAAGACTAGAATTTTTAAATAATGTTGGCTTATCTTATCTTACTTTAACACGTAGTGCAGGTACACTATCAGGTGGAGAAGCCCAAAGAATAAGATTAGCTACACAAATTGGTTCAAAATTATCTGGTGTATTGTATGTTTTAGATGAACCTAGTATAGGACTTCATCAAAAAGATAATGAACGACTTATAAATTCTTTAAAAGAAATGCGAGATCTTGGAAACTCATTAATAGTAGTAGAGCATGATACTGATACTATGCTTGAATCTGATTATTTAATTGATGTTGGACCGGGAGCTGGAGAATTCGGTGGACAAATTATGGCCGCAGGAACACCAGAAGAAGTAATGAAAAATCCAAATAGTTTAACAGGAAAATATTTGAGTGGAGAATTAAAAATAGAAATTCCAGAAAAAAGAAGAAAAGGAAACGGATTAAAAATTAGTATTAAAGGTGCTAAAGAAAATAACTTAAAAAATGTAAATGTTGATATTCCACTAAATAAATTAGTTGTAGTAACCGGAGTATCAGGTTCAGGTAAATCATCTTTAATAAATGAAGTACTTTATAAAAGATTAGCAAGTGAAGTATATAATAGTAAAGTTATTCCTGGTGAATGTAAAGAAATAAAAGGATTAGAAAATATAGATAAAGTTGTTCAAATAACTCAAGATGCAATAGGTAGAACCCCACGTAGTAATCCTGCAACATATGTCGGAGTATTTGATGATATAAGAGATCTTTTTGCTCAAACTAAAGAAGCCAAAATGCGTGGATACGATAAAGGCAGATTCTCATTTAATGTAAAAGGTGGAAGATGTGAAAATTGTTGGGGAGACGGCGTTAAAAAAATAGAAATGCACTTTTTAGCAGATGTTTATGTTCCATGTGATGTTTGTAAAGGAAAACGTTATAACAGAGAAACATTAGAAATAAAATATAAAGGCAAAAATATTAGTGAAGTTTTAGATATGCGCGTAAGTGAAGCAATAGAATTTTTTGAAAACGTTCCAAAAATATATAATAAATTAAAAGTTATGATGGATGTCGGGTTATCATATATCAAATTAGGGCAATCAGCACCGACATTATCAGGTGGAGAAGCTGGACGCATAAAACTTGCAAAAGAACTTCAAAAGAAAGCAACGGGCAAATCAATATTTATATTAGATGAACCAACTACAGGACTACATTCTGATGATATCAAAAAATTGTTAGTAATACTAAACAGAATAGTAGATAATGGTGATACAGTAATAGTAATAGAACATAATCTAGATGTTATAAAAGTAGCAGACCATATTATTGATCTAGGGCCTGATGGAGGAAAATATGGTGGAAAAATAGTAGCAACAGGAACACCAGAAGAAGTAGCTAAACAAAAAGGTTCATATACCGGAGAATTTTTAGCTAAAATATTAAAATAAAAGTTTGACATAGACGCAAAAGTTGGGAGTTAAAAAAGTAGGTAGGTTAACTTTCTAGCATTATTTATAGAAAAATATTTAGTATCACTGGGATATGATGTAGATAACACTATGTTTAAAGAAAAATCAGTGTATTATAGAAACGCATTAGTAAGAAGTAATTATCTTAATAATTATTTAAATATAAAACAAGATAATAGCTTCTTAATTAAATTCTATGAAAATTTATTATTAGGAAAGAATAACAATTTAAATTCAAGGGATTTAATTGTAAAAGAATTATTTAATAAAGAGAATTAAAAAGAGGCGCTAGTACAGGCTTATTGATTTAATAGGCTTTTGTATAGGCATTTTTTAGTAGAAAAAAAGAGGATAGTTATTATACTGGAAATATTGAGGAAGCCATAGAAATATTAAAAGATAGTGAAATCATTAAAAATAGATGGGATTCATACAAGAAAAAATTTGAATATGCAAATGATATTGATTATGAAGAAATAATAAAATGTATTGAAGAAATTGTTAAGGTAATAGTATAAGTTATACCATTTTATTGTTCAAACTAAAAAAAAGGTCATCCTGATGTAAAGCTGGAAAAGCCCGACCTAATAAATGCAGGCACTACTACTTTTTAGGTAACAGTAAACCTATAATAATATTTATAATAGAAGTGTTTTGACAAAACATGACAAAAATTTACAAGTAAATAATTTGTAAACATTAACAATGACATATAATTTACAAAATAATATATATAATATTTAATAATGTAAAAAAAATTGTTATAATAATAACGGAGAGTGAAATATGAATAGATATATTTTTACAATTGGAAATTTTAAATTAGAATGGTATTCAGCATTAATTATAGTTGGAGCTATGATAGGAATAAGCATGGTTTTAAAAGAAGCAAAAAGATACAAATATTCCACTGATTATATTTTTAATATGCTATTCTGGGCAATTATATTTGGAATAATCGGAGCTAGAGTTTATTATGTATTATTTAATTTAGAACTTTATAATAGTTTTTGGGATGCTTGTAAAATTTGGGAAGGGGGACTTGCGATACATGGTGGTTTGATCGCAGGCATATTAGTCATCTTACTATATTCTAAAAAATACAATGTCAGAGCGATTAGAATATTTGACTTTTTAGCTCCGGCGATGATACTTGCTCAAGCAATTGGAAGATGGGGAAACTTTTTTAACATGGAAGCTCATGGTCCAGCAACAACACTTGCTCATTTACAAAGTTTACATATACCGGAGTTTATTATAAATGGTATGAAAATAAACGATACATATTATACCCCAACATTTTTATATGAATCAATTTGGTGTCTTATAGGTTTTATTATATTATTAATAGTAAGAAGATTAAAAATAACAAAAGTAGGTCAACCTTTTGCTGTGTATTTAATGTGGTATGGATTAGGTCGATTCATCATTGAAAGCATGCGTACAGATTCACTTATGCTCGGAGGATTTAAAGTGGCTCAAATAATTTCTGTATTAATGATCTTATTTGGGTTAATAATAATAATGATCACAAGTAGAAAAGGAAGATATGAAGATCTTTATGATCAAGACGAAAACGATATAGTTAGATTTTAAGGAGGATAAATATGTATGATATTATTATAATTGGCATGGGAATAAGTGGAATAACCGCAGGGATGTATGCCAAAAGAAGTAATAAAAAAGTATTAATCATAGATAAAGGAATGCCTGGTGGTCTTTTAAATAACATAGATAAAATTAGTAATTATCCTGGCTTAATTGATATATCTGGGCCGGATTTTGCATCTGTTTTAGAAAATCAAGTTAAGAGTATGGATATCCCATATGTTTTAGAAGAAGTAAAAGAAGTAAAATTAAATAATGAAGTAAAAGAAGTAATTACAACTAATAAAACATATAAAGCAAAAAAGATAATTTTAGCAATGGGAAGAAAACCAAAATATTTAGGTTTAGATAATGAAAAAGATTTATTAGGTCGAGGTTTATCAACATGTGCTATGTGTGATGCCAACTTTTATAAAAATGAGGATATAGCCATTGTAGGTACAGGAAATAGTGCCTTGCAAGAAGCATTATATTTAGCAAATATAGTTAATAATATATATTTAATAAATCGTCGTGATGGATTTCGCGGGGAAGAAATGTTAGTAAGTGAAGTAAAAAACAATCCTAAAATAAAAATTATATATAATGCAAACATTGAAAGTATGAATGAAGAAAATAACAAATTATCAAGTATTACATTAGATAATGGAAATACCCTTAATGTTAAAGGGGTATTTATATATATTGGGTATAGACCAGCAACAGAATTTATTCCTCAAGAAATATTAGAAGAAGATGGATATATTAAAGTAAATGATAAATTAGAAACTCCATTAAAAGGAGTATATGCTATCGGTGATATTATCAAAAAAGACACATATCAACTAGTAACTGCAGCATCTGATGGTGCTCGTGTAATATACAATATAAAATAACCAGAAATTGCTGGTTTTTCTTTTGTTTCAAATAAAAATATGATAGAATTTAATAAATGGAAGTGAGTTAGATGGCAAAGAAGTTAACAATCATGTTATTTTTAGGTACTATCCTTAGTCTGTTAACAATATATATTTTAAAAACTTATAATAATTATAAGTTAGATACAAATAATATAATCACTTATCCATATACTAAAATAGATTTAAAAGCTGAAAAATATTTAGAACAAGAAAGTAGTGTTAATGAAGATAATATTTTTATTTTAATTAAAACAAGTGATGGCTATAAAATGAAAACAATTTCTCTTTTAGATAGTTATGAAGAAGAGTACGAATTAAGAACTGATAAAGAATGTAAAATTCAAGATGAAACAAATGATCTTTACATATCATGTAAAGATGAAAATTATATTTACGTCTATGATACTAAATTTACACTTATTAGACAAAATATATTATTTAGCTTAAATGATTATACTTTAAAAGAAAGAATATTTCAAAGTAATGATTTAAATTATCCGATAGTAAAATTATCAAAATGTAATCGCTCATGTTTTCTAATTAGAACTAATAGTGTTACTAATAAAACAAGTGTGTTTAAAGATAATCAAGAAAAAGAGCAAGATATTAAATATTTTAATAAATATCAAAATGGAATTTATAGTTATGATGATGAAAAGATTAAAATATATAATTTAAATGAAGATAATGCAAAAGAATTTAAAATTCCCACAAAAGATATAAGAAAAAAATTATTTACTTTATGTAATGATTACTTATTATATGTTTTAGATGATAACATTATTAATATTTATGATTTATACAAAGGAATAAATAAAGTAAATATAGATATTAAAAAAATAGAAGAAGAAATAACCAATATGTTCGTAGAAAATAATTATCTATGTATAGTTACAAAAGAAAGTGTTTATGTATTTGATATAACTAGTTTAAAAGAAGATACATATGAAAAGATTGAAACTGATTTAATTAATAAAAAAATAGCAGAATATCAAAATAATTATAAAGTAAATGTTTATGCCTATGAAGATTTTTTTAATATGCACAGTGATTATGATATAAAAAAACAAACAAACTATACTAAAACATTAAATGCTTTAAGTTATTTAGAGGATTATTTCTTAATGTTTAATGAGCAATTCTTCAAAAGATTTCATGAATATGATATGAAAGGCTTAAATATTTATTTATCAAGTGATATTAATGGTATAAAAAATGGTTATGAAAATACAGATGTCGTAGGAATTTCATATAAACAAAATAATCAATATATAATCATATTAAATATAGATAATGAAAATGATTTATTAAGAATTTTATCACATGAAACAATGCACATAATTGATTTATATTTTGAACTAAAAAATATAGAATATGATGAGTGGAATAATTTAAACCCAGAAGACTTTGTATATTCTCATGTTTATTATCCAAATGTATATTTTGATGATACCCTAAAAAATAGTAAAGATATAGATAGAATATATTTTATAGATAATTATGCAAGAAGTAGTGAAAAAGAAGACCGAGGAAGACTTTTTGAATACATTTGTGGATATGAAGAATTTAAAGATTATCCCAATTTAAACAAAAAAATAACATATTTAAAAAAGGTTCTTTATGAAAATTTTCCCGAGCTAGAATTCTTAAAATAAATTCTTAAAAACATACAATTTTCTCTTGACAATCATATAAACTTTGTATATATTGGATATGGAGGGATAAGTATGGCATATAGAATTCAAAAATGGGGTAACTCTAATGGAGTAAGAATACCCAAAGTTTATTTAGAAGCTTTAAATATTAAAGCTGGAGATGCAATTGAAATCGTAAGAGAAGATAACAAAATTATAATAACTAAAGCACAAAAACCTAAGGAAACATTAAAATTAAGAATAAAGAAATATGAAGGTTCAATGGAAAAAGATGATTTTTCATGGGACGAAGCGAGAGGAAGAGAAATATGGTAAAATATATTCCACATGAAAGAGATATAGTATATATTGATTTAAGTCCAATAAAGGGGCATGAACAAAAAGGAAAAAGACCAGCATTAGTAATAAGTAGTAAATTGTTTAATCAATTTACTAACATGGCATTATTATGTCCAATAAGTAATAACAACAAGTCTTTTCCTACACACTATGAGTTAGAAAGAACAAAAAAAGTTAAAGGTTCAGTGTTATGTGAACATTTAAGAAGTATTGATTATAACGAAAGAAATATTGAATTTATTGAACGATGTAGTCAAGAAGAATATGAAAATGTTACAGATTTAATAAAAAGTTTTTTAGATAATGAGGAGTAAAAAATGAAAGTAAGAACACGTTTTGCACCAAGTCCAACAGGATTTATGCACATTGGAAATTTAAGAACAGCAATATTTGAATATTTATTAGCGAAAAAATATGATGGAGATTTTATTTTAAGAATTGAAGATACTGATCAAGAAAGAAAAGTTGAAGGTGCGATTGATTTTATTTATAATACATTAAATTTATGTGGTTTCAAAATAGATGAAGGACCAAATAATGACAAAGGTTATGGTCCATATATACAAAGTGAAAGAAAGAGTATTTATTTAGAGTATGCTCTCAAACTAGTGGAAATGAAAAAAGCATATTATTGTTTTTGTACTGAAGAAGAACTAGCTAGCATGAGAGAAAAAGCAGAAATGCGTAAAAAACCATTTTTATATGATGGAAGATGTTCAAGATTAAGTAAAGAACAAATTGAAGAAAAATTGAAAAATAATGTGCCATTTGTAATTAGACAAAAAATGCCTAAAGAAGGTTTTACAATTATAGAAGATGAAATATATGGAAAAATTAGAATAGAAAATAGCATATTAGATGATCAAATATTATTAAAAAGTGATGGATTTCCAACCTATAATTTTGCTAATGTTATAGATGACCATCTAATGGAAATAACTCATGTCATCCGTGGAAAAGAATATCTAGACCAAACTGCCAAATATAATTTATTATATGAAGCATTCGGATGGGAAAAACCAACATATATCCATGTTGCTATGGTTCTAGGTGAAGATGGAAATAAACTATCTAAAAGAAATGGGGATGCTTCATTTATGGATTTATACAATGAAGGATATTTACCAAATGCCATTGTTAATTATTTAGTTTTACTAGGATGGAGTCCAGAAGTAAATCAAGAAATATTTAGCATGGAAGAACTAATTAATAATTTTAATGAAAAAAGAATTAGTAAATCATCTAGTCAATATGACCTTAAAAAATTACAATGGTTTAATCATCACTATATAAATAATATGGAATCAAATGATTATCTTTCTTGGATAAAACAATATTTTACTCAAGATTGCAGTGATAAAAGTGAAGAATGGATTGACCATTTACTACTTATTTATAAGAGTCATTTAAATTATGGTAAAGAGATAAATGAATTAACAAAAGGCTTTTTCAGCGATGAATTTGTTATTGAAGAGTCTGCAAAAGAATTTTTAAAAAGTGATGAAATAATTCCTAAAGTAATCGAAGTTTTTAAAGAAGAAATAAAAAATGCCGATACATGGAGTGTTGATATGTTAGCAAATATAATAAATAATGTTAAAGAGAAAGCTGGAGTAAAGGGTAAATTATTATACATGCCTATAAGAATTGCAGCAAGTGGAATAATGCATGGTCCAGAACTTGCCGATACATTATATTTAATAGGTAAAGATAATATTTTAAAGAGGATTGAACAATGAAATTAAGAATAGGTTGGCTAGTAATTGTTGCATTATTTATAGGAATTGGAATATGGGTTTTTATATTTTTTAATAGCGGAGAAAAAATAACCAGTCATCCTGATAAAGAATTTACCATGAAAATCGGGGATTTAGCCACAGTTGAAGAGTTAAAAATTAAATATGAAAAAGTAATAGATAATAGATGCAAAGGAAATGATTGTGACAAAAATGGCGAAAAAGTAGCTAAATTAGTAGTCATAAAAAATCCATATATAGAGTACATTGAAATAGGAAGTATATTAGAAGAAGAAGTATATTTAAATAAGTCTGATTATAAATTAAAATTAGTTAATTTTGATGAAAAAACAGATGAAATTACATTAAAAGTATTAGAAAAAGATAATTAATAAGGAGTATGAAATGAAAATATATAATACCTTAACAAGAAAAGTTGAAGAATTTATCCCTTGGGAGAAAAATAAAGTTGGTTTTTATACATGTGGGCCAACAGTATATCATTATGCCCATATTGGTAATATGAGAAATTATATTGGCCATGATATTTTAGATAAAACTTTAAGATATTTAGGATATAATGTTACCAGAGTAATGAATATTACAGATGTAGGTCATTTAACAAGTGATTCAGATTCTGGCGATGATAAAATGGTAAGTAGTGCCAAAAAAGAAAATAAAACAGTTATGGATATTGCTAGATTTTATACAGATGCTTTCTTCCATGATTTTGAACTATTAAATAATAGAATGCCAGATATAGTAAGTCCAGCAACAGCTAATATAAATGAATATATTAAAATTATAGAAAAATTATTAGAAACAGATTACGCTTATAAAAGCGGAGGAAATATATATTTTGATACAACGAAATTAAAAGACTATTATCAACTTACAAATCACAAAGCTGATGATTTAGTAGTCGGAGTACGTGAAGGTGTTGAAGAAGATTCATCAAAAAGGAATCAAAATGACTTTGTTTTATGGTTTACAAAATCAAAATTTGAAGATCAAGAATTAAAATGGGAAAGTCCATGGGGATTAGGATATCCAGGATGGCATATAGAATGTACAGGAATAAGTCTTAAATATCTTGGAGAACATTTAGACATTCATGGTGGTGGAGTAGATAATATATTCCCACATCACACTAATGAAATTGCTCAAAGTGAGTCATACCTTGGCCACAAATGGTGTAATTATTGGTTCCATAATGAACATTTAAATGATGAAACAGGTAAAATGAGTAAAAGTCATGGAGCAATATTAACTGTAAGTTTATTAAAAGAAAAAGGTTATGATCCTCTTGCTTTTAGATACATGTGTCTTTTAAGTCATTACAGACGTCAATTAACATTTTCGTATGATTCTTTAGATGGAGCACAAAACGCTTATAAAAAGCTTCGCAGTAAAACATCTAGTATAAAATTTGATGAAAATATTGATGAAGAAGCATACAAAATCTGGAAAAATAAATTTATTTCATGTTTAGAAGATGATTTAAATACTGCAAATGCTATGACCGTATTACATGATTTATTAAAAAGTGATGTAAGCATGGGAACTAAATATAAACTTATCGGAGAATTTGATAGTGTGTTAAGTTTAGATTTATTAAAACAAGATAAAAAGGTTATAGCAAATGAAGAAGAAATATTAGCTAAAATAAACGAAAGAAATGAAGCCAAAAAGAATAAGAATTATGAAAAAGCCGATAGAATAAGAGAAGAATTATTAAATCAAGGAATTGTATTAAAAGATACCCGCGAAGGTACTACTTATGAGGCTATATAATGAAGAAAATTTATTTCTTATTAAGCCTTTTTTTCTTTTGTATTAACATAGTTTTTGCAGATAATTTTGATATAAGTGGAAAAAATGTTATTTTATATAATATGAATGATTATGAAATAATATATAGTAAAAATGCCGAAGAAAAAACACAAATAGCAAGCTTAACAAAGATTATGACCACGATCGTAGGAATAGAAAATATAGATGATTTAAATAAAAATATAACATTTACAGAAAAAGACTTTGAAGGAACTACTGGATATTCTAAAGCAGGGTTTAAAGTAAATGACAAAGCAACTTATCTTGATTTATTATATGGCATAATTTTACCAAGCGGAGCAGATGCAGTTAATGCTTTAGTAAATAATACACTAGGGTATGATGAATTTATCAAAAAAATGAATGAACTTGCTAAAAAAATAGGTATGAATAATAGTCATTTTTCTAATCCTATAGGAAAAGATGATGAACAAAATTATTCAACTGCAAAAGATTTATCTTTATTACTTAAATATGCTCTTAATAATGAGTTATTTAAAACAGTTTTTACTACCAAAGAATATACAACTAGTAATGGTTTAAATTTAAAAAGTACATTAAATTCATATTCTAACATATTAGATACAAATAAAATTGATGGAGCTAAAAGTGGTTTTACTAAAAGTGCTGGTAGATGTTTAGCATCTATTACAAATTTAAATGATGTTTCTTATTTACTCGTAGTAATTAATTCAAGTACAGAATTTCCTTATAATGCCATTAAAGACACATTGTCTATTTATAATTATTATAGCAATAATTATAGTTATCAAAATATTATAAATGAAAAAACAATAATAGCAAATATTCCCATTAAATTAAGTAAAGAAAAAAACTATGAAGTAACGGGACATGAAAAAATAAGCAAGTATTTAAAAAATGATACTAAAATAACTTATGAATATGACGGTACTGATGAAATCAAGTTTAATACTAAAAAAGGAGCATCAATAGGTACAGTTAAAATTTTTGCTGATAATAACTTATTAACAACAAGTGAATTGTTTTTAGAAAAAGATATAAGCTATTATCCGATTATAAATTATATATTAATATTTGTGGGTATAATAGTTTTATTATTAATATTTAAAAAGAAGAAAAGACGTAAAAAAAGGAGAGTGCGCAGATGACTAAAATTAATCATATAGGATTAATTGTGGATGGGAATGGAAGATGGGCAAAAGAACGTGGTCAAAAAAGAAGCTATGGACATAAAAAAGGAGCAGAAGCTTTAGAAAAAATTATTTTATATATTAATGAAAATAAAATAGCTAATTATTTAAGTTTATATGTTTTTTCAACAGAAAACTTTAACAGAAGTGAAGAAGAAGTTAATTATTTGATGGAATTATTTATGAAATGGTTTAAAAAAGCTAAAGACAAATATCAAAATGCCAATATTAAAGTTTTATTTTCATCTCAAAAAAGCTATTTAAAAAAAGAAATAGTAGATGCTATAAATGAATTAGAAAATGCCACAAAAGAAAATACTGGACTTGTAGTAAATTTTTGTTTAAGTTATGGTGGCAGACAAGAAATAGTGGATGCCACAAAAAAGATATCTGAAAAAGTATTAAATAAAGAAATTAAAATTGAGGATATTAATGAAGAACTATTTAAAAAATATCTTTATAATGATCTTCCTGATGTAGATTTTTTAATAAGAACAAGCGGAGAGAACAGAATAAGTAATTTTATGTTATGGCAACTATCATATGCAGAATTTTATTTTCCTAAAACATATTTTCCCGATTTTACACCAGAATCTCTTGAAGAAGCAATTAAAGAATATGAAAAAAGAGATCGTCGTTTTGGCAAAATAAAAAAATGAAAACAGAGTAAGTAAAAACTCTGTTATTTTAATAGTTGAAAAGCTAAATACATTCCAAAAGTTAATGCAGAAGCAACAATTAAAATGATACTTGTATAACCAGCCACATTCATTTTTTGTGATTTTTGTAATTGCCTTAAATAATTTTCATTATTTTGAAATTCACTGTATCCAGAAAATCCTGGTTTAGCTCTTGTCAAAGAAACACCATTATCAAGTCCTTGACTTTGATTCATACTATTTAATTCATTATTATATTGAGATAAAATCATACCATATACAGAATATTCATTTTGTGATCCAATTTCTTTAGCTTTATCAATTATATTTCTTGATTGTTTTATTTCTTTCATAAAAGCTTTAATACTATCATTATCAAAATATTTATCAAAAACATTTCTATTGGAAGCATAAATATTTAATCTTAAAAAATATTGGCTAACAAAATTATAAATAAATTGTTGTTCTTCTTCAGTAATAACAATTTGATTAGTTAAATTAATTATTTGCATTGAATACTCGTCATTTCTATAAAAAGCATTTTTCAAATAAGTAAAGATATCTTCTGGATTTAAATTGAAAAATACTGGATCAATTCTACTTAAACCATATCCATTAAGTTTAATAAAATTTCCTTCATAAACTAAACAATCCGAATCCGCATCATAAGTAAATTCTGCTAAATTTGGATAGTTTTTTTGATAGTTACTTAATGTTTTTGAATAATCCGTTATTGCTTCCATGAAACTCAACTCCTAGTATCAACATAAGTTTACCAAAAAAAACTAAAAATTACAATATTATATTTTCTACTAATTTTAAAAATTACTTATAATTTTTAAAAAAAATAAATGATTTATATTAAAATTTTAAAAAAAATAATTAATTTTTCAAAAATTGTTAATTTGATTTGTTTATCAAAAATTGTTAAAGTGATAAAGAAAGGAGGAATTAACTTGATTAATCAAATTATACTTGTTGGTAGACTAACCGAAGATCCCAAAATAGAAGAATATGATGATACAAAAAAAAGAACTATTATAACATTGGCAGTTCAAAGAAATTTTAAAAATGTTGATGGTAAATATGAAACTGATTTTTTTAGATGTGTTCTTTGGAATGGACTAGCATCAAATACTAAAGAGTTTTGCCACCGCGGAGATATTTTAGGAATAAAAGGAAGGCTTCAAAATAGAAGTTATGTTGATGATAAAAATATAACAAAATATATTACTGAAGTAATCGCCGAAAAAATATCATTTGTAACTACCAGCAAAAATAAAAATACCGATGATGAAAGCAGTTTTGAGAATATCATTGAGTGTTGTTAAGTTAATTTTTAAAAGAAGTAACATCTTCTTTTACCTACAGCATATATTTTATTAGGTGAATTAAATATGAAACATTTTAGAAATATTGGAATACTAGCTATCGCCGCATTTAGTTTTTTTTATACGGAAAAAATAGCAAATTTAACACTTGAAAAAAATGAATTATATCAAAATATAAAAGATGAATCCAATCATTATAATGAGAAAGCTATAGATGCTTTTATTGAAAATGACACTATAGTACCTGGTTTAAATGGAAAAAGTGTTAATATTAAAAATAGTTTTTATAATATGAAAGAATTAAATGCTTTTAACTCATATTACTTAATATATGACACTTCATATCCTGAAGTAACTTTAGAAAATAATAAAGATAAAGTCGTAGAAAGAGGAAATAAAGATAAAAAAAGTGTTGCATTTGTTATAGAGTATAACAAAAAACTAATAGATTATTTTAATGAAAATAAAATTGATGCGAGTATACTTATAGATAATAAAACATTTAATAAAACAGAAAAATTAGAGCAGATTAATAATGAAGTAGACAAATATAATGATGTAGAAAATTTAATTAATAAATATAGTACCAATACTCACATTTGTTATATTTCGAAAAGTAATGAAAAATTATGCCGAAAAAATAATAAATATTTAGTTAAAACTAATAAGATAGTAAATAATAATACATTTATTGATATAAAAAACAACATTGAATCCGGAGATATATATTATATTGATAAAAGTATGGATGTAAAAAATATTAAAATATTAATTAATAGTATCATATATAAAGATTTAGATATAATAAGATTAAGTAAAATGTTAAGTGAAGAAAGAGATTGATTTAAATTAAGTTTTTTGGTATAATTAACTTACCGAAGAACTTATTTTTTTAAATTGAAGGTGATAATATATGAGTAAAATAAAGATTTTTGGTTTGGGAGGACTATCAGAAAGTGGAAAGAACTCCTACATAATTGAAGTAGATAATGATATTTACGTATTTGATGCAGGTATTAAGTTTGCAAGTGGTAACTTACTTGGAATTGATTATATAATGCCTGATTTTAGTTATTTAGTTAAAAATAAAAAAAGAATTAAAGGGTTATTTATAACCCATGGTCATCCAGAAAATATGGGGGCAGTAAAAGATTTATTAAAAGATATACCAACGCTAAAAGTATATGCAACTAAATATACAAAATTTGAACTTACCGAAGATGGTGTAAATGAAACTAATATAGTTTTAATAAAACCACATAAAAAGATTAATTTTGGAACAGTTTCTATTTTTCCAATTGCTGTATCCCATTCGTGCCCAGATTCTGTCATGTATGTAATAAATACTAAAGATGGAGCAATTTGTTATACTGGAGATTTTATAATAGATCCAAGTATGCAAGGAGCATATGATATGGATATTGGTAAAATTGCCTATATTGGTAAACAAGGAGTTTTATGTTTATTATGTGAATCATCTTTTGCAGAAAAAAATGGACATACATCACCAAAACATAGATTAGTAAACTTTTTTAGTGATGTTATAAAACATCATGATAAAAGAATTATATTTTCAGTTTTACCAACGCATTTATATACCATTGCAGAAATATTCGAAGCTGCAGCTAACTCACATAGAAAAATAATTTTAATGGGAAAAAGATTACAAAACGTAGTTAACTTTGCTCATAAAGAAGAATATATGAGTTTTAATGAAGATATTCTCGGAGATCTATCAAATATCAATGATGAAAATGCTATACTTTTAGTAATGGATGATAGAACTACACCATACGCAAATATGAATAAAATATTAAATGGTTATGATAAGTTTGTTACTCTAAAACCAACAGATACTATTGTTTTTGCAGAACCACGTTATGATAGTACTGAAAAAGTATTAGTTAAACTACAAAATGAACTTGCAAAATTTGGCTGTGATATAGAAACGATTGATAAAGAAAAAGAAATATTACATCATGCTTCTCGTGAAGATTTAATGCTTATGATTAAATTAATTAATCCAAAATTCTATATGCCTGTAAAAGGAGAATATAGATATATGGTTAATAATGCTAATTTAGCAAGTACTCTTGGAATTCCTGATTCAAACATTTTATTAAAACAAAACGGAGATGTTGTAACTTTTGAAGATGGTAATTTAATAGATAATTTTGCAAGAATTAAAGTAGATGATGTCTTAATAGATGGAACAAGTAATGATGATATCGGGGATTTAGTTATTAAAGACCGTGAAATGTTATCAGAAAATGGTATTGTATTAATAAGCGCCACAGTAGATAAAAAAGATAAAGTTTTATTAGTGGGACCTGAAGTTACAACTCGTGGATTTATCTATGTTAAAGATTCACAAGATATGATAAATGAAATAAAAGTTATATGTGAGGCAATAATTAATAGAAATATAACTCCGAAATACATAGATTTCAATCAAATAAAAGTTGAAATTAGAGAAGAATTAAGTAGATATCTTTATGATTTAACTGAATGTAAACCAATGATCATCGCAGTTGTCCAAGAGGTATAATTTATAAAAAGTCACTCATACTATAAATGGGTGATTTTTAAATGGACGATATAACCGCATTAAATGAACTATATAAAATAGTTACAATGGGAATGATTGGCATTGATGAGGTAAAAGGACACATTGAAGATAAAACTTTAGCTAAAACAATGAGTGATGCCAAGAAAAAATATCAAGTTAATAAGATGGATATAACCAATATGTTAAATGAATTAGGGGAAAAACCTACGGAAATAAACATAATTATTAAAACATTTAATGAAATTTATACGGGAATAGAACTAATTAAATGTGATGATGCTAAAATAGCTAAAATGTTAACCGAAGGAACAAACAAAGGAATCATTAAAGTAGAAGAAATATTAAATAATAATATTGATTCTAAAGTTGAAAAATTAGCTGAAGAACTTCTAGAATTATTAGAGTTTCAAATTAAGTCTTGGAAATCTTATTTATAAACAAAAAAAGCCGATTGGCTTTTTTTATGCTTTATTAGCTTTATCTTTTATTCTAACTAGTTTATTTGTTAAATCACTAACATTAATATCATCATTCTTATCTTTTGAAACAGAGTTTTCTAACATATAATAATATACATAGTTTGTATCAATTATTTTAGATTTAATATCATTTATAATTGAATCACTATTGCTACGAATAACTACATTCCCATAATGAACATCATAATTACCATAACCTAAAAATTCAAAGGTACAATCTTTTAAAATGCGTAATAATAAAATTGTATTTTTATCGTCAAAGTTACTATCAGCTTTAATAGCATCTCTAGCTACACAATATCCAATATTAGATTTTAATGCTCCAATAATTTTACCAGCTTTTAAATAATAATCGCATTTTGACAAATGTTTTGATAAGTCTTCTAAAAATAACTTACATACTTCTCTAGGATTTTGGGAACAATTTCCAATGATTTTAGCAGCATTTAAAATTATTTCTTCATTATCTATTGTTGTAAGATCAAAAAATTGTAGCATGCTAGATAAATTTTCAGCATTTTGATATCCTGCTTGCGTAATCACTAAAGCTCTGTTAAGTATTATATTTGAATTTTGCTTTGTTATTTTTTCATCTGAAAATAATTTTTCTAAATAATATGGACTTGATTTAAATCCATGCTCAATTATAAAATTGGCAAAAGTAAAATTAAGTTCTTGTGTTATTAAATTATCATCTAATAAAAGATTAAAGAAAACTATATAGCAATTCTCATATTTTTCATCTGGAATATCTAAAAAACATTGAACATATTCAAAAACTTTTCCAGAATTTATTAACGTTTGGTTTGTTAAAAGTTCTAATGTTAATCTTTTTTTACTAGGTGTCATTGAATTAGTTGGGTCCACACTTAAATAAATATTCACAGCTTTTAAAGCATCTTCATCACTATTATAACGATTAATTATGTCTACATTGTTTTTGAAATCTCCGCCAGACAATATGGTTGCAAGAAGTTTTTCACTTCTATTAAATAAACTTTTAGAATCTTCGATACTTAAATTATTTTTTTGAATTTTTTGTAGCAATTTAATAACTAAATCTTTTTTCATTTTCTAACCTCCTGTAAGTACATTTTACAATAGAAAAAAATGAAAAGCAAGTTATATATGGCATTTATAATTATAATGTGATAAAATTACCTTAAGAAAGAAGGCCATATGTATGGAAATAGTGTGTAAATATTTTTTATATTTTATTATTTATTCATTTTTAGGTTGGTTTATGGAAGTATGTGTTTCACTATGGAATAAGCACAAATTTATAAATCGTGGATTTTTAATTGGTCCATATTGTCCAATATATGGATGGGGATGTTTGGCAATTATTCTAGTAGTGGGCATAGATACTAGTGATATACTCGGAGTATTTTTAAAATCTATTTTAATATGTTCGTTGCTTGAATATTTTACAAGTTATTTTATGGAAAAAATATATAATGTTAGATGGTGGGATTATTCAAACAAAAAGTTTAACATTAATGGAAGAATTTGTTTAGAAACAATGATACCTTTTGGTTTACTTGCATCATTAATAATTTATGTATTACATCCAGCAGTAATAAAACTTGTTGATAAGTTATCACCAACAGCTCTATTGTGGGTAGCAATAATATTATTTGTGATTTATATAATTGATAATGTTATATCAACATATATTTTATTTAAGATAAAAGGTAAAATTAAAAGTGAAAGAAAAGATAACACAGAAAAAATAAAACAATATATTGAAAAATGGTTTCAAGAAAATACTGTCCTTTACCGTCGTATTAAAAGTGCATTCCCTAAATTTCAAGTATTTATAAAAGAGCTAGAAATGCGAAAAAAAGGAAAGAAAAAACATGACAACTAGATATGCAGTCAGAGTATTTGCCATAAAAGATGATAAAATTATGTGTATAAGATATAAGGAAATCAACAAAGATTTTTTTGACATTCCCGGTGGAAAAATTGAAGATGGCGAATCGGAAGTACAAGCATGCCAAAGAGAATTTAAAGAAGAAACAGGGATGAATGTTGATGAACTTAAATGTATTGGAAAGATAGAAATTATTTATCCAACTGAAGATAAAAAATATGCTATAAAAACATATATTGCAAGTAAAATAGATGGTACACCTCAAGAGTTTCCTGAAAATTATGCTTATTGGGTACCAATAAAAAGGTTAATTGCTGAAGAACAAAGACTAGCAACTACGCATTTACTGGATGATGATTTAATTAAATATATGCGTGATGAAAAAGTAAATATGATTTTTACATGTGATAGCAATCATAACGTAATAAATATGGAAATAAGGTGAGAAATATGAATGTCGTAGGTACAATGTTTTTTAAAGATAATAAATTATTAATTGATAAACCTAGGAAAAGACCAACATATCAAATGATTGGTGGAAGAGTAGAAGATGGAGAAACCCCACTTGAAGCAGCTAAAAGAGAATGTCATGAAGAACTAGGAAGTAATGCCATTTTTGATGAATCGCTATTTGAGTTAGTGATGGAATTTGATGAAATAGCAACAAGTGATGGAAAAACTCCGATACATTTTTATGTATTCAAATATAATGGATCCCTTGATGGTACTTTAAGTTTATCAGAAGAAATAGAAAATTTTATGTGGTATGAAAGCAGTATTGGTCCAGATGAATTATCAAATACATTAAAAAATGAAGTAGTACCATATTGTTTAAAAAATAATTTGATAAAGTAAAACCAAGTAAATGCTACTTGGTTTTACTTGACATAATTTTATTATATTTATGTTTTATATTTGTTCTAACTAATTTAGATGGATTTTTAAAACTTAAATCATCTTGTAATAATTGTATATAAGTTCCTTCATATTGAATTAAAGATGAATCTAAATATGAATAAGTGACATATTCATGAAAAAATAAGTCATCTCTTTGAATAAATTCATTAATAACCTCTGGACTACTTTTTAACAATGTATCTAAATCAGGTTCAGCAATCTTTTGATAAAAAGTTTTATATATTGAATTACCTTGATTTAAAAAAGTATAAGAAAGTTTATATTGTAAGTCCCATCTGGGTTTTTAATATATGTGCGCCGATTAGAGATTTTTGTTATAAATATAAAAATGATATTAATAGCCATGAATATATATTTACTCATTTTATGAAATCTAGTTTTGTGAGAGTTGCAGACCAAACAGATAAAATAATAGGTAAAAAAAGAGAAGACTTAACATCAATCTGTGTGAGATTTGGAAAAGTTAAAAAAGTATTTAAGGTTTTACAGTGACAAAAAGATTAGCTTGATTATTTTGAACTAATCTTTTTTTACTTTTTATAATAGTACTTTAAAAATTTAAAAAATTTTGTTATACTAATGTCAGTAAATAATAACAAAACTAGGTGGTGAGACAATTATGAATGATAAGTTAACAGTCGTAGAATTTAGACAAATTAAATCACTGTTAAATTCCATAATAAACAAAATAAAGAATTCTTACCAATTGTCTATAACAATTAAAGAAGAGTTAGCTAATCAATATTATAATCTTCAAAATAAATTATTAAGTTGTGACTTAAGTGATATTCCATTTGATGAATGGAAAGATCTTAGAATTATAGCAGACAAAGGTTTTATTGCAGATCTTACAAAAACCAAGGCAAATATAGATTTTGATATCGTAAGTTATTCACCATATATTAATTATAAAGGATGTAATATTAGAAATTTTGATAAGTTGAATAGAATTGTTAATCCGAATCATTTTGATGATGAAATTGTTAAAAGTAATCCAAATAATTTTCTATCAGACTTATTTAGTGAACAATTTAAACAAACCATATATGAATGTAAACTAACTTTGAAAGAAGTGTTTTCTTTAGATTTTGAACAAATAGAAGAATTAAGTAGTAAATATATTTTTTACAATTTAGAAAGTAAGTCTAGAAAAATGGTTGAAGAACTTGGTCTGCCTAAAGTTATAGAAATGTATTATGAATTTTCACAACAAAAAGATAATAGAATATTTAGAAAAATGATTTTTAATAGAAATTTTGGACCAATAGATATAAGCAAATTACCAGAAACATTTGTTGAGGAAAATAAAGAAATTTTATTAATCGGGGCAGATATTCCAGAAGATTTAAGAAAGCGTTATTATAATAGAAAGTTAACTATTGACGATATAATTAATAACATTTCCTTATTTAAAAAAATAGAATGGTCTAATTTTATTTCTTCATCTGTTCCATACAAAGAAAGTGTTAGATTTTTATCAAACTTTTTTGGGGATTTTCCATTACTAAATTATATAAAAAATTTTCCCAAACATTTTAATTATATTATTAAAACAGACCAAGGTACAAAATTTTGTAAAATTATTACGGCTTATAATGATGCAAATAGTGAAAAAAATTCAAACAATATTGATGAAGAGTACGAAATGTTATGCTATCTTGCAGTTTTCTTTTCAGTATGCAACAAATTAAAAAGTAAAGAGCAATTAATGCTATATGATCCATCATTATTTCCACTGGAAAAAGGTCAAAAGATTTTTGTTGAAGCTTTAGGGTTAGAAAATATCAAAAAATTAGAAAACGAGATGGGATTTTTCTCACACCTATGCGCATACAAAGATGATTTAACCACATTAACCAAATTTGCTGATTTTTACAATTCTCATTATTTCTTATTAACCAAAAATAATATTGATTTTAAAAAAGGAACTTTAGATTATGAAGAATTTTTAAATCAATTTGCTAATTTATTAGATTTTATGAGAAGTAAAGAATTTTTTGGAAACTTCCCAAGCTATGATTGGATTCAAGGTGAATTTCGTGAAAAACATCCTGAAATATTCATTGATAGCAATGCTCCTGAATCACTAAAAGAGGCTTTTTATAAAAATTATGTTAGTGCAAGTCTATTATTTGATCACAAAGATTATATTCCATATTTAGTTAATAAAAATCTATTAAAAATAATAAATGGTATAATGAAATTGAGAATTCCAAGTTTGAAAGATGAACAAGGTTATGTTGTATTTGATGAAATAGATTTTAAAAAAGAATATATTTTTAGATATGGAAACAAAAAATTCTTAAAACTATTAGCAAAGTATGGAAGAATTTTAACATCGTTAACCTCTACTATTACAATAGAAAGCATGTATGGAGAAATTGAAGATGAAGCTTTGATTGAAAAACAAATTAGAAAAGCCATTTATGCTAAAATTTTAGGTGGATTTAAAGATTATCGATATTTGGCAAATGTTCCAGATTTTATTTCAGCATATCCAGATGTATTTATTGACTTAAGTAATTTAGACAATATATCGGAAGAAGATAAAAAAGTAATAACAGATAAATTCTATAGACATAATTTATCATTTGATGATATTAGAGAATATCCACAATTGGTAGAAATTTTAAAAGAAAAAAATATAGAGCTTGTTTTTGATTTTAAAGCCTATAGTGTAAACAAATATCATGCAGTAGAATTATTAAAATTAATAGGAAATGAAAAGTTTTTACAATTATGTAGTGGATATGGTAAATATTTGGGAAAAGTGATAAACTCTCTAAAAAAATATTTAGACAAAGATTTATCGTTTGAAGACTTAATAAAAACAATTGATGAAATTATCATAGATAAAATTAGACATGGAGAACTTGAGTATTTTGAAGAAGACGCTCCGTTATTTTTAAAAGAAAATCACCCAGAATTTTTTCTAGATGAAAGTACTCCAGCACATATAAAGAGATATTTTTATAATTATAAAAATTTTTATCCAATGTCTTTTACATTGCTAAAACAGGATAAAACAATTTTACCTTATTTAGAAGGAAAAGATTTATTGGTAGCTCTTGCAAGAAACAAAGAATTAAAAAAAGATGTTTTCAAATATTTTGAAATGTTTGGAAGTGAAAACGCAGTTAAACTTGGTTTAAATAAGCCTGAAACAGTTGATGAAATGTTAAAATCACACAAAGTAGATTTAATGAAAAAATGGTTTGATAAAACTGGAGGCAAATTTATTCCAGATTATGTCGTAATGCAAAATTTTGACCTTGAAGAAGCTGACAAATTTTTAACTTCTGCATCAAACTGGAGTTCTTTAATGAAAATTGAAAATTTTTCTAAAAAAATAGAATCAAGGGATGCTATGTTAAAACTTGCATATTCATTCGGAGCTTTTGACAACGATCAAAAAGGATTCAAAAAACTTATTGATTTATTAACAGGAATACCTAGAACGCTAGCTTTAGAACAAGGTAAAACTATTGAAAAATTATTCGATGACATAAAAGATAATGCTCTCATGGAATTAGTAATTCTTCCATTATCAATTACACCTATAAGTGATGCCATAGATGAAGAAAAATTTGATATAGACAAAAGTCAAAACATGTTTACTCAACTTTATAGGAAAAACGATGATGGCTCTTATACTTTGAATTTTAATCCCCAAAGATATCCAAAAGTAGCCAAAGCCTTAAGGGATATTTTTGAAGAACACAATGAAATTCCTATTATAAATCCTGATAAAGCTCATAAACTTTTCGGAGGATTTCAATTAATATACGATCCAGATTTCAGAGAATTTTTACTAGCAAATATGCCGGAAATTTTAACAAATCCTGAATATATAAAATATATTGAGGGTATTCAAAAACAATTTAATGAAATAAAAGTTTTAAATAGTAATCGTCATCTAACATTATCATTAGCTGTAAGTTACATTCAATCTAATAAATTTCTCGGGATAGAATTAGGTAATGATAAAGTTGCAGAAATATCTGCTATTGCCGGTTATTCTCAATCAGATTTTGATACTTTACAAAAAATATATGATTATGGCAAAAGAAGAACTTTCAGTAGTATTCCTCGAATTGAAGCAACTAAAGGAAAATATTCATATGAAATGTTAAGATTGGATGACCCACTTGCCATGGCAATTGGTACTTTGACAGATTGTTGCCAAGAACTAAACGATACTGCCGAGGCGTGCATGGAACATAGCATGGTTGATAAGAATGGACGGGTATTTGTAATTCGAGATGAACTAGGAAATATAGTATCTCAAAGTTGGGTATGGAGAAATAAAGATGTGTTATGTTTTGATAATATTGAAATTCCAGATAAAGCATTTGCAAGAGAAAAAAGTACTAAAAGTAGAGAAAAATTTACTGATGAAATTTATGCAATTTATAAAGAAGCTGCCAATGAGTTAATAAAAAAAGATGAAAAAGTATACAAGGAACTTTTAGAAAGCGGAAAAATAACTGAAGAAGAATATGAAGGATTAAGGCTTGGAAAAATAACTGTGGGATTAGGTTATAATGATATTGCTGAATCTATAAAAAAGAATGCTTATTTAGATAAAGACCGTTTAGCAAGACCTTTACATTTTGAGGCTCCGGTTGCTTTAAAACGCCATTTGTATACAAGTGATTCTAGCACACAATATGTACTGGAAAAAAGAGAAGATAGAAAATCATTTGATGGTAAAAACTTACCAGTTCATAATGATACTTATATTCTTTATGATGATACTAATTTTAATTTAATATTGTTGAATTCTTTGGAAAGACTGGAAACGATAACAAAAGGAACTAAATATAATTTAAACACATCAATTGAAGATGAAGAACACATAGTTACAGAAATAGCATATAATTGTGAATTAAACCCTAAAACAACAAGAATTATTTTATCTCCAAATTTTGCTATAATATTTGACATAAATGATTCTAAATTAACAATCGGAGATTTATATTTTAATACTTTAATTGATGAAAATATAGTGGCAATGCAAATTAGATTAGCATTAGAACAAATTTCTGATGGTAAAGAAGTTGATATTTCTAAATTAAATAATATTCAACAAGAAATGTATAACAAAGCAGTTTCCTTAAGCGATGAAATAGATAAAGAAAGAGGTGTTGGCAGTGGAAGATAATGCCAGTAAAATAATTTCTAATGCTCTAAGTGTAGGTAAGATAAATCTATATAATAATATAGAAAATATCATTAAAGAAGTAGAAAAAGCATTATTTATAAATAAAGATTTAATTTTAGAAGCTAACAAAATAGATCAAAAAAATAATAATGGTTTTATAATGGATTTTAATATTTTAAATAACATATTTAAAAATTTAGAAAAAGAAACAATTATTTATGGTAATGTTACTTTATCCGAAAAAGATGAAGAAAAGAAGATTATTTATGGTAAACAAATAATGGATTATGGCAATGTATTAGTTATAAATGATGGTAATCCCTATGTTATAATTGAAATGGCTTTAAGAAATATATTAGCTGGTAATACTATAATATTTGCAAATAAAGGTTACATGTATGGAACAAATAATTTAATAATTAATATTATAAAAAATGTTTTAGAAAAATTTGAAGTTTCAAAATATTTAATTCAACTACATGTTACTGAAGAATTTGATTCTATATTATCAAATTATGCTAACATTAATCTTGTAGTTTGTATAGGTAATCGTAAATTACAAAATATAATATTAAATAAAAGCAAAATTAAAACTATTACAAGTGGTTATGAAAATTTCGATTTATATATTGAAGATGATTCTCATATTGATTTATTAAAAAGAATAGTTGACACCGGTTTAAATATTCAATTATATATAAATAATGATTTAAAGCTAGATTATAAAGATGCTATTTTAGTAAGTGATATTGATGAAGCAATAGGTCAAATTAATTATAATGGAAGTAAATATAGTGCATCAATATTTACAAAATCAGCAAATAGTGCATCAAGATTTATGAGAGAAGTTAATTCAAAAATTATCACAGTCAATGCTAGTCCCACAATAGAAAGAATAATTGATATTAAACAAAGTGATTTAATAATAGAAAAAACAATTATTTATCCATTAAGTTTCAAATTCGATGGAAGTAGAATAGATATAAATTAAAAAATAAAATTTCGAGGTGATTTATTATGATAGATATTAAAAGAATACCAAATTCAGATATGAATAAAGCTCTTGGGCTAGTATGGAGTGTATTTTTAGAGTATGAAGCTCCAGATTATACAGAAGAAGGTATAAATGAATTTAAAAAAACAATTGATAATAAGAATTGGATAAATGATAGAGAATTTTATGGAGCTTATATAGACAATACTTTAACTGGAGTTATTGCTACCAAAGATAAAACTCATATTGCTTTATTTTTTGTAGAGGGCAAGAACCATAATAAAGGAATAGGTAGAATGTTATTTGATAAAATAAATGCTTTAAATGAAGAAAATTATATGACAGTAAATTCTTCTTTATTTGCTCATGATATTTATAAACATTTAGGTTTTATAGATACTGATACAGAACAATGTATTCATGGTATAAAATTTTACCCAATGAAGTTAGTAAGAAAAAAAGATTAGTTCGGTTATTTTGAACTAATCTTTTTGCAATATTTCTGAATATTTTCTTTATCATAATTATTATTTTTTATTACCTTATAATATTCATCTTTACTATTTTTATTGCATCTTATTACATCATAAAATAATGTATCATAATATATTGCAGTATCACTTGATATTTTTATTATTGAAAATCTCGGTGCTTGTTTAATATTTATAACACTTATATAATCTATCATAAATAACATAGAAATAAATAAAACAAGGTAACCTACACTAATTATAATCTTTTTAGTAAGTTTTAATTTCTTTATTAAAATAATAATTCCCAACATAGATACTAAAGTCCCAAATATTGAATAAATACTTCCCCATGAACTTTCACTTGGAAAAATAGACATTGCTGTTATTGCCATTATTACTCCGAAAGTAATTAGTATTATTCCAATAGTATTATTTTTAACAAGTATTTTTTTGTTAGTATAATCTATCGTAGTAATAATATTTTCTTCTAATTTTTCTTGATACTTATCATCAGTTATTTTTTCTCCACTTATTAAATCATTAATAGAAATATCTAATATTTTACATAATGGTTTAAATAAAGATAAATCAGGCATATTTCTGCCATTTTCCCAATTGCTAACTGATTTATCCGTAACACCCAATTTTTCAGCAAGTTCAGATTGTGTTAACTTTTTATTTTTTCGACATTCTAAAATAAATTTTCCAATTTTTTCTTGATTCATAATATTTCCTTCTTTCATGTTTAATTATACTTTATTACTTTACAAATTAACAGGAAATATAACTAGATTTTTATCAAAGTGTATGATAAAATATATTTAAAGATAAGGAAGTTTGAGTTATGTACGATATTAATACAAAATATGTAAAGAAAGGTAGAAATTTTTGGTTAATTTTTTTAATATTTGGCTTAGCTTTTATGCTAATTTTTGGAAGTGTTTATATTAGCCGTTATTTAAAACTTAAAAGTTTGGATGCTAGCACAACTTCAACAAAAGTGGAAATAAGCTCTCATATAAGCGATGGTACAACCATGTATTCACCGATTTATTATTATGAAGTAAATGGAATTGAATATTCATGTTCATCAAATTCTTCATCAAGTGTTTATCCGGGAACTGACAATAAAACTGTTTATTATGATTCAAAAGAACCATTAAAATGTATGTCTGAATATACCAAAAATAGCAATAAATTTCTGTTAATCGGGGCTTTCTTACCAATTATATTCATTTTAATCGGAGTAGTAGGCATTCACAAAGTAAATAAAAGGCTTAAAGTAATTAAAAGGTTTAAATATGAATGGTAAACTAGTAAAAAAATTGCCATATTATATGGAAGAAACTGGGATGGTTGTAAATAATAAAACAATTTTTAAACCTATAGTTGAGTATACACTTCCATCTGGATCAGTAATTACTTTAGAAGGGGATGCTAGACATGATAAAAAACTTTCTGATGAAGATGGATTAGTAGATTTATTAATCGATGAAAATAATCCAAGTAACTATTTTATAGATTTTGAGATTAATAGATTATCAGGAAACTTACCAACGGATTATTACAATGCTAATACTAATAACAATAAAGAAGAAATTTTATAAAATAAAAAAAGATAACTAAAAACATTAGAATTAGTTATCTTTTTAATAAACTTAAAGCATATTTATCATAATCATTAAAATTATTGTTTTTATCCAATAAGAATTCTTTATAATGATCTAAAAAATCTTTTGCATTTTCAAAATCATATTCAAAGTTCTTATTAATTTCTAAACACAATAAAGCTTCTAAATAACTCTTTAATCCATTACTAGCATCTGTTTCAATTAAATCTTTAATTGCATATTCAAATGTTTCTTTAGGATTATCTAATAATTCATCATAAACCTCTTGACTAGCTTTAATATAATCAAATGGAATTGATGATGCTATAGGTCCATTATCAATAATAGTATCAAGCATTTCACTAGCATTTATATTATTTGTTGTCTTATTTTTTTCTTCTTTTTCTTTATTACATCCAGTTGCTCCGAACAAAATCATACTACTTACTAAAACTATTAAAATTATTTTCTTCATAAACGTCTCCTTATCTTTAACTAGTATATCATGTTTTTAAAAAAAGAAAAATATGTTATACTTATTTCGAGTGTGATGAAATATGAAGTATATTGCTTTACTTCGGAGAAGAACAAAAAGGAATACTAAAAGAATTTAATGATGCATGGCTTATACTAGAAAGTAATGGTAAAAAAGGAAAAGAAATAACTTATTATAGATTAAATAATATAAAAGGAGTTGTAGAAGTTAAGTAGAAACATATAGGTGTTTCTATTTTTCTGTGGTATAATTAATTTGAAAGAAGGTTAAGCTTATGAAAAAAAATATAATTATTGTTTTGGTGGTTTTATTAGTGATAGGTTGTTCTATCGGAGTAAAAATCTATTTAGATAAAAATTTAGATAAACAAAAAGAAGATTTAAATAATATCATAGAAAAATATGGTAGTGTAAAAAAAGAAAGTGTAGAATTAAGTGTTGCCAAATTTAATACTGAAATAATGGATAATAATGTTGGGAATCCAGCAAGTTATGATTATATGACACAAGAAAATAATTTATATTGGTTTGCATTACTTGATAATGTTTATTTATATGTAAAACCTGAAAATTATACAGGTAACAAAGATAAAGATATTACAGAAATAATGACTATTCATTATTCAGATAACGAGTCTATTGCTTTAAACTATGTTAAGGCTTTAATAAAATCTAATAATGATACTTTAACTGATTCTGATATAAAATACTTGATGAATGAAGCAAAAACTCTATCAAAAGATAAAAAGAATGCCAATAATGGCAAAGGAATATCTGTTAGTTATGTAAGTGATGGAAAAATAATTGAATATCAAGTTATAAGATTACATAAGTAAATATAAAAATCATGGAGGTATAAAATGAACTTAAAAGAAAGAGCAAAAGCATTTGCCATAAAAGCTCATATGGGTCAAGTTAGAAAAAGTGAACCAGATAAACCAATGATAATGCATCCAATTAGTGTTGGTAATTTATTAGAAGATTATGGTTATGATGACGAAATAATAGCAGCAGGATACTTACATGATGTAGTTGAAGATACTAAATACACAATCGAAGATATACAAAATGAATTTGGCAAAAAAATAGCAAACCTAGTAATGGGAGCATCAGAACCTGATAAAACACTTTCATGGGAAGAAAGAAAAGAACACACAATCAAGGAAACAAAGACACTACCTCTAGCTAATAAATTAGTTATTTGCGCTGACAAAATAAACAATTTAGAAGATATGATGCTTAAATTCGAAAAAAATGGAAAAAAAGACTTTTCATCTTTTAAAAGAGGAGAAGAGCAACAAAAATGGTATTTTACAAATGTTTATGAAAGCATAATTTACAATGAAGATGCAAACTTACCGATTTTTAAAAGATTTAAAAATGGGGTAGATAATGTTTTTGATAAAGCTGAAGACACTTATTTAGAAAATACAATTTTTAATGATAATATAGATTATTATGAAAAGCTCAAAAAGCTACATGCTAGAAAAGTAGAAATACAAAGATTAAAAGAATTGAGCTCACTATCAAAGCCATTTGTTATTGAATTTAGTGGAACTCCAAGAACTGGAAAAACTACCACAATTAATAACTTATATGATTTTTTTAAAAAAGGTGGCTTCAAAGTTACTTTAATTGAAGAATTCACAACATCAAAGTATTATAAAGAAGTTTTTTTACCTCAATATAAAACAGCAAGTATGTTAGAACTTAACATGGCAATAATAAAAGAAATAACAAAACAGTTAGAAAGTGCAATCAAACTAGATACTGATATAATTCTAATTGATAGATCAATAAATGATAGACAAATATGGAATTATCGAAGATATCTTCGCAAAGACATGGATGAAAAAACGTATCTTGAAGCAAAAGAAAAATATAGTAAAATTTCTAATAAACTAATAGACTTTCTAGTAATCACTTATGCTGATGCCATAGTTTCTTTAAAAAGAGATTATAATTCAAGTTTAGCCTTAGAAAAAAGAACATTCTTAAATACTGAAAATATAAATGAATATAATAATAGTTTAAATGCACTACAAGAATTATTTAATAATAGTGTGAAAAATTTTATTTTACTTGATACAAGTTACATGAATATGAATGATGTTTCTATAGATATAGCAGAAAAAATAATGATTGCAATGAGACAAAAATATATTGATAGTTTTAAAGAAAAATATGATTTGAAATAAAAATAGAAGAGCAAAATCTCTTCCATTTTTATTTGTTAGAAATATTTGCGGCAATTTAATTACAATTTTTTCATTAATATAATTTTTCGACATTGTTTATCTTCATAATTAATTATATTTGCATTATAACTAATTCAATTAGCTTGGCTAATGAAATCATATAAATCTTTAATTTTTAGAGACGTTGTGATATAATAGACAGAAATTTTAGAAAGGAGCTAAGGATTATAATGAAGAAGATTTTATTAGACACAAATTTATTAATTTACAGAGAAGATCACTCCATAGTAAATGACAAAGTTCTAGAACTCACGAAAATTCTTTATGATTCAAATAAATATAGAATATTCATACATCCAATGACGTTAGATGATTTAAATAATATTAAAAATCAAAAAGAAAAAAATATTATTTTTAGTAAAGTTAGGGTTTATGATTTTATAGAAAAGCCACCAAAAGCAACGGTAAATTTTAATAATATAGTTGGATGTACAAAAATACCAAATGATATAATTGATAATAATTTATTATATGCAGTATATAAAGACTGCGTTAGTTATTTAGTTACTAATGATAATAAATTAAGAAATAAAGCTAAAAAGGTGAATTTAAGTGATAGAGTTTTAGGAATCGAGGAGGCAATAACCTTATTTAAGCCATTAGAAGAAAAAGAAACTAGAACACTAGCATTTATAAATCATGAATATTTATATAATATAGAGCTAGAAGATGATTTTTTTGATTCATTAAAAGAAGATTATAAAGGATTTGAAAATTGGTATAAGAAAAAATCTCGTGAAGGTTATAAGGCTTATATTACTCGATGTTCTAATAATAGAATTGGTTCTTTTTTGCTGTTAAAGTTAGAAGATGAAACAGAAGATTATTCTAGTTTTAAAGAGCCATTTAAACCTAGTAAACGTTTAAAAGTGGCAACTTTTAAAGTTGCAAATACAGGAAACAAAATTGGCGAAAGTTATATAAAAATCATTATAAATGAAGCAATTAAAAATAAAGTAGATGAAATATATGTAACTATTTTTGAAAAACAAGAAGCGTTAATAAATTTATTTTTAGAATACGGATTTACTAAAAAAACTGTAAAGATGACTGAAAAAGCAGATGGAAGTTTTGAGAAAGAATCGGTTTTTGTAAAAAGTATGAATGATAATACTTATCCAAACTTTGATTGGTCAAATAGAAATGTTTTTATTGTACCCATTCAACAACATTATCATGAAATGTTGTTTCCGGAATCAGAAACGATAACACAACTATCTTTTGGAGATCTTCAAGGAATTAATACTTACGCAAACGCAATAAAAAAAGCGTATATTTGCAATGCTAAAACTAAACAAATCAAATCGGGGGATATATTACTTTTTTACGCTAGTCAAAACAAAAAAAGTCTTACTACTATTGGAATTGTCGATAATGTATTTTATGATTTTACAAAACCAGAAGATTTATATTCTATGGCAATAAAAAGAACAGTTTACTCTTTGAAAGAAATAACATTAAATTTTACCTCTAAATCAAAATTAATACTATTTAAATATTATAAAACACTAGAAAGTCCAATAACATATAAGAGCTTAGTGGAAAATAATTTGTTAAAAAAACCTCCAATGTCTATAGTACAAGTTGACAATAATTTGGTCAAAAATTTAATAAAGATATAAAAGAAATAATAGGAATTAATAATTTCATGTTATAATAGGGTATAGTAAGTTGGGAGGTCAAAGAATGTGTACAATATTATTACCTATTAAGCCAGAATATGCAAATAAAATTATTGAACAAAAAAAGTTATACGAATACAGAAAAAATATTTGTAAAAGAAAAATAGATAAAATTGTTATTTATAGTACTTCCCCAGTAAAAAGGGTTGTAGCTGAAGTTGAAGTAAAATCTGTGCTTTCAAATACTCCAAATAAACTGTGGAAAGAAACAAAACAATATTCCGGAATTTCAAAAGCTAAATATATGAAATATTTTAAGAATAAAAAGGTTGCTTTTGCCTATGAGTTAGGAAAAATTATAATTTATAAGCAACCGAAAATGTTAGAAGATATTGGAATTAATTATTATCCTCAGTCTTATGTATACTTAACAAATTAGAAAATTAGCAAACGCTAATAAAAGTAAATAAAATCAGTTAATTTTGATTGTTTTTATTTGTATATTTAAATATATGTTACTTTTATCTCTTACTAAATTCAATACAAATATAAAAATATTCATTTCTAAGGGACCCTCCACAATTTTAGAATTATTTTGCTCATCTACATTAATTTTTCTAAATCATCATTTGCATTTTTACATAAATTATATTATAATCTAAATTAGTTAATTAAAAAGCGATTCATTCGAAGTAATTATTTTAAATGTTTTTTAGAGAGCTTGTGATTGGTGAAAACAAGTAAAAGTAAAATAATGAATTACAAATGATGATTTTAAATCGGATAGTATCCGTTATCAACAAGAGGTAATAAACTATTATTACAAATAAAGGTGGTACCACGAGCAATTCGTCCTTTGGGATGTTTTGCTCTTTTTTTATTCGAAGGAGGTGATTTGTATGGATAGTGACTATTACTATTATTACTTTGATGATTGTAATTTAATTAACTATACAAATAACCAAGGAGGAATAAAAAAATGGAAAAAAAGTTATTTGATATCCTTAAAGAAAGAGGATATGTAAAAGATTTAACTCATGAAAATGAGATAATTAATTTAGTTAATGGGGAGCCTATGACTTTTTACTTAGGAATAGACCCAACAGCCGATAGTTTACACATTGGACACTTCTTTGCCTTAACCATGTTTAGATGGTTACAAGATTTTGGCCATCACGGAATTATATTAATAGGGGGAGCAACAGCCTTAATCGGAGATCCAACAGGAAAAAGTGATATGAGAAAGATGCTTACTAAAGAAGAGGTTGCTCATAATAAAAAAGAAGTTAAAGAATTAGTTAAAAGATTTGTAAAAACAAATGGAGATAATCCGGCAATTATAGTGGATAATGCCGATTGGATTTGTGATAAAACCTACGTTGATTTTATGAGAGATATCGGAGTTCATTTCAATGTTAATAATATGCTATCAGCAGATTGTTACAAAAAAAGATTAGAAAATGGTGGATTAACATTTTTAGAAATGGGTTATATGTTAATGCAAGCATTTGACTTTGTTCATTTAAATAAAGAGTTTGGATGTAGACTTCAAATAGGTGGCTCAGACCAATGGGGTAACATCTTAGCAGGTGCTGATCTTTCTCGTAAAATAGGATTTAGTGAAGGAAAGAGAATTGATCCATTATTTGGATGGACTTGTCCCTTACTTATTAAAGCAGATGGAGAAAAAATGGGAAAAACTGCCACGGGAACATTATGGGTATCCAGAGATAAAACAACACCATTTGAATTTTTCCAAGCGTGGATGAATTCATTCGATGAAGATGTTGAAAGAAGCTTATCATTTTTTACAAGAATGGAAATATCAGATATTAAAAAAATCTGTAAAGAAGATATTCGAGAAGCTAAAAAAATATTAGCATTCGAAGTAACAAAGTTAGTTCATGGTGAAGAAGAAGCAATTAAGGCTCAAAAAACAGCGGAAGAATTATTTAAAAATCAAGGCATTTCTGAAAATATGCCATCAATAACTATTTCAAAAGAAATATTAGATATAAATATTGTTGATTTATTAGTGGAAACAAAATTAGCCTCATCAAAATCTGAAGCTAAAAGATTAATAGAACAAAATGGACTTGCCTTAAATAAGAATAAAGTTAAGTCCATAGAACAACGAGTTACTACTAAAGATTTACAAGATAATTCATTATTTTTACAAAAAGGTAAAAAAATATTTTTAAAAGTAAATTTTCAATAAAACAATAACTTATAAAGGCTCTTAACTAAATTTACACCATATGGTCGAATGTTTTTATATTAAAACCACATGAAAAATTAAAAAATCTATTTATGAAAATAATGAAACATTAAACTTAAGAATGTTAATTACTAATTATTTTGAAAATTTATGTATATAATTCTAAAATAGGTAATACTATATATTATAGCACATAATCCATGGAATTGACTTTAAGTTTAAATTGTGCTATAATTCAATTACTCAATGACCAAGGGTTATATGAGTCCTGGAGACGCAACTATTTTTTAGTTGCGTTATCCGTTTGTATAGTATTTAAAAAGTCTCTTAAATAAATTAAGGGACTTTTTTGTATTTATCATATTCTTTTAATACTTTTTCTAAATAACCTGGTTCATCAATTAAATATGAACTAACAATATACATATCATTTTTATTTTGCTCAAGGATAATAATATAGCTATATTTATCATCGCTATATAACAGTTTAGTTCTTTTTGTATTTTTAAATGGAGCAGTCCATATTTTTATTTTGTTGCAATTTAAATCATCACAAGAAGAACATTTTAAGTAATTATTAATCATAGGAACAATATAATTTATAAAATAAGCGCGTGCTTCTTTCATTCTAATTTTCATTCCTAACTTTTTTTGTGTTTTAGTTGTTAAATGAAAAAATCCTTGCATTTTATTATCTTCAAACGGGGTTGTAAAGACTTTAATTTTCATTCCATTAATTTTTAAATCACCATAATATATGTTTTTTATAAAATAATCATATAATTCCTCGTCGGTAGTTGTGTTTGGTAACGGTCCATCTAAATTGCATTTGTTTTTAATCGATGTCATTTCTAGATCTCCAAATAAATATGTTAAACTTAGTATTGTTATAATATGATGATACATCAAAACTATTCTGATAAAATTTATTAATTTCATTTACAATAGTTAGTTTTATACGATTTTCAGATAGACCTCTATAGTAATATGATAATGCTCCAATCAAAATGTCATTAATTTGTAAAATAGGAGCTTCATATGATCTAATGGGTTGGACCTTTTTTATAGTTTTTTTATTTGTGTCAGACATTTTAAATCTCAAATAATCAAGCATAATTTGGTGATAATAGTATGAATTTGTATCTTTTATATCGGGATATATATTATATGAATTCCCAGGAGTAATAATATATTTCAACATTTCATAATATGATTTATGATAAAAATCATTTTCTGTTTGATTATATTTTTCATGATTAAGTTTAGTTTTATCTATTACAATGACTCTAAACTTTAAATCGTCATTATTAAAAAAATATGCTATAATGTCTAAATATAATTTCTCCGTTTTTTTATCTATCTTATTCCATTTTAATTCTATTTTATTAGAAAGATTGTAATTTTCTTTTAAATGTTCAATATATTCATTAATTTTTTTAACTTTAAATTTTGGACAATAAACAGCACCTATTAACATATATTTGCTATTATTACTTTTTAGATGACAACTTTCATCACAATATACATTATACTCCATAGTATCCTCCTTTTTAAATACTATTATATCATTAAAATAAAAAAATGGTTAGTAAATTTTCATTTTGACGGTATTATTTAAGATCCAAATACTTGATTTTAATATTTATTAATTTCATTTGAATAGCAAGACACAAATAAAATATTTTCAAGGATATATTTGAACTGCAAATTCACACCATCAATAACTGCAGTATATAGCTTGTTTACTTAGATAAACCTATTGTTCCATTATTTAAAGGGCAATATGATATAAGAATGCTTACAATAGCTTTAAAAACAATGCTTGGAAAAGATAAGATAGAAGTATCAGATTTACTTAAAATAAATCCATTAAAGTTACATGAGGTATTAAATCAAATAGTTGATTGAATAAATTCTATTCCAGATGTACCAGAATATTATTCTGAAAGAAAAGAAAACACATAAATTTATAATATAATTTGGTTAACTTTTATTGTTAGCCATTTTATTTTATTATGATTTTTAAGACTTAAACAAAATGAAATAAAATTACATTAAAAAAATCCCTTTGTTAGGGATTAAGTTTCAATTTGGAGCAAGTGAGCAGAATCGAACTGCCGTCTCAACCTTGGCAAGGTCGCATACTAACCTCTGTACTACACCTGCGTAAATAAATTGTATCAAATATGTGTAACTTTTGCAACATTAATTGATAAAAAAAAAAAATTTTGTTATACTTATTGAAGTAAGAAGGGATGTTATGAATAACAAAACAAATTATAATTACAAAAAAACTACTAAAAAAATAGTTGAATATATAATTACTAATCGTCTATTTATATCATATGTAGTATTATCACTAATTGCTACAGTATGTGTACGAGCATTTACGGTTGGCTCTGCCTTAAAACTTAAACCATTCTTAACTGATTTAGGATTTATCCTTTTAATCGGAGGATTAGGATATTTTGTAAAGCCTCAAAAACAATTTAAATATTTTTTTGCTTGGTTAATTATATTTAACTTAATGTGTTTAATATCATCAATATATTATCGTTTTTTTACCTCATTTGCATCCATCGGAGAACTTGCAACCATAGGGCAAACAGAAACTGTAACAGGATCAATTTTTGATAGATTAAAAATAGCAGATGGAATTTATATTTTAATCCCTATAATATTTTATTTAATTCATAAAAAATTATTATCATCATCATATTATTATTTTATAGATAAAATTGAAAAAAGTAAAAAAATGGTTACTTCAACTGTTTTAATTGGCATAATCTTTTTAGGTTACACATTCGGTGTTGCTAAAAATTCAGATTACAGTAGACTTTCAAAACAATGGAACAGAAATTATATCGTAGAACGTTTTGGAATAATAATGTATCAATTAAATGATTTCTTTCAATTTTTAAAACCTCAAATTAATAGCTTGTTTGGTCAAGAAAAAGCCCAACAAATTTTTGATGACTATTTTGCTAACAAACAAACCCCAGAAGAAAACAAATATACTGGAATATTAAAAGGAAAAAATATAATATTTGTTCATATGGAAAGTATGCAAAGTTTTTTAATGGATTTATCTTTTAATGGACAAGAAGTAACTCCAAATTTAAATAAATTAGCAAAAGAAGGAATGCAATTTACTAACTTTTACCCTCAAGTATCAACAGGTACAAGTAGTGATACTGAATTTACACTATTATCAGGATTAATGCCTGCCTCAAGTGGAACAGTGTTTGTAAGTTATTATGATCGAAATTATTTTACAATTCCCAAATATCTTCATGAAGAAAAATACTTTACATTTAGCATGCACGGAAATTTATCCAGTATGTGGAATAGAAATAAAGCCCATCCATCTCTAGGTTATGAAAAAATGTATTTTAGAGAATCATTTGAATATAGTGAAGATGACGTAATTAACCTAGGAATAAATGATGAATTGTTCTTTAAGCAAGCTATGCCAATACTAGAAAATATTGAAGACGAACATCAAAATTACATGGGAACAATAATTACTTTATCAAATCATTCTCCATTTAAACTAGCTAGTAAACATAGTAATTTAGATTTAACAAGTTATTTTGTAACAACAGATTCTAACCAAAATACTATATCAACATCTAAAGACTATTTATCAAAAACAGCAATCGGAGAATACATAAAAAGTGCCAACTATGCTGATACAGCTCTCGGAGAATTTATAGATTACATAAAAAAATCTGATCATTTTAAAGATACAATATTTGTTTTCTATGGTGATCATGATGCAAAATTATCAAGAAATGAACTAAATTACTTATATAATTTAAATCCAGAAACTGGTGAAGTATATGACAACACAAATCCAAACTATATAGAATATGACTATTATGCTCATGAATTAAATAAAAAAACACCATTAATTATATGGACTAAAAACGAAGCTTTATCAAGTATATTTAATGATGAAATTACTTATACTATGGGTATGTACAATGTCGCAGCAACAATACTAAATATGTATGGAATATATAATAAATATAACATTGGTGAAGACATATTCTCGGTTAAAGAAAATAACATCGTAGTTTATCCAAACGGCAACGTTTTAACAAACAAAGTTTACTATAATAATTCTACTAATGAATATAAGGTGTTAAAAGAAGATAATTTTACCGAAGACTACATTAAAAATATTAGCACACTCGGAGAAAAACGCCTTGAAGTGTCAAATGCAATTATAGTGTATAATTTGTTAGAAAATCAAAAAATGAATGGAGAAGCAAAATGAAAAAAAAGTATAAAAAAATATTAAAATTAATTATCTTAATAATAATCATTATAGCTATACTTATTTTAAGTAAGATCTTTTTTGGAAAAGAAAAAGTAAAAAATAATGTTAAGGTTATAGATAGCATAGTTGATTTTTCCTATACATTAGATGAACGTGATACAAAGCTAATGAAAGACACATATGAAGAATTAAAAAAAGTTTTAAAAGAAAAAGATATAAATTATGAAGAATATGCCAAGGTACTATCAAAGCTTTTTGTCATTGATTTATTCACAATGGAAAATAAAATAAATAAATATGATATAGCGTGTCTAGAATATGTTTACCCAGATAATTTAAATAATTTTAAATTAAATGTTGAAGATACATTATATAAATTGCTTGAAGATAACACTTATGGTAAAAGAAAGCAAAATCTACCAATAGTTAGTAAAGTTGAAGTAACAAACATAGAAAAATCAAGTTATACTATAAATGAAGAAAATGTTGATAGTTACGTTGTAAATCTTAATTGGGAATATGTTACTGATTTAGGTTATGACAAAAGTGCTACATTAACATTAGTAAAAAAAGAAAATAAACTCTATGTTGTAGAATATAAAGCGGGTGTAGCAAATGAATAAAATAATTAGAAAGTTAAAAAAATCTAATAAAGTTTTAAGAATAATCTATTATTTAATTAGCATTATTTATCTTATAGGAATGTGCATTTTTATAAAAAGTTTAATAAATTTAAAAGGTATAGAAACATTACTTCGAATAATTGTTATAATATTTTTTATAGTTTATATACTATTATATATGTTTATTAATCTCTTAAATCTTTTAAGAAGAAAGTATAAAGGTTTAATTATTACATCCATTTTAGCAATAATATTTATCATTATATTCTTTATAGGTTCATATTACATAAATTTTGTATATAACAATTTAAATGGTATGCAAGAAAAAAATGATATAGTATATAATACATATTTAATTACTTTAAAAGATAAAGAATTTACTAGTGACAGTAAAATAGGTCTAATAAGTAGTAAAGTAGACAAGGATAACAATGATTTATCTCAAAAACTATACAAACAAAAAAAACTTAATAATGATACAACTGAATATGATGATTATATTAAATTAATAAGCGATTTATATAATGAAACTCTAGATGCTGCCTTTGTGCCCGGAAATTATGAAACTTTATTTAGAAATGAAGATGGGTTTGAAAATATTTTAAGCGATACAAAAGTAGTATATGAATACAGTGAAAAAAAGAAAAATGAAGATTTAGATTTAGTAAGTGATAAAGATTTTACAGAACCATTAACATTTTTATTTTTAGGAGTAGATTCTGAAGGTGATGGTCTTAATGCTAATGCAGCATTTAACGGGGATACATTAATGTTAGTTTCCTTTAACCCTAAAACTTTAAATGCTATAATGTTATCAATTCCAAGGGATACTTATGTACCAATAGCTTGTAATCATGATAGATATGCAAAAATAAATTCATCTGCAGCATATGGAACAAGTTGCGTAATAAGTACAATTAATAACTTTTTAGATATTAATATAGATTATTATGTAAAAATCAACTTTAAAGGTGTTGTAGATTTAGTTGAAGCAGTAGATGGTATTGAAGTTGATGTAGAAGCTCCGACATATATGGCAAATACTTATGGCGGTAAAGTGTGTGAACAAAATAGTGATAGACAGTTCGGGGATAAATTAGTATGTATGAATCCTGGACTTCAAACATTAAGTGGAGAACAAGCCCTAGCATATGCGAGATGTCGTCATATGTATATAGGTAGTGATTTAGACCGAGTTAGACACCAACAACAAGTAGTGGAAGCACTAGCAAGTAAAGTATTACATTTTAAAAGTCTTAAAGATTTTCAAAATATTTTAAATGCTGTAAGTAAGAATATTGCAACTAATATGGATACAGATACGATTTTATCAGGTTATAATGTAGCAAAAAACGTTTTAGGAAATAAATTAAATGGTACAGATTCTCTAAATTTCCAAAAATCTACATTAGAAACATACAGTTTAAATGTTTATGTTCCCCAACAAGGAAGAAATACATCAGCCCAAGGATATTACCAAAGTAGTTTGGATGATATTAAGAAAGGCTTTAATATTATTTTAGGAAAAGAAAAAGAAGAAATGGTAAAAACATTTAGTTTTTCAGTAAATGAAACTTATGAAAAATATGTACCAGGTAAAGGCAAGAGAACTGGACAATCCGGAGCATTACTCCCAAGTTTCGTAGGAAAAACAATAAGTGAAGTTGAATCATTTTGTAATACAAATAATATTGATTTAAAAATAGAATATGTAAATAGCGATTCTGAACATTACAATGAAAATATAGCTGTTGGCCTAGTAGGTGATCAAAGCATTCATAAAGATATATTATTATCAACTGTTAAAGAGTTAACAATTTATGTTATAAATAGTAGTGTTAAAAATAATACAGATAATACAGATAATACCGATAATAAAAAATCTGATAGTGTAGAGAAAAATGACAATAGTCTGAAAGATAAGAATAAAGATGAAGAAATAATAAAAAGTTTACTAGATTAATTTTTAGTAAACTTTATTTCTTTTTAGCTTTAGATTTCTTCCTTTTAGTAGGGCTAACATAGCCATTACTTCTTTTTGAAGAATTATTTTTAACCGGAGTTTTTTTCTTAACATTAGAATTTTTACTTTGTTTTTTCTTTTTATTACTATTATCAACTTTTTTCTTTTCATTATTCTTTTTAGTATTATTAATAACTGGTTTCTTTTCATTATTAATAAGTTTATCAAATTTAGTATCAGAGGATAATTTTGAACTTCCTTTTTTTTCAATTTCTATTTTTTCTATTTTGCTTAAAAAAATCCACATAATACCGATTAGGATGATTAGTAAACTAAATGAAATTAAAACAATTAATATTATGTCAATACTATCAAAATTTTTTGTCATGTTATCACCACTCATTTAAATATATTATATTATAAAAATATTAAAAAAAATAGCAATTTTACAACTTTTTACTTAAAAATATGTAAAAAATTTGAGAGTTTTTGTAGAATTTGATATAATTACCATGAGATAATATAAAGGAGGCTAAAAAATGAAGAAAATATTAGGTTTATTTATTTTAATTATGGGCTTCTTTTTTATAACGAACGTGCAAGCTACAAGTTATACACATCGAATAAAAGTAATGAATAATCAAACAAATTTGCGAAAAGACCCAGGAGGTACAGATGGTACTAGACTAGGACTATTATCTAAAAATGACTACTATGTTTTAGTTGATGATAAATTATATGAAGATGTAAATAATCACGAAAGATGTATAGGAAATTGGTATTATATGAGTTATTATACTGGATTAAATGGCTATGTTTGTAGTGATGATGTTAAGTTAGTAACATCTTTCAGTAGTGATAATGAATCTCCATCAACAGAATGTGAAAAAACGTTAAGTGAAGCTGGATTTCCATCAAGTTATTGGGGAGGTCTTTGTGCTATAAAAGAAAGTAATCCAACATGGTCATTTCAAGCTGTTAAAATAGATTTAGACTGGAAATATGTAGTTGAAAGAGAAAGCGAATGTACTAAAAATTATATTCATAATGGAGTTTATGATAAAACTTTTATAGACCAAACATGTACAGCAACCTCACCCGGAGGTTATGTAGCACCATCTCAAACCGGGGTAGCTTATTACATGGATCCTAGAAATTCATTTACAGAAAAGTATTTGTTTCAATTTCTAGATCAATCATATGATTATACTATAAAGGACAGTTATCCAAGTGCTGTAGAAATAATATTAAATGGAACAGATTTCAATAATTATCATTTAGAAAAAGGTAATAATATAAAAGATATAATAATAGCAAATAGTGTAAACAAAGCAAGTCCAATAGCCATAGCATCGAAAATGAGAATAGAATTAGGAACAGGAACAAAATTAGAAAACCTTTATAAAGGTATTTATGATGGATATGATCGAATGTATATAGATTATTACAACTTTTTTAATTTTGGTGTTTATGATACTTGCGTAGCAGATTATGGAACGACTTTTTGTGGTTTAAGTTATGCGTACAAATCAGGATGGAAAGGACTTGAAAATGCCATAAGTGGTGGAATTTCTCAATTTTCAGAAGGTTATATATTAAAAGATCAATACACTGGTTATTTTCAAAAATTTAATGTGGCTACTAAAATAGAAGGAAGCCTATTTGCTCATCAATACATGACAAATTTAGCTGGGGCAAGAAGTGAATCTGGAACGTCTTATAGTGCATATTCTAAAAATAATTTACTAGGATTAAATTTGTTATTTAAAATTCCTGTTTATAACAACATGGACGCTACAATAATAAATAGTGATAATGGTGCTGTTGATGATAATAACAATACTCCGACACCTAGCACAATTCCAATCAGTACAATCGTAACATCAAGTGGATACCGATATCAAACACAATACATATCGAATATTTTATTAAATACTGATGTCTCAAAAATAAAAAATGATTTAGAGTCTGTAGCGGGAAATGCAACTGTAATTATCAAAGATGCAAATGATAACATCAAAGAAAGTGGTATTTCATGTACAGGAGATAAAGTAATAATTAATAATCAAAGTAGTACTGAAACTTTACAAATTATTATAAAAGGGGATACATCTGGAGATGGTGTAATAAATGCTCTAGATTTATTACAAGTCCAAAAAAATATATTAGGAACATATACTTTAACGGGAGCTTATAAAGAAGCTGCAGACACATCAAAAGATGGTGTAATAAATGCTTTAGATCTACTACAAGTTCAAAAAAGCATATTAGGAACATATACCATAGAACAATAAGGGAGGAAAAATGAAAAGAATAAAATTAATATTATTTAGTTTAGTTTGTTTATTGTCATTACCAATAATGGTAAATGCTGCAAGTGGGAAAATAACAGTTTCCAGCACATCAACTGTTGTAGTGGGAAATAATGTTACAGTAACTGTTACTTTATCAAGTGCCACCTCAATAGGTAGTTGGGAAATGTCATTAAATTATGATAAAAGTTATCTTCAATTAAAAAGTACAACTGCAGAAAGCAACAGTACCAGAATGGCAGCATCAACCGCAACAGGAGTAAAGAGTAAAAGCTATACATTCACATTTAAAACTTTGAAAAAGGGAAGCACCAAAGTAAGTGTTGATAGTTATTTAGCTTATGCTTTCGATGATTTAAGTCAAATATCATTAACAAGTGGAAGTAAAACAATTAACATTATTACTCAAGCAGAGCTTGAAGCTAGTTATTCAAAAAATAATAATTTAACTGCTTTAGGGGTTGAAGGGTTTACTTTAACTGAAGAATTTCAAACAGGTAAATTAGAATATTTTGTAAAAGTCCCTGAAAATACAAAAGAAATAAATATAACAGCTACAGCACAAGATAGAAAATCATCTATAAGTGGAACCGGAGTTCACAATGTTGCTCAAGGAGCTAATAAATTTGAAATAATAGTAAAAGCAGAAAATGGATCAGAAAAAACATATATCATAAATGTTGATGTTATAGATGAAAATCCTATAAATGTTACTGTAAATAATAAAGAATATACTGTAGTTAAATTAAAAGAAAACTTACCAGAAGCTAATTTATATATGGAATACACAGTAAAAATAAATGATTTTGAAATCCCGGCTTATAAAAATGACAATACTAATTTAATACTTGTAGGTTTAAAAGATAGTAATGGTAATATTTCATTATTTATATATGATGAAAAAAACAATAAATATCAAGAATATCATGAAATTGGTGTAAACAAAATAACCATTTATCCACTAGCTAGCAATGAGGAACTAAAAGGTTACAAGAAAGAAAAGATTACTATTAATGAAACAGAAGTAGAAGGATATATATATAATAAAAATTCAAATTTTGTGATAATTTATGGCATTAACATTGAAACTGGAGATAAAGGTTTTTACATGTATGATAAAAAGATGCAAACACTTACAATGTATAATGATGAGTATACTACAGATTTAAATCAAAAAATTGAATTATACACTTATATTATTTTTGCTTTTAGTGGGGTATTTATATTACTTATAATTATAATAATTATATTGGTATGTAAAAGACAAAAGAAAAGTAAAAAGAAAAAAATAAATGATGTTAAAGATAATAAAGAAAATAAATACACAAAAGATAAAAACACAATTGAAGAAATAAATTAATTTACTAAAAATGAGTATTTAATTAGTGAATCAAACAAAACAAAAATAAAATTATTATTTAATTAATACTACAAAATAGTATTAATTTTTTTGTATACATTGTGTAAACAATATATATATTTTTAAAAACTGATGATATAATATTTTATGGAGGTACCATGCAAGAAATATATATAAATCTAGATGATTCGGGAAAATTAACCAAAAAAGAACTTATAAGTGTATACGGAGGACTAGTATTTTTATCAAAAAAAGAAAAAGATAAATTTATTACACAATATCGAGGTATAGTAAATGAAATAAAATGTAAATATTGTAAGGAAAGGTGTAACAAAAAATGTCCAGAAATAAAAAATACCAATATTAAGAATAGTGATAAAAGAAGAATAATGAATTATTTAAAAAAATATTATGTTGTTGGATTAATTATTAAAAATCAAGAAGTTTATAAACATATTATAGAAAGTAAGGCTGCCAAAGGAAGATTTGTTGATTATTCGCTCCGTAGAATGATAAAAGAAGTTATTAATAACCAAATAATAAAGAATAATATATCATCACATAAACCTTTAAAAGTAGTAATTAATATAGATGAACAAACAACTAAAAGTAATGGGTATTACAATTTGCATGATGGATTAATTGAAGAACTGAAATACGGAATTAGTAATTTTAATTATGCTTGTATTTACAATCCAATATTTTTTAATGATTTAGATATTAAAATATCATACCAAGATTCGAGTAAAAGTTATTTAGTTCAAGCTGCTGATTTAATATCAGGAACTATAAGAAGAAGTGTGCTAAATGCACTTATTAATAATGAGAACATTAATAATGTCTTAGATAATTTTATAAATTATAAAATATTGCTTCCATGAAAAAAAGCTACTATCGTAGCTTAATCCCAGTTAGCATGGCGTACTACAAGCACGCTTAATTAAAAATAATCAAAATCTAACTATCGACCTGACGAGATATTTCTCTCCGGTAAATTAATAGTACAATATAAAATTTCATTTGTCAATAGTCATGGCTTTATTTAAATTGTAAAATTTTACAGAATTACAATTAATATTACATTTTTTATCAATATAATTTACTTTATTGCTTTTAATTTTACCAAAATTAGGTTATAATAATTGTGCAAGGAGTAAGTAGTATGAATTTAATTGTAAATAATCATAATGTATTTTTAATAGTTTTTGTAACGTTTTTGGTAAGCGTTTTATTAGTTCCCATAGCAAAAAAAATAGCAAATTTTATAGGCGCTATGGATATTCCAAATGCAAGAAAAGTTCACAAAGTTCCAATGCCAAGGCTAGGGGGGCTTGCTATTTATTTTTCTTTTCTAGTTGGATATATTTTATATGGTGATATTAACACGCAAATGATTTCAATATTAATAGGTAGTTTCCTACTTATAATAGTAGGTATATTTGATGATATAAAATCAGTGCCAGCAAAATATAAATTTTTGGTACAAATAATAGCAGCTGCCATAGTTGTAATATATGGAAAATTAGGATTTGATGAATTAACAATTTTTGGATTATCATTTAAATTTCCAATGTTTATAAATAATATTTTAGCAATATTTTTTATAGCAGCAATTACAAATGCTATAAATTTAATTGATGGATTAGATGGTTTATCAAGTGGAATAAGTGCGATATATTTTTTAACCATAGCTGTTATTGCTATTGTAACTAATAAAATTGGTGGAATAGATATTATCCTTTCATTAATTATGTTAGGGTCAACCTTAGGCTTTTTATTTCACAATTTTCCCCCAGCCAAAATATTTATGGGAGATTCAGGAAGCTTATTTTTAGGTTTTATGATTTCTGTCATAGCACTTTTAGGATATAAAGTAACTACTTTCACATCTTTAGTAGTACCTATAGTAGTCCTTGCTATACCAATATTTGATACATTATTTGCAATTTTAAGAAGACTTTTAAAAGGCCAAAGTATAGCTGAAGCTGATAAAGAACATTTTCATCATCAACTGCTTAAAATGAAATATAGCCCAGTTGCAAGCATTTTAATAATATATGCAATAGATATTACTTTTGCTGCGGTATCAATCCTTTATGTTTTAGGAGATAATCAACTAGCAATAGCCATATATGTAGTTTTAATGATACTATTATTATTTATTATATTAAGAACAGATATATTGTTCGAACATAAGAAGTCAAACAATAATAAGAAATAAAATAATATTGAAAGGAGTATTTATGAAAAAAATTATGAATTTTTTGAAACTAATTAGATTGAAACATTGGTTAAAAAATTTGTTGGTCTTTTTTCCATTAATTTTTAATTTACAATTATTTAATTTTAATAGTTTTATAAAAGTTGCTTTGGGATTTTTATCTTTTTGTTTTATATCATCTTCAATTTATATAATAAATGACATAAGAGATGTAGAAAAAGATAGAAAACATGAAGTGAAAAAGAAAAGACCAATTGCGGCAGGAATAATTTCTATAAAGGAAGCTTTAATTATTTCCTTACTTCTTACAATTATAAGTGTTTTATTAAATCTTTTATTTATAAATAATATAAATGGTTTATTATTAATAATCTTGTATTATTTATTAAATATTGGTTATTCATTTGGTTTAAAAAATATTCCGATTGTGGATATAGTGATATTAGTATCTGGTTTTGTTATTAGGGTACTTTATGGTGCTAGTATAACGTCAATTGAAATATCAAATTGGTTGTATTTGGCGGTAATGTCTGGTTCGTTTTTCATGGGCTTTGGTAAACGTCGTAATGAAATAATGAAGCAAGGAAATAATTCAAGAAAAGTTTTGATGTATTACACGAAAGAATATTTAGATAAGTTTATGTATGTTTGTTTAATATTGTCTATAATGTTTTATTCATTATGGTCAATAGATAGCTTAACAACTCAAAGATTTGGCGATTACATGGTTTATACCATTCCTATGGTTTTAGTGATCTTTATGAAATATTGTTTAGATATTGAAGGAGATTCATATGGTGATCCTGTTGATGTGGTTACATCGGACAAAGTTTTAATGGTTCTTATATTGCTTTTTGCTATAATAATGTTTTTAATAATGTATGTTTTGTAGGTAAAAATGAAAAAGTATGATGTATTAGATTTTGATAAAACTATTTATAAAAAGGATTCTTCTAAACAATTTTTCCTTTTTTGTATGAAAAAAAATCCAGCCTTGATAAGATATATTCCTGGAATTATTGTGCTTTTTCTTTTGTATTATTTAAAATTAATTGAAAAAGAAAAAGTTAAACAATATTTTTTTAAGTTTTTAAATGATTTTGATAATATTGATGAAATTATTGAAGAATTTTGGAATATTAATAAAAAGGACATTAACTATAAATTACTGGAAAAATGTGATAATGAAATTATAATTATTTCAGCTTCTCCGGAATTCTTGCTAAAAAACATATGCCATAAGTTAGGTGTAAAAAAACTGATTGCTACAAAAGTTAATAAAAAAAATGGAGAATTTGAAACTAAGAATTGTCATGGTGAAGAAAAAACAAAAAGGCTATACAATGAGTTAGAAAACTTTGAAGTAGATAGATTTTATTCTGATTCTTTAAGCGATGAGCCTTTAGCAAGAATGTCTAATAGGCCATATATTATTAAAAATAACAAAGTAAAGAAATGGAATTTTAATAATGAAAAGGTGAGAAATGTTGATGAAATTATAAGATATTTATTTATTGGGGTATTAACAATGATAATAACTTTAGTTAGTTATTATTTATTAACTGTTTTGTTTTTGAGTCCTAATAATAAAGTACAATTGCAAATTGCTAATATTATATCTTGGGCTATAGCTGTTGTTTTTTCTTATATTTGTAATAGAAAATTTGTTTTTAGAAGTAGGAATAATAATTGCATTAAAGAATTTATAAATTTTGTGGTTTCAAGATTTTTTACATTACTAGTAGATATGTTAGGAATGTTTTTAATGGTTACTATATTAACAATTAATGATAAATTTTCTAAATGTGTCGTTCAATTTTTAGTTGTTATTTTGAATTACATAATAAGTAAATTTATTGTTTTTAAAAGGAGAAAAAATGAAAAAAACAAGTCGGTTGTTTAATGAAAGATTAAATGGTTCATTGAAAAATAAAATATTTTATAATATATTTATTTTATTATTTTCTGTTTCAATGGGGGTGTTATCAGTTTATTTGATACCTATAAATATTAATACAGTCTTTGATTTTGAAATATTTACTACTTTGGCTATAACATTTATAGTATCACTTCTTTTTAGTGAAAAATTTTTAAAGAAAACTTTTCACTATTTAAAAAATAATAAAAGTATATCAATTTTATTATTAATAATTACTTTTGTGATTTTGAGAAAACTAAAATTCACAAAAGTTGATAATGTTATAACTTTAATACCTAGTAATATGCAATTTTTATTTACAGACGTAACCTTAATTATATCTGGTATAGCACTTTTCTGTGTTTTAACTTTTGTAGTTTTTAAATTATTAGAATTTTATCATGGTGTTTATAATACTCTTGATAAATGGGATAAAAAAGCATATATTGTTATGTCTATTTTGTCTTTTATATTGATTGTAACAGTTTATAATTTTAATCATAATTATTTCTTACAATACGATAGAGTGTTTTCTATGGATTCTGGTTGGGTATTTAATGGTATGGTGCCACAACTTAATTACTATGATATTCGTCATCCTTTTATAAGTATATTTTATTTTCCTATTTGGGCAATTATTGAAACTTGTTTAAATAATATAATTGGTGTGACTTCACTTGCTACGACAATTAAGGCAGTTATACTTCAATTTATTAATTTTCAATTATTAATAATAGTTGGTTTATATTTAAAAAAAATATGCAACAACAAAAATGTTTTTATTTTATATATGTTGTCTTTTCCAACATTAATATATCTTTTATTTTTTGAAAAATATCAATTATGTGTATTTATGCTTGTTTCTTATGTTTATTTAAGTTGCTTGAACAAAGATGATAAATTTTTTATTACTTCAGCTGCTGGAGTAATGCTTACAAGTTGTTTTATTGGTATTACTGAGATTATAAAAGATAATGATTTAAAAAAGAAAATTTCTAATATTACAAAAATATTAATATTTGCATTATTGTTTTCAGTGTTAGTTGGAAGAATTCATCTAATAAGGTATGGACTTTATGAAAGTTTGGATATACAAAAAGGTTTTGCAAATACTGCATTATCATTTCATCAAAAAATATATTCTACATTTAATATGATTCAGTCTACAATTGTTAGTGTAGGAACGGTAAATATAAATGGTCAATATTTATGGAATGATTTGACGAATAAATTACCTCTTTGTGGAATATTTATATTTTTAATATCAGTTATAGGTGCGATTTCAAAAAGAAAAGAACTTATTTCTAAAATATCAAGTATATGGATAATTTTTGCTTTTATATTGTTTACATTTTTAAATTGGAGCACTCATGAAAGTCCGTTATTTAATATGTATTTTTCGTGGGCAACTATACCTATGTTTGTTTTTGGTATAGATTTTGTTGTTGAAAAATTAAAGCTAAATTCTAAATTTGTATATTTATTTATATATATAATAATTAGTTTTATAAACTTTTCAACATTGTTTGATATATATAAATTTTTAATTTAATTACACTTATAGTATGTAATTAAATCTATGAATAGAAATGTCAAAAAAGAAAGATATACATAGTTTTTCTGTCAATAGTTTTTGAAAATGTCTTAAAAAAATGTAAACATTAACGGGAAAATTGTTCTCGTTTTTGTTTGATTTTAGATTATATTATAATTTTGATATCAGTAAAGGGTAAAATGAATTCGCTATGCTCGCCCTTGACAGATATCCAAAATTAATATTTTAAATGTTTATCAAACAAAAGCAAAGATTAAGCATATTTGTGATAGTAGTGACTTCTTTGCATTTGTTTTTTAAAACTATTGACTTTCCATGGATGTGACATCGGATGAATATATTTGATTTTTTCTACCTTTTCAACAATTACATCAAAATTGTTTGAAAACCTTTCGTTCCTAGACAATTCATTTAATTCTAAAACTTGTTCATCTATTGCTACTAATAAATCTCCATTAAAAGCCTTTATAACAAGACATTCAGTTTTGGGTGCAAAACGCTTTAGATCATTATCAATATATGGTTGATAGTATTTATTTTTGTATTTAATAAAATTACCATTATCAATTTTTCTTGGACTTAAAACAGCTAGAGTGTAATTGATTTTTTCTTCAGATGGACAAGCTTCAAATATTGTGGGAAACTTTTTATAATCAAGTGCAAATTCTTTGTTAAACTCAGGTACAAAAACTTCTGTTAAATACTTATTTGCTTCTTCAATAGTAGTGATATTTTCAAGTCTTAACTCTTGTACTAATCTACCTTGAAAAGTTCCATTTGTTCTTTCTATTAATCCTTTAGCTTGAGAAACAGAAAACGTTTCTAAATCAATTCCTAGTTGTTTACATGCATAGCCATATTGTGTCAAAACATCCTTGTCACTAGTTCTTTTTTCTGGGTTTAACGATATATAGTTGAATATAGTTCTATTATCAGTAAAGAACTTATATGGAATACCATACTTAGTTAAAATTTGATATAACACATGATAGTAACCATTTAATGTTTCCTGATAGTCAAACCATGCTCCAACAATCGTAGATGTAGCTTTATCAATAGCTAGATGTAAACAAGTTTTATACCTTCAAAACATATCTTGTTAAATAATTTCACAAAAATACTTTGGTTTTTTACATCTAGGATGTGAATCTTCTAATGCAACCTCATGATCAACAATTGTATTAATTTGTTCTTCAGACATAGTAAATTTTATTTTCTTTTCTTCAAGTAGTTTATTCTTTGCATATTCTCGTTTTGTTTTCTTCCTAGTCTTAGATGATAATATACCTTCTTTAGTCAATGTATTATAAATAAATTTATAAGAAACAAATATGTTTTCTTTAGTTTCTAAAAACTTTTTTAAATGATTGAAGTTAAAATCATAGTATTTATTCTTATAAAGTAGTAAATATTTTCGGAGATCGACTTATCTGGTGTTTTTGAAGGCATATGTCATCGGTTTGTGTGGACAAAGCCAGATTTGCCTTTCTCCTTATATGTAATAATTAGACGGTCAATCTGTCTTCTTGATATACCGAGTTTTTGTGCAGCTCGGTTTTTGTTTGTGATCAACTAATTCTTTAATTGTTTCATATTTTAATAATTCGTTCATTCTAAAGTTTATCTTTCTCATTTTCGTCACATCAAGTGACATATATTACAACATATTTGAGACATAGTCAAATATTAACACTTAAGATATTATCATAAATTAATCATAGAAAGACCTACTGTTTTTTTCTTTTATTTTCTTTAAAATATAGTTTATAATAATAGTACGAAGGGAAGATAGTATGAATTTAGTGGTAAATGATCATAATGTGTTTTTAATCGTTTTTGTAACGTTTTTAGTTAGTGTACTTTTAGTACCAATAGTTAAAAAAGTTGCAGAACATGTTGGTGCGATGGGTGTACCAAATGCTAGAAAGGTACATAAAAAACCTATGCCTAGGTTAGGGGGACTTGCAATTTATATGGCTTTCTCATTTGGTTATATTTTATATGGACAAATAAGTACTCAGATGATTTCTATCTTAATTGGTAGTTTTTTACTTATAATAGTTGGTATATTTGATGATATAAATTCTGTTCCAGCTAAATATAAGTTTTTAGTGCAAACTATAGCTGCATCAATAGTGGTAGTATATGGTAAACTTGGTTTTTCTGAATTAACTATCTTAGGTTTATCTTTTCATTTTCCAATGATTATAAATGATATACTTGCAATATAGCGTTACTTGGTTACAAAGTTACAACGTTTACATCACTTGTTGTGCCTATTGTGGTTTTAGCTATTTCAATATTTGATACATTATTTGCAATTTTAAGAAGACTTTTAAAAGGTCAAAGTATTGCAGTTGCTGACAAAGGACATTTTCATCATCAACTTCTTAAAATGAAGTATAGCCCAGTTGCAAGTATTTTAATTATTTATGCAATTGATATATCATTTGCAGTTGTATCCATACTTTATGTGCATGGTGATAATCAACTAGCAATAGCCATATATGTAGTTTTAATGATACTATTATTATTTATTATATTAAGAACAGATATATTGTTTGAACATAAGAAAAAATAAAACGTTCAGTAAAATATTGGACGTTTTTTAGTTTGTTTAAATAAACTGCATATAATAAAAAAGCACTTTTCCAAAAAGTGCTTTTTAATAATTAAAAATTTTTATTAAAACATTTTAATTCTTTTTTGTTTTCGAATCACTAAATTTTTCATTATTTTTCAAATAACTATTTGCATCCTTAAAGAAACTAACTATAATAAGTAATATAATAAATCCTATAGGAAATGCCGCAATTATTGAAACGGATTGCAAACTATACATAGAATTCTCTGCAAATATTAAAGCGATTGGTAATAAAATAAATATAATGGCCCAAAAAGTTCTAATTTTTTTATCTGGCTCTTCATCAACCTTAATTTTTTTGTAAGAATATGAGGAAACAACCATAGTTAGAGAATCAAATGTAGTTGCATAAAAGGCAATCATTGTTATAGCTAAAAGTATCAAGCCAATACTACTTAATGGCAATGTTTCAAATATTTTCAAGATTGCTTCAGAATAATCTCCACCATTTGCAATAAATCCAGAAATATCAACACCATGTTTTAATTGTTGGGCTAATCCATAATTTCCTAAAATAATAAATGAAGTAAATGTTCCAGCAAGCCCCCAGGCATAACCACCTAAAATAGTATTTTTAATGGTTCTTCCTTTACTTATTAAGCCTATAAAGAAAGGAGTTGCAACACACCAAACCATCCAATATGCCCAATAATATATAGTCCAGTTTTGAGGAAAAGAATTTTCTCTTAAAGGATCCATCCAAGTAGAAATGCCTATGAAATTTTGAATCATATTGCCAATAGAGGAAAATCCAGTTTCTAAAATGTATCTCATTTCACCTCCGCCAACTAGAAAATAAATTAGTAAGGCAAAGAATAAATAAGTACACATTGTGGCTAATTTTGAAACTCCTTTCATTCCAAACCAAACTGTCAATGTATATACTGTTGCAATTAAAAGTAAAATCATAATTGTTAGAGTTATTGAATTCGGAATATTAAAGACGTGACTTAAAGCTGCAGACAATAATGGGGTAGCTAAAGAAAATGTGGTTGCGGTTCCAGCTATTAAAGCAAATATTGCTATTAAGTCAATAACTTTACCTAAAAAGCCATCTACTTTGTTGCCTAATATTGGTCTACATGCTTCACTAAATTTTTGTTTGTCTCTTTTTCTTACATGTAACATAAAACCAAATGCTACTGCTAGTGCTATATAAAATCCCCATGCAATTGGCCCCCAGTGAAACAATGGGTAAGTTGAAGCCCATTTTTGAATGCCCCCCATATTTGTTATTTGAGTTTCGTTTGCATATAAAGCCCATTCACATAATGAGTAAAAAAGAATATCAGCAGCCATAGTAGAAGTGAAAATCATGGCTCCCCATTTATAAGAAGAATATTGGGGTTTATCCATATTACCCAGCTTTATTTTACCAAATTTTGAAAATGCAATATACATTGTGCAAAAAAATGTTCCCAAACCAATTAAAGCATAATAAATTCCTAAATCATTTCCTAAAAAATTTCTTATGTTTTGTAACACAATAGCTGATTTGTTAGGAAATATCATAAATAAAATCCCTAGGAAAAGTACACCAACTAATGGAACTATCGTAGCAAACCAGTCTATTCTTTTGCTTAATTTTTGTTTTTCTTTCATATATCTATACCTCTATTTCCCTATAATTGTCATCAATTTCTTTTAATTCTTCTAAATTATCAATTTCAATTATATCTTTTTTATTTATTTTATAAATTCTTAAATTGTATTCATTCGGATAACAAAATAGTGCCACATCATCCCAATAAATTTCTTTGTTATTTTTATCTAAAAATTCAATTTCAATATGTTTCTTTAATTTATTAGCATCTTCCTTATTCCATCGAGATACACTACATAATTGCCATCCATTTTTTCCGCCAGTTCTATTGCAACTAACGATATCATCGTTATTAACGGACAATAACCACTCCTTGGTATCATTATCTACCCAAAAAGCACTATATCCTGATTTATCAAAATCTTTAAAAAGAATTTTTTCGTTATATATGATTTGATCTCCATCTAAAATTATTGCATCTTCTATATAATCTCGAGCAACATACAAAGAGGAAACGTTATTACATTCATTAAAATACGGATTTTCTATTAATTTAATACCATTTATATTCTTTAAATAATCAAATTGTTCTTTTAAATATCCTACTACAATGTATATTTCATAAATGTCATTTGCATGTAATGCCTCAATTATTGTTTCAATCATTTTTTTCCCATTTACAGATATCAATGGTTTTGGAATAGAATAGGTGAGAGGTCTCAACCGTTTTCCATTTCCAGCTGCCATAATTATAGCTCTTTTTATTTTATTCATTTCAATTTCTCCATTTCTTGTTTAGCAATATTATAAAAATCTTTTGCAAATCTATATTGTGCTAAAGAGTATTCTCCAAAATCAATTCCTAAATTTCTTTTGTATTCACACCAATTACTCCATAAAAGACCACAAAGAGCAATATAGCAATAAATTTTAATTCTCGTTTTAATTTTACATTTATTATCAAAATATATATCAATTAAATTGTCCGCTTGTTCTTTGTTATATAAAGAGTAAATTATAAACATAGCAATATCCACATGAGGATCTTGCATACCGGAATATTCCCAGTCAATTAATCTTACGCCTTCATCAGTAAATAGAAAATTATCAGGTATTGCATCAATGTGTGTTAATATTTTTTCTTCAATATTTTCTTCTATAAAGGTTTGTAAACTTAAAACATTTTTTTTAGTATTTTGATAGTCTTCATATATTGATTTTTTTTCTGTCCATAATGATTCATAAAAGTTTATTTTTTCATAAATGTTAAATTCATGTTGAACTTTTAGTTTCAATTGATGAAATTCTTTTAATTTTTTCATCACTGCTTTTAAATCATTATTATTTGTTGCATCACATACTCTAGCATTTAAAAAGAATTTTGTTATCTTATATCCATTTTGTGGATTTATATATATTAAATCATCACTTATATTTTTTCCATTTATGATATTGTAAACACAAGCTTCCTCATCTCTTTTAATTAATTTATCAGTTCCTTCACCAGGAATTCTCATGATATATTTTTGATTATTAATTGTAAACAAGAACGATCTATTAGTCATACCTTTTTTTAAAATTTCAATATTTTCAATTTTGTTTTTATCTACTTTAAAAACGTCTTCAATTATATTAATAGCGATATTATTTAAACAACTAGAATTCTCATCTAAATCTCTTAATTGTTCATAAGTATTTATTTCTACAATTTCATTTTTATATATTATTCGTCCTGGAATGCTAAATTTTTTCTTTTTAATTAAAGCTTGTTCCCAAAATGAATCAAAATATAAAGGGTTTTTAACCATAAAGTTTAATTGTTTTTTTAATAACAAACTATCACTTTTATTTATGTAAGAAATTCCAATCATTTTATTTCCATTATTATTTACAAGCAATAATTCGTTTTTTCTATTTAATTTAATATTACTACTAAAGTCATTTTCGTTAGTTACAAGGTACCAAGAATTAATTTCATTTTTCCTAAAAGGGGAATATTGGCACCATACATCACTAGGAATAATGTAAGAATTATGTATAAAGTCTTTAGCTAAATATAAAGAATATAAATTATTCATGCAACCATATTTATTGTTTACAATTAAATGAACGTTATATTTATCTATCAAATATTCAAATTTTTCTTTTAAAAAGCCAACTACAATATAAATTTTTTTAATATTTGCCTCATATAGTTGTTTTATTATTCTTTCAATTAAAGGTTCATTTTTAAATTTTATTAAGCCTTTGGGCGTTTCCAGATTTATCGGAACCATACGCATTCCATACCCAGCAGCTAAAATTATTGCGTTTTGTGGTGAATTATTTCGAATTTTATTAATTGCTTTAATTGTTAAATTATATTGCTCATTTAAAAAATTATTGTTTACTAATTTATTAAGTGTTTTATTAATTAATCCTAATGATAGGTTTAAATTTTTTGCAATATCTCTTTGGCTAGTATAACCATTTTCAAATATATATATTAATATGTCATTTTGGACTTCGTTCATAAAAACTCCTTTTTAATATTCTGTGAACACTGTTAATATAATATCATTTTTAAATGCACTAGTCAATAAATAATTACAAAAAAATATTCTTTATTATTATTATCAAATGTGGTAAACTAAATATATGTAGCTAGGAGGAATATTTTGGAAAATAAAAAATCATTATTTAAAAATACAATATATAAATCAATTTTAAGCTTTGTAAATATTTTAATACCTCTTTTGGTAGGACCATATATAGTTAAACTACTGGATGTAAATCTTTATGGAGCATACAACAAAGCTTATGCTGATTTTCAATTATTTTTGACATTTGCATCTTTTGGAGTCTATACTTATGGAATAAAAGAAATAAGTAAAATTAGAAATGATAAAGAAAAAGTATCTAAATTATTAACAAATTTATTTGTGATATCCTTGATAAGCAACATTGTTGTAGGTGGTATCTATGTTGGATATTCTTTTATAATTGCTAAAGATATTACAAGAACTCTATATTTATTAATGCTCATTCAAATTATTGCTAATATATTTTATATAGAATTTGTTAATGAAGCTTTAGAAAATTATAAATTTATAACGTTAAAAACAATGTTAATTAAAATATTTTATATGGCCTCATTATTTTTATTTGTAAAAAAGCCATCTGATATAATTATATATTCAATCATAATATGCTTAACAGTTTTTGCTAACAATCTTGTAAGTTTCATCTATGCGAGCAAAAGAATAAAATTTAATTTTAAGACACTAGAGTTAAAAAAATACTTAAAACCATTATTCTTGATAGTAATTATTACAAATATTGATTTATTGTATAGTCAATTAGACATGGTTCTATTAGGAAAATTTATAGATGGTGTAGCTGTAACAATGTATTATATTCCTTTTTATATTGTATCTACTTTAGTTGCGGTGCCATACTCTATAATATTTGTATCTATTCCAAGGCTATCATATTTGATAGATAATGAGGGAAAAGAAAGTTATGAAAATACTTTAAATAAGGCGGTATCTTCATTACTATTTATTATTATTCCAATGTGTTTAGGTGTATTTGTTTTAGCAAAAGAAATTGTATACTTATATGCCGGTGATAAATATATGGCAATAGTTCCTGTCTTAATGGCTGCAGCTATTATAAGAATCTTCATAAGCATTGATTCCACTTTAATAAATTTAGTGATGTACCCGAACAATCAAGAGAAGAAAATAGTTAAATATACTCTGATTGCAGGAATAATTAATTTAATATTTAATTTAGTAATGGGATTTACTAAAACATTAACGCCATTAACATGTATGATATCAACAGGTATTGTTCAATTAATATTAGGTGTATTACTATATATACAAGTTAAATATAAAATGCAAATAAATTATAAGCTATTTACTAAACAAAATATTTTGTATATGATTTTATCATTATTATTTATACCAATATCAATGTTAATAAGGTGCTTTAATTTAAATTTTTATATTAATATTTTATTAATAATGATTGCTTGTATGGGTATTTATGGAATCGTGTTACTAATATTAAAAGACGAAAATGTAAATTTGATATTAAGAAAGTTGAGGAGAAAATAAAATGAAAAAATTAATAGTACCTACAGGTTATATGGGTTCAGGCTCATCTGCTGTAACCGATTTATTATCAGAATATAAGGGTGTTTCAAATGATTTTAAAAGTTACGAATATGTTTTTTTGCATTGCCCAAACGGACTTTTTGATCTAGAAGATCAACTATTAATTGGAAATAATGCTATAAAAAGCGATTATGCTATTAGAGCTTTTTCAGATCAAATGAAGAAGTTATATGATAAAAAATTTTGGTGGGTTGGTAATTACAAAAAGATAATAGGACCAAGGTTTATGGATTACACAAATGAATTTGTTAATAAAATAACAGAATTTAAGTTTCCAGGCTATTGGTATACCCACGAAGAACCAGATGCTAAAATGATTTTAAAATTAACTTTAAGAAAACCTTTTAAAATAATTTTTGGAAATAAATTATTTAACAAAAAAATTCTTAAGTACAAAGATGGAATGAAATTATCATATATTAAACCTGAAGAGTTTTATAATTGTTCTAAACAATTTATTAAAAATGTATTAAATGATGCGTGTCGAGGAAAAGAAAATGTCATATTAGATCAATTACTTTTGCCATTTAATTTGTTTAGAGTTGATAATTACTTTGACGACGAATTAAAAGTTATAAGAGTTGATAGAGATCCAAGAGATGTATTTGTATTAAATAAATATATTTGGGACTCTAAAAATATTGGTGTACCATTTCCAAATGATGCAAAAGAATTTTGCAAATTTTATAAAGATTTAAGAGAAAGTGAACATTCTTTTAATTCAAAAAAAGTTTATAAACTTCACTTTGAGGATTTAATATATAACTATGAAAAGACAGTAGAAAAGTTAGAAAAATTTGTTGGTTTTACTTCCAAAGATCATATTAATCCAAAAACTAGGTTTATTCCTGAATTATCAATAAACAATACCCAAGTATTTAATGGAAGTGACAATTATAAAGAAGAAATAAAAATAATAGAAAAAGAATTAAAAGACTATTTGTATGATTTTCCATACAAACTTGAAAATAAAGTGGAAAATAGTGTGGAATTTGATGATTAAAGAGGTGTTATAATTGAAAAAGAATCTTTGTTTTGTTTTAGATCAGTTTTTATATGGTGGAATTGAAAGAGTAGCAATTAATTATTTAAAAGCTATAGATAAAAATAGATATAACATTGATGTCATAATATTATCTAATACAGAAGACATGATAAAACAAATTCCTAAAGAATGCCATATAATAAAAATAAATATTCCTAGAAATCATAATCCACTGTCGAGAGCATCAACAATGATTAGAAGAGATGCCGGAGCTATTCTTTATTATGGCTCTTACATTTTAAAAGCTCTTTTTATAGAACCTATTGATTATATTAAAACAAAAGAGTTGCGAAAAAAAAGATATGATGTTGCAATTGCATTTTCAGGACACGTTAATGACTGTTATGTAGTTTTAAAATTCATTAAAGCTAAAAAGAAAATTGTATGGGCTCATGGAATGATTTATCAATATTTAATGATGTCTCCAGCTTTCGAAAAAATGTATAAAAAATTTGATACATTAGTATCGATTAATAATTTAGATCAATCAGATATATTTTATACTAAACCATACCTTAATTTAAATATAGTTAATTTATATAATCCAACAATAGAAATGAAAATGGATCCAAAGTTAGAAGAAAATTATGGGAAATATATTCTTTCAGTTGCACGATTAGAGAGTCCAAAAGATTTTATAACTCTAATAAAAGCTTATAATAATTTGGATAAAAAAATAATTTCTGAATATAAACTTTTAATTATAGGTGACGGACCTGACAGAGAATTAATTGAAAATGAAATAAATGAATTAAATTTAAAAGATAATGAAAATAAAATAATAGAGGTCTACGATTTAATTCATGATCTGCTTGAAAATAATAATCTTTGTAATAAAAAAATGCGAATATAAATAAAGAATTAGAGATTTTAGAAAAGAGATTTGATGACATGAAAAAACAATATGGAGGAATTAATGAAAATAAAAGTTAGCATAATAGTCCCAGTATGGAATGTTGAAAAATATTTAGAACAATGTTTAGATTCATTAGTAAATCAGACATTAAAAGAAATTGAAATAATTATAGTAAATGATGGGAGTCCAGATAATAGTCAAGCTATAATTGATAGTTATGTAAAAAAATATCCTAAATTAGTAAGATCATTTATTAAAGAAAATGGTGGACAAGGATCAGCTAGAAATTTTGGCTTATCAAAAGCCAAGGGAAACTATATATCTTTCGTTGATAGTGATGATTGGTTAGATTTAAACGCTTTAGAAGAAATGTATAATGTGGCAATAGCAAATGATTCTAATGTTGTTATTTGTGATATGATTGATCATTTAAAAAATAATGAAATATATCATGATTGCACAAATTATAGAGTTGTGTATGAAGTAACACCGTCTGCGTGCAACAAAATATTTAAAAAAGATATTATTGAAGATATAAAATTTTTACCAAATTTATGGTATGAAGATTTTAATTTTACTACTAAAATCTTATTAAAAACACAAAAAATATCTCAAATCAATAAGGGCTTTTATCATTGTAACTGTAGAGAAGTTTCCACGATGAATAACAATAATTCTATAAAAAACCTTGATATGATTAAAGTGATTGAAGATTTAAAAATATTTGCTAAAGAAAATAATTTATATAATGAAGAAATTTTTACTTATTTAATATATAATCACATTTTAATTACTTCGATAAATAGAGTTGCTATTCAAAAAAATAGAAATAAAAATAAAGTTATTAAAAAATTCATTAGATATTGTCGTGAAACTATTCCAAATTACAGAAAAATGAATTTTTATATAAATGAAAGAAGAAACAAAAAAATAATTGCTTGGTTAAATTATCATTATTTTTATTATTTGTCAAAATTAATTTTAAAAATTAATTCGTTATTAAAAAGAGGTGGAAAATGAAAAAAGTAAGTGTGATAATACCCGTTTATAATGTTGAAAATTATTTAAGAAAATGTCTAAATTCACTTGTGAATCAAACTCTTAAAGATATCGAAATTATAGTGGTTAATGATGGAACTTTAGATAATAGTCAAGAAATTATTGATGAATATGTCAAAAAGTATCCTAAAAAAGTAGTTTCAATTATCCAAGAAAATGGAGGACAAGGTGCCGCGAGAAACACTGGTCTTTTGCATGCAAAAGGTGAATACATTGGGTATGTAGACAGTGATGATTATGTAGAAGAAAATATGTATGAAGAATTATATAAAAAAGCCAAAGAAGAAGATTCTGATATTGTAATTTGTGGAAATAATGTTGTGAAAGAAAACTATGAGTTTCTCTCAAAGGAAGATGTTGATAAAGAATTTTTATTAGGAAAAATGGCTGTTTGGAATAAGATTTATAAAAAAAATATTATTGTTGATAATAAAATACAATTTAGAAGTAAAGTGTGGTATGAAGATTTAGATTTCACGATGAAAGTATATTTTTCATCAAAAAAAATAAGTTATGTAGATAAACCTCTTTATAACTACCTATTAAGAGAAGGATCAACTATGAATAATAATAATATAAAAAGAAATTTAGAACTTATAGAAGCATTTGATTCTTTAATTGATTATTGTAAAGATAAAAAAATATATAATAAAGCAAAAGATGAAATAGAATTTTTATGCATATATCATATGTACATTTTTGCTACAACTAGGGTATTAAATACTAATAATAAATACAAAGATAAAATAGAAATTATAAATAAATTTAAGAATTATATTAATAGTAATTTTCCAAATTTTAAACAAAATAAATATCTATATTTATTACCTAAAAGAAGAAAACTTATATATAATTTGATTAATTCAAAATTTTATTGTATAATAATAGCGCTATTTAAAATTAAAAATTAATGGAGGTTGGATTATGAATATAAAACAGAAAATAATTCTTATTTATTTTTTAATACTTCCTTTTATTGATTTAGCAACCTCTTTAATGACAAGGTTTACTGATATAATGCTTACTCCAGGTATGATTATAAAAGGGATAACCTTACTTTTTGCTATTATATATATTTTTTTCTTTAGTAAATCAAAATACAAAAGAATCTCAATAATATATTGTAGTATTTTAATACTCTATATTATTTTATATATAGGTTTAAAGAAAGATATTTGGAGTTTGTCTAATTTAATAAAAGAAGGTACATATGGCTACAGATACTTTTATTATCCCTTTGTGTTTATGGGATTTTTAAATTTAGCAGATGATGTTAAATTAGATGTAACACTCGTAAAAAAAATAATAAGTTATAATGCCCTGATATATGCTATGCTAATAATTATTCCTTACATTACTAATACAGGATTTGCATCATATTATGACTATTATCGCTTTGAAGGTAGTGTGGGTTGGTTTTATGCTGCAAATGAAATTGGGGCTATCCTAACAATTTTGTCAGTTAGTATTTATTATTTTTTGGACGTTTCAAAAAAATATAAAGTACTATTATTAATTCCTATTTTTGCCTCATTAACTATTCTTGGAACAAAGGTAGGCTTTTTAGGAATGGTTATAGTATATTTTATATGTCTAATAGCATTTATTATTAAGGAAAAGAAAAAATCTTTCTTATTAGTATGCGTTTCACTATGTTTTTTAGGAGTGGCAACATATTTTTCTCCAGTATCTAATAACATTAAAAGCGTAATGGGAAATTATTTGCCATCTAATGAAGATAATATTAATAATCCAAATAATAACGATAAGCCAAATGATAATAAAAAGCCAGAAAATAAAAACAATTCAAACAAAAATGGCAACAAACTAATTGAAAAAATACATAATTTTAAAAAATTAGATGATTTTATAAAGAATGAAAAAATAAGAAATGCAATTACAGTAATATTTAATGGACGAGACATTATGTTAGTTGAAAATCTAAATTATTATTTATATTCAGGTTCAGTAAATCAGTTATTTGGATTATCATGGACCGATAGAGAGTCTATAGATTATACAACAAATAATAAATTAATAGAAATTGATTATTTTGATATTTTAATTCATTATGGAATTATAGGATTTATAATTTATTTCCTACCACTAGTAGTATTCTTATTTTATACAATTATAAACATAAAATATATAAAAGTTGAAACGTATATATATTTATTTACTATACTAACAATACTTGGAGCAGCATTACTAGCCGGTCACATTTTTTCAGCACCAGCAGTATCAATTTATTTGATTCTTTTAATGATTATTTCATTATTTGAAATAGACAAAAATAAAGAAGAAAAATTAGGAGGATCAAAATGAAAAAAATAACTATAATGAACTTACATCTTGGAGTAGGAGGAATAGAAAAATATGTTTCTAGTTTATGTGAAATGTTAAAAGATAATTATGAAATTAATTTAGTAATAACTTATAAACTAAACGATAAACCCTCTTTTTCTTTTAATAAAAAAATAAAAATAACATATTTAATTGATGGAAAGCCTAATAGACAAGAAATAAAAGATAGTATTAAGAACAGAAGAATATTTTCGTTAATAAAAGAAGTATTTAAAGCCGTTAAAATTCTTATTATGAAAAAAAGAAGAACAATTAAAGCTATTAAAAATTTAAATTGTGATTATGTAATTACAACAAGAACATATGAAACTAAATTGGTTAATAAATATTTAAATAAAAGTAGTATTAAAAAAATAGCAACAGATCATAATTATCCAACAAAAAAATATAAAAAAGATCTAATTAAGTCGGTATCAAACTATGACAAACTTGTAGTAGTAAATGAAGAAATAAAAAATATTTACTATAAAGAAATTGGCAATAAAGTTACAAGTATAAATAACTTTATAAATAATTTATCAGCAAAAAGCCATGATGAAAATAGCAAAAATTTAATTGCGGTAGGAAGATTTTCTAAAGAAAAAGGATTTGATGATTTAATTGATATAATGTCAATGATAGTAAAAAAAGATAAAAATATAACTTTAACATTAATTGGTGATGGAGAAGAATTTGAAAATATTAAAGAAAAAATCAAGTTTTTAAAACTTGAAAAAAACATTAAATTAACAGGATATTTGAATCAAGAAGAAATTGAAAAATATATGTTGAACTCATCAATATATTTAATGACTAGTTTTACAGAATCATTTGGTTTAGTAATGATTGAAGCAATGAACTATGGATTACCAATCGTAGCATTTGACTCTGCATGTGGAGCAAGAGTTTTACTTAAACAAACCAATACTTTAGTAGAAAATAGAAATAAGGATGCTTATGTTAAGTTGATATTAGAAATATTAAATAATAAAGATAAAATGCATGAATTAAGTAAAAAATCAAAAGAAGAAGTAAAAAAATATTCGCTTGAAAGAATAAAGGAAGAATATTTAAATCTTTTAAATTCTTTAGAGACAAAGTCTAAAAAAAGAGTAATGTTTATATCAAGTACAGGTGGACATTTAAATGAATTATTAATGCTAAAAGATATGTTTAATAAATACGAATATGAACTTGTAACAGAAAAAGCTCCAACAAATTTGGGATTAAAAGATAAATATGGGAAAAAGAAAGTTAAGTATTTAATATATGCAACGCAAAAAAATAAAATAGTTTATGCCTTTAAATTATTACTAAATTGTTTTATAAGCTTATATTACTATATTAAATTTAGACCACAATTTATTATATCAACAGGTGCACATACAACTGGACCAATGTGTTGTATTGGTAAAATTTTTGGTAGTAAAATAATATTTATAGAAACATTTGCAAATAGCAAGTCTAAAACCGTAACGGGAAGAATTGTTTATAAATTTGCAGATTTATTTATAGTACAATGGGAAAGTATGTTAGAACTTTATCCAAATGCAGTTTATGGAGGGTGGATATATTGATATTTGTAACAGTTGGTACTCAAATTCCATTTGATAGATTATTAAAAAGTGTTGAAAAACAAATAGAATTAGGAAATATAAAAGAAAAAGTTCTTGTTCAAGCTGGTGTAACTAATTTTAAGTCTGATAAAATGGAAATAGTTGGATTTATTCCTATGGATGAATTTAAAAAAATAATTGAAGAAGCAAAAATTATTATTTGTCATGGTGGTGTAGGTACAATAACTGATGGTTTAAGAAATAATAAAGTTATAATTGCTTGTCCTAGACTTGAAAGATTTAATGAGGCCAAAAACGATCACCAAAAACAAATTGTTGAAAACTTTGGCAATGCAGGATATTTAATACCATTATTAGATCCAGAAAATTTAGAAGAGGCACTAAAAAAAGCCAAAACATTTAAACCAAATAAATATAAAAGTAACACAAATAATATGATAAATTTATTAGAAAATTATATTGATAGTAATTAAAGAGGTAAAGAGTATGAAAAAAATATTTTTTCAAGCAATTAAATTTTTTGGTATATCCGGGATTGGATGGTTAATTGACATGGTAATTTTTACCACATTAACTAATTTAGAGGTTAATACAATCTTATCAAATATAATAAGCTCATTAGTGGCAGTAACTTTTGTTTATTTTACTTCAACTAAAAAAATATTTATTAATAAAAATGAAAAAATAAACTTAAATAAAAAGTATGTAGTTTATATTATATATCAAGTTCTAATGATTTTAGCAAGCTCTACATTAATTGGATTAATAAACAAGGGCATTATATTATATATTAATTATGAAATATTCTTGAAATATTCTAAAATAATTACTAAAATATTAGTAACACCATTAACAATGATATGTAACTTTATATTTATGAAATTGCTAATAGAAAAAATATAAAATGGAGGATATATGGACAAGATAATGTTATTTATTCCTATGTACAACTGCGAAAAACAAATAGTTAGAGTATTATCACAAATTGATAACAAAGTAATAAAATTTATAAGTGAAATCGTAATTATTAATAATCGTAGTACAGATAATGGAGAAAAAGCAGTAATTAATTATTTAGAAAAAAACAAATTAAAGACAAAGGTAACCTTACTTAAAAATGATGAAAATTATAATTTAGGTGGCTCTCATAAAGTTGCATTTAATTATGCAATAAAAAACAAATATGATTATTTAATTGTACTGCATGGAGATGATCAAGGAAACATAAATGATTTATTACCATATTTAAAAAATAAAGAATATAGAAATTATGACTGTTTATTAGGATCAAGATTTATGAAAAAATCTAAATTACTTGGTTATTCAAAATTTAGAACTTTTGGAAATATGGTTTATAACATGATCTTTTCCATTGCTCTAGGAAAAAATATTAAAGATTTAGGTTCAGGATTGAATATGTATAATACAAAAATTTTAAAAGATAATTTCTTATATTAAATATCCAGATAAACTAACTTTTAACTGCTATATGCTACTGGCAAGCAAAAGTTATAAACACAAAATAAAATTTTTTCCAATCTCATGGAGAGAAGATGATCAAGTTTCTAATGTTAAAATGTTTAGTCAAGCAATGATAACGTTAAATTTGGTTATAAACTACTTTTTTAAAAGAAAAAAGTTTTTAGAATCAGAACATAGCAATAAAATAGTAGATAATTATTCTGCTACGAAAGTATATAGGAGTGACAACAGTGAAAGATAAAATACATTTAATAATGCCAATGGGGGGTGCAGGCTCAAGATTTTTTAATGATGGTTTTGTTATGCCAAAACCACTTATTAAAATTAATGAAAAACCTTTCTTCTATTGGGCGACAAAATCAATTAGCAAATTTGTGGAGGTAAAAGATATCACATTCGTAGTGCTACAAGACATGTCAATGAATTTAAAATTGATGAAGAAATAAAAAAATATTTTCCAGATGCAAAAATTATTATAATACCAGAATTATTAAATGGTGCTGTTTTAACATGTTTAGAAGGAGTAAAAAATATAACTGATAATAGTCCAATAATATTTAATGATTGTGATCACGCATTTTTAGCATCTAAATTTTATCAATTTTGTGACAATGCAAAATTTGATGCGTATGATGGCGGTTGTGTAAAAAAATATACTACAGAAGAATATAATAAGTTTATAAAATCTTATATTAATGTTATAAAAAATAATTTTTGGTATTTTTTTAGAACTAAAACAAATACATTTTTAAGTGCCAGTGGTATTACAGGTGATTCTTTTACAAGTAAAAGCTTATATACAAGTAATGAAGACAGTATTTTAGGAAGAAAAGACACCAAGAGCCCAATTAATTATAAAGTGAGAAAAACAATATTAAATGTAGTAGAAGGAAAATTTAGTGATACATCACAAATGTCATTATTTAATAGAATAACTGGGAATCTATTAATACCTATATTATTTATTGGAGTAATATTTATATATTCAATTTTCAAAAAGAATTTGTTTTGGTTTTTACTTACAGGTATGTTAATAGGGCATACATCAATATTATTTTTCACTGCACCAGCAAGTTATTTTATGTATTATTTTAACATTTATTTATGTGGATGGATTATAGGCATATATTACATAATTTATTTCATAACTAAAAATAAATTATCAAAGAAAAACGCAGTTGACAAAAGAACATCTAAATGATAATATAATACCTACTTAAAGGGGGGATATGTGATAATGAAAAAGTTTGGTTTTATAGTAGTTATATTTATTTTACTTTTAACAATTTATTCATTTTTTTATAGTCCATTTAAAAAACAAATATATATTGGAAACAATAACTTAATAATAGATAATAGAAAACCAACAAAAGTAAAAGAGTTACAAGAAGAAAATAACAATAAAGATATTGTTGGATATTTAAGTATTCCAAATACGAATATAAATGAACCAATCTTACAATCAACAGATAATGAATTTTATTTAAATCATGGTATAGATAAAAAGAAAAATATAATAGGTTCTACTTTTTTAGATTATAGAGTTAAAATAAATAATGGAAAGAAGAATTTAATATATAGTCATAATTCATCTACATTCGATGTCCCTTTTAAAGAATTAGAAAAATATTACAATGAAGATTTTTATAAAAATAATAAATACATCTATTTAGAAGATGAAGAAAATAAAGTGAAATACCAAATATTTTCTGTATATGTAGAAACATCAAATTGGGATTATATGAAACTAAATTTTACTGAAAAAGAGTGGTTAGAACATTTAAATAAATTAAAATCATTATCATGGTATGAAACTGGTGTTAATGTTTCAAAAGATGATGAAATATTAATATTACAAACATGTAGTCATCATAAAAAATATAAAAATTATAAGAATAAATACTTACTTATAATAGCTAAAAAAATACAATAAAAAAGTATACTAAAATTATCAATTATAGATTAGTATACTTTTTTAGTTTTTTCTAAAATTTAATTCGACAAAAAGTGACTTTTTTCTTGACAATTGTTATGTTTTAATGTAGGATATTTAATTAACAGGAAATTAATTTGCGACTAATTAAAATGTCTTGCATATAATTTCTTTGAAGGAGGGAAAAGAAAATGAAAGAAGGTTATAAGAAGTTAACGACATTAATAATGTTTATATCAATGTTTATATCAACATTTGTAGCACCATTAACAGTTTTTGCAAGCTCAACTGAAAATGCACCTAGTGTTGGGGATATTGGTAAAAATAATGAAGTAACTAATAATGGCCAAAGTGCAACCGTAAGTGCAGGCGATGCTAGCGTTGATGGTGGGGTTAAGGTAACTAAAACTGTTAGCAAAACTGAAACTGAAGGAAGATACAAAGTTGAATTAAAAGTTGAAGGAAAAGAAAAGAAAATCACTAGTACAACTAAAAAAGACATTTATGCTGTAGTAGTAATGGATTATTCTAATAGTATGGATGAAACATCCACAAAATGGTCAAGTGCCGTAGCTGGAGCTCAAGCATTTGCTAAAAAACTATTAAGTATTGATAGTAATGCTCAAATTGCTTTAGTAGGTTATTCTGGGGATGATGACTACAACATTTTGGGAACAGGAATTAGTATATTAGCTGACCCATATGATGATGCAGGCGTTATCAGAAAATTTGATAATAAAGAATTTCCTGATAGAATATTTGGAGAACCTTATGGTGCAACAAATATTACTGCTGGATTATATGAAGCAAACAAATTATTAAATGGTGAAGATGTTTCAAAAAATGCAAACAAATACATCGTCCTTATAAGTGATGGAGCACCTACATTGTATTATGATAATAATGGATATACACGTGGTGAAGGTGGTAATACTAACAAAGCAACGTATGATGCAACAATAAATATGGCAAGTACAATTAAAAATAAGAATATAACTATATTTACTATAGGGTATGAACTTGACAAAGTAAATTATGTTGATGAAAATGGAGAAGTAAAAAAGAAAGCTGAAGATATATTACGAGAAATTTCAACATCTGATAAAAATTCTGGCTTTACACATTTTGTTGAAGCAAATCCAAATAGTGTAGCAGAAGCTTTTACAAATATTGCTGAATCAACAGCTAAAGTAAAGGCTGGAACAAATGCTGTTTTAATTGATAATATTGGAGAAGCTTTTACAGTAGTTGATAATAATGACATTGAAATTATAAACGAAAATGGAAAAACTAGCGTAAAGATGAACATCGGCGACATTACAGAAAAAGGCACAACTAAAACATTTTATATTGATATTAACAAAGATGTTACAAAAGGATGGTATAACACAAATGCAGGTTTTGAATTAACATATACAAATTGGGATAAAAAATCTGATAGTGTTAAAGGTACTGAAAATGCTCAAGTATTCTGGGGAGCAAAAGGAAAAGTTAATGTAAAATATGTAGATATTAATACAAATGAAGAAATAAGTACTGGTGCATTAATTGAAGACTTTGTTGGAGAAAATTATGAAACAGTTAAAAAATCTGTAGATGGATACAAATTTGTTGAAGTTGAAGGAAATGAAACTGGTACAATCTCTAAAGAAACAACTAATGTAATATATAAATATGCTAAATTAGGTAAATTAGTAGTTAAATATGTAGATGAAGATAATAATAGTCTTGAACAAGATATAGTAACTAATGAAGTAATTGGCACAAGTTATGAAACTAGTGCAAAAACAATTAATGGATACAGATTAGTAAGAGTTGAAGGAAATGAAACTGGTTCATACATTGATGGAACTATAACAGTAACTTATATCTATGAACAAGTTGGAACTTTAATAATAAGATATGTAGATCTTTATCAAAATGATTTAAAAAATCCTACATCAACAACAGAAAAAGTTGGAACTAGTTATGATGCACCACAATTAGATTTTGCCGGATATAAATTCATAAGGGTAGAAGGAAACAAAAGTGGATTATATAATAGCGAAACTATTGAAGTAACATATATTTATGGAAAAATAAATACTGTTGTTGCAAGATATGTCGATGAAAATGGTAAAGATATAATAAAACCAATTGAAACATCTGATGTAATCGGAGAAAATTATAAAACGACTAAAAAGACTTTCAAAGATTATGACTTTGTTGAAGTAATTGGTAATGAAGAAGGCCAATATAAAGAGGAAGCAATCGAAGTAATCTATAAATATAATAAAAAATCTGGAAAATTAGTAATCAATTATGTGGATGAGGATGGAAATAACATAATTGATAGAGTTGAAAAAACAGAAAAAGTTGGAACATCATATAAAACAACAAAAGAAACTTTTGCAGATTATGACTTTGTAGAAGTTGATGGTAAAGAAGAAGGAAAATATATTGATGGAACGATTGAAGTAACTTACAAATATAGCAAAAAGGTTGGAAAACTAGTAATTAATTATGTGGACGAAGATGGAAGCAGCATAATTAATAGAGTTGAAAAAACTGCTAAGGTTGGAGAAAAATATAAAACAACTAAAGAAGAAATTGACGGATTTGAATTTGTAAAAATAGTTGGTAAAGAAGAAGGTAAGTATATTGATGGAACAATCGAAGTTACATACATTTATAAAAATGCAGTTGGAGATGTAGAAATTCTAGAAGAACCTATTGAACCACCACATACTGATGCAACCGTTACAACTAGTGAAATCTTAGTATATTTCGAAGATAAAAAGAAATATACTAAATAACACGTTATTAAATAATGGCATATTAGTGTCATTATTTTTTTTGTAGAAAACTTAAGTTTTAATTTGCACTTGATTATTTAAGCTTTTACCATTATAATAAAGTTATAGAGATATAAATTAATAAATATATTCTATAGAAATTTGGAGGATAAAAAATGGAAATTAATATTCTATTTGCCATTTTATCCCTTATTGTTGGAATTGTTATTGGACTTTTATTGTTCTATTTGTTTTTATCAAATAAAACATCTAAATCCATGAAAAACGCTAATAAATTAATTGAAGATGCTAAAAAAGAAGCTGAAAAGGACAAAAGAGATGCACTACTTGAATTAAAGCAAGAATCTTATAGATTGCGTCAAGAAACTGATGCGGAAATAAAATCACGAAAAGCAGAAATATTACAATCAGAAGATAGATTATTAACCAGAGAAAACAATCTAGATAAAAGAGAAGAAATGTTACAAAATCGTGACAACGCATTACAAGATAAAGAAAATGATTTATTAGCAAAACAAAAAAAATTACAAGAAAAAGAGGACAAAATGGATGCGTTATTAAAAGAAGAATTAACGCAACTTGAAAAAATTGGCGGTTATAGCAAAGAAAAGGCACGTAAAGTTATAATGGAACGTGTAGAAAACGATATGGAACTAGAAATAACTAGTTACATTAAAGAAGAAGAAGCAAAAGCAAAATTGGAAGCACATGAAATTGCAAAACAATTAATTGTAAGTAGCATGGAAAGATATGCTGATGATGTTGTAGGTAATCAAACAGTAAGTACAATTGATTTACCAAACGATGATATGAAAGGAAGACTTATCGGTAGAGAAGGGCGTAATATTAGAACAATAGAATCAGTTACTGGTGTAGACTTAATAATAGATGATACTCCAGAAGCCATCAGTTTGTCATCTTTTGATCCGTTACGAAGAGAAATTGCCAAAATAACAATTGAAACTTTAATTAAAGATGGAAGAATTCATCCTGGAAGAATTGAAGAAGTTTATGACAAAACCCTAAAAGACGTAAATGCTAGAATAATTCAAATAGGAAATCAAACTATAAATGATCTAGGAATTACAAAAATGGATCCAGAATTAGTTACATTAATTGGAAAATTAAATTTCCGTACAAGTTATGGTCAAAACGCTTTAAAGCATTCCATAGAAGTTGCTAATCTTTGTGGTTTAATGGCTGCTGAACTTGGTGAAAATGTTTCTTTAGCAAAAAGAGCAGGATTATTACATGATATTGGTAAATCAATAGACTTTGAAGTAGAAGGAAGCCATGTAGAAATTGGTTTAGAATTTGCTAAAAGACATCATGAATCAGATGTAGTCCTAGATGCAATTGCATCTCATCATGGAGATACAGAAGCAAAATCTACTATAGCTGTTTTAGTTGCTATTGCTGATACATTATCAGCAGCAAGACCTGGAGCTAGAAATGATTCTTTAGAAAATTATGTTAAAAGATTAGAACAATTAGAAGAAATTGGAAATTCATATGAAGGAGTCGAAAAAACATTTGCAATGCAAGCGGGAAGAGAACTTCGTGTTATTGTAAAACCTAAAGAAGTTGACGATTCAAAAAGTTATAAAATTGCTAGAGATATTAAAAATCAAATTGAACAAGAAATGCAATATCCAGGTACAATAAAAATAACCGTTATAAGGGAAACTAGAGTACAAGAAGAAGCTAAATAAGTTTCTTTTTTCTTTTAAAAATCTTTATTATTCTAAAAATTTATGGTATGATTAAATTATCAAAAATATAAGGAGTTTAGTAGTATATGAAAAAAGTGTTAAGTAGTATTGGAAAAGCTTTTTCTTTTTTAGGGGTAACAGTTGCCATGGTTTTAGTGGCTCTCATTTTTACCATTGTATTAATATGTCATGGGCCAAGTGAAAGTGCCAAAGAACTGTTTGCAACAACTATTCTTGAAACTGGTCAACTTAAATTTTTAGCTAATGTGTTTTTAAGTAAAGATGAAATACAGGCAATTGTTGATAAAAATTCTTTACAAGACATGCAAGAAGAAATAGATACAAATTTAATAAAAACTGAAGTAAATAAAGAAAAGAAATTAATTGAAATAGAAAAGGTAAGTGGAAATAATTTTGAAGGAACGATGATGATTGTAAACGATCCATCAAAGATAAGTTTAGCAACTACATATCCATGGGGAGAATATGGTAAAGAATTAGGTGTAATAGTAGATGAAGCAAATGCCATTGCCGGAGTAAATGGGGGAATTTATTATTCGAGTGGCAATAAAGGTGGAAGACCATATGGTGTTACAGTGAGTAATGGAGAAATACAAGATATAAGTCTAGGACTTACAGGTTTATATTTAATTGGTTTTGATGAAGATAACTTATTAAGAATTATAAATTTGGAAGGAATGAATAAAGATTCTGTTCAAAAACTAGTAAAAGATGAAAAAATTAGGGATGCAATTTCTTTTCAAGAAGAAGCATCAGATAAGAATAACCATTTTGTAAAACTAATTATAAATGGAGAAAAAAGAGAACTAAATGGCATGGGAAGCGGAGCAAATCCTAGAACTGCGATAGGACAAAGAAAAGATGGAAGTGTTTTAATTTTAGTAACGGATGGAAGAGGAAAAAATGGCCATCTCGGAGCAACAGCATCAGATCTTATTGAAATTATGGCAGAATATGGAGCAATGAATGCCGCAAATCTTGATGGAGGTAGTTCATCATCCTTATATTATAATAAAGAATATTTAATGACAAGTGTAACATTTTATTATTCAAATTCATCATGGAAATTACCAACAGCATTCGTAGTAAAGGAAAATTAATTATGGCAAAATCTAAAAAAAATAAAACGTTATTTAAAAAGCTGTTATTTATTTATACTATAATTGCTTTTATTTTAGTAATAATATTTTTGATTTATATATTTTTAACATTACAAACTTATGAAAAGAATCAACCAACAGCATTTATAAAAAATGCTATAACTAGTTTGGGTGATGAAACACTAAAAAGTTATTTAAAAAATAATAATCAAGATGAAAAATTATTAAGTGTATATAAAGAACAAATAAACGATAAAAATTTAAAAATAGTAAAAAAAGATGAAGAAACCTTTGAAGCAATATTAAACAATAGAGTTTTATTTGAAATAAAAACTAAAAATATTGGTACAGAAACAAAGCTTGGAATGTTTAGTTATGAAAAAAGAGAAGTACTAGACATAATACCAAATTTAAGTCGAGGATTAATATTTTATAATGTTACTATTCCAAGTAACTATAGTCTATACATTAATAATAAAAAAATAGATGAACCAACAACAAAAGAAAAATATAAAAATCTAGATTATATGTATCAAAATGAAAGTATGCCATATATAGCAACTTATGAAATCAATAATTTAGATAAAGAACAAAATATTAAAGTAATAGATGAATATAATAATGAGGTAAAATTAAAAAAAGAAAAATATTCATACAAATTAGAGAAAAATTATTTGTCATTTGATACATATGAAGAAGCTAAACAATATTTAAGTAGTGAAGTAGATATTTGGGATTTTGCTCACAAATGGAGTTTATTTCTAACGAATGATTTAAGTGGTTTAAGTCATGGATATAATACAATAAAATCATATTTTATTGAAGGAACACAAATGAATTTAAGAGCATATAATTGGGCGCACAATGTAGATATAACATTTACGAGTAAACATACTTTAAAAAATCCAACATTTACAAATGAAAAGTTAAGTAATTTCACAATATACAGTAAAAATGCCTTTTCTTGTGAAATCTATTTAGAAAAAAATATGGTAGTTAATAAAGAAGATCAAGTAGATATAATGCACGATTATTTATATTTTATAAAAGATAGTGATACATGGAAAGTAGTTAATATTAAGGCAGGGGAGTAAGATGAATAAAGACATTGTAGTTTTAATACCAGTATATAATCCTAATGAAAAAATTATGGATACATTTTTAAAAGAATTAACAAAAAATTTTGAAAATATAGTTTTTATTAATGATGGCTGTAGTAAAAAACATGATAAATACATGAACAATTTAGCAAAAAAATATCCGATGATAAAACACTGTAAAAATTTAGGAAAAGGTCGAGGGTTAAAAAATGGGATAAATTATATAATAAATAATTATCCCAAAGCAAAAGTTATAGTAACCGCAGATTGTGATGGTCAACATAGTGTAAGTGACATTAAAAAATGTGCTGAAGTTGCCAAGAAAAATTTAGATTCCTTGATACTCGGTGTTCGTGATTTTTCAGATAAATTAGTTCCAAGAAGATCTAAATTTGGTAACTGTATAACCAGAAATGTTTTATATGCTTTCGTAGGTCCCAAAATAAGTGATACCCAAACAGGGCTTCGTGCTATGAGTTTAGAAATTGCATTAAAATTAATAGATGTATCCGGAGAAAGATATGAGTATGAAACCAATGTTTTGATAGAAACAAAAGAAAAAAATATTCCAGTAAAAGAAGTAATTATTGAAACCATTTATATAAATAATAATGAAACAAGTCATTTTAATCCTATAAAAGATTCAGCTAGAGTATATCGTTTATTTGCTTCATACATATTTGTAGTATTATTATCATACATAATTGAAAATTTTATGTTTTTTAAAACTTATAATATAAATAGTTGTTTTTATACAATTTCTTTATTCTTATTATTAAGTAAAATTGTATCTTGTATAATTAAAATTATTTTTAATAATCATGTTAATATAAAATATATTATGCTTAACTATTTAATAAGTGCGGTTATATTATCAATCGTAAAAAAACACATTATACTATTAAAAATATTAATAGATTTAATAATGTTTATAGCAAGTTTATTTTTAATAAAATTTAAAACTAATAAAGAATAAATTTAAAACCATGGTGTTAATCCATGGTTATTTGTTTTTTTTAACAATATACTCAGTTATAAAACCTGATATTAAAAATAAAAAGAAAATTGCATACGCATAAATTGCATCAACTTTAGCTAGATAAAGTAACACTTCCAAAAAGCAAAAACTTAAACCAAGTAAAATAGACAAAACAATATTTACAATAAATAATTTTTTATTAGTTTTTAAGCTTTTTACAATTACTTCTTCATGGCTTTTACTATTGTCATTATTTCTTTTTCCTTCAAGAATTTCAGTTACTGAAACATTAAATGTTTTAGCTAATAAAACGATATAATCAACGCTAGGCATACCTTTTCCATTTTCCCATTTAGATACAGCTTTATTTGATACATGTATCATATTAGCAAGTTCTTCTTGAGTAATATTTAATTTTTTTCTTTCTCCTTGAATAAATTTTCCAATTACTTCGCTATTCATTTTACTACCTCCATTATGATTATAATTTAGTAAAAATAAAAAGGCAATCCACTTTGCGTAGACTTGCCTTTAAGCTTGATTAACTTCCATAATAACTGGTAAAATAATTGGTTTTCTTCCCGTTAAACTATTGATAAATGGTAATAATTCCAATATAATTTGATTTTTTAAATCTAAATAACTATATGGAGCTTTACTTAAAGAAGCATTTACAACTTCACTAATTTTTCTTTCTATTTTTTGCATTAGTTCCTGATTTTCATTTACAAGTACAAATCCTCGGGCTGTTACATTGGGTTTTAATAATAATTTTCTTGTTAGTGTATTAATATTTAAAATAGTTATTAAAATTCCATCTTGACTCATCAATTTTCTATCTTTTATAACAACTGATCCAATATCTCCGACACGAGAACCATCAACATAAACATCACCAGCTTGAACAGTACCACCACGTTTAACTTCGCCGTTTAAAAGTTCTATGACATCACCATTTGTACATATAAATGTATTATTTGGATCAACTCCACATAATATACCAATTTCAGTATGTTTTTTAAGCATTCTATATTCACCATGCATTGGCATAAAGTATTTTGGCTTAATAATTCTTAACATCCATTTTAATTCTTCTTCTTTAGCATGACCAGATGTATGAACATCACTAAATTCAGAATTTGTAAATACTCGAACACCTTTTAAATATAATTTATTAATTATTTTATTAATACTTTCAGCATTACCAGGGATTGGACTTGATGAAAATATTACTAAATCATCACCAAGTAAAGAAATTTGTTTATGTTGTCCATTTGCAATACGAGATAGGGCAGCTAAAGGTTCACCTTGAGATCCAGTACATAAAATACAAATTTCATTTCTCTTTAAACTTTTAGCATCATTAGCATCAATAAACATAGATTTATCATTAATAAGACCATTATTTAAAGCAAGCTCAATACTATTTTCCATACTTCTACCAAAAACAATAATTTTTCTACCATATTTTTTACAACTTTCAACAATATGTTTAATACGATAAATATTTGATGCAAATGTAGCAATAATGACTCTACCATGATGCTTACTTATCATATCATTTAAAGTTCCATCAACTGCACTTTCACTTTTAGAATATCCACCTGTTAAAGCGTTTGTTGAATCACTTAATAAAAGAGTAACGCCTTCCGCACCAAACTTGGCCATTTTATGAATATCAGCCATTGGACCAACCGGAGTTAAATCAAATTTAAAATCTCCAGTTTCAAAAATTGTACCATTCGGAGTTTTAATTACTATAGCAAAACTATCAGGTATAGAGTGGGTAGTATTTATAAATGAGATATCAAAATATTTTGTTTTAACATTATAATCTGGCGTAATTATTTGATAATTTTCATATTTTATATTTCTTTCCACTAATTTTTTTTCAATTAAATCTTTAGCAATCTTCGGCGTATAAATAACCGGTATGTTAATAGCTTGAAGTAAAAATGGAATACCTCCGATATGATCTTCATGACCATGAGTAATAAATAAGCCCTTAATTTTATCTACATTTTTCTTTAAATATGTAATGTCTTGAATTACATAATCAACTCCAAGTAAATTATCTTCTGGAAACATTACTCCAGCATCAATTATTAAAATTTCATCATTATGTTCAACAACATACATGTTTTTTCCAACTTCACCTAAACCACCTAAAGCAATAACTTTGGTGGCTATATTATTTTTATTTTCCACTTAAAAATTCCTTCTTTCTTTAAAATAAAATTAATTCATAAAGTTACTGAACTAATAATAGTATACCAAAAAAATAAAGATTTGTCTAGTTTTGAACGTTTTAATTTTTAGAGACTTTTTATCAAAGCCATATTTTAAAGTTATATTTATTAATCTAAAAACACATTTTTAACTAAAAATTATATCTATTATTAGCAACACATTTGGTGTAATTAATTTGGAAATGTTTGATAGTTGAGTGTTACCGTCTTTCTTACTTTTTTCCTCCTCTAAAGGGGATTAGGGATGGAAGAAGTTGGTACTTATGGTTTTAAAATATCCTAAGTCTTTTTTTATGAAGCTTTTACGTTCATTAAAAAAATGTTTATTTGTGATTTGAATATCCAAATAAACATCAACATAACTAAACGATAACATTCAACATTCCAAAATCAAATGTTTCCTTTTTTAATATATGAATTCTTGTTCCATATATACTTATGTTAACATAATTATTAATAAATTGCAATACATTGTAATTTTTGATATAATGTTTCCGGAGGTTAATCATGGGTTTATTTGATAAATTAAAAAATATAATTACAAAAAAAGAAGTAGAAGAAAAAAAGGATGAACAAGTAAAAAAATATGATGAAGGGCTTGAAAAATCTCGAAATGAATTTGTATCAAAGTTAAGTATGTTAGGTATTAAATATACTAAAATAAATGATGAATACTTTGATGAATTAGAAAACATATTAATTATGGCAGATATTGGTGTTAATACTGTTATGGATTTTATGGACAGATTAAGAAAAAGAGTAAAATCAGAGAATATTACTGATACTAAATATTTAAATGAAGTTATAGTTGATGAACTTTTTATAATATACGTTAATAATGAATCTATTACTGATAAAATAAATATGGCAAGTGATGGTCCAACAGTTATTTTAATGGTCGGAGTTAACGGTGTAGGTAAAACAACCACAATTGCAAAACTTGCTCACAAATATAAAACAGAAGGTAAGAAAGTAATGTTAATTGCTGGGGATACATTTAGAGCTGGAGCAGTAGAACAACTAAAGATTTGGGCAGATAGAACAAATTCCATATTTTATGGTAAAGAAAATATTGATCCTGCCGGTGTAATATATGACGGTCTTGTAAAAGCTAAAGAAGAAAATGCTGATATTGTATTAATTGATACAGCGGGTAGACTTCACAATAAGGTTAATTTAATGAAAGAACTTGAAAAAATAAATAGAGTTATTGGTAAAATTATACCAAACGCTCCGCATGAAACTTTACTTGTAATTGATGCCACAACTGGGCAAAATGGCATAATGCAAGCAACATCATTTAAAGAAATTACCAATATAACAGGAATTGTTTTAACTAAATTAGACGGAACAGCCAAAGGTGGCATTGTATTAGCCATAAAAGAAGAAGTAAACATTCCAGTTAAATTTGTAGGTCTTGGGGAAAAGATGACAGATTTAATTCCATTTGATATAGAAAATTACATTTATGGTTTATTTAAGGATTTGATGTAATGGAAGAATTTTTATATTATAATGAATTATTTATTATATATGGTAAACTTTTAAATGAATCTAATCAAAGGTACTATAAATTATATTATGAAGAAAATTTTACTTTACAAGAGATTGCTGATTTAGAACATGTTTCAAAAAGTTACATTGGAAATATTATAAAAAAAACAAGTGAAAAATTAAGGGAATACGAAAGTTTAATGCACATATATGAAAACAGAAAAATGTTATCTGATGTTTTATTAACTGAAGATATTAACAAGATAAAAGAAACAATAAAAAAAGTATTGGAATAAATTTTCAAACATGCTAAAATATAAATAGAGGTAGGAATAATGAAGAAGTATATTTTAGTAGGTTTGTTTTTTGTTGCAATGATTTTTAATGTGGAAATGGTTTTAGCAAAAAGAGGTTGTTGTTCTCATCATGGCGGAGAAGCAGGATGTAATGAATATGGAAGAACTATTTGTAAAGATAATACATTAAGTCCATCATGTACATGCACACCAACAAAAATTATAGAAAAAACACCACTAATAATTTATGGATGTACAGATAAAACAGCCAAAAATTACAATAAAAATGCTAATGAAAATGATGATAGTTGTATTTATTATAAAAAGGGTTGTACTGACAAAAATTCAATAAATTATGATGAGAATGCTGAAATTGATGATGGTAGTTGTATCGAAAAAGTTGTTGGATGTATGAATAGTGATGCCACCAATTATAATCCCAATGCTAATGTAAATAGTATTTGCACATTTGAAGAAACAAATAAATCTACAACACAAATAACAGAAGAAAAAAAAGATAGTAGTGCTTTAGTAACAGGCTTATTAACACTAGGGACTATAGCTACAAGTACAGTTATAATAAAAAAAAGACATTAGAAAAGTTCTAATAAATTATTAATATCATAATAATTAGTAAGGTGTGTATATGAAGAAAGTTTTATTAATTATTATGAGTTTTTTTGTTTTAAACTTAAATGTTTTGGCAGAAGAAGATTTTGCTCCGACAGCTAAAAGTGCAATTTTGGTAGATAATTTATCAGGAAAAGTATTATATGAAAAAAATGCTGATGAAAAATTAGCACCAGCATCTATGACTAAATTAGCTAGTATGTTAATTGTAATGGAAGCAATAGATAATGGAAGCTTAAAGTTTGAAGACAAAGTAACAATAAGCGAAGAAGTCGCCAACATGGGAGGTAGCCAAGTATTTTTACAAGCTGGTGAAGTTTATACAGTATATGATTTACTAAAAAGTGTTGCTATAGCAAGTGGGAATGATGCAGTAGTTGCATTAGCAGAAAAAGTTGGTGGCTCTGTCAGTGGGTTTGTAGATATGATAAATAAAAGGCTTAAAGAACTCGGAGCAACAAATACAAATTTTGTAAACCCTCATGGTCTTGATGCAGAAAGTCACTATTCAACAGCTAGAGATATGTCAATTATTGCAAGAGAATTATTAAAACATGAAAAAATATTAGAATTTACAAGCATTTATGAAGAGTATTTAGAAAAAAATGATGGTTCAAGAATTTGGCTAGTAAATACCAATCGTTTAGTAAGATTTTATGATGGTGTAGATGGATTAAAAACAGGTTTTACAACAACAGCAGGTTATTGTTTAACAGCAACTGCTAAAAAAGATAATTTTAGATTAATATCCGTTGTAATGGGGGAGGATACCACTGAAAATAGAAGTAGTGACACAGTAAAATTATTAAATTATGGATTTAATACATTTAAAATAAACATTATTAAAACAAAGGGTGCAGTTTTAGGTAAAGTAAGAATAGAACAAGGAAAAGAAGATAGTGTAAATATTACATTATTGAGTGATGCAACAGAACTTTTAAAAAATACTGATCCAATATCAGAATATAAGTTTAATGTAAAAGTAAAAACTATAAAGGCTCCGGCTAAAAATGGTGATATAGTGGGAACCGCGGAAATAATTGACCAAGATGGCAACATAGTTGATGAGGTTGATGTGACCGTAGAAAAAGAAATTAAAAAAGCTAATATTTTAGATTATTTATTAAAAAACTTAAAAACAATTGGTGCAGGGAAATCAGTTTTAAAGCAATAAAATAAGAAACACGAATTTGTGTTTCTTTTAAATTTTATAATCTTCTATTTCTGTCTTTGATTTATGAGGCTCATCAAAAAATAAATCTTCATAATTTCTTTGCCTTAAAGCTTCATATAACATGATAGCAACAGTATTAGATAAATTTAAAGATCTAACATTTTTAGTCATTGGCATTCGCATACAATGATCAATGTGAGGTTTTAGAATTTCTTTGGGAATACCTGTAGATTCTTTACCAAAAACAAAATAAATATTTTCATCTTTTTTTGAGTAATCAAAACTAGAGTGGGGCTTATGTCCATAACGAGTTAAAAAATAAAATTGACCATTATTATTTTTACCTAAAAAATCATTCCAATTTTCATAAACATACCATTCTAATTTATCAATATAATTAACTCCACATCTTTTTAAGGTTGTATCATCTACTTTAAAACCAAGTGGTTTAATTAAATGAAGAACTGCACCAGTAGCTACACAAGTTCTCATAATATTTCCCGTATTTTGAGGAATTTCCGGTTCAAATAAAACTACATTTAACATAACAATCTCCTTTAAAAAAAGGTCTTTTTATAGACCTTGATAATCATAAATATCTAATAGATGTTGGAAATCACTAGCATTTATCATATTATTATCATTTCTTACTACAGTATCAACAACTTTACCATTTTTAAAGTATAAAATAACTGGAACTTTTTTAATTTTATCAGTATTAAAAGCATTATTAAGTCTGTTTATATAATTATCTTCATTCATAATATCTTTAATATTTAAATAATAAAATGAATCATTTAATTTATATTTATCAATTATTATTTTTAGTCCAGTTTCAAGATTATAAGCATCTTTATTTCCAGTATAATTAATAAGTACAAAATATTCTGTCGGAGATTCTGCTAAAATTTGTTTAACTTCATCTAAATTTTTAATTTCTAAACTAACTGTACCAGAATTTAACAAATAACTTTTACTTAACTTTTCAGTTTCTTTAGCATTATTAACATTCTTACAATAAATAAGAATTAATAAGAAAACTAAAATAATTCCGCAAATAATCATAATATTTTTAGATGAAAATATATGTTTAGCACCTTCAACTTCTTTTACTTCTTCTTTACTAATTTTTGTATTAGTATTTTTTACTTCCTTCTTTTTAGAACTACTTGTTTTTTGTGTGTTTGCCATATCCACCATACCTTTCAATATAATATTAACATAAAATTAACTTTTTTTAAATAATTTTTTATTCTTCATTATCATTTTTTTCCAACTTGACTAAAACCTCACGAGGTTTTGATCCATTTTGAGGTCCAACAATACCACGAGCTTCAAGTAAATCCATCATTCTAGCAGCTCTATTATAACCAAATCTAAATCTTCTTTGAATTAGTGAAGCACTTATTTTACCAGTTTGAATTGCAAATTCTACAACTTCGTTATATGCTTCATCATCGTCACCAGATACTGCAGAGTTACCTGAACCACTTGAAGTATTTTGACTAACATTTTCAAATTCGGTATCATATTTTGCAGTTGCTTGATTTTTACAATAATCAATTAATCTCTTTATTTCATCATCATTTATAAAACATCCTTGAACACGAATCGGAACACTTTCACCCATTGGAAAATATAACATATCACCTTTACCAAGTAATCTTTCAGCTCCCCGTTGATCAAGAATTGTACGTGAGTCTATTTGACTTGCTACTGCAAATGCAATTCTTGATGGAATATTATTTTTAATTAAACCTGTAATAACATCAGTTGATGGCCTTTGAGTTGCAACAATAAGATGAATTCCTGCTGCTCTTGCAAGTTGTGTAATACGAGTAATAGAATCTTCAACTTCTTTTGAAGCAACAAGCATTAAATCTGCAAGTTCATCAATAATTACCACTATATAAGGCATTCTTGCTTGAGGCATTTCTGGATGTTTTTTATTATATTTATCAATCATATCATTATATCCAGTAATATTTTTAACTTCTTTATCACTAAATATTTGAAATCTTTTATCCATTTCAGTAACAACTTTTTGTAAAGTTAAACTAGCTTTTTTAGGATCACTTACAACTGGACAAAGTAGGTGAGGAATACCATTATAATTTGTTAATTCAACTTTTTTAGGGTCTACTAACACAAGCTTAACTTCATTAGGTTTATAACGCATCAAAATTGATGCAATTATTCCATTAATACAAACGGATTTACCACTACCTGTAGAACCAGCAACTAAAAGGTGAGGCATTTTTGTTAAATCAAATACTTTTGGTGTTCCCATTATATCTTTACCTAAAGCTGAACATATTTTAGCATCACTTTTTAAGTTTTGAGGACTTTCTAGAACTTCTCTTAACGTAACGCTAGAAATAGAAGGATTAGGTATTTCAATTCCTATTGTGCTTTTTCCAGGTATTGGAGCCTGAATTATAACATCTTTAGCAGCTAAAGCTAAAGCAATTTCTTTGTCAATATTTAAAATTCTACTTACCTTTGTAGCTGGAGGAACAGTAAGTTCATATTCAGTAACAGCTGGCCCAACATGTATTTCAACAACTTTTGCAGCAATTCCAAAATCTCTTAAAACTCTTTCTAATATTTCTTTATTACTTTGTGTAAATGAAGTATTGGTATTTTTCTTTGGTTTCAATTGATCAAATATGTCATTAAATCTAGGTAATCGATATTCACCATTTAAAGCTAAAGTATCATTAGATTTACTAGGACTTTCCAAAGATTCTTCCACAATAGGTTTATTTTTAATTTCATCCATTGATGTAATAATAATTTTTTCTTTTTCAAGTGGCTTTACTTCAATAGTTTCTTTTACTTCATCACTATTACTAATAGGTATAACCTCATCACTAACAATTTTTTCTTTTTTACGTATCTTAATTAATCCAAAAATCTTTTTAAATATATTAGATAAATTAATATCAAAAGTTAATACAGATGCAAAAATTCCAAGTAAAACTAAAATAACTATAGTACCAGTTTTACCAAATAAACCAAATAGGGCAGCTGTAAATAAAGCTCCGATAAATCCACCACCAATCACAATTGTTGTAACTCCTGTCGTATCAAGTGCATTAGATAAATTTATCGTAGATATTCTTTCCATATAATTATTAAATGTTTCCATTATAATTTCTTTGGGATTATTTGTAATATTTAAAAATTCAAAATGACTAGCAACTAATAGAATTATAAAGAATATATATAAACCAATTAATTTTCTATCACTAAATTTAGGCATTTTCCTTTTATATAGCATATAGACACCAAGGATGATTAATAAAACAAGTATTATAATCCACCAAGTACCAGCTAAAAACATTGCAAACTTTTTTAAAATCGAACCTATAAATCCAAATCCAAATCCAATTACTCCAATTAAAATAAGAATCAAACCGGTAAGTTCAACACTATATGAAACACTATTATTATTATCTTTAGTTTTTTTCTTCTTTGCCATATTTTATTCACCTTAATTAATTATACCTTAAATTATAAAAATATTCAAATGCTTTTTTAAAAAAATAGCCATAATAAAAAGCCATAATGGCTTTATTATTTATATCCTTTATCTTTATAATAATTATAAAGTTCATAAAAACGATTAAAGTGAACAATTTCTCTTTGACGTAAGAATAAAAGCGGTTCAATTACTTTTGGATCAGTAGCCAAATCAATTAGATGTTCATAAGCAACTCTAGCTTTTTGTTCTGCTGCCATATCTTCCACTAAATCAGCTAAAGGATCTCCGGTAACAGCAAATGTTGAAGCATCAAATGCAACCCCATCAGCACTCATTGGGAAAACTCCTTTTCCATGTTCAGTATAAAAGCTTTCCAAACCTGCTTCTTTTATTTCATCAATCGTAGCATTTGCCATAAGTTGTGAGACAATTGTAGCCACCATTTCTAAATGACCAAGTTCTTCGGTTGCAATATCATTAAGTAATGCTCTACCAATTTCATCAGGCATTGTAAATTTTTGGTGAAAATACCTAAGTGCAGCTCCAAGTTCTCCTGCATAACCACCAACTTGTGTAATAATAAGCTTTGCCATTTTTAAATCCTTTTTAGTAACACTAATCGGATAAGATAAATGTTTTACATATTTAAACATATTTGCTACCTCCTGTATTTTCCCATGGCCAAGGATTATTTATCCATTTAAATTTACTTAAAGATTCATTATCAATTACTTCAAGTGGTCCATAGCATTTTACATATTCCATTTCTAAAGAACAAGATTTTTCAGTTAGCTCCTTAAATTTCTTTAAAACTTCTTCATCATTTGGGTGCAAATCTAAATAAAGATTTAAATCGTTTATAGCAAATGATAAAGCCATAATTTCTAATAATAATTCTTCTTGTTTATTGTTAGCAACCACACGTTCATATCTGTAATTTTTGTAAGGATCATATAAATCATTAAACATATTTCCTCTTGCAAATCCTTCTTTAACCCCTGTAATATTAGAATTATTATCTAGTTTTAAATTACTTGGAATAGTAAAACCAAAAAATCCTAAATTATCATCAAATAACATATTTTTCCTCCCTAATTTATAGTATGTTTTACCTAAAAGTAGAAATAGGTTTTTGTCTTAAAATAATAAATTTTACACAATATAAAATATAAAACAAAAAAAATATTATTATAGAATTGACTTTATAATCATTTTATTTTAAAATTATTATTAGGATAGGTTAGAGGCATATGAACAAATTACGTAATAAAATAAAAAAAGTTCTAAATAAAGACGTAACCAGTTTTTTAAATAAATATAAAATACCACTAATATCAATTTTAGTAGTAGTGCTTTTAGCGTGCATTGGACTTATTGTGACTTATGCTTTTTATCAAGTTGTAGATACTAAACCGGTAATAGGTGGATCTACTACGAATATTGCTGATATAGATGTTAGAGTTATGGCCGAAGAAAGAGATTCTAATGGCAATGGATTAAACAGTTATGGTATATATCCATATATTCCACGAGCTGGATATAAATATAATGATACAAAAAGTTATTGTACAAATAATTCGGCAATTAATTTTAATACCAATACTTACGAAGCAAATATAACCGCATATGAACACGATGTATGTTATTTGTATTTTGATTCAATAGCAAGCCTTGATATAACATTAAACGTTTATGCAGAAAATGTAGATTCCGATGGTATTGGAAATGGCGAATATACCAAACTAGAAACAACAGCTCTACCAACCGTTGGTTATGAAATGAATTCCTCAAGAAGTAGTTGTGAAAATGGTTCAACTATTACTTATGATTCTAAAGAAAATTTGTTTTCAGTTGAATCATCTCAAAAAGATGTTTGTAATGTTTATATGGATGCTCTAGATGTTGACATAGCTTTAAAAATATATGTTCAAACCAAGAAAAATTCTACAAACTATTATGAAGCAAAGAAAATACCTACAAATAATTTTTATACATTAAACTCAAAATCAGCATGTACAGGATCATCAACAATGTCAGTTAAAAACCAAAAAGTAGTAATTAGTGCAACAAGTAAAACTAGTTGCGTAGCATATTTAGATGTTGGCACAGGACCAATATTAGAAAGTATGAAAAATACTGTAAGTGGTCAAAGTGTAACCATAACCGTAGAAAATAGTTCAATTGGTACAATTCCAAAAACTTATTATTATTCAAGTGATAACGGAAAAACATATGTTTCAAGCACATCAAGTTCTTATACATTTTCATCTTTAGAACCATTAACAGAGTATACTTTTAAAAGTTATTATGAAGACGCTTCAGGAAATACATCAGCAATATTTACTACTACAACTAAAACGGATTATGTTTATAAGGGATTATTTCCATTCTCATCAGCAGTGCAAACCAAAAATATAATAGTATCAGGATATTATAAATTAGAAGTATGGGGAGCAGCAGGTGGACATGGCTATAATAATGCAACTACATTCGCTGCTGGTAAAGGTGGATACTCATATGGAACAGTGTATTTAAATGCTGGGGACACCATATATGTATATACTGGAGGACAAGGAAACATCGGAGGAACAACAACCGGTATTAAAGCTGGAGGTTTCAATGGTGGAGGTGCATCAGGAAATTATAGAGGAGGTTCTGGTGGTGGTGGCACTGACATTAGAATCAATAATGATGATACACTCGCTCGCGTAATTGTAGCTGGCGGAGGCGGTGGCGGAGCATATTATTCTGCTTATTATGGTGGCGCTGGTGGAGGTGCCACGGGAGTAGATGGAAAAGGCTATAATACAACAAATAATTCTAAAGGTGGTACACAAACTGCGGGCGGTGCTGCAGGATACTATGGAACAATTAAAGGAACAGCCGGAGCATTTTATCAAGGTGGAAATGCCAACACTTCAACAAATACATATAACCGATCAGGCGGTGGCGGTGGCGGCTGGTACGGCGGTGGCGGTGGAGCGTATAGAAACAATTCTAGTATATATTACCAAGGTGTAAGCGGTGGCGGCGGCGGTTCTGGTTTTGTTTATACTAATTCATCCGTATTACCAACTGGATATTTGTTAGGTGAAAATTATCAATTAACTAATGCTCAAACTATCGCCGGAACTGAATCATTTGCAGACCCATCTGGTGTAGCAGAAACAGGACATTCAGGCAACGGTTATGCAAAAGTTACATATATTGGACAAAGTTTATAAGTGGTGAGATTATGAAATGTAAAAATTGTGGAAATCCATTACCCGGCTCTGGAGTAGTTTGTAAATTCTGCGGAGCTTTAATGGATCGTGAACAAATAAATTATCAAAACAAAATGAAAGATAAAGAAAATCAAAGAATAATGTTATTAAGTGAAAAATATGGTCATGAAAACAAAATAGAATATCGCGAAAAAAAAGAAAACAAAATATTAGGTTTAGCAGTAATTCTAATTATTCTTGTATTTTTAATACTTTTAACCATACTAATTAATGTATAGGTGATAAAAATGGTAATTTTATGTTTAAAAATATTTTTTGCGAGAATAATTGATGTTACATTAGGAACAATAAGAACGGTTTTAGTAGTAAGGGGTAGAAGATTTACACCAGCTATTATAGCATTTTTCGAAGTGTTAATTTGGTTTTTAGTAGCTCGTGAAGCATTAACTACAGATATAAAGTCAATAATAATTCCAATTTGCTATGCTGCTGGATATGCAACAGGAACATACTTCGGTGGCTATATTTCAAATAATTTTGTGGAGGGATTAATTGGTGTTCAAGTTACAACCAAAACAAATGGAGTTAAAAAAATGGTTCAAGAAATTAGAGACGCTGGATTCGGTGTTTCAGTCCTTGATTTAAAAGATCCTCAAGATAATGAAAAAAAGACATTGTTGATGATTCAATTAAATAAATCAAAATTAAAAACATTAACGCATATAATTAGATCAAATGATAAAGATGCTTTCGTAGTTATAAATGATACTAAATATGCTCAAAATGGAATTATAAAATAGCATGGGTTAAGCCATGTTTTTTTACTATCAACTGTCTAATTAGAAGTTATAACTAATTTTTTCTTTAAATTAAAAAAATAATATGATAAAATATATTTAAGGTGATAGAATGAAGAAAAACAATTGGAAAAAAGTAAATAATTTTGTTAAAAATAAAAACTTTATAATTGCAATTTGTGTTTTTGGACTAACAATGGCATCAATTGGGGTAAGTTACGCATCATTTTTCTCTGTAAAAACAAATACTAAAAATCAAAGTATATCTACAGGGACACTAAAGGTTTCATATGGAAATAGTTCATCTTCAATTCAAAAAACAAATATGGACTTGATGTCCAATGAAGAAGGTTTAGCTCAAACAGATGCAAGTATAGTATATATAGAAAATACAGGTAGTTTAGATTCTAAATTTGTGCTTAATGTTGGATATGATATGACTAATTTTAAATCTAGAAGCAACTATAAAGACACTGATAAATTAACTCCGTTAGACTATGTAATGATAGCAGTATATAAATATAATGGCGTAGGTCAAGAAGATACTTTAATTATACCACCAATAAGAGTTACTGATTTACCAATATATACTTATGACAGTAGTGATCCCAATAATAACAGATATTCGATTCTTTTTGATACTTTGGGCAGTACATCAACAAATTATAGTACAAAAACATATAAAATAAAAACTTGGTTAAGCGATAAAGCTATACCATCAGCAAGTTATACTTATTTTTACATTAATAGCGAAGTAGTAGCAGAAGTTAAGGGTGCCAAAATGGAATACAATTTAAGTGGAACTGTAAAAGTAGATGGTACTGCAGTAGAAAATGCAGTTGTAAGTTTGCAAAATGGATCGCTAACAAGCACAACATCATCAAATGGGGCTTTTAACTTAAACGGAGTATCAGATGGAGTATACAATTTTGATGTAACATATAATGGGATAACTTATAAAGGCAATATAACAATGGAAGAAGGTTATAAAGTTGGTGATGGTAGTATAGAAGATATAGGACCCACATTTAGTGGCACCAACATTTATGAAGTGGCTTACTCTTATGGAACAACCATAGAAAAAATTCTAGATAAAAACAATATTACTACTTATAGTAGTGAAACAACACTAGAGGGAGGAAGTCTTTATCCAACGTATAAATTAAGCGGAAATAGTATGGAATCAATATCAGGAATAACAATAGACATTAATAGTACAACCGGTGAGTTTACAATGAGTATGTAAAGAAATAATAATAGAAAAACAATAAAAAAAATCATGTGAAAATAAAGTGAAAAAAATTTTTATAAAATAACATTTTAGGGTTGATTTTTAAATTATAAAATGGTAATATTAAAATAGAGGAGGAGAAAAGTAGAAATGGAAAATAGAAAAAATACTATTTTATTAACAGTAATCGCTGTTGCAACATTATTAGTAGCTGTTGTAGGTGCAACATTTGCATTCTTCACTGCATCAGGAGGTAGTGCTTCTGAAGGTAAAGTTACAGTTAGTACAGGAACAGCTGGTAGTTCAGAATTTGGTACTTTAAAAGCTATCAACATTTATGCTGATGCAACTACATTTAATGAAGCTGCTGGTGGAACTGAATCTGGTTTAAGATCACATACTGATAATTCTACTGGTACAGTTAGTTGGACAGCACCAGGAGCTAGCGGAACTGCTACACCAAGTGAAGCTGATCGTAGTTTTTGTTATACTGCTACATTAGCTGTTGATAGTAATACTTTTGTTAAATCTGCTGCCAATACTGCTGGAGCTGCTGAACTAGAATTTACAGCTGTTAAAACTCCAGCTGGTGGAGAAGCAACAACATTAATTGACAAAATGGATATTACTACAACTAAGACAGATGTTAAAATTCCAACAACTGCTGGTGGAACTGAATATACTCATAAATTAATACCAGAAGCTGGAAAAACATTATCTGATAGTTGGACATTAACAGTTACTTTAGTAAATCTTGGTGTTAATCAAAATGATAATGCTGGTAAACAATTTGCTGGAGCAATCAAATTTGATAAAGTTGCTTGTTAATTAACGATGAATAAAATGGACTTCGGTCCTTTTTTTGTTGGTAAAATCAAATATTATTTTTCTTGATTAAATGTATTAATTTTGATAAAATACTTAAAGAGAAGATTTTACATAATTTATCAACTCGAATTTTTAATATTATAAAAGTAGAAAAGAGGAAATAATATGGCTTTATTATTAACATTTATCAGTGGTTTATTTTTTTTAATTGGATTAATTATTTATAAGTTTATCCCTGACAAAGTGGCAGCAACTAAAACTTCAATTGCTTGTGCAAGTATTGTTATAACTGGATTAATTATTTTTGATTTAATACCTGAATTAATTGAGGTAAAAAAATGGTGGTTAGTTTTCTTTGTATTATTAGGTTTTATAGTACTTATTTTAATTGATAAATTAATACCACACCACAATCATGAACATAAAGAACATGACGAACTAAAAAAAGATCATATTAATCATATAGATCATATAAGTACAATCACTATAATTGCTTTATTACTTCATAACATAATTGAAGGTATGGCTTTATATGGTGTAAGTATTAGTGAAACTAAAAATGGTATGTTAATGCTTCTAGGAATTGGACTTCACAACTTACCATTTGGTTTTCAAATTGCCTCTGCAGAAAAGAATAATAAAAATAAAACTTTAATAACTTTATTAGTTATATCAGGTTTTCTAGGTGGATTAATTTTCCTTATTTTTGGAAACATTAATGAAATTTTTGAAGGAATAATAATATCTATTACAACAGGAATGTTACTTCATATTCTTTTGTTTGAACTTTTAAAAGAAGTTATAAAAGAAATACATAAAAAAGAAACAATTTATGGTATAATAATAGGGATAATATTATTAGTTGTGATAAATGTTATATAAGAAGGGAAGAAATTTATGAAGAAAGTATTAGTTATTGGTGCTGCAGGTACCATCGGAGTTCATACAGTTAAATACTTACTTAGTGAAGGAAAATATGAAATAACTATTCTTGATTTAAAAAATAAAACTTCATATGAAAAATTAAAAAGATTTAGAAAAAGAGTAAATATACTATATGGAGATGTAACAGATAGAATTCTTATCGAAGCTTTAGTTAAAGATCATGATTACATAATATACTTAGCTAGTGCCATGCCTCCGCTTGGAAATATGAAGAATGGCCTATCTATGGCAATAGACTATGGAGGGTGTGAAAATGTTATCAGAGCAATAACATACTATAATCCAAATTGTCATTTATTTTACGCATCAACCACAAGCCTTTATAAAAAAAGTATAAATCCAAGTGTTAAAACAAAAATAAATTTAGATGAGTTTGATTATTTTGAAAAAGCAAAATTAGAAAGTGAAAAATTAATTAAAAGTAAATTAAAAAATTATACAATTTATAGAATCCCTTTAGTATTAAGTGATCCTTTAAAAGATAATTTTATATATCAAGGAAATAAAGATGACATAATAGATGTTATAACTAAAGAAGATTGTGCCTATGCTTTTGTAAAAGGCATAAAATATGCTGATAAAATAAATAGAAAAACCTTTAATTTAGCTAGCGGAGAAACCATAAAGTATGGTGACTTATTAGAAAAATTACTTAAAATAAACGGAGTTAGTTTTAAATATGTCCTAGCCAGAATTTTTTTAGAAAAAAACTATTATAGTCCAGTATGTAGTGACAAAGATAATTTAGAAGAAATAATTCATTATCGCAACGATTCAATATCTGAATATTTTGGAAGACTACGTTCCAAAAGAACTAATCGTAAATTTCAAAAGTATATAACAAAAATTTGGGTAGGTAAAAATAAATGAAAGTAGGATTAGCATTTTCAGGTGGTGGATTACGCGGAGCATATCAAGTCGGGTGCTATAAAGCATTTTTGGATTGTCATATAAAAATAGATGGATTTGTTGGAACTTCTATCGGAGCATTTAATGCTGCAATGTGTGCAAGTAATAGATTTGATGAATTATACGAATTTTGGTATAATGAATCAACTGGTTCAATATTAGGTTTTAGTGAAAAATTAATAGATAAGACCAATAATAATGAGTACGATATAAATTTATTAATAGAATTATTAAATAACATTAAAAGTATTGTTATAAATAAAGGAATAAGTACAAATAACATAAGAAAAAAACTTGAAGAATTTAATATAAGCAAATATCTATATAAAAGTAAAAAAGATTTTGGTTTAGTCACAGTAAGATTTAATGATTTTAGTCCAAAATACAAATTTAAAGAAGATATTCCCAAGGACCAAATTAATGATTATATCCTAGCTTCATGTTTTTTGCCAATATTTAAATTTGAACAAATGATAGATGAAAGTTATTATTTAGATGGCGGATTTCACGATTATATACCAGCGAATAGCTTACTAAAAAAAGGTTATGACAAAGTATATGTTATAGATCTTGAGGCCATCGGATTAAAAAGACCATATGAAAACAAAAAGAAAATAATAACATTAAAGCCAAGTAAATTTTTAGGTAGTATACTAGATTTTAAAAAAGAAGACATACGAAGAAATATTGCCCTTGGTTATTATGATACATTAAAAAAACTAAAAAAATTAGATGGCAAGAAGTACATATTTAAAAAAAGAAGCAAATTATATTATGAAATATTAATAAAAAAAGTACCTAAAAAAGAATTAGAAAGCATGATGAAATTTTTTGGTACTAAAAATGCTAAAAGATTAGTATTAAAAGCATTAGAATTTGTAATGAAGAAAGAAAAATTTACATATTTTAATGTTTACAATCCAAAAAAAGTTATAAAAAGAATAAAATATTTAAATAAAGACTATGGGGTTTATAAATTTGTGAAAAAATTAAGATTAATTTAAGGAAGGATGATAATATGGGAAGAGCATATGAAGTAAGAAAAGCAAGTATACAAAAAACAGGAGCTGCGAAAGGAAAATTATACACTACGTTCGCAAAAGAAATTTATTTAGCATCCAAGAAAGGAAGTCCAAATCCTGAGGCTAATATAACATTAAAAAGACTTATAGATAAAGCTAAAAAGAATCAAGTTCCAAGTGACATTATAACTAGGGCAATTGATAAAGCAAAAGGTGTTGGCCAAGATGAATATCATGAAGTTGTATATGAAGGATTTGGGCCTGGAGCATCAACATTAATAATTAAATGTTTAACTGATAATGTAAATAGAACAGTTGGAATGGTAAGAGCAGCATTTAACAAAGTTAATAAGAGTCTCGGAGTAACTAACTCTGTTTCATACAACTATGATCATTTAGGAATAATATCTTTTAAATATGATGATGAAGAAAAAGTATTAGAAATTTTACTTAATGCTGGAATAGATGTAATTGACATTGAATCTAGCGAAGGATATATTACAATTAGTTTAAATCCAAGTGATATGAATAATACAAAAGATGAATTAGAAAAAGAAATACCTAATATTGATTATGAAATAGATGAAGTAGGAATGTATGCTAAAGACAAAGTTGTACTAGAAGGTGAAGACAAAGAAATATTTGATCGCCTTTATAATCTACTTGAAGACATTGAAGACGTATCTCAAATTTATACTAATGTTTCAAATATAGGATAATATGGAAAATAAACAAAATATAATAAAGATATTAATTAAAGTAGTTTTAATTTTTATAATCTTTGAAGTTTTTACTAGAACAGTTGGTAGTATTCTTACAAGCAATATATGGAACTCTTTAAATAATGGTAAATATACAAGATACTTTATAAGTGAGTTTGTGGTACTATTATGTTCATTAATATTTTTAAAAATTACTAATAAAACTTATATATTCAAAGAAAAAAGAATGAATTTTTTAGAATCTTTAAAAATTTGTTTACCAATTGTAATTTTATCAATTTTAGTATTTTTAGCAAATGTAACTTCATTAGATTTAAAAAATAATATACCAAATATAATAAGCGTATTATTTTATTCAATTAGTATAGGGTTATTTGAAGAAATATTTTTTCGAGGTATAATACTAAACGAATTATTAGAAAATTATAGTACAACAAAAAAAGAAACAATAGTATCAATTATATTAAGTGGAATAATATTCGGAGCAGTTCATTTAACAAACCTTTTAGCAGGTCAAGACTTATTATCAACGATCATGCAATTTATTCAAAGTATGTCAATTGGCATATTATTTGCTACATCATATTATTTAAGTAAAAATATTTGGGCATTAATTTTTTTGCATAGTTTTTATGATTTTTCACTTTTACTTGGTGATGTAAATTTAGTTACAGAATGTAGTTATGTTGATAATGTTCCATTTAGTATAACAGCATCATCAATAATAGTATCAATTATTTTAAGTCTAATTTATTTAGTATATAGTGTAATGATATTTATAAAAAGAAATAATGAAGAACACAAAAATTGTAAAATAATAATATATCTTTTAATATGTTTATACTTTATTTTTAATATAATATTTAGTTTTATAAATACCAATATTGATGATTATTATGTATGTCCAAATTATGAAGAGAAAACGATTGAAAAAATAGAAACACATTATTATGGCTATGATGACTATTACTATCAAGATAATGATTTAAATATTCATGTATATAAGGATAATGATGTTGTAAAAATCAAAGATGAAATAAATAATTTAGAAATAAATGTAGATATAAAAAATGTAACTAGACTTGTAGTAATAGATGATACAATAATGATTATAGCAATTGATAAAACAAATTATAAATTATACTTTAACAAATTAACAGATTTAAATAATATAAATAATTTTAAAGAATTTATTATACCAGCATCAAATGCAGTTGGATACTTAATAGATAAAGACAAAGATTTAAAATATCCGATGATAAAAAGTAGCAATAATAGTATTTATGTTATTGATGAAAACAAACTATATTCAGTCAGAGAAACTAGTTAATTCTAGTTTTTTTTGTATTTTTATACTAAAAAAATAAATAATAATAAAAGAAAAAAACAATTGTTTTATACATAATACTATGATAAGATGGATAAATGGAGGTAAAAATGCAAATAGAGAATTTTAATGATTTAATAGCTAAAACAAATATAAGTGGCTTTGTAACAACTACAGATATAGTAAAAGGAAAACGATACGATAAAGAAAAAATATCTTTTATAGAAAAAAAAGAATCCAAAGGCACATATGAAGATTTAACCGTATTTCATTTTGAAGTAGATTCTGAAACAAAACCAACATATTATGACGTTAAAATAGTATTAGAAAATAATAAAAACATATTAAAATGTACTTGTGATTGTAAGGCTTATCGTAACTTTCAAAGTTGTAAACATATCGGGGCAGTATTTGTTAACTTTTATGAGTTTATATTTAAAAAATCTATAGTAAATATTCATAAAATTTCTGATAATATTTTAAAAAAATTTTTAACCGAAGAAAAAAGTTTAATAAAAAAAGAATTAAATGTTGAATTAATAATAAATGTAACAGAAAAAGAAAATTACTATTACTATGGGAATTACACAGATTTCAATATAAAAATAATGCTCGGAGAGAATAAATTATACACTTTAGGAAATCACGGAAGTGCTTTTAAATCTGCTTATGAAAGTGAGTTTGGTGAAGTATATTTTGGTAAGAATTTTACTTATGAACCAGAAAAATATTATATTCAAAGTGATGCTAAAACAATTCTTGAGGCATATTTTAATATTTATGATGGATACTACAATAGAAGAATAAGAAATGATGAATTTAAAAAATTTTTAAATAAAATTAAAGATACAAAATTTGTTATAAATGACTATCAAATTGATGGAATAAAAGATTTTTTTCCCATAGATTCAAATTTAACTAAAAAAGATAATGATTATGAACTAGATTTTGATTTAGATAACATGTTGTGTCTAATATATGATGATTATGAATATATTTTATATAAAGGTTCCTTGTATCATTTAAGTAAAAAAGAACAAGAACTACTTGAAGAATTAAAAGAAAATAAACTTAATAAATTAATAATCCCTAAAGAAAATGTAGATACTTTTACCAAAGGGCTACTTGGAATATTAAGAAAAAATTTAAAAATTGATGCAACAGTAAATGATATAGTATTACCAAAAGATATTCTCACAAAATTATATTTTGATTTAAGAAGTTCCTACATACTAGTTGATGTTATATTTAAATATGATGAACTAGAAATAAATTATTTTGATAAAACTAACCAAGTTTTACGAGATATGGAGTATGAAGCTAAAGTAGTAAACGAGTTATTAAGCTATGGCTTTATAATAGATAAAGATAAGATCATTTTAAATGATTTAGATAAAGAAGTAGAATTTTTAGAACAAGGATTAGAAATACTTGCAACAAAATATGAAATATTTACAACAGAAAAATTTAAAGGTATAAATATAAAGAAAAAAACATCAATAACATCAATGTTTAGAATAGGAAAAGATAACATATTAAGTTATGATTTTAATCTCGGAGATATAAATAGTAATGAACTAGTAGATATTTTTGCTAATATGAAAAATAAAAAAAAATATTATAGACTTAAAAACGGAGATATCTTAAATCTTGAAGATTCGTCTTTAAAAGAATTAAGTGAATTAAAAGAGGATTTAGAATTAAGTGATGAAGAAATATTAAAAGGTAATGGAAAACTTTTAAAATATAGAGCAATTTATTTAGATAGTTTAAAAAATACTAAATATAATATTATATCAACAGACAATTTATTTAATGATTTTATTAAAAACTTTTATAAATATAAAGATTGCAACTTAACCATCCCTAATAAAGAACTATCTATTTTAAGGGATTATCAAATTACCGGAGTTAAGTGGTTATATACATTAACTAAAACAGGATTCGGAGGAATTTTGGCTGATGAAATGGGACTTGGAAAAACAATTCAAGTAATTTATTATATAAAGCAAATTCTAAAAGAGGATAAAGATTCAAAATTTTTAATCGTAGTACCGACTTCCCTAGCATATAACTGGGATCATGAATTTGAAATATTTGGTAAAAATATAAAAAGAAAAATTTGTGTCGGAGCCAAAAATAAAAGAATAAATAATTTAAAAGATTTAAAAAATTCTAGTGTTTATATAACTACATATGGTTTATTACGTGAAGATGAAGAATTATATCAAAATTTAAATTTTCATACTATGATTATAGATGAAGCTCAAAATATAAAAAATAATATGGCTGGAATTACCAAGGTAGTAAAAAAAATAAATGCAAATACAAAGTTTGCTTTAACAGGTACACCATTAGAAAATTCAATTTTAGAATTATGGAGCATATTTGATTTTATCATGCCAGGATATTTAGCAAATTTAACGAAATTTCAAAACAAATACAAAATTAAGGATTTTGATGAGGATAGCGAAGTACTAATAAAAAATTTAAGTAAGCAAATTAATCCATTTATATTAAGAAGAAAAAAGCAAGATGTTATAAAAGAATTACCAGACAAATTAATCAATGACATATATATTGATTTAAAAGATGAACAAAAAAAATTATATGTAGCAGAATTAACCAGAGTAAAAGAAGAAATGGAAAAAATTATTGAAACTGAAGGAATTAATAAAGCAAGATTTTTAATACTTCAACTACTTACGAAATTAAGACAAATATGTATAGAACCAAAAATTATATATGAAAATTATAGTGATGGATCAAATAAAATAGATCAATTAGAATCACTTGTTAGTGAATATATAAAAAATAATCATAAAATTTTAATATTTTCATCTTTTAAAACAGCTTTAAATATTGTAAAAGGAAAACTAGAAAGTGCTAAAATAAAAACATTTATGATAGATGGTAGTGTACCTTCAAAAGAAAGAATGAAATTAGTTGATGAATTCAATAATAATGATGATGTTAAAGTGTTTTTAATAATGTTAAAATCCGGAGGAACTGGATTAAATTTAGCTTCTGCAGACGTTGTAATTCACCTTGATTTATGGTGGAATCCTCAAGCTGAAAATCAAGCAACTGATAGAGCTCATAGGATAGGGCAAAAAAATACGGTCGAAGTAATTCATTTAATAACTAAAGGTACAATTGAAGAAAAAATACTGGAACTACAAACTAAAAAAAGACTATTAAGTGATAAATTAATTGATGGAGAGAAAAGAGATAAAAATATTGTATCTGAATTAACAAAAGAAGACATTAAGAATTTATTATCATATGAAAATGAAGATTAAACTCCTTGATGGAGTTTTTTTGATGCGTAAATTTATTGTAAAACTCATAGTTAAATTATCGTAAAATTTATAAAAAACGCAAAAAATAATATCGTTTAGGAAATATATATTTATGAAAGGAGAAAAAATATATGAAAAAAATAAAAGATTTAAAAGGGAAAGTATAAGGAGGAATGTATATGTGTTTAAAGTGTGAACAATTATTAGATATTAACAAAGAAAACAAAGAAAAAAATTTTTTTTCATTTAATTATGATCGGGTATTTAAAAGCATCATATGTGATGAGGAAGCAAGAAAAAATAATGATTTTCATTTGCTTGAAAGATTAATCAGTGAATGTTTGGAAAAAGAAGTAAAAGTATTAAATATAATACCATCAGAATTATCTGTTCAAAATACAAATGAAAGAACAAAAAGACTAGATTTATTAGTTAAATGTGAAAACAAAGAAGTTCATTTAGAACTTAACACCTCATTTGATAAAGCTACACGAATTAGAAATAATTGTTTTTTCTTTTCGTTTTACTCACAACATGCCAAAAGTGGAAAAACATATGATTTAAAAACAGAATTTATTCATATTTCTCTAAATTACAATATGGGAAATAAGTATGATTATTTTTGTGAATTAAATACAAATGATAATAAAGAATTAAATTTATTAGAAAATATTTTAATTCGTCATGTAAACCTTGAAAAATTTGCTAATATTTGGTATGATAATGTTGCTAAAACAAAGTTGAATGGTTCGTTATTGACATTAATTGGATTAAAAGAAAAAGAAGAAATATTAAAATATGCCAAGAATGTCAATGATAAAGATGTATGGGAGTGTGTAGAAAAGCTTATGAAATTAAATAATAATGAAAGATTTGTATGGGATTTAACCCCAGAAGAAGATGAAATGATGTTACAAAGAGCAAAAGAAGAAGATTCGTATAATAAAGGAATCGAAAAAGGTATTGAAAAAGGTATTGAAAAGAGCACAGAGCAAACAGCTATAAACATGATTAAGAAAAATTATTCTCTTGAAGAAATAAGTGAAATAACAGGATTATCAATAGATAATTTAAAAGAAATAAAACAAAAAAAAGAATGTTAATTTAGTTCTCTTACTAAACACATTCCTTTTTCATTTTTAAATATTTTTTCTAATAATTGGTATTGTATTGCTAAATCTAAAGCCAAAGTAACAAGAACTTCTTTTGCTTTAGTATAGTCATTACACACAATTTTTTCTTTTCCATCAGGAAGGATAAATGTTTTCATATTATGTTCGTTAATTTTAATATTTTTAATTTGATCAGGATGAATTTGATAAATTCTATTATGTAATCTGGGAGATCCAACAAATAAAGTTATTTTGTTGATTGGATCAACAACTAGTTGTGTACCTGCAAATCCCGGAGACATAAACGCTCTTCCTGATAAAGGTGGATAAACAGATAGAAATTGGGGATCTGGTTGTTTTAAATAAACTAATGAACCATAAAATCTAGTGTATTTATCTTCGTCTTTAAAGCCAGTTTCAGTATCACTCATAGAAAATAATGCTTCTTTAGATAAAATTTTTTCATTTATCAATGCTTCTGCAAAATTTATCATATCATTTTTTGTTGAGAAAAAGCCTGCATGTCCTGGAGAAATTCCATCGAGTTCTCCAATAGCTATAGCTTTGGGATCATGTACAGTACCGGGAACATTATCAAATCTTGTATGTGCATTTCCATTTTTATCTATAATAGTTGAAAAATTTTCATTAGCAACTCTATTTAGTTTATCAAAAGGTACATTTAAATGGGTATCAACCATATTTGCTTTTTTAAAAATCATTTCTTTAACAAATTCTTCAAATTTCATATTAGATACTTTTTCTACAACATATCTTAATATCATTGCTCCCATATCGGTGTAAGCATTACTTATATTTTGATTACTATCTTGATGTGCTGTAAATAATATTTGTTCAGCTTCCTCTTTATTTTTAGCATTATCAACTCTTTTATCAGTGATTATTCTAATTCTAAACTTTAATAAATCATAAATAGTTGTATCTCCCAAGTTCTTAAATTGCGGTACATATTTTCTTACCGGTTCAAAAACATCGATTAAATCATTTTCTTCCAAAATAAGAATAGCAACGGCAGTAAATGTTTTGGAAGTAGAAGCTAAATCGAAAATAGTGTTTTGTTCAATTGGAAGTTGGCACTTTTTGAAAACCCCATTAACCAAATCATATTCTTGTCTTAAACCACATAATACGGTATCTCTAGTTTTAAATGTACCAAAATCAAGTAAAACTCCCGGAGTAATTTTAGTATCATTTACAAAAATATCCATTATTTCTTTTAATCCACTTCTTTGAAACAATTTAAGTCTTAAAGTTGTTAAACTAGCATGTGGGTTATCATAAATAATATCCATAACAGGTTTTAACAATCTCACATAATCTTTATAATTATAAATATCTTGTAAACAAGTAATATTTGTATTATTTTGATTTTTTAATAGTTCATTTAAATATTTTTTATATATAATATACTCATTCATATCAAATTCCCCCTATGAATTAGGCTTATTATAATAATTTTATGCTAAAAAGTCAAATTTATAATGCAATATCCATAGTTTTGTGATAAAATTAATGTGGTGGAAATATGAAAAAGACAGAAACAAAGGAAATTGTAAAAAGTACAGAATTTGCTAATACTATTTATCGTATTAGACAAGAAAGAAAACTTACTCAAAAAGATCTTGGAGAAATTATTGGTGTATCCGATAGAACAATATCTAAATGGGAGAATGGTACAACTGTACCAGATTTATGTCAAATAAGAAACATATGTAGAAAGTTGGAAATATCTCCAAGTTTACTAATTAAATCTGAAAAAATATTTAAAGATGGTATGACTGACTTTAAAAGAAAAGTTGGTAAAATTCTAAACTATCTATTACACAATATATTCCTAATAGGTTTTATTATAGTGTTTATTTTGTTGTTATTATATTTTATAAATAATTTTAATGCTGTTAAGATCTATAATTTAAAATTTGATAGTGAAAATATAACATTTGAGAATGGATATTTCTTTAAAACTAAAGTAACCAATATTTTGGTTATAAATGATATAAAAATTAACAAAATAAAATATGAACCAACAGAAGTTGAAGTAGAATTATATACTTACGTAAATGGTGATAAAAAAGTTTTATACAATAGTAATACTTTAAATAATATATATTTAGAAGAAAACAAATCAGGCACAGACCTTTTATCGAGAGATACGATTGAAAGTTTAAAAAAGAATTTACATTTAACAATTAGAACAAAAGATGTTGATAATGTTGAACAATCTTATGATTGTAAAATAGAACTTGTCAACAAATTTAGTAATAATAAATTATCTTATACACAATTTGTAAAAGATAGCAAAATTGATGTAAATTATTTAGCTTTTCAAAATTTATCTCTTTTTTCGTATGATAAAAATTTTGATAATACAGAAACAGTATTTTATAGTATGCCTAGTAAAGCTAATACTTTAGACGATTTAGGTTATATTTATGATGAAACAAAAGATGTTTATACCAAAGTTGATTCTGATGGTGGATTTATAAAATATACACCAGAAATGGATATGATAAATTACAATTTACATGGAAAAAATTTTTTGAAAATTTATTTTAATAAACCTTTAAATAAGTACTTAATAACAATAACCGATGAAAAAGACAATTTAATTAATGAAGTAAGATTTAATTTTGTTAATAATAACATAAATTGTTTATATGGAAATTGTAATAAATATTTAAACAAAATTTCTTATATAATGGGCATTTACAACGAAATAAACGCAACTCTCTAATAAGGAGAATTACAACTCCCGTGATTTTCTATTTTCTTTTTCGACAAAAACTGGTATGTTGAAAATGGAACAGGAAGGAGGTGCAATTGAACGGTTGAAAAAAAGTATTATAGCATTAACAATAATGCTTGGCTTATTTATTACAACTAACGTAAAAGGTGCAACAGTAACAGATTCTGAATATGCAAGATTAAGATTAATTCATTCAGATATGAGAATCGCAGCAATGAGTGATGAAGAAGCTCAAGAATATTTATCTCTTGATTTAGAGAATTCTAAAAAAGTAAGTAAATATTATAGAGTAACAGAAACAACTAATGGAACCACAACAACAGAAGTCAGCGAAGAAGAAGCAATGAATGCAACGAAGAATATGACAACAAGAGGAACATTGCATACAACTACTTATAAGAATATTCAAATAATTTCAACACCAGGCTCTGTTAAAAATAATTACATCATTGACCTTATAACTTTATGGTTAAAAACTCCTTATATTAAATCTTATGATGTAATTGCAATGAGAGCAGACGATGCATCAGTAATTGAAGGAACACAACGAGGATCCCAAACATACAACACGACAAGTGGCTCATCAGGCTATGTAAATTATTCTTATAATGGAACCAATATGGTTAATAATTCAAATGGCTTTGGTATATCAATGAATTTAGTTGATGCAGGATCTATATTTGAATGCTCAATTACAGCAACAGTAACAGCAACTACAGAATGGGCAACAATGTATGGAAGTTATCAACATGCAGCAACAGACGTTACACTAGCTCAATCAAAATCATATGTGATAAGTCATAATGGATATGGTAAAGTAATAAATTTTGCCACAGCCGTTCAAAATTATTATGATGGAATGCAAGGAGTATCTATCGCCCTTGATTATACAGCATAGAAAAAAGCGGTACTCACCATCAGAAAAATTTACTATGAGAGCGATTTATATTTTAAAAGGTACTCGATATTATTAATATAGTAGGAACTATAAGACTATAACAATACAAAATTGAGGTAGAAATAAAATTTCTCATAGCATACAACTTTGAATATTACATCAAGCATCATTGAACATTACATCATGCAACAATGAATATTACATCGTCTTTAAATTCACTTATCTAAAAATATTGTAATAATTAATTTAACAAACACATACGATTACAATAGAAAACGAAAGATGGTGGATTATGGAAAAAGAAAAAATTATATCATCAATAGCCAAACGAGGGAATGGTGAAATCTATTTAGGAGTAGTCGGAGCTGTTCGTACTGGTAAATCTACATTCATTAAAAGGTTCATAGAAAATCTAGTTGTACCAAATATAACGGATGAATATGAAAAGAAAAGATGTCTAGACGAAATACCACAAAGTGCGCAAGGAAAAACAATAATGACGACAGAACCTAAATTTGTACCGAGTAATGGTGCCGCAATCAAAGTCGGCGAATTCGAAACAAGCATCAAGTTGGTTGATTGTGTAGGTTATGTCATCCCCGAAGCTAATGGCTTTGTTGATGAAGAAGGAAATCCAAGGATGGTAAAAAGTCCATGGTTTGAGGATGCGATTCCTTTTGTGGAAGCGGCTGAAATTGGAACAGAGAAGGTCATCAAAGATCATGCAACAATAGGGATTGTTGTGACAACAGATGGTTCGTTCGGTGAAATCAAGAGGGAGTCTTACCTTGAAGCTGAAGAAAAAGTGGTTAGTGAATTAAAAACAATTGGTAAACCATTTATAGTGATTTTGAACAGTATTCACCCTACAAATACTGAAACTCAAGATCTAGCTAGAAGTTTAATGGATACTTATGATGTTCCGGTCATGCCTATAAGTGCGGAATTAATGAATGAAAAAGAGATAATGGAAATTTTAAAAACAGCATTGTACGAGTTTCCTGTTTTAGACATCAAAGTTTCCATACCTGAATGGGTACATGTCTTACCAAACAGCAATGAAATTAAAAAACATTATATAGAAAAAATTAAAGAAAGTGTAATTAGTGTTGAAAAAGTCAAAGATGTTGATTATATACTTGAGCATTTTAAAGATTCAGAATATATTTCAAACTCTTTTATATCTGAATTAGATGCGTCAACAGGCACTGTAACCATAACACTCGACAGTCCAAACGACCTTTATACAGAAACACTAAAATCTTTAATGGGGGATATGATTACCACAAAAGCAGGACTTCTTAAACTATTTGCTAATTATGCTGAAGATAAAGAAGAAATGGATTCTCTAAAAGATGCTATTAAAATGGCTAAAAATACTGGCTATGGTATAGTATATCCAAGTATAAGAGAATTGAAACTACAAACTCCTGAACTTGTTAAGCAAGGTAGCAGGTATGGCGTTAAACTTAAAGCCGTGGCTTCAAGTATCCACATGTTAAAAGTTGATGTAGAGTCTACTTTTGAACCAATAATAGGAAGTGAAATTCAATCTAAAGAATTAATTGATAGATTAATGAAAGATTATGAAAATGATGCTTCTAGTATTTGGAAGAGCGAAATATTTGGTAGAAGTCTAGAGGCAATCGTACAAGAAGGAATACAAGCTAAACTTAGTATGATGCCTGATAATACTAGATATAAACTTAAAGAGACGGTATCAAAAATCGTTAATAAAGGATCAAATACATTAATTGCAATAGTAATATAGCTATTGCTTTTTAGTTTTAAAAATGGTAGAATACATGTTACTTTCGGAGGTTTTGTATGAATAAGGTTTATAATTTTACAAACGAATTTGTAGCAGTGTATCCTAGATTATATAAAATGGATAATGCAAATATTCTATCAATATTAGGTAGTGGAGACCAATATTTTACAGCTATATTAAATGGTGCAAAAAATGTTGATGTCATAGATATTAATAAAATTAGTTGGTACTATTTTGTTCTAAAATTTATGGCAATAAAATATTTAAGTTATCAAGACTTTATAGATTTTTTTATAGTATCTAAAATAGATAATTTAAAAATATATAAATATCTAAGAGAATCATTACCTAACGATGTTAAATTATATTTTGATAAATTATCATTTTTAAGAATAAAATTTTCTAGTATTATAATTAATAGTCAATTGTCAGCTTTATTTAAATTAGATGCGTATAAAAGATATATACCATATATGAATGAAGAAGATTATTATAAATTACAAGGAAAATTAAGAAATATCTCTTTACCAAATTTTTATCAACAAAGTTTTGAAGATTTCCTAAAAAGTAATAATGGTAATTATGATTTAATGCTTTTATCAAACATTTTTCATTGGTTAAGTTTTGAACCCATAGAATTTAAAGGCCTTTTAAAAAAAGCAAATGCCGAGGTAATTCAAGCTCTATATACATGGAATTATACTCATGAGGTTGCTGAATTTGTAGATTTAGGGTTTGAAATTTCTTCTGTACCACCAGTTAAAAGAAGTGAGTTTACAAAAGAAAATTTTGTTTTAACCTATAAAAGAACTAAGTAATATTGAAAATATTGCTTTTTTTAAATTATAATAATATAATTAATTAGGTGATTAAAAAATGTATGAAAATAAAAAAATATTAATTTTAGGAGCAGCTAAAAGTGGTATTGCAGTTGCTAGACTATTAGCAAATAGAAATAATGATATAACCATAACAGACCTAAATGAGATAGAAGATTCAGTTAAAGAAGAGTTGAGTAATTTAAATATAAAAGTAATAATAACTAAAAATCAACTCGATTTAATAGACTCATCATGGGATATAATAATTAAAAATCCTGCTATTATGTCGACGAGTTCTTTAATTAAGAAATGTGAAGAACTAAATCTTCGCGTTGAAAATGAACTTGAGGTGGCTTATCATTTTCTTCCTAAAAACATAAAAATAATCGGAGTAACTGGTTCAAATGGAAAAACTACCACTACAACAATTATTTACAATATGTTAAAATGTTTAGGAAAAAGTGTAGTTCTCGGAGGAAATATTGGAACACCTTTAGCACAATTAGTATCAGAAGTTAAAGATAAAGACATTTTATTATTAGAAATAAGTGATCATCAATTATGTGACATTCATGATTTTAAGACAAATATTAGTGTTTTAACAAATATTTGTCCAACACATTTAGATTATCATGGAACATATGAACATTATAAAAAAACTAAAGAAAAAATATTTAATAAATATACCAAAGATGATTTAGCAATAATTAATTTTGACAATGAAGATGCTTTAAATGCTAGCAAAAATATTGCTTCACAAAAAGAATATTTCAGTAGTAAAGGAAATACTAATGCTCGTGCTTATCTTGAAAATGATGGAATATATCTTGATAATAAATTAATTATTAAAACAGATGAAATAAAATTAAAAGGTATTCACAATTATGAAAACATTATGGCAGCGATATTAGTTTGTGAAAGATTTGATTTAAATATTGATAAAATAAAAGACTTTTTAGCTAATTTTAATGGAGTAGAACATAGACTAGAATTTGTAAGAAGAATAAATAATGTTGATTATTATAATGATTCTAAATCAACTAATCCAACATCAACAATTACAGCATTAAAGACATTTGATAATCCAATACATTTAATTCTTGGCGGCTTAAATCGTAATCAAGATTATCATGAATTAGACGAATATATGAAAAATGTAAAATGTATTTACGCTATCGGAGAAACAACTGATATTGTTGCTGAATATGCCAAAAGTATAAAAATCAATTGTTTTAAATGTCAAACATTACAAAATGCAATGTTAAAAATAAAAGAAAATGTTGAACCAAAAGAAATAGTTTTACTATCACCTGGGTCATCAAGTCAAGATCAATATCCACATTTTGAAGATCGTGGCAATGAATTTAAAAATATAGTTGAAAAATTATAAATAAGAAGGTATAATAATTATATAATAAAAAAGGGGCTGATAAAATGAATGGACAAAATCCAAACACTTTAAATAATAGCGAAAATAATTTAAATGGTACTACTTTGGGTTCCACAACCTTAGGGCAAGCACAAATGCCAAATCCAAATTTGGCACAAACCCCAACACCAAGCCCAATGCCAAATTTTAATGGGCCAGTTGCAAATTCAAGTCAAATTCCAAATACTAATGTGGGACAAGTAGAAACTCCAGTGCAACTTAACAACAATTCGGTAAATAGTAATGTACCTCCGGTTTCACAAACACCAAACGAACCAACACCAGTTGCTCAACCAATTCCAGGAACAGATTCATCAGTTAATTTAAATAATTTAACTGGCAATACTATTGGAAGTGGAAATTTAGGATTTAATCAAACTAGTCAAGGTTTTATGGAAAACAGAAAAATGGAGAATATTGGTATAGTGCCCCCACCAAATACTGAACCACAAAAAAAATATAAAAAATCCAACAAGTTACTATTTATTCTACTAATAATAGTTTTAATTGCCGGAGTAGCATTCGGTGTATATTATTTTTTAAGTGTTAGTAACAACAAAGTAAAACTTACAACCAATGAACTTACTATAAATCTTGGTGAAGCTATTCCTGATGATATATCAAGTTATGCTAAAGTAGTCAGAGGAAATATAAACAAATGTAGTTTAAACACTAGCTTAGTTGACACTTCAAAATTAGGAAAATATAAAGTAACAATAACATGCGGAAAAGATAGTTATACAACAAACGTTAATGTAAGTGATAAAGAAGCCCCAAAAGTTGAACTAAATGTAGTATTTAAAACAGTAAATATGTCAGTAAATATTGAAGATTTTGTAAGAAGTTGTACTGATCCTTCTAATTGTAAAACAAGTTATGTAAATGAAGAAACAGTAAATAATTATCTTTTAACAGCAGGTGGACCATATAAAGTTGAAATTCAAGCTGAAGATGATAATCAAAACAAAAAAACTTATACAACAGACCTTTATGTAACAAGTGAAGAGGTATTTTTATTCCTGGACTGTACAACAAATGAAGAAGCTTTAACTAGTTATAAAGCAAAAAAAGTAATTTCTGATATATTTCCAATAAGTAGAAATAATTTTGCATTTTTACAAGTAGCTAGAAGAGATTACATTTATACTTTTGAAACAGAAGAAGAGTATAAAAAAGCTATAGGGAATAAAGATAATGAAATAACATTTGATAATATAACAGGTAGTGCAATTTATGATGATGCAAATTTGAAATTAATAATAAGCACAGATTTATCTTTAGAAAAATTAAATAGTGAAAATAATGGAGCATTTCCAACAAACTATTCAGATATTCAAAGATTATATGCCGAAAAAGAAGGATATGCTGGACCTCAAATACTAAAGACATATCCGCAATATACAAATACAGAAGAAAGTGAATAAACTCATTTTCTTCTTTTATATTTTAAAAAAACGTGTTACAATTATTATGAGGTTGATGAAATGAAAAATGATAATGGCAACAAATTCTTATTTACAATCGCTGTATTACTTTTAGCATGTCTAGTATGCATGGTCTTTATAAAAATATTTATATTTGACAAGAAAAAAGAAGATAGACCAAAAGAAGTATCAGAAGATGTAATTAAAGAAATATATTCATATTTAGATGTAACACCTTTAAATAATGAAATTACTTTTTATGCCAATCAATTTATAAAAAGTAATAATTTAAGTTACCAAACATTAGCAAAAGTAACTTATAATTATATAGTAAATTATGATAAATTTAAATTAGAAGCAACCACAGATGAAGATCAAAAATTAATAGATAAGGGAACTCTAATTTATAAAATAAAAACAGAAAACTTTATAGAAGAAACAAGTAAAATATTTGAAAATCCAGCATTAACTTTAAATGAACATTTTAACACTTTTGATATAAATGAAGAAACTAGTGCTAAAGTTATTAACGATTACGTATATATATATAAATTAAATGATAAAATAAATAATAATTATATTACATATCGAGGAATGTTAAGTTATACATTAACAGATAATAACGATACAATTATAATAACAGAGTACTATTTAGGATGTGATAAAGAAACAAGAAAATGTTATGATACTTTTGGTACACAAAATACACCAAATTCAATTACATATAGTGAAAATTTAGATGCCAGTACGATGACACCAAAACTTAAAAAATATGAACATACATTTAAAAAGATAGATGGAAATTATAAATGGGTTAGTGTAGAAGGGGTTTAAGACTTTTTCGGGGGGAATAAAAAATGCAAGATATATATTCATATTCATATTCAGTATTTAATATTTTTATAGATAATTTAAATGTTTATTTTAAAGGCGATAACTACAAAATCACTAATGCTATATTTGACTTTTTAACCAATAAAAATAGCAAATACAATTCTAAATTTGAAATTTTTATGGATGAAAAAATCTGGGATTTAAATTCTATAAAAAAAGTATTAATGTTAATGATTGCTAGTAAAGCCTACATCCTTAATTATTATGATTACATACATAATATAAATAAAGAGGTATGCCAAGAAACTTTAGAAGAGCTTGAAGATCTTGATTCGAAAAATATTATTAAAGAATTTCACATAGATGGAGTTTTAAGAGAAAAATGGCTGGAAGATTTTCATGAGTTTATAAACAGGCCTTACATATTTCAAAGTCAAAGTAAGTATTTAATTATAAAAAATAATAAAATAAAACAAGTATTTAGAATAAATCCATATGAAATATTGGATCTATCAGACTTTATAGATAACGATAAATTTATAACATCAGAAATAACAATTCAAACATTATTAAATATTTATGATGAATCGCTTGAAGAAACCATTAATGTAAGTTTAGAAGAAGATAGATTAGATAATGATAATTTACTTATAAAAACATTTATTAAAAATTTAATTAGCCATTTAAAAAATGATGATAAAAAAATTATAAATTACGTAAAATATATGATAGCAAATATATATGAAACTATAATTATAGAGATATATGGAAAAAATGAGGATTATAAAAGATTTGCTAATTTAATTTATTATATTGAGCATACTGATATAAACGATATAGTAAAAAGATTTTTTCAAGATTATTTATTTGCACTTAATGTAATAGATGCTTTTTTAGAAAGTAATGATTATTTGCTTGAAGGAGATCTTTTTGAAAAAAGAGAAGTATATAAAGAAAAAGGAGATCTAAAATTGCTTCGAAAATTAAATCCCTATTATAATGAAGAAGAAATTGTTTTCAAAAAAATAAAAGAAACTATGGAAGAGTAGTTTCTTTAATCATTTAATAATACTGCATGAACAACATATTTACTATATTCATCAGCACAAGTTGATAATGTTAAAATTTTATCATTTTCATTTAATGTAATACCAAAATTATAAATACTTCGGTTTTTAATCATATTAAACATATTCATTTTAGTACTTGTATCTGGGAATATTACTTGAAGATAATCTGTAGTGGTTTCAACTCTATACATAGAAAATATTTTATAGTGAAGTTCATCATATAAAGTTCTAATTGTAATAACTTGATTATCTGGATTACTATACCAATTATATCTCATCATATTTTGTAAATTACCAAACATTATACCATTATAATATCTATTGTGAGCATATAATATAAGATTATCACTTAAATTTACAACATCACCACGAAAGTCCATGAAAACCCAACCATTTTTGTCATTTTCACGATAAATGTTATGACTTAAATAATAATTATTATCAGTAGCTTGAACAACTGGATAATTTATATTAGTATTGGGAACAATTACCCAAGCAACAGTTTCAGGATTTATTAGGTAAACACTTGCAACATCTTCATTTTTTACAAGTTTCTCATTTTCTTCTTTGTTTTGATTAAGTTTATTAATAATAACTGTGGTATCATTTAAGGAAATAACTTCTTTTAATTCATTTTGTATTTTATTAACACCTTTCATTGAAGTATAATTATCATAAAATATATAAGTAAAAGTAAATCCAATGATTAATATAATAATATAACCACACGTTTTTAAAATACTATAATTAGTTTGTTTTAAAATATTATCTTGTAAATATTCTTTACTATATTTAAGTCTAAAATATATTTTATATCTTTTACTTTTTTTCTTATTAAAGTCATGTAGATAGGCAATTGTTTCTTCGTTTTCGATATTAGCATGAATGACTATTTTAACATTCTTTTTGTTATATTTTCTTAATATTTTAATAATATATTCTAAATCGCTTTTATTAACATAATCAACATTTATGGTTCGTAAGTATTTATTAATAGAACAAAAAGCTTCGAAATCTTCTTCATCTTGCAAAGAAAGGGGCAAGTCCATTTGTAAAGTCATTTTATAAAACATACTTGAAAATATACTTAAATTATTTTTTAACATAAAATTAGATAAATATAAAATTTCATTTCTAGATTCTACGATTATTCCATGTTTATCTAAAAACTCAATCATAAATGGTTGAAGATTATAACAATTTACATTTTTAATACTTGTTTTTGTAATATTTTCACATATTTTAAAAGTAAGTTGACTATCTTCATTTAAAATTAAGTTTTTAATGTTTTTATTATTTTTTACAATATCTAAAATAGGTAAAACAAATTCATTTTTTTCGATTACTAAAGTATCAATATTATAATTATTAGTAATTTCATTTAAAAAAGTAGAAACTATTTTTAAGTTACTAATTAAATATTCTAAAGAAAAAAGTAATTCATCAGCACTGATGACATTTGTGTTTAGTAAATTTTTGTTGTTAGAAGATAATTTTACCTTTTCCTTTACAATAATTGTATTGTTTTTTATTTTAAATAATATTTTTTTCATATTCTCAAATCCTTATGCTACAATATTATAATATCACAAATTTACACTTTTTAGTATAATTTTATAAAAAATATGTTGTTTTTTGTATTTTTATGATATAATTTAGACATAATAAAGATAGGAGAGATGATAGTGGTGAAAAAATTAATAGGAATAGTTGCTATAGCAATGGCTTTAGTTATAATGCCTTTAGGAGTATCAGCGGCTCAAATAAAGCCTTCATGTGATAAGAGCTGTCCAGCAGAAAATGGTAAGTGTACATCAACATGTAAAATTACAGTTGAAGGAAATACATCTACATTAACAACATTTACAGCTAATCTTGAAATATTAGGTGAAGGAGTAACTGTTAAAAGTTTTACTCCAGGTGATGGTTGGACAAAAATATCTCCAACAGATACTGAATTAGCAGGAACTACAATTCCAATTAGCTTTATGTCTGCTACTGGTGTAACTACAAGTAATTTTACATTAGCAACATTTACATTAGAACTTGAAAGTGCTGCAACAAATTGTAGTTTAAATTTAAAGAATCCATCAGTTGGTAGTGAAGTAACTGTAGATATTAAAACTACAACCGAAACAAAAACTGGAGCTTCATTACCTATAGCAATAATTGCCGTAGGAGTTGTTGGTGCTGTAGTAATCTATGCAACTACCAAGAAAAATAAAAAAATATACAAAATATAATAATTTTTTAACAATCTTCTTTGCAAGATTGTTTTTTTATGATAAAATAAACCCAGGTGATTAATATGAACGAATTTAGTGAACAAGAATTAGTTAGAAGAGAAAAACTAAACGAAATAAGAAAATTTTGCAACCCATACCCTGAAAATTTTGAAAGAACTCATACATTAAAAGAAGTATCAAAACTTGAAGATGGAGTAAAAGATGTAAAAATAGCAGGACGTATAATATTTATGCGTAAAATGGGAAAATTAAGTTTTGCTCGTATTCGCGATTTAGAAGGAAGTATGCAACTTGAATTAAAAATAGATCTATTAGGAGAAGAAAATTATTCTTTCTTTAAAAAATTAATAGACGTTGGCGATTTCATTGGAGCAGAAGGAGAAATGTTTACAACTCAAACTGGAGAAAAAACTTTAAGAGTACACAAATTAACATTTTTAGGTAAAGCTTTAAGACCACTTCCCGAAAAATTCCATGGACTTACTGATATTGATCAAAAATATCGTCAAAGATATGTTGATTTAATTATGAATGAAGATTCAAGAAAGGTATTTTTAGGAAGAAGTAAATTATACGCATTTTTACATAAGTATCTAGGTGAAAATGGATTTTTAGAAGTAGAAACTCCGATAGTTCAAACTGCAGTAGGTGGTGCAAGTGCAAGACCTTTCTTTACACATCATAATGCCCTAGATATTGATTGTAATTTAAGAATAGCCCCAGAACTTTATTTAAAAGAATGTATAGTAGCAGGATTTGATAGAGTATATGAACTTGCAAAATGCTTTAGAAATGAAGGAATGGATACTCAACATTTACAAGAATTTACACAAGTAGAATGGTACGTTGCTTACTGGAGATATGAAGATAACATTAAATTCTTTACAAATTTCATTAAGAATTTATTAACAGAACTTCTTGGAACTCAAGTAATAACATATCAAGGACATGAACTTGATTTTAGTAAAGAATCATGGGATAGAATTGATTATTGTAAAGAACTAGAAGGTGTTTTAGGATTTAATGCTTTAGAAATTGAAGATCCAAAAGAATTAAAGAAAAAAATTGTGGAAGTAGGACTATTTACATATGGTGATTTAGATGAATATAAATCATTGAGTCAAATAATAGATTTTGTTTATAAGAAAAAGATTAGAGAAGGAATTATTCAACCAACTATAATATATAATTATCCAGCAGTATTAAAACCACTTGCTAGAAGGTGTGACAATGACCCAAAAAGAGTTGATGTTTTCCAAATAGTTGTATGTGGAACAGAAATATGTAATGCTTATTCAGAACTAGTTAATCCACTTGAACAAAGAGCAGCTTTTGAAGATCAATTAAAGGCAAAAGATCAAGGTGATGAAGAAACTATGGATATGGATGAAGATTATCTATCAGCAATGGAACAAGGTATGCCACCAATTTCTGGACTAGGATTTGGAATAGACCGTATACTTATGTTAATATATGATGTTCCATCAATCAGAGATGTAGTATTATTTCCAATGATGAAACCAGAAAATAAACAAACTAAAAAAGAAAATAAATAGAAAATAGAGATTTGACTTTTCTCTATTTTTTTGTTAGAATAATTTCTACTTTTCAAGGGGGATTTATGGAATACGAAAATAAAGAAATATGTTCTATTTGTAAAGGAAAATGTTGCAAAAAAAGTGGTTGTGATTATTTTGTTAGTGATTTTGATATAATTAATAAAAATGAGTTAATAAAAGCATTAGAAACTGGAAGTATATCAATTGCATCAGCTTTTCATTTTAAAAGGGTAGGTAATAAAGATATAGTTATACCAATACTTTATTTAAGAGCAAGAAACACAAACCGAGGAATTATAGATTTATATTCACTTAAAACACAATGTAGTATGTTAAAAGAATCAGGCTGTAGTTACGATTTAGAAAATAGGCCTGGAGGTGGAGTAAACCTTATTCCACATAAAAATAATGCTTGCATTCCGTTAAAAAATCCGATTGAAGAGATAAAGAAATGGTTGCCATATCAAAATTTATTATCAAAATTAGTTAAAAGATATACTGGCAAGAGTGTTGAAGTAGTAATTAGAGAAGATGTTGAAGAAGTATTTTTTGATATTTTAACCCAAAATTTTGAAGGTGTATCAGAAGCAGAAATTCATGATATAACATCAGGTATTTCAAAATTAATTAAAATATATCCAGATTGTTACGAAAATGCCAAAAAAAGAAAAGAAAACATTCAATCATTAATATTAAGAAGGGAAAAATAACATGGAAGAAAAATTTAATATGTTAGAAAATTGTTCAGAATCAATATTAGTAACCTATAAGAAGTTATATGAAATGGAATTAGCTAATTTAAAGAAAACAGTGACATATGAAGAAGTTTTAAAGATTTTGAGAAAAGCGATGAATATAGAAAAAACGATTATTGACGGCTTAACAGATGAAGAATTAGTTTTTGCATTAAGTCATTTTGCAAATAAATATCATAAACAAATTATCTTGGTAATTGATCCAAATGCAAAAGATGATGAACTAAAAAAAATTAGAATTATAAACACTTTATATTCTGCATTTAGTGATAGAAAAAGTTCACTTTCAACTCCAAATTTCAAAATAGGAATGTATGTAGATCATTTATTATTAACATTAAGTATTTGCGAACAATCAACTCACGAATATATTCATAAAGAAAAAACAAAACGTAAATATACTTTAAGTATGTCTATACCAGAATTAGAAAATATTTTAATTAAAAACAACTTTGATATTTCAATGCACCCATATATAACTTATAATATGTTACTATTTACAGATGGCATAAGAAAAGAAGGGACTAAATTTACTAATATCACTATGATTCAAATACTATTTATGTATCTAAAATCCATATTTGATTTACCAAATGATTTTAGAAAAAATAGTACAGATTATTCTAATTTTGTCTTTGGAGTTGCATCAATTAGATCAACATTACTTTTAATGGATAATGATTTAAAAGAATTTTTAGCTGAAACTATCTTAAAAATTATAAATTCAAATAATAATATTGAAATACCTAAAAATTTAAATATAGAAGAAAACTTGGTTACAGATTTTATCAAAGAAACTAAAGAGTCCTTTAAGAATTGCAAAAATAAAGAATATAGTTCTGTGGTTTTAAAAAGAATATTAAGTGAACATGAAAGAGATAAAAGAATACCACAATATGTAACAATAGGTAGATAAATGTGTGAAAAAAGTATGAAAATGCTTTTTTTTCTTTAGATTGAGTGATATAATTTTATTTAAGGAGGTAGAGATGAAAAAAATATTTGAAAAACATGGTGTATTAAAATGTATTGGAGCTTTAATGAATGTAATTGCATTTATACTATTTATAGTAGCAGCTTTCGTTGATGGCGCAACTGCAGATACAATTCTTAAAGTAGTAGGTTTAGTATTCTTTATCATAGGTGGATTAATGATCTCAATAAAAAGTGAAGAACACAGCCTAGCTAAAAGTATATTTGTTTTAGTTCTAGCAGGAATTTTAATTTCATGGTTATTTCCAAGTGGAACATTCCAAGGATCAGATTTTTCTGAACGTGGATTTGTTCGTATAGGTCTAGCAGACTTTGGATTCATGCTATATTATGCAGTATATTTCTTACTTGATAAAATAGCCTTTTTACTAATACTAACTGGTTTTTATGGCGTTATGTCAAAAATTAGTGGATATCAAAAATTAGTAGAAAATCTTGCAAACAAATTAAGTAAACATCCAATTCTAACATCTATAGTAATGACAGTAATACTATTTGTGTTAACTTCATTATTTACTCAAACTTTTATAGTGTTAATATTTGTACCATTCTTCATTTCAATATTAACTAAAATGGGAATGGATAAACTTACAACATTTGCTATAACATTTGGATCTGTACTTGTTGGAATATTGGGATGTACATATGGAACTGATTCATTATCAATATTTAATTCAACACTAGGGCAAGAACTAAAAACTGGTTTAAATTATCGTTTTATAATTGCTGCAGTATCTTTAGTATTATATAACTTCTTTATTACAATGCGTGTAAAGAAAATAGAAAAAGATATGAAGAAAAATGCTAAAGCTAACAGTGTTATAGATGATCCATTTGAAGTTGAAAATTCTGACAATAAAAAGAAAACTAAAGTTCTTCCAGTAATTATTGTATTAGCAATATCAGCAATTATAGTTATATTAGGCTATATTAATTGGAACACAAATTTTGGTATTAAAATATTTGATGAATTCCACGAATGGTTAGTAGGTCTTGAAGCTGGTGAAGGATTTAACTTAATTAGTTACATACTTGGAGCCAATGCAAATGCTTTAGGAGGATTCAAATATGTATTTACAATTCTAATTTTATTAGTAGTTGTAAGTATATTATTAGCATTCTTATACAAGATGAGCGTAAATGAATACATTGAAAGTTTCTATGAAGGTACTAAAAAGATGTTTAAACCTTTAGTATTCTTGATTGGAATTAATTTGGTATTTGGAGCAAGTTATATAACTGGTTCTCCATTAGCATCATTGTTTAACTGGATTTTAAATCTTGTTGAAGGATTTAATCCATTTATAACATCAATTGTTGCCTTTATAGCATCGCTATTCCAAATTGATTTAGGATATGTTGCCTATACAGTAGGTGGATTCTTAACAACAGTTTATACTGATAATTTTGAAATAGCTCATACAATATTTACATCTATGTATGGAATTGTTCAAATATTCATGCCAACTAGTGCAATTTTAGTTACTGGACTTGCATTAACTAAAGTAAGTTACAAAGAATGGTTTAAATATATTTGGCTATTCGCTGTTGGAATGATCATTATATTACTTGTATTTTTTACAGTAGTAACTTATATTTAAGGGTTCAAACGAACTCTTTTTTTCTTGTAAAAAATTTGTTATAATAGATTTATGAAAAATATGAATGATTTAAAAAGTTATTTAATGAAAATAATCCGTCGAATGAGTAATAAAAACATTACATTAAATGCGACACTCGAGGAATTAAATATTCCTATTTTTGAATTTCTACAAAAAATAAGGTTGGATATAAATATATTAGATAATTTTACTAAAGATACAATAATGACTTTAATGAATACTTTAGATACAAAAATAAGTTTTAATCCTAACGCAGAAGACCCTCGAGATGAAGAAATTGAAATATATTCCAATATCCTTGATACTAGCGTTCATTATAATGCAAGTAAAATAAGTGTAAATATTTCTAGAAAGAATGAAGATGATAATTATATCTTATTAAAAGAAATAGGAAATATAATAACAGATAAAATTACACATTATGAAATGGAAGCAACAATAGATAAATCAAGTATTAGTAAAAGTACATTTCCTGGGAAATATCCTCTTAAACATCTTAATATTAAAGTAACATATAAAACAAATGAAAAAGAAGGAACATATGAATTTACTATTAATGAAGATATGATTTTAAAAGATCTAGAATATATTATTAAATGTTTAAATAATGGAGATTTTCTTAAACCTTATATAATATTAAATAAATATCCATGTAGTATAAAAATAATTGGACAAACACAAAAACTTGAATAATTTATTAAAAAAATAAACATAACCTACATAGAATTAAAAGGGAGGATTCTATGTATAATAACTATAGTTTAGAAATAAGTAAAATATTTAAAGATGCCGAAAAGTTAATGATAGAATTAAATCATTCATATGTTGGAACAGAGCATTTATTATTAAGTATGTTAAAAAATAGTAAGGAAGTAAAAGAAATATTAAAAAAATATGAATTAGAATATAATTCATTTTTAAAAGAATTATTTTATGTTGTTTCTTCACAAACAAGTCAAAAAAGTACCTGTATATATACACCACTGTTAAAAAGAGTTATAAAAAATGCAACTACAATCGCCAAAAATAAACAATTAAAACCTATATATTTGCTTGAATCACTAATCGAAGAAGGTGAAGGCATAGCAATAAGAATAATGTTAAGTATGGATATTGACATTGATAAATTATATGATGAAATAAAATGTAAAAGCAAAAAAACAAATCAAAAATTAGAAATATATAATATTGGAAAAGATTTAACAGAAATAAATTCTGATGATATTTTAGCAGGTAGAGAAAAAGAATTAAATTTAATTATTGAAACATTACTTCGGAAAAATAAGAATAATCCACTTTTAGTTGGTAATGCAGGTGTAGGTAAAAGTGCTATTGTAGAAGAACTAGCTAGAAGAATAAAAAAAGGAAATGTTCCCACTAAATTAAAGAATAAAAAAATAATATCAATTGAAATGTCTTCGTTAGTATCAGGAACCAAATATCGCGGAGAATTTGAAGAAAAACTCCAAAAAATAATTAAAGAAATAGAAAGTAATCCTGAAATTATTTTATTTATAGATGAAATGCACACAATATCAAATGCTGGTGGAGCAGAAGGAGCAATAAATGCTAGTGATATTTTAAAACCATATTTAGCACGAGGGAAAGTTAAAATAATTGGTGCAACAACTACGAATGAATATAATAAATTTATATCTAAAGATAAAGCATTAGCACGAAGATTCGAACTAATAAAAATTAACGAACCAAATGAAGAAGAAACCATTGAAATTTTATCAAAAATAAAACCATCATTTGAACATCATTACAATATAAAAATATCTGAAGATAACATAAAAGAAATAGTTAATTTAACAAACAAATATATTTTAGATCGATTTAATCCCGATAAGTCAATAGATTTATTAGATAGTATTTGTGCTATGAAAGAAGTTGAAAGTACTAAAGAAAAAAATGTTAATTTACTAAAAGAAAAGTTAAATAAAGTTATTAAAGATAAAGAAACAATGGTTAAAAAGAATAATTTTAAAGAAGCCCTAAATTATAGAACAATTGAAATAGAGTTGAATAAAAAAATTAAAAGAGAAGAAGAAACTCCGAACAAAATATCAAGTAATGATATAAAAGAAGTTCTATTAAGAAAAAATAACATTCCCATTATTAAGAATAATTGGAAAAAATTAAAATTATATTTAACTAATAAAATTATTGGTCAAGATGAAGCTATAAAAGAAATAGTTGACAATTTAAAAATGAAAGAAGAAGATATTCCAACCTCAATTTTATTAACTGGGTCAACCGGAGTAGGAAAGACAAAAACAGTTAAAGAAATAGCAGATTTTTTAAAGCTACCTTTAATTAGATTAGATATGAGTGAGTATAATGAACCCGTTGCAATAAATAGACTAATTGGTTCATCTGCTGGGTATGTTGGTTATGATGATGAAAATATATTTGATAGAGTTAAAATGAACCCTAATTGCATAATTCTATTAGATGAATTAGAAAAAGCACACCCAAGTGTAATAAATTTATTTTTACAAATATTAGATGAAGGTTTTGTAACAAACTCTAAAGGAGAAAAAATAAATTTTAAAAATACTTACATTTTTATGACTAGTAATGCTATTATTAATACAAAAATAGGTTTCATGAAAAATAAAGCAAATTACCAAAATAGTTTTAGCAAAGAATTTCTAGCAAGAATTACTAATATAGTTAATTATAAAAATGTTACAGAATCTATGATAAAAGAATATCTTACTAAAAAAGGAATAAAAAATATCTCTATAATAAAAGATTTTGATTACGAATCTCTTGGTTTTCGTGGTTTAGATAAATACATCAAAAAGAAAAAAATAAAAGTGGGCTAGGGCTCACTTTTTACGTCTTCTAACTTGTTCAAGTAGACACATATTTAAATCAACATTTAATTCGTTTTTAGTTTGTTTACTTAATAGTTGATAATCATTACCACTTAAAATAAATCCGGGTTCTCCGAAAAAACTTCGCCATATTAAAAAAGGTACTATAATATTATTAGCAAAGTCAAAAACTAAATGACTTTTTAAATCTAAAATAACTGAATGTTCAATTTCTCCGGTAAATCCTAAAGGAATATAATAATAAGCACCATAAAAATCTTTATTGTTTTCTAAAACACAAGATGTTAAATCATGACATAGTCCAAGTCTTTCTTGAGAATCTTTAATTCCATATCCTATAGTTTCATATAAAGGCTTTAAATTAACATTTCCGAGTATAGAATTAATTTGGACACATTTACTATTAATACTTTTAATACTTTTAGTCATAGTAAGTCCATAAATTGTTCTTTCAAATTCATCATTTTGTAAATCTTTTTGAAAAAATAAGTCAGTCATTTGAATAGCTCTAAATAATTCATTATTATTTTTATATCCATACTTTTTTAAAACTGAGAAAAGAATTCTTATGGATTTTTGATCCCAACTATTTAAATATAACATTAATAAAGCATTTAGTTTTCCAATACTATCTAGTCCTTTAGGCAATGTTATTATTTCATCTGGAAAATATGCTAAAACATCTTTAGCTTTTTTATTATTTACTTCAATATTTTTTTGTTGTCTATTTGTGTAATCTTCATATATTGTTTTTAAATCTGTACTTTTTAAAGTATCCTTTACGTCTTCAAAATTAACCATAATTCCCCCTAATTAAGTGCTATTATAAATCAAAAATATAACAAAGTCAAATTAATAGCATATATTATGCTAGGGAGGGCCTATGAAATTCACTGATGAACTTTTTAAAAAGGTAGAAAAAAAGACTAATGTTTCAAAAGATACCATATTAAGTTTAGCTGAAAAACTTCAAAAAGGTAATATGAAAGATGAAAAAACACTCGGGGAAGTTATTGATACATTAAGTAAAATGACTGGTAAAAAAGTAAGTGATGAACAAAAACAAAAAATAATAAAAAAAGTGGTAGAGGATAAAGTTCCAAACAACGTTGAAAAAATGTTTTAACTCAATTAATTAAAATTGAGTTTTTTTAAAATTTATTATATAATAAACAACCGGAAGTGATAATATGCAAAAAAGAACTTATGTATTGCCTAAAGAATCAGGGCCAAGGTTTTATTATAGAGAAGAATATTTAGAAGAAATAAAAGAAGAACTAACTGCTTTTTTAAAGTGGGATAAATCTATGGATAATATTATTTTTGCTAAAAAGATGATGTTTTCTCATGAACTAAAAGCAAATAATCAAGTCGAAGGTTATGCTGATGACCTAGAGTTAATTGAAAGTATTATAAAAAGAAAAACGGAAAATATCAAAGATCAAAGTATTAAACAACGTATACTTAATCTTTATCAAGGATACAATTATATTTTACATCACAAGAAAATGGATGAGCAACATTTACATCAATTATACCAAATATTAAGTAAAGACATACTTAATGAATATGATTTATCTCACATGGGAAAATTATATCGAGAAAATCCTGTATACATTTTACAAAATGGCCGATTAGACATGGATTTAGAAGAAGGCGTAGATTTTAATAATATATCAAAGTTAATAAAATATTATTTTGAATATGTTAATAAAGATTTAGAAGATGATTCTAAAATAAATGAATATATTAAATCTCAAATAATGCACTTTTATTTTGTATATATCCACCCATATTTTGATGTAAATGGAAGAACAAGTAGAACTATGGCAATGTGGTATCTATTAAAAAAGCAAGCCTATCCATATATTATATTTAATCGAGGTATAAGTTTTAAAGGTTCTAAATATGATAAAACTATTAAAGAAGCAAAAGAAAAAATGGACATGAGCTATTTTCTTAAAATGATGCTAGAAACTTTAAAAATCGAATTAGAAAAAGAACATATTATGGAAAATATAGCAAGTAATACAAAATACAAGTTAAATGGATTAGATTATCAAACAATTTTATATTTTTTAACAATGAATGGAAATAAAACATTGCGTGATATTTGTGTTATGTATAATAGATATAATGACAAAAAAACACCATCAGAAATATATAAAGAAATGATAAATCACCTAATAGATTTAGAAGTGTTTATAGTTACTAGATATACTAAAAGGGAAGTTAATGAAGAAATACCTAATATGGAATTAATATTAAATTCTAAAAAATTTGAATCAAATTCTCCGCATCTTTCTAGGGTAAAATTAAAATAAGTTTCTGAATTTGAAACTTATTTTTCTATGAAAAAAGCATAATATTCTTCAAAAGTGATATTGTTTTCATGAATATATTTAGCAATTTCCTTACCAATATATCTAAAATGCCATGCTTCATAACTATATCCAGTTACATTAACTTTATCTTCAGGATATCTTAAGATAAAACCAAATCTATATGAATTATCTTCTAACCACTTTGCAGTATCAGTATCTTTAAAAGTATTTTTATTATTATTAAGTTTACTAAAAATATCTAAAGTTAAACCTGTTTGATGTTCACTAGCTCCAGGTCTTGCAGCAATACTATCAGCATATTTTTGCCCACGATTCTTTTTGTAATTATTATAAATAATTTCCTGTTCTTGATAAGATCTATATGAAGAACTTACCATTAAATAATATCCTTGTTCTTCATTTGCTGCCTTCCACATTTCCAAAAAAGCATCATATGCAACTTTTCTTATCATTTGACTCCCTTTATCTCCCCACGCATATGTCTGTGGAACGCTAACTAAATCAGATGGAGCAAAATCACTGCCAAGGAGATAAAACTTATTAACTAAAATACTTGTATCTTTACTTGTATCAGCATTTAACTCTTCTTCATAAAATTTTTTATCTAAATGAATATTGATATTTCTAACAATAGTAGTTAAATCCATTTTTTTATTTTGGTTCATATATTCTATATATTTATAAAAGTTCTTTTTTAAAAAATATTTTTCATTTAGTAATTTAACATAATTTTCATTAACTTCATTTTTTAAAAAATATTTATAATCTTTTTCTGTAAAATTTTCTAATATTTTATTCACATCACCGTTTTTATACCCATGGTTTAAAAGTTTATATTCATACGTTTGATGATATTTATATTCTTTATATTTATAATTACCAAAAATAACAATACCAACAATTAAAATTAAACCAATAAAAATATAATAGACTTGTTTTTTAATTCTTTTTCTTTTTGTCATAGTGCCACCATCCTTATAAATTCATTATAACATTTCTTTTAGGTATTTACAAATAAATGTAAATGTAGTAAACTTAACTTAAAGTAGATGGTGATGTAATGTATACAAATAAGCAAATTATTAGTCTTTGTACAAATTTTTATAAAATTATAGAATTTAGTCCATATGAAGATGATATTGTTTCTCAAAAACTAGTTAAGTTATATCAACAATATATTTTTAGAATTGACATTAATAATCCAGAAGATGTTGAAAGCGTTATTAATTTAGATAAAGTTATTAGTAAGTATATTGATGATTATTTATTTAGACGTGAAATGCAAAAACAAATCTTACAAATAAGGGTTAAAAAAGATACTAAAGATATTTTAAAAGAAATTATTCGTTCAATTATTAAAATATTTGACAATTACGAAGAATATACAACCAGAGTAATTTACATTTCAAAATGGATTTAAATAAGAAGCTATTTTTAACTTCTTATTTTTGGTTATTAACAACACTAAACTAGATTTTATCTAGCTAATTTTATTTGTATTGATTTTTACTACTTTTATGAGTATAATAAATATGAAATACTTATAAAGAATATAAGGAGGAAGCAAATATGAAGAAAAAAATAATTGTTTTAGGATGTATAATGACTTTTGTTTTAGCATTATCTATATTTAATAAAAATGATTATAAGAAAGAAACAATGAAAGGCGCTCAAAAAAGTCAAATAATATCATTGAATTTGGAACAAACAGCAGGAGCAGGTGATTATAAAGCAGTTACCCAAAATACATGGCCAACTGATGGATATGAGTTTAATAAATATAGATCTGGATGCGAAAATGGATCAATATTGTCTTGGGATAATACCACAAAAAGTGTAATAATGAGTGGTGATTTATCAGATAAATGTTATGTCTATTTTGATAAATTTGATTTAGTATGTCCAGAAAGTTTTAACATTACAAAACAAATTGACTACAGTAATACAATTCCAGCATTTTTGGCTTCCGAATTAAATTATTCAATTACAAAAAATTACAATATTGATAAATTAATAATAACTAAAACAACTGGTGAAATCATAGAAGTTCCATATGACATAGAAACAAATATGTTTTCTAGTTTTGAGGATTCTATTGGTGCTAGTGGTGGGGTAGGAATTCAGAAGATCGGCGTAGGAACTTTAAGTTTTATTAATGGTTCATCATGTAATATAGAGTTTACATTAACTATCAATTCTAGTTCTAATGAATTATAAAAGTTATTAATAAATAAAATAGTTTTAAAATCATATAATTAATAAGGTGATCAATAATGCACATTAAAGATAATCTTATTAATTTTTTATATGATAAAGATTATTTTATATCGATATATGATACTTATATTCATGTTTTTAATTATAAAGATTTAGTTAGTTTAACTAGTAAACTAATTGTTTTAAAAATGGATAAATTTAGTTTAGAAATAAGCGGAGAATCATTATTTATTACTAAAATGATGCCAAATGAGATACTTATTAAAGGCAAGATAAAGAATGTAGGTATTATTTATGAATGATAAAGTATGGATTAAAGCAAGTTGTGATAATTACTATAAATTAATAAATAAAATTGAAAAATTAAGTATAAAAATATATGAAATAAAATATATTGAAAAAATAATATATTTAAAAGTAACAAAAAAAGATTATGCAAAAATAAAAAAATACATAATAAGCTACAAATTTAAAGTAGAAAAAAATTTAGGGTTACAAAGAATATTTGACATAATAAAACAAGAAAAAATATTTGTAATAAGTCTCATTATTGGACTACTTGTTTTTCTATGTTTAAAAAACATGATAGTTAAAATAAACATTGTCCATGAAAACCAAGAGATTAGAGAATTAATCAGTGATGAGTTAAAAGAAAATAAAATTGAAATATTAAGATTTAAAAAAAGTTATAAAAAATTAGATGAAATCAGACAAAAGATATTAGATAAACATCCTGATAAATTAGATTGGATGGAATTTGAAATAAAAGGCATGACCCTAAATGTAAAAGTAGAAGAAAGAATTATTACTGATACTAAAAAGAATAATGAAGTTTGTGATATTGTTGCTAAAAAAAATGGCGTAATAAGTGATATAAAAATATTGCAAGGGGAATCCCAAGTTTTAATTAACGATTATGTTAAAGAAGGAGATACCTTAATAAGTGGCACAATTAAGTATAATGAAATGGATAAAAGATACACTTGTGCTGATGGAGAAATATATGCTACCACTTGGTATACAGGAAGTATTAGTATTCCATTTAAATATTATGAGTACGAAAATGAATCAGATAAAAGATATAATTTAGTCTGGGAACATAATGGAAATAAACATGAAATATTTAGAAATAGACTAGAAAATTTTAACAGTAATTATAAAACCTTACTTAAAATTTTTGATTTCAATCTATATTTAGATAAACAAGTAAGTGTTGCTAAAATTGAAAAAGAATATACCGAAGAAGAAGCCCTAAATGAAGGAGTAAATAAGGTCGTAGAAAGTGTAGAAAAAAAATTAACAAAAAAAGATACTATAATTGATAAAAAAGTTTTGAAAAAAGTAAAAAATAATAGTACAATGGATATAGATGTATTTGTAGTTGTAAAAGAACTAATAAGTACACAAAAGAAAATAGAAATAGAAAAGGATTGATTGTGATGTTTTTAAATACCATAAGATCGGTTTTAAATGATAACTGGCCTGTACTAGTAATATTTATAGTAACTTTAGTAAGTATGAGATTTTTTTATCTTCGATCTCATCGAGAAAAAGTATATTTTTATAAGGAATTCTTTGGAATATTATCAATAGTTTATTTATTTTTATTATTTCAACTTCTTACTAAAGTAGAATTAAATGATGGAAGTGGTTACAATCTTGTACCTTTTACAGAAATATTTAGATATAAAATTGGTAGCAAACTATTCATTTATAATGTTGTAGGTAATATTCTAGCATTTGTGGTATTTGGATTAATTGTATCTGCATATATTAAACCTAAAACAGCAGCATCTCCATTTTTAATATCGTTATTGGTCTCATCAACAGTAGAGTTTGTTCAATTAAACATAGGTAGAAGCTTTGATGTCGATGATATAATATTAAATGTTTTAGGGTGTGTAATAGGTTATTTACTATATATAGGATTAACTGCAATTCACAATCATTTACCAAAGTCCTTACAAAAAGAAGGAATAATTAATATAATATGTTTTATTTTGTTAATAATTATGGTATTATATATACTTAAAGTGTTGGGGGTGTTATCATTTTGAATCACTATGAAATTATAAATGAGTATAATGAAAATATAAATTATGATTTTCTACCTAAAATAATAGATAAATGTTTAGAATTTGAACATGTAGAAAATGCAGTATTTTCTATTATATTTATTGATGATGAAAAAATGCAAGAATTAAATAAAACATACCGAGGCATTGATAGAACAACGGATGTATTATCATTTGCCTATGAAGATAATGAGACTATAAAAAGTGATATAAGAATGCTCGGAGAAATATTTGTAAGTATTCCTAAAATGAAAGGACAAGCTTTAGAATATGGACATAGTGAGACTAGAGAATTATCATTTTTAGTAGTTCATGGAATTTTACATTTACTAGGATATGATCATACCCTTGGAGAAAAAGAAGAAAAAGAAATGTTTAATCGTCAGGAGTTGGTATTAAATGAGTTTGAAGAAACAAAAAAAACATAAAAAAATGAGTTTTAAAAGATTTTTAAATAGCATTAAATTTTCCATTGATGGTTTAGTTAATGCTTATCAAAATGAACAAAGTTTATGGTTACATGGAGTATGCACCGTAGGTATTATAATTTTAGGATTTTTACTACAAATAAGTTTTGTCCAATGGGCAATTATAGTTATAGCACTTGTAATAGTATTAGCAGTAGAACTTCTTAATACCGCGATTGAAGCAACCGTAGATTTAATAACAAAAGAAATTCATCCTCTTGCTAAAGTTGCCAAAGATTGTGGATCAGCAGCAGCTTTTGTAAGTAGCATTATGGTATTTATAATTTGCTGTTTTATCTTTATACCTAAAATAATAGCTTTGTTTTAGAGAGGTGCAAAATGAAAAGTGGATTTGTAAGTATAATTGGAAGACCTAATGTTGGTAAAAGTACATTAATTAATGCCATTATAAATAAAAAAGTAGCAATAACTTCTAATGTATCTGGAACAACAAGAAATATTATTCAAGGAATATATAATGATTCTGATACTCAAATAGTTTTTGTAGATACACCAGGAATACATAAACCAATTAATAGATTAGGTAAGGTATTAAATAAAGAAGCCCTAGCTCAAGCTAAAGATGTTGATTTAATTTTATTTGTTGTAGATGTAGCTTCCGGAATAGGTAAGGGAGATATGTTTATTTTAGAAAATCTTAAAAATGGAGATGTTCCAGTAATATTAGTTTTAAATAAAATAGATGAAATAACAACCGAAAAATTATTTAAGACAATATCTGAATACAAAGATATATATCCTTTTGTAGAAGTAGTTCCAACATCAGGTTTAAAAAATGATAATATTAATCATTTAATTGAAGTAATAAAACAATATTTACATGATGAAGTAAAGTATTTTCCCGATGAATATTATACATCAAGCAGTATAAAATTTATGGTAAGTGAAATAGTAAGAGAAAAGCTTTTGCAAGTAACTGAAGATGAAATACCTCACAGTATTACTTGTATTACAACTCATTATGAAGAAAAAAAAGATATAGTAAATATAAATGTAGATATAATCGTAGATAGAGACAATATAAAAAGAATAATAATTGGTAAAAATGGAAGTAGACTTAAGACTGTTGGCACATTAGCTAGAATGGAAATAGAAAAAGAATTAGTTGATAAAAAAGTATATTTAGAGCTTTATGTAAAAACAATAAAGAATTGGAAAGATAAAGAAAAGTATTTAATTGAATTAGGTTTTATAGATAATGAATAAAATTTAAAACATTCACCCAATATATATTTAGGTGATAAAAATGAATAAAGAAGAAGCATGGAAGAAGTTTCAAGAATCAGGAAAAGTAGAAGATTATCTCAAATATAAAGAGATTGAAAAGAAGGATTAAAAAATGAACACAGAAGTAGAAGGTTTTGTTTTAACAGAAACACCATATGGTGAAACTAGCAAAATAATTAATGTTTTAACTCGTGAATATGGTTTAATTGGTATAATGTGTAAAGGTGCTAAATCATTAAAAAATAGATATAGAGTGCCAACGATGAAATTAAGTTATTCAAGATTCAACATTATATATAAAGAAAATAAACTATCTACTTTAATAAGTGCAGATGTTATAAATCCATTAAAAACTATCAAAAGTGATATTCTTTTGGTAAGTTTTTTGACGTATATAACAGAACTTACAAACCAAGTTATAAAGCAAAGTAATAATCATAAAATATATGATGATTTTATAAAAATAATCTTAAAATTAGAAAACGGACTTGATCCAGTAGTGCTTACAAATATTTTAGAAATAAAATATCTAGAATATCTTGGAGTATTATTTAATTTAGATGAATGCGTAATTTGTGGAGATAAAAAAAATATTGCAACATTTGATCCAGATAAGGGTGGATATATTTGCTCAAATTGTTTAACTAATGAATTAATAGTTGATAAAAAAATCATAAAAATGATTAGATTATATTATTATATAAATATTGATTCGATTAAAGAAATAAAAGTAGATGAAGAAACAAAAAATACAATTAATAAGTATTTAGATTTATATTATGAAAGATATACAGGACTTTATTTAAATAGTAAAGATTTTTTAAAAAAACTAATGTAGGGTGGTAGTTATGGCAAATTTAACTTTTTATTATGGAACAATGGCAGTGGGAAAAACAACAAAATTATTACAAGATCATTTTAATTATTCCAAATATTTAATCAATATTGTAGTTATGAAACCTAAAATAGATACAAAAGGTAGTAATACAGTTATAAATAGAATCGGAGAAAATATAAAAGTGGATATGTTAATTCCCAAAAGTGCTAATTTATTAAGTAAAAAATATATTCATAAATATATGTATGCTGAATTTATTTTAGTAGATGAAGCTCAATTTTTAAGCAAAGAACAAATTAATCAACTTTGGTTTATAGCTCATAAATACAATATATCAGTAATTTGTTATGGTTTAAAAAGCAATTTTAAAGGAGATTTATTTGAAGGATCTGAACAGTTATTTGCTCGAAGTGATGAAAAGCATGAACTTACTGTAAATTGTGTATGTGGCAAACCAGCAATGTTTAATGCTAGACGTGTAAATGGAAAGTATAGTGCAAGTGGAAAAGAAGTTGTAATAGATGGTGCAGATGATGAAATAGAGTATATTCCTCTTTGTGCAGATCATTATTTAGAATTTGTTATGAATGGAAAATATAAATAAAAGCAATTGATATGCACTAGACAAAAGTGTAATTTTGTGATATACTAATGTTGCAACTAAAATTATGTTGAATTAAAAAAGTGGGTGAAGCCAGCTCTTAAATGGCAGCGAAAAAAGTAGACTAGAATTAAAAATCTAGTCTTTTCTTTTGCGTGAAAGTGTTGTATAATATTTATTGAGGTGATGGGCATGTATAACAAATTTAAAATAGTAATTATTGATACTAATTATTGCGATTATTTAAGACAATTTGATAGTAAAGTTCCTTATAATGCTTTTGATAAGAAACTTCGACCCTTTATAGGTATATTATTTATGGTTAATGAAATTGAGTATTTTGCGCCATTATCTAGTCCAAAAGAAAAACATAAAACATTAAAGAATACATTAGATTTATTAAAAATTGATAATGGAAATTTAGATGTTATTAATTTTAATAATATGATACCTGTAAAAAAAGATAATTATATTTATTACGATTTATATAAAAAAAATATAAATGGCCCTGAACTACAACGTAACATGTTGTTAAGAAAACAACTTAGATGGATTACTAAACAACATAAGTCTGTTAGGGATAAATCTTATATTTTATATAAACTTTATAAAGAAAATAAATTACATGAAAATATTAAAAACAGATGTTGTAATTTTCCGTTATTGGAAAATAAGTGTAATGAATATGCTAATGCAACATTAAAAAAAGACACTGTTTTATCATAATGATATTAAATTTATCTTATATTTCTTGTAATTATTAATATATTTATGTATAATTGTATTTATCAAGGAAGTGATTTATTATGAAAGTAACTATGGAAGAATTAGTTAATTATTGTAAACAATATGGATTTATTTTTCAAGGAAGTGAAATATATAATGGGCTTGCCAATTCATGGGATTACGGACCAGTTGGAACAAATTTAAAAGAAAACATAAGAAAAGCATGGAAGAAAAAGTTTATTCAAGAAAACCCTTATAATGTTGGTCTTGATGCTGCAATTATCATGAATCCAAAAGTTTGGGTTGCATCAGGACATGTGGCTTCTTTTGCCGATCCGCTAATTGATTGTAAGAAGTGTAAGTCTAGACACAGAGCAGATAAATTAATCGAAGACTTTACACATGGTGAAGTTACCGGAGATGGCTGGGATAATGAAAAGCTAGAAAATTTTATCAAAGAAAATAATATTACTTGTCCAGTATGTGGTAAAAGTGATTTTACTCCGATAAGAAAGTTTAATTTATTATTTGAAACATCAATTGGTGTTACGGATGATACTAAAAATACTGTTTATTTGCGTGGTGAAACTGCCCAAGGAATATTTGTAAATTTCAAAAATATTGAAAGAAGTATGAGACTTAAATTGCCATTTGGTATTTGTCAAACCGGTAAAGCTTTTAGAAATGAAATAACACCAGGTAACTTTATTTTTAGAACTCGTGAATTTGAACAAATGGAACTTGAATTTTTCTGTAAACCAAATACTGATTTAGAATGGTTTGGATATTGGAAAAATTACTGTATGGACTTTTTAAAAACAATAGGTCTAGATAGTGACAATTTAAGATTTAGAGATCACGAAAAAGAAGAATTATCATTTTATAGTAAAGCAACAACTGATATAGAATTTATGTTTCCAATGGGATGGGGTGAACTATGGGGAATTGCTGATAGAACAGATTATGACCTAACAGTTCATCAAGAAGCATCTGGAACTGATCTTCGATATATGGATCCAGAAACTAATGAGAAATATTTGCCATTTGTAGTGGAACCATCAGTTGGCCTAGATAGACTTGTTTTAGCAATATTAACAAATGCTTATACAAAAGAAATGGTTGAAGGAGAAGAAAGAGTAGTACTAAAAATTCATCCAGCATTGGCTCCATTCAAAGTAACTATTCTACCACTAATTAAGAAAATTCATGCTGGTAAGGCTAATGATGTATATGCAAGCCTTTGCAAATATTTTGACTGTCAATATGATGAATCAGGATCAATTGGTAAAAGATATAGAAGAAGTGATGCAATTGGAACTCCATTTGCTATAACTATTGATGATAATACTATCGAAAATGACACAGTAACTTTAAGAGATAGAGATACAATGGAACAAATTACATTAAAAATTGATGAATTAATTCCATTCATAAGTAAAAAGATAGAATTATAATTTCAAAGCTAGGAAAAAAAACTCTAGCTTTATTTTTTGTAATGTAGTATAATTTAACTAACAAGAAAAAATTTGTTAAAAAGCTTGTAAAAAAATTAAAAATTTGATAAAATGGGATAGTAGACTAGGGAGGAATCAATTATGGGATTTAGCTTAAAAAACATTTTTAAAGATGACGATGATATGGAAAATTTAAATGGAACAGAAGATGCTTATTACAATATTTCTGAAGAAGATGCAATAAAAGAAGCAGACAAAACAGGAAATAAAATGATTTTACTTGAACCACGCGCATATTCTGAATCACAACAAATAGCTGATCATCTAAAAAATAGAAATAGTGTAGTTGTAAATTTGAAAAGAGTTACATCTGATCAAGCTAAAAGAATTATTGATTTTTTAAGCGGAGTTATTTATGCAATTGGTGGATCTATGCAAAAAATAGGTGTAGGTATTTATTTAGTAGCACCTAAAAATGTTAATGTTCAAGGAAAAATAACTGATGATGCAGAAAAAACAAACAAAAATTCAGACGAAGAATTAGATTGGTAATATAGGTGGTGGCCTTATGGTAAATAAATTTAGTACAAGTATTCAAGGCTATAAAAAAGAGGAAGTTAATGATTTTGTTAAGGAAGTAACTATTGAATATGAAAGTATGTTACATAAACTTAAAAATAGTTGTGAGATAATTGAGACTTTAAAAGGGGAATTACAGCATTATAAAGATATTGAATCAACTTTAAATCGTGCTATTCTTGTAGCAGAAGAATCAACCAGTAACATAAAAAAAGCAGCTTATGATGAATCTAAAGTAATTATTGAAGATGCTAAAAGAAATGCTACTAAAGTAATTAATAATGCTCTTCAAAAGGCTGAAAGAATCGAGTCGGAAGCAGAAAGTTTAAGACGAAAAGTAGCGGTATATAAAAGACGCTTTAGATCGTTAGTTGAAGATCAATTAGATGAAATAGAACAATTTGATGATAGAATTTAATTGTCTATTTTTTTATGTAAAAACTTTAGAATAGCTTGTAAAATATATTGATAATTTAGTTTTTATATGATATTCTATTTTTATAGAAGAAAGTGTAATTTAATATGAATAATGGCTTTAATAATCAAAATAATCTTAAAAATAGAAAACACTTGCATGCAATAAATTTAAAATGTTAAATATTTAATCTCCATGCTATGGTTGAATTTCCATTAAAAAGTATAAAATAAAAACACTACTTTTTCTTCGTAGTGTTTTTTGTTAAATAATCATTTGCCTTCTTTATAATTAAATAATATCTAGAAATTAAAAATCCTATACCAAAAATAATTAATATTATACCATAGGCTAATTGAGCATAAGAATCTTTTTTTATGCAAGCTTCAATTAATAAATAAATACCAAATAATATAAGAATAATACTATAAATTAAAATTCTATTAAATCTTTTTTTTAATTCAATCCCCTGTTCAGTTTGATAAAATTTCTTTTTTGTCTCTATGTTTTCTTCTTTTGAAATAGTTTGATATTTATATTTTTTCATAAATAAATCACCTAATTCATTATAACACAAAATATAGTGCTAGTAAAATAAAAAAATATTTGATATAATTAGATATAGGAAGTGATAGTGTGAAGAAATTAAAAATTATATTTGGAATATTAATTTTTATAGTAATTGGTTTTTTTGCTGTAAAATTTATACTAGGATTTATTGAAGATGCTAGAATTAAAAAAATAAAAGAAGGTTGGTACATTGAAGTTAAGATTGAAGCTGTTAAAATTAGAAAAAAAGCTGATAGAAATAGTGCCATTTTAAAAGAAGCTAAAAAAGGTGAAGTATATAAGGTTGACGATTATGAAAACCACAAAGGAAATTTTTGGTATCACATAGAATATGAAAAAGATAAATGGGGATGGATAGCCAATCCACTCGGAGATGAATATTTAAATGATGAAAATAACCCAGATGATATAAAAGCACCGACGATTAAATATAAAGAAGATGATGGTTATAAAGCTTATTATGTTGATTCTATAAATGATATTAATTATGATCATTTAATAGTAACAGATGATAAACCTGGAGTTAAAATAACTCATAAAGTATATCATGAAGTAGATGAAACAGAAGGAAAAGACCAATATTGGATACAATACATTGCAACAGATGCAGTAGGTAAAACAAAAAAAGCTGTTCAAAAAATAGTTTTTAATAAAGAAAGACCTGACGAAAGCGAAGTTTACGATTTTAATCTATTACTTGAAGAAAGAGCAAACAATAATTAAAAATTCTAACGAAAGTTAGATTTTTTTAAATAAAAAAACTCTCAAAGAGAGTAATAAACAAAATGGTGGGTTGTTAGGGATTCGAACCCTAGACCCATTGATTAAGAGTCAATTGCTCTACCAACTGAGCTAACAACCCATTTTCTCAAGAACAAATAAATTATATCAAATAGAAATAAATAATGCAAGTATCTTTGTTAATTTTCTCGAACTATAATTGCTAAAAGCATTTTTAAATGGTATACTTATAAAAGATAAGGATTTGATTGTATGTTTGGGAAAATTAAAAAAATTAATAATAATGAAATTGTTATAGAGAATTTAACAGGCAAATCTATACCAAGTATAGTTAACTGCCATGTTGTATTTTTAGAAGAAAATAGAAAAATAATTGGTGAAATAATATATATTGATGAAATAGAAGCAAAAATTTTATTGGTAGGGGAAATCATTAATGATTCATTTCATGCAGGCTTGATAAGAAAACCAAGTGGTAATGCTGAAGTAAATGTAATAAATGGTAGTGAACTTGAATTAATGTATGGCAAAAATAGTCTTGATAAAGAAAATTTATATTTAGGAAAATCTGCCGTATACCAAGATTTTAATATATCAGTACCCTTAAATAATTTTTTTTCCATGCACAATGCCATAATTGGAAATACAGGATCTGGTAAATCATGCGGTGTAGCAAGAATATTACAAAACTTATTTTTGTTAAATCCCGAAAAACCAATTAATTCTCACATTATATTATTTGATGCCTATGGAGAATATAATAAAGTATTTAATGAATTAAATGATGTAGGTTTAAAGTTTAAAAACTTTACTACCAATGTAGTTACTGAAAATGAACAACAATTAAAATTACCAATTCAATTTTTAGATGTAGATGATTTAGCATTATTATTACAAGCAACAAGTAGTGATCAAATTCCCGTTTTAAACAAAGCTTTAAAACTAGTAAAAATATTTAAAAGCAGTAGTCCAGAAATAAAAAAGTATAAAAATGATATTATAGCAAAATGCCTAATGGATATATTAACAAGTGGCAGATCATCAAGCAATATAAGAGATCAAATAATAGCTGTATTGACTCATTATAATACAGAAGAATTAAATTTAGATTCAATAATCCACCAACCTGGTTATGATCGTACCTTTAGACAATGTCTACTTATAGATGATAGTGGGAAAATGAATGCCATTTTTGAAGTAATGAAATTTTTACAACAATTTGAATCAGTTAATTTAGAAGATATAAAAATTGAAGAAATTACCAATTATACATTAAATGACTTATACGAATCTTTAGAATTTGCTTTAATTAGTGAAGGAACTATAAATAACGACCTTGCTTATAAAGAAATGAATATACTAAAAATAAGACTTCAAAGTATAATAAATAGTGATGCCAAAAATATATTTGATGTAAAAGATTTTGTAAGTAAAGAAGATTTTATAAAAAATACATTTGTTAATAATAATTTAGTAAATATTAATTTGAGTTTTATAGATGATAGATTTGCCAAAGTTTTAACTAAAATTTATAGTAAAATGTTATTTAATTATACAACTAAATTTATACCACGCGGAGGCATTTCTTTTAACATCATATTAGAAGAAGCTCATAGATATGTTCAAAATGATAATGATATTAACATAATTGGTTATAATATTTTTGATAGAATAACAAAAGAGGGTAGAAAATATGGAACACTTTTAACTTTTATAACTCAAAGACCAAACGAATTATCAAAAACAGCATTAAGCCAATGTGCCAATTTCATTGTATTCAGGGTATTTCATCCAAGTGATTTAGATATTGTAAAAAATATGAGTACAAATGTCTCATCAGAAACATTAGAACAAATAAAATCATTAAATCCAGGATGTGCATTTGCATTTGGAACATCTTTTAAAATTCCCGTTTTAATTAATTTTAAATTGCCAAACCCAATGCCTGAAAGTACAAGTGTAAATATTAAAAAAATATGGTATGAAAGAAGTGATATGAATGATTGAAGCTAGTATTAAATCAAGTGATTTATTATATTTATCATTAAGTATATATGAAGCAAACTATAGTAAAGGAACAATAATTATTGCTCCAGGATTAAATGAATGTAAGGAACGTTATCAGGATTTAATTACTTATTTTAATAATGCTAATTATAATATTATTATATTTGATCCTCGTGGTCATGGTAAAAGTATAAATGAAGAAAATAGTTTAGGTGTTATAAATGATGCTGAAAAATTAATTAATGACTTAAAAGTTGTAGTTAATTATACTCAAAATAGATTTCCAAATTTACCAATAAATTTGCTAGCAGATAGTTTAAGTGCTTTGGTAGCTATAAATTATCTAGCTCAAAATGAAGTTATTAAAAAGGTTGTATTAACAAGTCCAATATTTAGTAATGCTGCCGAAAGTAATTTAAGTATGGCTAATTTTATGTTAAAAATTTTAGGAAAAAATAAAGAAAATTCATATTTTCAAAATTTATTAGGGTTTAATAAAAATACCATTCTTTTTAAAGATAATAATGAAATGGCTAAATTTAAATCAAATCCCAAATGTTTTTACAATTATAAAAATTTAAGTATATATCAAATATTAAGACTTGAAGACAATATAAAAAAAATAAAGTATAATCCAAATTTTAAATTGCTTATTCAATCTGGAGCTTTAGATAATTCGTTAAGTGGTAAAAACAATATTACAGATTTAGCCAATATATTAAGTAAAAAAGGTTTAAAAGATATTAATTACATAGAATATCCCAATATGGGACATAAAATATTATTCGATTATGGAAAATCATTAGTTTGGCAAGATATTTTAGGATTTTTTTCAAATTAGACTTGAAATAGAAATTGTTTTGTGGTAATATTATCGTGAAATCGATGCGAAAAGACACGATTAATAAATATGTTTTTAAAGAGAATTAGTGGTTGGTGCAAACTAATAAAATATATTATTAATTACTACTTTTCAAGAGGGTTAATAAACCACGGATAAGTCCGTTACCAATAATTAAGTTAAATAAAGGGATGGTACCGTCTTTATAAAGACTCCTTGGTATCATTCTTTTTTTGTTTGAGAGGAGGAATGCGTATGGACTATGACACCAAAATGAAAAAAATAAGAAATAGTATGCTTGAATTAAAAACAAAGATATTAATGTTAAAAAGTAAAAAAGACGTTCCAAAGTTTGCGGAACAAATTAAAAGCTATACCAAAGAATACGATGAATTAAAAAGAAAATATGCAATGCTTACATTTGAACAAAGACAAGAAAAGAAAGAAGGAAGATAAAATGATAAATATTAAAGAAGATGCAAAATTAAGTGTAATGAATCACTCATGTGCCCATTTAATGGCCCAAGCTGTTAAACATTTATATCCAGATGCTTTATTCTGGGTTGGACCAGTTATTGAAGAAGGTTTTTATTATGATATAGACCTTAATGGTAAAACTTTAAATGAAGAAGATTTACCAGCTATCGAAAAAGAAATGAAAAAATTAGCTAAAGATGGCAAAAGAATAGTTAGACATGAAATAAGCAAAGAAGAAGCTTTAGAAATGTTTAAAAATGACCCTTATAAAATCGATTTGATTTCTAGAATGGATGAAAATGCTCAAGTAATTTCATGCTATACTCAAGGAGATTTCACAGACCTATGTCGTGGACCACACGTAGATACTGTTAAAGAATTAAAAAACTTTAAACTTCTTAAAGTTAGTGGTGCTTATTGGAAAAATGATGCTAAAAATCATATGTTACAAAGAATATATGGAGTATGTTTTGATACACCAGAAGCGCTAGAAGCTCACTTAAAAGAACTTGAAGAAGCTAAAGAAAGAGACCATCGTAAAATTGGTAAAGACTTAAAAATATTTATGACTTCAGAATTAGTTGGTCGTGGACTTCCATTATGGTTACCAAATGGTTATACTTTATGGAGAACACTACAAAATTACATCACTGATAAAGAAATAAAATATGGATATAGTCATGTTCATACACCAGATTTAGGTAGCGTAGAACTTTATAAAACAAGTGGACATTGGGATCACTATAAAGATGATATGTTCCCAGCTATGGAAATGGACAATGAAGCATATGTATTAAGACCAATGAATTGTCCACATCATATGGTAATGTATAAAAATTTCTTACATTCATATAAAGATTTACCAATTCGTATTGCAGAAATAGCTAATGACTTTAGATATGAAGCAGCGGGTGCAGTAAAAGGTATTGAAAGAGCTAGATCATTTACTCAAAATGACTCACACATTTTCTGTACTCCAGAACAAATTGAAAAAGAATTTAAGGGTGTTCTAGATTTAATTATGGATGTTTACAAAGACTTTGGATTTAAAAATTATAAATGCCGTTTATCTTTAAGAGATCCAGAAGATAAAGAAAAATATTTTCAATATGATGAAATGTGGAATAATGCTGAAAATGCTTTAAGAAAAGTTTTAAATGATATTGGTATTGATTATATTGAAGCAAAAGGTGAAGCTGCATTCTATGGACCAAAACTTGATATATTAATTAAACCTGCTATAGGTAATGAAGTAGCTTTATCAACAATTCAACTTGATTTCCTACTACCAAGAAGATTTGAATTATATTATATCGATACAAATGGGGAAAAGAAAACTCCAGTGGTAATTCATAGAGCAATATTAGGATCATTAGATAGATTTATAGCACTTTTACTTGAAGAAACAAAAGGAGCACTACCTCTATGGCTTGCTCCAGTAGGTATAAATATTATACCAGTAAATAAAGAATATCATTTAGAATATGCTACATCAATTTATGAAATGTTAAAAGATGCAAATTATCGTGTTGAACTAGATGATAGTGATGAAAAATTATCTTATAAAATGCGTGAAAGCCAAATAAGAAAGATTCCTATTACATTGATTCTTGGACAAAAAGAAGCAGATGAAAAAACGATTAGTTTTAGATTGTTTGGTAGCACAGAAACTACTACAATGGGTATTGAAGAGTTCAAAAAATATATTGAAAACTTAATTGTTAACAAAAAGTAATATGATAAAACATATTGCTTTTTTGTTATAAACTTGCATTTTGTTTAAGTTTGTGGTAAAATAGTTTCCAATTTAAGGGGGATTTTTTATGGAGTTTAGAAATTTAGATCAAGAAAAATCTTTTATGAAAAAAGAAGCTAAAAGATTAGGTATTACTTCCATGGCAACATATACAACATATTATGCACGTAAATTATTAGAAAAATTAGCCTTAATAAACAATGGAGATTTAGTAGTAAAGGGAAGTTTTAGTCAATACGTTCATTTAAAAGAATTAACTAGACCGGTTTTAGATATAGATTTATCATCAACTTTATCACATCATATACCAATAAATATTTTATTTGCAGCAATATATAATACGTTTTCTAATGAATTAATTTTTGATTTATCAACAACACCAAGGCAAACCAAAAATGGAGTCTATAAAATTCCTGTTGTGGCAAAAGTAAAATATGAAGGTTCTAAAGAAATGGTTATTCCTGTGCCAATAGATTTTAAAGATAATAATAAAGTAATATTTGAAACTCAATTTAAAGCAGTTGAACCATTATTTGAAGGGGACCAAAAATTTTATATAAATACACCATCTTTTGAAGAACATATTGCTGAAAAACTTTATATAATAGCACATAATACAAGAGAGGATATTCCAAATACTAGAGTAAAAGATTTTTATGATATATATAAATTGTTTGGTAAAAATTATGATGAAGATAAATTTAGTTTATATTTTGAAGCAATGGTTATGATGTATGGGATGAATCTTGATGATATAAATGCTGATTTTCTAGATAAAGAATTTGTAAAAAGACACTTAGAATTGTGGGAAATGATAAAAGAAAAATATCAATTTGTTGATAAAGAAGTAGAATTAAGTGAGGCAGTATTTTTTACTAAAGCAGTTTTAAGTGAACAAATTCAAAAAATAAGAACTGGCGAATTTAAAAATCAAGCATATTCATTAGTTAGAAAAAAGGGATTGCAAAAATAATAAAAGATTAGTTTATTAAGTTAAACTAATTTTTTTCTATAACGAACAGTAAAAAAGAGTAAATTTAATTAATAAAGTAAAAATAGATAATAATTGGTTAATCTGCTAATTGTCTATTTTTTCTTCTCAAAAAAGGAAAATTGCGGCATACAAAAAAATTTAATAAAAAAATGCTGATTTTTAGAAAAAAATGTGGTAAGTTTTAATCATCAAATCTTAATTGAAAAATTTTTTTCTAAATTATTAAGATTGGGGTTGGTTGAAGTTTTAAAGACTTAACCAATAAATTACCTTTTTCTAATAATTGCCTAAAAGTATGAGCAAACTGAATAAAGAAATAATGGCATTTCATGGCATTATCATTTCTACTGCTTAAATGTGAAATGTTAAAAGTTCTATGTTTTTGCGTATAAAACCCATTATTTTCAATATTCCATCTTTGTCTTCCAATTTTAACGATATCAACAATATTGTCATCAGAAACATCAAGATTACTAATATATCTAAAAATAGTGAATTTTTCTTTTATTTTTTCTTCGTACTTAAAAACATTTAAAGTATTGCCCTTAAATTTGATACAAGTAGAAAGATAATAATTTGGTTTAGATGTTTCATTGAGAAATTTAATATTTCCTTCAAATGCACTATTAACTTCTTTTAATCTTTCTGTTTTTAAATTAAAAATATATTGCCATTTATTTTTCTTACAAATATTAATAATTGGTGTTGTAGCATAAAGTGCATCACCAACAACTATAAACTTGTATTTTGGATAATTTTTTTTAATTCTTTCCGCCATTCTTTTAAATGCATTTATCTCACAATCTTGTTTTTGCTTTTCTGTTACCATCTCAGCATTTTCAATGAACTCACTGTCTAAACTAATAACCATAGAACCTACAGAAAGCTTGCATTCTAAAACCAAATATATTCTAACAAAATTATAGTTAAAAGTCATTGTTTTACCTAAAAACTGATAACATTATTTAAATATTTTGTAAAATATATTATAATAGTATTAGCTATTACTTATTTTTTTAGAAAAGAGGTGGATAATACTATGAATAAGTTTATTACATTTTTATTTGCTATATTGTTCACTATTTGGACAATAAGACTTTATTATAAACTGTATGATAAGAAGACAAGAAGATATATTTTGCTTATTGGATTACTTATTGTATTTTGGATGTTAATAAGAATTATAAAAGGAATTGCAGTTTCTCCGCTAACAGAAAGAATGTGTTGGTATCTATATTATTTGCCACTAATCTTTATTCCAACACTATATTATATTAGTTCATTATCATTATTAGGTAAAATGAATAAAAGAAAGAAAAATATTATATATTCAATTTCGTGCTTTTTATTAATCCTTGTTTTAACTAATGATTTTCACGAATTAGTATTTAAATTTGTTAAAGGAATAGTTTTATTTGATGATTATAAACATTTTATAGGATATTATTTAATATCTATTTGGATATTTTATTTATTTAGCAAAAGTTTAATAGATTTAGCAATTTATAGAATGAAAATAAAAAAAGATATAAAAGGATTTTTACCGTTTATAGTAATATTACTAGGTCTTACATACACAATTCTTTATGTGTTAAATGTTCCTTATGTAAGAGGTATAAATATGTCCATTGTTAATAGTGCATTAATTTGTGTAGGCATTGAACTTGCTTTTTATCTAAATCTAATTCCTAATAATAGTAAATACAAAAGTAGATTTTCTAATTCTAATTTAAATATGGCTATTATTTCATTGGATGGTAAAACTAAATATACTACGAATGTGTTTGATAATATTCCTAAAAAAATATTAGATGATATAAATAATAATAGTGTGAAAGAAACATATAAAAATAAAAATAATATTTATGATATAAAAAAGAACAAAGATAGTTATGTTATCTTAAAAAAAGATTTATCTAGTATTCTTGAACTTGAAAAAGAAATAAATGAACAAAAGAAAGAATTACTTGAACAACAAGAAAGTATAAGATTAGAAGAAAAAACTAAAAAAGAATTATATGAAATGCAGATAAGAAAAGATGTTATCGATAAAGTTGAATTGAAACTAACTGAAAAAAGAAATGAGATTAAAAAAATATTAAAGAAGAAAGATGTATCCACAAAAGATTTTGAAAAAGTTAAAAGAATTATTATATATAGTAAAAAGAAAAGTATGTTAATAATATCTGAAATTAATGGAGATTCTTATAATGAAAATGGAATTAAAGCATTATTAGATGAATTATTAAATAGTATGAAGAGTGCTAATATAAAGAGTTTTATTAGTATTAATAATAAGATGACTATAAACGGTAATGAAATGTCTTTATTGTATGATATTGTATATGAACTTATAGAAAGTAGTAATGATAAATCTATTGTATTATTTATTTCTAAAGAAAATAAGAATGTTAAACTAAAAGCCATTGTAGATACTGATAAGTCTTTAAAGAATAAAATAAAAATAGATTCTAGTGTTTTGATAAAAGAAAAAATATATGATACAGATACAGAACTAGAATTTGTTATAAAAGGTGGTGTTATAAAATGAAATTATTACTTATAATTACCATTATAATTACATTAATACAAGTTATTAGAGTATCTACTTGCTTTTTAAGAAAAGATGCATCAAGCATTAAAAAAATATTTGAATTATTAATATTAATAGTTATGGTTATATTAGAGTATTTTAATTTACTTGATATTTATAAAATAACTATGTATTTATCTTTGGTATTATCAATTTATATTTTGATTAGTTTTATCAATGAAAAATTATGTAAAAATGAATATATATCAGTTTTATCTGTTAAAAAAGGTATTGATGCATCTGATACTGGAATAATGTTTTTAGATGATAATAATATTATTTTAATAAATAATTTATTTTCCGATATTTTAAAAGGACTAAATATTACTGAAGACTTTATAAACAATCTAATAAAGAGTAGTTTTAAGAAAGTAAATAATAATTATCTACTAAAGCATAATGATAAAGTATATATGTTAAATATATATGATAATAAAGAAGTATCTTTAATAGATATAACAGAGTTATATTCTTTACAAGAAGAAGAAAAGAAACAAAATAAGCAAATTAAAGAAAATAATGATAAATTATTACTTGCTATTAAAAATGTTGAAGAATTAGAAAAAGAAAAGAACTTATTAAAACTTAAAAATGAATATCACGATATAATAGGATATAGACTTGCTTTGTTTGATAAATATTTAGAACAAGAAAATAAGGATATAAATAACATATTAAAATTATTAGATAGTATTTATGAAGATTTTAATTCAAAATTAGATAGCAATGAAAAATTAAAAAACTTGATAAATATGTATAGTATTATAGGAATAAATGTTAAAGTTTTTGGAGTTTTACCTATAGACGAAGAAAAAAGCATAGTATTTTTTGAAATAATAAGAGAAGCTATTACTAATGCTATTATTCATGCTAATAGTAAAAATATTAAAGTAGTTATAACTGCTCGTGATAATTATATAGAAATGGTTATAACAAATGATGGTAATAAACCAAAAAGTGTTATATTTGAAAATGAGGGAATTAAAGGAATGCGTAAAAAATTATCTAATATAAATGGTAGTTTAAAAGTTATAACTGATGATAATTTTAAATTAATAATAAAAGCATAAAAAGAAGAGATAAATTTTACAAAATATTTCTTCTTTATTTTTGATTAGGAACAATATATCCGTTACTTAAACAAAATATAGTAAGTTTAGTTATGTTATCAAACTCTAGTTTAGTAAGAATATTTGAAATATAATTTCTTAAAGTACCTGAGGTTATATTTAATTCTTCGGCAATTTCATCTCTATCTTTAGCTTCACATATACATCTTATTATTTTAATTTCTTTATCTGAAAGATCTTTAAATTTTTCACTTTCTTCACTATACATACAATTATCTGGAAATAGAGTATATCCTTTTAGAACTTGACTGATACTAAAAAGTAATGATTCACTATCTGTGTCTTTATATATTAGTCCATCCAAATTATATTCTTTAGCAGTATTTAAAAAAGTAATTTCTGGTACACCAGTAATAGCAAGTATTTTTACTTTGTTATGATATTTATCTTTTACTTCTTTGGCATATTCTATACCATTAGCACCTTCTTTAGTAACTACATCAGTTAATATTAAATCAGGTTTATATTTTTTATATAAATTCATCATATCTTTAGCACTAGTACAAGTACAGACAATATCATAATCATTTGATAAAGTATTCTTTAACATATTGTTAAGCAGTGCTTGATCTTCAATAATCATTATTTTCTTCTTATTTACCATAATATTCACCTCAAGAATATATAAATATTATATCATCAAAGTTGATTTTTTCATATATAAAACAATGAGTTTAATAGAAAAACTATTACTTTTGTCATATTTTTTTTTTAATTTGTATTACCTTTTTCATCTATTTTAAAATACGGAATGATATATAATATTATTAGGATGAAATAGTATGCTTACTAAAAGTAAAGAAAAAGAAGAAAGAAACACCTAAACAAGAAAAGAAAGAAGAAAGTATTAGTTTATCATTAAGTAATACTTATATTCACAAAACTGGAACAAAAACAAGTAAAGCAACTGCTAAAGTAGAAAATGCAAGTGGTAATGTTACTTATTCAGTATCTAATGATAGATGTATAAGTATTGATTCTAGTACAGGTGCAATAAGCACTAAATCTGTTCAAAAACAAGAACTTTCATATTGTGCTGGTGGAGAAAAAATTACTGTAACTGCTACACTTCCAAGTGGTAAGAGTGCATCTCAAACATTAAACCTAGAAAAAGACTTAATGTTAACTGCAGGTAATAATGAATATACTTATGTGGATAAAAATAGATATTTTAATACTGGCTCTAATGATTTTACTGTTAAATCAAATCAAAGTATAAAATGGTCTACAAGTGGAACAGTTTCAGGAAGTATTACAACAAATGATACTACTTGTATTGGAAAAGTAAATGCTACAACCAACTCATCTGCTACAATTACTGCAACTACTGTTGGAGGGCAAAAATTAGAAGTGTATTGTGTAGCCGTAGTAAATTAAGGTATTAAATATTTAAAATGTGTCAAAAGTCATATTTTTTGCAAGAATAATATGACTTTTTTCATCTATTAAAGAAATTGGAAAAATAGTATAATTATATAGGAAGGAGGAAGATTTTATGATGAAATCAAAAAGTGTAGTTAAAAAATTAACTACAATACTATTTACATTAGTAGCAGTTTTCGCCATCGGATTAACTAATGTAAATGCAACAGAAACTGCAGAAGTTAAGAATTATTCAGAACTAACTGATAAAATGAATGATAGTGTAACTGATGTAGTTAAACTTACTAGTGACATTACGTTAAGTGAAGATTATGATACAAAAATCTCTCTTGAAATGTCTAAAACTTTGGATTTTAATGGCTTTACATTAACTATACCACAACAATATAAGTTAAAATTAATTTATTATAATACTTTGGATTTAAAATTCATTAATTCAAATAGTTCTAAAAGAGCAAAACTTAATCTTTTAACTGATACTGGCTACACACCAATTTATAACGAAATTAAGAAGGCTGAATCTATTGTTAATTTTGAAATGGATGGTATAGATGTCGAATACATAAAAGATTTTGACAGTTTTTGGCAAACCGCTGGTGATTACAGATTTAATAATGTTGTTTTTAAAAATCTAAAAGTTACTGGGTTTCATGAAATAGTAGATACTAGAGCATATGAAAGTGTAAAATTTTCAAATGTTACTAAAGAAAGCAAAAATACACCCTATAAAACACATTTGATTAATAGTTCTACTTTAACTGTGGATGATGTAATTGACGCTGATTCTGTTATTGAATATTATCCTGGTGGTGTAAAAACTAATGCTGATAGAACAGCAACGCTTGATACTATCGATGGTTATTGGGGTCCAATTACTGTTAAGAAAAAAGAAGTTCAAACATTATCTGTTACAACAGAAGATGAATTAATAGCTGCTGTTAATCAAATTAATAATAGCAAAGACACTATTATTAAATTAGGCCATGATATTAAGTTGACAAAGTTTCTTGGATTTAATGTTTTAGGTAATGTTACCTTGGATTTAGCAGGTAATACTCTTGATGTATCAGAAAACAATTTAACATTCTATTATGGTTATAAAGATGAAAATAATTATAATTTTAGAAGTAATTTAACTATTAAAGATAGTGGCTTTGGTAATAGTGGTAAAATAACTGGAGTAGGATTTAATGGTAGAGTAAGACTATCTGCTCTAGATATGGATGAAGACTTAAAAAATTTACCTAAGGCTTATGGTTTTACAATTGATGGTGGAACTTATGCTGTTACTGGAACAAATTCATGGGATGATTTTATATTTGATGTATTCTCTGATACAGAACCTAAGGAGCAAAACATTACTTTAAATGTTAATGTTAAAAAAGGTATTTTCGAAGTTGGAAAATCAGATGGTGCAATATTTTATTTACCTTCATCTGATAGGACTAATATGAAGGCAAACTTCAATTTTGAAACACTTATGGTAAAAGGTCAAGGCGTTAAACTAGGAACTAATATTTTAGGTGAGAAAAAAATTGAAGAAGTAATACCAAATGATACAAAAGTATATTATACTGATGGTAACCAAGTAATTGAACTAGCAGATAAAGCAACATTAGTTATGAATGTTAAAACTGGTACAAGTACTAGTCAACCGCAATATATTAAACTTGCTAAAGAAACAGGTTTAAGTGTAGATAATGTTACATTACCAAATGTTACATTTGGATATACTGATGTGCCAGAAGCAACAATTAATATTACTAATATTGGTGCTGCTGAGTTAAAAATTACTAATGTAACAGTATCTGATACAGATAAATTTGAAATCATTGGAACTACACAACCAACAATAGGTATTGGTGCAACAAATACTGATTTTAAAATTAAAGCAAAATCTGGTCTATCTGCTGGAACATATACACCAACAATTACTGTAACTGATGAAAATGGTAAAACATATACAGCAACTGTTACATTAAAAGTTGAAAAGAAAAATTATGAAGGAGTAGTAATTAATTATCCAAGTAATTGGATATATAATAGTAATCCAACTTTAAGTATAACGGGATTAGAATCTTTAGGAAGTGATGAATATGAAGTTTATTATTCAAAAGAAACAACCCCTGGAAATTATGAAAATATAGGAAATAAATTACCTATAGTAGTAGGTAAATATAAAGTGAATGTAAAAATCACAAGTGTAAACTATATTGAAAGTGAAAGTAGTGTTGATTTTGAAATCACACCAATTACTACAGAAGTAAAAGTAAAAAGTTATGATGAAACATTTACTTATGATGGAACATACCATACAAAAAATGCTTATGATGTTTTATGGGCAAATAATGCTAGTCCAAGAACTGATAATAAATTACCTAATGGTGATAAAGTTACTGCAGTAATTACTGGTAAAGTAAGAGATGTTAAAGATACAGCTCTTGAAAATAATACAATTGGAAAAATTACTATAACAAATGCTGAGGGCGTTGATGTAACTAGTTGTTACTCAAATATTGTAAAAGCTGCTGGTAAATTAACAGTAAACCCAATTACAACATCAATAGTTGTAACAGCTGGTTCAGATAGTAAAGCATTTGATGGTGGTGAATTAACAAAAAATACTTATATATATACAGAAAATGTGTTAGTATCTGGTGATATGTTAGAAGCTACAATTACTGGTAGCCAAAAATTTGTAGGTTCTTCAAATAATACTGTAAGTAATGTTAAAGTAATGAGAAATGGTGAAGATATTACTTCTAACTATACAATGGGAGCACATATAAATGGTGTACTTGAAGTAACAAGTGCAGATCAACCTTTAGCTATTGCAGATCAATATGTAAGAGTTAATGGTTTTATAACAAAAGGTTATTTAGAACAATCAGTAACTGGAAATGTAGGAAACATTGATTTTACTATTAAATCAGGAACAGCACTTACATATGATGCTATAAATGAAGAATATGTAGCAGGAGCTACTGAAGGTGATGTTGTAATGACTGTTACAGCAGCAAAAATGGATCTTGGTGGAGATGGTACTCCTGAATGGAAAGAAACATCAAAAGATTTTACAGTTCATGTTGTAAATAAAACTGATGTAAATATTTCAGGACTTTCTAATAATGAAACATTTACTTATGATGGAAATCCTAAAATGCCAACAGGAACAATTAGTGTTAATGCTGGAACAGTAAATGTTAGTGATTTAGATGTATTATACGAAGGAACTGGTTCTACATCATATAGTAGTGCTACAGCTCCTACAAATGCTGGTACTTATACAGTTACATATAAAGTTCCTGATACTAATGCAAATTACACTGGAACATTTAGTGTAGCATTCACTATTAAAAAAGCAAGTCTTGAAAAAGTAACTATAGATAATGATTCTTATGTATATAATGGCAGTGAAATAACACCTACATTAAATAATGTAAATGATAATATAAAAATATCTGGAGTTACTACTAAAAAAGATGCATCAACCAATATAATCTATGCTGAGCTTAAAGATAAAAATAATTATGAATGGAAAGATTTTACAAATGATAGAATTGTATTATCTTGGACCATAGATCAAGCAACACCAGAATATACAGTGCCAACTGATCTTACTGGAATTAAAGGTGAAACATTAAATGATGTGGAACTTCTAGATAGATTTACTTGGAATGATGCAAGCATAGTATTAACAGTTGGAACAAATACATATAAAGCTACATATACACCTGTTGATACTACAAACTATAAAACAATAACTGATATTGATATTAAAGTTAAAGTTTTAGATAAGTTTAATGTAATAACATCAGTACCTGGTGGTAATGGTACAATTACACCAAGTAAAATAGGTGCTGTTGAAGGAACAAGTGTTGAAATTACATTTACACCAAATACTGGATATATGATTGATAAAGTATTAGTAAATAATGTAGAAACTACAGTAACTGGTAATAAAATAGAACTTACAGTAGATGAAGAAAAAGATGTTGCTGTAAGTTATAAGAAAATACCGTTTACTATAACTGTTAAAGATGTAGCTGGTGCTACTATTACACCAAATGGAGCAGTTTCTGTTAGTTATGGTGATACACAAGAATTTAATATAACTGCAAATAACGGATATAAACTAGTTAAAGTTCTAGTTGATGGAACTGATAAAACCGCTGACATGGTAAACAATACTTTAAAACTAACAAATATAACATCTAATATTAATTTAGAAGTTGTAGTTGAAAGAATAGTTTATGAAGTAACTGATGGAGCAAATCAAAAATATACAATCACTGAAAGTGATGAAGCTAAATTCAGAATTAATGCTGATTTTAGTAAATTTGTAGATGGTGGTAAGGTATATGTTGATAATGAATTAGTAGATTCTAAAAATTATACAGCAGAAAGTGGTAGTACAATTATTACATTAAAAAAAGCATTTGTTGATAAATTATCTGTTGGAGAACACACTTTAAAAGTTGTCTTTAATGATGGGGGAGAAGCATCAACAATATTTAATGTAGCAAGAGTTGAAGAACTAATAGATAATCCAAGTACTTATGATAATGTTTTAAAATATATTGGAGCTAGTATCATTTCAGTAATTGGTTTAGTTAGTGTTGGAATATACAGTTATAGAAGAAAGCAAAACTAAGAAAGTTAGGGTTTTCTCTAACTTTCTTTCTATATTTTTAAGGTAAATATGAAAAAGAAAAAATTAAAAAAAATAATAATTTTATTAATTATTATGTGTATATTAATAATTGGTATAGTTTTAATAATTAATTCATTTAAAAAGCCATATGTTGGTAAAATAAAAAATGGAAAAGTTGAATATATTGATAGAATTGTAAATGTAACAGTATATCCTGAAAAGAAGAAAACATTAATTGAATTTGAAAATAATAAAGATTTAATAGATAATTGTATTATATCAAATGAGTTATATGAGAAATTTAAAAATAAGGATCCATTATATAACATAACTGTTAAAGATTATAAAAAACTATCGGATTTAAGTGCTAAAGAAAACTATAATATTAATAAAGCATTACAAATGAAATATATAAATGAAAGTGATAGCTATATTAAATATTATGCTATGACATGTGGATTTAAAAATGAAAAGGAATTATTAAAATATACTGATCAAGTAATTAAACTTGCCAATAAGGTAAAAAAATAAGGAGATTACGTATGGAAAAAAATAAAAATGAAACTAAAAAAATAAAACTTATAGTGCTAACATTATTACTACTTATAATAATTGGTGCAATATCATTTTGTATATGGTTTTTTAATCGTAAATTTGAAATTACATTTGATTTAAATAATGGAACTAAAAGTGATGTTGTATTAGTTAAGTATAATAAAACAATTGATGATGAAGATATAAAAGGAAAAGATAAATTAGGAGAAAAATTTATTGGTTGGTACTTAGTTGTGGGACAAAAAGATGGAGAAGACATACTTGCAGATAAACCTTTTGATTTTAGTACAGAAATAAAAGAAAATATTAAATTAAAGGCTGTATATGAAGGAATTGTTGAAAAAATTACAATTAAATTTGATACAAAGGGTGGAAGCAAAGTTTCTCCGATAACTATTAATAAAGGAGAAGAACTTATATTACCAAAAAATCCAACATTAAAGGGAAGCGTATTTAAAGGTTGGGTTGATAAAAATGAAACACCAATTTATAATAAAGCCTTACTAGCAGAAGATACAACTCTTTACGCAAAATGGGAAAAAGTAAAAGTTGAAAAGAAAGAAGAACCAAAAATCGAAGAACCAAAAATTGAAGAACCTAAAAAAGAAGAACCTAAGAAAGAAGAACCTACGGTTGAAGTTAAACCAGAAAAAATAACATTAAGCCTATCAAGAGATACAATTCATTATAACGGAATAAAAACAGCAAAAGCGAGTGCAAAAGTAGAAAATGCAACAGGTGATGTTACATACTCATTAAGTAATACATTATGTATGGGTATTGATGCTAAAACTGGAGTTATTACAGCTAAAAATAATGGGGCTTGTTCAAACGGTGCAGCGATTAAAGTTTATGCAAAAACACCAAGTGGAACTACTGCTGAGCAAACAATTTATTATGAAAAAGACTTAAAATTAACATCAAAAGGAGAGTCTTATAGTAAATATGCTTCTTTTTATGGAGATAGTAATGATTATTATGTAACTGCAAATCAAAATGTAACTTGGGATGTAACTAAAACTACATCAGAAAGCTATGAATATACATATAAAGATTTTATAAGTAAAACACCAACATCTGTAAAAGGTGGTTATTCTTTTGATACTATTCTAGCATCATCGGGTGCTATTTATAGAATTACTGGTGATGTAAGATTACACGCAAAAACAAAAGCAGAACAAAAATTCTTTGTTGATATAAAGAGGGATATTAATTAATATTAAAAAAGTATTAAAAAATATTTGACAAACATATAATAATGGTGTAAAATATCATTGTTACATTGAAAAAGGAAAGCGATTTAGTATCCACCTGATTGCAAAAAGCAATGGGTAAATGCCAGTTAAGTATTTAAAATTACTTTGATATACTTTTTGGGATGGATACTAAATGTATCCATTTTTTAATGACGTTGGAGGTGCTTAATATAGCAAAGTTTGATAGCAATGAACTACCAATCAATGAAAATATTCGTGTTGAAGAATTGATGGTAATTGGGCCAAATGGCGAAAAGATGGGATTAAAAAAACTAAATGATGCATTAACTCTTGCAGGTTATGCTGGACTTGATTTAGTTCTAATGAATGGTAATGGCGTACCAGCTGTTGCTAAAATAATGGATTACAATAAATATCGTTATGAAAAACAAAAGAAACTAAAAGAAAGTCAAAAGAAAGCAAGAGAAGCAAATAAAGAGTTAAAAGAATATCGTTTATCAGTAACCATTGATGTTGGAGACTTTGAAACAAGAAGAAAAAATGCTAAAGAATATCTTGAAAAAGGACATAAAATTAGAGCATTCATTCGTTTTAAAGGTCGTCAAATGGCTAGACCAGAATTAGGTCGTGAAGTATTACTTAAATTTGCAGATGCTTTAAGTGAGGTATCAGTAATTGAAACTGAACCAAAGCAAGAAGGAAGACAAATTGCAATGATTTTAGCACCAAAAAAGAAAGAAGGAAATTAGTATGGCAAAATGTAAACAAAAAACACATAGTTCAAGTTCAAAAGTATTTAAAAAGAAAAAAAATGGTACTTTAACTTATATGAAGTCAGGAAGTAACCATAAGACTGGAAAAGATACAGCAAAAGCAGTTAGACAAAGACGTAATAAAGGTACGTTAGCAAAAGGAGATAGTAGCAGATTAAAATCTGTTATCTAATCATGGAGGTGAAATAGTATGGCAAGAGTTAAAGGCGGAAACGTTTCTAAAAATAGAAGAAGAAAAGTTTTAAAAGAAGCAAAAGGTTACTTTGGAAGTAAACATAGATTATATAAAACTGCACAAGAACAAGTTTTCCATAGTGGAGCATATGCTTATAGAGACAGAAGACAAAATAAAAGAAATTTCAGAAAATTATGGATTACAAGAATCAATGCTGCATGTCGTGAAAATGAAATTAGTTATTCAAAATTCATAAATGGACTTGCAAAAGCTGGTATTGAAATCAACAGAAAAATGTTATCAGAAATGGCTATTGATGATCCTAAATCTTTCACTAGCTTAGTAGAAACTGCTAAAAAAGCTTTAAACGGCGAAGTAAAAATAGCTAAAAAAGAAGTTAAAGCTGAAACTAAAGAAGTAAAAGTTGAAAAGAAAGAAACTAAAAAAGCTGAAAAAGAAGATTTAAGTTCAAAAACTTTAGTAGAATTAAAAGCACTTGCTAAAGAAAAAGGAGTAAAAGGTTACTCTTCAATGAAAAAAGATGAATTATTAGCATCTTTAAAATAGTGCTTGCAAAAGAGTGAGTTTTAAATTATAATAAATATATATGAAGTTTATTCTTGGTTTTGATATCTCCAAATCAATACTACGATTAAACCAATTAAGAAAGTGGGAGGAAAAATATTATGGCATTAATGAAAGAAGAAAAAGCAAAAATCATTAAAGAATTTGCAAAATCTGAAAATGATTGTGGTTCAACTGAAGTACAAATTGCAATTCTTACAAATGAAATTAATAACTTAACAGAACATTTAAAAGAACATAAGCATGATTATCATTCAAAAAGAGGTCTACTTATGAAAGTTGGTCGTCGTAAAAAATTACTAGACTACTTAAAGAAAAATGATGTAGTAAGTTATAGAGAAGTAATCAAAAAATTAAATTTAAGAAAATAATCAAAAGGCACTTGTTTTTAGTGTCTTTTTGTATTAGAAAGGATGTTTATGAAGAAAGTATTTAAATTAGATTTTGATGGAAGAGAACTAGTTGTAGAAACTGGAGAACTAGCAAAACAAACAAATGGTGCAGTGCTTGTAAGATATGGAGATACAGCAGTTTTATCTGTTTGTGTAATGGGAAAAAACCCAGTATCACAAGATTTCTTCCCATTACAAGTTTTATATCAAGAAAGATTATATTCAGTAGGAAAAATTCCTGGAGGATTTATTAAAAGAGAAGGTCGTCCAAGTGATGCTGCAACCCTTGCTGCAAGACTAATAGATAGACCCATTAGACCAATGTTTGATGAAAATTTAAGAAATGAAATTCAAGTTATTAATACTGTTTTATCAGTTGATCAAGATAATTCACCAGAAATGACTGCATTATTTGGTTCATCTTTATGTTTAGGTATATCAAATATTCCATTTGATGGCCCAGTTGCAGGTGTTATAGTTGGTTTAATTGATGGTAAATTTATTATTAACCCAACAGCTGAACAAAGTGATTTAAGCGAACTTCACTTAACAGTAGCAGGAACTAAAGATGCTATTTGTATGGTTGAAGCTGGTTCTAAAGAAATAAGTGAAGAATTAATGCTTGATGCTTTAATGTTTGCTCATGAAAATATTAAAAAGTTATGTGAATTTGAACAAAGTATTATTGATGAAATAGGGGTAGAAAAAGTTGAACTACCTAAGGCAGAAATTGATTCTGAAATTGAATCTGCTGTAAGAGAATATGCAACTGCTGATATGCTTGCAGCAATTCAAATTAAAGATAAATTAGAAAAATATGCAAAAATTGATGAAGTAAAAGAAAATACAATGGCCCATTTTGAAGAAATCTATGCTGAAGATGAAGATAAAAACAATAAAATGGCTCAAGTAAGCAAAGTTCTTCATTTAATCGAAGGCGGAGAAGTTCGTCGTTTAATCACTGATGAACATATTAGACCAGATGGCAGAAAGATGGATGAAATTAGACCACTTTATGCTGGTATTGACTTACTTGCAAGAACTCATGGTTCAGCATTATTTTCAAGAGGTGAAACACAAGTACTTGCTACAACTACTTTAGGTGCTTTAGGGGAACATCAAATACTTGATGGCCTTGGAATTGAAGATACAAAAAGATTCATGCTTCATTATAATTTCCCACAATTTTCTGTTGGTGAAGTAGGTAGATACGGATCTCCCGGAAGAAGGGAAATTGGTCATGGTGCTTTAGGGGAAAGAGCTTTAGCACAAGTTATTCCATCCGAAGAAGAATTTCCATACACAATTCGTGTAGTTAGTGAAGTTTTAGAAAGTAATGGTTCATCTAGCCAAGCAACAATCTGTTCAGGATGCCTAAGTTTAATGGCAGCAGGTGTTCCAATTAAAGCTCCAGTAGCTGGTATAGCAATGGGACTTATCACTAGCCCAGATGGAAGCAAATATACAATTCTTACTGATATTCAAGGTCTTGAAGATCATATGGGAGACATGGATTTTAAAGTCGCAGGAACACGTGCAGGAATCACAGCTTTACAAATGGATATTAAAATTAAAGGTGTAACAAAAGAAATTTTAGGTGAAGCTTTAGCTCAAGCTAAAAAAGCTCGTATGGAAATTCTAGATGTTATGGCTACTGCTATTCCAGAACCACGTAAAGAAGTAAGTAAATATGCACCTAAAATTGAAACATTTAATGTTGACCCCGAAAAGATTAGAGATATCATAGGTAAAGGTGGAGAAATGATTACTAAAATTATTCTTGAAGCTTCGAACGTAGCAACAGTTAATGATAAAGATGCTGTTAAAGTTGATCTTGAAGATGACGGAAGAGTAATAATTTATCATACTGACAAAGATATAATTGCCAAAACTAAACAAATGATCCTTGATGTTATTCGTGAAGTTGAAGAAGGTAAAGTTTATACTGGAAAAGTTACAAAAGTTGAAGATTTTGGTTGTTTCGTAGAACTTTGGCCAGGGTGTGAAGGATTAGTTCATGTATCCCAACTTGCTTGGGAAAGAGTAGAAAAACCAAAAGATGTTGTATCCATCGGAGATGAAATTATGGTTAAATCTTTAGGTTATGATAATCGCGGAAGATTAAATCTATCTCGTAAGGAATGTTTACCAAAACCAGAAAAGAAAGAAAAGGAAAAAAATGAGAAAAATAAAGATTAATTCTTTATATAAACATTTTAAAGGTCATATTTATAGAGTTATTGCCATTGGCAAAAATAGTGAAGATTTAACCGAAATGGTAGTATATGAAAATATAAAGACTCATGAAGTATGGATTAGGCCTTATGATATGTTTAACTCTTTAGTGGATCAAAACAAATACCCTAGTGTTAAACAAAAGTATCGTTTTGAAGAAATAAAAGAACCTGAAAACTAATGCAGGTTCTTTTAAATTTTATAATATTATCTTGCTTAAATCTTGCTTAAATCTTACTTAAAACGCATTATCTTTTTTAACTCTTTAATAAAAATTGACTTATTAAAAAATGGAACTAATATATATACTTTATTTTTAGTTCTAGTTAATGCTACATAAAAAAGTCTACGTTCTTCAGCAAATAAATACGATTTATCAGAGGGATGAAGCTCTTCAATTAATTTAGAGTTTATGATTTTATTTGGAAAACCATATAATCCATCAGTTAAGTTTATTAAAATTACATTTTCAGCTTCCAACCCTTTTGAAGAATGAACACTCATAAATTCTTTTATTTCTTGGCTGCTGAATTTCTTAATATCAAAATTATTTCTTCCTAAAACAAGAATATCATTATTTATATTTTTAACCTTTTTATATAATTTACTAAAAGCTTTTTTAGGATTAATATAATAAATAAATTCAATGGGTTTATCTAAATGTTTATAACTAAATAACTCTTTTTTTATTTGATTTTTATTTTTCATAACAAATTTAGAGCTTACATCTATAAGTTCATGGCTATTTCTATAAGTATATTTTAATTTTAAAATTACTGAATTTGGTATCAAACATTTAAAATTTAAAAATAAATTTATGTCACAACCTGAAAAATGATAAATAGATTGATAATCATCACCTACACAAAAAAGGATAGCATTTGTAATATCTTTAATTTTTTTTATAAGATTAAACCTAATTAAAGAAGTATCTTGAAATTCATCAATAATAATATATTTATAACCTACATCCTCATTTAAAACTTGCGTAGCTTTTATAATTAGATCATCAAAATCCAATTTTTGACTAGATTTTAAATCACTATCATATATACATTTTATAATATAAGTATATTTACTCAAGAATGAATTTTCTAAAAATAATTTTTTCATATCATCTTTAGTTTTATCATTCGTTTTATATAATTTAATTAACGTAATAATTAGTTTTTTTAAATTTCTATATTTATAGCTTTCTAAAAATTTATTATAATCATATTCTTTAAAATATTTAAGAATCTCATTTCTTTTTTCTAAATCTAAACTATAAAAAAATTCATTTGTTATATATTCTAAATAATTATCACTTACCAAACTATATTCGATATTTTTTTTATCTAAAATATCCATTGCTAATTTATGAAAAGTCATAATATCAATATTAAAATCAATTTTTCTTTTTAAATCATTTACACTTTTATTAGTAAATGAAATGACAAGTATTTCACAAGGCTTTATATTTTTTTCTTCCACTAAATATTTAATTTTTTCAACAATAGTATAAGTTTTGCCAGCACCTGCACCAGCGATTAAAAGGGTATTTTTATCACTTTTTATAGCTTCGAGTTGATATTTATCTGGTTTCATAATCTTTTTTGTTTTATCCAAATTAATTTTATCATATTGAAAAAAATAAGTCTATCAATTATAATTATTTTACGAGGTAAATTATGAAGTATGAAACTGTTTTAGAAATAGATTTAAAAAAATTAAAGAATAATACAAAATTACTAGCCAAAAGCTATAGTGATTATAAATATAAAATTGTAGATTTAAAAGATAATGCCCATGGATTAGGTTTGAAAATTATAAACACCATGGAAAGATATGGAATAAATTTTTGTCTTGTGGGATCTTTAAAAGAAGCGTTAGAAATTAGAAAATTTAATAAAAATATTCCTATATTAGCTAGTTATTATGTAACAAAAGATGAAGTTTATGATTGTATAAATAATGATATAACTATTACAATATTTAGTAAAGAATATTTAGATAGATTACTAAATTTAAAATTTAAAGATAGCATAAACGTTCAAATACTTATAGACAATGGATCAAACATCCTCGGGGTCAATAAAAAAAGTGATTTAGAATACATAATAGAAAAAATTGAAGAAACTAAAAATATAAAATTAACGGGATTATATACGGATCTAACATCTTTTGGTATTTTAGATGATTATTACTATAACCAAGTAAATAATTTTTATAAAATAATAAAGCCATTTATAAATAAAGATATTATGATTCATTTAAATGAACCAATAATGTATCATACAAAACTAAAATATGTTAATGGAATAAGATTTGATTTATCTATTTTAGGCATTGAAGAAAATATTGAAGATGATTTTTTTACAAAAGTTAAAATCAAAAATATAGAAAAAAAATATGGAGCATTAGAATTCCCAAATATTGATTTAGAGCTAATTTTTAATATTACAAGTGAAGTAATGGAAATAAAAAAAGTTTTAAAAAATACGTTGGTTGGTAGATCTTTTGTAGCAAAAGAAGATACGAAAGTTGGGGTAATTCCAATTGGTCATAAAGATGGTATTACAAAATCAATTAAATTCGTAGGTATCGATAAATATAAAAGAGAAATTTTAGCAGATGATATTGACAAATTATTTGTAAGAATTGATAATGATGTTAAAATTAAAGATAAAGTTTATATATTAAATGAAGAACGTGATGTTTATGATTTTTTAACTAACCTACACACCAATAGATATTACTTAATGAGTATATTAAATCGCAATTTAACTAAAAAGTATATTAATGATGAAGAAATTAATGATAATTTATTATAAAAGCCATTGAATTTGCATATAATTTAAGAAAAACACTTGTAAAAATAGTGTTTTTTTGGTAAAATTTAAAGTGCTGTAAATGCAAATATTAAACATTGGTGTGGATTAATTCATCGAGTGCCTAAAGAGGTGTTGAATTAAGTTGAGGCATCAAGAAGTTGAAAACGAAGGAGGGAATAATTTATGGCAGTAGTTTCTATGAGTTATTTATTAGAAGCTGGAGTTCATTTTGGACATCAAACTAAAAGATGGAATCCAAAAATGAAAGAGTATATTTTTACATCTAGGGATGATATTTATATCATTGATTTAGAAAAGACAAAATCATGTTTAGAAGTTGCATACGAAGAAGTTAAAAACATCGCAAGTAATGGTGGTAAATTTTTATTCGTAGGCACTAGAAAACAAGCACAAGAAGTTTGTTTAGAAGAAGCAACAAGAAGTAATTCTTATTATGTAACTGAAAGATGGTTAGGTGGAACACTTACAAACTTTAGAACAATAAGAAGAAGAGTTAAAAGACTTGAAGAAATTGAAGAAATGGAAAAGAATGGTACTTTTGAACTACTTCCTAAAAAAGAAGTTGTTGGACTAAAGAAAGAATACGAAAAACTAAATAAAGTATTATGTGGTATTCGTGCAATGGATAAACTCCCACAAGCACTAATCATCGTAGATCCTAAAAAAGAATATAATGCAATTAAAGAAGCTAGAAAATTACATATTCCAGTATTTGGTGTAGTTGACACTAACTGTGATCCAGATGATGTTGACTTTGTTATTCCAGGAAATGATGATGCAGTAAGAAGTATCAAAGTTATGCTTGGGGTACTTACAAATGCTATATGTGAAGCAAATGATCTTCCACTTGATGACTATGTAACTGAAGATGATAAAAAAGTAGCATCAGTTAAAGAAGAAACTAAAAATGAAGAAGTAAAAGTTGATGAATCTGTTTTAGAAGAAATTAAAGAAATGGAAAAAGCTGACGAACTAGAAGGAAAAACATTAGCTGAATTAAAAAAACTAGCTAAAGAGGCTGGAATTAAAGGTTTTTCAACAATGAAAAAAGAAGAACTAGTTGCAAAATTAAGTGAATAAGGAGGATATTATGGAAGTAACTGCAAGTATGGTTAAAGATTTGCGTGAACAAACTGGCGCAGGTATGATGGACTGTAAAAAAGCTTTAGCAGAAACAAATGGTAATATGGAAGAAGCTGTTAATTATTTAAGAGAAAAAGGTATTGCTAAATCTGCTAAAAAAGAATCTAGAATAGCTGCTGAAGGTTTAGCAAATATATATATTGATGGAAACAAAGCTGTTATTTTAGAAGTAAATAGTGAAACAGATTTTGTTAGTAAAAATGAAGAATTTAGAGCAATGATTGATACAATTGGTACAGCTTTATTAAAAAGTGATGTTAAAACAGTTGATGAAGCTAAAGAAGTTGAAACACAAGAAGGTACAATTGGTGAACTAATTGTTGAAAAGACAGCTAAAATCGGAGAAAAATTATCTTTAAGAAGATTTGAAATTTTAACTAAAAATGATGATGAACATTTTGGTTCATACATTCATATGGGAGGAAAAATTGCAGCTCTAACAGTTGTTAAAGGTGCAAGTGAAGATGTAGCTAAAGATGTATCAATGCAAGCTGCAGCTATGAAACCATTATATTTAAATATAAGTGATGTACCAGCTGATGTATTAGATAATGAAAAGAATATTTTAAAAGAACAAGCTATCAATGAAGGAAAACCAGCTGACATTGCTGAAAAGATGGTACAAGGAAGAATTCAAAAGTTCTATAAAGAAATCTGTCTTGCTGAACAAGCATTTATTAAAGATGGAGATTTATCAGTAGCTAAATATGTAGCTAACAATGGTGGAGAAATACTAAAAATGGTACGTTACGAAGTTGGTGAAGGTATGGAAAAAAGAAATGATAACTTTGCCGAAGAAGTAATGAATCAAGTAAAAGGTAATTAATTAAAGTAACCTATGGGTTGCTTTTTTTCTTTGTTTATGATATTCTTTATTTGAGAATAGGAGATGTTAATATGGATAAACACAAATCAATGTTTTTTACAATAATGATTATATTTTGTATAGTACTTTCAGGTATTGGAGGATTCTTTTTAGGAACAAAGTTTGGTGAAAAAAATCAAGTAAAAGTTGAAGAAAAAAGTTCTACAGAAGGAGTTAATAATGGAGAAAAATAAATCACTTTATGTTACACTAGTTGTAGTATTTTGTGTAATATTATCAGGCCTTTCAGGATTCTTTCTTGGGACTAATTTTGTAAATAATCATAAAACACCGATTAAAAACAATGAAAACAAAAATAATAATGAAGAAAATAAACAAACTAAAATTAATGTTGAAGATTACAAACAATATACATTTGAAATATTATATAATTTCATTCAAAGTAAAAATAGTGATTTAAATAATTATTTAACAAATTTAAATAATAATCAAAAACTGTATGCCGCGGGACTATTATATTTTGAGAATGAAGATGAAAAATTTAAAAATCAAAAGTTTGAAGATTTAAAAGAAAATTTAGTAAATATTTATGGAACAGATCTAAATGTTTTACCTAATGATTATTACATGTTACCAACTGATGAAGAACCATTATTTAAATATAATAAAGAAACAGATGAATACATATATAATGAGAATACTCCGGGAACCGATATAATTACAGATTTAAGTAACGGATATATTTATAATTATAAATTAGAAAGTACTGAAGAAAAAGACAATATTTTAACAATTACTTATTATGGTTTATATGCCCTTCAAGATGAAATTGGGCCAACTACAGTAACAAATGCCAATAATATTTCAAGATTAATTAATTATGATAGTGAATTTGATAAAACGAGTGATGAAGAATACTTTAAACAAGCTTTTGCAAATAATAAAGATGATTTTTTCAAATTTACATATTCATATAAAAAAGTAGATAACAAATATATTTTAATTGATTTTAAACAAGCATAGGCTTGTTTTTTTGACATTATTTTACCTAAAAAAAGGAAACTGACTTTATAAATGCCAAATAATTTGGTAAAATATAAATGGAGATGTAATTTTAATGGAAAAAATATATATTAAGAATAAAAAAATGTTTAAAAGTAAAACACAAATGATTATATACTTAATAGTATTTTGTTTACTTATATATGCGTTTATATATTTAGGAAAAAAAGATTATAATGTAAAACTTCCAGATAATGAGAGATTTGCTAGTGAATTTAGTATGGTTTCAGAAGATAATGTTTTTAAATATGTAAGTGCAGTAGATGCTAGAATGGTTTCCCGTAAGGCAAAAGGAATTGTATTATTTGGCACTAACAACGAATGGGTAGATTATTACGCTTATATGGTAAATAAAATTGCTAAAGAAGTTGGAATAAAAGAAATATATTATTATGATTTTACTAAAAATAGAAAAGATAACAATGGAACATATGAAGATATAGTTAAAACTTTAAGTGAATATGTAACATATAATGACAAAGGCGTGGCAGAAATTTATGCACCATCTTTACTGGTAGTTAGCAATGATAAAGTTTTATTATTTGATTCTGAAACATCATTTATTAAAGGAAAAACAACTCCGAGTGAATATTGGAATCAACAAAAAACATTAGAAAAAGAAGAAATGTTAAGACAAGTATTTACACAATATATGTCTAATTAAAGAGGTTACTATGGATAATACGAAAAATACAATCGGAGCTATATTTTTAGGAATAATAATATTAGCATTTATAATCGGCGGTTTTTTTGCGATGAAGTATTTAACAAATCCTAAAAATATTAAAAAAGAAGAAAAAACAAATGAAGAGTTAAAAACAGAATTAAGAATAAATACAAGTAAAGATTATATCTATTTTGATAATACAAAAGAAATAATAAATGAAATATATAAGGAAGATGTTGTATTAAATTTTAAAGGATTAGAACAAATAAATGAAACATTACATAACGAAGTAGAAAATTTAAGCAATAATATAGTTAAAACTGATAACCAAGAAATACCAGAAGGTGTTACATGTGAAAATGATTTGTATAGTTTTTCATACAGAGATTATGAAAATACACAATATCAAAAATATTCAAGTGTAGTAATTCGTGATTATGATTACAACTGTATAAATGGATCATTACCAAAAAATCTAAAAAGTTTCGTAATAGATAATACTTCGGGAAAAATAATAACAAATGAAGAATTATTATCAACATTTAATATTACCGAAGAAAGTATTTTAGAAAAAGTAAAAAAGAGACTTGAAGATACTCAAATATTAGATGAAGATATTCAAGTAATTGATATAGACGGAACTATTAATGACTTTAATAATACAACATATAACGAATTAAAAGCATTAAGTATTAGTAAAAATGGCAAATTAAAGATAAATTTTATTGTAAAATCTAATAAAATTAATTATAATGATAGTATAGAATTAAATTAAAGGAGAAATTATGGACACAGAAAAAAAAATGATTGCTACGATAGAATCATTAAAATCAAAATTAACAACAATCAGGGCAGGTAGAGCAAATCCTGCTATGTTAAATGGAATCATGGTAAATTGTTATGGTATGGCTACACCAATTCAAGGTGTAGCAAATATTACTGTACCAGAAGCAAGAAAATTATTTGTAAAGCCATTTGATAAAAGTACATTAAAAGACATAGAAAGAGCTATAAATGAAGCAAATTTAGGGATTGCTCCAACAAATAATGGTGAAATGATTATTTTAAGTATTCCTGAATTAACTGAAGACCGTCGAAGAGAATATGTTAAACAAGCAAAAACAATCGGCGAAGAAGCAAAAGTAGCTTTACGAAATATTAGACAAGATGCTAATAATGAAATAAAAAAGGAAGAATATCCAGAAGATGAAGAAAAACTATATCTAGAAGAAATTCAAGATTTAATAACTAAATATAACAAAGTTATTGATGAAGAAATTAAACAAAAAGAAGAAGAATTAATGCAAGTTTAATTAGAAAATTTTTTAAAACGTGTTATAATATACTTATAAAACGTGCTGCTATAAATGGCTTAAGACCAGTTTTATAGCAGTTTTTTTATATACTAGGAAAGTCATTCATTTTTTGTAAATAAAAGCATTGATATATGGCCAAACATATGATATATAAACTTGCAAATAAAATATTAAAAGAAAATGATATTGTATCAATTGAAAATTTAGATGTTAAAAGTATGTATCAAGTCCATAAAATAGCCAAACACTTAAAAAACTTACCAATCAGAGAATTTATACGAGTCTTAAAATACAAGTCAAATTGGCAAGGTAAAAAAGTAATTGAGATAAATAAATACTACCCAAGTAGTCAAAGTTGTAATAGATGTGGATTTAAAAATGAAGAAGTAAAGAATTTAAGTGTAAGAAAATGGATATGCCCAGAATGTGGATTGATACATGATAGAGATATAAATGCAAGTATAAATATAATGTTTGAAGGATTAAAAATATATATGAAAGAATGTATAATATAAATAAGAACAAAAAATAAAAACAAGTAGGGTGGCGACCATCCGAAATTGGTCTGTGGAGAAACCAAAGGTTTCATTGAAACAGAAAAGTGTTACCGTGAGGTAACACAGATACTTGAATTTTGTTAGAAATTTAAGTTATGTTCTTCGGAGGGAAAAATGAAAAAATATGTAGTATATCGCAAAGAAGTGTGTAAAGTTATTGATGAAAAAGAAGGTATTTATGTTTTAATACCAGCTTATGATAATTCCATAAAATATAAAATTTCAGTAGATTCTCCATTATTAAAAGATCTTATAACTAAAGAAGAAATAGATAAATTATTATTAGAAATTCCTCATATAGATGTATTAAGTATGTCAGATAAACAAATTGAACAATCATACAAAGAATTAATGAATAGTGGAACTCATGAAGATCTAGTAAAAATAATTAAAACGACATATTTAAGAAACCAAATACGAATATTAAATAATAAAAAAATAAGTGATAAAGATGATGAGTATTTAAAAAGAGCAGAAAAATATTTATACGAAGAAATAGGGGTAGTATTAAATATGTCTTTTGAACAAACCAAAGATTATATTATAAAGAAAATAAGCGAGATTCAAAAATGATTGTATTATTTATCAAAATATGGTAAACTTAATTATAATAGGTGAAGGTAATGAGTAAGAAGAAGTTTATAATATTTTTGATTTTTTGTGTTATTGTATTAGCTGGGGGAGTATCTTTTGCTATTTTTAAACATAGTGATGAAGTTAAAGCAAGTGGAAAAGTAGTAGTAAGTGGTCCTGGTGGTAATGGTGACTATTGGAGTGGAGAATTATATGTAGCTGAAGATGATAGTTTTAATTGTTTTGAAGTAGAGTTCAATATATTAAACACAGATTTTTATAATTATGTTCCATTATATAATAGTCCCTGGAAACTGGTAAATATGGTAAAAGCATATGATGAACAAAGAGATGAAGATGGTAATGTTGTTAATGTAACAGGAAAATTAAAGCTTATTTTTGTTAAAACAGACATTAAATATCATGAAGAAGAAAAAATTGGAATCCTTATGTTTGGAAAAATTTATACTGTAAATGAAAATGCAGATTATGATGTTATAAATTTTAACGTTAGTACAGTAAAAAAAGTAAATCTCAATAATTATGATATGTCTGCAAAAATAATGAAAAATAATAAAGAAATAACCTCTGTAAAAGATGGTGAAGAGTTTGATTATATTATAAATATAAATGGACTTGATAACTACTATAATGATAAAAATGTTACAGTTTCTACGACTATACCTGCCGATTTAGAAATAGTATCAAGTGATGCAACAAGTACAAGTAATCAAACATTAACCTGGGATTTAAAAACTCCATCAAAAGGAAATTATGAAAAACAATTAAATGTTAAAGTAAAAGCTAAAAAACTAGGAACATACAAAAATGATTTTATAATGAGTATAGGTGATGACAAGACAACTATTAGTAAAACGGTTGCAGTTAGCAATTCCAATGTTGAACTTAAGATTACTCCAAGTGTTACTTCAGCAACTCCAAATGATGTATTTTACTATGATTTTAATATAAAAAATACTGGAAATATCAAAAGTGGAAAAATTTCTGTAAATAGCTTACTAGATTCTAATTTAAAACTTTTAAGTGCATCAAAAGAATATAGTAACACTAACAATAATTATACATTTAGTATTGACCCGCTTGCTCCGAATGGTGAAGAAACGATCAGATTAAAAGTACAAGTAAACGGAAATATTACAGCTAAAACAATTGAAAATAAAACAACTATAACTGAAACGGGTAAAGAGCCAATTTTAGTAGTAAAAAACATAAATGTATATAAACCAAAATTGAGCCTGAATATTTCATCAAGTAAAACAAGTATTAAACGCGGAGATGAAACAGAGATTAGTGTAACATTAGCAAATAATGGTGATGGAAATGCTAAAAATGTTAAAATTGATTATAACATAGATGAAAATTTTGAAATTATAAATAAAGTGGGAGAATCAACTATCGAAAATTTATCTCCGGGAAAAAATAGTACATTAAAATTAAAATTAAAAGCTAAAAATGATTCATCAGTTGGTTCAACAAATAACATAGTAACAGTTACATCTAGTAATCATGCAAATTTAACCAAAAATATAAATTTAACAATCGTTGATTCAAAATTAGAAATGACTTCAAATATAAGTAAAAATAATATCGAAGGTAATAATGTAATAAAGCCCAATGAAGAATTTAATTATAAAATAAAAATAAAAAATACAGGAACAAGTATAGCAAATAATGTAACAATTAATAAATTAATAAATAATAATATTGAATTTATAAGTGCGTACGATGAAAAAACTAATGAAACAATTAATTTAACAGCTAATGAAAATTCTGTGAATTTTGTTATTGGTAATATAAATATAAATGAAGAAAAAAATATAATAATAAAAGCAAAAGTTAAAAAAGATGCAAAATTTAATCAAATACTTGATACCCAAACTAATCTTTTTGAAAATGGAGTAGAAAAAATATCAACCGCTGAAAAAATTATTATAAGTGATTCCGATGTTTATTTCTTAAATGAACCAAGTACTTTAAAAGTATCAAAAGATGAATTAGTAACATATAAAATAAAAGTTATTAACAGTGGTAATGAAAAAGCCGAAAATATAACTATAAAAACATTTATTCCTAAAGAATTGGAAAATGTTAAAGTATCAGTAAAAAATGATTTTGAAATAGTAAAAGAGAATAGCAATGAAATAATAACAACAATCTCATCTCTTGAAGCAGAAGAAACAAAAGAATTTGAAATTACAGCAAAAGTAAAAAATAATGTTCAAAATGATGATGAAATAGTTTTAAAAAGTATTTTAACTAATAAAGATAAAGAATTTGAATCAAGCAGTAGTATTAAAGTAATTGATAGTATTTTATCTATAAGTTTAAAAAGTAGCGTAAGTGAAATAAAAAGCAATGAAGAATTTTATTACACAATTAAAATAACAAATTCTGGTAATAAAGATGCTTCAAGTGTAGTTTTAATAAATGAAGTAGATAAATTATTAAGTATATTAGACTCAAGTTCCGGAGCAGTTGATAATAACGTAATTACTTGGACAATAGATAATATTCCTAAACAAAGTTCAAAAACAATTACAATAAAAGTTAAAACTGGAAAAATAACTGAAAATACAAAATTAGTAAATAAAGTAACATTAAAAGGTAATGATAAAGAAACATCAGAAACTATGGAAGTATTATTAAAAAAAGATAATATTGAAAATCCTAGAACAGGTAATTTTATAAGCTTAATAAGTATAATGATTCTTTTAGTAGCAGGAGTATTTCTAGTAATAATCCCAAATAGAAAAAGAATATTAAGACATATTTAAAGGTAGTGTAATCAAACACTACCTTTAATAATTGGTTTATTTTGTAATTCATATAAATAAGTATTAGTATTATTAATTAAATCATATACTAAACTTGCAAGTAATTCATATTTATAAATTAAAGAATCTTTATTAATAACATTTGGAATATTTAATTTGTTTTTTATAAAATTTAAATAATTCATGCCAGTATTATCAAACCCAAGTATTTTTGTATAATCTAAATTGTTTAAATTATCAGCTTTTTTTAATCCGATTAAAATATGAATAAACATTCTATTTAATCTATTATAAGTATATCTTTTAGTTTTAATTAAACTAATAAATTCTTCTAAATTATTTGCATTAACAATACATTTTTTTAATCTATATTCTATTCCTTCATCAACATCTAAATAACTATTTAAATTATTATCCGTAATAATTTTAGTTTTCAATAACTTGAAAAAAATACTATAATCTATTCTAATCAAATTATTAATTGATTCATTAGGTAAATAATTTGTTATATTATTATTATTTTTAATTTTATTTCTTATATTAGATGCACTAATTATTTCTTCGTCACTATTTATATCATGATAGTTATTAGTTCTTTTTATAGATTCAGGTATTATAGAAAAATCATTTTTTATAATTGATTTTATATAAGAGATACCTAACAAATCATTTGGATTAAAAGAAAAATCTATATTACAAGCCTTTGCTAAAGCAGTGGGATAATTTAAACCATCATCCATATATTTTTTTACATTTAAATTAAAATCATTTTCAAATTCTTTGTTAGCTATTTTAGTAAGTAAAGAAATATCATTACATTCACTTCCAAAAATAATTTTATCAACATGAAAATTATTAAGTATCTTTATACTTGCATCAGCAAAATTATCTGCAGATTGGGTTCCATATATAAAGGGAAGCTCCAAAACTATATTAATTCCATATAAAAGAGATATTTTTGTCTTTTCTTCTTTAGTCAAAATAGATATTTCTCCGCGTTCTAAAAAGTAACCATTTAAAACCAAAATTAATATTGCATCCGAATACATTTCTCTGATTTTTTTTATATGATAAATATGTCCATTATGAAATGGATTATATTCTGCGATTAAACCAATTACATTCATTATATCACCTAATTTACATAAAAATATGTTCCACTCATTGTTGCTATTAATTTATTTTTATCATTTTTTATTTCACAATCTAAAACACATGTTTTAGAGCCATTTTTTATAATTTTACTTGTTGCTATTAAATATTTTCCTGTACCTGGAGATATAAAGTTAATCGAAGAATTTAAAGTAACAGCATCTTTTCCAAGACTTCTACATTTTACTCCCATCGCTGTATCTCCAATACTAAATATTAAACCACCATGTACAATATTAAAGGGATTTAAAGTTTCTTCAGTAATCATAACTTTAACTTTTATATTATTATCATCATTTATTATATCCATTTTATTATAATTTATAAAATCATTCATATTTTTTCGCCTCTTTAAGATTATATCATTTAAAAAAGAGTTAGTAAATGATATAATACTATTGTGATGTCGTATGAAAATATTTATAATGGGACCAACCGGAGTTGGTAAAACAAAATTAAGTATAGCTTTAGCAAAAAAGTTTGATGCCTACATTATTAATTGTGATGCAGTACAAATTTATGAAGGACTAAATATAGGAAGTGCAAAAGTAACCGAAGAAGAAAAAGAAGGAATAAAACATTTCCTATTCGATATAAAAAAAGCTAACGAAGAATATAGTGTAAAAGATTACCAAACTGATTTAAGAGATCTTTTTGAAAAATACAAAGATAAAAATCTTATAATTGTTGGAGGTACAGGTCTTTATGCTACCGCTGGTGTATATGATTATAGATTTAGTGAAGAAGTAAAAAAAGACTATAGCAAATTTAGTACTGAAGAACTTTATAAAATGGCTTTAGAAAAAGATCAAACTTGTAATATTGATAAAAATAATCGTGTAAGATTAGAACGATTTTTACAAAGAGAAAACACTAATATTGTAGATCCAATTCTTCTTTATAATGATATGATATTTATTGGTTTAACTACAAAAAGAGAAGATTTGTATGAAATTATTAATAAAAGAGTAGATAAAATGATAGAGCAAGGCTTAATAGACGAAGTAAAAAACTTATATAAAAAATATCCGAATAGTTTAATTTTAAAAAGAGCTATAGGGTATAAAGAAATAATAAGTTATTTAGAAAATAATATTACACTAGAAAAAGCAATTGAAGAAATAAAAAAGAACAGTAGACATTATGCTAAAAGACAATATACTTGGTTTAATAATAAAATGACTATAAAATGGTTTGAAGTTGATTTTAATAACTTTAATAACACTATAAAAGATGTAGAAAGTTATATTTTGTCTTGTCATGAATAATATATTATGATATAAATATAAAGGTGGTAATATGAAAAATCAAAAACAAAAAAGCATAATAATAATTTGGATAAGTTTATTTATTTTATTAACGTTTTTAGTTTTTTATATAATAGGAATTAACTCATCGTTATTAGTAAATAATGTTTTTAAAAATATTTCATTGTTCTTAACTATTGTAAGCACTATTTATTTATTTTGGGGTATTTTTCTATTAATAAAAAATAAAAAGAGAAAAGGCTATACTAAAAAAATTACATGGATATTTTCAAGTTTAGTAAGTCTTTATGTAATTGGTTGCATAACATTTTTAATTCTATTATATGGATCAGTTGAAAACTTTAGAAATTGGCTTATTACAACTGCCATGGCAACGATGAATCATCAACATTATTGTAAATGGTTTTATAGTGATGAACAAATAAATAAAGTATTGGGTAATAACTATATTGATGATGGTGGAAGACAAACAGATCCTTCTTTAATAGATCATACTGAAACAATAAATTATGCCAATGAATATGAAAGAGAAATACTTGAAAGAGAAGAAGGCACCTTATATAAAGTTATTAATTTAGATGTCAATGGTGCAAAAGCCTATCTTGGTGTAGTTTATGATGCTAGTAAAATCAAGGTTGGATACTCTAAATGGTTAGGTAGAAGTGGTCAATATGTTTATGATATGGCTAAAGAACAAGGATCGGTTCTAACCATAAATGGTGGAGGATTTTTAGATCCTGGTCACAATACAAAAGGAGAACGTCCAGTCGGGGTAACAATATCAAATGGAAAAATTATCACAGATGAAAAATTAGCTTTAAATTCAACATACGGAATAATTGGTTTTAATAAAGATAACACTTTAGTATTAATGCACGATATTGACGGACAAACAGCTTTAGAGGCCGGAGTTAGAGATGCTGTTACAATGGCTCCATTTTTGATAGTAAACGGAGTACCATCATTTACAAAAGGTAATGGTGGATGGGGAATAGCTGCTAGAACTGCAATAGGGCAACGAAAAGATGGTATAGTTTTATTTTTAGTAGTTGATTCTAATGTATCTCGAACAAAAGGTGCAACTATGGTTGATTTAGTAAATATAATGCAAAGATATGGTGCTATAAATGCTGCAAATTTAGATGGAGGTACTTCATCAGCTATGGTAGTTGAAGGCACAATGATTAATGACCCAATAGATTCAACGGGAAGCCATAAAACCAGAGGAATTCCAACAGTATTTAATGTAATTCCATAATAAAATCTAGTAACAAAATACTAGATTTTTTCATTTTTACTAACCATAATTATATCAATATTATTAATTTTAGCTAAAGTTAAGAAGTCTTTTAATGTTATATTTGTTTCTCTGCCTTCAAGCTTCGCTGTCCATCCTCCTTTTTTATTTAAGTCATTAGCAAATTCAGCCTGTGTTTTTTCAGTACAATCTCTCATAAATTTAATAATTTCTTTAGTATTATATTTATTACAAAGTATTTTCATATCTTCACCACGTAAAAATCGTATCACAATATTTTTTAAAATTTAGAATATGTACCTTTACAAGATACATTGAAATTGCTATAATCTAAAATAGAAAGTGTTAACACGGAAAATAAAAAGGCAAAAATAGTATCGATAGTAGTGATAATAGCATTAGTTTTAACAGTGATAACAGCAACAGTAACAGCCAGTAAAGGAACAAATAATATATCAAAATATTATTATTCAATAGATAATGGAAACACATTTATAGAAAGTTCAAGTAATAGTCATACATTTAGTAATCTTAATGGTGGAAGTTATAGAATAATGGTAAAAGTAATGGATACGAATGGAAAGTATTCAAATATATATGTAGTTAATGAAAATTTAGCAAATACTAGTAATTTAATCACTTTTATATAGGTGATTTGACATATCAAGCAGAAGAAGAAATGACATGGGAAACATGGCTAAATAGTTCTTACAATAAAGATAGATATTATTACAGTAGTTTAGTTGGCGGTATTACTAAAGATGAAAAAAATTGTATATCAGCAGATGAGTATTTACCCGTTAATTTAACAGAAATAATATCATCAACACATTATGCTTCCACTTTTCTTGGAGTTATATCTTAATTAAAAAAATTAATAATAATTAGTAGCACTTTTTAAAATTTAGTATAAATTATTTATAAAAAGTATAAACCACGTTTAATTAAACGTGGTTTTAATTGTGATAACAATAAACATTAATTAAATTCCAAATAATAAAGACTATTAAAATTATGTTCTTCAATAACTGTATCGCCTTGATCAGCATCTTTTATTTCTTTTGTAGTTTTCAAAAAATAAGTATGAAATAAATAATCTTTACCATCATTACTAACCGGATCATCCCAAGTAAGATCTAAATGTAACCATTTACCATCAACATTTACAGCATTCCAAATATGCCCAGTTGCAGAATAACTAATTTCCTCCGGAGTAGTGGCAATCTTATAATTATCAAATCCCATTTTTGTTAAAAATATTGCCATTAAATCAGTATAACCATTACATGTAGCAAATCCTTGAAACAAAGGACCATAAGCATTATAAGATTTATAATTACTATTGCCTGTTAAATTTCTTTCTACATCATATTTAGCATTATCAATAATATAATCATGAATAGTTTTAATTTTTTGTGTAGCATCCATATTATCTTTTATAATAGAATTAATAATACCATTAACTTTTGTATTAATATCATTTATTTCCTTTTGATCATATAAATAAAAGACTTTAAAGGTTATTTCCCCAGAATCAGAAATACTTGTTTTAACATTCGTAAAACTATTAAAAGGGTGAGAGTAATTATTTAAATGTGTAAGTATTAATTCATCACCACTTATTTTTGAAACATCAGCTAAACATTTAGTATATTCTTTAGGACAATAAAACGTAAATTCATTCCAACCATTATCTATGACTGAATAAAAAATATTTAATAAATCTTGATATGAGTAGGGAGTAAAATTATCAGTTTTTTGGACAAATAAATAATTTCCATTTTTTGTAAATTCATTAGCTTTTTTAATTACTAATTTAGGCTCGTTTTCAAAAACATTAGCAAGTTTATCTGTAATGGGATTAATAAAATATAAACTTAAAGATAGAATAATAATTGGTAAAACAGGTATTAAAGCCTTCTTCATGTTGCATCACCTTACATATATAATATCAAAAAAAAATAAAGTAAACAATTGTTACTTCATATTTTTTACTTTTTGTGTCAATCTAGATTTTTCTCTATCAGCAGTATTTTTCTTTATTAAACCTTTGCTAACTGCTTTATCTGTATATTTTTGAATATCTTTAATTAATTTATCTGCTTCTTCTTTATTTGCAGCAGCAATAGCTTTTTCGCAGTTCTTAATAAGGTTTTGAACACGCATCTTTAGTTCGTGGTTATTTTCTGTTTTTTTAGCAATTACTTTAACAGCTTTTTTTGAACTTTTAATATTTGGCATAATCCAGCTCCTTCCTTGTTTCTTATTAATTTTAACAAATAATTAAGCATTTAGCAAGTAATTTTAGCATAATTATCTTAAAAAGCTATAATTTTATTTTAAATCATTATTATCTTCTTCTTTATTATTATGTTTTATTAGTGCTTTAAACATTTCTAACATAAGTTTTCTATCTTCATTTGTAAGACTAGTTGTTTCTTTTAAAATATTTTTCATTCTAATTAAATTAACTTTATTAATTTCACTTTTTAAAACAAAGCCTGCATTATATAAAAGATTAAAGAATAAATTTACAAATCTTTTTCGTTCCTCTTTAGAAAACTTCTTTAAGATATTTTCAATTTTTAGATGAAAATCTTTTGAATAATTTGATAATTGACAGTTTATAAATTTATTATTATTCCATTTCCAGGTATGAATATTATGTTGAAACACTTGATGTGCACTACTTTTAACTATAAATTTATCTCCGAGTGAATTAAAAATCATACCTACGACACTTTCTTCAGGATAATAGTTTTTAATTTTTTTAGAGACACTTTTTAATTTTTTTGAGTTTAAGATTTCCGTTAAAAAACCAGGCCCATCAAAATTAAATATATAATCAATTTGATATTTCTTTAAAATATTTTGTTCCATTACTGAACTAATTGCAAGATTTCCCCCTTTAGAATGACCACCGACATAAACAACAAAATCATCTAATTTGATATTTTTCTTTAAAAATTTAATGGCATGTTCTTGCGCAGGAATCGGGTACATATATGACATTTTAAAATTTTCTTCCCAACCCACTAGTTCATCATCAGTTCCTTCAAAAGCAATATATTTAAAATGTCCAGGAACTTTAATTGCTATCGCTGCAAATTGTGTTTCATGATTAACAAGTTTTTTATAATCAGTAATAATATTATCTTTAAATCTAATTGAACTAGCCATTTCTCTAAATAACTCTTTATTCTTTTCTAGAAATTTATCTTGATACTTTAATAAAAAACGACTTTTTGTTTTTTCATAAGCCTCTTTAATAGTTATAGAATCATTTATAATACCCATAAAATTAATGTAAGGTAAAACAGAATATATTGCGGCATCAATTTCATTAAACGGATAGTCTTTAAAAGTTTTATTTTTATTCTCTTTTACATATTTTACTAAATTATCCATATGAATCACCTATAAATATTATAAACTAAAATTTTTTTAATTTAAAGTATTCCTTTCGACAAATTATATGCAGTTAATGGTATATAATGTATTAAAGGGTGAGAAAATGTCTAGATTAAAATTAAGAAATGGATTAAAAAGTCAAATTTTAAAACTAATATTAGTAATTATTTTAATAATTATATCTTTTATAGTAACTTTTAAACTATTATACGATAAAATTGATATAGAAATGGATAATAATACATATCTAGGCTATTTAGTAAAAGATTCATTTAGTAATTATGATTTAAATGATTTAAAACGACTTTCATCAACAGAATTTTTATTAAAATATTCTTTTGGAATTGAAAAAATAAATACCGGTACAAATGTAGATATTGTTACACCAGTTATAAAAAATGAAGAAAAAAATGATAAAACAACTAATAAAGAACCATTAGTATATATTTTTAATACTCATCAAACAGAAGGCTACAACAGAAATTTTTTAGAAAGCTTTAATATAAATAACACTGTCTTCATTGCAAGTCACATTTTAAAAGAGTATTTACAAGATTTAGGAATATCATCTATTGTTGAAGAAAATAGCATCGTAGATGTATTAAATACTAATGGTTGGAAATATGGATACAGTTATAAAGCAAGTAGAATTTTAATGGAAAATGCTTATAAAGAAAATCCTAGTTTAAATTTCTTTATAGATTTACATCGTGATGCAGCCTCATATGAACGAACAGTTCTAGAAATAGAAGGTAAAAAATATGCAAAAATTTTGTTTGTAGTAGGGCTTGAGCATGATAATTACGAAAAAAATTTAGCTTTAGCAAAGCACCTTAATGAAAAAGTAAAAGAAATAAATCCTTCATTAAGTCGTGGAGTATTAGAAAAAAAAGGACCCGGGGTTAATGGCAAATATAATCAAGATTTTAATCAAAATACAATACTTATAGAAGTAGGTGGTCAATATAATTACATAGAGGAGGTGAACAATACTCTAAAAATAGTGGCTAAAGTCATTTATGAGTATTTAGAAAATGAAAAAAAAGAATAATTGGTTTAAAAAATTTTTAAGCACAGCTTTTATTATATTTATGGGATTATACATATCAAGTGTTAGTGGTTTTTATGAAGCAAAATTAAGTAATAAAGTTGCATTAACTGATGAAGCTATAAAAAAGTTTGAACAAGATGTTTTAGAAGGAAAAAATGTCGATGTTAATACTTATATATCAAATAATAATGTTGATTACAGCAATAAATTTACAGAATCAGGTGAAAAAATAAGTGAAGCAGTAACTAAAATTTTAACCGAAGGTTTTAGTGGGGCTTGGGATGCTATAAAAGTTTTATTTTTTTAATAATAAACTATATTGTTAAAAGTGTTTTTTTTCTATCGCTTTTCATGTCTTTAACAAATTCTATACATAAATTAGCATACTAATTTAAATTTGATATTAAAAATACACTACACAATTACGTTTAAATTTATTTACTAATATCTATATTTTTTTATTTCTTCTTCACTTAATCCTGTTACAGCCACAATCTTTTCTATTGGAATATTCTCATTTAATAAGTTTATAGTCATCTCACGTTGAGCTTCTATTTTACCAGATTTAAGTCCTTCAGCTAATCCTTCTTTTAATCCTTCTCTTCTGGCAATATTTCTTACGGTATTTTTAATGTACTTTTCTTCTTCCTCTGGAGTAATATCATATATGAATACATCTTCTTTATTTAATCTTTTCAACTTATCAACACTCTCCTTAACACTAGAGTTACCTATCTCATTACAATACTTTTCAAGGTCATCCTTATTCTTTATCCCTAGCATTGTTAAAAGTGGTTTTTCTCTAGCACTTTTCATGTCTTTATCATACCAAAGTTTAGCAAACTTTTCAACATTGATTTCATAATATTTGAATCGATTATCTAATTCCTTTTTATAATTCTTATCATAAAATGTGTAACATGTTATTAATGGATCACTAAGTTTTACTTTGTAGTTTAATGAAATATGAATAAACTCTGAAACAGTATCATATGCTTCACTTACTAATGTCTTTTGACTACAGAATGAAAAATAAAAATTTATGTTTCTTACTTTTGTAATCTCACTATATGATGAATTAAGTTCAAGATTTATTTTTCTTCCTTGAGACTCTACGAGCAAATCAAGTCTTTTACTTCTTTCATTTTTTTGTCTAGCACTTAATTCTACTGGAATAAATTTAATTATTCGATCAATTTTAATATCTAGGCATTCACTTAAAAGTTCACAAAGTAAATGTGTTCTGTCTTCATTAAATCCCACGAATATTGCTTTAAACATCTTATCATAATTAAATCCGTAAAAGACTTCTTTTGTTTTTTCTTTTTCTATTAATTTATTTGACATAAAAATTCTCCTTCGATAAGTTTATATCTTAAAGCACAAATAGCTAACATTGCAAGAAAAAACGTCCGTCAAAAATCGACATAAATCGGGATGCTTGCATCATTTCATCCCATTTCTAGGGAAAAGTAAAAGACAAATTTTTTGAAAAATTTGAAATCTAAAAAATCTAGACTATCTTATTTTTTTAGGTTTTAAATTAAGATACAAATACTACAAGTTGGCTTAAACACCAACTTTTTTAATGACTTTTATATGTTTTTTTGGTACAATTAAAGGGGTGAAAAAAGATGAAAAAAGAAAATATTAGAAATTTTTCTATCATAGCTCATATAGATCATGGAAAAAGTACTCTAGCAGATAGACTTTTAGAAATCACCGGTGCTGTTTCTAAAAGAGAAATGAAAGACCAAATTTTAGATAATATGGATCTTGAACGTGAAAGAGGAATAACGATTAAATTAAATGCTGTAAAATTAAACTATAAATATAAAGATGAAGATTATGTTATTAATTTAATTGATACCCCAGGTCATGTCGACTTTTCTTATGAAGTATCAAGAAGTCTAGCAGCTTGTGAAGGTGCTATTTTAGTTGTGGATGCTGCTCAAGGTATTGAAGCTCAAACATTAGCTAACCTATATCTTGCTATGGAACAAGATTTGACGATTATACCCGTAATTAATAAAATAGATTTACCAAATGCTGATATTCCAAGAGTAAAAAAAGAACTTATGGACGTATTAGGTTTTAATGAAAATGATATAATTTTATGTAGTGCTAAAACTGGTGAAGGAGTCCAAGATATTTTAGATGCTGTAATTGAAAAAATACCCGAACCTAAAATAAATTTAGATAAACCAACAAGAGCTTTAATTTTTGATTCATACTTTGATCCTTATCGTGGCGTTGTCTTACTAGTTAAGTTAGTAGATGGTAAGATAAAAATTGGGGATACAATAAAAATGATGGCAACAAATAGTATCTTTGAAGTTGTAGAACTCGGAGTACATACTCCAAAAGAAGAAAAGTATAATGAACTAAAAAGTGGAGAAGTAGGATATATTGCAGCATCAATTAAAGATATAAGTACCGTATCTGTCGGGGATACAATCACGGTCGTAGGTCGTGAAGCAACCGAACCAATCAAGGGTTATAAAAAAATGAAACCAATGGTTTTTTCCGGTATATTTCCAACTGAACCAAATAGATATGAAGAATTAAAAGAAGCATTAATAAAATTAAAATTAAATGATGCTGCATTGTCTTTTGAACCAGAAACAAGTGAAGCCCTAGGATTTGGTTTTCGTATAGGTTTTCTTGGTCTTCTTCATATGGATGTTATTATAACACGTATTGAAAGAGAATTTAATATAGATATTATTGCTACCAGTCCAAGCGTAGTATATGAAGTAACTCTAACAGATGGCTCTATTGTAAATGTGGATGCTCCATCTAAAATGCCAGAAAAAACTAAAATAAACTTTATAAAAGAACCTTATATATATACAAATATTATAGCACCATCTGAATATATCGGAGCCATAATGGAATTGTGTCAAAATAAACGTGGAATTTATAAAAGTGTAGATTATATTGATGCTACTAGAATAGATGTTCACTATGAAATTCCTTTATCAGAAATAGTATATGATTTTTATGATAGACTAAAAAGTACTACGAAAGGTTATGCTTCATTTGATTATGAATTATGTGGATATAAGGAAAGTAGTTTAGTTAAAATGGATATACTACTTAATGGAGAAATTGTTGATGCCCTAAGTGTTATTATACATAAAGATTTTGCGTATCCAAAAGGAAGAGCAATAGTAAAAAAATTACGTGAACTAATACCAAGACAAATGTTTCAAATTCCAATTCAAGCAAGTATTGGCTCTAAAATAATAGCTAGAGAAAATATTAGTGCATTAAAGAAAAATGTATTAGCAAAATGCTATGGCGGAGATGTTTCTAGAAAAAGAAAATTATTAGAAAAACAAAAGGAAGGAAAGAAAAGAATGAAAATGGTTGGAACAGTTGAAGTTCCTCAAGAAGCTTTCTTGGCAGTTTTAGGTGATGAATAATGAGTGAAGAAGAAAAGCAATTTATTATAAACCAAGCAGATATGTATTTAAGCGGTATGTCTTATAGACAAATAGCTAAAGAAGTGGGACAATCACATGTAACTGTAAGAACTAACATTACTGAAAGATTAAGAAAAATTGATCTAGAAAAGTACTATAAAGTATTAGAAAAAGTTGAAGAAAATACAGAAAAAACTATTGAAGATGAGGGTGTTAGAAGAAGGATAATTGAAGAATACAAATTATTAGTTTTAAATAACAAATCTGTTCCAGAAATTGCAGCCATAATGTCAATAACAGAAAATACAGTTTATCGCGATATAACAAACCGTTTAAGAGATTTAAACAAAACAGCTCCGGAGATTATAACAGATGATATGGTTAGAAGATCACTAGAAACATTAAGAAAACATAGCTCGAGAAAAGGGCAATCTTATGTTATGAAAGATGAATTTGTGAAAGAATCACACATAAGTGAATATTTAACTAAATTTTTTCCTTCTGAAGAAAAAAGAATGATTTTTATAAGAAAGTGTATTTTCACATTTGGATTAAGACTACCGTGTGTTGCAAAAATATTACAAACAGATGAAGAAATGGCCAAAAAATTAGTTTTAGAAAATAGCAAAGATTTATATGAACCACTTATGAGAGTATTTAATCACAGTCTAATTTACGAAGAAGAAGCAATGAGCAATTTTGTATACTATTTTAGTAGACTTGTCTGGACTGTAAAAAATAAACCTAGAAAATATATTTCTCAAGTTTTAATGGATTTAGAAGATAAAGCTATAAAATGTCGTCTTGATAAAGTAAATGGTCACTTAACTGATGAACAAATAATATTGATTTTAAAATACCAACTAAAATATTTGTATTCAACAACTTATATATCTGAAAAATTTTCTATAAAACATAAAACATATGCCGATAGAGTTAGAAATTTAAAGGATAAAATTCCAAGACTTGTTTCATATTTTGACTCTTTAAGTGATTTTTATAATAGCAATAACAAAGGAAGGAAAATGTAAAATGGAAATAAAGTATTTATTTATAATGTTCCCAAATAAAGAAAGAAGAACAAAATTTATAGTTGAATCAGCTTTAACATTTGGTTTAAGATTAGAAACATTAAGTGAAGTATTAGGATTTGATGAAAAAAACTTATATTATGAACTTATTTATAAAAATAATTATAAGCAAGATTCACTAGATAGATTATTTAGATTAGGAATGAACGTTCAAGAAGAAGCAAAAGAAAATTTTATAAATTTCTTTAATTCTTTAGTGGATGCTTATAAAAAGAAAGACATAACTAGATATCAAACAATTCTTGATATATTTAAGGATAATGATGCAACCCGTCTTGCTAATAGAAAAATAAATTATAATTATAAAATGACTGAAGAAGATACTTTAGCTTTATTAAAATATCAATTAAAACATTCGTTAAGCGTTAGTCAAATGGAATTAATTTTTCATATGTATCATGGTAGTTATGATAATAAAGTTAATGAGTTAGCTATGAAATATCCCGTGTTAGTATCTCAATATAATGCCCTTAAAGATAAATTTGACTCTCCTAAAAAAGGAGGCAGAAGTTAATGAATACTAAAAAGACATTAAATTTTAATATAATTGGTTCGGAGAATACAAGATAATGGCTAGTTCGATTTATATACATATTCCATTTTGTAAAAGTATTTGTTCTTACTGCGATTTTTGTAAATTTTTATATAATGAAAAGTGGGCTTATGCGTACTTAAAAGCTTTAAAAAATGAAATTAACGATAGATACATGGGTGAAGAAATAAAAACTATTTATATTGGCGGAGGAACTCCGAGTGCTTTAAGTTTAAATGAAATAAAAAGTTTACTAAAAATGTTAGATAAAGTTAACAAAAATAATTTAATTGAATTTACCTTTGAATGTAATATTGAAGATATAAATGAAGAATTATTACTTTTATTAAAAAGCTATGGTGTAAATAGATTAAGTATCGGAATAGAATCATTTGATAAAGAAAAATTGAAGTTTATGGAAAGATCTGTAGAATTTTTAGATGCCAAGAAAAAAATAGAATTATGTAGAACATTAGGTTTTAATAATATTAATTTAGATTTAATGTATGCCATACCCGGGGAAACTTTAAAAACGTTAAAAAAGGATCTTGATTTATTTTTAAAACTTAAACCAACTCATATAAGTACATATAGTTTAATATTAGAAAATCACACTAAAGCTTATGTAAATGGTGTAAGTGAAATAGAAGAAGAACTTGATTATGAAATGTATAAATATATCAAGGAACGTTTAAGTGGTTCACATCATTATGAAATAAGTAATTTTGCCATACCAGGATTTGAAAGTATTCATAATTTAGTATATTGGAATAATGAAGAATACTATGGTTTTGGTCTTGGTGCCAGTGGATATATAGATAATATTAGGTATACGAATACCAAAAATTTAAAAGATTATTTATTAGGTAACTGGGTAAAAGATAAAGAAATTATTGGTGATAAAGAAAAAATGGATTATGAGATAATGCTTGGGTTAAGAAAGTTAGATGGAATAAATATCAAACAATTTAAAGATAAGTTTAAAATAGATATCGAAGAAGCTTATAATCTAAAACTTCTTTTAAAAAATAAAGAATTAATTAAGAAAAAAGGGTATATATTTATAAATCCAATATACATTTATGTTTCAAATGAAATACTTTTAAAAATAATTTAAATATTTTTGGATACACTATAAAAGGGTGAAGTAGTGTGCTTTTAGATTTAGAAGTATTAAATGGTAATATGTCTTTAAAATTTGATAAATATGTAAATACTTATACCATAGAAATAGAATCTAATGTAAATTTTTTAGATATTAAATATAAAATTGATGAAAAAGATACAATAAAAATATTAAATAATGAAAATCTAATCGGAGGATTAAATTATGTGTTTATTGAAGTGACTCATGAAAATGAAAAAAATATGTATACGCTAGAAGTTTACAAAAACGAAACCAAAAATGTTTTTCATGAAGTAGAAATTACTCCGAGTGATGATACTCCGGAAAAAATGCCAGAATATGTTCCTGTTGTCATTATTTCTGTCGTAGTGCTTGTCATTCTATTTACATACTGGCTTTTATTTCATAAGAAAAAAGTTAAGTGATAATTTCCCGTATTTTCGGGATTTTTTTATTGCCACAAAAAATTTGTAAAAAAAGTTATATAAAAAAACGCAAAAATCGACCTAGATTAGGAAATATATATTATGAAGGGAGAAATAGAATGAAAATTATTAGACAAAGAGATGAAAAAGATTGTGGAGCCTGTTGTTTATTATCTATAATTAAGCATTATAAAGGTAGTATTTCTTTAGAAAAAATAAGATTAGATGCTAATACATCTAATGAAGGAACCACTGCTCTAAATTTAGTTTTAGCGGCAGAAAAATACGGCTTTGATTCCCAAGGGGTAAAACTTTATAGTGTTTATGATATTAAGCAATTTCCAGCAATAGCACACATGAATCTAAAAAAAGGATATAGTCATTATGTTGTAATTGAAAAAATCGCTAAAGACAAAATAACATTAATGGATCCAGCGAAAGGAAAGGTGGTAAAAAAGGTTGAAGAGTTCATGAGTGAATGGAGTAATGTAGTATTATTGTTTTATCCAAAACGGAAGATTATAGTTTTAAAAAATGAGGTAACACTATTTAAAATATTTGCAAGAATCATAAAAAATGAAAAATCATTATTAAAAATTATAACTTTAGTAAGTTTTATACTCATACTTTTAAGTCTATTGCTAGGATATTATTTTCAAATATTATTTTCTTCAATATCAAAAGGTTATTCTTATAAGACTTTGAAAATAATAGCATTACTATTTTTAATATTCATATTTCTAAAAATAATATTAACATATTATAAGTCATATTTAGAAAATCATTTAAATAAAAATATTGATTGTTTAGTAAATAGTGACTTTTTAATTCATCTTTATAATCTCCCTTTAAATATTTTTAAAACTAGAAATGCTGGAGAAATAGTATCTAGAGTAAATGATTTAAGCAATATAAAAAATATTTTAACAGAAATATTTACATCTATTTTAGATTTAGTTCTAGTTTTAATAACTATACCTTTACTTATAAAAATAAGTAAAAATTTATTTTTAATACTTTTTCTAATGATTATATTATATTTTTTAGTAGGGCTTTTATTTAGTAAAAAAATATATGAAAAAGCTTATCAAAATATTACCTATGAAGCAACATTTAATAATAACTTAATTGAAGATGTAAAAATGATTAATAGTATAAAAAATTTAAATTTAATTACCACAGCATTAAAAAAGATAGAATATAACCTAACTAACTATTTATATGATACTTATTTATTTGGAATCTTTTTAAATAAAGAAAAAACATTAAAAAATATTATTTATGAAATAGGATTTTTTATAATAAATACTTATGGATTATATCTTCTTTATAAGGGCAAATTAGAACTAATAAATCTATTTACATTTAATACAATTTTAGGATTATTTATAAATCCCTTAAAGAATATAGTGGATAATTTTCCTAAATATAATTATATGAAAGCAAACATATCTAAAGTAAACGATTTTTTAAGTTTAGAAGTAGAATCTCTAGGTCAAAAAGAAGAGTTATTTGGATATGATTTAAAGATCAAACATTTAACTTATTCTTATAATAAGTTAGAAAACATTATTAAAGATTTTAGTTTAACCATTAATGAAGGAGATTTTATTCTTTTTAAAGGTCCATCTGGATGTGGTAAATCTACAATATGTAATATTTTAAATAAATATATTGATGACTATGAAGGTAATATTTTACTCGGAGCCATTAATTTAAAAGATATAAATATTGAAACTATTAGAAATAATATAGTATATGTAAATCAAGAAGAAAATATTTTTTCAGGAACCATCAGAGAAAATATTACTTTAAAAAAGAATATTTCAGAAACAGAATTTCAATATATATGCTATTTATGTAAGATAGATGAAATTGTAAAAAAAAGACCTTTAAGGTATGAAACTTATATAAGTTCTGATGAAAATAATTTGTCTGGTGGGGAAAAACAAAGAATTATTTTGGCTCGAGCACTTTTAAATAAGTTTAATATCCTAATTCTTGATGAGGCTTTAAGTGAAGTAGATCGAAAGCTTGAATTAAATATAATAAAAAATATAAGACGATTATATAAAGATAAAACAATTATTTATATATCCCATAAGATGTATCCTAAAATATTTGATAATATCGTAACCATCGGAGATAAATTATGTCATATTTAGATTTATTAAATATAAAGTATAAAGTTAAATTGATATTAATATTTATAATTGTATCTATTATAAGTACGGTTATATATGTTTTAAATTTAGAACTTTATGATACAAAAGAAACCTATGGCTATATTGAAAATGGATTACTAATTACTAGATTAGATGTTAATACCCCTGATACAATTAACACCATGAAATATGTAGTTATAGGGAGCAAAAAATACAAAACAACATTAGATAAAGTTGGAACATTGTCAGTAGATAAAGATACTTTAACTAATTATCAAGAAATATCTTTAAAAATAAATAGTACTCTAAGAGAAAACCAAGTATTTAAAATAATAATCTTATATAATAAAGAAAAAGTTATTAAAAAGGTAAAAAAACTTTTATTTTAGGAGGCGTATATGGAAGTTTTAACAGATAAAAAATTAAATGATATTACGGGAGGAGGAAAAAATTTTTGGTATATTTTTAGTGGTATAGCCACCTTCCTGGCCGGGGTAGTCGCAGGATTTGTAAATCCCAAAAAATGTAATGGATAAGGAGGAAAAGTGAATTTAGATAAAAATGAATTAAATAAAATTGTAGGTGGCACATCTGCAGCACTATATAATGCTATAGCTAGAGTATTTCAAACAATTTATGATATTGGTTATGAAATTGGTTCTGCAATTAGACGTGCTTTTTCAAAAAAAATGTGTTAAATTTAAAAAGGGATACCCCTTTTTAGGTACAGCATAAGCAAAATTATTACTAAAAACATCATTTTATTCGCAAAAAATGTTGATAATGCCTTTATCTAATGTTATAATATGTATTGAAAAACGAGAAGGGAGGGAATGAATTTGACAAAAGTAGTTGTGCAAAACGGGAATGTTGATTTAGCATTAAAGAAGTTTAAAGCAAAAGTTGCAAGAAGTGGAGTCCCTTCTGAAATCAAAAAAAGAAAACACTATGAAAAACCAGGCGTAAAAAGAAGAAATGAAATTAAAGAAGGAATTAAAAATTCACATAAGAAAAACAGAAAGAATAGAGATTAGATTATGTACGAAAAAATTAATGAAGATTTAAAAAATGCAATGAAAGAAAAAGATACTTTTAAACTATCAGTATTAAGAATGCTTAAAAGTGCTTTGCAACTTGAACAAATTTCTAAAAAACATGAACTAGATGATAATGAAATAGCAGCAGTTTTAAAAAAACAAGTAAAGCTACGTAAAGATTCATTAGAAGAATATAAAAAATATGACAAAACTGAATTAGTAGAATCGCTTGAAAAAGAAATAGCAGTTTTAGATGCTTATTTACCTGAAGAAATGAGTGAAGAAGAAATTACTAATATAGTAGATGAAGCTATTAATGAAGTAAAACCATCAAGTATGAAAGATATGGGACTTGTCATGAAAAAAGTAAATGAATTACTTGTAGGTAAAAATGCTGATATGTCTTTAGTTAGCAAACTAGTAAAAGAAAAAATAATGTCAAATTAAAAGCAACATTAAAAGTGTTGTTTTTTCTTTAAAGGTGAAGAAGATGAATTTAGATAATATTAAAAAAGAATATAAAAAGATGCAAAAAGTCTACGGAGATCCAAATCTTGAACCAATTTATTTCGGGGGATGTGAAAAAAATCCTGATATTTGTTTTATGTTTATGAATCCAACAGCTAGAAATATTGCGGCTGATAAATCATGGAAAGGTCCAAGAAGCCCTTGGATAGGGACTAAAAATATCTGGGATTTATTCATGGCAATAAGAATTATTGACGAAGAGTTATATCATAAAATAAAAAGCAAAAAAGGGAGTGAATGGACACCTGAATTTGCCAAAAAAGTTTATAAAACTATAGAAAAAAATAAAATTTTTATAACTAATCTAGGAAAATGTACTCAGGTTGATGCAAGACCATTACCAGACAAAGTATTTAAAGAGTATTTATCTTTAATAGAAAAAGAAATTGAGTTAGTTAATCCTAAAATAATAATACTTTTTGGTAATCAAGTTAGTTCCATATTTTTAGACGAAAAAATTTCTGTAAGTACAAGCCGTAAGAAAAAATACATCAAAGAAATAAATAATAAAAAGTATTCTTGCTTTCCTGTTTATTATCCGATTGGAAACGGAAGGTTTAATATAGATAAATCAATCGAAGATATATTATGGATTAAGGAGGTATATTTTAATGAAATACACAATTAGAAAAGAAAAAAAAGAAGATTGTATGGGAGTCTCTCATGTAATAACAATAGCATGGAATGAAACTTATAAAGGTATTATGTCTGATTGTTTTTTAGAAGAAGTAAAAACAAATGAATTAAAAAGAGGTGAAGATGCCAAAGAAAAATTCGCTACAAAAGATTACAGTACCCTTGTTTTAGAAATAAATAATCAAGTCGTAGGATTCGCAAACTATGGAAAAACTGAAGATTTAGAATTTGATAATTGTGGGGAAATATTTGCTCTATACATTATAAAAAAATATCACTATTATGGTTTTGGCAAAAAACTTGTAGAAGAATCCATTAAAAATTTAAAAGAAATGGGTTTTGATAAAATGTTTGTATCATGTTTAAAAGAAAATCCATCTAACGAATTTTATAAACATATTGGTGGAAAATATATTAAAAATAAAATATATAAACAATTAAACTTACCAGAAAATGTTTATTACTTTGATATCTAAAAATACAAAATATAATAAATTTCAACTTTTCACATAATAACCATAGAAAAATTATCAGAAATTTGGTAAAATGTTTATGGAGTGATAACATGATTGAAATCGGTGCTGATTTTAAAGAATATTTAAATAAATTAAAAAAAGAAGAATTAATCAAGATAATAGAAGATTACAATAAGTTATGTGATATATATGGTTCTGAAAAAATAGAATCTAAAAATTTAAAGAAAGAATCATTAATAGAAAAATTTTTACCAAACATTAATCTTTATTTAGAATATGTTATTTCATCATTAGACTTAAAAGATTATGAAACATTAAAGAAAATATTAAAAAATAATGATACAAAAAGTTTAAATGAAAATAAGGATTTAGTAAATTATTTAATAGAAAAACACATTTTTTGGCAAAAAGATAATTTAGAAGTAGCAAGTAATATGTCATTTAAAAAAGTATTTAAAAGTAAAAGTATTGCAAACTACGTAAAAAAGTGGGATCGAATTTATAAATTAATGGATGGAATTATAATAGCTTATGGTGTAGTGAGTAAAAAGTACGTTGATTTTATAATAAGTGGCATAGAAAATAAAGAACTAATATATCCAAAACTTGAATATTACTATAAAAGAGAATATGATATAAATAATACGATGATTAAAAGTAAAAAATTAAGTAACAAAAAAAGAATTAATAATTATTATAAAGATGATAAGTATAAAGGCTTTACTAATAAAGAATATGTAGAAATGGGGAAAAATACATATCATCATAGTATAAAGGCTTATAAAAAATTAATTAAAATGTTAAAAAATTATTATGTATTTAAAAATAAAGATATTGATTTTATAGATAAAAATATAGTAATTCCATATTTATATAATTCTTTAAATGAAGAAGAAATTGCCTATAAAAATTTAGAAGAGACAATAATAAGTTTATTTGAATTTAAAGGTGATAAATTAAAAAATAAGATGTTATTAGAAATAGCAAAAATAAGAGATGAATTTCCTTTGTGGGAATATCGTGGATATACTAAAATGGAGGTTAATAAATGAAGAAAAATGGATATACAGTAATAGAATTAGTAGTTGTATTAGCAGTCTTTAGTATAGGTTATTTTGCAGCAACATGGATTGTCTCTAAAGATTTTGGATTTAATTATGAAGAAGAAATGTATAAGCAAAAAATTGAAACAATTGAAAATAATGCAGTGTTGTATGCTAAATTAAATGAAAATTTATTTGAAAAAGACAAGACTATTTATTTAACCGTAGATGACCTAGCAAAAGCGAATGCCATAGTAAGCGGGGATCAAAACGTTGTAAAAGATCCAAGAAATGAAGATAAAAATTTAAATGATGTCAAAGTAAAAGTTACAAATGAAGATAATAAAATAACAGCAAAAGTATTAACATGAAATTAAAAAATGTCAAATTTATGTCAAATTTTTGAATTTTTGTTGAATTAATTAAATATAATGAGTATCATAAGTAATGAAAAGGGAGTGGAATTATGTTATATCCATCAATAGATAAGCTACTTAATATAGTAGATTCAAAGTACAAATTGGTTCATGTAGCTTCAATAAGAAGTAAGCAAATGCTTGAAAATAATCACTATCAAATGAAAGAAAGTGAATATCAAAATAAGAAGAGTTTAGGCCGTGCATTAGAAGAAGTTGAAGCAGGATTAATAAAAATTGTTGAAGAACCGCAAAAATAACTTGATTATTTTATCAAAGTATGATAAGATATTCTTGTTCCTGGGGAATTAGCTCAGTTGGCTAGAGCACCACGCTTGCACCGTGGGGGTCGCGGGTTCGAGTCCCACATTCTCCACCAAAAGGAAATTAAAAGCCCAATAATGGGCTTTTTTGTATAAATTTATGGAGTTCTTATGAAAAAAAAATTAGAAATAATTTATGAAGACAAATATTTTATTATTATAAATAAGCCAAGTGGAATTTTAACTATTAAAAGAGATAATAAAATGGGTAGAAATTTATATGATGATGTAAAAGAGTATTTAAAAAAACAAAATCCTCGGAATAAAGTTTTTATAGTACATAGACTAGATAAAGACACAAGTGGGTTAATTATTTTTGCCAAAAGTGAATTAATTAAAAAGAAATTTCAAGCCAATTGGATGAATGTCAAAAGAAATTATTATGCTGTAGTAAAAGGAACTATAAAAATTGCTGGACATTTAGAAAATTACTTATATGAAACAAAAACTCATGATGTAATTATAACTAAAGATAAGAAAAAAGGAAAACTAGCAATAACGGATTATGAGGTATTAGAATATAATAATAAATATAGCATATTAAATATTAATATTAAAACAGGAAGAAAAAATCAAATCAGAGTACAACTTGCTAATATTAATCATCCCATCATCGGAGATACAAAATATGGCCCCAAAAGTAATCATTTACTTTGTTTGCAAGCCTACAAACTAGAATTTAATCATCCAGTTAATAATAAATTAATGAATTTTGAAATAAAAATGAACAAATATTTTGAAAATTTGTTAAAATAAGCTTGCATTAAAAAATTTAAAGTGCTATAATTGACCCAATCAGTAATGAAGGAATTTACGACTCTGGAGCTGAATCGTTAAATCGCGTTAAGATAAATTAAGTTAAATAAAAGGATGGTACCGTGCAAAAGCACTCCTTGTGTACCATTCTTTTTTTATTTAAAGGGAGGAAATTTTATGACATTATTTGAAGAATTAAAATGGAGAGGACTTGTAAATGACATAACTAGTCCGGATGTTGAAGAAGCCATTAATAACGGAGGCTTAAAATTTTATATAGGTGTTGACCCAACTGGAGATTCACTACATATTGGACATTATTGTACAGTAATAGCTACATCAAAAAGATTAATGGAAGGAGGACATACTCCGATAATAATTGCTGGTGGTGGTACTGGATTAATCGGAGATCCAAAGCCAAATGTTGAAAGACCAATGATTAGCAAAGAAGCTGTAGCTCACAACATTAAATGTATTCAAGACCAAATTAGTACCATCTTAGGTGGTAAAATTGAAATAGTTAATAATGCTGATTGGTTATGTGAGATGAAAGCAATAGACTATCTTCGTGACTTTGGTAAGTTCTTTAATGTAAACTATATGTTAGCTAAAGACACTGTAAAAAGAAGATTAGATATTGGTATTACATACACGGAATTTTCATATATGTTACTTCAATCAATAGATTTTTTAAAGTTATACGAAGAACACGGGGTAACAATGCAAGTCGGAGGACAAGATCAATGGGGCAATATTACATCAGGACTTGAACTTATAAGAAAAGTTCATGGTGCAGATGTTAAATGTTATGGATTTACAGTGCCATTAGTTACCAGAAGTGATGGTTCTAAATTTGGTAAAAGTGAATCTGGTGAAGCATTATGGCTTGATATAAATAAGACAAGTTCATACGAGTTATACCAATACTTCATTAATGCCGAAGATGATAAAGTAATAGAATACTTAAAGAAATTAACATTCTTAACTAAAGAAGAAATTGAAGAACTTGAAGTAAGTCTAAAGGAACATCCAGAAGAAAGAAAAGCGCAAAAAGCCCTTGCCAAAGAAATAATTACATTCTTACATGGCGAAGATGAATATAAAAAAGCTCTTCATATTTCTGAATCATTATTTTCAGATAAAATCTGGGAATTAACTGCAGATGAAATAATAGGAAGTATTAAGGATGTACCAAGATTTAATATAAAAGAAAATACATTATTATTAGATATTTTAGTTGATAACAAGATTGTTTCAAGTAAAAGAGAAGGACGAGAAATGATCTCATCAGGTGCAATAAGTATTAACAATGAAAAAATTACAGATTTAGAAAAAAATATTACATCAAAAGATGCTATTGATGGTAAAGTGTTACTAATTAAAAAAGGTAAAAAGAATTATTCTATGGGACTAATTTAAAAAAGTCCTTTTTTTCTTTAAAAAAATTTGTTATAATCATATTAAGGAAGGTAGGAACTATGCAAGTAAATGAAGGTGACAATATTTGAAAAAAAGAGCTAAATCCTTTTCATATTAGGACTAGCTCCGATTAACCAATCGATTGAGATTTTATATTTCTTGGCTATTTGATATAAAAATGCAGTAAGCATTAATGTTACTCCTTTTTCATAAGCCCATAGGGTTGATGGAGAAGTGTTTAAAAAAAGAGCCAAATCTTTTTGTTTAATATTATTAATTGTTCTAATATAAACAATTCTTTTGCCAATTTTACCTTTATCCAATAAAACATCTTTATAAAAATGTTCTTTTCTATTGGATAATCCAGTTAAATAATCCATACTAACATTATAATATTTTGCCAAGGTAACAAGGTGTTTCAAAGGTATAATCTTTTTTCCTTTTTCCCATTCAGCATAAGTTTGTTGACGAACTCCGATGATTTCACCAACAAACTTTTGAGTTAGATTATTATATTCTCTCAACTCAAATAATCTGTCATTTTCCATTAATTTTGCTCACCAGTTTAATTTTCCCATTAATTTACTAAATATACCGAAAATTACAGACAAATACGAAAATATTTGCTATAATTTTAAGAAAGAGAGTTGGTAATATGGAAGAATATTTAAATTTAAGTCACGCATTAGCTAAAAAACAAATGCAAGAAAAAATATCTTTAGAAATAATATATGAATTCCTTATATTAGATAATAAAGAAATGACTATAACAAGAATTGAAGACGTTAATATTTTTACTGACAAAGAATATATGGAATTAGTGGATAATGCAATAGGTAAAATTAACAGTAAAACTTGTTTAGGATTATTAAGAAAATCAAAAAAAATATATTTGGGTAAAAGTAATTAGTTAATTAGCATACTTTTCATAAATTACTTATGAAAGGAGAGTCTATGTATCCAAATTACTATCAAAATACAAACCGTGGTTTTGTTGTGCCGTTTTTGTTAGGGGGGCTAGCAGGAGGTGCAGCAGTTGGTTTAACTAGACCAAGACCTATTTATAATGTAGCACCTGGAGCCGGAGGATATCCACCAAACCCTGGAGCTATGTACAGCCCTGGAATGCCATATTATAATAGTTCATATAGTTATTATCAACCAATACCTAGAGTTTACTATTATTAAGCCATATTTACATATGGTTTTTCTTGAGCATTAAAAATGATAATTAAAAAAATAAAATAGATAATTAATGTTGAACCACCATAACTTAAAAATGGAAGAGGAATCCCAATAATGGGAACTAAACCAAGATTCATACCAATATTAATTATTTGTCCAAAGATGAAAATACTTGTAAAAGATATTAAAAAATATTTTATAGTGTTTTTTTTCATGTGAACTACTTTATATATTAAATAAAAATCAATTAATAAAAATGATATTAAAATCAAATAACCGGTTATATATCCAAAGTTACTTATACTAAAAGCAAAGACAAAATCAGTTGGTGCCTCAGGTATATAAATTGAAACTTTTCCAAGTCCCGTACCAAACAAATTTGCAGAACCAATTGCCACTAAAGCATTTTCTAATTGATAACTACTCATAGTTTTAAATGTAACTAATCTTTCCACTCTATAAAAGAAACTAGTTCCAATTAAATTAATAAGTAAATCTCTATTAAATAAATAAAGAAGAATGAAAGATGCACAAAATAAACCTAAAATCACAAAAAGAATAATAAACCAAAATTTATGTATATCACTAAAAAAAAGTATAGAAAAAGCAATTATTAAAAAGAATATTATAGCACCAGTATCTGGCTCTAAAAAAACAAGCAAAGAAGGAATAATTGTTAATATTCCAACTTTAATTATAAATAAAAGTTCACTACTAATACCAGTACTAGTAAAAGAATTTGCCATTTTACTTAAAATAATTGCCAAACTTAATTTAGCAAGTTCACTAGGTTGAAATGAAATACTTTTTATAGTTATCCAAGCTCTTGCACCATTAATAACTTTCCCAAATATCAAAACATATATAAGCAGTAATATAGAAACAATATAAAGGATATTAGCATACTTAAAAATAGTTTTATTATTAATACTTTTAAAAACAAAAAATATAAGAAATCCCATTATATACCATAGAATCTGCTTAATTAAATTATTATTATATAAACTACTTAAATATTTAGCATTATACATATCTAAAAAACTAATAATCATAATTATTAAGAGTGGAATAAAAAATAGTAGTTTGTTGCTCAATATTTTCTTCATATTTATAATATGTGCATTTTTTTGGTATTTATCATAAAATATACTAGAGGTGTAGATATGAACAAATTACCCAATGTATTTGCTAGTCCCATTACCAAAAAATTAAATAATTATCAAGATTTATATCGCAGTGATAAAGATATTAAAACTTACAATCCAAAAGATATAAACAAAAAAATTAATGAAATATTTGGTTCATTAAATCATGTTTATAAAAGTAGGGTAAGAATAACAATGAATGATGGGATACATGAAGAAGAAATAGTTGGTAAAACAAATATTAATTTACTAACTATAGATAACAAGTTAATAAAAATAACAGATATTCTTGATATTGAGAAGATTTAAAAAAAGTATATCCTAGAGAATTTCTTCGATATACTTTTTTAATTGTTTTGCATTTTTATCAAATATAATTTTTAATTGATTATCAATTTCTACTATCCCTTTAGCCCCAAGCTTTTGTATTCCATCTTTATTAGCAAGTGTAACATCTTTTAATATTACTTTAAGTCTAGACATATTACATTCTGCATTAATAATATTATCTTTTCCTCCAAGATATGTAATGAGTTTATTTGCTTCAACCTTAAAATCTCTTTTAGATAATTTCACAATAACTAATGAAATAATTACTAAAACAAAAGCTATAATAATATATTCAATATATGTTTTCAAAATAATCACCTAATTAATTATACATCAATTTTTAAAAAAGTAAAAGTAAAAAGCATACACTAAATTTAAATATTTTCATAAATTAATAATGAAAGTACATGAAAGGGTGAAAGTTTATGAATAGAGAAAGTAAATCATCAGAAGGAAACTGCATAAATGAAATACTATGTGTTATTTTAGTATTACAAGAAAATGCGTGTCCAGATAATTGTTTACAAACTTGCGATAGACCAGTTTTAGGCGGAGGAACTAATTGCTTAATATGTAATACTAGACCTGTAATGCTTTATACTTGTTGCGGTAATGGAACTCCATGGAGTATGCCAATAACTAAAGATTCCACAGCAACGTGCACAGGATCTTCTGCTACATGTTCTAATGTATTTAGGGTAGAAAAAATTGAAGGCAATTGCTGTACATTTAGAGTTCTTGCAGATAACACTGATGAAACTAGCGTTTATCCATATGTAGCTACGAATGTATTCTTTACAATGGATTGCGACTGCTTATGTTGCATTAGATGTCTATCAGATACATATGTAGATTGTCTTTGCTAAAGACTAAATGAAAAAAGCACGTTCATGTGCTTTTTATTTTGTTGTTTTTGAACTAGCAATACTAGCTAAAGCATTTTGAATATAATTAGAATATTGTTTCTTTATTTCGTCATCTTCAATTTCCATATTATATTCTTTACGATAATGTTGTAAGGCTGTAAGTCCAATACTATCTTGATTATCAGAAATATATTTATCTGCTAATTTTTTTACTATTTCATCTTTTATATTTTCTAAAGTATCTTTTTCATATGTTTTAACTTTTAATATAACATGATATCCTAGTTCAGTAGTTATAACACTTGTAGAATATTCTCCATCTTTAAGTTTTTTAGCAGTATTTAATAATTCATCATATTTACTATCTAAATCTCCAAAATTGATTTTACCTAATGATCCACCTTTATCTTTAGTAGATTCATCTTTTGAATATTCTTTTGCAAGTTTTGTAAATGTTTCAGTAATATCTTCTTTATTCTTTTTAGCAGTATTTAATTTTTCAATTATTTCATTAACAGTTTTTTTAGCTGCTTCTTCTGCTGCTTTCTTTTCATCATCTTTAGCATCATCTTTTACATCTGCAGTTATTAAAATATGATTAATTTCCATATCACCAATTGCTTCATTATTATAATAGTTTTCAATTTCTTTATCAGTTATTTTTGTTTTTGCATATTCTTCAATTGCATGACTTTGTAAATTAGCTAAATATAAATAATTTTGATAAGCGTCAATTGTTTGATAATTAGTTTGACTTTGTAATGCTTCAAGAAATTTATCTTTACCACCATATTGTTCTATAAAAGCATCTACATAAGCTTGAGCATTTTTTGATGCAGTTTCTTTATAATCTTTAAATTCAGTTTCACAAATATATGTGTCAACCATAGTAATTAAAGTATTAAGACCCATTTCATCTTTTAATTTACTATAAAAATCATTTACACTAATTTTTTCTCCATCTTTAAAACTTACGATAGCTTCATCTCCATTGCTTAATTTTGGTACCTTGCCACAGCCACTTGCAAGTAGCATAATTGCACATAACGCAACTAATTTTTTCTTCATATTATCTCTCCTTATGTAGACATTATAACAATTATTTTCCTAATTTACAACGTTTTTAAGTATTTTTTGCCCTCACACAATAAAAAATATACCATAAAATACTAGTGAAAAGACAAAATAAAGGAGGAAAGTTTTATGAATCACTGTGGAAATGGCCTTGGAGCTGCTATAATTTTAGTATTATTCATTCTTTTAATCATCATAGTAGGGGCTTTTATTTAAGTTTTTTAATATATTAAGGAGGTTTAAACAATGAGTTGTTGTAAAAAAGACTGCGACAACACCGGAGGAAACAATTTTACAGCTAGTTATGCGTTTATAGTTTTAATACTATTCATCTTACTTGCTATAATCTGGGGTGGAGCATTCTATTAAAAGAGGGAAACCTCTTTTTTTGTAAAAAAATTTATGCCATAATTTTAATATGTAGGTGATTGCAATGAAAAATAAATAAAATATGACAAAAGAAGATAATATCTTTTTCTTTCGGCCATTTTGTAATATAATGTTGTTAAGAAATGAGGTTAATATGTTAAAATTAGAAAATGTTAGAAAAACATATGGAAGCCTAGTAGCGGTAGATGACTTATCTTTTACTGTTAAAGATGGAGAAATCTTTGGCCTACTTGGTGAAAATGGTGCAGGTAAAACTACAACATTTAGAATGATAATGGGATTACTTGAACCAGACAAAGGAAAAATTACTTTAAATGGAAAGAAAATTGATTACAAAGAAACTGATAAGATAGGTTTTGTTACTGAAGAAAGAAGTCTACTTACCAAACTAACTGTTAAAGAAATGATTGAGTATTATGGTGTTTTAAAAGGTATGGATGAAAAAGAAATCGATAAAAAGTTAGATTATTGGTTAGAAAAATTTGAAATAACAGAATATAAATTTAAAAAGATAAAAGAACTATCCAAAGGAAATCAACAAAAGATTCAATTTATATCTGCAGTTATAAATGATCCCAAACTACTTATATTAGATGAACCATTCACAGGACTTGACCCAATAAATGTTGGTTTATTAAAAAATGCTGTTAAAGAGTTACAAAAAAAAGGATGCTCTATCATATTTTCATCACATCAAATGGAATATATCGAAGACTTTTGTGAACAATTAATAATTTTAGTGCATGGCAAAGCTATATTAAATGGAAGTCTTGATGAAATAAAAGAAAATTATGCCAAGAAAAACATTTTAATAAAGGGAGAAAACATCAAAGTAAATGATATTTCTAAAATAAAAGGTGTAACAAGTATTGAAGAAAAAGCAAATGAAATAGTTGTTCATATCGAAAATATAGAAGTTGCCCCAAAAGTATTTGATAGTATTAAAAATACAAATATTTCTAAATATGTTGTAGCAGATGCCCCATTAAATGAAATATTTATCCATTATGTCGGAGGTAAAAATGAATAAGAAATTTTGGTATTTAACACGTGTTAGTTTAAAGAAAAAAATAGGTTCAAAATGGTTTTTAGTAACTAATATTATATTAGCACTAGCAATAATTGGTATAATAAATATTAACTCGATAGTGAAATTCTTCGGCGGAGATTTTTCTGATAACCTAACAGTTTATGTAATAGATAATTCAAATACATACAACTATTTTGAAGCAGCTCTAAACTCTTTAGATATAGATAATTTAATAAAGATTGAACAAACTTCAAAAACAAAAGATGTATTAGAAAAAGATTTAAAAGATTCTGAAATTATAGTAGTTTTAAATGAAAATAATACAGAATATTTAACTAGTGAAATAATTAGCAATAACACGATTGACAATGGAATATATCAAGAAATAACTAGTGCAATAAATACATCAAAAGCTACCCTTGGTATGATAAAAACAAACATGAATCCTGAAATACTTGCCAATATTTCAGCCCCAGCTAAAATTGATAGAACAATATTAAATGATGAAGCAAGCATTGACGAAAATATGAATATAGTTATGACTAGTGTATTCCCAACAATAATTTTACCGTTTTTTATGCTAGTGGTATTTCTAGTTCAAATGGTCGGCGGAGAAATATGTGAAGAAAAAACTACAAGAAGTATGGAAATCATAATATCAAATGTTAGTCCTAAAATACATTTATTTTCAAAAGTATTAGCTAGTAACATTTTTGTAATAACACAAGGATTATTATTAATAGTTTTTGCAGGATTAGGCCTATTAGTAAATAAATTAGTTACTGGTACATCATCATTAAACTTTATAAGTTCAATTATTGGAAATTTAGATTTATCAATTATAACAAATAAACTCCTTATTCTTGTTCCAACAACTTTAATATTAATGCTTTTATCATTCTTTGCTTATTCAATTTTATCAGGAATACTTGCATCAATGACAGTTAATATTGAAGATTTTAATCAATTACAATCACCAGTAATGCTTATTTCAGTAGTGGGTTATTACTTATCAATTACTGCATCAATGTTCAGTGGTTCAACATTAATACATGTTTTATCCTACATCCCATTCTTATCAGCATTCTTAACACCAACATTATATATAATCGGAGAAATATCAGTATTTGAAATATTTATATCAATAATTATAATGGTTTTATTTATATACATTCTTCTTAAAAAAGGATTAAAAGTATATAAAAATGGTATCTTAAACTATTCAACTGATAAGGTATGGAACAGAGTATTTAAATCAATGAAGAACTAGGGCTGAAAAGTCCTTTTTTATTGGAAAAAATTTGACATTTTAAAAAATTAAATATAAAATATAATCAAAATTTATGAGCGAGGTTGTAATGAAATTAGTATTTCCAAATTTAGAATTAAAAAAACAATATTATGAATTAATAAAAAGTGCCTTAACAAATGGCAACAGACCTGAAATGGGGGAACAAAGTTATAATGAGTAAAATAGCAAATGCAATAAAAATGTTAAATTATTTAAATACTGGAAACAAATATACTGTAAAAGAATTATCAGAAAAAATTGGAATTACCCCAAGAATGATAAGATACTATAAAACAGAATTAGAAGAATTAGGAATACCAATTGAAACTTTCATGGGACCAAACGGAGGCTATTACATAATAAATACCCAAAAGCAATTTAATCATTTTAATAAATATGATATTGAATTACTAGAAAGTATATTTGATAAATTAAAAAAAGAAAATTATAAAAAGATTGATAAATTAAAACAAGTAATAGATAAAATTAAATTTTCTTTTGATATTGAAGAAGAAAAAAGTAAATATTTTCTAACTGAAGGCAATAGTGACAAAAGACTAGTTAATCAAAAAATTAATGAAGCAATTATTAAAAAAGAAAGCGTTAAGATTTTATACAAAAGTATAAAACAAGAATGGCAAGAAAGAACTATTCACCCGATAGAAACATTTAGTTATGATAACAAATTATATGTAACAGCTTTCTGTGAATTAAGAAACTCGATACGTCATTTTGAAATTGACGAAATAAAAATAATTTAGACAAAATATTTCCTATAATAGTGATATAATATGATTATTGGAGGAAAATAATGGAAAATAAAAGAATATTTATTGATTTTGATGGAGTTATTTATGATTCTGAAAAGCTAGTAGTTGAAAGAAAGGAGAATTTTTCACAACTAACTTGGGACGAGTTTTTTGAACAACTTAATTGGTTTGATTTATTAAATGAAGCAAACATTATAAATGAATCAACAGACTACATTTTAGAAGCTCAACAAAATGAGAGAAATATTGCTATTCTAACGAAGATTCATACTTTACTAGAAATGGAAGCTAAAGTAAAAAAAATACGCAGTTTAGGTATAGAAATACCTATAATGTTTGTGCCACCGCACGTGAAAAAAAGTGAAATATATTTACCCCAAAATGGTGAGATTCTAATTGACGATAGCATAAAAAATTTAAAAGATTGGTCTAATAATGGAGGAGAGAGTATTTATTTTAATGAAAATTTAGAAACTTTGCCCGAATATGAGACTGTAAACACTTTAAAACGTATTTTATAGGAGACTTTATGGTAAGTAAAGAATTGTTAAGTAATTATCAAAAAGCATTACAACAAAAATATAATGCAGTGTGTTTTGATATAGACGGAACGTTAACAGAAGCAAATTCATCGAAAATAGATTCTCGAGTTATACCAATGATAGCAAATATATTAAAAAAACACATACCAATAGTTTTTATTACAGGCAGAGGGGAGACTGGATTAAATGATTTATTAAATGATATTGTCTATGATTTAAAAAATAAATATGATGTAACTGAAAAACAACTTCAAAAAATGTATGCGCTTACTAATGACGGTGCAAGAATTTTCATGACTAGTAATAATAGTAAAAAATTATTTAATGTTAATGAGTATATATCATCAAAAGACGATTTTGAAAAATTAAATGAATTAAATGAAAAAATTATCGCCTTATTTGATTCTACGACTTTTAAGAAGTATTGCAAAATTACTTATTCAATAGATTCTGTTACAAAAAAAATAATAAACATAAGGTTGATTATTTTGAAGTGTGATTCAGAATTAAATGAAAAAATTATTAAAATTGTTAACTCATTAATAGGAGATTCAAATAATTTGAATTTGAACTTAACTATAGGAACCCACAATGGAAAACAGATATTACAAATTGGTACAGCAACAAAAGATAAAGCAATACAAGTTGCTGAAAGAATAATAGGTATTCCACAAAATTCAATGTTACGAGTTGGAGATTGTGGGAATGAATTTGGTAATGATTATTCCATGTTAAATTGCTCACAAGGATTTAGTGTTGAAAAAACAAGTGATGAAGTTGATAAATGTTTTCCGGTTATAGAAAACGGGATAATATTAACTGGTGTTAATGGTACTTTAAAATTAATGGAAAAAGTGAAGTTATTACCTACAATTTGTTTGGAACATGCTACACAAAGCGATTATACAAAAGAATATGCTAGAACAGAAAAACAAATGAATCAAGGGAAAAACAATAAAATTATATACTTTAATGATTTAATTAATAATAAATTTCAAGTGATAGATGGAATAGCTAGTTTATTTGATTCGTCGAGTGGAAGTATAAAAATACCTTTGTATGAATGGGTTAATATACCAGATAGTAATCATTTAAAGCAATTATGGTTCACTAGTAGAAATTCAAGTTTATGTTACGCGATGCATGATAATGAAAATATTTTATTAAGAGGTTCAAATACATATTATTATTTTTTATCTCAAAGAATACATGATGAAGCTACAGGTGACGATATAACTACCAAAGAAATGGTTTGTGAATGGTTAAATAATAATTTAAAATTTTTTACAAAGTCTTTAATAGCTGTTAATAATATATCGAATATAAACGAGATAAATAACACAAAAATGATATTAGGTTTAATAGATAATATAAGAAATTACTTATTAATTCTATTGAATCAGCAAATTATCAATAATAATATAGAAAAAACTTCAATAATTAATCTTGAAACAATAGATAAAAATTTAGTAATGTACAAATTATATACCAATTTAATAGATTTTGAAATTTTAATGAAAAATATTTCATTTAACCTAAATTATAAAATCGATAGAAATGATTTAGAAAAATTAATAAAAAATACGATTCTAATTACAAATGAGTTTGGTAGGATATTTAATACAAAAACTATAAAAGAAAATTATTCTAAAGATTTTAGAGCATACCGAGAAATAGATAATTTTGCAGAAAATTATATTACCTGTTATTTAACACTACAAAACGATTCAGATATTATCAATAAAGGAATTTGTGGTTTATGTTATGGTGGCTTAGAGTTGCCAATAATAATGAAATCAATAGAAAGTGGTATAGATGATATCTCAGTACTAAAATTCAATAAAAATGTAACTGGATATACAAAAAAGCAATCATTAGAATTAAGATTTTTTGATATTTATAATAATGGTGGTATAGACCTTTGTGGGGTTGATAAACAAAAAAAGTATATTTTGTTAGATGATAATCTGTTAACGGGCAAAACTATGCAACTAGCAATAACCACATTTTATGATATTGGAGTTAATGTTGATAAAATAGTAACAGTAAGATACCCAGGAGTAAATAGAATAAGTCAAATGTTTATGCCTAACCACGGAGCTATCGATTATAGACATTTCTTTAACTTCATAGAAGGATTATATTTTTCTAGTCCATATAGTTGGAGAGATTCCTATAGTACGAATCAATATGAAGATTCTTTAGGAGTTTTTGACATAAATAGAAGAAAAATATTAGAATGTTTAGTAAAAAATGGAGATTATTCTAAAAATAGTGAAGTAATGTGTATAAAAAGGATGCTGACAAAATGAGAATCAAAATAGATATTAACAAATGGAAACGAAAATTAGCTTATGAAACATTTTCAAACTATAATGACCCATATACAGGGATAGTAGCAAAAGTAGATATAACTAACATAGTTGATTTTTGTAAAACTAGCAAAGTTTCATTTTATGGATGCATGACTTACTTTGTATTGAAATCAATGAAAGAAATTGATGAATTTAGTTACGGTTATGGCAATGATGAAGGTAAAAAGATTGTATATAAATATGATACTTTAGCAGCTACGATGACCGTTATAAATAATAGTAATGAACTTAATTTCACAAGATATATTGAATCTGAAGAAGAAATGTCAAAATTTCTTATAGAATTTTCAAAAGCAGTAACAGATGCATCAAATAATTTCCATATTACAAGATATTTGGTTTAGAAGATATGAATAAAATAAATATAACTTGTATTCCATGGATTTCGTTTTCTAATTTTAAAGATGCAGTAGACTTTAAAGAAAAAAACAGTAAACCAAAGATATGTTGGGGAAAATATTATTTAGAAAATGATAGGTATCTTATAGATGTATCGTTGTTAGTGAATCATGCATTTCAAGATGGATATCATATGGGTTTATTCTTCAATAATTTACAACAAAATGTATTTGATTTTAAAGAAGATAAGAAATTGGTGAAAGTGAGGTTGTAAGAATGTTAAAAAAATATTGTAAACTAGATAATATAAATTATATAGTTTATTATCCAGAAAATTTAGTAAAAGATATGCCATTACTATTATTTTTGCATGGCATCGGAGAAAGAGGAAACAACATTAAAGATGTAGAAAAATATGCTCTTCCAAAATATATGAATAAATTTAGTATTCCATATATAGTTGTTGCACCACAATGTGGCAGTAGCAACTTCTGGGACTATCACCTAAGGGATATAGAAAAAATTCTAGATGTAGTTTATAAAGAATATCACTATGATAAAGATAGAGTATGTATATTAGGTAGTAGCATGGGTGCTTTTGCTTCATGGAACTTTATTATGGAAAGACCTTCTCTATTTAAAGGTATAGTATCAGTATCTGGTGGAATAATGTTACCTATTAAAGATACAATTATACCAATCAAAGATAAAGCAATATTGTTATATCACGGAGATAATGATGATGTAATTGATGTTACCAAAAGTATTGATGCTTATAAAAAACTAAAAGAATACGGAGCAAGTAACATAGAATTAAAAATAATAGAGAATGATAATCATTATTTAACATCACATGCATTTAAGGATGATTATTTATATAATTGGTTAAATAAAAATATATAAGGATGGTGGAATATGAAAATAATAAGTATAGGTGATTTAGTAACAGACTTTTATTATAAAGATAACAAATTAGTAGGAGTTTGTGGAGGAATGACTTCGCACAACATAATAGCAAACATAGCAAAAAGTGGTATAGATACTGCAGTATACGGAGCATGTGGAAATGATGAGACAGGTAAAATAGCAATACAAAGTCTAAAAGATTTAGGTGTTGATACAACCCATGTTAAAGTAATAGATAGTATAAATACCAGAGCATTTCATGTATCATATAACATAACAGATACAGAAATAAAATTTGTATCTAAAAAAAGATGTCCATTTTGTAATAAGAAAAAATGGTATGACGAAAGTATGTTAGATATCAAAGATGTAATAAATAATATAGATTCCGATGATATATTAGTTTTTGATAATTTAAATAAAAAAAATGAAGAAATAATAAATAAGACAAAGAATAAAAAAATGTTAGACCTTGGTCAGTATTTTGAATTTGAAAATTTATCTAACGAAGAAATAACTAATAAACTAAAAGATAAATTTGTTATTATTAATTTAAATGAAAGAGTATTAAAGTATTTTTATGAAATTTTCTCATTATCCGACATTAAAGATGTTTATGAGTTATTAAATCCAACATTACTAATAGTAACTCAAGGTAAAAACGGTTCATTATTCGTTTTAAATGATAAAGTAATTAATAAAGTTTTAGACAAACCTTCAAAAGAAGTAGATCCAACTGGAGCTGGCGATGCCTTTTTTTCAGTATTTATTTCAGAATATGTAAAAAATAAATTTGTAATAAACGAGGAATACATAGATAATACATTTGTTAAAGCTACAAAGCTTACTAAAAGTGTTGTAAAAAACTTTGGAGCAAGGACACATCTAAATAAATTATATAAAATAAAAAAAGTAAAAGATGAATGTACATGTGATGCTTTTATGTTACAAATAAGAAAACAAGTTAAAAGATGCAATATAAATGTTAATAATTTAAAAGCAAGATCAATAAATGCAATAAATAGTGGTGCATTTAAAAAGTTGGAAAAAATAGATTTTAGTAATATTAGCAACTGTATATTTACGGGAACCGGTGGATCATACGCATCAGCTTGTTTTGCATCAAAAGTAATAAACGATATATATCATATCAATACAAGCTATTTATTTCCGAGAAATATTGCTTATCAAAATAACGAAAAAATAGATATGGTATTTTTACTAAGTTACTCAGGAACAACAAATGACTTGCTAGAAGCTACTAAGAATATCAATAATAATAAAAAATATATTGTAACAAAAGGAAGTATTGAAAATGTTGTTCGTAAAACTGGTTTATCAAAAAATAATGTGATATCGTATTTAAGTAGTGCAAATAAAACTAAAGAAAGAGGGTTTCTATCATTTGAAGGAACAATAGCTCCATCTTGTATATTTTTAAAGTATTATTTTTTTCACAGTAACCTAAACAATGTAGATGAGTTTATTGAAAATATTATGGATTACTGGAAAAACTATTTTGAGAAATTTTTTACAAAAAACAAAAATATCATAAAAGAATTATTTAAACCAAATGGTACTATAAATATTTTTAGTGGAGACTATACAAACTCCGCAGGAATAGATTTAGAAAGTAAAATAATTGAATCCGGAATATTTAACTGTATTATTCATGAAAAGAAAAATTTTTCACATGGAAGATTTGTTAACTATGAACATTTAAGTGAAAAGAAAAATATTTATTTTAAAGAAAAAAATGAAAGTAAGTATGAAAATGAACTTTTAAATTATTTAAAAAAAGATACAACATTAATAATTGAAAGTAGGTACAATGGTATTCTTTGTGAATTTGATTTACTAGTCGCATCACAATATTTAATTTATTATATATCAAATTATTTAAATATTGATGTATCAAAACCAACATATAGTGAAGATGCAATGAAAATTTATTTTTATAAAGGTAGTTTGTAATAAAAAAACTTAGGAACAATGAAGATCCTAAGTTTTTTGCTAAAAATCAAGTTTAAAGTTGATTTTTTTTTATCTTTCTTGTTATAATGGTCTAGGAAGTGATAAAGAATATGGCAAATTATGATGAGTCATCGATTAAAATTCTTGAAGGTCTAGAAGCAGTTCGAAAAAGACCAGGGATGTATATTGGATCAACTGATAAAAGAGGTATGCACCATTTAGTCTGGGAAATTGTAGATAATGCAATAGATGAAGTAATAAATGGATATGGTAATTATATTAAAGTAATTATAAATAAAGATAAAAGTATAACAGTAGCGGATAATGGCCGTGGAGTTCCAATTGGAATGCACGCATCAGGAAAAAGTACTCCAGAAGTTATTTACACAATACTTCATGCCGGTGGTAAATTTACTGAAGCAGGTTATAAAGTTTCTGGTGGCCTTCATGGTGTTGGTGCTAGTGTAGTTAATGCCTTATCAAAAGAAATGCAAGTAGTTATTTATCGTGATGGTCTTATTTCATCAATTGAATTTGAAAATGGGGGACATGTTAAAACTCCACTTCATACTGTTGGAAAAAGTAATAAAACTGGAACAATAGTAAAGTTTTTACCAGATGATACAATATTTAAAAATTGTAATTTTTCATATACAACAATTTGCGAAAGAATGCAAGAATCAGCATTTTTATTAAGTGGGCTTACTATCGAGGTTATCGATGAAGAAGATGGTCATCAAGCAAAGTTCCATTATGAAAATGGTTTAACTAGTTTTATCGAATACATGAATGAAGGTAAAAACACTTTACATAAAGTAATTAATTTCGGTAATACAAAAAGTAAAATTGAAGTAGATGTGGCAATGCAATATACAGATACATATAATGAAAATATTTTATCATTTGTAAATAACGTTAAAACATCTGATGGGGGAACTCATGAAGTAGGGTTTAAAACTGGTATTACTAAAGCATTTAATGATTATGCTAAAAACAATAATATTTTCAAATCCAAAGATGGTTCATTAGACGGATCGGACGTTCGTGAAGGCTTATCAGCAGTTATAAGTTTAAAGATACCTGAAGAGTTACTGCAATTTGAAGGACAAACAAAAGGAAAACTTGGTACCCCAGAAGCTAGAAGTGTAACAGAAAGTATTACATATGAGTCTTTAAAATTCTTCCTTGAAGAAAATAAAGAAGTTGCATCAACGATTTTAGATAAAGCAATGAAAAGTAAAGTAGCACGTGAAGCAGCTAGAAAAGCTAGAGAAGATGCAAGAAATGGTAAAAATAAAAATAAAATTGAAAAAAATTTATCAATGAAGCTTGCTCCAGCCCAAAGTAAAAATCCTAAAATAAATGAATTATTTATTGTCGAAGGAGATTCAGCCGGTGGATCAGCAAAAAGCGGTAGAGATAGAAAGTTCCAAGCTATATTGCCTTTAAAAGGTAAAGTTATAAATAGTGAAAAAGCATCTTTAGATGAGTTAATTAAAAATGAAGAAATAAACACATTAATACACACTATTGGTGCAGGTATTGGTCAAGAATTTGATGCCACTGAATCAAATTATGATAAAGTAATAATCATGACAGATGCCGATGTTGATGGAGCTCACATTCAAATCTTACTACTTACATTTTTCTATAGATATATGCGTGGCTTAATTGAAAATGGAAAGCTTTACATTGCCATGCCACCATTATATAAGCTAGATTATGGTAAAAAAAGATTTTATGCTTATAGTGATGATGAATTAAATGAAATTAAGTTAAATAATACGGGAAAATATAGTATTCAAAGATACAAAGGTTTAGGAGAAATGAACCCTGATCAACTTTGGGAAACAACAATGGATCCAGAAACTCGTAGCTTAATTAGAGTAAGAATTACAGATGCAGCCCTAGCAGAAAAAAGAGTTCAAGTTTTAATGGGAGATAAAGTTGAACCTCGTAAAGAATGGATAAATGAAAATGTTGAATTTACTCTCGAAGATAGTTATAGAGCGGAATAGGTGGTTTAAATGGACGTAATAAAAAAAATAGAAGATTATAGTTTAGAAGAGATAATGTCTTTAAGATTTGCAGCATATGCCAAAGAAATTATTCAAGATAGAGCTATACCTGATGTTAGAGATGGGTTAAAACCAGTTCAAAGAAGAATTCTTTATGCAATGTATAAAGCTGGAAATACTTCAGAAAAAGGATATATAAAATGTGCAGCAACCGTCGGAGATGTTCTAGGTAAATTCCATCCTCATGGAGATTCATCAGTTTATGATGCAATGGTTCGAATGAGTCAATGGTGGAAACAAAGTCATATTTTAGTTGATATTCATGGTAATAATGGGTCTATGGATGGCGACCCACCTGCAGCATACCGTTATACTGAAGCAAGACTTGCTAAAATAAGTAATGAACTTTTAAAAGATTTAGATAAAAACACAGTTGCCTGGGCCCCAAACTTTGATGATAGATTTTTAGAACCAACTGTTTTACCTGCTAAATTTCCTAATTTACTAGTAAACGGAACAAGTGGGATTTCAGCCGGATATGCAACAAATATCCCTCCTCATAATCTCGGAGAAATAATTGATGCTACTATCAAAAGAATAGATTCACCAAATTGTTATTTAGATACAATCTTAGAAATAGTTAAAGGACCAGATTTTCCAACCGGTGGTATAGCATTTGGAAAACAAGGCATTATTGATGCTTTTAAAACAGGTCGTGGCAAAGTAATAGTGCAAGCCAAATATGAATTTGTAAAAGAAAAAGGAAAAGAACAAATAATCATAACAGAAATTCCTTTTGAAGTTAATAAACAAGTTTGTGTTGCTAAAATCGAAGCTTTGAGAATTGATAAAAAGATCGAAGGTATTTCTGAAGTTCGTGATGAAACGGATAGAACAGGTATAAGAATAGCAATTGATTTAAAACCAAATGCCAATAAAGATGTTATAATGAAGTTTTTATTAAAAAATACTGATTTACAAATATCTTATAATTATAACTGTGTAGCTATAGTAAATAGAACTCCGAAGACTTTAGGCATTTTAGAAATATTAGATGCTTACATAGCTCATCAAAAAGAAGTTATAACTAAAAGAACAGAATTTGATTTAGCATATTATACAAAAAATTATAATATTGCAACAGGTTTAATAAAAGCTATATCAATATTAGATGAAGTAATAGCATTAATACGTGCTAGTAAAAATAAAAGTGATGCCAAAGTAAATTTAGTAAATAAATACGAATTTACTGAAGAACAAGCAGAAGCAATTGTAACATTACAACTTTACAGATTAACAAATACAGATATTGTTGTATTAAAAGAAGAATGTGAAAAGTTGGCAAAACTAATCGAAGAATGTAATGAGATATTAAAAGATGAAAATAAATTAAAAAATGTTATGAAATCAGAATTACGTGAAATTAAGAAAAATTATGCAGTTGCTCGTAAAACAGAAATTAGAGATGAGATAGTTGATTTAAAAGTAGATGTTAAAGAAATGATACCTGATGAAAAAGTAGTAGTAGTGGTAACAAATGATGGTTATGTAAAAAGAGTAAGTCAAAAAAGTTTTAAAACAACAGATGATGAAACAACTCTTAAACCTGGTGATTTTGTAACAGGTAGATTCCTAGCTTCAACCAAAGATTCTTTATTACTATTTACTAATTTAGGAAATTATTTGTTTGTTCCAGTTCATATTTTACCAGAAGTTAAATGGCGTGATTTAGGAAAACACATAAGTAATACAATAATGATTAAAGAACAAGAAAAAATAGTGGCTAGTTTAATACTTAAAGATAAGAATAAGAATGTTGTCTTATTTACTAAAAATGGTTTAGTTAAACAAGTAAGTTTAAAAGACTTTGAAGTAACAAGATATTCTAAACCAATGACATCTATTAAATTAAAAGATAATGATGAGTTAATTAATGCTGATATAGCTAAAGATGAAGTATTAATAGTTACAAATAATGGTTTTGCATTAAGATTTAATACCAGTGAAATTCCAGTAGTGGGTACTAAAGCCAGTGGTGTTAAAGGTATAAATTTAAAAGATGACTATTGTATTTATGCTAGTCCAATAAATAATCAAGAATATTTAAATATTTATACAAATTATAAAACTATTAAAAGATTAAAGCTATCAGATATAACTCCGATAACTAGAGCAAAAAAAGGTAATATGCTATTTAAAAAAGCTAAAACTAAAGATTATAAAATATTATTTTCATATCTTACAGAAACAAAAGATATAAATCTTTATAGAGTAGAAACTGATATTCATGAACTTAAAAATAGTGATATACCAATTATGGATATTGCATCAACAGGTAGTCAAGTTAAATTTAATTATGATTTATTTGCTTTAAAAAAGGATCTTATAGATTTAACAAAAAAATCTTTAGAAGAACCAGTTGTGGAAGAAGAACCAAAGCTGGCTAAAAAAGAAGAGCAATTATCATTTGATTCATTTATAGATGATTTCAAAATATAAAAAGTGGGCATTCCACTTTTTTAGTTTATTTCTTTAAAAAAATTTTCAAAAGGCACATTTAATATTTTACTAATTGATGCAATAACACTAATAGAAAAATTTTGTTTTACTTTTATACTTTCAATATTATCAATTAAACTTCTTGAAACATTACATAATTCAGCAAGTTTTTCTTGACTAATTTTTCCATTTTCATCAGCATATTTAGATTTATTAAACAATCTATAATACTTAACATTTTTAGATATCATTTTATATATTTTATCTAGTTCTTCTTCAGTTATAGCTGTAAATGTTTTTTCTTCAATCATAAGTATCCCCTATAAATATTATTCTACTTATAATGACAAAAAATAGTTCATTTATCTTCAATAGAAACATAAAATTATACTGGTGATATTATGAAACAAGAAGAGTTTAAAAATTTTGTAAGAACTAAACCTGAACTTATAAAATATGTTCAAAATGGTGAAATGACTTGGCAAAAGTTTTATGAATTATATGATTTATATGGTGCTGATGAATCAGTATGGAATAAATATATTTTAAGTGATCGAAGCGGGGTAGAAGATAGTATTTCCAAAATAACAAATATGGTTAAAAATGTTAATGTAGATTCCATAAAGAGTCATATAAATACAGCTCAAAAAGCTATAGATTTTGTATCTGATTTAACAAAGAAAAATCCTACTCCGAATATTACAGATAATTTAGCTAAAGGACCAGTTTCACCACGCCCATTAAATAAATTTTTCGAGGACTAAATGGAAAACTATTTACAAATTGCTTTTAAAGAAAATCCCAAAAGTTATGAATTATTAAAAGAAAATTCTTACTATTTTAAATATTTAAATCGGGGAGTAATAGATTTTAAAAGATTTAATCAAGAGATGAAAGAGAAGTACAAAGAAAGAGCTACGGATAAAATAGAAAGCATCATTGAAAATATGGATTTAGTAAGTTCTGTATTAAATGTATTAAAGTAATAAATTTTGTAAATAATATAATAAAAGTTAATTAGATATGCTTGACTAACACCATAAATTATAGTATTATTTAAAAGTAGAGAGGTGTCTATAAATAATGAAAAATATAAAAAATGCAAACGGTTTTACTTTAATCGAATTACTAGCAGTTATCGTAGTTTTAGCTATCGTTATCTTAATGGCTTCAATGGCTGTTATTCCAAGAATGAATGAAGCTAGAAGACAAGTATTTGCAATGGAAGCAAACGAAGCAATTAATGCTGCTTCTTCCTATTTTATGAATGGCGAGATGACTGGTGGAGCTTCCTTTCCAGTAACGCCAGGCACAACAAAATGTGTTGAGATAAAAACATTAATAAGCAGTGGAGATTTCAAAGCAAAAGGTTATTCAGGGAAAATAGAGGTAGAAAAGGTTGGTAATAGTTATGTATATTCTGTAACTATGACAAATGATAAACTTATAGTTAAAAATAAGGGATATAAACAAGAAGAAGGCAAAGCTAAAGAGTCAGTTGACATAAAAGCAGACGATGTTGTTGACTATAAAAGCGATGACTCTAGTGCCTTATCTTGTCCAACCGCAAGTACAGGTAATTAAATTAAAACTTCCAACCGGAAGTTTTTTCTTTTCTATAATTATATTAAGTGATATAATAAAAGTGGTGATACAATTTGAAGTTTTTTTTAAGGTTTGGAAATATGCTAGTGTTATTTTTAATATTACTTCTTGCTGTAATAGCATTTTTTAAAACAGATGTAAAAGATAGATTTGTAAAAACTAAATTAGATGAAGTAATAAAAAGTGATATAGATAAAGATAATGATGGAATAGATGATTACACGGATATACTAAAGGGAGCTAAAGATTTTATTAGTACCAAACCAAAATATAAGAGTAAATATTATGATGGAGGATATCCCACAGATGAATACAGAGTATGTACAGATATAATCTGGTATGCGCTAAAGAATGCTGGATATGATTTTAAAACATTAATAGATGAAGATATTAAAAATAATAAAGAAGAATATGATGAAGACGTCGGAGATACAAATATAGATTTTCGAAGAGTTAGAAATATAAAAGTTTATTTAGACAGAAATGCTTTAAAATTAGCAAATGATTCTGATTTTAATCCAGGTGATATTGTAGTATATAAAAAACATATTGCCATAGTTAGTGATAAATTAAATAAGGATGGACAAAATTATATATTACATCAACATATGTATCAAACATATGAATATGATGGTTTATTTAAAAATAAAATACTTGGACATTATAGATGGAGGTTAAATGATGGAAAAGAATAGTAGAAAAGAAAAATTAGTTAAACAATTATTAAATAAAGATTTTGATGTAACAGATGAAGATGAATTAATTGAAATGTTACTAGATAATCCCACGGCGATAGATTCTGATAAAGAAGAAGACGAAAGAAGAACCATGGGGGATAAATTAGCAGATAAAGTAACTGAAATTGCAGGCTCATGGGGCTTTATTGTAGGTTTTTGTATTTTCCTTATTGTATGGATGATTATAAATAGTATTATGATTGCTAAATTTGATGAATATCCATTTATTTTACTTAATTTAATTTTATCATGTATTGCGGCTTTGCAAGCTCCGATTATTATGATGAGTCAAAATAGAGCAGCTAAAAAAGATAGTTTAAGAAGTTTAAATGATTATAAAACAGATTTAAAAAGTGAACTTATTTTAGAAGTATTACATGAACAAATGAAAGAACTTCAAGCAAATCAAAAGAAAATATTAAAAATTCTTGATGAAAAAGATGTAAAATAATAAAAAATATGAAACATATTACATTTGATATGATATAATAATTAAAGTGATGTAAAATGAAAATAAAAAAACAAGTTGAATTTGATAATATAATTAGGGATATTTTAAAGAATGAAGAGGTTATATCTTTAAGATATGAATATCATCATGGAATATCAAGACTAGATCATTCTTTAAATGTTGCCCATCTTACATACAACTTATGTAAATTGTTTAAAATTAAAACTTATAAAGATACAACCAGAGCTGCTTTATTACATGATTTTTATCATAGTAGCGAAGAAAGTAGTTTTACAAAACACCCATATACAGCATTAAAAAATGCCAAAAGAGAATTTAATATTAATAAAATGCAAGAAGATATAATATATAATCATATGTTTCCTGCAACATTAAGAATACCAAAATACAAAGAAACTTGGGTAGTAACATGTGCAGATAAGATAGTTGCATTAAAAGAATGTGCTAAATATAAATTACCAGCAAAAGTTGGAGCGGTGTTTTTATTTATATTTAATTTTATGATAATTCAAAGATAACTATATGACCTTATGGTCGTTTTTTTTGTAAAAAATCGTATATCGTGAATTGCAAAATATGTATACAAATGTATATCTAGTAATTCTTCTTTGTAACCTTTTAACTTGTTTTGCCGAACTTGTTGCAGTAAAAAAATTTGCATGTATAATAGACATTCAAGAAAGGAGGTGAAAAAATGACTCTCAAGATAAAAGAAGTGCCTTCGAGAGATTCAATTATCAAAAATATTTTGACATCTACGGATGCTGGACTTGATTATTTAGCAATGATTGTTTGTAAAGTTTTAGGTTTTTCTTATAAGGAAGTAAAATAGAAAAAAATAATTATATATGCCAATTAATTTTAAAAATCTTCAGATTACACCAATAAGTATAAGAAAGTGTATCAAATAAATCTCAATATATATGGTGTAACCAAAGATAAAAGATTCGTAGTAATAAGTAAGATACTTGACATAGAATCATATGAAGAAATCCATCCGCTGTTTGAAATATACGATATAAATCTTGCAAAAATTCTCGACAAAGATTATACTATAGTTAAGGAAGACAAAGAGTCTTTAGAGAAGTTGCTTTATTTGCTTATATGTAATGATAAAGAAAAGATGAATGAAGTATATGATAGAGATGAGTTTATGGCCAAGATAATTCGAGAAGTAAATTCCCAAACAGATGAATTTGATAAATTGCTTTTTTATAACAGAGAAATATTAGAAGATGAATATTCAAAAGAAGAGGAAAGACAAAGAGCATTAGCTGAAGGCCGTGAACAAGGGCTAAGTGAAGGTCGTGAGCAAGGGCGTTTAGAAAATACCAAAGAAACTATCCCATCGAAGGTATTAGAGAAATTGCTAAATTATCTATTGAAGAAATTAACGCTTTAAAAGAAGAATTATAATGAAAAAACAAAAAAGGATAGATTAATCTGTCTTTTTTTTGTATAATTATTTTTAAGGAAGTGATAATATGTTAAAAGAATTTAAAAAATTTATAGCCAGAGGAAATGTTTTAGATTTAGCAGTTGGGGTTATAGTAGGTGGAGCATTCTCATCAATAGTAACTAGTTTAGTTAATAATATATTTACGCCCGTAATAGGATTAATCGTTGGTGGAGTAGATTTTTCTAATCTTTCTATAACATTTAGAGATACTAAAATTATGTATGGAGCATTTATTCAAAGTATAATTGACTTTTTAATCGTAGCACTTTGTTTATTTATTGTGGTAAAAGCAGTAAACAAAGTAACACATAAAAGGGAAGAAAAAACAGCTAAACCTACCAAAAGTGATGAACTAAAAACTCTAGAAGAAATAAGGGATATACTAAAAAATGACATACAAAGCAAGTAATGGTAAAGAAATAGAAGTAATATTAACAAGAAAAAACAATAAAAATATTTATTTCAGAGTAAAAGATGATTTAAAAATACATGTAACATGCCCAATATATTTAGGACAAGAAAACATTTTAAAGATGATTGCTAAAAATGAAGATAGTATTTTAAAAATGTATGATAAAGCCTACGAAAATTCTCGCGATAATGAATTGTTTTTATATCTTGGGAAAAAATATTTCATAGAAATAAAAAAGGAAGAAAAAGAAATCAGATTTGATAATGATACTGTATTTGCACCATCAATGAAAGCTTTAGAAAATTTTTATAAAAGTGAAGTTGAAAGAATTTTTAAAAGTGAAGTAGAAATTGCAAAAAAATGTTTTTCAAATCTTCCAGAATTTACATTAAAATTTAGAAGTATGCTAACTAGGTGGGGTGTATGTAATCCAAGTAAGAAAACTATTACCTTAAATACAGAGCTTTTAAAAAAAGACATAGATTTACTAGATTATGTAATAATTCATGAAATGTGTCATTTTTTTGAAGCAAATCATAGTAAAAATTTTTGGCATTTAGTAGGACTTGCATATCCAAATTATAAAGAAGCAAGAAAGAGGTTAAAAGCATGAAAATAACAAGTGTACATAATGATTTAGTCAAATACTGGGTAAGTTTAAAAAACAAAAAAGTACGAGATAAAGAAAGAAAATTTATTATCGAAGGTGATCATTTAATAAATGAAGCTAAAAAAAATAATTTAATAGAGTATATAATAAGTTGTGTAGATATCGATGCAGATTATTTTGTTACTAAAGAAATTATGGAAAAAATAAGTGATCAAAAATCCATTAGTTATAACATAGCAGTAATAAATTTTATGCCAGAAGATACCATAAATGGTAATGTTTTAATACTTGATAATTTACAAGACCCAGGAAATTTAGGAACAATTATAAGAAGTGGAGTAGCATTTAATATAGATACAATCGTTTTAAGTGATGATTCTGTTGATTTATATAATCCCAAGGTGGTGCGTGCTACCGAAGGTATGCTTTTTAATCTAAATATTATAAGAAGAAATTTAAATGAATTTTTGCCTGTTCTTAAAAATTTAGGATACAAAATTATTGGCACAGATGTAAATAAAGGAATTGATATAAGAAATATTAGTAATGCAAATATTGCTATAGTAATTGGAAATGAAGGTAGTGGAATGAAAGAAGAAACTAAAAAATTTTGTAATGAGTTTATAAACATTAAAATGAATCCAAATTGTGAATCATTAAATGCCGGGGTATGTGCAAGTATTATTATGTATGAGGTAAATCATGAATGAAATGGTCTATATTGGTAAAACAGTAAGTACATTTGGTATAAAGGGTGAACTAAAAGTCATAAGTGATTTTGAATTTTGTGATAAAGCATATAAAATAAATAACAAAATACTTATTAATAATATTGAACATATCATAAGTGGTGTAAGATATCATAAAAATTATATTTTATTAAAAATAGATAATTTAGAAAATATAAATGATATATTAAAGTATGTAGGATATAACATTTATATTAAATTACTAGATTTAAATTTAAGTAAAGATGAATACTTATATAAAGATTTAATAGACAGTATTGTCTTGGATGATGATGGATCCAATTTAGGAAAAATAGTTGAAGTAATAAATTCTCACAATATATTATTAAGAGTAAAAAAGGATAAAGAATTTTTATTACCGTTAATAGAAAATTATGTAATAAAGTTTGATAAAGATAAAAAAATATTATATACCAAAGAAGCAAAGAATCTTATTATATAGGGAGGTTAAAAATGAAGATTGATATACTTACACTTTTTCCAGAGATGTTTGAGGGTTTTATTAATACATCAATTATAAAAAGAGCAATCCAAAAAAAACAAATAGAAATAAATCTCATAAATTTTAGAGATTATTCCCCACTTAATAATAAGCAAGTTGATGATACCCCATATGGTGGGGGAGCAGGTATGATATTAAGATGTGAACCAATATTTGAGTGTCTTGATAAGATTGATACCAAAGATGCCCACATAATTTTATTAAGTCCAGAAGGAATAAAATATAACCAAAGTGTAGCTAAAAGCTTGACTAACTACAAGCATTTAATAATAATCTGTGGACATTATGAAGGTTTTGATGAAAGAATTAAAACAAGAGTTGATGAAGTAATTTCTATCGGCGACTATATTTTAACCGGCGGAGAAATACCAGCAATGGCTATAACTGATTCAATAACTAGATTATTACCCGGAGTAATATCCGATTCGTCTTTAGAAGAAGAGTCATTTAATAATAATATGCTTGATTATCCGACATACACAAAACCTCAAGAATATCGAGGCCTAAAGGTTCCAGAAATTTTATTATCCGGCGACCATAAAAAAATTGCTTTATATAGAGAACAAGAGAAGTTAAAAAAGACTAAAGAATTAAGACCAGATTTAATGGAGGAAAAAAATGAATAGTTACATTTTAAAAAACAATAAAGAAGATAATGATATTCTACTATATCAAGAAAAAGTTAGTTATTCTTTTACACCAAAAAAAAGTTATAAAGAAGTTAAAAAAATTACGATATTAGATCCTGATATGTTAAGTGAAATCTGGGAACATAAAATAAGTAAAGAATATGAACGTTTACTAAAAATTATTTATTCTCTTGTGTCAGATCCTAATACAACTAGTGGAGATGTTTTAATAGCATATACAGAAATTGAAAGAATAAAAGAATATCTTTTATTATTAAAAGAAAAAGGTTTGAAAAAAAAAGTTTTAGAAAAATATTTAAAAAAATTATATATTTTAGAATTAGAATTAAAGAAAGTTCATGTTATGGAATTAACTGAAGAAATAGGAAAGGGAAGATAAAAATGAAAAATAAAACAAGTTTGATACTTATATTTGGAAGTGTTATTGCCTTATGCGTAATTTTATATTTTATGTATTTTAGAACAGTAACAGTTTCATTTACAGCTAAAATCGGAGCAGGTATAGCACCAGTTAGTGTGAAAGTCGGAGAAAAAATTGCAGAACCTGCCACACCAGAAAGTAGTGAGTATAAATTTTTAGGTTGGTATTTAGATGGTGAAAAATTCGATTTTAATACACCAATTAAGAAAAATATAAATCTTGAAGCTAAATGGGAAAAAATTACTGAAGAATCTGACAAATGATTGTCAAAAAATAAATATGTATCTTGATATATATATCAATTTTTGATAAAATTAATAAGAATTGAGGAATATATGAAAGATAATAAATTAAATATAACAAAAATATCATTAGTGAGTGTAATTTTATTACTAATATATATTTCTGTTATGGTAGCATTTTAATAAAAATACTTTAGTATACTTTACTAGGGTGTTTTTTTTATGAATTTAATTGCACATCGAGGACTTTGGAATAAAACTATAAAAGATAATTCATATGAGGCGTTAAAAAAAGGCCTTGAAAGCAACAAATATATTGGGATAGAATGTGATATTAGAACTACTTATGATAATAAATTTATTATTTATCACAATATTTTATATAAAGGTAATTTAGTAAGAAATACTTATTATAAAGAAATGAAAGGTATATCTTTACTTGAAGACTTATTAAAGATTAAAACAAATAAAATATTACTACTTGAGATTAAAGAAAATGATATAAACAAAACAAAGCTATTAAAATTACTAAATAAATATAATCATAACTATTATATAATGTCTTTTAATAATAAAGTTATTGAAGAATTAAAAAAAATAAATAATAAATATAAATATGGAGTCTTAAACTATGTTTTAAATAGTGAATCAGATTACAAACTAGACTTTATTTGTTTATTAGATATAGTTGCAAACGATCTAATTATAGATAATCTTAAAAAAAGAAGTATAGATGTTATAATATATGGAACAATTAAAATTAAAAAAGATGTAAAATATATCATAGATGATTATAAAATGTTAAAATAAGTTATAAAAATTATAAATTTTAGTGTATAATTGTATTAAGGTGATTTATTTATGAAAATAATCGTTTCTGCAGGTGGAACTGGAGGACACATATATCCAGCTTTAGCAATAATAAAAAAGTTTCAAGAAATGGAAAAAGATTTAGAAGTAATATATATTGGAACTCACAATAGAATGGAAAAAGAAATAGTACCAAAAATGGGAATAAAATATATAGATTTAGAAATATATGGTTTTAGTAAAACTAATATTTTAAGGGACATAAAAAATATTTCCTTAATAAAAAAAGCAATGAACAAATGCTTAAAAATAATGAAAGAATTTAAACCAGATATAGTAATTGGATGCGGAGGATATGTAACATACCCAGTAATTAAGGCTGCTAAAAAACTTAATATTAAAACATTTATTCATGAACAAAATAGTATACCAGGAAAATCAAATGTTTATTTATCAAAGTTTGTAGATTTAGTAGGAATATCATTTAAAAATAGTAAAAATTATTTTAAAAAAGCCAAAAGAGTGGTTTATACTGGAAATCCATGTGGTGAAAATGCCTTAACAGTAAAAAAAGTATCTAAATCAACATTAGGATTTAAGCCAAATGATAAATTAATAATTATTGTCGCAGGATCTCTAGGAAGTGAATCATTAAATAATAAATTTAAAGCTTATTTAAGTACCATAGATAATGAATCATATAATGTTCTTTATATAACAGGAACAAACCTTTATAATGAATTTATAAAAGATACAAAATTTTCTAAAAATGTTAAAGTAGTACCTTTTTATGATAATCTACCAAGTATAATGAAAGATGCTTATTTAGTTATATCACGAGCTGGAGCATCAACTATATCAGAATTATTAGCTTTAAAAATACCAAGTATTTTAATACCAAGTCCATATGTAGCAAATAATCATCAATATTATAATGCCCTAGATTTAGCTAATATGAAAGTATCAGAATTAATCGAAGAAAAGAATTTAAATTCCAATATTATAAAAGTAATGATAAATGAATTAGTATATAATGATGAACTTTATAAAGAATTTAAAAATAATTTAGAAAAATTAAATACCAAGGCATCATCAAGTATAATTTATGAAGAAATAAAGGAAATAACAAAATGAAATATGAAGAAAATGTAGACTTAAAAAAATATAATACATACCACATCGGAGGTATAGCTAAATACTTGTATAAACCTAATAATATAATAGAATTAAAAGAGTTACTTGAAAAACTAAATAAAGATAATACAAAATATTATATTTTAGGTGGTGGATCAAATGTTATACTTCCAGATGAAGATTTTGACGGAGCAATTATAAAACTAGATAAATTAAATGAATTTAAAATAGATGGTAATTTTGTTTATGCTGGTAGTGGCTTATCATTAAATGAATTTATTAAAAAAACATTAGATAATGGCTATGTTAATTTTGATAGTTTATTTGGAATCCCTGGTTCCCTCGGAGGTGCTATCATAGGCAATGCCGGTGCTAATAACAAGTGTATATTTGATGAACTAATAAGCGTTTTAATATTAGATAATGGTTATACAAAGTTAATAAGTAAAGAAAATATTAAATATGAATATCGAAACACTTCTTTAAAAAATAGTCATAAAATTATCCTCGGAGCAGTTTTTAAATTAGAAAAAGGAAATGTAAAAGAATCCTGGGATAATATAAAAATTAATTTAGAAAAAAGAAGAAATTCTCAACCTCTAGAATATCCATCAGCAGGATCAGTGTTTAAAAACCCAGATAAAACATCCGCCGGAAAACTAATAGATGAATGTGGTTTAAAAGGAACTAAAAAGGGCGGCGCAAGAATAAGTGATAAACATGCAAATTTTATAATTAATGAAAATAATGCTAAAAGTAGTGATATAATATATTTAATTGATTTAATTAAAAAAGAAATTAAGAAAGAAAAAAACATAGATTTAGAATTAGAACAAATTATAGTAAAGTGGTGACATATGAAAAAAAAGGTAAAAAAGAAATTAAATAAAAAAGGTCTTTTTGTTATAATTTTAACATTATATTTATTTATAATGATCTTTTATTATTATTTTAATTTACCTATAAAAAAAATTATAATAAAAGGAAATAAGAATATAAGTGATAATGAAATAATTTCTATAAGCAATATAAAATCATATAATAAAATATTAAGTTTAAATACTAGAAAAATAAAAGAGAATATAAAAGAAAATAAAATAATTAAAGATGTCAAGATTTCCAAAAAGTTAAATGGGACCTTACTAGTTAAAGTTGAAGAACAAAATGTCTTATTTTATAATTCTTTAGAAAAAAAATATGTATTAGAAAATAAAGAAACAATGGATAGTTTAACTAATCCATTAGGTATTCCTACATTAATTAATTATACTCCGAATGATATATATGAAAATTTAATGAAAAAATTAAGTAGTGTAGATATAAATATATTAAAAATGGTAAGTGAAATAGAGTATGCTCCGGATATTAAAAATGAAAAAACTATAGATAAAAATAGATTTTTACTTAAAATGAATGATGGTAATTATGTTTATATTAATTTAGCAAATATGGATAATTTAAATAAATATGAAGAAATATATGCCACATTAAATGAAAATGAAAAAGGGGTATTAAATTTGGATTCATCAAGTAATAATGGAATTGTATTTCAAACATTTGACTTATTAAAAAAGAAAGAAGAAGAGCAAAATGAATTATCAGAATGAATTAGATAAATTAATTAAATCATTAACATATAAGCCAAATTTATTATTACATAGTTGTTGTGGTCCTTGTTCTACGCAAGTTCTTTCATATTTAGCTCCATATTTTAATATAACTGTTTTATATTATAATCCCAATATAGAGCCAATGGAAGAGTATTTAAAAAGAAAAAATGAACAAATTAGATTTATAAAAGAATTTAAACATGAAAATATTAAATTTTTAGATTGTGATTATGATAATGAAACATTTCATATTAAGACTAAAGGTTTAGAATATGAAAAAGAAGGTAAAGCAAGATGTCCGGTTTGTTTTAGATTAAGGCTTGAGTTTACTGCCAAAAAAGCTCGTGAACTAAACTTTGAATACTTTGGCACAACCTTAACTGTAAGTCCTCATAAAAATAGTAAACAAATAAATATTTTAGGCAAAATTTTAGGGGAAAAACATGATATAAAATATTTATTTAGTGATTTTAAAAAAGGTGATGGATATAAAAAATCAATAGAGTATTCAAAAGAATATAATTTATATCGTCAAGATTATTGTGGATGTCTTTATTCTAAAAATACAAAAAATAATTGAATAAAAAAACAAAATATTATATAATAAAAGATATAGAGTAAAAGGAGTATTGGATATGGCAAAAAATAAAGCAATTGTTTTAAGTGTTATAGCATCATTAACCCTTATGTTATTATTAATAGGGGCAACATATGCCTATTTTCAAGCAAAAACTGATAGTGGTTCTCCAGCTAATGTAAAAGTCCAAACATATACTGTGGATGTTTTATCTTTTGAAACCGGTGACCCTTTATCATTTACAATTGATCATGATAACTTTGCCAAAGATCAAGATAGCTTATCAGCATCAACTTTTGCTAGTGCTATACTTTCTGCTAACAACAAAACAAATACTGCAACAGACCATTATTATATGTATTTAAATATTTCTAATAATTCATTTATTTATACGCAAGATGAAAATACACCCGAAATGATTCTTACAATAATAAGTGCCAGCGGAACTCCATTAACATCAATTGATGGATTAACATACAAAGAAGTAACCGATAATAAAGGAACAAAAATATCAGGATTTGATATAACAACCAAAAATGGTTTAATACCTTTATTAAGTAATAAAGAAATTTCAGCAAGTCCTAAAACAGAAGAAAAATGGAATGTAACAATAACATTTGTAAACTACAATCTAGATCAATCTAAAAATGCCGGCAAAGATTTTACTGCTAAATTAATGATCCAAAAGAAAGAAATTGAAACTATGGCAACGGTATGTTCAAGTGGTCAAACATTAAGTTCATGTATTATTGCTATGAATGGCAAAGATGATACATTATATTTTCATGATTCAAATTTAGAAAATGGAGCAGGTGATAATTCATATAGATATGCAGGAGCCAATCCAAACAACTTCGTGTGCTTTGGTTCAACAGAAAGCCCTTGTCCAACAGATAATTTGTATCGTATAATCGGTGTGATAGGTGGCAAAGTTAAACTAATAAAATATGATTACATGACAACAGACGAACTAGGAACAAATGGAGATTATTATGGAGCATATACATTAGGGAATTCAGCATATAAAGGAAATAATTATGCAAACATAGCATCATATTATTGGAATTACAAAGCTGATTCTGGAAAAAAGGTTGGTTCAAATACATGGAGTACAAGCTTATTTAATAAAATAAATTTAAATTCTAATTTTATAAATTATTTAGGAACAGAATGGTCAAATAAGATAGCCACAACTACATGGAAAGTTGGAGGAAGTGGAATGGGATTTGCTATTCCATCAATCGCATATCAAAATGAAATAGTAAATCCAGATGCAACAGACACAACAGATAATGCTACAACGTATGATGCAAAAATAAGCTTAATGTATGTGTCTGATTATGGATTTGCTGCAATCCCAAGCGCTTGGACAACAAATCTATATGAGTATAATGGAAGTATAAATGGCTCAACAATTATATCATTAAATTGGATGTTTATGGGAATGGATGAATGGACTCTTACCCGTAGGACTAACAATACGTCTATTGTATACAATGTGAGCAACGATGGTCGTATGAACCACAGCTCAGCGAATGTCTCCTTGCCGGTGCGTGCGTCCTTCAATCTTGAGTCTACCATAACCTATGTCTCTGGAACTGGCACAATGAGTGACCCAATTATTATAAATTAAAAATGAATAAAAAGAAAAGGTGATATAAATGAGTAAAAAGACAAGAAATATTTTATTAGCATTATATATAGTGGCATTATCAACCCTTGTAACCGGGGCGACATTTGCATTTTTCACAGTAATTAAAGTATCAAATGTATCACCTAGGCTTGATGTTGAAACAGCAAATTTAAACTTTATATCTTTTGATATAGGTAATCCTATTTTTATTAATCCCACGGTTGAAAATTTTAAAGAAGGAATGGATTCCTTATCTGATACAACGTTTGCAAGTGCTTATTTAAGACGTGATCAAGGTTCTGAAAAGACGATGGTAGATTATAATGTTTTATTAAATATTGAAGAAAATACTTTAACATATTCAACTTCAAATAATAGTCCAGAGTTACTAATTAAAGTAATTGGTCCATCCGGAGAAGAAATTAAAGAAATTGAAGGATTAGATTATGTAACAGTAACAGATAATAAAGGCGTTATAATATCAGGATTTGATATAACAACTAAAATTGGGACATTTTATATAACTAAAAATCGTCATCTAGAGACTGAAAGTGAAGTATTAGAAAAATGGAATGCAGAAGTGACATATGTTAATTTAAGTGAAAGCCAAGATGGAAATTTAGATAAAAAATTAAATGGATATATAAGAATAGAAAAATCGGAGTAATTATGAATTTAGAGGATAAAAAAAAGAAAGAATATCAAGGGTTACTAGTTAAAGAATACAGAAAAAATCATCCCGAAGAAACTATGAGTTTAACAGATGAAGAAGTGTCATTAATGTTTCCTTTAAATAATGATGATATACCATTTTTAATGGAATATGAAAAATATCAAAAAAATGATAAGGAAGATATCCCACTTATTATAAGAATCGGAGAAGCAAAAAGAAAAGAATATCAAATGTTTTTAGTTAACGAATATCGAAGGAAAAATCCTAATGAAGCAATCCATTTAACTGATGATGATATAGCTTTAATAGTTCCTTTAAAAGAAGAAGATATCCTAATTCTAATAGAAGATGATTTATTAAAAATTAGAAAAGAAATTGGTGAACAAGAATATGAAATTGAGTTTACTAATAATAAACTAAAAGATAGTAAAACTTATTCTAATGAACGTCCTGGATTAAGGGATGATATTATTACAGCAAGAAGACGAATAGAAGAATTAGAAAGCGAATATAGCAAATTAAATAAAATTATTTCAGAAAGGAATATGGATGAAAGAGGTACAAGTAGATAAATTTTTATTCTTTCTAAAAAATGAATTAAATTATTCAGAATTTACTATAAAAAGTTATCAGTTAGATTTAACTGATTTTTTTGAATATATAAAAAAAAGTAAAATAAATTATTTACGAATAAATAATAATGAAGTAAGGGGATATTTAAAGTATTTAGATTCATGTAATTTAAAAAATAGTACCATCTCAAGAAGAATAAGTACATTAAGAACGTTTTATAATTATTTATTAGATGAAGGGGTGGTAGAAAGTAATGTATTTCATAATGTTAAAAATCCCAAGTTAGAAAAGAAATTACCTAATTATTTAAATTATAATGAAATTGAAGAATTACTAGAATCAATTGATATTACTAATACCGAAGGATTACAAAGAAGATTATTAATAGAGATGTTTTATTCAACTGGATGTAGAGTTAGTGAAATGATTAATGTTAAATTAAAAGATATTGATTTTACTAATAAAACAATTAGAATAATGGGAAAAGGTAGTAAAGAAAGAATTGTATATTATGGTGATTATGCAAGTAAGTACCTAGAAGAATATTTAAAAAAAGTTGAAGTAAAAGATTATTTATTTACCAATAAAAAACAAGAAAAATTAAGTGTAAGTGAAGTTGAATTGATAATTAAAGATATAATGAAGCATATATCTATTAAGACTCATGTTACACCACACACTTTAAGACACACATTCGCTACTCATTTGCTTAACAATGGAGCAGATATAAAAACTGTTCAAGAATTACTCGGACATGCTAATCTCTCAACAACAGGAATATACACTCATATTTCTAGTGATAGATTAAAAGATATTTATTTTAAAACATTTAAAAGATAATTCTATGTAAAGTATGTGTAAAAAATATAGGAATACTTCTTTTAATAAGTTATAATGTAGTTGAAAGGAAAAAGAAAATGAAAAAATTATTAGAGTGCCAAAATTTATGTAAAAGTTTTGGAAAGAAACAAATTTTAAAAAATGTATCATTTGAAATTGATGAAGGGGATATTCTTGCTTTCATTGGTCCGAATGGAAGTGGGAAAACTACCACGATTAAATTAATTTTAGGTCTTCAAAGTATAGATGAAGGAAAAGTAATCATTAATGGTTATGATATCAAAAAAGACTTTGTAAAAGCCATAAGTAATGTCGGAGCAATCGTAGAAAATCCCGACACTTACATGTATTTAACTGGATGGCAAAATTTAAAATTAATTGCTAATATGTACAAAGGGATAACTAATGAAAAAATAATGGAAATAGTAAAACTTGTTGATTTAGAACAAAGAATTAATGATAAAGTAAGCAAGTATTCTTTAGGTATGCGTCAAAGATTAGGAATAGCTCGAGCCTTAATTAATAATCCAAATATTTTAATATTAGATGAACCTACGAATGGACTAGATCCAGAAGGAATTAAAGATTTAAGAATTCTTTTAAAAAAGTTAGCTAAAGAAGGACTAGGAATATTAATATCAAGTCATAATCTAGCAGAACTTGAAAGTTTTTGTAATAAAGTATTAATTATAGATGAAGGAACAATTATAGAAACAAGTGAAGTAAAAGAATTTAAAAATAATGGCAATAAATATGTATTTAGTGTAAGTGATACTAAAGATTTAAGTTTTGAAGGAATGTATGAAGTAGTTAAAGATAAATTTAGTTATAATGGTGATAAAGAAGACATTGCTAGTATAATAAAAACATTAGTAAAGAAAAATATTGATGTATATGAGGTTCATATGCAAGAATTAACTCTTGAAGAAGCATTCCTAAAAAAGACTGGAGGAAAGAAAAATGATAAAGCTAATAAAGAATGAAATATTTAAAATATTACATAAAAAAGGAACATATATAGTTTTAATTATAACAGCTTTGTTTATGGGGTTAGTATCATACTTAATTGGTCATGAATCCGATATGTATTTTTCTTCTAATGAATATTATTATCCTGAAACCGGTGATACAACCGAGAATGCCATAAATAAAGAAATGAATGATCTTTACAAAAAATACAACAATGAAACTTGGCAATATTATGCAATGGATAGTTTTTATAATGTTTTAACTGAATATTACTATTCTAAAAATAACGATGCTCTAACAGATGAAATAGAAAAAGAGTATAATGATGCTAAATTAGCAATGGTAAATGATAATTGGCAATATTTTGTAAATAAAGATCTAACAGCTGAAAAAGAAAGATTAAAGTATTTTGAAGAAAATTTAAAATCAGCCACAACTGATAAAGAAAAGAAAGAAACAGAAGCCCAAATATTTACTACAAAAGTTAGCATCGAACTATTAGAGTACCGTCTAAAAGAAAATGTTAAATATGGTTCGGACTATCTAAATGAAGCTATTAATAATGTAAAGTCTTCAGCTTCATCTATAAAACAATATGAAATTGAAACGAACAAAGAAGTAAAAAAAGACCTTGAAGAATCTGTTAAAAGATATTATACAAATAAGTATATTTTAGAAACAAAAGAGAATACTAATGATGCAGGTGATTTAAGATATATTATGACTAACTTTTATAGTGAGTACATGTTCTTAATCCTTGTATTTGGTGTTATGATTTCAGGAGCTATAGTAAGTGAAGAATATAATAAAGGTACAATTAAATCATTACTTATAACTCCATATAAAAGAAGTACCATTTTACTTTCTAAATACATAACTGTTGTATTATTGACTATTTTATTTATAATAATTGCATATTTAATGCAACTTGTAATAGGTGGCTTATTCCTTGGATTTACATCATTACAAAATCATGTTGTAATTTATAACCTGGCAAGTAAATCACTAGAAGTAATGAGTTCATTTAAATACATAATTATAAATACAATTGCAACATTACCTCAAATATTATTGTTAATTACTTTAGCTTTTGCAGCCTCAACAATTATTGGAAACACAGCCTTAGCTATCGTTATTACTTTTGCAGGTGTAATTGGTTCATCAATTATAAATATGTTTGCTTTAAGTTATAATATTGAAATTCTAAAATATTTTGTAACTACAAACTGGGATTTTAATCTTTACTTATTTGGTGGTGTAAGTGCATATGGTACAAGCTTAACTCATGCAATAATAGTGTGTATAGTATATTTCTTAATTATGATTATAACATCATTTATAGTATTTAATAAAAAGAATATTAAAAATATATAAAAAGGATGTTTTAAATGAAGAGAAAAAGAAAACTTAAACTAAAAAAAGGTATAGTGTTCTTTATTGCTATAAGTATTTTACTCGTAGCAACTTCTTCATTTAAAACTTTTTCTTTTGCCTTACCAACTATAAGTGCAGACGAATCTAATAAAAGTAAGTTAATAAATGAATATGTTAATAGCTTATATAATTTAGTTGAAGAAACAAATATAGATTCTAAATTTGTAAATGTTGTAAGTCTTTATGATGATAGATACATTTCTAAATTATTTAATTTTAAGACTGGGGAAGAAGTAAATATTACATCGATTATAAAACCAGAAAAGTTGGAAGATTTTTGGAGTAAAACAAGAGAATTATTATATTTAAAATATCCTAAGTTTATCGCAGATGTCTTATGTAAAAATGATAAAACAAATAGTTACTATGTTAAAGAAAATGAATTAGTTATCTATTATTATGATTATGAAATAGAACCAGTGGTAGATTTTGAACTATCTTTGCATGTAAATTATAATGAGATTAAAGATTATGTAGATTTTACAGTAAAATTAGATAAAACATATGAAAATGAAGATGGAAATAAAATTGATGAAAATAAAAAGATAATAGCTTTGACATTTGATGATGGTCCTGGTGAGTATACAAGTAGACTTGTTGACATTTTAAATGATAATAAAGCTTATGCTACATTTTTCATGTTAGGTAAAAATCTAAATTTGTATAAAGATACAGTTTTAAAAGTTCATGAAAATAATATGGAAATAGGATATCACTCATACGCTCACAAAAGTTTCAAAAGAGAAAAACTAGATCAAATAGTAGATGAGTTTAATGAATCAAATGAAATATTAAAAAGTATAATTAATGATACATTTCATTTAATAAGACCTCCATATGGTATAATTTCTAAAAAAGTTAAAGATAGTTTAGATGCAAGTTTTATTTTATGGAATATTGATACCGAAGACTGGCGTCACAAAAATGTAGAATATCTTACCAATTATGTTTTACAAAAAGTTGAAGATGGAAATATTGTATTGTTTCATGATATTCACAAAACTAGCATAGATGCCATAGAAAACTTATTGCCATATCTTTATGCTAATGGATATCAAGTAGTAACTGTATCCCAGTTAGCAGATGTAACAAAAACAGATTTAAAATTACATGAATCATATCGGTATTTTACAAGATAATTGCTTATTACAAATCTAGTTTTTTAAATTAAACCAACATCCAGGGCATCATCCTTTCTAGTAAATTCATTAATTAAATAAATGGCCCCGCCGATCAAAAATAGGATCGCAGCTATAAGTTGAATAAAAGTAGATCTATAATTTGGATCATTAAAATTCTTTTCCATACTTCCCAAATCTTCAGTTAAAAGTAGTAAAAAATAAAGATAAATAAAAAAAGCTACAAAAAAAATGGCAATATTTATATATTTTTCTCTTTTATATGCTCCATAATCTTTTTTTATAAGGTAATCTCGATCAAGTTTATTAGAATATAGAGCAAACACCACGATAAAAAAATATACAATCCAAACTATATCCTCATTCCTAAGTCTCTTTAATTTTTTTTCTATATCATTCATGTTAAATAATATGCAAAATTCTTTACAATAACAATTATTTTAGGTATAATTTATTATAGTAAAGGGGAAGTAAATAATGAAGAAAAATGCTTTTTCACTTGTAGAATTAATTGCAAGCATAGTAATATTATCTATTTTAATTGCAGTTGGGGTAAGAATTTTTACTAATGTTAGAAAAAATGTATTAGAAAAACAATATCAAAATATTTTAAGTGACATATATACCAAGGCAGAAGAATATGCGAAAAATACTGGTAAAACGGATCCAATTGATATATCCGTAGATTTTTTGATTAAAAATGGATTAATATCTCCGGATGATGATAAAAATATTTATGACCCAAGAAAGAAAAATAAAAAATTAAATTGTTATATTATACATGTAATTTTAGAAGATGGTGAATATAAAGCCTCTTTAGGTAAATTACAAGAAAATGAAGATGGTACTTGTTATAATGAAAATAGAGAAGATACCATAGAAATTGTTTGTAATAATAAGTCATGTAAAGACGGTTGGTATAATGAAAATTTAGTTTTAACTATAAAAGGATTAAGTGATGAAGAACTAAAAACAAGTATAGTAGAATGGACTAGCCTAAATGGACTTTATGAACTTCAAGCAAGTGGAACAAATAAATCAATCGTAGTAAATCCAAGTTATATTTTAAATACAACATATAGTGCATTAATTAAAACTTCTAAAAAAACATATGACATAAGTAAAGTTATAAAAATAGATAAAGAAAAACCTAAATTAATTAGTAAAGATATAAAAATAAATTATGAAAATAATCAAACTCTTGATATTGATGCAACTGATTTAACGGGATCAGGAATTTTAGGTTATGCCCTAACAAAAGATAGTTGTGAAAATGCAACTTATAATACAAATAAATTAAAAATAACTAGTTCAGGAAAACAAAAAATATGTATTAAAGACAATGCAAGTAATATTTATGAAGAAGAAATAAATATAAATAAAGTAACATTTAATTATAATGAAAAATCTAATAAAACAGAAACAATAAATGATGTATATTTTCTTAAAGAAAATCCAAATCAAGAATTACCAAAACCATCTAGAAACGGCTATGTTTTTAAAAATTGGGTAAAAAAAAGTGATGGAAGTACAATCTACGAATTTGATAATCTTAATGATAGTGATGAAGCAATTGCAAGCTGGGATATCATTGATGTTGCTTTAGATGTTGAAAAGATTAATAAAGGTAGTAAAAATGCCATAATTGCTAATAAGGTTAATATGATATTAGTTTTAGATGTTTCAGGAAGTATGTTAGGTAACGCTATTGAAAATTTAAAGCAAGTATCATCGGAATTAGTAAATAGCATGTCGTTTGAAGTAGGTTCTACAATATCGATAATTCAATTTTCAAGTACGGCTCAAATTTTATTAGAAGTTGGGACAAATAAAGAAGAAGCTTTAAAAGTAATTAGAAATATTCCTGGGACTCCTTATACAACATCATTTAATAATGGATTAAGCAAAGCAAATTACATCATAGAAAAACATCTGCTTGGACAAGATAACAATTACATGATTTTTGTAAGTGATGGTTATGATAATGATGAGTTTAATAGATCGTATGCCGACATGGTAAAAGTAAACTTAAAAACTAGTTATTCTATTGGAATAGGAACAAGTATAGATGTTTCTGGTTTAACTTATATTGCTTCCCCTGGTTGTTATTTCAATTCAACCAGGGGACTAGATAGTTTAGGAGAAGTATTTTCTCACATACAAGAAGAAATAAGAGAACAAGTTCAAGAAGCATCTAAAAAAGGTCTTATTGAACTTCCAAATCTTTATGTAGATAGCGAAAATCCATTTAGTTTAAAAATTAATGATGAAACAACATACACATTTACAGATATAAATGAAATGTCAGATATTTTAGTACATGAAAATAATATATATTATTTAGATTTAGAAAAAATAGATAATAAATACAAATTAGAAGGTAATTTAAAAACAATTAGTTTTGCATATTACTATGACGGAGAATAAAAATGAAAAAAAAGATTATTGTAATAATATTGGCTATATTAGTTGCTATAACTATCGGGGTAATAGCTTATAACATTTTAAATAAACCAGAAAAAGAAATTAATGAAGAAGTAAAAATACCAAATTCAGATTTTAAATTAAATGATGTTTTAAACAAATTTTTAGAAACTAAATACGCGCATGATAATAAGTGTACTGGAAATATTAAAGATAATGGTTTACAAATACAATGTAACAAGCAAGAATTCATTTATAAATTAGACAATGTAGAACTTTTCACAAATACATCAAAAGAAGGATTTGATGTATTTAAAAATCTCGTAGTAGTTATTGAAACATTAAATGGCTATAAAGAAAATGAATATGAAGAAACAATTAATAAAGTCATAAATAATGAATTATATGTAAATGGTATAAAATATCAAAATATTAATAATGAAATTTATTTAAGTATAGTTATAAATGAAAAGTTAGATAAATATGAAGCAAAAGAAGTTATAGATAAAGAAGTAGTTAAAGATATTAAAGATGTAAATTATGAATATAAAAGTGGTGGTTATTTAATAAATAATATTCGCATTGCCAATGATGAAGAAGACAAGATTTATGTAATATCTGCATATTTTAGTGGAAAAGACTTTAATAAAACAGTAAAAATAAAGTATTATGATAGTAATAAAAATGTAATAAAAATAGATGAAGCTAAATTAAATGAATATAATAATTATGGTAATAAATATTTAATTTTTACAAAAACAACAAAATTAAATGAATTATTTAATCAAGTTAGTTATTATTCTATCAATTTAGAGTAATTTGTTTTGCAATATTTAATATAACATAGTATACTTATAATGGAGGCAAAAATGAAAACAAGAATAATAAGTGCTGTTATAGCATTAATAATAGTAGTCCCTTTAATATTATTAGGAAAAATATATTTTACATTAGGACTTTCTTTAATAGCAGCATTAGGATATAAAGAAATACTAGATTTATCAAAATCTCATGGAAAAATACCACCAGTAATGTCTATAATGGGATTAATATGTATGTTATCATTAATTATATGTAATAATGATATGTCAGTTTATGATGGATTTTCATATCAAATTATAGCAATGATTACATTATTTTTAATTATACCAACTATATTTTATGATGATTCTTATAATACAAAGGATGCAATTTATCTTTTAGGTGCAACTATATTTTTAGGATTAGCATTTAATGCTTTTAACACAATTAGATTACGGGGACTAAATACTTTTATATTTTTACTAGCAATACCAATGATAAATGATATATTTGCTTATTTAATAGGATCTAAATTTGGTAAAAATAAAATGTGTGTTAAAATAAGTCCAAATAAAACTTGGGAAGGTTCAATTGGTGGTTTAATTTGTGGCAGTTTAGTTGGGGCTATAATTTATAAATTGTTTTTTGGGAAAATTACCATTAAAATTATAATTATAACAATTATTCTATCTATTATAGGTCAAATTGGTGACTTAATAATGAGTAAAATAAAAAGAGAAAATGAAATTAAAGATTTTTCAAATATAATGCCAGGTCATGGAGGAATATTAGATCGCCTTGACAGTAGTATATTTGTATTTATAGCATATATGTTTTTATTAATGTTTTAGGGAGGATACTATGTGGATTATATCATTATTAATATTAATATTTATTTTAGGAATTATTATTTTAGTTCATGAATTTGGACATTTTATTTGGGCTAAAAAGTTTAAAGTACATATCTATGAGTTTTCAATAGGTATGGGACCAATTATTCACACTCACAAAGGTAAAGATAAGATTGATTATAATATCAGAGCATTTCCAATCGGAGGATTTGTATCAATGGCTGGGGAAGTTTATGAAGATGCCGATGAAAAGATAAAAAAAGAAGATTACATGTGCAATAAACCATGGTGGCAAAGATTAATAATTCTTGTTGCGGGAGTTGTAAATAATTTTATTTTAGCAATAGTTCTTTTATTTATAAGTAGTTTAATCTGGGGCGGAAGTACTCTAAAACCGGTGGTAAAAAAAGCCGTAGAAAATTATCCAATGGCTGAAGCTGGAATAAAAGCCGGAGATACAATAATTGCTATTAATGATCATAAGGTTACTACCTGGGATGTAGCCCAAATAATACTAGTTATGAATAATAAAAATGATTATTATACATTTGAAGTAAAGCATGAAGATGGCAGTAAAGATACTTATAAAGTAGTACCTAAAGTTGAAAAAGATGCCGATGGCAATGAACGTCAAGTATTTGGTATTGAGGTAGAAAATAATAAATTAACTGGATTTTTTGGTTCAATCAAGTATGCGTTCCAAAAATTTGGAAGTATTGTAGAATCTATGTGGTTAACTGTTGGTGGACTTCTTACCGGTAAAATTTCAACTAGTGCATTATCAGGCCCAGTAGGAATGTATAAAGTTATAGATGATGGAGTAGCTTTAGGACTTAACTATATGATATATATAACAGCATTCTTATCAATTAATGTCGGATTTATTAATATATTACCATTCCCAGCATTTGATGGAGGTAGAGTATTCTTCCTTTTAGTAGAAACTATAAGAAGAAAACCAATAAATGCAAAATTTGAAAATGCTTGTCATATGGTGGGATTTTTCTTACTACTACTATTAATGGTGTATATAACAATAAAAGATATAATTAGACTATTTTAACTTGCATAGTTTGATAATTTATGATAATATATTGTTGACCCAAAAAAGGTATATAATCCGCTATAAATATTTTATATGATTATAGGTAAAAAAATAAGGAGGTAAAAAGATGGCAAATTTAGTAGACAAAATTGCTGAAAAACATATTCGCAAAGATGTTCCAGAATTTAGAGTAGGGGACACAGTTAGAGTTGATGTTTGGGTAAAAGAAGGAAAAAAGGAAAGAATCCAATCTTTTGAAGGATTAGTAATCGCTAAAAGAGGTGGTGGAGTTTCAGAAACATTTACAGTACGTAAGAAAAGCGGAACTGTTGGTGTTGAAAGAATATTCCCAGTTAATACTCCAACAATTGACAAGATTGTAGTAATCAAAAAAGGTAAAGTTCGTAGAGCAAAACTTAACTTTATCAAAAAAATGCGTAAAGAATATAAAGTTAAGGAAAGAAGTTAATTCTTTCCTTTCTTTCGTTTAAAGGAGAGTTATGAAAAAAGTAATAAAGGAATTAGTACCATATGTATTAATAATAATTTTTGTAGTTTTATTAAGAACGTTTATTATTACTCCGGTACGAGTTGACGGTGATAGTATGAAGCAAACATTAAAAAATGGCGATATCCTGCTTTTATATAAATTAGGAAATGTTAAAAGAAATGATATAATTGTTCTTCATGAAGAAAAAGATAATGAAAAAATAATTAAAAGAGTAATAGGAATGCCTGGTGATACTGTAGCAATAAAAAATGGTGAAATTTATATTAATGATAAAGTCATTAAAGATACATATGCTTATGGAGAAACTAGTGACTATAACAAAATTGCATTAGATAGTGATGAATATTTTATTTTGGGAGATAATAGATTAATAAGTAAAGATTCTAGATACTTTGGACCTATAAAAGAAAGTGAAATAAAAGGAAAAATAATATTTAGATTATTTCCCTTTACTAAAATTGGTATAGTATAATTATGGATTTAGTAGACTTAATGTATAAATATATAAATAGGTTTATAAATAGTGATGAACTTTTAAATAGATTAGAAAATCTAAATTTAAGTAATTTTACTGATGAAGAAAAAGTATCCATTAATAAACTAATTAATGATATAAAAATAATAAAAGATAAAACTGCAAATGAAATTGATGAAATAGAAAAAAATAGATTAGCAACCATTGAAAAATTTGTTAGTGATATAAATAAAATATTAGAATCTAATCTTGAAAAAGATATAAAAGAAAAAATAGAAAAAAGAAAAAAATATTTTATTGAAGAAAAGAAGAAAACTAAAGATGGTGGTAAACTATATAAAAAAATATATATAATACTTGCAGATAACGATTTAATAAATTATTATTGGGATTCTATGAGTGATTATGAACTATTAGAATTTATCGCCAAGTACATAAGTGTTCCAATGCCACCACAAATTGATCAAGAAAAATTTGAAAAAATTGTTAAAGCTGGAATAGAAAAAGATGAAAGAGAATGGCTATGGCGTTTAGCACTTAATTACAGTAAAAGAAAATTTGATTATTCTTTAATTGAAGACTACTATATTAAAATAAAAGATGACTACTATTTAACAGAATTAATATGTGCAGTACCTGATGAAATAGATATAAATAAAATAAGAAAAAAAGTAATGGATACAAATGATGAAACATTTATTGCAAAAGTAAAGAATACCCTTAAAAATTATTCAATCGAAATTTAGAATATAGTTTACATCAATACATAGTCTTTTCTAAATCATCATACTTAATGGGTAAACTTAAAAATCTAAACAAAAGATTAGATATTCAATATGAAACATGAAAATTAAAAAAAATATAGCAAGTGACTTGTACAAATAATTGTAGATAAAAAAATACAAGAAAGAAACATATGATTTTAAGTTTGACAAAATGTTAAATAGATTGTTTATCCACTAATATTTTGTTATAATTAAGAAAATAAGAAAGGAGGAACAAATGAAAAAAGGTTTAATAGTAATCGGGGCAATTCTTTTGCTTACGGGGTGTGGTTCAAAAAAAACTAATAATGATGACCCATCACAAATTTCATACACTAATAAATTTGAATGTTCTAAATCAGAAAAAATTAAACAATATGATTTAGAAAATCGTAATGAAAAAGGAATGTTTATTGGAACAGATAAAGCTAAAAGATCAGAAAGTTCAGTAGCCATAAATGTAATAACTACAAAACTTTATGATTTTAATAAATCTGGGGATAAATTAATTGCTTATTATGAAAATATTACTTATGAATATTTAATCGATGGCTATAACATGGAAGATGAAAAAAAATTCTATGAAAATAAATGCAATAATTATAGCGAATATGGTTTTAAATCATGTCAAATAAGTACAAAAAATAAAAAAATTGTTATTACAAAAACTGCTGATTTAGAAAGTGAGTATAACAAAAATACCGTTTCTAGTATGACTAAAGAAAGTATAAAAAATGATTATGCTGGCGGAGAAGTATACACATGTACTGAATAAGATGAGAAATCATCTTTTTTCTTTTTGTTATCATGATATAATAAAATTATATTAAAGAAAGTTAATAATGAATATTGCACCATTAATGAAAAATTTGATTTCGAAGAATGCTTCCGAATAAAAGATTGCTAGGTATTAAGAATCTAGATGATTATTGTAATGTCTGTCGAAATAAACCATGCAAATGTACAAGTGTAATATTTAAAAAGGAGTTATAAATGTCTACCAAAAAGGATTATCTTAAAATGATTAGGTATAGTACATTAACCTCATCATTTAATTATTATTATTTTATAAGAGTAATTGTACTTTTTCTTCTTGCTAAGAACGTAACACCATGGGTAGCAGTATCAGTGCCCATAGTTTTAGAATTTGCTACGCTAACATCAAGGAGTTTTACCAAAGTTACTGAATATGCTATAAAAGTTAATTATAAAGTATATTATATTTTTTATACAGTAATGTTCATATTTTATGCCAGAAGATTATAAAATGATACTATATTTATTCCTAGGAATTTTTAACGAAAAATATTCTATTAAACAAATAGCAAAATTTTTAAGAATAAGTGAAGAAGAAGTATCTTTAAAAGTTGATACAGGTATGACTTTTATAAAAAATGTTATTAACGCATATAATAAAACATTTACTAATTCAAAAGAATCTATACATTATGATTCTGTATTGCATAGGGTAAAAAATTCTCAATAAATTTTGGAGGATTTTTTTAGTTTTAAATTCATGGCGTTAATAAAAACTTTTTTGTAAAAAGTATAAAATATGTCTTGATTGGTAGTCGAACGCATGTTATGATAATTACATTGAAGAATTATTATCTAACAAGAAATGCGACTAATACCAAAATAATTGGACGTGGGATAAAAAATTAATAGATAATAAATAATAGTGTAAAGAAAAGATAAATTAAGTAAAAAAACTATGAGATACTATAAATAAATGGTATAATAGATTTTTGTAAAAAGAAGAAAAATTTAATTGTAAATATTATAATAAAAAATGATAGAAAAGAAGAAATAGAATGGTATGTAAATAATGAAGAAAAAATTTTTAAATGTTGTGGATTTGTACCATTAGGTAAAGCATCTCTGTTTATAGATAAAATTGAAGGTGATTATAATACTTTATTAGGTATTTCTCCTAGTATAATATATAATAAATTAAAAGAACTTGGATATAGTGTAACTGATTTAGATTTTGAAAAAAGGAAGTGATTTAAATGGATATGTATCAAAAAAGAAAAATGAGACAAGAAAAGAAAAATAATGGTAGCCAAGAATGTTTTTCAAAGGTTTCCGTTTCGTGGTAAGTGGGGAGTCATGAAAAAACACAATTGAATACTTGAAAATAAAAGGAATTTTTACTAAATGCTTTGTACATTTTGGGACATTTTTTAATAAAATTTTAATTTAAATTGATAAGTGTATGACTTATGAAAAACTAAAGGAAAGGAGAGTATTGATGGAAGATAATAAATTAATTATATATAAAAATAGTGAAGGTAATATTATAGTGGATGCTATTTATAAAGATGAAACTTTATGGCTATCACAAAAAGGAATGTCAAAAGTTTTTGAATGTTCTACAGATAATATAAGTTTACACTTGAAACATATATTTGAAGAAAAAGAGTTAGATAAAAAATCAGTTACCGAGAAATGCTCGTTAACTGCCGATGACGGAAAAAACTATAACACAACTATTTATAGTTTAGATGCTATAATTGCTGTGGGTTATAGAATTAATTCTAAAAAAGCAACAGAATTTAGAATATGGGCAACAAAAATATTAAAAGAATATATGACAAAAGGTTTTGCATTAAATGATGAACGTTTTATAAATGGAAATAAATATGATGCAAAATATTTTGATGAATTATTAGAACGTATCAAAACAATCAGAGTAAGTGAAAGAATAGCATATCAAAAAATCACTGATTTATTTATTGCAACAGCAGCAGATTACAATCCAAAATCAGAAGACGCTTATACTTTCTTTAAAATAGTTCAAAATAAGCTGCACTATGCTATAAGTGGACATACTGCTGCGGAACTTATTTTTAAAAGGGCTAATTCAAAAGAAGAGCATATGGGATTAACAACTTGGAAAAATTCTCCTGATGGTTTAATATATAAATATGATGTGATTATTGCAAAAAATTATTTAAACGAAGAAGAAATGAATAATTTAAAAGATTTAACAAATATGTTTTTAGTATTTGCCGAAGATGAAGCAAAACAAAGACATGTTATGACAATGAAAGAATGGATAGATGCAACTGATGATTTATTAAAGTTTAGAAGAAAAGAAGTATTAAATAATAGTGACAGTATATCTCATAAAGAAGCGGTAGAAAAAGCTGAAAAAGAATATGAAAAATTTAGAGTTATACAAGATCAAAAATACATTTCTTCAATGGATGAATTTTATAATAAATATTTAAGTGAAAATAATAGCGATAATGAATAAGGAAGTGATTAAAATGAACATGTATCAAAAAAGAAAAGAAAGAAAAGAAAAAAGAAAAAATAATAGTGAAGAAAAAGTAATACCATCTACAAGTATAAATTGGTATCCGGGACATATGGTAAAAGCAAAAAGAGAAATTAAAGAAAGAATTAAAATAATAGATGTAATTTATGAATGTGTAGATGCAAGAATGCCATCATCTTCAAAATTAAAAGGTATGGACGATATACTTGAGGCTAAACCTCGAATTTTGGTTATGACTAAAAAAGATTTATGTGACCTAGAAGAAACAAATAAATGGGTTAAGTATTATGAAAAAAAGGGCTATAAAGTAATATTATTGGATTTAACAAATAATGATGACTATAAAAAATTAATAAAGTTAACAAATGAGGTAGTAAAGCCTATTCAAGAAAAAAGAACTGAAAAAGGATTAAAAAGCAAAGAAATTAAAATCGGAGTAGTAGGAATACCAAATGTTGGAAAAAGTACCCTTATAAATAAGCTAGCAGGTAAAAGAGTAGCAAATACTGGAAATAAACCAGGAGTAACAAAACAAGTAAATTGGCTTAAAACAAATTCAGGATTCTTATTATTAGATACACCAGGTATACTTTGGCCAAAAATCGAAGATAACACTGAAGCTTTAAGTTTAGCATCAACTGCCACAATAAAGATGGAAATTTTAAATATGACAGATATCGGTGGCTACATAATTACCTTCTTTAAAAATTACTATAAAGATAAATTAGCAGAAAAATATGATATTGAAATTAGTGATGACCCTAATGAAATATTTGCAGATTTAGCTAAAAAATTTAATTATTTTGAAAAAGATGGCGAAATTGACTATGAAAAAATATCAAATAAGGTGTATAATGATTTAGTGAGCGGTATGCTTAAAGGAGTAACATTTGATAGATGGAAGAATTAGATTTATTAAAATATGAAAAAGATTTATATAAAAAAGGTATTGAACTAATAGCTGGTACAGATGAAGCAGGACGAGGTCCTTTATATGGTCCGGTTGTTGCAGCTGCAGTAATTCTACCTAAAAATTATAAATTAGAAGGCCTAAATGATTCTAAACAATTAAGTGAGAAAAAAAGAGATAAGTATTTTGAAATCATAAAAAAAGATGCCATAAGTTATGGAATAGGAATAGTGGATGCTAAAACGATAGATGAAATAAATATTTATGAAGCCAGCAGAAAAGCTATGCTTGAGGCAATTAGTAAATTATCACCAGCCCCAGAGTATGTCTTATCAGATGCTATGCCACTTCCAATAGATAATTCATTAGCGATAATTCATGGTGATGCGTTATCATTGAGTATTGCAGCCGCAAGTGTTCTTGCTAAAGTAACTCGAGATAAAATAATGTATGATTTAGATAAAGAACATCCAGAATATGGATTTAAAGATCACAAAGGTTATCCGACGAAGAAACATCTAGAAAATTTAAAAAAATATGGAATACTAGAAAATTATAGACTTACTTATAAACCAGTAAAAGCATTAATGGAGGAAAAAAATGAAGAACTTGTTAAAGAATAACTTAATTAAAAATTACTTTTTGCTTACAATCTTTTTAATGTTAACAGAAATTCTTTTTAGAATAGTAAGTAATATTCCTCTTAAAAGTTTAGCTTTATTACGAATATTTATTGGAATAAACTTTATTAGTATTTTATTAAGTTTTATTTTATCTTGGCTTAACAAAAAGATAAATAAAATTATATTATTAATATTATCCTTTTTAATAAACTTATATGCTTTTGTCCAAATTGGATTTAATAATTTTATAGGTGTATACGCATCTTTTAATACAAGAAGTCAACTCGGAGCTGTAACTGATTATATTAAAGATTTTTTCTCATCTTTTAAAATTACATATTACGTTTTATTCATACCTTTTATTTTATTTGTTCTTTATTATATATTTTTAGATAAATTAACAGAGAATAAAATTAATAAGAAATTTCTTTTAAAAACAAATATTGTTTTTGAACCTGGTATAAGAACCATAACGAGCATTCTTGCATTAACTTTATGTAGCTTTTTATATTATGAATCTTTAGATGCCTCATTTATGCAAAATAAACTACAAACGGTAAGTAATAAAGACTTATTTAAATATCCGAGTGTACCTAGCATAACCATAAACCAATTTGGAATTTTAGGCTTTGGTATTCTAGATACAAAATCATTATTAAATGAAGCTCCGGTAAATTATACATATGCCATAAACACATCAACAAATGATAACAAAGAAACAAATGAGTCTAAAAAACGAACAGTTGATGACACAATATTAGATAAAATTATAGAAAATGAAACAAATCCAAATTTAAATAACATAACAAATTATATAAAAAATGCCACTATTACAAATTACAATGATCACACAGGTATATTTGAAGGCAAGAATTTAATAGTTATAATGATGGAAAGTGCAAATGAAATAATAATTAATAAAGATTTATATCCAAATTTTTATAAATTATATACTGAAGGAATAAGTTTTAAAAACAATTTTAGTCCAAGAAATAGTTGTTCAACAGGTAATAATGAATTTAGTGGAATGACTGGATTATATACTATTCAAAATAATTGTACTGCCAATATTTATAGAGATAATACATATTTTACATCAATATTTAACTTGTTTAAAAATGCTGGATATAAAACTAGTAGTATGCACAATTATACTGAACATTACTATGCCAGAAGCATAATACATAAAAATCTAGGAAGTGATATTTATTATGGCGTTCAAGATTTAGGAATAAATTATTATAATGTTTATAAAGATTGGTCAAGTGATGAAGACTTTATGAACGCTGCGATGGATATTACATTAAATAATAATGCCACTAATCCATATATGTTATGGTTAACAACAGTGTCATCTCATCAACCATATGGTGTGTCAAGTGAAGAAGGAGACAAATATTTAAGCATAACTGAAAATTCAGATTATAGTATGGAATTAAGAAGATACATGTCAAAATTAAAAACTCTAGATAATAGTTTAGGCATTTTGTTAGAAAGATTAAAAGCATCTAATACTTTAGATGACACAGTAATTGTCTTATACGGAGATCATTATCCATATGGACTTAAAAATAGTGATATTAATAGTGTACTTTCATATGATTTATCAGATTATGAAGTAGAAAGAACACCAATGGTCATATATAATTCTACGATTAAAAGTGAAGTTGTAGATAAGTACAGTTCTTTTGTTAATTTAACTCCGACGGTTGCAAATCTATTTAATTTAGATTATGACCCAAGAAAATACATGGGAACTGATGTCTTTAGCGATGAATATTTAAATATTGTAGCTTTTGCAGATGGATCATGGAAAAATAGCGAAGCATTTTATGACGCTAGAACAGCTAGTATAAAATATTATACTGATAAAACATACACAACGGATGAAATCGTAAATATTAATAATATGGTTACAACTAAAATGCAAGTAAGCGAAGCAATAATTAGAAATAACTATTTTAATTATTTAGAAAATGCCATTAATTCATATAAAACTGCAGAAGAAAATAAGGAGGAATAAAGATGAAAAATTTAGTTATAGTGGAATCTCCAGCAAAATGTCGAACTATTGAAAAATATTTAGGTTCTGATTATAAAGTAGTTTCCAGTAAAGGACACATCAGAGATTTAGCTACGACTGGAAAATTTGGTTTAGGAATAGATGTAGAAAATGATTTTAAACCTAATTATCAAATTATTAAAGGCAAAAATAAAGAAGTAACTGCATTAAAAAAAGATGTTAAAGAAGCCCAAACTGTGTATCTTGCAACAGACCCAGACCGTGAAGGAGAAACTATTTCTTGGCATATTTATGACGAAATAAAAATACCTGATGAAAAATACAAAAGAGTAGTATTTAATGAAATCACAAAAGATGTTGTTATAAATGCCATTAATACACCAGGTAAAATTGATATGAATTTAGTAAGGAGCGGAGAAACAAGAAGATTTCTTGATCGTATAATTGGTTTTAGATTAAGTAAACTTATGCAAAGAAAAACTGGTGGTAAATCAGCAGGAAGAGTACAAAGTGTAGCTTTAAAATTAATCGTAGATAGAGAAAGAGAAATTCAAGCATTTATCCCTCGTGAATATTGGACAATTGAAGCTGACTTTAAGGAATTTAAAGCAACTTTAGATAAATATCATGGAAAAGAAATTGAAATACCAAATGAAGTAGAGGCTGATGAAATATTAAATAATTTATCAAAGTCATTTAAAATCGAAAGTGTCACAGAAAAAGAAAAAAATAAAAGTGCAAGAGAAGTTTTCAAAACTAGTACACTTCAACAAGCCGCATCAAACAAGATAGGATTTGCTCCTTCAAAAACAATGAAATTAGCCCAAGATCTATACGAAGGTAAAACTTTAGGTAATGAAACTGTTGGTTTAATTACTTATATGCGTACTGATAGTGTAAGAGTAAGCGATTCATTTGTTAAAGAAACATTTGGTTATATTAAAGGTAAATTCGGAGAAAATTATCTAGGTTATGTAAAAAAAGGTAAAAAGAATGAAAATATGCAAGACGCTCATGAAGGTATAAGACCAACAAGTATAAATAGAACTCCAGAAAGTGTTAAAGAATATTTAACTAATGACGAATACAAATTATATAAATTAATATATACAAGAAGTCTAGCATCATTAATGGCAGATGCTAAAACATTAGCAACCACGGTTATTTTAGAAAATAATGGTTATACTTTTAAAGCAACAGGAAGTGTTTTAACATTTGATGGATATTTAAAAGTATATAGTGAATATGAAGATAGTGAAGATGTAATACTTCCTGATTTAAAAAATTACAAATCTGGTTGTATAACAGCAGATGATATTACAAAGACACAACATTTTACTAAACCAGCTCCGAGATATACGGAAAGTAGTTTAATTAAAGAAATGGAAAGTCTAGGAATAGGTAGACCATCAACTTACGCCAGTATAGTTGCCACAATTAAAGAACGGGGATATGTTGTATTAAAGGACAAAAAATTTGAACCGACTGAAATTGGTATAGAAACAACTGATAAACTTCAAGAATTTTTTAGTGGAATAGTTAATGTAGAATACACAGCAAATATGGAACATGATTTAGATGAAATTGCAGAAGATAAAATGGATTATAAAAAAGTATTACATGAATTCTATGATGAGTTTGAACCATTAGTAGAAAAAGCTTTTCATGAGATGGAGAAAAAAGGACCAGAAGAAACCGGGGAAAATTGTCCAGAATGTGGAAGTCCTTTAGTAATAAGAAAAGGTAAATTTGGTGAATTTGTAGCATGTAGTAACTATCCAACTTGTAAATACATAAAAAAAGAAACAAAAGAAGTTGTAGAAATTTGTAAATGCCCAAAATGTGATAAAGGCATGATCGTTGAACGAAAAACTAAAAAAGGAAAAATATTTTATGGATGTAACAATTATCCAAAATGTAAATATGCACTATGGTATAAACCAACCGGAGAAATTTGTCCAAAATGCAAAGAATTAATCGTTGATAAAAATGGCGAACCAGTATGTGTAAATTGTGAAGAAGATAAGTAAAAACTTGTCTTCTTTTCTAATTTATTATATAATATATTTGAGATGATTATATGAAAAATAAAAATGTTGTTTTTATGGGAACTCCTGATTTTTCTGTTCCTGTCTTAAAAATGTTAATAGAAAATACTAATGTAGTAATGGTAGTAACACAACCAGATAAAATTGTGGGAAAAAATAAGAGTGTTAGTTTTAGTCCCGTTAAGAGTGTTGCAATAGAAAATAATATCCCTATATTTCAACCTCAAAAAATTAAAGAATTTTATGAGCCTTTACAAAATTTAAATATTGACTTAATTGTAACTTGTGCATATGGACAAATCATCCCCAAAAAAGTATTAGATCTTCCTAAATATGGATGTGTAAATGTTCATGCTTCTATTTTACCAAAATATCGTGGAGCAGCTCCGATTCAATGGTGTCTTTTTAATGGGGATGAAAAAACTGGAGTAACAATAATGTATATGGATGAAGGTATGGATTCTGGTGATATCATCAAAGTAAAAGAAATACCAATTACTAAAGATGACAATGTTGGAACACTTCATGATAAATTATCTATTTTAGGAAGAGACTTATTACAAGAAGTTTTACCAAGTATTTTTAATGGCACCGCTCCAAGAATTAAACAGAGCATTGATTACACATTAGCACCGATGATAAAAAGAGAAGATGAAAGAATAGATTTTAATTTAAGTGGAAAAGAAATAATAGGTAGAATAAAAGGATTAAATCCATGGCCGTTAGCAAATGTAATTATAAATAATCAAGAAATAAAGATTCTTGAAGCAGAATTTTTAAAAAATGAAATTACAAAGCCTGGAATTATCAAAGTATTAGATAAGAAAAATTTAGGAATAACTTGTCATGATGGGATAATATATTTAAAAAAGATAAAGCCTAGTGGTAAAAAAATAATGGAAATAAATAGTTTTATAAATGGTATAAATAAAGAAAACTATATAGATATGGAGGTAAATAGTGGAAAATAATAATTTTTGGAGTACAGATCGAGGAAAAGCAACTGGTAAATTTTTTGCCTGGATGATCTTTGTTATAATTTTAGTTATACTTTTTGCTAGACAAAATGTTAATGAAAGTAAAGTTACGGATGATAATACAATTAAAGAAGAAACAAAAAATTTTGAAAACTATGCTGATATGCAAAAAGAACTTTTAAGTTCTAGCTATGAATATAAATATAAAATAACAAATAATGAAAATACAGTAATATATGAAGGAGCTCTTTGTAATGGTGTTGATAGTGGCTATAAAGAAACTAGTGAAGGAATAATAAAATATAAAAAAGAAAATAATGAAGTAAGAAAAATAGTATTAGAAGAAGAAACAGTTATAGATGATTTATATGAAGGAATAGATTCATCATTTATTAATTTAAATTCATTATTTACTAATTTAGAAGAATATTTATATAACGTTACCAAAAATGACCAAACTAGAGAAATAAAATATAATAAAGTAGGGTATAGTGTTTTAGTAAATACTGATTTAGAACACATAACAAAAATAACAATTATTAACGATACTACTAGTTATGAATTAGAATTTACAAATATAGGAAAATGTGCTAATATAAGTCTTAATAAATAAATTTATGAGAGGATTAAAGTATGAATAAAAAAAGTTTTAATTTTATTATAACTAATTTTGTTACTCTACTACGTATAGTAGGGATTTTTGCTTTAATTCCAATTTATAAAAAATATGGAGGCTTTTTAACCTTTGTTTTATCTTCATTTTGTTTTTTAACAGATTTTATTGATGGACTCATGGCTAGAAAACTAAACTCATCCACTTTTTTTGGAAGTCTTTTTGATGCCTTGAGTGATAAAGCTTTCTTAATAATAAGCATGATTCTTTTAATAAGTATTACACCGATAGCAATTATACCTATTTTCTTTGAATTAGGAATTGCTTACATCCAAAGTTTTAAATATAATAAAAATATGAATATAAAATCAAATTCATACGGAAAAGTTAAAATGTGGGTCGCAGGAATTGTAATTTCTTTTTCATATTTACTCGTGGACTCAAAGTTTTTAAACTATTTAAATTTAGGTTTTCTAACAGAAGTTAATGAACTAACCTTATTTAGTATAGTCTTTTTACCATTAGTAATAAGTGAAATAATAACTATAATTAGTTATATAAAAGAATATTTTGATGAACAAAAAAAAATAACACCTAAAATTTTAGAAAAAAGAATAAAAGAAGAAAAAAAATTAGAAGAATCAATAAAAAACATAACATTCAAAGATATGCTTTTTCAACATGAATATTATGAAAAATACAAAGACTTTGGAAATTTAAAATTTTTACAAAAAATGACAAGTAAAAAGAAAGCGTGATAAAATGAATAATATTTTTGGATTTACAAAAAAAGATTTAGAAAATTACTTTGAAAGAATTAACGAAAAAAAATTTAAAGCAACCCAAGTATTTGAATGGCTATACATTCATAAAGTCTGGGATATAACAAAATTTAGTAATATCAAAAAAGAAATACAACAACAACTATTAAAAGATTTTAGTACAGACTTTATCAAGATTGAAATTGTTGAAGAAGGAAATCTTGTAAAAAAGTTTTTATTTAGATTACTTGATGGAGAAAAAGTTGAAGCAGTGCTTATGGAACATGATTATGGATTGTCAGTATGTGTTTCAAGCCAAGTTGGTTGTAACATGGGATGTAAATTTTGTGAATCAGGACGTCTAAAAAAAGTAAGAAATCTAGAAACGTATGAAATAGTTGAACAAATACTTTTAATTGAACAATATATAAATAAAAGAATTGATTCTGTAGTAATGATGGGAATCGGAGAACCATTTGATAATTATGATAATATTATAAAATTTATAAGAGTAATTAACGATTCAAAAGGTTTAGCTATTGGTGCAAGACATATAACAGTTTCAACATGTGGATTAGTACCTAAAATAAAAGAATTTAGCAATTTAGATTTACAAGTAAATTTAGCATTATCATTACATGCTCCGACGAATGAAATAAGAAATAAAATAATGCCAATTAATAAAGCTTATAGTATTGACACTGTTATACAGGCAGTTAAAGAATATATTGCAAAAACTAATAGACGAGTTACTATAGAATATGTTATGCTTAATATGGTTAATGATTCAAAAGAATGTGCAATATTATTAGCCAAATTATTACAAAATATGAATGTTTATGTAAATTTAATACCATATAATGAAACAAATAACATAGATTTTAGTAAAAGTGATAAAAAAAGAATAGATAGTTTTTATCAAGTTTTAAAAGAAAATAAAATAAATGTAACTATAAGACGAGAATTTGGTGGAAATATTAAAGCTGCATGTGGGCAATTAAGAAGTGAGAGTGATTAGAAATGAAATCTTTTTATTTAACAGATACAGGAAGAGTAAGAGAACATAATGAAGATAGTGTTACAATTTTAAAAAATATAAATGGTGAATACTTATGTGTTGTAGCAGATGGTATGGGGGGACACAGAAAAGGAGAAGTGGCAAGTGCATTAACAGTTGCTCATTTAGGAAAAAGATTTAGTGAAAGTGCATCAATTGGTACAAAAATTGATGCTGTTAATTGGTTATCTGATAACATAGCAGAAATTAATAAAGAAATACTTGACTATGGTGAAGAAAATGAGAATTCTAAAGGTTTAGGAACAACAGTAGTAGCAGCAATTATTACAAAAGAATTTATTATTTTTGCAAATATCGGGGATTCTTCTGGGTATGTTATAAAAAATAATAAATTACATAAAGTTACAAAACCACATACTTTAGTAAATCTTCTTGTAGATGCTGGTGACTTAACTCCGGAACAAGCCTTGAATCATCCAAAGAAAAATGTATTAATGAAAGCTTTGGGTGCTGCAGAAAAATGTGAACCTGATATTTTTGATGTCGATAATGAATCAACTGGAATATTTTTATGCAGTGATGGACTTACAGGAATGTTAACTGATGAACAAATTGAAAAAGTATTATTAGAAACAGATTTAACAATTGAAGAAAAAGTTGTTAAGCTAATAAAAAAATGTAATGCCAGAGGGGGAACAGATAATATATCAATAGCATATTTAGTTAGAGAAAGTGGTGACATAGCATGATTATGAAGGGGCAAAAAATTAGTGATAGATACCAAATAATAAAATCTATTGGTGAAGGTGGAATGGCTAATGTTTATTTAGCATATGATACTATTTTAGATAGAAATGTTGCAGTAAAAGTTTTACGCGGAGATCTAGCAAATGATGAAAAATTTGTCCGTCGTTTTCAAAGAGAAGCATTATCTGCCAGTAGCTTATCTAATCCCAATATAGTTGAAGTATATGATGTTGGTGAAGATAATGGTGAATATTACATAGTAATGGAATATGTTGAAGGAAAACATTTAAAAGCCCTTTTAAAAAAACGTGGCAAGTTAACAGTACCAGAGGTTATAGATATTGCTCTTCAAATAACTAATGGATTAAGTGTTGCCCATGATTCATATATTATACATCGTGATATAAAACCTCAAAATATATTAATATTAGAAAATGGATTAATAAAGATAACAGATTTTGGTATAGCTGTAGCGATGAATGCAACACAACTTACACAAACAAATTCTGTCATGGGGAGTGTTCATTATCTACCTCCAGAACAAGCCAGTGGAAAAGGTGCAACACTTCAAAGCGATATTTATTCAATAGGTATTTTGATGTATGAATTATTAACGGGTAAACTTCCATTCCGTGGAGATAATGCTGTAGAAATAGCATTGAAACATTTAAAAGAGCCGATGCCAAGTATTAGGGATGAATTACCTGATATTCCTCAAAGTGTAGAAAATATAATTTTAAAAGCCACGGCTAAAAATCCTAAAAATAGATATCCGGATGCTCGCGAAATGCACGAAGATTTAAAAACCTGTTTAGATGAATCTCGTGCTAATGAATTAAAAATAACATTTAAATATCCTGAAAATGACTATGGTGATACTAAAATTTTAAAAACAGTTAAAGATACTAAAGTAAAAACAACAAAAGAAGAAAAGAATGGAGAAAAAGAAGTGGCAAAGAAGAAAAAAGTTGAAAATAATCAAGAAAATAAATTGTTAATCACACTAGCAAGCATATTTGTGGGGCTTGTTGTTGTGATTACTACTGTATTTGTATTAATTCCTAAAATTACGACATCAAAGCAAGTAGAAATACCCGATGTAACCAACTATTCAATTACTGATGCCATTAAAGCATTACAAGATGCTGGGTTTGTAGTATCAGATGAACAAAGAGAAGAAGCAAATGAGTTAGTGCCTGAAGGAAAAGTATCAAAAACTTCTCCAGCAATTGGAAGTATCCGAAAAGAAGGAACAGAAGTAATAATTTATCGTTCACTAGGAGATGTAAAAGTAACAATTGAAGATTATACTGGTAAAAATGCAAATGAAATAAAAGGTAAACTTGAAGCATTAAAATTACAAGTTATTATTACTAAAAAAGATATAAATCCAGATGAATCTAGCGATTATAAAGAGGGTATTATAATTGATCAATCTATAAAAGCTGGTGAAAAACTATCAGAAGGAAGTTCAATAACTTTATATATACCTAAACTAGATAACAAATATCCAGACTTTGTAAGTGGAGATTATAGTATTACTGAAGTTGAAGATTTCTGTGATGAATATGGAGTTGTTTTAACTAAAAAAGAAGTTGAAACCAATGACTATCCAGCAGGATCAATTATATATCAAAGTAGAGCAGCAGGATCAACTGTAGTAAGTGGTGCGAAATTAACAATAAATATAGCAGTTGCTCCGAGCGATGGAAACGATAACCCTGATGATGGAGATCTTAACTAATGGAAGGCAGAATTACAAAACAAATAAGTAATCAATATCAAGTTACTAAAGATGAAAAAAATTATGTTTGTAGTGCTAGGGGAAAGTTTAGAAATTTAGGACTTTCCCCTTTGGTGGGTGATAATGTTTTATTTGATGCCGAAACTTTAACCATCGAAAAGATATTGCCTAGAAAAAATGAGCTTGATAGACCAGTTGTAGCTAACATAGATGTTGCATTAATCGTAACTAGTATTAAGAAACCGGATTTATCATTAAGTTTACTTGATAAACAATTAAGTGTAATAATAAAAAATAATGTTGAGCCAGTTATATGTTTGACAAAATTAGATTTATTAGAAAAAAAAGAGTTAAAAGAACTAAAGCCTTTGATAAAATACTACCAAAGTATAGGGATAAAAGTCGTAGATAACAAACATTTGGGAAAAATAAAAAAGATACTGAAAAATAAATTAGTAGTTTTAACAGGACAAACAGGAGCAGGTAAATCAAGTTTATTAAATAAATTAGATAAAAAACTAAATTTAGAGACAAAACCAATAAGTGAAGCTTTAAACAGAGGTGTTCACACAACAAGACATACAGAAATATATATAATTGGCAAAATTTATTTTGTGGATACACCAGGATTTTCTGCACTAGATTTAAAAAACATCAGTAAAGAAGAACTTAAAGATACATTTTTAGAATTTTCAAAGTATAAATGCGATTTTAAAGATTGTATGCACCAAAAAGAAAAAGGATGCCAAGTAATTAGTGCCATGTCAAAGGGAGAAATTCTTCCTTCAAGATATATTAATTATTCAAGATTTATAAAGGAGTGCCATGAAAATAACCGTAAGTTATATAAATAGTTTATATGATCCTAAAAAAACAATTGATTTGATAAATGAAACTAGTGCAGATGCTATTCATGTAGATTTAATGGATGGTAAGTATGCTGGTACAAAAAATTTTGATATTAATCATTTACCTATACTTTTTAGTGATAACTTAAAACCTTTAGATATTCATATGATGGCAGAAAGACCAAGTGATTACTTGAATGATTTAATTAAGCTAAAGCCAAGCTGTATTTATATTCATCCCAAGACTGAACCAAGCATTTTTGCAGTCTTTAATGAATTAAATATTTATAAAATAAAAAAAGGAATAGTTATAAATCCTGATGAAGAAATATCTATTTATAGTCATTATTTTCCTTATGTAGATCGAATACTTTTAATGAGTGTAGCACCAGGTAAAGGCGGTCAAAATTTTTTGGAAAATACAAAAACTAGATTACAAGAACTAGAAAGTTATAAAAAAGAAAGTGATTTTGAAATATACATAGATGGTGGCATAAATAGTGAAACTATAAAAGAGGTTAGAAATGCAGATGGTATTATATCCGGATCATTTATATGTATGAGTAAAGATTTTGAAAGTAAAATAAATAGTTTAAAAAATTCCCTCTGATTTAATAAAATAAATTTGCGTTAACTTGTAGACAAACATATATTTATATTATACAATTATAATGTACATAAGAAAGCTGCTTTTGAACATATTTAAATGTTTATCGCTTCTGGGTGGTGCGAGTAACAAATAATCCTAAAAAATGAATAAAACTCAATAAAAATATTGAGTTTTTGTGTGGCTTATGATATTATATTAACATGGAGGCTCAAATGTACGCAAAAGTTATAATTGAATATAGTATAAAAAAATTAGATAAAGAATTTATCTATATGATACCAAATGATTTACAAGAAAAACTTAAAATAGGAATGAAAGTTTTAGTACCATTTGGATATCAACAAGTCGTAGGTTTTGTAACAGACATACTAGATAAATGTGAAGATGTATCATATGAACTTAAATATTTAGCAAATATTATAGATGAAAAATTAATATTAGATAAAGAATTAATGGATTTAGGAAAATACTTATCAGAGTCAACTTTATGTACAACAATTTCAGCATATCAAACAATGCTTCCTTCAAGTCTTAAAGTAAAAAAACAAACTTCAAATTATGATTTATATGATGAATTTGTATATATTAAAAATGAAGATAAAGTAAAAGAATATATAAGTCTTTATGAAAACAAAAGAAAAACTCAAGTAAAAGTATTAAAAGAAGTTTTAGAAAAAAAAGAAGAGTTAAAAAGAAATTATAGTTCAACTATTTTAAAACCATTATTTGAAAATGACTTAATAGCTGTAAAAAAGATTCAAAAGTATCGAATAAATAAAGATACAAGTAATATAAATAAAACATTAACATTTGATCAAGGGGAAGTATTTAAAAAAATAGAATTATCTCTAGATCATTATGAACCATTCTTATTATATGGGGTAACTGGATCAGGAAAAACTGAAATTTATATAAAACTAATAGAAAGTGTTATAAAAAACGGAAAAACTGGTATAGTATTAGTTCCTGAAATAAGTTTAACCCATCAAATAGCAAAAAGGTTTTATGAAACATTTGGTAATGATGTAGCAATACTTCATAGTTCATTATCAGAAGGAGAAAAATATGATGAGTATTTAAAAATATATCGTGGTGAAGTTCATGTGGTAGTGGGTACCCGAAGTGCAATTTTTGCTCCGATAAAAAAACTAGGAATAATAATTATAGATGAAGAAGATTCAAGTAGCTATAAGCAAGATAATAATCCAAGATATAATGCAAAAGATATAGCTTTATTTCGTGGCAAATATAATAATATTCCCGTAGTTTTAGCAAGTGCCACGCCCTCATTAGATAGCAAAGCGAGAGCAGATAAAAAAGTATATACACTACTCACATTAAAAAAACGGGTAGGTAATGCGGTTCTTCCGAGTGTAGCAATAGTTGATATGGAACCAGAAATGAAAAAAAGAAATATGATATTTAGTGAACTTTTGATAAACAAGATGAAAGAAAAAATTTCCAAAAATGAACAAATAATGCTTCTTTTAAATCGTCGGGGATTTTCAACATATATAACGTGTAGTAATTGTGGATTTACATATAAATGTCCCAGCTGTGATATAACATTAACTTATCATAAATCAACAAATAATCTTATATGTCACTATTGTGGTTATCAGCAAAAATGTGAAGATTCATGTCCTAAATGTCATGAAAAATCATTAAATTATTATGGATTAGGTACTGAAAAGCTTGAAGAAAAATTAAAAGAAATATTACCAAGTGCCAAGATTGTTAGAATGGATCAAGATACCACAAGAAAAAAAGGATCTCATGAAAAAATAATTGAGGACTTTAAAAAAGAGAAATATAATATATTACTTGGAACTCAAATGATTAGCAAAGGACTAGATTTTCCTAAAGTCACTTTAGTAGGGGTTATCAATGCTGATACAACTTTGAATATACCAAATTTTAAAGCTGGTGAAAATACATTTTCTTTACTTCATCAAGTTGCGGGAAGAAGTGGAAGAAGCAAATATCCCGGAGAAGTTATAATTCAAACATTTAACCCAGATAATTATGTAATAAAATGTGTAAAAGAGAATAATTATGATAAGTTTTATTTATATGAAATGGATTTTAGAAAAAAGCTAAAATATCCTCCATATTATTATTTAGTTAGTTTAAAAGTAATTGGTAATGAGTATGAAAAAACAATAGAATTTAGTAAAAAAGTTAAAACATATTTAGAAAAAAAATTAGATGATGTTTTAGTTTTAGGACCCACAACAGCACAAGTATTTAAATTTAATAATGAATATAGAATGCAAATAATAATAAAGTATAAAAAATGTGAAAATTTAAAAACAGTTTTAAAAGAATTGGATAATTTATTTATAATGAATAAAGATATAAGATTAGAAATAGATTTTAATCCTATAAATATCTAATTGCTATTATAAAAAAATTGTATTATACTTAAATGGAAAGGAATAGTTATATGAAAAATTTAAGCAAAGTATTATGGGGAGTTGTTTTAATATTCATTGGTGTTGTTTGGGGACTTAATAGAACTGGAGTTGCAAACATAAATATATTTTTTGATGGCTGGTGGACATTATTTATTATTGTACCAAGTGCTATTTCATTATTTGAAAAAGGAAATAATAAAGTATCTTCCTTAATATGTTTAGTTATAGGCATTTTATTACTTCTAGCAGCACAAGAATTATTTGAATTTGAACTTTTATGGGAAATTCTATTACCTGCAATTGTGATTTTAATTGGTTTATCACTAATTTTTGGTAGTAAGACAAATTTTAATGTTAAAGAAAAAACAAAATGTTTAGATAGTAGTGATACCGAAGCAATCGTAGCAACATTCGGTGAACAAAATGTATCTAAATCAGGAGAAAAATTTGAAAAAGCAAATATTAATGCTATATTCGGAGCTGTAAAATTAGATTTAAGAGATGCAAAATTAGAAAAAGAAACTATTATTGGCGCTGTAGCAATCTTCGGTGGGATAGAAATTTTAGTACCAAAAGATTGCGTTGTTAAGGTTAAAGGTACTCCGATTTTTGGTGGTATTTCTAACGAAAGAAAAAATAATGAAGATGCTAAAAAAATAATTTATATTGAAGGATATGCAGTATTCGGAGGAATTGAAATTAAATGAATACCACACAAAAAGTAATTAAAGCATTTGCAATATGTCTTGCAATATTAATTATAGCAAGTATAATTAACGGAGCATTTTATTTAATAAATAGCTTTTTAATATCAGACAATGACGTAACAATTAATGAAACATATTTAAACGATATAAGAAATATAAAAATTGATGTCGGAACTACAGACACGATTATAAAAAAAGGAGATACTTTAAGTATTGCTGCTGAAAATGTCAGTAAAAAATTTGCAATTAAAGAAGAAGAAAATACTTTAACAATAAAAGAAAAAAAACTAACATTTTTTGGAAATAAAAAAAGTCCCAAAACCACAATTACTATACCAAGTTCATTAACTGATTTAAGTATTGATATTGGTGCTGGAAAACTTGAAATCTCCGAGGTAACAACAGATAAATTTTCTTTAGATCAAGGAGCAGGTAAAGTTACCATAACAAATCTTTTATCAACTAAAACTAAGGTTGATGGCGGAGCTGGAGAATTAATTATCACTGATTCTACTCTAGAAAATCTTTCCCTTGATCAAGGAGCAGGTAAGTTTTATTTTAGTGGAACACTTCTAGGTAAAAATAAAATTGATCAAGGTGTTGGAGAAGTAACATTAGATTTACAAGGAAATGACTATAAATTTGAAGCCTCAAAAGGGTTAGGGAGTATTACCATAAATAAAGTTAGTTATAAAAATGATATCGAACTAGGTGAAGGTCAAAATATAATTGATATTGATGGTGGTGTAGGAAGTATTGTTATAAATACTATGAAGTAAAATTATTAATCAAATTTTACTTCTTTTATTATTTTTGATAAAATATTATTTAGGAAGTGAGGGTTCATGAAACGAAAAAACAAAATATTATCGATAATAGGTATAAGTTTAATAATTTATATAATAAGTTATTTTGTATTAATTAGTGTTAGTATTAGAAAGGAAAATATAACAGAAATTTGTACAATAATTTTTTTGTTATCAGTCTGTATTTCTACATATTTTGTCGAGAGAACTGCAAAAAAAATGGAAAAAGAAGTATTAAAATCTAGTGCAAAAATAAAGAATATTGAAAAAATTAATAAAGATTTTATTTTTAAAATAATTAAAAACAAAACACATCGTATAATTCAAAGAGAATATTCAAGAAAAAGTTTAGACAGAGTAAAGGGAAACGATATCATTTTGTATAATATTGAAAACAATGTTAATGACCTTAGGACCGATATTGAGAACTCCATATATAACATTTCATTATTAGGAGAGTATGAAAAAAAAGTCGCTAATGTTTTAACACAAGAAGAAACAAATAAAACTAAATATTCTGATAAGAAATATCAAAAAATCGAAAAGATTATTTTAAATAATAAGATTTACAAAAAAAATGATTTCATAATAAATATATATTTAAAAGTTTTTTATATCAGTAATGGTGGGAATGTTTATGACAAAAGAGAGGGGACTAGAACTTATGATGAATTAATTGAATTGTATCAAAGGTGGAAAAAAAGTAGTGGATTTGAAATAACTAAACAGCAAGAAAGACAAATAATGAATAATGATATAAGATATAACGTTTTAAAAAGGGATAATTTTACTTGTCAAAAATGCGGTGCGACGGTGCTAGATGGAATTAAGTTAGAAGTTGATCACATAATACCAGTTTCTAAAGGCGGAAAAACTAATATGAGTAATTTACAAACTTTATGTAATAGATGTAATAAGGGGAAAAGTAATAAAACAGAAGACGATTTTAAACATAATGTTTTTTGTCCTAAATGTGGAGAAAAATTAATAAAAAGAAAAGGAAAATATGGTCCATTTCTAGGATGCAGTAACTATCCAAAATGTAAATATATTCAAAAATAAAGATTTAGAAATAATGTAAAGTTATTTCTTTTTTCTTGCAAAAATAATATACTAATAGTATAATGAATATATGAACAGATATTCATATAAGGAGACATAATGGAAAACATAAACATAATAAATGAATTAAGTGAATTTTTCAAAGTATTTAGTGATACAACTAGATTAAGAATTTTAGAGGTATTATTAAAAAATGAAACTTGTGTAAATGAAATAAGTGAAACAATCGGGGTAAGTCCATCTGCAGTATCCCACCAACTTAGTTATTTAAGAAGTACAAATTTAGTAAAGACTAGAAAAGACGGCCAAGTGATATATTATAGCATTGCAGATAATCATATTAAAGTAATAATAGAATATGGATTAGAACATATTAAAGAAGGAATAAAGTTATGAAAAAAATAGAAATAAACGAAGATTTTATAAGAATTATTATTAGTATTATATTTTTAATTTTAGGACTAATATTTAGTAATAATGTAATATTATTAACAATAAGTTATGTGTTTGTATCAAAAGAGGTATATTATAATGCCATAAAAAATATAAAAGATGGAGAAATATTTGACGAAAACTTTTTAATGATTATAGCAACACTCGGAGCTTTTTATATTAAAGAATATCCAGAAGCAGTTTTAGTTATGTTACTTTTTTCAATCGGAGAATATTTATCAGATCAAGCCGTTGATAATTCTAAAAAAGCTATTGTAGACCTAATGGATTTACGAAGTGATAAAATAAATTTGAAATCTAAAGGAGTAGTAGACGTATCAGAAGCTAAAGTAGGTGATGTATTTATTGTTGCACCAGGTGAAAAAATTGCTTTAGATGGCATAGTTATTAAAGGAAAAAGTCATCTAGACACATCAAGTTTAACTGGAGAATCAATTCCACGCGGAGTATCTAAAAATAGTGAAGTATTAAGTGGTACAATAAATCTTGAAGGAATGTTAGAAATTAAGGCCACTAAAACTTTTGAAACTAGTACAGCCAGTAAAATTATAGATATTATTGAACATTCAGAAAATAAAAAAACAAAAGCAGAAAAATTTATTACAAAATTTTCAAAAATTTATACTCCGATAGTAGTGCTTCTAGCTCTTTTAGTAGTGATAATACCTAGTTTACTCGGGGCTAACTTTGATACATGGCTATATAGAGCTTTAGAAATGCTAGTAATTTCTTGCCCTTGTGCATTAGTAATTTCTGTCCCTTTAGGGTATTTTTCAGGAATAGGTAGATGTAGTAAAGAAGGTATACTTGTAAAAGGAAGTAACATATTAGATGATTTATTAACTATTGATACGATTATATTTGATAAGACTGGAACAATTACCGAAGGTGTTTTTGAAGTAACTAAAATACATAGTGTAAATAACAATAATGATGAAATTTTAAAATTAGCAGTATCAGCAGAAGCAAATTCAAATCATCCTATTGCCAAATCAATAAAAAACGCATATGACAAAAAGGTAAATTGTAAAATTACTAATTTCAAAGAAATAAGTGGCTTAGGAATAAGCTGTAATATTGATAAAGATAAAATACTAGTGGGAAATAAAAAGTTTTTAGAAAAAAATAAAATAGAAATTGAAAATAATAAAGAAGTAGGAACTATTGTATATATAGCCAAAAATAATCAATTTTTAGGTTATATTGTAATAAGTGATAAAATAAAAGAAAATGTAAAAGAAAATTTAAATGATTTGAAACGCGAAGAAATTAAAAGTTTAATAATGTTATCAGGTGATGATGATGTGATTGTAAAAAACATTGCTAATAATTTGAAACTAGATAAATCATTTGGAAGCCTTCTTCCTCAAGATAAAGTTGATATTTTAAATAGCTATAAAAAAAATACAAAAGTTGCATTTGTTGGAGATGGAATAAATGATGCCCCGGTTATTAAACTTGCAGACGTAGGCATAGCTATGGGTGGAATAGGTAGCGATGCTACAATAGAAGCTAGCGACATAGTGTTAATGCAAGATAAATTAGAAAAATTAGTTGATGTTATAAAAATTAGCAAAATAACTAAAAAAATAGTATTAACAAATATAATATTTGCAATTAGTTTTAAAGTTATAATGCTAATATTAGCTATCTTTGGAATTACACCAATATGGCTTGCTATATTTGCAGATGTTGGAGTAACATTACTTTCAGTGTTAAATAGTTTAAGAATTTTTAAAACAAAAATATAAGTGTTAAAAATGTAAGTAAAAAATACTTGCATTTTTATTTGCAAATAATAAATTTTATATTTACAAGTTATATTATTTATAGTATAATCTTATTACACCAACAGAAGAAATTAACAAAAAAAATAAAATTTTACAAAAAACTATTGCCAAAAGCAAAAAAATATTGTAAAATTAAAAAGGTTTTTGTTAGTGGGCTTGTAGCTCAGCTGGTTAGAGCGCACGCCTGATAAGCGTGAGGTCGGAGGTTCAAGTCCCCCCAAGCCCACCATTAAAAATGGCCCGTTGGTGAAGCGGTTTAACACACATGCCTTTCACGCATGCACACATGGGTTCAAATCCCGTACGGGTCACCAATTAGTACTCAAAAGTCCGTATTTTCGGGCTTTTTTTTGCAATTACCGTCTGTATTTTCCATATTTTCCACTTTTTCCACATATTCCGCGGTAAAATGGCGGTAAAAATTTACCACGAGAATTATAAATATTTATCCGTGGTATTTGCAATTTCTTTTTTTTTCCATTTGATAAATGTCCATATTTATTAACTGTTGTTGAATAGTTAGAATGTCCTATACGGGTCACCAATTAGTAATTAAGCTCCGGTTATACGGAGTTTTAAATTTTATTGAAATTGTAAAAAGAATATAAAAAAACTTCCAATTTTGGAAGTTTTAAATTGCTTAAATGGCGGAGTAGAGAGGATTTGAACCTCCGCGCCAGCATTCGCCGACCTAAATCCTTAGCAGGGATCCCTCTTCAGCCTCTTGAGTACTACTCCATAAGCTACTTCTATATTTTAATATAAAAGTAGTCACTTGTCAATTAACTTATGCAAATATTTTCAATATTATCGATAAATTCTTGCATAACAGTCAAATAATCGTCTGTATTATTAGTCTCAATATTTGTCATAGACTTAACATCAATAGTTTTAGCTTTATAATCATTAACAATAGAATTTATATTATCGGTATAATTATTATCTAAAACAAAAATAGTGGAATAAGTACCTTTTTTAAAATTGTTTTTAACTGAATTTAATAAGCCTTCAGTTAAAGTATCTTCATCTAAAGAAATAATATTAAATCCATAATTTTCCAAAAACTTAAATACATTATCACTTACCACTAATGTATTTTTGCCATTATTTTGTGCTTCTTTTCCAATAGCTCTCAAATCAGCATCTTTAACAGATAAAATTTCTGATAATTCTTGATATTTATTTTCTACATAATCTGATATAATTTTACTTTCAAGATATTCTTTTAAATAATCTTTTATATTTTTAGCTAACATCAAATAATTATTTGGACTCATCCATAATTCTTTTATACCATATTTATAAGAAAGCCCATTTGAAACATCAATAATAAGTAAATTTCTATTTTTATTAATTAAATTTTTAGTAATTGTTTTTTCATTACTTAAACCATTGTATATAAATAGGTCAGCTTTTGCATATTTTTTGATTTGTTTATCAGTTAAATCATAATTTAAAACGTCAGCTCCGGCTGGATATATACTTTCAATTACACCATAATCTTTATACATAAACTCTGTTAAATATGTGATTGGATATATAGTAGTGTATATTGTTGCATTTTCCAAATTGTCTTTTCTCAAACTACATCCCGTAACCAAAACTAACCCCAAAATAAGTAAAAGTATTTTTTTAAATTTCATAATTGTCCTTCCTTTTTTAATTTATCAATTCCGAATTTACCAAAAGGTCTACATCTAAACAATCTTTTAAGACCCACCCATAAACCTTTAAATAGTCCATATAGATTCAAAGCTTCAATCATATATTCACTACATGTTGGTGTAAATCTGCACATAGAATGACTATGAAGTGGTGTTATTTGGTAAGCTCTTATCAAATATATTAATAATTTTTTTATAAATATCACCTTTAATGATTGTACTATATTTTTATTTGTTTGTAAATGTTTTCAAATTAGAAAAAATTTGATATAATGATAAAGAAATGGATATGATAATATGAATTTTTTGGAAAAAATGGGAATTAAGATTAAACAAGAAGAATTACTTACTACAGCACTTACGCATAGTAGCTATTCAAATGAACATCATTGTAAGAACTATGAACGATTAGAATATCTTGGTGATGCCATACTAGAAACAGTTACAAGCGAATATCTTTATTTAAATACGGATTATAGTGAAGGTGAAATGACTAAAATTAGAGCCAACTTTGTTTGTGAAAAAGCTTTAGCCTGTTATTCTAGAAAACTAGGACTTGACAAACATATTAGAGTTGGACATGGTCAAATTCATGATTTAAACGATACCATTATCGCAGATGTTTTTGAAGCCGTTGTAGCAGCTATTTATTTAGATCAAGGTTTTAATGTAGCCAAAAAATATTTAAATGATATTATTGTGCCATTCATTAAAGATGGTATAGATTTTAATACAGATTATAAAACAAAACTTCAAGAAGCTGTTCAAACTAGTAAAAAATCATTAGAATACATATTAATTAAGGAATCTGGAGAAGCCCACAATAAAACATTTGAAATGGCGGTTAAAATTGATGATATAATTTATGGAAAGGGAATTGGCAAAAGCAAAAAAGAAGCAGAACAAAATGCAGCTTTAGATGCTTTAAACAAAAGTGCGGTGAAATAGATGTATTTAAAAAGTATAAGAGCACAAGGCTTCAAGTCTTTTGCTGATAAATTAGATTTAGAGATTAATCCCGGTATTACTGGAATTGTTGGACCAAATGGTTCAGGAAAAAGCAATATTGTAGATGCTGTAAGATGGGTTTTAGGAGAACAATCCGTTAAATCTTTGCGCGGACAAAACAATATGACTGATTGCATTTTTAGTGGAAGTGAATCAAGAGAAGCACAAAAAAGGGCAATGGTAGCCCTTACATTTGATAATAGCGATCATTATTTACATAGTGATTTTAAGGAAGTAGAAATAAAAAGAATTGTATACTCAACCGGCGAAAATGAATATTTTTTAAACAATTCCAGAGTTAGACTTAAAGATATCACTGATTTATTCATAGATTCAGGAGCTGGAGTTAATGCTTTTAACATAATTAGTCAAGGAAATGTAACGGATATAGTTAATTCAAAATCTAGTGATAGAAGAATAATTTTTGAAAGTGCTGCCGGAGTTTTAAAATACAAAAAAAGAAAAGAAGAAAGCTTAAAAAAATTAGAAAAAACAGAAGAAAACTTAACTCGTATAAAATTGGTTATAGATGAATTATCTAAAACAGTAGAGCCCTTAAAAGAACAAAGTATAGTTGCTAAAAAATATTTAGATTTAAAAAATGAATTAGAAGATATTGACATAGCATTAATCGCCAAAGATATTACTGATTTAAATTTAGAATATACAAAAATAACTGAAGAAATAAAAGCTTTAAAAGATAGACTATTAACCCTTAAAGATACAGCGGAAGATTCAAAAATAGAAAAATTAAAATTAAGAAATATAGAACTTGAAGAAAAAATAAATAAAAAAAGAGAAGCTTTGCTAAAGATAACTGAACAAATTAGTGATTTAAACGGCGAAAAAAAGCTAACAATAGAAAGAAAAAAATATGAAACAAGCAATGATGTTATAAATGAAAATTTAATTAAGTTAAAAGAAAATGAATTAACATTAAACAAAAATATCACTATTGCTGAAAGAGAAGTTTTAGATATTGAAGCAAGTGTAGCAAATGAAAGAGAAAAAATTGAAGAAGTTAAAAATAAATTATTAGTATTAAAAGTTAAGAAAAGCACAGCTAGCAACTCATTAATGGATTCTAGTAAGGCAAAATTCTTATTAGAAAACAAAATAGAAATTTTAGAGAATAATATTATGAGTTCTGAATCTGCTCCCGTATCAGTTCGGAATATTTTAAATAATCCTCGACTTCATGGAATACATAATACTATTGGAAAGCTCATTGAAATTCCTGAAAAACTAATAATTGCAGCAGATGTAGCTATGGGAGCAAGTAGCAACTTTTTAGTTGTAGATGATGAAAATTCTGCTTTAAGTGCTATTGATTTTCTAAAAGAACGCAAATTAGGTAGAGCAACATTTTTCCCTCTTAATGTTATAAAAGGAAAATATGCAAATGAAGAAGTTTTAAATAATATAAAAAATATAAATGGTTACATAGGTATATTAAGTGATTTAGTAAATTATGATACAAAATACAAAAATATTATAGAAAATCAGTTAGGTCAAGTTATTGTAGTTGACAATGAAAGAACTCTAAATGTTATTGGAAAACTAATAAATTACCGATATAAAGTAGTTTCTTTAGATGGCGAAATTCTACATATAGGTGGCTCAATAACCGGTGGTACAAGCAAAAAAAATAATATGCTTAATGAAAAGAATGAATTAAATAAGTTAAAAAATGAATTACAAAAATTAGACATAAATATTAAAGATTTAACACTTGAAGTTGAAAAAATAAAAAATAACGAAGAAGAACTTGAAGAAAGAGAAAATGTTTTAAATAAATATGTAATATTATTAAATGATGAATTATTTAATAAAAAAACTAATTTAAGTAGGTTAACTGAAGAACATAAAAACATATTAAGTGAACTTGAAGGTATAAATGATTTAAAAAGCAATAAACTGGATGAACACTTAATGGAAATTATGGAAGAAATAAATAATTTAAGTAAAGAAAAAGAATTACTTGAAAAAGACATTAGATTAATAAGTAAAGAAAAGAATGACTTAAATGATGAAATTACAGAAATAGATAAACATTTACGTAGTAATAGTAGTACTTATAACGCTGTAAATAATGACTTAAAAAATAAAGAAATTGCATCTGGAAAAATAGAAGTTAAGCTAGACAATTTATTAAATGAATTAAATAGTCAATATAATTTAACATATGAAAGAGCAACTGAAAATTATAATTTAGAGTTATCAAGTGATATAGCTAGAGATAGAGTGGAAGGTCTAAAGAAAGAATTAAATAGATTAGGTAATGTAAACCTAGGATCAATTGATGAATATGAACGAATTTCTAAAAGATATGAATTTTTAACAAGTCAAAAATTTGATTTAGAAAGTGCATCAGTTGAATTAAAAGATATTATTAAACAAATGGATGACATCATGATAGAAAAATTTGCAAAATCTTTTGACAGCATTAAAACAGAATTTAGCAAAATATTTAAAATGATGTTTAAAGGTGGAAAAGGAGAACTAGCATTAAGCAATCCAGATGATTTACTAAATACAGGGATAGATATTATTGCAACACCTCCGGGTAAAAAGATTAATTCACCAGTATCATTAAGTGGTGGAGAAAAAGCACTAACGGCGATATGTTTATTATTTGCTATGCTTGAGGTTAAACCATCACCATTTGTTATCCTTGATGAAGCAGAAGCAGCACTCGATGAAGTTAATGTTGATATGTTTGGTAAATATTTAAGTGAAGAAAAAAATAGAAGTCAATTTATTGTAATTACACATAAAAAGAGAATGATGGAATATGCAGATTCCTTATATGGAATTACCATGCAAGAATCAGGTGTGAGTAAGATAGTTAGTGCAAAATTAGAAAACTAATGTTAAAAAATGTAAAATTTAAAAATTATGTTTATAAAAATTATAAAATATGATAGAATTAATTTAAGGAGGATGACATTATGCCATGGTGGGTAATATTAATAATAGTTGTAGTTTTAATTATTCTTTGGGCAATTAGTGTTTATAATCAATTAATTGCTTTAAGAAATAGAGTTAAAGATCAATGGGCTCAAATTGATGTACAATTAAAAAGAAGATTTGATTTAATCCCAAATTTAGTAGAAACTGTTAAAGGATATACTAAACATGAATCTGAAACTTTAGAAGCAGTAATTAAAGCTCGTAATACTTACGTATCTGCGACTTTACCTGAAGATCAAATGAAAGCAGATGGAGAATTAACTCAAGCAATTTCTAAATTATTTGCATTAACTGAGTCTTATCCAGACTTAAAAGCAAATACTAATTTCCAAGCACTACAACAAGAACTTACTGAAACTGAAAGCAAAATTGCTACAGCTAGACAATTCTATAATGATACAGTTATGATTTATAACAATAAAGTATCAATGGTTCCAAGCAACATTATAGCTAGTTTATTTAAGTTTAATAAAGAAGCTTTCTTTGAAGCAAATGAAACAGAACGACAAAATGTTCAAGTTAAATTCTAAAAGACGTCCTAAACGTCTTTTTTGTATACTAGGAAAGTCATCCATTTTTTTGTAAAAAGTATTGATATATGGCCGAACATATTATAATCAAATTATCCAAAGGGGCATATGAATACTTATAAAGCATATAAATTAAGAATTTATCCTACAGATTTACAAAGAGGATTAATTGAAAAGTCTTTTGGAAGTACTAGATATATTTATAATAATTTTCTTGCAGAAAGAAAAAGTAAATATGAAGAAGGTAAAACGAAAGTAAATGTTTTTGAACGATTAAAAGAATTAACAGATTTAAAAACATATGATATATAAACTTGCAAATAATATTTTAAAGGAAAATGATATAGTATCAATTGAAACATTAGATGTTAAAAGTATGTATCAAGGTCATAAAATAGCAAAATACTTAAAAAATTTACCAATCAGAGAATTTATACGAGTCTTAAAATACAAATCAAATTGGCAATGTAAAAAAGTAATTGAAATAAATAAATAATATCCAAGTAGTCAAAGTTGTAATAGATGTGGATTTAAGAATGAAGAAGTAAAGAATTTAAGTGTAAGAAAATGGACATGTCCAGAATGTGGATTGATACATGATAAAGATATAAATGCAAGTGTAAATATAATGTTTGAAGGGTTGAAAATATATATGAAAGAATGTATAATATAAATAAGAACAAAAATAAAAACAAGTAGGGTGGTGACCATCCGAAATTGGTCTGTGGAGAAACCAAAGGTTTCAATGAACCAGAAAAGTGTTATTGTGAGGTAACACAGATACTTGAATTTCGTTAGAAATTTAAGCTTTGTTCAGAGGAGTTATGAGTTAATGAAAAAGGTATTAGTTGCAATTATTTGTTTTTTTTGTATTCCCATAGTTACACTGGCAGCTAATTATGATATTAAGCATTTTTATGTTGATGCAACACTTAAAGAAAATGGGGATATGGATGTTTCGGAATTAATTGTATTAGATGGAACATTTAATGGATATGAAAGAGATATAGTTTATGAAGGAAATTATACAAACTACAATGGCAGTAATATTGAAAATTTAAGTGTTAGTGCTAAATATGTAAATAATGTTTCATTAGATACTTTTAATGAATCATTTGATGTGTTTAATGAAGTATATTCTGCCAATAACGGAGACATGGGAAAATATATTTTATCTGATTTAAGTAATGGTATTAGATTAAGAATGTATTATAGTACTGATAATGAATCAACAGCTTTTTTAATTAAATATACATTAAAAGATGTAGGTATAGCCCATAATGATGTTATTGAATATTATTGGAATTTTATCGGCGATGGTTTTGAAGATGATATAAGAGATTTACAAATTAGAGTTAATTATCCAAGTAAGATGAATAAAGACGACTTTAGTTGGTGGTTTCATGGACCATTAACCGGAAACTCTGATATAGTTGATGCAAACACCACATATACAAGTGTTTTAGCCAGTGTAAAAAAAGTATCAGCTTATGAAGCAGTTGATTTTAGAACTATAGTACCAAAAGATGGATTTAATGATTTATTATTTAAAAAGTATGATAACAAAAATGTAAAAGAAAGCATTATTGAACATGAAGATGATATTGTAGCAAAAGATTTAGAAACAATAAAAAGAAATAGAACATTGTTTTATACTTTTGAAGCCTTATCAGTAATCTATTATGTAGTACTAGTAATAATTTGGGCATATGTCTATAAAAAATATGATAAAGAAAGAAAACCAAAGTTTAATTTAGAATATAATAGAGAGTTTATAGATGATTATAATGTTGAAGTAATTGATTATTTAATGAATAGTAATATTACACCGAATGCAATGAGTGCATCAATAATGAATTTAATTTATAAGAAAAATATCAAAGCTGAAAAAATAGTAGATGAAAAAAACGGATATAAATTTACATTATTAAATAGGGATAATTTAAATGAAACAGAAAATTATTTAGTAGATTTTCTATTTGATAGAGTGGGTACTAATAATGAGTTTACAACAAAAGATTTAAAGAAATATGCAAAATCCACGCAAACTTGCGATAAATTTATGAGTAGTTATACAAAATGGAAAAATAAAGTTATTGAAGATGGAAAAAATCAAGGATTCTTTGATAAACTACCTGGCAGATATGGTTATGGATTCTTTATGTTACTACTTGCATTCTTAATATATTTCTTTGGTACAATAGTATTTCATGTTGAATTTTTCTTGATTCACACTTTAATATTTGCAGCGATTATATTTATAGTTTATATTGGAACAATTAAAAGAAAAAGTGAAAAAGGGATTGAGGATTATACAAAATGGAAAGCTTTTAAAAAGTTCTTAAATGATTTTGGAACTTTTAATACCAAAGAATTACCAGAAATAATATTATGGGAAAGATATTTAGTTTATGCAACAATATTTGGTTTAGCTGATAAAGTTGAGAAGGCTATGAATGTCAAAATAAAAGAATTAGAATTAACTGATATGTATAGTGATAATTATGTATTTATTAATAATTATGATTTAACAACATCTATTAATCACTCAATAAATCAAGCATATCAAGGCGCTCAAGCCACAATTACTAGAGAAAGTGCTAGTGCATCGGGTGGATCTTTCGGAGGACATGGCGGAGGATTTTCATCTGGTGGCGGTTTTGGAGGCGGAGGTGGCGGAGGCAGAGGCTTCTAAAAAAGTATTTAAGAGCAAAAAAATGCTCTTTTTTTTAATTTTTAAATTTCCCTAGAAATGGGATGAAATGATATGAAAAGTGCTAGAGAAAAACCACTATTAACAATGCTAGAAATAAAGAATAAAGAAGATTTAGAGAAGTATTGTAGTGATATAAATAACTCTAATGTTAAGGAGAGTGTTGATAAATTGAAAAGATTAAATAAAGATGATGTATTCATATATGATATAACTCCGGAATAAGATGAAAAATACATTCAAAATACTGAAAGAAATATTGCAAAAAAAGAAGTTTTAGCTGAAGCAAAATTAGAAATGACAATAAATTTATTAAAAGAAAATATTCTCATTGAAAAAATAGTTAATGTAACTGGATTATCTGAAGAAGAAATAAAAAAAATAAATCTAGAAAATAAATGATTTTTTCTAAAAAAAAGCTGTTATTAATTTGACATACCAATTACATTTATGATAAAATAATATCTTCTTTATTGAAGAGAAAGTATATGTGATGATATGAAAAAGCAAGAAGAGCAAAAACATTTTTTAAGTCTAATGGCAAGAATCGGGGATTACATTTTTATTGATATTTCAAAACTTGATATTGCTAATGGCTACAATCCATCTACTTTAAGTGATATAGATTCTTTTACAATGTATTTTACTAAAGAAGAGCTTCTTAATTCTATAAGAAGAGCCAATTTAGCAAATGAAAAGTATTTAAATGGTTATTTAGTTATCGAAGATAATCAAAAGCATAATCCAATACCTGTCATAGATAAAGAATTTTATAATAATTTTAGAATAGACTTATTTTTAAGTAAACAACAAGGAAATAAAGTATCATTAAATAATATTTTAAATAAATTTAGAGCAATTTGTAAAGATAAAGTAATTGAAGATAGTTTTATTCTAGCTATAAAAAACAATAATATGGATTTAGCTGTAGATATATTATTTAACTTGCCATATCTTACATTAAGAAAATTCATAGTTTATCTAATAGAACTTCAAAATAAGGAAATAAAAATAAAAGCTCCAAAAGAAAGAATTCGCGACAAAGCAGCATAAAATACTATTTTTTTTACTAGTTTTGTATTATAATATAATTAGGAAGTGATTTTATGTTTAAGAAAAAAAATGAAATAGACACTGGCGGTTTAAATGAAATAATTTATTTAAGCAAAAATATTTTAAAATTACTTTTTATTATTTTAATAATTGGCATAATACTTGCTGGAACAATTCTTCTAAAAGAACTTGGGGCATTCAAATTTTTAGGCGGAGTTCTAAACGTTCTAGCACCACTTTTTATTGGTTTTGTTGTGGCATGGTTATTTGCTCCATTAGTTGATCGATTAACCAAAAAAGGAATATCTAGAATATTTGCATCAATGATTGTATATGTCATTTTTATAGTATTTTTATTAGTGTTTTTTAGAATTTTTATTCCCATTATATACAATGAATTAAATGACCTTATAAAAACGTTACCTAGTATTTTAAATAAAATCACTGATTTTATTAATAATATTTTTGACAAATTAGATACGGAAGCCTTTGATATGGAAGCTGTAAAGACAAATGTATTAGATGCTATAACAAAATATGGTACAAGTATATCAAGTAATTTACCAACAACTATTGTAAGTTTAATGTCAAATTTAGTTAGTGGTCTTGGTACTATATTCTTTGGACTTATCATTGGCCTTTATATGTTATTTGATTTTGATAATGTTACTAATTTGCTTCTTAAAATTATACCTATAAAACATCAAGTTGAAGTGGCATCTTTAGTAGAAAAAATAGGATCAGAAGTTAGAAAGTGTGTAAACGGAACTTTACTGGTGGCATGCATGGTATTTGTATGTGATACCATAGGTTTTGGAATTATAGGATTAAAATCAGCATTATTATTTGGATTATTTTGTGGTATTACAGATTTAATCCCATATATTGGACCATATTTAGGAACTGCCGTTGCAACTGTAGTTGGATTAACCCAAAGTCCACTAATTGGTCTTGGAGTATTTATCATTGCATGTATAGTTCAATTAATTGAATCTTATGTATTACAACCAATAGTAATGAGCAAAGCTACCAATTTACACCCAGTTATAATTATTTGTGGTCTCCTTATTTTTGGACATTTCTTTGGTATAGTAGGTATGATACTTGCAACTCCGATTATGTCAATTATAAAAGTAATATTTGAATTTATTATAGAAAAATTTGAATTGTTTCAAAGAGAAAATGAAGAAGAAAAAATAATATGATAAAACATATTACTTATGTAAATGTTTATAAATATTTTGTTTACTCGATATTTTATACTTTAGTAAGATGTAAATGCAAGTGATAAAATGAATATCGTTTAACTTGACAAGATTAAAAAATATGTGTATATTTATAAATGTAATCGTTGATGTGAGATGTTATTTAAAAATTCTTATAGAAAGTTAGTGGTTGATGGAAACTAATAGAAGATTTAAATAATTGCTACTTACAGAGATTAATCGGGTTATTCCGTTATCAAAATTAAGTTAATTAAAGGATGGTACCGTCATTTATGACTCCTTTTGGGCCATTCTTTTTTATTTTTTTGAAAGGATTGATTATATGAAAATATTTGTAGTCGGGGGAAAAAGTGGATGTGGCAAAAATGAAGTTGCCAAAATGATTGAAGAATATTACATCTATAAGTTAAAAAAATGTGTAACAACTGAATTTAGTAAATACATTAAATTATTTGCTAAAGAACTAACAGATTGGGATGGTGTAAGTCAAAAAAAGCCACGAAGATTTTTACAAACTTTCGGGGCTAAAATCAGAAATTATGATGAAAGATTTTTAACTCGAAGAATGATCGAAGACATTGCATTATATGAAGGATATGCAGATGTAGTAATTATTAGTGATGCAAGAATGCCACTTGAATTTGAAGATATGAAAGAAAATTTTAATGAAGCAGTAAGTATACTTGTAATAAATCAATTTTCAAAAAGTAATCTCACTATCGAAGAACAAAGTGATATAACAGAAAGAGCTTTAGAAAATTATGATGAATTTGATTATATTATTGCAAATGATGATTTAGAAAAAACAAAAGAAAAAGTATTTAAGATATTGGAGGGATTAGAGTGAATTTAAAAGATTTATTTATTAACTTTTTTATAAGTAAAAATCACAAACAAATACCTAGTGCTCCGGTTGTGCCTGAAAATGATCCATCAGTATTATTTAACACTGCCGGAATGCAACCCTTGATTCCATATTTAATGGGAGAACCTCATCCTTATGGGACAAGACTTTGTGATTATCAAAAGTGCATTAGAACAAATGATTTAGATTCAATCGGAGATACAACACATCATACATTTTTTGAAATGTTAGGAAATTGGTCTTTAGGGGATTACTTTAAAGATGAAAGTATTGCCTGGAGTTTTGAGTTTTTAACAAAGCATTTAAATATTCCGGTGGAAAGACTTGCTGTTACAGTTTTTGCTGGTAATGATTTAATTCCTTTTGATGAAGTAAGTTATAATAAATGGTTAAGTTTAGGAATAAAAAAGGAAAGAATTGCCCAAACTACTGAAGACAACTTTTGGATCGCCGGAGCAACTGGTCCATGTGGTCCTGATACAGAAATATTTTACTTTAGAAGTAATGATGAAATACCTGAAGTTTTCGATCCAGAAGATGAACGTTGGGTTGAAATATGGAATAATGTATTTATGCAATATTATAAAGACGAAACGGGAAATGTAACAGAACTTCCAAAGAAAAATGTTGATACAGGAATGGGAGTTGAAAGGGTTATATCTATTCTTGAAGGTGTAAATGATAACTATAAATCAAGTACATGGAGTGATGTAATTGATTTAATAAGTAAAATATCTAACTTACCATATGAAGGCAATGAAGAAAGCATGAGAATCATCGCCGATCATATAAGAACTGCGATATTTATTAGTGCTGATCCATCAGGCATTAAACCAAGTAATACAGATCAAGGATACATTTTAAGAAGACTAATAAGAAGAGCAATAAGACATGCCAAGAAATTAAATATTGATATAAATAGTAATTGGGAAGAACAAATTGCAAAACTATTAATTTCTAAATACAAAAAATATTATAGTGAACTTGAAAGTAATGAGAAAGTTGTTCTAGAAGTTTTAAAAAATGAAAAAGAAAAATTTAATAAAACATTAGAAAAAGGCTTGAAAGAATTTGCTAAAGTAAGCAGTAAAGATATTGATGGAGAAACTGCATTTCATCTTTATGATACCTATGGTTTTCCAATTGAGTTAACAGAAGAACTTGCCCGCGATGCTGGAATTAATGTAGATATTAATGGATTTAAAGAAAAATTTAAAGCTCATCAAGAATTATCAAGAACAGCATCAGCTGGTAAATTTAAAGGTGGTCTTGCTGGAAATAGTGAAATAGAAACTAAATATCATACAGCAACGCACTTACTTAATGCCGCTTTAAAAGTAGTTGTAGGCCCCGAAGTTCATCAAAAGGGAAGTAACATCACTGATGAAAGAATGCGTTTTGACTTTAGCTGTGATCACAAATTAAGTGATGAAGAAAAACAAAAAGCAGAAAATTTAGTAAATGAATGGATTAATGAAGGACTAGATGTAACTGTTGAAGAAATGGCTAAAGAAGATGCTATTAAAAGCGGAGCAGAATGTATGTTTATTGAAAAATATCCAGATATTGTTACAGTTTATTCTATCGGAGATGTTTCTAAAGAATTATGCGGAGGACCTCATGTTAAAAATACTAGTGAACTTGGCCACTTTAAAATAAAAAAAGAAGAAGCATCAAGTGCTGGAGTAAGAAGAATTAAAGCAATTTTAGAAGACAAATAATAAATTTCTCTTGCCAAAATAAATATTGTTTGGTATATTTGTTTTAGCGCGAAAGGATTAGTTTTTAAAGATTAAAGTCATTTTATTATATGGTATCTAAATAATAATGACTTTTTTTGCGTGTTAAGGAGGTGTAGATGAACATATTAAAAGTAAGCAATCTTACAAAAAAATATAAGGTTGCCATAAGAAATAGTGGTCTAAAAAATGCTTTTAAATCATTTCTTAAAAAAGAATATAATGAAGTTAAAGCTGTAGATGATATTTCTTTTGAACTAAAAAAAGGCGAAATAGTAGGCCTTATTGGACCAAATGGAGCAGGCAAGAGTACAACTATTAAAATGTTAACAGGAATACTTAAACCAGATAGTGGAAAAATTAAAGCTCTTGGTATGAATCCAAACATTGACAGAATAAAGTATGTCAAAAATATCGGTGTTGTATTTGGTCAAAAAAGTCAACTTTGGTGGGACATACCAGCTGAAGATTCATTTGATTTATTAAAAGAAATTTATAAGATACCAGATAAATTATATGAAAATAATAAAAATGAATTAGTAAGTATTTTGCATCTGGAAGAAATCATAAAAAAACCAGTTAGACAATTAAGTCTCGGAGAAAGAATGAAGTGTGAATTGGTTGCATCACTATTGCATGACCCTAAAATATTATTTTTAGATGAACCCACAATTGGTTTAGATGCTGTAAGTAAAGTAACTGTAAGAAACTTTATTAAAGAGATTAATAAAAAGAAAAATGTAACCATAATTCTTACTACTCATGACATGAAAGATATTGAATCTCTAGCCAAAAGATTAATCATTATTGGAAAAGGAAAAAAACTTTATGACGGAGATATAAAAGATATCAAAGAAAAATATACTAAAAATAAAATTGTAGAAATATTTTTTAGTGATTTAAAAACATTACCAAATATAAAAAATACCAAAATTGTTAGTAAAGAAAAAGATGTTGTTAGAATTTTAATTGATACAAAAAAGATTAGTGTTTCATCTATAACTTTAGAATATTCAAAAGTTTGTGAAATAAAAGATGTTAATATAATAGAAAAAGGAATTGATGATATAATATACGACTTATATCAAGATCTAGAATTATGATGCTTTATATAAAATATTTTAAATTAAGACTAATGACAGTTTTTCAATACAGAGCAGCAGCCCTAGCAGGTATTGCTACCCAATTTTTCTGGGGATTCATGATGTTATTTATTTATACAGCTTTTTTTGAGTCTGGTGTAGATGTAGGAATTAGCTTAAAAGAAACTGTTGCTTACCTTTGGCTTCATCAAGCATTTTTATCATTTTTAGGTGTTAAATTTGCATTTCCTGAAATAACAGATTCGATAAAAAATGGTAATGTAGCATATGAAATTGTAAGACCATACAACCTTTATTATTGGTGGTTTGTAAGTGTAGTTACTAAAAGAGTATCAAATGGTATTTTAAAATTTTTACCAGTTATGATTCTTGCTTTTATTTTACCAGAACCCTATAATTTACCATTTCCCCATAGTTTTTCAAGTTTCATTTTATTTATTATAACCTTTATTTTAGGAGTTTTCCTAGTCTCATCATTAAACTTACTTATTTATACCATAGGTTTTTATACTTATAATGCAACAGGAATAGGAAGTATATTAACTACGATAATGGATTTTTTAGCAGGAAGTTTAGTACCTGTTGTGATGTTACCAGCAATCATTCAAAAAAGTTCATATTATTTACCATTTAGATTTATAAGCGACTTGCCTTTTAGAATTTATTCAGGTAACATTGGCACCATCGAAGGAAGTTATTCAATTGTTATTCAGATCATATGGATAATAATATTAGTTTTTATAGGCAATATTATTGTCAAAAAATCTTTAAGAAAGGTATTTATACAAGGTGGTTAATATGAAATTAGTATTAAAATATATTTCCATGTATTTAAAAAGTGAACTTGAATATAAATCTTCATTTATTATGACTTTAATTTCTCAGCTTACTACAGTTAGTTTAAGTTCCTTTATGGTAGTAATTTTGATGAACAAATTCAAATTTCTAAATGATTATAATATTTATGAGGTAATAATAGCCATAGCTATTGTTCAATTTGGATATAGTCTAGCAGAAACTTTTGCCAGAGGATTTGACAAATTTTCAGAATTAATAAAAAAAGGCTCGTTAGATATTTTATTAATTAGACCTCGAAGTATATTTATGTCTGTATTTGGAAGTAACCTAGAATTTACCAAAATAAGTAGGGTGATTGCTAGTCTAATTTTATTTATTATTGGAATTTTTAATTTAGATTATAAGATAGGTATTCTAGGATATCTTTATATGTTTAGCCTACTTATGTTTAGTGCTTTAATTTATACTTCAATATTTATATTTTCAGCTTGTTTTTGTTTTAAAACTATCGAAGGATTAGAATTTATGAATATATTTACATCTGGAAGTAAAGAATTTGGCCAATATCCAATGGATATGTTTAAAAAAGAAATTTTATTAATGTTTACATTTTTGATTCCTTTAGCTTGCGTAAATTATTATCCTTTAAAATTTATTTTAGGAAAAAGTAATAATGTTTGGTTTTTAATAAGTCCATTATATTCTTTAATAATATTTATTATAGCAATCTGGTTATTTAAAAAATGTATAAACAATTATGAAGGAGCTGGTAATTAATGGAATTTGATAAAGAAACAAAAAAGTTAGAAGAAATAAAAAATACATTTAATGATTTAACTCATGAATATGAAATAAAAATTCAAAATGCAATTAAAGAACATAAGAAAAATCCCCTTCTATATTCAGCATTAATTGATCAATATAACAATAAATTAACAATGTTAAAAAAACAAATCAATAACCCCTTTTTTGGAAGAATTGATTTTAAAAATGATAATGCTGAAGAATTTATTTGTTACATAAGTAAAGTTGGAGTTCTTGATGATGCTGGTAATGCTATAACCGTAGACTGGAGAGCTCCGATTTCTACCCTTTATTACGATTCTGATGTGGGAAGTGCTCAATTTACATCCCCGGCAGGTCTTGAAAAAGGTATTTTAAAATTAAAAAGACAATACACAATTGAAAAAGGAAAACTAATAAATTTCCAAGATGTTAATACAATATCTAATGATGAATTATTAAAACCATTTTTAGAAAATAATATTGATAAAAGATTAAAAAATATTGTTTCAACTATTCAAAGTGAACAAAATGCCATAATTAGAAAGCCATTAAAAGAAAATAATATTATCCAAGGAACTGCAGGTTCAGGTAAGACAACTGTTGCATTACATCGAATTGCATACTTGGTTTATAACGAACAAAAAAGATTTAATGAGGACGCTTTTTTGGTAATTGGACCTAATAGTTATTTTATGAAATATATTTCTAGTGTCTTACCAGATTTAGATGTATTTAATGTCAGTCAATATACTTTTTTAGATATTGTAAATAATTATTTAAAAGAAAAAATAAATATAATAGATCAATCAGAAATATTAGAAAACGTTTTAGATGGGATGGATACAAATATTATTAAGTTTAAATCATCTTTATTATATAAAGATATTCTAGAAAATTATATTAATGATTTAGAAAAAAGTATTGTTCATGGTCCAATTAAACTTATGAATTATACTCTTTTTAAAGAAGACGTAATAGAGAAATTTATTAATAAAAAGTCTTTAGGAATTGTAGAAAGAATAAATGAATTTATAAAATATGCAAAAAGCTATATTAAAAAACATGAAGATGTCATAAAGAATAATTATTGGAATATTTATAGAGAAGAATATTTAACAAGTAATGATGAAAAAAGAAAAAAAGAAATATTAGATGTAACTGAAGAATTTAATAAAAAACTAAAAAATATGGACTCAATATTAAAAGATTATTTTAAAGATTATACGATAAAACCTATCATGATATATCGTAATTTTATTAATAGTTTTGATAGGTTTAGTGATTATCCATTAAATAAAGAAGAGAATATAAAAAGAATAAATAAAAAGACTTTAGGGTATGAAGATTTACCAGCACTAGTGTATATTAATCTAAAATTTTATGGTTATAAAAATAATGATAAATATATTCATGTTGTTTTAGATGAAGCTCAAGATTTTGGCTTATTTCATTATTTTGTTATTAAAAATTTATTTAAAAATGCTACATTTAGTATATTCGGAGATTTAGCACAATCTATATATTCTTATCAATCTATTGATAATTGGGAAGAAGTAAAAAGTATTATTTATAATAATGATATCAATATTTTGCCCCTTGATAAGAGTTATCGTACAACATGTGAAATTATGGATAGTGCTAATAAGATATCTTCTCTTTATGGATTTGGTAAGGCTCAATCATTTTTAAGACATGGACCTGAAGTGTCATTTATTAAATATAATGAAATTAACCTGCTTGAAAAAATAAAATCTTTAAAAGATTGTGGGTATAGTAACATTGCAATTATTTGTAAAAGTAAAAAATCAATTGAAAAGTATGCTAAAGACATAAATGTTCCTGGTGTAAGTGTTATAACAAGCTATACATCAAAAGGATTAGAATTTGACTCTTGTATAGTTATGGATATGGATTTTGATAGAGAAAATATGCTTGATATGAAACTTCTTTATGTTGCAATGACTAGAGCTTTGCATGAATTAATTATAGTTACAAAATAAAAGTCTTGGCAATATTTTGATTCTGTAATATAATTTAGATAAAGTGAAGGTGATTATATGTATAGTGTATTATTAAGTAAGATTGAATTTGTTTTTCCTTTAATAAAGGATAGGTTAAAAGAAATAGTTAATGAAAATATGAAAGTTGTAGTTATCCCTTGGGCTTTTCCAACTGAACTTGATTATGAAAGATTAGTAAATGAATATTTTAAAGAAGGAGAAAAGAAGTATAATAAATATATAAATTCTTTATTAGAATTAGGCATAAAAAAAGAAAATATAACTATTTTAAATTGTTATGAAAAAGATACTTCCAATTTTAAAAATATTATAAATAGTGCAGATTTATTAGTTTTACCTGGTGGTAATCCCGAAATGTTTTTTAGTAAAGTTGTGCAAGAAACTGAAATACTTTATGAAATAAAACATTTTAAAGGAATAATAATTGGTGAATCTGCCGGGGCTTGCTTACATTTTAAAAGATATTTTATAACTGCTAGAAATAATTATTATAAATACTTCGCTTGGTATGATGGTTTTGGTGTTTTAAATGATCCATTTTATATAGATGTTCACACTATAAATAATAGATTATATTTAAACTCTTTAGAAAAAATAGCTAAAGAAAAAAATAAACCACTTTATGCAATATATAATGAAGGAGCATTAATTTTAAATAGAGAAAATAATAAAGTAGAATTATTTGGAAAAGTCGGATTCTATAGATGATAAGAAAAATATTACTAAAATTAATTAAGGAGTTGATAAAAAATGAAAGAAATAATATATAATAATGATAATTTAAAATTGAGTGATGTTACAAGTATAAGCGTAAGAATAAAAGTATTATTAATAAATAATAATAAATTAATTATTGGTAATGAAGAAGGCTGCTATATGTTTATCGGAGGACATAAAGAAGATAATGAAGAATTAATTGATACTTTAAAAAGAGAAGTAAAAGAAGAGACTGGTATAAAGTTAGATAATGAAACAATAAATGAACCATTCCTAAAAATAATGTATTTAAATAAAGATTATCCAGAAATTGGTGAAAATAGAGAAAGTGATATTTATTATTACGCTGTTAAAACTAATAAATTACCTGATTTAGAAAATGTTAATTATACTGAAAATGAACTAAAAAAACATTTTGAATTAATCAATATCGATTTAGATAATGCTATAAAAATCATAAAAGAAAATATTCCAAATCATAAGAAAAATGAAGTAATATCAAGAGATATGATTATAGCTCTAGAAGAGTATGAAAGGATAAAATAATATGGAAATAGATAATGAAATTACAGTATTAGTTAAAACAGATTATGATGCCTTACAAAAAGAATTATATGAAAAAGATTTTAAAATCGAAGAAGAATATCTAGTAAATGATGTATACATGTTAGATGAAAGAGTTGATATTTCTAACATGAATTACCTTGATATTTTGAAAAATTGCATTTTAGTCAGAGACATCGTTGGTTTTGAAAAACAATTGTTATATAAATATAAAAAATATGATAATAATGGTGATATATTAGAACAAGGAAAAGTTAAATGTCCAATTGAAGATATAAATAAAGCCATTAAATTTATGGAAACTATACATTATAAGAAAATATTTGCAATCAGTGACAATTGTATTGTTTACAAAAATAATAAAAATAAGTTAGCCATAGAACAGTAAATGATAAATATATCTGTATTGAAATGGAATCTAATGAAAATGATAATAAAAGTATTGATGAATTGAAACAAGATTTATTAAGCTACAATTTACCAATTGATAAAACAGACTTTTTTGTAAAAAAAGCCCAAATTGAATTAAAAGAAGTATTAGAAAATGATTGATTTTAAAAAAATAAATACATTACTTTTTGATTTAGATGGAACCTTAATAAATACAGAAAAAGAGTTTTATAAAGCTTTTTATGATATCTTATTTCATAATTATTCAATTATCATTAATGAAAATTTATATAAAAAATGCGAGTTAGATAAAAATGCCACATTGCTTGATACATTAAGAATTTCTTATGATAGTATTAAAAATGTAACTAACGAAGAGATTATGGATAAAGTTTATTCTTGTTATAAACAAAAATTTTCAAATTTAGTTAAATCAGATGAAGTGGTAAAAAAGTTTGAAAACTTAAAAATATTAAAGAAAAAAGGATATACAATAGGATTAGTTACAACATGTAAAAGAATTTATCTTAATATACTAATTGAAACGTTAAAAATAGATGATTTATTTTCTTGTATTATTGCTAGAGAAGATGTAATAAATTTAAAACCAAATAGTGAAGCATATTTAAAAGCATTAAAAACATTAGAAAAAAATACTTTTGAAACAATTGCAATTGAAGATTCAAAAAGAGGAATTGTATCAGCTTTAAATGCTAGGCTAAAAGTCGTAAAAGTGGATGAATATACCACTATTAAGTTTAGTGATAATAGATGTTTAGAAATTAATTCTGTAGATGAATTAGTAGAAAAACTTATAGATAATACTAGCAAAACAAAGCTTTAAATAGGGAGGATATGTGAATAAAGTTTATATAGTAAGACATGGACAAACAGATTGGAATAAAGAAGGTCGATGTCAAGGAAAAACAAATATTTCTTTAAATGAAGAAGGTATTAATCAAGCAAAAGCCTTACGAGATAAAATTGATACAAATAAAATAGATATTTGCATAGTATCTCCATTAAATAGAGCATTAGAAACTGCCAAAATTATTACAGATAACAAAATTAATTTAATAATTGATGATAGAATAGTTGAGCGTGGTTTTGGGACCCTTGAAGGAAAACTTTTTAATCATGAGGCTACCAAAAACAGTTGGGATTATGAACTTGATTACGATGAATATGGTATAGAGACCATTAAAGAAGTTTTAAAAAGAGCTAAAAATTTTTTAGACTATATGAATAAAACTTATGATAATAAAAATATTTTAATTGTATCTCATGGAGCATTTATTAAAGCTTTATATTTTAATATTATTGGATATGATGAAAAAACTGACTTTTTATCTTTTTTTCCTAAAAATGGTGAAGTATTGAAGTTCGAAATTTAAAAAAGGAGTATAAATGAAAGAAATGTTGCAAATAAGGAAAGTTAATGTTAATGATTATATTTATGTAAAAAAAACTGATGCAAAGGATGGAAAAAATAGCCAAAGAAAATGAATGTTCACCGATTGAACTAAATGTGTGGGCTTTTAATGATGAAGCTATTAAGTTTTATGAAAGTATTGGAATGAGTGTAAAAACTATGATTCTTGAAAAAAAATTAAATAAACATGAAAAAATATTGACACAGTGAATAATATATAATATATTGGTATTGTAAGTTATTCAATGAAAGGAGTGTGATTAAGATGAAAAATTTACAAATAATTATAAAATGTAATGCAGAATTAATCACACTTTTGTCTATTTAATATATTTTAAATATCATTTTTTGTTTAGATGAAATTCTGCATTACGCAGGATTTTTTTGAAAATGGAGGAGAAATGATATACAAATTAAATATTAATGATAGAGCCGCCTTGGCTATCAAAAATAAAACTAAAAAAATTGAAATTAGGGCAAATAAAGATGAAAAAATAGATTATGGTAAGATTAATAAAAATGACATAATAGAATTTGCAAGTAATAGTTTAGGTATTTTTTATGCAGAAATAAAAGAAGTAAATTACTATAAAAGCCTTGAAGAATTATTAACTTTAGAAGGAACTAGATATACAACATCAAGTACAAATGATTATGATGAAGCAATTAAAAATGTTTATAAATTGGATGGCTATAAAGATGCAATAAAAAAATCAGGAGTTTATGCAATTCATATTGAATATTTATATTGTGAAGATACTATTTGGGATGAATTATATGAAAAAGCTAAAAATGTAAGAGATAGTAGAGAAGTTTCAAAAATGATTAGTGCCGGAGGAGTTGGAGCAGCAATTCTTACAAAAAATCATCATATTTATACCGGAGTATGTATCGATACCTCTTGTTCACTTGGAATGTGTGCAGAAAGAAATGCTATTGCTAATATGATAACAAATGGTGAAAATGAAATTTTAAAATTGGTATGTATTGATTCACATGGAAAAGTAGGTTCTCCTTGTGGAGCATGTCGAGAATATTTAATGCAACTTTCTAAAAATAGTAAAAATATAGAAATACTTATGAATGAAAAAACTAAAAAAATTGTTAAGTTGGAGGAATTAATCCCAGATTGGTGGGGTTATAATAGGGTATAAATGAAAAATATTAAGTTAGTTATTCCTAAGGAGAATGAATATTTTTATAAAGAAAAATTAGAAAGTGATGCAAAAACAATGAGCTATAATGCCAGTTATGAGGTAACATATAGTGGTTATGATTATAAAACTGGTTGTATAGAGTTTAATAAAGAAAATTGGTTTAAGATATTAAGTGATGATAAAAGATATTTCGCTTATATAAAAGATTGTGATATTAATGAGTATATTGGATATGTAAATTATCATTATAATGAAATAGATGATATTTATGAATGTGGAATTTTGATAGAATCTAAATACAGAAGTAAAGGATATGCAAAAGATGCGTTAAGATTATTAATTCGTGAAGCAAATAAGAATGGAATAAAATATTTATATGATACTTTTGAAAAAGAAAGAAAGCATACTTTAGAATTATTTTTGAAGGTAGGATTTGAAATTTACAAAGAAACAAAATGGAAAAAATTTGCTAAAGAAGTTGATGGTATTACTGTAAGAATAAATACAAATAAAGCATTACCAGATATAACAAAAATAAATAATATTTATGATATTTTAGATTTTATGAAAGATAATATAAGATATGGATGGCTTGATATAAATGGTGAAGAACATATAGGTAATATGAAAAGCTTTAGAAAATTATATAGAACCATGTCTATTGATGATATCTTATTTTATGGAATTGGAACATGTATTGAACAAGTTAATTTAATACATTATTTATTAAATAAAATTAATGTAAATAATAAAATGTTTGTTACAAGAATTTATGAACCAGACGACTTTAATGATTTAGATAAAGAAGAACACATGCATGCTTTTATATTATGTTTTATTAATAATAAAGTTTATCATATAGAGCATGCAAATTGGTATAATATTGGAATATATGAGTATGAAAGTGAAAATGTTGCAAAAGAAAAGATAAATAAGTATTATGTTGAACTTTCTGAAGGTATTCCTAGACCTTTAACAGAAATTTATAATATAGAAAGTGGGTTGTCTTTTAAAGATTTTAATAAGTATGTAAATAGTTTAAAAATGGAGGAAGTATGAAAATAATAGAATATGAAGAAAAATATCTTAATGATGTAAAAAAATTATTAGTAGAGTTAGAAGAATATATTTTAACAATTGATGAAGATGAGTTAGATCAGTTGCATCCAGAATACAAAGATAAAATGGCATTATTAGATTTAGAAGAAGTAAATGAAAATAATGGTAAATGTTTTTTAGCTATTGAAGATGAAAAAGTAATTGGCTTAATAATGGGAGCAGTTAGAAAATACGATGAGTATGATTATTTGGATTACAAATGTCCAAAATGTGGAGTAGTAACTGAACTTGTTGTTGCTAAAGAAACAAGAGGTAAGGGTGTAGGTAAGAAGTTAATGCAAGAAATGGAAAAATATTTTAAAAGTATTGGATGTGAATATATTAGTATTGAGGTATTTGCTTATAATAAAAATGCTATTAAGTTTTATGAATCTGAAGGATATCATACAAGAGGTTTAATTGATATAAAGAAAATATGAGGTTAATATGTTGGAAAAATTTAAATGTGTAAATAAAAAAGTAAATTTAGAAGATTATTTAAAACTATATAAATATGTAAGAGATAGTATGATTCATCCAGAGTGGCTTGGAACATTTACGAAGGAAGAAATTGAAGATATCTTATCTAATGAAGGAAAAATATGGTTATATTATGATAATGAAAATCTAGTTTGTTCAATGTTTTATATTCCAATAAAAATGAAAACATTATTAAAACATAATGTAAATTTAGATGAAAATCTAGTAGGTTCTTTAGGACCAATAATGGTAAGTCCAGATTATGTTGGACATGGACTTCAAAGAGAAATGATGGATCTTTTAGATAATTATTGTAAAAGTATTAATAAAAAATATATATTTACAAAAGTGTGTACTGCCAATATTTATTCGTTAAACAATATGCTAAAAAATAACTTTAAAGTTGTAGATGAATATTTAAATGAAAGAGGTAAAAATACGGCTTTAATAAAAGAATTGGAGAAATAACTATGATACATGAAATGAAATTACAGCCAGAATATTATAATTATATATTATATGGAACAAAAAGAGTTGAAATTAGATTAAATGATGACAAAAGAAAAAATATTAAAATAAATGATAAGATTGTATTTTTAAAAGAACCTGATTTAAATGAATCTTTTGAAGTGAAAGCTGTTAAACTTATGAGGTATAAATCTTTTGAAGATATGATTAAAGATTATGATATTTCTGTACTTGCTGATAAATCAATAACTAAAAAAAGACTTCTTGCCGATTTAGAAAAGTATTATCCCAAGGAAAAACAGAATGAGTGTGGAGTTTTATGTATAGAAATTGAATTAATTTAATTATTATGGAGTTGGAATAAATGATTAAAATAGAAAGTCTTAAAAATTATGCCAAAGTTTTAAATGAAAAAGATTTTACAAAATTAACAAAACAAATTTACGAATTTACAAACTTTATTAGTGAAAATTATCCAAATTATAAGAAGTGGTATTATCATAAACACATTCCTAGAATTTTTACTTCACAAGGAGAAATACTTTTTGTAAGACAAGAAGATCAAAACAAAATAATTGCCATGTGTTGTTTAAAAATGGATAAAGATGAGAAAAAAATATGTACCTTATATGTAAAAGAAGAATATAGAAACAATCATATAGGTGCAAAATTACTTGAAAAATCACTAGAATTTTTAGGTACAACAAAGCCTCTCATAACATTTCCAGATTGCAAATTACATATGTTTCAACCATTTATAGATAAGTATGGTTGGGAGTTAACAGAAATTATTCCAAAGCAACACGATAACAATATAAAAGAATTGTGTTTTAATGGAAAATTAACAAATAACAAGTAATTATAAAAATATTAAGAAATATGATATAATTCAAGATAAGGAGATCAAATTTTGAAAAAACTAATACTTATGTTAAGCGTTTACTAAAAAAGTTATGAAAATATTTAAAGGAGGAAAAAATGAAATTATATTTAAATGGTGGGGGATGTGGTAAACAAACATTACTAACATATGAAGAAATAAATAAAATTATTAATCATAATAAACCAGTATTATATATACCACTTGCTATGAATGAAGAAGAACATCCATATGATAGTTGTTATGAGTGGATTAAAGAAGAAATATCAAGTATAGATGTTCCAAGTATTGAAATGGTAAGATCATTTGAAGATTTAGAAAAAAAGAATTTAGATGATTATTCTTTAATATACATTGGGGGAGGAAATACTTATAAACTATTAAATGGTATTAAGACAACAAAAACCTATGATAAATTAAAGAAATACTTATTAAATGATGGAATAGTATATGGTAGTTCTGCCGGGACAGTTATCTTTGGAAAAAGTATAGATATTATAGAAATAATGGATAAAAATGAAATAAATTTAACTGATACTAAAGGATTTAATTGTTTAAATAATATTTCTGTATTTGTTCATTATACTAACTATAAATCTAGACTTTCCGAAGAAGAAAATAAAAAACTAACTGAAAAATATACTGATTTTATTACTGAATACACTAGTAGTAATGAGAAGGTAATAGCAATTCCAGAGGAAGATACTATTTTCTTTGATGGTAAAAATATAAGAGTAATAGGAGAATTACCATATTATATTTTTGAAAATAAGAAAATGAAAAAAATTCAGCAAACTAATAGCTCAATGTCAAGTGGTGAGGCGTTCTAACATCAATTAATTTTTAAAACTTTACAAATAAACTATATAAATAATTTTATTTTGCAAAGAGAATTTACCCTTTTACATGAACAAATAGCAAGTAATTATAAAAATATTAAGAAATATGATATAATTCAAGGTAAGGAGATGATAATTTTGAAAAAAATAACTTTTGTAACAGGGAATTGGTCAAAAATTTTAAGTGCTAAACAAATATTAGAGCCCTTAGGAATTGAGGTTTCTCATGTTAAAATGGAAACAACTGAAATTCAAGCAGATAGTGTTGAAGAAATTGCAATGCATTCTGCAAAAGAAGCAAGTGAAAAACTTAAATGCAGTGTTTTAAAAAATGATACAGGTTTATTTGTAGAAGCTTTAGGTGGTTTTCCTGGTCCTTATACTCATTATGTTGATGAAAGAATTGGTGAAGATGGACTTCTTAAACTTCTAGAAAATGTAGAAAATAGAAATGCTTGTTTTATTGAAGCTTTTGCTTATTGTGAATATGGAAAAGATCCAATTGTATTTAAGTCAATTACAAAAGGTACTATAGCAAAAGAAAAATCAGGAACTTTTGGTTGGAGTTGGGATTTTATTTTTATTCCAGAAGAATATGATAAAACAATGGGAAACTATAACGATGATGAAAGATGTCATGTCTGGAATACTGATGGTTATAAAGAACTTGCAGAATTTTTAAAAGAAAATTACTATGATTAAAGTTATTGCATTTGATTTAGTTGGGGTTTTGGTTAATGAAAGAGACATTGTTTTATCGAATGAAGAAGAAAAATTAGAAAGATTATTTGGACCTAATTTAAGCGATGATGATTATCTTAAGAAAGCAAAAGAAATTGTTTGTAATGAAAAAAATATAGTAAATATTACAAAAACATTAATTAATAAATTATATAGAGTAAAAGAAAAAGATATATTTAAAAAGATTAAAAAAATAAATAGTAAGGTAAAAGTTGTTATTGCTACTAATCATGTGTCCTTTGTAAAAGAATTTATTAATAGTCATTTTGATATAAACTATTTAGATGATTTAATTATATCTGCTGAGATAAATAGAATAAAACCTAATTTAGATTTTTATGAGTTTATATTAAATAAATATAAAATAAATGCAACTGAATTATTATTTTTAGATGATAATATTGAAAATGTAAATGGTGCAAATGTATTAGGCATAAAAACAATTAAAGTGGAAAAAAATAATGATTTAGCTAGTGAAATAGAATTTTATATAAAAAATAAATAAGATGGAGAATTAATATGAAAAAAATATATTTATTGAGTGGGCCAGGTACAACTGAAGGTTTTTCAAATGTCGTTTCTAAAGAATTAGAAAAAGATTTAAAAGATACAAAAACTATAACTTTTATAGCATCTTCACCCAAAAATCATGAGAAGAATATTAGCTTTGTTTATGGTAGTGATAAAATAACAGGTATGATTAATCATTTAAAAGGACTTGCTGATTTTAAAATAGTTAATATAGTTGATGAAAAAAATAAATATTTAGATATTAATTCTGATGTTATTTATTTACTCGGTGGAAATTATGAAACACAATTAAGTTTTATTAAAGAAAATAAGTTTGAAGAGATACTTAAAAATTATAATGGCATTTTACTTTGTACTAGTTGTGGTGCTATGAATATTGCAAAATATGGTTATTATTCTAAAGATGATGATATTGAAAAAAGTTTCTTTTATGAAGGAATAGGTCTTACTAATATTACAATTGATCCACATTTTGAAATAGAAAATGAAATTCAAGTTAAAGAAGATAGAAAGATGTCATTTGAACATGTTATTTATGGAGTTCCAAATTCTTCTTGCATAAGAATAAATAACAATAAAGTTGAAATGATTGGGAAAGTTTATGAATTTAATAATGGAAATGTGATTGAATATAACTAAATATTGGTTTATGAAAGGAGATTAAATATGATTAAATATAGTGATGAAGAAGGTTTTATTAGACCTCATGGAATAAAATATAGAGAAGATCAAGATGAAAATATTAAATTGCCTAAAGTAGCTGTTGGTGTTTTTTCGAGACATCTATTTGAAGATGTAATAGAAAAGTTTAGTTCCCTAGAAGTAGGGTATATATCATGTGCTAATATGGATAGAGATGTTTATATAATTAAGTATAAAGATGTTGAAATAACTTTCTTTATGGCGGGTGTAAGTGGTCCATGGATAGCTGGTGATATTGAAGAATTGTATGCTGCCGGGGTAGAAAAGATTATTATTTTTGGAAATTGTGGAGTACTTGATGCAAATATTGAAGATTGTAGTATTATTATTCCAACCCTTGGATATAGGGATGAAGGAACAAGTTATCATTATGTTCCAGAAAGTGAAACAATAGAAATAAATCCTGATTATAAAGAAGAATTTATTGATATATTAAAAAAGTTTGATTTTGATTATACAAAAGGTGCTACTTGGACTACAGATGCTTTTTATAGAGAAACTAAAGATAAGATTAAATATTATAAAGATAATGGAGTAGTTTGTGTAGAAATGGAAGGTACAGTTATTGCTGCAGTTTGTAAAAAACTAAATATGAAATACTTTACTTTTTATTATGCTGGAGACAACTTAGATGGAACTGTCTGGGATAAAAGAAGTTTAAATGGATTAGTAAATATAGATAAAAAGAAGGAAGTATTGCTATTAGCATTAGAGCTTGCTTTAGTATTAAATAATTAAGACGGTTTAGCGAGATAACTGTAACAATTTGTTTACTAAAATAGAAAAAACAATATCGCTCCCTTTAGATTGTGCGAAAACTTTAAATTTATATATGCTAATAGTAAATGAGGTAAGTTTACGGATGAATTCCTGGAAAACCAATTATTTTTTATAGAAAATAATTGGTTAATATATTGATTATAAATGTGGTTTTTGAAAATAAGAAAAATTAAATATTGTATTAAAGCTGAATCTAAATGATATGAAAACTATATTTATTAAAAATTGTGTGACTTTTATCAGAAAGTCTCAAGAATATTTTAACACAAATTTGGCAATTTTGTTGATTTTAGTACTTATCAATTGTATAATATTATATGTAAGTTATTTGTTGATATATGTGTTAAGTGTTATGGGAGGTAATTTATGATAGGTGATATAAATCTGAATTTATATAGAGTTTTTTACATTTGTGCGAGATGTGCTTCGTTTGTTGAGGCTTCAAAAAAATTGTATGTTTCACAACCAGCCGTTAGTAAACAAATAAAAAATTTAGAAGATTTGTTAGAAACCAAACTATTTTATAGAGATAATAATGGCTTGAAGTTAACAAAGGATGGTAAACAATTATATAACTATATAGAGAAAGCTTTTAATTATTTGTTAGCTGGTGAAAAAATTATAAAAGAAAATAATAGATTGGATTCTGGAATAATTATTATAGGCGCTCCAGCACATATTGCGTCGTTTTATCTTTTGAAGTTTATAGAGGAATTTCAGATGAAAAATCCTAATGTTTTCTTTAAAATTGTTAATGGTTCAACATCAGAATTATTAGATGCTTTAAAAAATCACAAAATTGATTTTGTGATTGATAGTTCTCCAATAGTTACTGAAAATAATGATATAAAAATAATTCCATTATCATCATTTGATACTTGCTTCATAACATCAAAAAACAATAAGGATTCTAAACTAGAAAATCAAAAATTTATAATGCCATATAAAAGGAGTTCTGTACGAAAAAATTTAGAAAAGGAATTAGAAAAGTATAATATAGAATTGAATGTAGTTTTAGAAGTAGAAACTACAGATTTGATTATATCATCAGTAAAAAAAGAAATTGGAACTGGATATGTAGTAAAACAAGCAGTAAAGCAAGAATTAGAAGAAAATAATTTATTTGAATTACACACTCCATATAACTTGCCAAAATTAGAATTAAATCTACTATATATAGAGGACTATTTGACTAATTTATCTAAACATTTTATTGAAAATCACATAATGAAGTGATTTTTTTTATAACCTCTAGTTATAGATGTATAAGAAAGATGTAATTCCGAAGTAACTAAAGGATGTTATAATTTATTTATATGGAGGGGATTTATATTTGGAAAAGATATCTTTGATTGCGTTAGATATAGGTGGAACTTTACTTGCTGATAATAACACTATCACAGAAGAAAATATTACTGCTATTCATAATGCAAAATGTAAAGGAATATTAATTGCATTAGCAACAGCAAGAGAATATTCTTCAACAAAATATATTAGCAAACTCATAGAATGTGATTATGGAGTGTTTAGTAATGGAAGTCATTTGTTGGATTTGAATGAATTAAAAACTCTTAAATGTTCTTTAATAAAAACTAAAGCGGTGTTGGAATTATATGATTATTGTAAGAAAAATAATTTATATATTCATTTAAATCAAGAATTTCGTGAAGTGTCAAATCAAATGAAATATTTTAATTTGAAACATCATCTTTTAAACAAAGGTTATCCTGATGATTTGAAAAGTGAGTGTTATTTAGTTGATGATTTAAGAAATTATATAATCAACAATGATATTACTAAAATTGTTATTGTATCAGAAAACGAATTAGATTCAGTACTCGATGAGATAAGACCAATTTTAGAAAAGTATGGATTATATATTACAGAATACAATAAAAATCTTAATGAGCATTTAATTAATAAAATTATTAATTATATTGAAATTGGTGCATCTATGGAAACAAAGGCAAGTGGGTTATTGGAGTTATCAAAAACACTGAATATTCCAAATGATGAGATTTTAGTATTTGGTGATGGTGATAATGACTTGGAAATGTTATCAGAATTTAGCAATTCAGTTTGTATGTCTAACGGAACTCAAAAAGCGAAAAAACTAGCAAAATATATTACCAAAAAAGATAATAATAATTCGGGTGTAGCTGAAGGAATTAATTATTTTACAAGGACAAATGGAGGTGATTAAAATATGATGATTGCTGTTGAAGGTATGGATGGCGTTGGCAAAACAGAAATTTCAAAGTATATTTGTGAACAATATGGTTTTACTTTTATAGAAAAACCTTTACATTACTTTTATAATGATGGTGCAGAAAAAGATTATGCGGACTTAATGACAGTTGCTAATCGAATGTATGACATTAACGACAATATGGTAAAATCATGGTTTTTTAGTTTAGGAAATTTGTATGTTGCTAGAATGTATCAAAATGAAAATGTTGTAATTGATAGACATTTAGTATCAAATTATTATTGGAATGGTAATTTGGAGAGTGAGCCTATTTTTGATGCTTTGATTGAAACTTCTGGCGTTCCAGATTTAACAATAATATTATATGCAACTCCTAAAACAAGAATGGAAAGATTAAGAAAAAGGGATAGTGAAGATCCAGATTTAAGTGACCCAGATAAAATGGACGATGGTTATGCTAAAATGATGTATTTTGCTGATAAATTTAAATTACCATATATAGTAATAAATACAGAAAATAAAAGCTTGGAAGAAGTGAAGCAAGTAGTGGATGTTGAAATTTCTAATTTAAAAGGTAAAACAAAAAAAATGGTAAGAAAAAATGAAACTTAACTTTTTAGGAATAGGTTCGGCATGGAATATTAATGAGGATAACACATCGGCATATATAAAAAAAGATGATAAAATGATTTTAATAGACTGTGGGGAATCAATCGCAAGAAAAATAATAGCAAATGATATTTTATCTGGTATAAAAGAGCTGTATATATTAATATCGCATACTCATTCTGATCATGTTGGAAGTTTAGGAACTTTGTTATTCTACTCAAAATACAATAAACAAATAACTAATAAAATTGTTTTACCGAAGGATGAATGTTTTACTGCAAACTTAAAAGAATATTTGAGATTAGTTGATATTACAACAGAAGTGGAATTTGTAGATTTTAGTGATTTAATATCTGCATTCAATTTAATAAAATTTGATATTTTAAAAGCAACTCATGTAAAAACACTACCATGTTATTGTTTTGTTTTAGAAGATGAAGAGGGGCTTGTTTATTATTCGGCAGATAATAGTAATGTTGATTATATAAAACATTATTTGCAATATCCAAATTCAAAAATATACACTGAAATATGCGATAGCAATGAAATGCAAGAGGAGCACTTATCAATAGGACTATTAGAACAGTCAATAAGTTTTACAGAAAAAAAGAGGATATATTTAATTCATATAAACGAAATGCTAAATGTATCTGAATTATTAAAAAAAGGGTATAATATACCAAAAATTGAAAAGAAAGAAGGAATAAAATTATGCAAGAGAAAATGAAATTAAATAAACAAGGTTATGATGAATACTTAAAAGCAATAGAAGAAAAGGAAAAACAATTAGCAGCCGTTAGGATGTATAAAGGAACAGATGCTATTTACCAAGGTGATAATTGGCACGATAATCCAACTTTATATCAAACAGAAGCTCAAGAAAGGGCTTTAATGGTAGAAATTTCAGAAATGAAACAAAAATTGCAAAATGTAGAAATAGTAGAGAGTTTGGGCAATGAAAGTTTAATTGATATCGGCGATATTGTAAGAGTTGACATAATCTTTAATGAAGGTAATAGAAAGGAAGAAGTTTTTAAGTTAATTGCATCTTCACCATCATTTGATTCTGAAATTAAGGAGGTAACAATAAATAGTCCTATAGGAGTCGCAATATACCATAAAAAAGTTGGTGATTTTGCTACTTATAAAGTTAGAGATAAAGTATTTAAAATAGAAATAATAGAAAAAATGATTTTAGGACAAGAACAAGATGGAAATTTTAAAAAAACAAGATGATCTGGTAGTAATGAGGTGATTATATGGAAATTTTAAGTCCAGCAAGTAACATGGAGCATATAGAAGTTGCAATAGATGCAAAATCTAATGCTGTATATGGAGGACTAAAAAAGTGGAATGCTAGGAATAAGGCAATAAATTTTACTACAGAAGAATACAATTCTTTAATTGAAAAACTACATAGTAATAATATTAAGTTTTTCTTAACATTAAATATTTTAATGTTAGATAAAGAAATAGAAGAAGTAATAAGCTTTTTAAAAGAAAATACTTTGCCAGATGCATTTATTGTGACTGATATAGGTTTAATAAGAGAACTAAATAAAGAATTCCCAGATGTTCCATTACATTTTTCAACTCAGTTTGGAGCACATAGTATTGATGATGTAGACTATATAGAATCTTTAAATGGCAAAAGAGCAATTTTGGCTAGGGAATTAACAATGAGTGAAATTGACAATATAAAACAAAAGTCAAATATAGAATTAGAGTGTTTTGTTTGGGGCTCTCAATGTTTAAGTTTTTCTGGATTATGCTTTTTTGGAACTCTAATAAATGGTGGCGGTGGAAATCGAGGAAAATGTATAATAACCTGTAGGGATATATATTCAATTAATAATGAAAAAGGCCATTATTTATATGTACCAGATATGGATTGCTTGAATTTGATTAGTAAACTTGACGGAATAGATTGTTTAAAATTGGAAGGAAGAAGAAGACCTGCCGAAGAAATAAAACAAATTTTAAATCAAATTTCAAATAAAATGAAATCAGAACGAACAATAGGCTATTTACTCGGGACAAATATTCAAGATAATAATTTATATGAAAAGATAAATACGAGAACTAAACCTTTTATGAATGCTTCGGATTTAGAAGATATAAATGATAATGATGTTTGTGCAAAATATATAGATAATGTTCCAATTGAGTTTTCAAAGGATTATAATGATGAAAAAGTTATGTACCTATATACAGAAATAAAAAAAATATATGATATTAATAAAAAAAATGTATCATTGGATTTAACCGTAGATAAAAATAACATAACTAAAGTTTTGTATATGAACTATAAGGGTGATGGACATACTTTTTTTGGAGATGAAAACAATTTAATAAAAGTTGATTTAAATGAATTAATAAATAAAATAGAAACAATAGACAGTAATATTAATGTTTACAAGATTAAGTATCAAAGAAATAATTCAAAATCATTAACAATTAATAAGGAAGTTTATAATGAAGTTATTGACTATATTATAACAGATTGCATACAAAAGAAAATTAATGTTGGTAATGGTAAAGATAAATTGAAATATATTTATCTAGATACTAACAATATTAATGTTATTCGTAATTACATAGATGATGGATTTGTTCGATTGATTTATAATATTGAAACTGTTAATGACTTAAAAAATATTAAAGATATTATAGATGAATTTGGAGATAAAATTATTTATAAATTACCTTTATTTAATTGGAAAAGTTATAATCTATTGCCATATTTAAATTTATTAGAAAACAAAGAAGTTATGTTTACTAGATTTACTCAAATCTATTTATGTAAAAACATTAATTTCAGAAAAAAATATGCTGATTATACAATTTATATTTGGAACAAAAAAGCATTAAATTATCTGATTGAAAATAATTTTACTGAATTTACTGCATCCCCAGAATTATCCTATGAAACTAATATAAATATATTTGGTAAAAGTAAAATGCAAGTAATTCTTTGTGGAAAATTGCCACTTGTGTATACAAGAAATTGTTTTAGCCATTTATTTGGGTGCATTAATTGCAAAAATAGTCAATGTATTAAAAAACCAATAAAAAATGAAGATAAAAATCTTAATTTTGATATTTTATGTAATAGTGATTATAGATATATTTTAAATAAAGAGCCAATGTTAAATGATTATTCAAAAATTAATACAGGTGATAATGTTGATTTTAGATATTCAACATATGGTCAAAGTTTAGTAGAAATAAATGATACTATAACATACTTAAAAAAAGATAATTATTATGATGAACTAAAAAAAATAGATTTTTGGAAAGATTCATATGAATGTAACTTATTTGAGGGAAAAGAGTAGTATGAAAAATGAGTATTTATATAATTCTGATTTAGTAAAAAATAATAATAATTTTAAAAATGAAGTTATTAATGAAAATAAAAAAATTATTATTGCTGGTCCATGTACTTTTGGAACTTATGAAGAAGTATATTCAATTGCAAAAGAACTAAAAAGATTAGGTATTAAATATTTTAGAGCTGGAGCATATAAAAGCAGAACTAGTCCGTACTCCTTTCAAGGAATGCAAGAAGAAGGAATAGAAATGCTAATAAGACTAAAAAAAGAATTGGATATAAAAATTGTTACGGAATTGATGACTGTAGAGCAAGTAAAAAAGTATGGAAATTTTATAGACATTATTCAAGTTGGAACTAGAAATATGTATAATTATGATTTGTTGAAAGAATTGGGAAAAACTAAAAAAATGATTATATTAAAAAGAGGATTTATGGCTACATATAAAGAATGGCTTTTGTCTGCTGAATATATATTGAAAGAAGGAAATTATAATGTAGTCTTATGTGAGAGAGGTATTCGTGGATTTGACTCGAGTGAAACAAGAAATATTTTAGATATTCAGGCAATACCATTTATAAAACATCATAGTAAATTGCCAATAATAATAGATCCATCTCATGCAAGTGGAAAAAGTTATATTGTAAAGTCAATGAGTAAGGCATCATTAATTGCAGGAGCAGATGGATTGATAATCGAAACTCATATAAATCCAGAACAAAGTTTGTGTGATAGCGAACAGACAATAGACGTAGAAACATTGAAAGAAATAATAGAATTTAAAGAAAGGATGGAAAATTATGAAAACTAAAAGTATATGGGGAAATCCACCAACAAGATTATATAAATTGCTAAATTTAGCAAAGCAAACTTTGGGGAAAAATTTTACAGCATGCATTGTTGGATGTTCTGATGGAAAATTTTTGATGCCATTTGCTCGTGATGGAATAAAGGTTACTGGATATGATATTGATGATATTGCTTTATATGGCGGTTATAAAGAATTCCCTATAGTAAAAGAAAAAATTAAATATGAATATAAATCAGATTTCAAGTCAAAAGATTTTGAATTAGAAACTAAAAGGGTTTTGGGAATAACAGAAAGATTACAAATGGAAAAGATAGAAAGATACGCAGACATAGAAAAAAGAGATTTCTATAGAACAATACCAGATAAAAAGTTTAATGTTGTTTTTACTAGTTGTTCATTACATTATTCGGCAAATCAGGATTTTACTTTGGAAGAAAAGACAAAAAAATTGCAAAATATTGTTTTACCTGAAGGATATTTATATATAGATTATATGATGGCAATCGATGAAAATGATTATTTAACTTATCCAGCATCAAAATTTTATAGAAAAAAAGAAATAGTTAAATATTTTGATGAGAATTGGGAGATTATTTCTTATAAGGAGAATAATAGTCCAACATTTGAAGGTGCTCATGTTGATTGCGTTAAAGATCACTTTCATCGTTTTGGATATATTTTAGCAAGGAGAAGGAAATGATAGAAAAAGAAATTTGTTGGAATATAACTGCTCGTTGCAATCAAAATTGTAAATATTGTCATCGTTTTTTAAACTTGAAAGATTTATCTTTTTCTGAAAATTTATCAATATTAAATAATTTAAAGCAAGCAGGAGTTAATAGTATCACTTGGACAGGTGGTGAGGCATTATTGTTAGATGGTGTAGATGATCTGTTAAAGAAATCCTTTGAAATAGGAATAAAAAATAAAATTATAACTAATGGAAAACTTCTAAATCATAATAGAATTGATAAAATTTATAAGTATTTAGATAGTATAACATTATCTATTGATTCAACAGATAGTGAAATAAACGATTTTTTGGGTAGAGGCAAAAATCATTTTGAAGAAATAAAAGAAATATTAGATTATATTAATAGTAAGGGTTATAATACAAAAATTAGAATAAATAGTGTTGTGTGTAGAAATAATTTACATGATTTTAAAGATTTAATTAATTTTTTGAACAATTATAAAATTTATAGTTGGAGAATTTTTAAATTTATGCCTTTAAGAGAAAAAGCAGTCACAAATAAAGATGAATTTAATATATCAATTGAAGAATATCTTGATGTTGTTAAAGTAATTAAAAGTCAGAGTAATATAAAGAATATTGATACAAGAGTGGAAGAAGACATGGAGAAAAAATACATTTTAATTCTTGCAAATGGTGATATTGTTGTTACTAGCAATGGAAAAGATGAAACGGTAGGTAATGCTTTAATAAATTCTTTATCGGAATTTATTTAAAAGGAGGAAAAAGATGAAAAAAACATGGTATGAAATTTATATAGATGAAATAAACGAAAAAGGTTCTATTAGTAATTATGTAAACGACAAAATTAAAACAAAAAAAAATTTAATTGATCTTATAAAAAAATATTCACCAAATAAAAAAATAATCGAAGCTGGGTCAGGTACTGGTATACTATCTACATATTTAGCTTCATTAGGATTTGATTCAGTTGCAATTGATATAGATAAAGATATCTTAAATCTCTCTAAAAAGATAGCAAAAGAATATGGGGCAAAAAATAAGCCTAAATTTATGATAGACTCAATTTTGAAGTTAAATTATAAAAATAAGGAGTTTGATGTATCATTCAGTAATGGAGTATTAGAGCATTTTTCTGATAAAGAAATAATTAAAACAATTAAAAAGCAATTAAAAATTGCTAATACTGTAATTGTTGGAATACCAACGAAATATTTTGATGATAATGAAGCAATGTACGGAGATGAAAGATTTTTAAAATTAAAATTTTGGAGAGAAATAATATCACAGGCTGGTGGTAAAATTATTGAAGAAAAATCTTGTCATTTTCTAACTAAGCCTAAAATTTTATTGAATTTCAAAAAATATTTTAGACCATTCCCATATAGAATATTTGTAATCCAAGAAAAATAAAACCAGAACTATAATTCTGGCAACAAATCCTTTAATAAAATTGTTTTATCATTTAACAGTATTTCGCAATTTAGATTGTCATGATTTAATTGATATATTTGTTCTCTGCATTTACCACATGGCGAAATTATTTCACTACCATTATAAACTGCAACTAGTTTTGTAATTTTAGTTTCACCTTTAAGTAGCATTTGAGCGATTACTGACGTTTCAGCGCAAAACCCCACATTACAAGTTGTTTTAAAGCAAAGTCCAGTATATAAGTTCCCGCTATCTGTTAAACAAGCAACAGCAACTTTACCATAAGATGACTTATCATTTAAAATAATTTCTTTAGATAATTTTTTTGCTACATTATACAATTCTTCAAAGTTCATGTTAAAACCTCCATAGTTATTATATCAAAAAAGGAGAAGAAAATTAAGAATTTTCAACAAAAACATTTTAAAATATGTTATAATTATTATGATTATGTTAGGAGATGATTATTTATGGGACAAATCGAAAGAGAAATTAAAGTTTTAAATGTAGATGTAAATCATATTAAATCTACATTAAAGAAAAAAGGAATTGAACCAAAAGGAAAATTTATACAAGATGTTTACACCTTTGATTTACCTACAGTTGATGAATTGTATGCGAAATATGTAGAAACATTTTTGAAAAATAATGATCTAAGAGGTTTGAAAAAATTGATTCTTGAAATTAGACCTTGTTTTGACAAAGATGATATTAATTTAATTGAAAAAAAATTAGGTACTAAAGATATATTAGATTTTATAAATGATGATAAAAATGATTTCAATAAATTAAAATCTGATGAAATTTATGAATTAATGAAAAAAACAAATGAGAATTTTAGTAAGTGGGTAAGATTAAGACAAACAGGTGATGAAACAACTATTACTATTAAAAGAATTGTAAATAGTAAAGGTGAATATGAATTGGATGCTGTTAATGAACTTGAATTTGATGTCCCAAGCATAGATGATGGTAAACAACTACTAGAAGATCTAGGTTATTTCTTTGCACGTCATCAAATAAAAATGAGAATAGCTTACGATTACAAAAATACAGAAATTGTAATTGATAAGTGGCCTAAATTAGCACCTTATATCGAAATTGAAGGACCTACAAAAGAAGAAATAGAAGAAGCTGTTTTAATGCTTGGCTATGAAGTTAAAGATGCAATAGTAATAAATACTGATGATGTTTACAGTCAAAATGGTATCGATATATACTCAAAGGAATATAGTGATTTATCTTTTGATGAGAATGAATTAAAAGATGTCAACTCATATATGGAATAGAAAGAAATAAGTTTTATGAGACCTAAAGTTGAATTTGATTTACTAGAATTTAAGAATAATATAATAAAAATTAAAACTCAAACAAGAGGCATTAATTTTTTATTTCCTGTTAAATGTTGCAATTATCCTGTTGTATTAGACATAGTAAACGATAACGGATTTGGATTTGATATATCAAACAAAAATGAATTTAAAATTATAGAAAAATATTTAAAAAAACAATTTGTTAGTGTTAGTGGACCATTGTCATACGAATTGAATGATAATAACTACGATAACCTTCATATTGTTTCAAACAATTTGAGTACTTTTAGAGAGGGCAATGGAATAAGAGTTAATTTCAATTCTGATGGTGCTTTTGATTATAGTAGATTTGGAGTGGATTATAATTTATTAGACAAAAAAATAAAAAATAATATAGAGTATATCCATTTTCATAATTCTGATCATAGAGATTTAAAAAAATGTGAAAGTATTTATGATGAGATAAAGGCAATTATAAAGGAATTCCCAAATTTGAAAAAAATTAATATAGGTGGACATCTTGAAGATTTATCTTTTGAAGAAGGAATAGAATATTTAAACAATGTAAGAAATATTGTACCAGAAAATATAATTATGTTTGCTGAATTAGGTGATTTTCTTTTTAAAAATGTTGGTACTCTATATTGTAATGTAGTAGATGTTAGGTATGATAACAAAGTTCAAGCAGTGACGTTAAACTTTTCAAAAATGGCAAATCAAAGATGGGCATATCCAAAATATATTTCAAATAATTCAGAAATAAGTAACATTAAAACTATATTTTATGGTTGTTCTTGTTGCGAGACTGATACATATTTAGAAACATATTCAAATTTACTACAAGTTGGAGATACAATTATATTTGAAAATATTAGCCCATACTGTTATCAATGGAATACTTCATTTAATGGCATTGATAAAATGGATTATGTTTTTAAAATAGATAACAAAATTTAATTTGCAATATTTTGATGACAATATATTTATATTAAGAAAAATTCTGAGAGTGAAAATATAATGAATCTAGAAATAAAAGACATTTTTGAACAAAAAGGGTATAATTCAATTATATTTGCTTTACAAAGTTAATGAATATATGTAAAATAATAAATTCCAAAACCAAAGAAGTCTTAGTTCAAGAAAAAATAAAAAGTTAGCTTATGACTTTGATAAAGTAATAAAAGTTTTTAATAATGAAAATGCAAATGAATTAGTTTATAGTGATAATGAAAGTCTAAGATTGGACTTATTTCTATATTAATTTGCTAAAATAAAAAGTAAAGAATGCGAGTTATTTGTTCTTTACTTTTTCTATTTTAATAGTATATCCGATTGGTCCAAGGATCTTTAATAGGCTTAGAATTGATGGAGAACAAGCTCCACATTCTATTCTAGCTATTTTTTCTCTTGAAACACCAGAATATTTGAAAAATAAGTCTTGGGTTAAGTTATTTTCTTTTCTAAAACTTATAAATTCTTTAATAAATATTTCATTTAATTCTTCAGGATTATAAGCAACCTCAATATATTTTATCATAGTCCATATTGCCTCGCTAAATACTAACAGAAATGTATCAGTAGTTTTTGGAGACATAATCAAATACTAATACTTAAGACCTTATCATAAACTAATCATAATAACTTTAACATATAAATTTAGATGTTTGACAAATCCATATTATATTAATATAATAAAATCAAGAAATTTTGGTGAGAAATATGTTTAAAGTTTTGAATAATAGCAATTATGTAAATGAAAAAGAAAAATGTTTATTATTAGTGGAGAAAATGTTTGAAAATGATAATAATAAATTAGCTAATATAGCAGATTTCAAAAAACATTTAGATTTTATTTTTTCTGCTACTTATGGTAATAAAGCATTTTTAATACTTTTTATAATAGATGGAAAGTTGGAAAGTATGGTAAATTTTTATGAATATAATTCTCTAGAACATGATTGGTGCATATTTACTTTATTTACTGAAAAAGATAATCGTCAAAAAGGATATGGAGAGAAAACGTTACAATATGCTTTAAAAGAATTAAAGAAATATGAATATAATAATTTGATTTCTGGAATTGAAAAAGACAATATCGCTTCCATTAAACTTCATGAAAAAAATGGATTTATATATGCTAATTGTAAATGGGATGAATTTGCAGATGGGTTCCCAGAAAATCATTTATGTTATATTTTTGATAAAGAGAATATTGAAAAATAAAAATGATAAGTTAATATTCACACAATGATGTGATAAAAAAGTAATAACTAGGAGAATATCATGGAAAACATTAAATTAATGAATATGTGTAAAATAATAAATTCCAAAACCAAAGAAGTTTTGGTTCAAGAAAGAATAAAAAGTTGGGAAGAAATAGCGTTTCCGGGTGGTAAAATTGAATTAGGAGAAAGTATAGTTCCATCAGTAAAAAGAGAAGTATTTGAAGAAACAGGATTGAAAATAAAGAATATGAAAATATGTGGTATCAAAGAATGGTATGATAAAAAAGAACAAGAAAGGCAAATAATATTTTTGTTTGTATCAGATGATTTTGAAGGAAAATTAGTACCTGAAACAGCTGAGGGTAAAGTTTATTGGATTAGTGAAAGTGAATTGAAAAATAAAAAGTTAGCTTATGATTTTGATAAAGTATTAGAAGTTTTTAATAATGAAAATATAAACGAAATGGTTTATAATGATAATGAAAATCCAGACGAAAATTTAAGATGGGATTTAATGCTATATTAATTTGTTAAAATTAAAAAGTATTATTGCTAATGTTAAAGTTTGCTTTAGTACTAAAATAATAGAAAACTTATGCTTTTTTCACAAAAAATACCATATTTTGCAAAAATATATTGACAATAGCAAAAATAAGAGTAAAATGGTATTTAAATTTATTTGAAGGAGAGCATATGAGTTTAATTGAAAACTATCACAATTTAGATATTAAAATAAAAAAACACAATTGCTGTGTTTATTGCTCATGCTGTTTTTCTATGATAAAAAATGATGAAAAAATCGGTGATTAAAAACAAGTGTGTTTTTGACACCGATTTTTTTGTATATATGGAGGTGAAATTTTGAATATTACATTAGAATCATTAATTGCAAAAGTTATTGAATATGAACCAACAAAAATTGATGTTGTGAAAAAAGCTTATGAATATGCAAAAGTTTTACATGAAGGTCAATATAGGCAAAGTGGAGAACCTTATATAATTCATCCCCTTAATGTTGCTTATATTTTAGCAGAAATGCACGCTGATATTGATACTGTGTGTGCTGGTCTACTTCACGATACACTTGAAGATACTCATATTACAAAAGAAGATATATCACATGATTTTAATCAAACAGTTGCAACGTTAGTTGATGGAGTTACAAAAATCTCTAAAATGAATTTTTCTTCAAAGCAGGATCAAAACAATGCTAATACAAGAAAAATAATAACCGGCATAACTGAAGATGTAAGAATTATTATAATTAAGCTTGCAGATAGACTTCATAATATGAGAACATTAGGGTTTAAATCAGAATTTAAACAAAAAGAAAATTCTTTAGAAACTATGGATATATTTGTTCCTTTGGCTTATTATATCGGAGCTTATAGAATAAAGTCTGAGTTGGAGGATTTATCACTTCAGTATTTGATGCCTGATAATTATAAAAGAATAGCGGAACAAAAAGAAAAAATTGAAGAAGATAATAAAAATTGCTTACAGGAAATGCTTTTAAAAATAAAAGAATTATTAGAAAATAAAGAAGTACCAAATGAAATAAAGGTAAGAACTAAAAATATTTATGGTATTTATAAAAAAATAGCTGGAGGACAAAAATTGTGTGATATTCATGATTTATTAGCCTTAAAGATTATGGTAGAAGAAGTTGATGAATGTTATAAAGTTTTAGGACTAATTCATAGTAGGTATCATCCCATAAATGATAAATTTAAAGATTTTATTTGTAATCCTAAAACAAATATGTATCAAAGTTTACATACAACTGTATTTGGACCAGAAGATAGATTAGTCCAAACACAAATAAGAACTTTTGATATGGATAAAGTAGATTCTTTTGGACTTACAGCTTACTGGGACATTAAAAAGGGAAATGTCAGAGATAGAATGCAAGATGATTTAAAAAGTAAATATCAGTTTTTTAAATCGTTAGTAGAAATTAATTCAATGTTTGGAGACAATCAAGAATTTGTAACTAGAGTTAAACAAGAATTATTTTCTGATAAAGTTTATGTTTATACTCCAAGAGGAGATATAATAGAGTTACCTAAAGGATCTACACCTATTGATTTTGCATATAAAATTCATACTGATGTGGGAAATACAATGGTGTGTGCATTTGTTAATGATGAGTGCGTTACAGTGGATTATGTGCTTAAGAATAAAGATAGAGTTAGAATTGTAACTGATGTTTTATCATATGGACCTAGAAAAGAATGGGCTGATATAGCTAAGACTAGTTATGCAAGAAAAAGAATTAAAGAATTTGGAGGAGGGATAAAATGAAAGAACCAAATTTATGGAAAAACGAAAAAGATTTTTATTTAAATGTTTTGAACAATCCTTGGTATAAGTTATTGGTAAAACTAGAAAATTTAGTTTCAATGGAAACTATGAAATTTTATGAAGAAAAAGGGATTATTACAATGCATTTGCCAGTTACGACTGGCTCAATTTCAAGCCCTATGGGAAGAGGAAGTGATTCGTTACCTGTTAAGGTAAACTTAGAGGGAATAGACACATATTTAGCAGATTCAATGCAGTTTTTATTAGAATATGGTTGTAGATTAAATGAAAAAGGAGTTTATTATGTAATGCCATCATTTAGAGGAGAAAAAGCTGATGAAAGGCATTTATGTCAATTTTATCATAGTGAAGCTGAAATTCCTGGAAATTTAGATGATGTAATGAATCTAGTTGAAGAATATGTTAAATATCTTTCAAAAAAAATTCTTGAAAAGTTTAGAGATGAGTTAGTTGAAGCCATCGGAGATGTTTCTCATATTGAAAAAATAGCTAAATATAGTGGAAATTTTCCTAGAATTACATTCAACCAAGCTGAACAATCATTAAAGGAAAAGTTCGGAGATAATTTAAATGATTATATTGAATATAATGATGGTTGGAGAAATATAACTCGAAAAGCAGAACAAGAATTGATAAAAATTTATGGTGGTATAGTTTGGATAACTAATTATGATATTCTTGCAGTACCATTTTATCAAAAATTTGATAATGACTTAATTGGTACTACTAAAAATGCTGATTTATTATTTGGGATTGGCGAAACAGTTGGTTGTGGTGAAAGACATCAAAATGATGTAGATTTATTAAAATCAATGAAATTGCACGAAGTTGATAAAGAAGAATATGAATGGTATATTAAATTAAAAGAAAAGTATCCTTTACAAACAGCAGGATTTGGCATGGGAATAGAAAGATATTTGATGTGGGTGTTAAAAGCTAGTGATATTAGAAATATGCAAATTTGTTTAAGATTTAATGGCGAACAAATAATTTTATAAAAGGAGTGAATGTATATATAATGAAAAAATATAATGTTGATGAAATAAAACAATTGAGTTATACCGATTTTATATCTTTAATAAAAGAAGAAAATAGACCATCTGGTGGCAAAAAAACTATTAGAGAGATAGCAATTAATAGTTTTATAAATGACAAATCAAACGTTTTGGAAATTGGTTGTACAAATGGTTTTTCATCTTTAGAAATTAATAAATTAGTTAATTGTAATGTAGTTGGTATTGATATAAATAAAAATTCAATTGACAATGCAAATGAAAAAATTAAATTAAATGGGCTTGATGAAAATAAAATTAGATTTGAATATGGAAATGCGGAAGATTTATCACAATTTGGTGATAATACATTTGATTTAATAATTTGTGGAAATGCAATCTCTTTTATAAATAATAAAGGAAAAGCGTTTGAAGAATTAATTAGAGTGTTAAAGCCAAATGGATTTATATCAATAGTTCCAATTTGGTATAAAGAAAAACCTAATGTAGATGTTATTAAAAAAGTAAATAAAGAGTTAGGCTTTGAAATTGTATGTTATTATGAAAAAGACTGGTTAGATTTTACAGATAAAAAATTAGAGTTATATTATAAAAAGGATTATCATTTTATATATTGTACAAAAGAACAAATTGAAATATATGTAAATAATATGATAGATTCCAAAAACCATTTGAAAATATACAATAATGATGAATTAAAGGTTATAAAGGATAGGTGGATTAATACAATAAATATATTTAATGAAAATTTATCTATGACAAATTATTCGATTATTTTATTAAGGAAAAGTATATGTGCTGAAGAGCCTGAAATATTTTTAACTGAGGAGTTAGTTTATGAGCGTTGATAAAATTGACTTGACTCCAGAAGATTTTAATGCGTTGGTTAATGAAAATGGAAATAAATTTAATAGTACAATTCTCGAAATATTTAGTAAAAGGGCAGATAAAGTTGAACCATCAAATTTGTTAAATAATTATCAAAGAAAGTTAGCGCTTTATGAGCCTTCTAAAATCGACCCACGAGTATATAATGAAATAAGTAATATTTTTTTTGATACAGTAAGCAAAGATTTTGAGTGTATTGAATTATCACCGATTAGTCCATTAGGTTTAAATTCAGTATTGACTGCTACTAATCAAAATAATGTTTTAAGTGCTTCAAGAAATTCTGAGGTAATAAGCGATTCTGCAATAGCTATGGCATTAGAGTGTGCTTACAGAAAGAAAGTATTAAAAGAAAAAGTAATAAATTTAGCTTCATCTACAAGAATTTTACGAACTCAAAGTTATAGTAAAGGTAAGAAAACACACTGGAGCCAACATTTTAGAGCTTGTTCATTAATATCAAGCTTCAGAAACTCCGGTTATAAACTATTTGAAATGTTTGTTTTTCAAATACATAATTGGTTAAATGTTTTAGAAAATTTAAAAGATAATTTAGAAATTGAAAAAATTAATTTAAATTTATGCTATATTCCTTTGGTTATGGAGATATTTTCTGCTCATAATATTGATATGAATTCAATACTTAGTAATACTGTAAATCCCGAATTCGATATTTTTCACACTTATGATATTGATTTGCCTAGTGTTATATGTTCTGAAAAAGATATAAATTTATTAAAAATAACGCAAGATTATTTAATTAGTATAAAAAATACTTATAATATGTTGAATAATTATGTTATTACACCACTAAAGGCTAATCATGAACAAGTTAATTTTAATTTACAATTGAATAGAAAATCTGGTCTAACATATTATGATAATATATGTTTTGAATTGGAAGTTGTTTTTAAAAATGGTAAAAATCTAGTGTTGGTAGATGGTGGAATTAATGATTGGATTGGTAAAATTTTAAGTGATTCTAAAGAAAAGTGCATAACTTCAGGAATGGGGTTAGAATATTTAGGAAGGGTGTATACTAGAAAATTATGAATATTCAAATAACTGGTGCAAGTGGTAGTGGTAAAACTTTTCTTGGAAGAGAATTGGCAAAAGTATTAAAATGTAATTTTGTAGATACTGATGATATTTTATGGGTTTGGCAAGAGGACATTCAACCTTATACAATTCCAATTAGTGATGAAGAAGCTAAAGATAATCTAAAAAAGATATTGGTAAATAATACTTCAACGGTTGCTAGTGGTTTATTTTATCCATGGTCAGAAGATTTAATACCAATGTTTGATTTGCTAATAATAGTGGAAACTGATGTTAAAATAAGAAAAAAAAGAATTATTGATAGAGAGTTCGAAATGTATGGAAATAGATATAAAAAAGGTGGAGATATGTATGAGCAGTTTAATAAATATTTGGATTGGGCGTTGAAATACGATATCTCGGATGATCCACTTGGTAGCAAAAAAGAAACTGACAAATGGGCAGCAAGGTTTACTTGTGATGTTTTGTATATTGATGGAAATAAGAATATAGATGAAAAAATTAGAGTGGTTTTAAAAAAAATACAAGATTTAAATGCTAAATAAAAAGAAAGGATTGATTATATGAATGTACCACAAAAAATTAAAAAAGGGGATACTGTTGCTATAGTAAGTTTATCAAGTGGTATGGGTGGTGAAAAAGAATTTATTCACAAATATGAATTAGGAAAAAAAAGATTAGAAAATGAGTTTGGTTTAAAAGTTATAACCATGCCAAATGCTTTAAAAGGAATTAAATATTTATATGAACACCCAGAGGCTAGAGCTGCAGATTTAAATAGTGCGTTTGAAAATAAAGAAATTAAGGCAATATTTTCTATGATTGGTGGTGATGATAGCATAAGAATTATTCCTTATATAAATCAAAAAGTTATAAGAGATAATCCTAAAATATTTATTGGATATTCTGATTCTACAGTAACTCATTTGTTGCTATATAAAAACCGTCTTACATCTTATTATGGGCCTGCTATATTATCGGATATAGCTGAAAATGGAGCTATGTTTGAATACACAAAAAACAATATGTTAAATGCACTTTTTAGCAATAATCAACTTATTATTAAATCAAGTAAAGAGTGGACTAGTGATAGAATTGATTGGACTGATGCTTCAAGAGATAATGAGTTTAGAGAAATGCGCCCCGAAGAACATGGATATGAAGTGTTGCAAGGCCAAGGTGTTTTTGAAGGTGAATTGTTGGGTGGTTGTTTAGAAGTTTTAGATATGGTTATTGGTACTGAAATTTGGCCTGATATTAGTGAATGGAAGAATAAAATATTATTTATAGAAACGAGTGAAGGGAAACTTAAACCTGATAAAGTTGTTTATTTTTTAAGACATTTATCAGCTTTGGGAGTATTTAATGAAATAAATGGCATAATAATTGGAAAACCAAAGGATGAGACTTATTATAAGGAATATAAAGATGCTTTTTTGAAAGTTATTAATATCGAAAACCATCTTCAAAAATTACCTATTTTATATAATGTTAATTTTGGTCATACTGCTCCTATATGTACTTTACCTTATGGAATGCATACAAAAGTTGATTTGGAAAACAAATTAATAATTATAGACAACGATAGTGGCAATAATCGTATATAAAAATAAAAAGTAAAGAACGTAAGTTATTTGTTCTTTACTTTTTCTATTTTAATAGTATATCCGATTGGTCCAAGGATCTTTAATAAACTTATAATTGACGGGGAACAAGCTCCACATTCTATTCTTGCGATTTTTTCTCTTGAAACACCAGAATATTTGGAAAATAAATCTTGTGTTAAATTATTTTCTTTTCTAAAACTTATAAATTCTTTAATAAATATCTCATTTAATTCTTCTGGATTATAAGCAACCTCAATATAATTTTTATCATAGTCCATACAATCTCACCACAATTATTGTATCAAATATGATACTAAAAGTCAAACATGGTGTTGTAAAACATTGCTAATTCTTGTATAATCAAAATTAGGTGAGGATTTATGGAAAAATTTTATGACTATTATACGAAAGAAATGAAAGAAGATACATTGCCATTAGGTAATGAATATGACTTTTTACTTGAAAGAAACAAAAATCATATGAATGATACGGCGTTATCATTTGATACTAAGAAAATTTCATATGAAGAATTGCATGAAAGAATTGATGAATTTGCTCGTGCACTATATAAAAGAGGAATAAGAAAGGGTACTAGAGTTGGAGTAGTTGTAGTTAACACCCCAGAATCAGTATATTTACTTTATGCTTTAAAAAAACTTGGAGCTCAAGTGATTGGGTTAAGTCCCCTTAATAATGAATATAAGATGCAAAGAGATATAGAAATGACAAAACCAGAATTTATCATTTCTGTAGATATGATGTATGGAAACTTTAAAAATCCAGCAAAGAGTTTAAATATAACACCAATACTTTATTCTCCATTAGAATCTTTAGATAAAAAAGGCTTAAAATTTCTTTATAATGCTAAACAACTTATGGCTGGAAATAAAATACTTAAAAAAGGTAATAACTTAATGAGCATTGTTAATGATGGAAAAGAATACATTGATGTAAAATATCCTGAACATGTTAAAGGTACATCAACTGATATCATGTTTACTGGTGGTTCTAGTGGTGTTCATAAAGGTGTTGACTTAGATGGTGGTGCCTTAAACAGCGTTGTAAAAGCATTAGATTATGTATTAGTACTAGAACCTGGTATGGTTCATTTAGGAAATATTCCATTTGGACATATGTGTTTTGGTAGATTAGTTCTTCATTATGCTTTATGTAAAAATTTGGAATATGCTTTAACATTAAAAGCTTTACCAAAAGATTTTTATAGTGAACTTGTTAGAACTCATGCAAATGGAGCTATGGGCGGACCAGTTCATTGGGAAATTTTAAGTCAAGATCCAAACTTAAAACCAAATACTTTAGAAAATTTAATTCAACCATTATCTGGAGGAGAAATGTTTAAACCACAAAAATTAAAAGAAGCCAATGCAGCTTTAGAATTTGCTGGTTGTAATACTCCGATTGGAAATGGATTAGGCTTGACAGAAATGTGGGCTCCAACTCATGTATGTATGGGTGGAAAAAATACCCCTGGAACGATAGGTTATCCAATTCCATTTGTTAATTCAAAAATTGCTGATCCAAAGACATTTGAAGAGTTGCCATTAGAAACTCCGGGAGTATTACTTGTAAACGGTCCTGGAATGATGCTTAAATATCATGATAATGAAGAAGAAACGAATGCTGTGTTTGTATATGATGAAAATGGAGTTAAATGGTATAATACAAAAGATGTAGCAGTTAAGCATGAAAATGGTGAATATGAATTTGTAGGTCGTGTTAAAAGAAATTTTGTTTCTGGAGTTGATAATATTTATCCAGAACAAATTGAACAATTGCTTAATCAAATCCCTGAAATAAGAGAGGTAATAGTTACATCAATAGCTGATGATAAAGAACAATTTTTGCCAAGCTATCATGTAAGTTTAAACGATTTTAATTGCGATAGAAAAGTATTAGAAAATAAAATGTTTGCTTTAATAGAAAAAACATTAGGTACTAGTGCCCTTCCTGGATATATTGAATATTATGAACAAGCATTACCAAGAACCGATAATGGTAAACTTGATCCAAAAGCAATGGAAGCTAAAGATAAAGAAAGAATAGAAAATAAAGATTTAGTTAGAACAAGAGTTAGATAAAGCTACTAAAAAGTGGCTTTTCTTTTGCTTGAAAAAGAATGATGGTTGTGATATCATTAAATAAGAGTAGGAAGTGGTAATTATGGGATTATATTTCTCAATAAGTGCTTTAGTTGTTATTATATTATTTACATTTAACTTCTTATCTAAAGAAAGAGTAAACAATATTGAAACAAAAATATATAAATACTTATTAATTTTAACAATATTTGGTTTATCTATGGACATTGCAACTTGTATTTTATATAGGACAGGTATGGATATAAATAGTTTTTTATATTCATTAGGGTCAAAATTAGTATTTGTTTATTTTGTTTTATGGCTTTTACTTTTTGCCTATTACATAAAATGTATAAGTTTACCATCAAGTGAAGATTACAAAAGTAAAATGATGAATACTTTTTATTTATTTGCACTGTTTTTAATATTTGTTGTTCCATTTATAATAATTTTACCGATTAACTTCAAATTAGAAAGAGATGTAATTGTTCCCAATGGACTTCCTGTTTTTATAACGTATATTGTGTGTTTAATTCTCATCGTTTATTCAGTTTATTTAGCTATAAGGCATCACAAAAACATTGAAGGAAAAAAATTAAGACCATTATATATTTTTTGTGTTTTAATGTTATCGAATTTTATTATTCAAAGTGTCTTTCCGTCGGCTTTTTTAATTAATTACCTATTATCTTTAGTAGTTATAATAATGTATTTTACAATTGAAAACCCAGATGTTAAATTAATTAAGCAATTAAATGAAGCTAAAACGCAGGCGGAAAAAGCTAATATAGCTAAAACAGAATTTTTATCTAATATGTCTCACGAAATAAGAACTCCTTTGAATGCAATCGTGGGTTTTAGTAATATGCTACTTGATGATAAGAATTTACCAGATAGTGCTAAAGAAGAAGTTAATGATATAGTAATGGCTTCAGATAATTTATTAGAAATTGTTAATGGTATTTTAGATATATCGAAGTTAGAAGCTGGTAAGTTAGAGATAATTAGTAACGAATACGATTTTTATAAAGTTACTAAAGAACTTATTACATTAACCAAAGGAAGACTCGGAGACAAACCAATTGAATTAATTACAAAAATAGATGAAAGTATACCTCAAGTGTTATATGGTGATGCATCAAGATTAAAACAAATCTGTGTAAATATTTTAACTAATGCAGTTAAATATACAAAAGAAGGAAGTATTACATTTAGTATTAATTCAGTTGTTAAAAATAATGTATGTAGATTAATTATTTCTGTTGAAGATACAGGAATTGGTATAAAACAAGAGAATTTAAATAAATTATTTAATAAATTTGAAAGATTGGATTTAAAAGATAATATTACTATTGAAGGTACTGGGTTAGGACTTGCTATAACTAAAAAACTTGTAGATATGATGCATGGAAAGATAGTTGTGCAAAGTGTATTTGGAAAAGGGTCTAAGTTTACAGTATCAATAGATCAAAGAATAGTTAAAAATCCAACTATAAAAGTTGAAGCAATAGATACAACTCATGAAAAGATTGAGGTTAAAAATAAAACTGTTTTAGTTGTGGATGATAATAAAATAAATCTAAAAGTTGCTGAAAGGTTATTACAAACTTATGGTGTTAATGTAGAATGTGTTGAAAGTGGGTTTATTTGTATAGATAACTTGAAAAGTGGCAAAAAATATGATTTAATATTAATGGATGATATGATGCCAAAAATGAGTGGTGTAGAAACATTACAAAAAATAAAAGTTGAAATACCAGAATTTGATATTCCAATTATAGCTTTAACAGCTAATGCCTTAACAGGAATGAGAGAAAAATATTTGGCAGATGGATTTAACGATTATTTAGCTAAACCAATTAATAAGGATGAATTAAATAGAGTTATAAATGAATATTTAAATAAGGAGTGATATCATGAAAGACGTAAATATTTTAATTAACAATGGTGCTAACATTAAAAAAGCTTTAGAATTATTCGGGGATATGGAAACATATGATGCAACCCTTGAAACATTTTTACAAGAAGTGCCTGGAAAACTAGAAAAAATAAAAGCTTGTAAAGAAATCGGGGATATGGCAAATTATGCAATCCTTGTCCATTCATTAAAAAGTGATGCCAGATATTTTGGCTTTGAAACTCTCGGAGAACTTGCATATGATCATGAACTTAAAAGTAAAGCTAATGACATGTACTATGTAAGTGAACATTTTAATGAACTTATAACAGAAGCAAATAGAGTAGTTAATTTAGTAAAAAAATATATGGGTGTAGGAATTGTTGATGAATCTGCATATAAAGAACCTGTAAAAACTAGTGATAAGGCAATTTTAGTAGTAGATGATTCAAATATAATAAGAAACTTTATATTAAAAATTCTTGATAATTCATTTGATGTTATTTCAGCAACAGATGGTAAAGAAGCTATAGATATATTGGAATCTGAAGAAAAAAGAAAGAATATTAAAGCAGTATTACTTGATTTAAATATGCCGAATGTTAATGGCTTTGAAGTTCTTGATTATTATAAAAGTAAAGATTTATTTAAAACTATTCCAATTTCTATTATTACGGGTGTAGATGATAAAGAATCTATTGATAAAGCATTTAAATATCCAATTGTTGATATTCTTCTTAAACCATTTAATGAAAGAGATGTCAAAAAGATACTTGAAAAAACAATAAATAGCAATTTATAGAAGTTTAATTATTCTTGTTAAATTGATAATATATACACTTTATTTATAAGGTATTTAAGAGTTTATTTGTAAATTGCAAATAAACTTTTATATTGTATTTTTTAATGTTTAATGCTAAAATAGGTGGTAATTATGGAGGAATTATGTATAAAGATATATTTATAAATTTGAGTTTAAATTATCCAGATTTTTATAATATTTATGAAAAATTTTATTTAGAAAGATTTATTTACAGTAGTACTGAAATTGAGGGCATAAAAACTAAAGAAGAAAGAAAAATATTTGTTAACACTTTAATGCGTGCATTTCATGAAACGTATAATTATGAAACAAGTGGTATGTTAGATGTAACAATGATAAAAAATATTGGTAATTTAATTAATCATGAAAAAGGTCTTGAAGGTTTTAGAAAAATTAATGTTTATCCTGGTGATAATGCCACATTTATTCCGGCACAACCATTTCAAATTTATCCTTATCTATATTCACTTCTAGATAATTACTACAATGTATGGAATGATTTAGATCCATTTTTAAAAGAATCAATGTTTCATATTAATTTTATGAGAATACATCCCTTCGAAGATGGTAACAAAAGATGTGCAAAAATAATACTCGCCAGTAATTTATTAAAATCATTTTGTGCACCAATTATTATAACTGAAGAAGATACTAAAGAATATTATGAATTTATAAATAATTGTGACTATGAAGGTTTTGCAGAATTTTTAAGACAACGGTCTAAACTAGAAATGGATACTTTAGTAAGTTTATTTAAAATGAAATACAATGTTCCAATGGAAGAAACTCCGAATATCTTTAATGAAAAAATTAGAAAAATAAAAATTTAAAATTTTAAGAGAGCCAATAATTGGCTTTTTAATTTGTAATATTTTAACCATAATAATTATAGATAGGGTGATTTAATTGAAAAAAATAAAAATATTATTAATAAGTTGGTTATTATTACCAATTAATTGTTTAGCATATTCAAATTACATAATTCCTGGCGGAGAAACACTAGGAATTGAAGTGAATTCAGATGGCGTCTTAGTTATTGGTTTTTATCAAATAAATGGAAAATATAACAAAGGAGTTCCTGCCATAAAAGCTGGTGATTATATAACAAAAGTTAATGATGTAAATGTAAATACAATTGAAGAATTAACAAAAGAAATAGAAAACAATGTTACATATAGTCAAGTAGAAATAACTCTAAAAAGAAATGGTAATGTTAAAACAAGCAACCTAGAATTAGTAAAAGATGGAGATATTTACAAGACTGGCTTATATGTAAAAGATAATATTACAGGAACAGGAACATTATCATATATTGACCCCGAGACAAAAATCTTCGGTGCTTTAGGTCATGAAATTATAGAATCAACTACGAATAGTATAGTTGAAATTAAAAACGGAGAAATATTTAGAAATTACATTATTGGAATTGATAAAAGTAGAACGGGTTATGCTGGAAGTAAGAATGCCAAATTTTATTATAATACTAAATATGGAAACATTATAAAAAATACCAATGTTGGAATATATGGTAATTATAATAGTGATATACCTCAAAAAGAGGCTTTAAAAGTTGCCCCAAAAAAGGATGTTAAAATAGGATCAGCTAAAATTGCTACTGTATTAAAAGGTGAAGAAATAAATTATTATGACATAGAAATAACCAGAGTAGATGAAACATCAAAAGTAAAAAATATATCATTTAAAATTACAGATAAAGAATTATTAGAAAAAACCGGCGGAGTAGTTCAAGGGATGAGTGGTTCACCAATAATTCAAAACGATATGATAATCGGTGCTGTAACCCATGTTATAATTGATAATCCCACAACAGGATATGGTGTTTTTATTACAACAATGCTTGAAGAAGGAGAAAAATAGAGTAGAATCTATTTTTCTTTTGTGATATTATAATATTAGGTGATTTAATGAAAATATCAATTAAAGATAATATAGAAATATATAGAAAAGTAGATGAACTTACTAATCCAAATACAGTTTCTAAAAAACATTTTAAAGATACAACTATATTAGATACAAAGGTAAGAATATTTAATGATGGCAACAAAAAAATTCTAATATATCTTCATGGTGGAGGTTGGATATCGGGAAGCATAAATACTCATGCTAATATTTGTAAGAAATTATCAGAAGAATTAAACGTTTGTGTTATGTCCATTGATTATAAACTAGCCCCAGAATATAAGTTTCCAATTGCCATAACTGAAATAAAAAGTGTTTGTAAAGAAATATTAAAAAAACATAAAAATGTAGCTATAATGGGAGATTCAGCCGGAGCCAACCTTGCTTTTGCAGTGGCAACATCAGATAAAAGCTTGAAATTTAAAGAAATAATCCTTGCTTATCCTGCGACTCAAACTGACTACACTAGTAAAACAAAATTTAAATCAGTCATCGAAAATAGTGGTAAAACTCTTCTTACAAAAGAATCTTTGCGAGACTACATGAGTCTTTATTTAAAAAAAGAATCAGATTATAAAAATAAATATGTAAATATTCTTAAAAATAATTGGTTATTTGGTCTTTCACCAGTTACAATAATTACTGGTTCTTTTGATCCTTTACATGATGAAGGCGTAGCCTTAAAAGAAAAGTTAGAAAGATTTTTAGTTAAAGTAAGACATTTAGATTTAGAAAATGCTCCGCATGGTTTTTTAACTAATTCAATAGATCATAAATATACTAATATGACAATAGAATTTTTAAAAGGAAGTGATTTCTTTGGGTAGATGGTATCGTTTAGATAATGCTGCCAAAATATTTCCACCATCAAAAAGCAAAAAAGATCCCAAAATTTTTAGATTCAGTGTAACATTATACGAAGATATAAATGAAGAGATTTTAAATAAATCTTTAAATGAAACGCTCGAAGAATATCCAATATTTAAATCATGTTTAAAAAAAGGAATATTTTGGTATTATCTTGAAGAAGTAAACAAAGAATTTATGGTAAATAAAGAAATTGCTAGTCCATGTTCTAAAATCAGCAATAACAATTTATTTGAAGTTACATATTTTAAAAATAGAATAAATCTAGAAGTAGATCATGCTCTAACAGATGGAACTGGCACATTAACATTTTTAAAAAGCCTGGTAGCAAATTATCTAAATATTTTATATAATATTAAAAACAACGAAGTAATAAATAAAGGCAGTATAAAAGAGATAAAAGAAGATGCTTTTAAAAAATATAAAGAAGACAAATATAAACCAATATTAAAAAATAAAGTAGCATTTAAAATTAATGATGAAAAATACATCGATAATAGATTAAAAGTAATCGAAGGTATCATAAGTGTTAAAGATATTAAAAATAAAGCTCAAGAATTAAATGTTACAATTACAGAGTATTTAACAAGTATTTTAATAAAATCAATTGGCATGACTAAAAATAAAAGTAAAAGACCGATTGTAATAATGATACCGGTTAATTTAAGAAAATATTATCCAACATATACAGTAAGAAATTTTTTTAGCGTTGTAAATATTAGTTATACATACGAATCTAATTCCATTTTAGAAATATCAAAACAAGTAAAAAGTTCATTTAAAGAAAAATTATCTAAAGAAAATATAAAAAATAAAATGAATAGCATGATAAAACTTGAAGACTTATTTATAGTAAGATTAATACCTGTATTTATTAAAGATATAGTATTAAAAATAGCATGTAATTTTGAAGATAAGTATCAAACCATGACATTATCAAATATTGGAATAATTAATATGCCTGAAGTATATCAAAAATATATTGATTATTTTAGTGTATTTACAAGTACATTTAAAATTCAAATGTGTATGTGTTCATACCTAGATAAAATGGTTATAAGTTTTACATCCAAGTTTGTAAATAGTGAAATAGAAAAAAACTTTTTCAAAATGTTAAGTAGTGAAAATATTAAAGTAATAATTAATACCAATGATTATGGAGATTATGATGAATAAATGTAATAAGTGTAATGTTTATATAAATACCAAAACAAATAAATGCCCATTATGTGGTTGTAATATTGCAAAAAAAGGAGGAAACAATATTTTTCCTCATGTAAATTACATATATAAAAAGTATCATTTGATGATGAAAATAATATTATTTTTATCTTTATGTGGTGCTATTATTTCTTTATATATAAACTACTCAATATCTCACAGGTTAAGTTGGTCATACTTTGTAGTATTAGGTATAATTTCCTTTTGGATTACTTTAACTATTTCTATAAAAAGTCATAAAAACATTATAAAAATGTTATTTTTAGAAATGACTATATTAATATTATTAAGTTTTTTATGGGACTCTATAACGGGTTTTAAAGCGTGGAGTATAAATTACTGTTTACCATTTATAAGTATTTCGTATATCGTAGGAATTTCTATAATTAGATTATTTTTAAAAAAATTAGAAAAAGAATTTATTTTTTATCTTATTGTAAGTTCCTTAATTGGTATTATCCCAGGAATTCTTATTATATTTAATAAAGTAAGCATTTACTGGCCAAGTTATATATCTGTAATTATAAGTATTGTTATGTTATTATTCTTATTTGTATTTAATAGAAAACAAGTAAAAAATGAATTAGAAAAAAGATTTCATATTTAATAAAATTATGATAAAATAAATATAGAAAGTAGGTAAAAATGGATATAAATATTAATTTAAAAGATTACAAATTAAATGTAAGAACCTGTGCATTTATAAGATGTGGAGAAGAAGTCCTTTTATGTGAACACAAAACAAAAGATTATTATAGTTTACCAGGTGGGCATGTAAAGGCCGGAGAATCTAGTAAAGATGCTTTAAAAAGAGAGTTAAAAGAAGAATTAAACTATGATATACCTAATGATGAATTAATTTTAACTCGTATCGTCGAAAACTTTTTTATAAAAGAAAATAATGAAAAAGTACATGAATATTTATTTATCTATAGATATGATTTAGATAAGAATTTATACAATGGTGATTTTAAAAATTTAGAAAATGAAAATATCACCATGAACTGGGTGCGCAAAGAAGCATTTATCCTTCTAAATGTAGCACCCGGAATATGTAAAGGAATTATTGCTAATCCCGAATTTCAACACATAATATCAAATAAAATATAAAAAGCATCGCCATAAATGCTTTTTTTGTTCTAACAAATTTAATAGATTCATATATTTTTTACTAAGGGAGGAAATGATATGAATTGTATTATACCATTTACAAAAGACATTAAATTTAAAACAAATATTGCCGAAATATTAAGTATTTCACTTGAACATGATTATACGGCAAATCCTGAAGAAATATTGGGGAACTTCACAGTTTCTGGTGATTATAAATCTCATGAAATTAGTGTAAATAAAGAACCATTTGAATATGTTTTACCATTTTCAGTGAGTATGACTAATAAAATAGATACTAATTCTGTAGATTTTGCAATCGAAGACTTTACCTATGAAGTAATAGATAATGATACTTTGAGAGTAAATATTGAATATAGTATTAATGCCCCAGAAATAAAAGAAGAAGAAAAAGATCTTTTTATTGAGGTTGAAGAACCAACCCTAGATAATATTTTAGATGAAATCGAAGAAACTAATGAAACTAGAGAAGAAATTGAAGATGCTACCCAAAGTAATGAAAGAGATATTGCCGAAGATACTAAAGCAACTATCTTAAATAATGTATCAAACGAAGATAGTTTTGTAATCTATAAAGTTCATGAAATGAAAGAAACAGATACAATAGAATCAATATGTTTAAAATATAATGTATCAGAAAATATATTAAATGAATATAACGATATGAGTAATGTTTCTATAAAAGATAAAATTATAATACCTGAAATTAATGAATAAAAGTCTTGAGATATTAAAAGCTATTTATAAACCATATCGTTACACAATAAAAGGTAAAGCAACTATTTTAGAAACAACCACCGGAGATTTTATTATAAAGCCCAAAAATAAAGATATAAATGAGCTTTATAATTATTTAACTAATCGAGGATTCATAAATTTTCCCAAAATAATAGATTCTTCTAGAGATGAAGTTAATGTCTTTGAGTATGTCGAAGATATTAAATTACCAAAAGAACAAAAATGTGATGATTTAATAGATATAATAGCTAGTTTGCATAATAAAACTAGCTATTTTAAAGAAGTAAGTGAAGATAAATTTAAAATTATTTATGAAGATATAAAGAAAAATATAAATTATTTAATGAATTATTATAATACATTATATGAAATTGGTTTTAATGAAAAATATTCATCTCCATCAAACTATCTTTTTTTAAGAAACTATTATAAATTAAATGCTTCTTTAAAATATGCTGATAGTGAATTATCTAATTGGTATGAACTAGTATGTAAAGAAACAAAAATTAGAGTATCTTTAGTACATAACAATCTCGAATTAAACCATCTACTTAATAATAAATTAATAAGCTGGGATAAATATACTATAGATACGCCGGTATTAGATATTGTTAATTTATACAAAAAAGAATGGCAAAATATGAATTTTAGTGAATGCCTATCAAGGTACATATACAAGTTTCCATTGCTTGAATATGAAAAAAAACTTTTATTTATTTTATTATCTTTGCCACCACCATTAGAAAAATTTGATAGCGAATTTAAAAAATGTCAAAACATCAGTAACTTAATAAATTATATTTTTAAAACAGAAGAATTAATAAGGCCATATAATACGAACGATGAAAAAGAAGAATAAAAAGATTTCTAATAATAAAATAAATATATTAAATCTAAAAGGTAATATTAAAGTAATTAAAGCTTGATAAAAAATTAACATACCTAGAATAAATAAAATAATTATGGTAAGTCCATTTCTAGGTCCAGCACATTTCATAAGTATCACCTATAAATAGTATATGAAAATCAATCTATAAAGGTTGATTTTTTTTAAGTTTGTGTTAGAATTATATTAGAAAAGGTAGGCTAGTAATATGAAAAAAAATGGTTTTGCATTTATAGAAACTATAATAACTATTGTAATACTTGCCTCATCCTTATTATATTTATATAATTCATATAGTGTAATATTAAGTGAAGAAGAAATAAGGCTTACTTATGATGATGCGGCATATATTTACTATACAAATTATATAAGAAAATTTTTAGATGAATATGCAGATTTAAATACAATAAAAACTACCTCATTTACAAATTCATATATTGTTACCATAGGAAGTGACAATGAAACGTTATTTGCACAAGATTTATCTAAAAAACAACTATTAGAATCAATAATAGATAGTTATAAAATAAATCAAATGGTACTTATAAAAACGGAAATGTTTGATGAATGTTTCAGTAGTGATAAAACCAAGTGTAAATCTTCTTTAGAAAATTTAAGTTATAGCATGAGAATGTATGTAAATACCTTAAATGATACATCATCTGATTATCTTTTAGTTGTAGAATACGCTAATAAAACTATTGAATCTGATGAATTTAACTTTCAAAAATGCACTCCGGGTCAGGATGAAAAATGCAAATCATATTTTGCATCTTTAGGAATATGAGGTAAATCATGAAAAATAAAAAAGGTTTTATATCAGTAACAGTAATTTATACATTTTTTTTAGTTTTTTTAAGTTTAATGCTTTTTATTGTAACTAATATGGTTGTAAATAGAAATTTACTTAATACTTTAAAAAAATCGATTAAAGATGATATAAGTGATACAAATTTTACAAGATATTTAATAAATCATAGTGATGATGAAAAGATAAATTTAACTAAAGTTACAAAAGATAATTCGTATCGTTTTACCGGAGCAAATCCCAATAATTATATTAAATTTAGTGAAAGTGATAAAACATATAGAATGATAGGTATAATAGATGGAAAAATAAAAGTTATAGATACTTCGTATAAAGAAATAGAATATAATGATACACTAAATAATAGTTATGAAAATACAACAATTAAAGAATCACTAAATAATGAATATTTAATTGCTTTAAATGAAAATATTCGTAATCTTTTAGATGAAAGTAATTGGTATATAAATAGCATAGTTAGAAATTATAGTAATGTTGATGAATTAACAGATGAAGAAATCAGTGATAAGAAAAATGGTAAATATGTTACAGACAAAATAGGATTACCATATATTAGTGATTATATTTACGCATATGATTCTACGGATAGTGAATATGGTAAAAAAATATCTAAAACAAATAATTGGTTTTTTCAAGATAATATATGGTTTATAACACGTGTTAATTATAATAATAAAATGGATATGGAATATTATGAATATGTATTTTACTTAAAAAACGATGGATTAATAGATGTATCTTTGGTAACTGAAGCCAAAAATGTAACACCATGTTTTTATTTAAAAAGCAATATTAAATATATAAGTGGAACTGGTTCATTAGTTGATCCATATATAATCGGAGATTAATTATGAAAAAATTAAATAAAAAAGGAAACACATTAATAGAATTAATTATTAGCATTGCTTTAATGTCAATTGTTTTAGTTTTTTTAATGCACTTACTTATAGACTTAAATAATACAAATACAAATAATAAATTTGCTAAAAATAATCAAATAAATAGAACAGAAATAATTAAATTTATAGAGCAAGACTTAAACAAAAATACTTTAACAAAAATTGAAGATAATTCTACAAGTGATACTTTAATAATAAAATTTTTATTTAAAGATAATAAAGAATCAACAATTACAGCAACAAACAATACTTTTACATATGAAAATAGTGAAAATAATAAAAGATTATGGACTATGAAAGATGCTACAATAAACACTAAAAAAGCAACTGTTTTATATCGAGAAGGCTCATATGAAGATAATGGTATTACCAATAATGTTATTTATACATTACAAATAGATATTGAAATATATACAAAAAATGATTTAAATAAAGAAAAAAATAATAATTTAGTTGATGATATACTTTTAAGTTATTATGGTAAAACATCTGATTTTACTTCTTTAACTAAATCATGTTTAGGTTATAATTGTAATAATTAAAGTTATAATTACTTGAAGTATTCTTCCTTTTAAAAAGAATTTATAATCTAAATTAGCATTATCTAATATACATTTTACTTGTGTATGAATAGAAAGTCCTCCGAAAGTGATAAAAAAGATTGTTATAACATCTTTAAATACAATATTTAAATTTATTAAACTATTTAATCCTTGTGTCATTTCTAAAACCCCACGCATAAAAATTTCTATGCATTCTGGTGGATTAAAAGTATGAATTAAAAGATTACTTATTATAAAGTAAAAAACAATTGTACCTAGTACCATTAAATTAGTATCAATACTATTTTTAATACTCGAAGATATATTTATATTACTATTATTACTCACAAATCTTATCGTGGGTAATCTTTTTTTATAAAATAAATATAATATTAAATTGCTAAAATATATTATAATTAATAATTTAGCTGTTATCATAGAATTTTTAAAAATTAAATTTAAAATGGTGTATAAAAATAAAGGATTAGCAAAGTATGTAAAAACAAGACATATATTACCATATTCTTTAGTTATAACATTATCATTTACTAATTTAGATATAATATAAGCACTCGATGGTGTACCACTTAACATAGACATAAAAAATATATAATCACTAATATTTTTAAAATAATTAACAATATCAAGTTTAAGTAAGATATCTTGAATAATAATCATAATAAAAAGATAAGGAAAAACTTTAAAGAACCATATATTACATGCTTTAATGACACTTACAAGTACAATATTATAATTTCTAAAAATAAGTATAATTAATGTAATTATTAAAAAAATAGTTATTTTTCGTTTCATAAATTCTTCCTTTTTTGCTATAATTAATAAAGGTGATTTTAATGCTCAATAAAATATATGAAAAGATAAAAAGATTTATATTAGAAAACTATAAATTTTTAATAGCACTTATTTTAATCGTAGTAACTCTTACATATGAATTTCCATATGTAGTTTATACTCCGGGTGGGATAGTAAATTTAGAAAATAGAATAAAAATAGAAAATGATATAGAAAATAAAGGTTCCTTTAACATGAGTTATGTAACTTTAAGAAAAGGAAATTTACCTTCGATATTATTATCATATGTAATTAAAGATTGGGATTTAATAAAAGAAAATGAAATAACTTCTGATAATGAATCTGTAGATGACCTTCTTAAACTTGAAAAATTATATATGAATTCATCAATTGATAATGCCACTATATTAGCATATCAAAAAGCTGGTAAAAATATTAATATAACTAAAAATATTAATAACGTTATTTATATTGATAAGCTTGCTAAAACAGATCATAAAATATATGACAAAATAGTATCTGTAGATGGTAATACGATTAATACTATAGATGATTTGAAAGAATATATAAATACTAAAAAAGAACATGATATAATAAATTTTGATGTTTTAAATAATGATAAAAAAGCTACAAGAAAAGCAGAAGTAATAAAAATTGGTGATGAACTAAAAGTAGGAATTGCATTTTTAACTACATATGAATATGATACAGATCCTAGTATAAAAGTTAAAACTAAAAGTAGTGAATCAGGTTCCAGTGGGGGACTTATGTTATCACTTGCAATCTATAATAAATTAATTGATACAGATATTACCAAAGGTAAAAAAGTAGTGGGAACAGGAACAATAGATATATATGGTAATGTTGGTAAAATTGATGGGGTAAAATATAAAATGCTCGGAGCAGTAAAAAATAAAGCAGATTTATTTATATGTCCTGAAGAAAATTATGAAGAAGCTATCAAAGTAAAAAAAGAACATAAACTAGACTTAAAAATAATAAGTGTAAAAACTTTTGATGATGTTATAAAGTATCTAGAAGAAAACTAAATAAAATAAAGATGGAACAATTTTGAAAAACATCAAAAAATCACAACTAAAATTGTGGTTTTTTTGTGAAAATTTTTAAAAAAAGATAAAATTTTACTACATTTAGGAAATATATATTTATGAAGGAAATAAATAGAATAACTAAGATGGAGGAATATGAAAAATTTAAAAGTAAAAGAATTAATAGTTTTAGGTATTTTTATAATAATATGTATAACATCAACCGGACTAGCAATATATTTTTATTTTAATAAAGAAGAGTGTATTTGTAATGAAGTAAACATTTTAAAAGAAAATACTGAAGAACAAAAAGAAAATAAAATAAGATTAGAAGTAAAGGGCGAAGTTAATAAACCTGGGGTTTATGAAGTAAATGATGGTAGTATTATCAAAGACATCATAACATTAGCAGATGGTTTTACAAAAAATGCTAATTCAAGTAATATTAATTTGAGTATGAAAGTAAAAGATGAAATGGTAATTATGGTATATAGCAAAAATGTTTATAAGAAAAGAAATAAAATCGATTCAGGCTGTAAAAGTAAAAGTTATGATATTTCAAATTGTATTACAAATAAAGAAAGTATAATCATAAAAGGTAGTGAAGACAACGTTGAAACAAGTTCTAATTTAATAAATATTAATACTGCCAGTGTAAGTGAACTTCAAAAATTATCAGGTATTGGTAAAACAAAAGCTGAAGCAATCGTAGATTATAGACAAAAGAATGGTTCATTCAAAAGTATCGAAGAAATTATGAAAGTAAGTGGAATAGGTAAATCAACTTATGAAAAATTTAAAGACAATATTACAATTTAATAAATACTTTATCATAGTATTTATAGTATTGTTTTTATACGTAATAACTATTACAAAACTTATAAAATATCAATCAAAATATGATGTTAATAGTAAAGAGATATATGGCACTATAACAAGTATTATAATAAATGGGGATAAATTAACGTTAGAAATAAAAGGAAAAGAAAAAGTAATTGCTAATTATTATATTAAAACTAAAAAAGAAAAAGATAATATATTAAAAACAATTCAACACGGTGATAAAATACTATTAAAAGGAGCATTAAAGAGTCCATTAAATAATACTATCCCAAATAATTTCAATTATAAAAGATATTTATATAATAAAAAAATTTATTATATTTTTAATATAGATAATTATAAGAAAATTGAAAATAATAAAAAAATTCTTTATAAAATAAAAGATTATATTTATAAAAGAGCGTATAAAATGAATAATAGTGATTTTTATTTAGCATTTATCATCGGAGATAAAAGTCTTTTATCAAGTGAAGTTTACGAAAATTTTCAAATAAATGGTGTAAGTCATCTACTTGCATTATCAGGTATGCACATAAATATATTATTAGCAATTATAAATATATTTTTAAAAAACATAAAAGACATTTATAGAATTATTATTACAAGTATAATATTAATAATATTTTTATTTTTAACCGGAGTAACAGCCTCTTTAGAACGAGCCACAATATTTTATTTATTAAAAAACATTAATAAATATTATAATTTAAATTGCTCAAATATAAAATTATTATTTATGTGTGCTTTTATTATTCTTTTTATAAATCCATTTATGATTTATGATCTAGGTTTTATTTATTCATTTTTAGTATGCTTTGGAATATTTTATTATCATGATTTTATTAAAGGTAAATATTTTTTAAAATTAATTAAATTAAGCTTAATCACATTTCTTTTTAGTTTACCTATAACCGCAATAATAAATTATGAAATAAATATAAGTTCTATTTTTATTAATGTGATTTTAGTACCATGGATAAGTTTAATTGTGTATCCTCTGGCTTTAATTTCATTTGTAATTTCTTTACTAAATCCTATTTTTACATATTTTATTAATATTACAACATTCTTAAATATAATAATGAAAAAAATAAGCATAATTATTAATATTCCCAATATACCTATTGTTTTAATAATCTTATTTTATATTATACTTTTATTAAGAAAGAAAAAATTTTATAAATATTTAATTTTATTTATTTTAATTCCAAAACTAATTGTTCAATTAGATAGAAACTATTATGTTTACTTTTTTGATGTAGGTCAAGGAGATTCAGCATTATTAATATCACCTTATCAAAAAGAATTAATAATGATAGATACTGGTGGAAAAGTTACTTATGAAAAGGAAAAATGGCAAATATCTAGTAAGAGATATAATATTAGTGATGGGGTTATAAAATTTTTAAAAAGTATTGGAGTTACTAAAATAGATTATTTAATTTTATCACATGGTGATCAAGATCACGCCGGGGATGCCGAAAATATTATTAATAAGATAAAAGTATCAAATTTAGTTTTAAATAATGGTTCTATAAATGAAATAGAGAAAAAAGTAATGACTAAAAATATTAATATAACAAATAGCTATAATTTAAAGTATTTTAATATTATTAATTTAAACAATGAACCTAAAGAAAATGAAAATGATAATAGCATTGTAAATTATATTTCATTTTTAAATTATCAATTCTTATTTATGGGTGATGCTCCGAAGTCTATTGAAGAAAAAATCTCAAAAAAATTCAATTTAAAAAATATTGATGTCATAAAAATAGGGCATCACGGAAGTAAAACAAGTACTGATAAAGATTTTATAAATAAAATAAAGCCAAATTATTCAATAATTAGTGTAGGTAGATTAAATAGATATAATCATCCTCATGAAGAAACTCTAAAAAACTTAAAAAACTCAAATATTTTAAGAACGGATCTTGATGGAACAATAATAATGAAAATAAAAAATAAAATAAATATAAAACTATGTAAAACATAATTGTTAATAAGATATCACACTAATGAATATTAATATTTTAACTAGACTGTTTAATTATTATGCGATATAATAGCAATTAAGAAAGAGGAAAAAATGGTAAAAGATTTATGTTTTGAAATAATAGAAAAATGTTTAAATAACTGCAAATTTTGTTCTTCAAATTCCAACAATCAAAAAAGTAGAATAATTAAATTTGAGGATTTTAAAAAAACTATAGATTATTTTATTTCCAGTGGAGGGATTGAAGAATTATCACTATCTGGGGGAGAACCATTTCTTCATCCAGATTTACTTCGTATGGTTGCATATGCTAAATCGTTTGGTATTAAAACTGTAATTTTTACTAGCGGAGTTGTTCATGGAGAGTCAACTTTTAATAAAAAAATTTATTTAAAAGAATTGGATGAAGCGTTAAACAAAATAAATAAGCAAGAAGCAGATAATAAATTTTTAAAAGAAAAAGTTAAAAATTTTTATTATAATCTCATGGCTCAAACAAAATATGATAAAATAGATAGGAAAATGTTACACACTTTAAAAGAAATTGGCCTTGATAAAATAGTTTTTGATATTGAAGCTTATGAATTAGAAACAGATGAATGGGTAATGGGAAGAGCTAGCGAAGCAAGACAAGCATTACTAGATTCATTATTAAATGCTTCATTTGAGGGACTAAAAATTGATGTTCATTTTGTTCCAATGAAACCAAATTATAAAGAGATTATTGATTTACTAGAATTATTAGAAATAGTTAAGGTTGATCAAATTAGCTTGTTAAATTTTTTACCACAAGGTCGTGGAAAAATAAATTGTGAAGAACTCCAATTATCAAACGAAGAAAAACAAGAGTTTTTTAAACTTCTAGAAAAAGGAAAAAAATATTTTTCAGGTACAATAAGATTAGGGATTCCATTACAAGGAGAAGAAACACACCGATGTAACGCAGGTTTAGAAAAACTTGATATTAAATTTAATGGAGATGTTCTTCCATGTCCAGCTTTTAAAGAAATTACTGAAGAGGAATGCAAAAGGTTTAATATTAACATTTCAAATATATACAAAAATTTAGAAGATATTAAATGCCCAGGCACAGGAAAAAGGGTAAGACAGCTTTGTAAACAAATTTATGGATCAAGAACAAAATAAAAGATTAATTATTTGTTGTCAATAAAATAAAATATATCATAAAATATATTACATTATATAATGTTTAGATAGAATTAAGAAAGGGCCACTTTCTTTTTCTTTTGAAAAATGATATACTTAAAAAGGGATAGATATGAATTATTTAATAAGTGCAGAAAGTTATAGAATCATTGAAGATGAAATAAAAAAAATAGTTAAAAATAACAACTATTTGATTTTTAATGCCATTAAATGTAGTATAAAAGAAATTGTTGAAGAAGCTTCATATGTAGGACTTGGAATTGAAGAAAAATGGCTTGTAGTATCTGATGCGGATTTTTTTGGAACAGGAAAAATAAGTGAATCAGATAATGATTTATTATGCAAGTATTTAGAAAATCCAATTAAAAGTACAAACATAATATTTACAACATTAAATGGCATTGATTTAAGAAAAAAAAGTGTTAAATTAATAAAGAATAAAGGTAATATAATTAATATACCCAAAATGGATAAAAGAGCTTTAAATACTACATTAACAAATTACTTAAAGAGTTTTGATTATAGTATAGATTATCAAACTATAAATTATATAATGGATAACTCTTATAATAATTTGGATATAATGTTTAATGAATTAGATAAAATAATGTTATATTATTCTTTTCCATGTAAAATCAAACTTGCTGATGTTATTAAAATAACTGGTGAAGAAAAAAACAATAATAATTTTGACTTTGTTAATGCTGTTGTAGAAAAAAATCTGTCATCATCTTTAAAAATTCTTAAAAATTTAAAAGTATACAAGGTTGAACCAACAACTTTAGTAGCACTACTTGCTAGAGAATTTAGACTAATGTATTATATAAAAGAATTAAAAGACAAGATTGATACAAGCGAAATGATGAGCTATTTATCATTAGCAGATTGGCAAATAAATAAACTTTATAATAATAGTATGAAATATACTAAAAATGAACTCCTTAAAAATTTGTTATATTTATGTAAAATAGATTTAAACATAAAAAAAGGGTATTGGGATAAAGATACAAGTTTATATGGATTCATTTTAGAAAATTGCAGTTAAAAAGAAGCGTTAGCTTCTTTTTCTTAAAAGGTTAAATGATGCTTTGTCTTTATTAGATTTTAGTTTTTTATATTCACTAACACTTATAGGTAACCCACAATATAAATTCTTATCAAGAGTATTACCAAGAGCTTTAATATTTAAATCATCTAATAAAAATATTTTGTCAGTTTTGTCTTGTGGTTTTACTTGATCAATATATTTAGATAAAAAAGTATATGCAGGACATATTAAAGAACCATCTTTATCAATATAATAATCTTTTAACATAGCTTTTATTGTTTCATAATAATAGTAATCTTTGACAATATCAGCATCATCTAAATGAATCCAACCAGCAATAGCCCAAATCTTTTTTAAAGCATCTATCGTAGTCATTCTTTCTAATGGTGAAGTTTTAGCTGTTTTAAAATTCATTTCTAAATTGAGCAAATAAGATTCAAAATTTTGTTTAGACATTGGTAAAGTTATAGAGTTACAAACTTTAATAACATTAGTTAAAACTTTTAAATTATATAAAGTAACAATATCTTCTTTATTAGTAAAAAATCTTTCAACAACATGATTAACAGCTAAATTTGTCCTAAAATATATTGCTTGTTCTTCTTTATCATAAAAAGGAATATCAAACAAATAAGCGTTACTTCCAGCATTAATTTTTGAAACTTGATCCAAAGCATTTCTTTTATCTAATATGGTGATAATTGCTTTTTTCACAAATTCATCATCAGCTAATGCCTGTCTTTTTTTATAATCCCATAATAATTTAATTAATTCATAATCTAATAATACTTCCATAAACTTACTCCTTACACTGCAAAAAGATTATAACACTAAAGCAATTCTTTTGTAAATAATTTCTAATTAATTAAATCTAAAAAAGCTTGTTTTTCTTGACAATACGCTAATAGCTAAAGTATAATTGAGATAAGAAAATTAAAGGATGATGCCAATTGAGAATGCGATTTAAATCTGTACTTATTTTATTATTTTGTATGATTATAACATGTGTAGCTCTCGGGGTAGGGTATTTGTTTTTTGACAAAAACGAAGACGATTCAGATATTGTGGTTGATGGAGAGATTACGATTAACTATTTAAATGGAAAAAAATTTAATTTTAATGGTGACAAGGAAATAGCATTTTCAGTAACAAATAATGATGCTGAAGCCAAATATTATTACATTCAATTAACTGATGTTTATGCAAACAATGTTTCATATGAGTTAGTATCATCAGATAATTTAACGATAAAAAATGATTTAAAATCTGAAATAGTATCTCAACAAGTATCAATAAATGGCAATGAAACTATTAATTATACTTTAAAATTTAATGGAAATGATAAAGAAAAATATTCTGGAACAATTCAAATAGGTTTAAGAGAAAATGAAGAAAATACTTTTGCAAATGTAGTGCTAACAAACAATAAAGTAAATGAAACTAGTCTTACAGAAAATGGTGAATCGGCTTTGTTGGATGAAGGATTATTAAAAAAAGAAGACGATCTCGGGGTATCATATTATTTTCGTGGTAATGTAAAGAATAATAATGTTATTTTTGCTAATAAAAACTGGAAAATAGTAAAAATAAATGGCGACGGATCAGTAAAATTAGTATTAAATGGTATTCTTGAAGAAATAAGTAAATATTATAATGATAATTATGATTTTACATCAAGTTCGATTTATGAAAAATTAAATAATTGGTACGATAATAATCTAACTGATTACAGTGACTATATTGCTTATTACAAATTTTGTAATGATAATGTTTTAGAGAAAGAAAACTACACTTCTTATAATAGAGTTATAACTAATAAGATCCCAACATTTGTATGTCTTGGAAATCAAATTAATTCAAGAATTGGCTTATTAACAATAGATGAAGTATCTTTAGCTGGTGGAAGTACAAGTGAAAATAAAGAATATTACTTATATAATGAAAATATTAAGACTCCATATTATACAATGTCTGGAGCATTAAACAAATACGATTTATATTATCCATTTGCAGTAGATGAAAATGGAACAATTACAAGTAATATAAATGGTAACCTATTAAGGGGAGTAAGACCAGTTATAAATATTGTTAAAACTGCTAAAGTTAGTGGTGATGGTGCAATTGATAACCCATATCAAATTATGGCAAACTAATCAAACTAAAATTGATTAGTTTTTTTTGACAATCACATTATTTAATGTTATAATAAGTGTCAACATTTGACATCGGTATTGTCAAATTGACATGTTATACTTTTGTCTTTAAAGTATTAATAGTATAATAGTATTGGTGGTAGTATGAAAATATTTAGTGATATATGGAATTTTTTATTGGCATTAAGGCTTGTAGATATTATATTCTTTTTTGCCGTATTAATATTAATGATTTTAATTATAACCTTAATTTATTTTATAAGAATAAATAATGATGAGAAACCCTCCGAACAAGGAGAAACTCAAGAAATGAAAATAGCAAAGGAATTAAGGGATAGTATGAAAAATAGTGAACCAACAATTAAATTTACTGATTATGAAAAAGACCAAGAAGATAAAGCAATAATAAGCTATGATGAACTTTTAAATAAAGGTACTAATTATGAGCTTAATTATGAAAAAGAAGAAATGCACGATGATTTATCTGTAAAAAAGGTTGATTTAGATAATTTAGTAAACAAAAGTAATAATACAGTTAAAAACATTGAAGTAAGGGTAATTAGTTTTCAAAAAGAAGAAGCATTTTTGGAAGCCTTAAAAAGATTACAAAAAGAACTGGGGTAATGGTATGAAATTTAATATTATAACATTTGGGTGTAAAGTTAACCAATATGAATCAAATATGATGGAAGAAAATATGCTTTCATCTAATTTTTTCTATGAAGAAAATAAAGATTTAGCTGATATAATAATTGTTAATACATGCTCAGTAACTAATGTAGCGGACAAAAAATGTTTAAAGATGATAAGAAGAATAAGAAGAGAAAACCCAGATAGTCTTTTAGTTGTAGCTGGTTGTAGTAGTCAAAATAATCAAGAAGTGTATAAAAAATTAGATATAGATATTTTAATTGGCAATAAAGATAAATCTCGCATTGCTGATATTATAAAAGAATATATAAAAACAGAAAAAAGGTACGTTAAATTCTATAATGAAAGAGACCTTGAATTTGAAGATATGCAAATAAATGACTATAATCATAATAGAGCATTTATAAAAATCGAAGATGGCTGTGATAATTTTTGCAGTTACTGTATTATTCCGTATGTCCGAGGCAGTGTTAGATCAAAAGATTTTTCTAAAGTAATAAGTGAAGCTAAAAGCCTTGCAGATCATAACCATAAAGAAATAGTTTTAACAGGAATTCATACAGGTCACTATTTAAATAATAATCATGATCTAACAGATTTAATAAATGAACTATCTAAAATAGATAATATTTTACGTATAAGAATATCTAGTATAGAAATAACTGAACTTAATGATAAATTTTTGAGTATGCTTGAAAAAAACAAAAAAGTATGCGATCACTTGCATATTCCTCTTCAAGCAGGAAGTGATGAAATCCTAAAAAGAATGAATCGTAAATATGATTTAAAATATTATGAAGATAAAATAAATCGTATTAGAAGTATAAGACCTAATATATCTATTACTACAGATATAATCGTAGGCTTTCCATACGAAACCGATGAATTATTTAATAGTACTTTAGAATTTGCTAAAAAAATGAACTTTAGTAAAATACATGTCTTTCCATATTCAAAAAGAGAAGGAACATCAGCCGCCATCATGCCAAATCAAGTAGATGATAAAATAAAAAAGATACGAGTTAAAAAGCTTATGGAATTAAGTGATAAATTAGAAAAAGAGTATTATGATAAATTTAAAGGAAAAGACCTTGATATTTTAATAGAAGAATGCGATAATAATGTAAGCATTGGACATACAAGTAATTATTTAATGGTAACACTAAATGAATGCTTAACAGTCGGTGAAATATATAAAAGGACATTATGAATTACATTAAAGGAAAATTAAAAAAACTAATATTTTATAGTAAAGAAAGTGGCTTTATAGTCGCTTTATTTCGCGTTAAGGAATCAAATGTTTCTGATATTGTAAATAAGACTATTACTATAACAGGTTCTTTTTTAGACCCATCAATAGATATTCCCATGATAGTGTATGGCGAATACAAAAATAATGAAAAATGGGGAATGCAATTTGTCGTAGATTCTTATGAAATAGAAAAGCCCACCACAAAAGAAGCAATAATTGATTTTTTATCAAGCCCATTTGTAGAAGGTTGCGGAGAAGTCACAGCTAAAAAAATAGTGGAAAAATTCGGTGAAAAGGCTATAGATATTATAAAAGAAAATAAAGATTGTCTATTAGAAATTGAGGGAATCACTGATAAAAGAAAAGAAAAAATATATGTTTCTCTAATAAATTATGATAAAAGCGGAGATACAATTATTAAATTACAAAACCTAGGTTTTTCCCCATTAGAATGTTACAAAATTTATAATCATTTTAAAGATGATATAGATTATGTTTTAAATGATAATTTTTATTTAATCGGTGAAGTCGTAGATTTTAAAAAAGTAGATAATATATATATAAATAATTATGGAGATAAAACTGATATCAGAATTTATGCGTGTATTTTAGAAAGTTTAAAAATTCTATCCTTTAACAAGGGAGATACATATAGTTTTAGTGAAGAAATCAGAGAGACATTATTAAAAGAATTTTATATAGAGCTTACAAGTGATGTACTAATAGAGTGCCTAAACTATTTAGAAGAAAATTCCGAGGTTGTCTTACTAGATAAAAGAATTTATTTAAAAAGTTATTATGAAAAAGAAATAAATATTGCTAAAAACCTAAAAAAGATTGACAATAAAAAAGCTAAAAGTTATTTAAATATTGATGAAGATTTAAAAAAATTAGAAGAAAAATTAAAAATAGATTATAATGAAACTCAAGAAAAAGCTATAAAAAGTGCTTTAAATAATAATATAACAATTATATCCGGAGGTCCAGGAACAGGTAAAACTACGATTATAAACGCCATTGTAAAATTATATGTTGAAAAAGAATTACTTGGTCCATCTGATATAATGAGTGAAATAGCACTTTTAGCACCGACGGGAAGAGCAGCCAAAAAAATGAATTCTTCAACGGGAATACCAGCATCAACCATTCACAGATATTTAAAATGGTACAAGGATAGCAATGAATTTGTTTATAATGAATTTAATAAAACTCATCACAAACTTATAATAGTTGATGAAGTAAGTATGATAGACATAGATTTATTTAACGCTTTATTAAATGGGATAAGCAGTAATGTAAAACTTATCCTCGTCGGAGATATATTTCAGTTGCCAAGTGTTGGGCCTGGACTAGTATTAAATGATTTAATAGAATCCGATTATTTTAATTATATACCTCTAAACCAAATTTACCGTCAAAGTGATAATTCGTATATTCCTCTTTTAGCTAAAGAAATAAAAAATAAAGATCTATCTGATTTATATTTAACTAAAAAAGATGATTATAATTTTGTAAAAGTTGATTCTAGCAATATAAAAAGTGCTATAGAACAAATAGCTAAATTTTCTTTATCAAAAAAATTAGATGAAAGATGTGTTCAAGTTTTAGCCCCAATGTACAAGGGAGAAAATGGTATTGATGCCTTAAATATAATTTTACAAAATATTTATAATCCACGAAAGAAAAATAAAGAAGAAATAATTTATAATGATATAACTTATAGAGAAGGGGATAAAGTTTTACAACTAGTAAATGATTTAGATAATAATGTCTTTAATGGTGATATTGGATATATTACTAGAATCACCGGTAATAAAATAATAATTGACTTTGATGGAAATCAAGTTGAATATGAAAAAAAGAATCTAAAAGATATAAAACATGCTTATGCCATAAGTATTCATAAAAGCCAAGGTAGTGAGTTTACCCATGTATTTATGCCAATAAGTACCAGTTATTATAAAATGCTTTATAACAAACTAGTGTATACTGGAGTAAGCAGAGCCAAAAAAAGTTTAACTTTGATCGGAGATGTTCATGCGTTTGAAAGAGCTATAAATAACGATTATTCATCCACTAGAAAAACAAGTTTAAAGGAACAAATTGCCATGGTATATAATAATTAATATTGGGTAAACTATACCTAGAGGTGGAAAATGAAAAATATGTTAAAAACATTCGGCGTAATCGCTGCTATGGCAGCTGTTTGTGGCGGAGCTTATCTAATGCAAGATAAAAAAACAATGAAAAAAGCAGGTAAAAAAGTAATTACAGCGATGGATAGTGCAGAAGCCATGATTGCCAAGAAAATAAACTAAAAAAGATAGCAACCTATCTTTTTTTTCTTGTTAAATATGCTTCACATTCATAATTTAATATTTCATCTTTTTTCTTTTTCTTATCAATGTTTTCTAAAATTTTATGAATTTTCTTTTTTATAGACATACATGAATTAAATACATTACTTGGATCAACTATAAAATTTATTTTTAAATAAGGACAATATAAACTATTATCAAGTAAAACACCCGTACTACTTAAAGTACCAAATAAAGTAACAATTCCATGATCTGTTATAGCATATTCTTCAACATAAAATAAATCTTCTTCTTTATCATAAGTAATTTTATCATAAAAGAAAGATGAACCAACAATATTTAAATTAAAGTTAACAATATATTCACCATGCTTTGAAGTAACAATCATCATTTTCTTATTTAATAAATCCTTGTCAAATAATTTATCACTATAATTCATAATGTATTTAGCAGATGAAAGCTTATTCTCATCATTAACATAAAATAGATTTAAAATGCTAAAATTAAATTCGTTATGTTCTCTTTTTATAATAGCAAAAGTTCTATCATCTAGTGTTTTAAATTCATATTTTCCTTTATAATCAAACACTACATTTCCATGATTTAAAACAGTAATAGTATCATCTTCATTAGCCATAACTTTTACATATGCTTCAGGCATTTCATAAATTTCCATAATCCCACTTCCTTTTTTTATCGCATATTATAACACAATCCCCATAAAATGACAATTTTTTTTATCAATTTGTGCTAATATAAATTTGGTGATAAGATGAAAAAATATATAAAGATACTAGGTGTTGCCATCATAATCGGAGGAATTCTTGCTTATTTTTTCTATTCTGACATTAAAGAAGAGGTTGAAGCAATCTCTAAAAAAGAAGAAGTAATCGAAGTTTTTCAAGCCGGAGTTTATAAAGATTACAACAATGCCAAAACTTTTGCCGGTACTCTTGAATCTAGCTATATATATAAGGATGAAGATTACTATAGAGTGATAATGGCAGTATGTCATCACCAAGAAGTAAAGTTAAAACTAGAAATATTTTATAATGAAAATGGTATAAATTATTATGTAAAAGAAATGCGAGTAAATAAAAAATTAATTGAAGAAATAACTAACTATGAAAATATTTTATTAAAAAGTGAGAAATCTGAAGTAATAAACAATATCAATAATACTATTTTAAATATATTTTCATCATATATTAATTAATTTTAACCATAATAATATTATGATAAAGAAATATAAAGATTACATTTTATTACTTGGGATATTCTTATTATTTATATTAGCAAACAATATAAATAGACTTTTAATTTTTATAAATCCTAATTTAGATGATGCTAAAATAATTATGGATTACAATAATTATTTAAAAGAAGAACTTGATAATATAAAAAAAATAAATGATATCAAAATAAATGATGATCTAGATTTAAAAGTAAGTCGTGTAAAATATCGTGATGTATATGAATACACAAATACGATTACTATTTTTAAAGGTTTTAAAAATGGGGTGTTTAAAGGTGATGTTGTTTTAAATAATGAAGGCTTAATTGGTGTAGTTACCAAAACATACGATTATTATTCTATTGTAACATTAATTACTAATAAAGATAGTAATATATCTGTAAAAATAAATGATGCCATTGGAATATTAAAGGTAATAAACAATAATTTAGTAGTAACAAATATAAATAATTATGAATTAGTTAATAAAGAAGATAAGATCTACACATCTGGATTAGGTAATTTGCCAGAAAACATTTATATAGGTATAGTTGAAGATGTATTTTTAAATGAAACAGAAATAGAAAAATTTGCTTCTGTAAATATAAATTCTAGACTAGATAAGTTAGATTACCTTTTTATAAGGAGCAATCATGATTAATATATTTTTAGATACAATAATATATAACTTTACTCCATATAAATCTTTCTTTTTTCTAATAAATATAAATAAAAAAAGTCTAGTATATAATATTAGTGTGGGACTTTTTATAGATTTATTTATAACTCATACATTACCATTTAATACAATATTTATGATAATATTTTATCTGCTACATAAATTTAGTAATAGAAACTATTATAATGTAATTAATTATTATTTATTTAATATCTTAACAATGTTTGTTTATTATTTAATAGCATCAAGTATTTATAACTTTAAAAATATATTTTTAAGTATGTTTGTAATTAATAGTATATTTATCTTAATAAGTTATATTAAAGACTCTAAAAACATAAAATTATATCGGTGATATAATGGAAGAATATTTAAACGAAGCAAAAAAAAGACGAAATAATAGTATCCCTAAAAGTAATAATTTAAAACATATTATATCTAAATTTTTAATTGCTATAATATTTTTTTTAGCTAGCATAATATTTACCAACATGAGTGAATCAAATATGTTGTTATATAAAGAATATGTTTTAACAGAAAGTCTTCCATTTACTAAAATAAAAGGATGGTATGAAGATTTATTTGGAAGTGTTCTTCCTAAAGAAGATAATAATAAGATGGTAATGAATGGACATTTAATGTATAAAAATATTGAAAATTTTAAAGATGGAGAAAAATTGACTTTAAAGAATAATACATTAATAAATAATTTAACCAGCGGAATAGTGGTTTATATTGGTGAAAAAGAAGATTATGGGAACACTGTTATAATTCAAGGCGTAGATGGCGTAGATATTTGGTATGGAAATCTAACAAATGTCTCTGCCAAACTTTATGATTATTTAGAAAAAGATAAATTAATCGGAGAAACTTTAGATGATACACTTTATTTAGTTATAAAAAAAGATAATGAATATATAAAGTATGAAGATTATCAAATTTGATTATAGCACTATATTTATTCTATTAGTATTGTTTTTATGCGGATATATTAGAATAGGTCTAATGATTATTTTAATTGTTTTTTTTCATGAACTGGGACATATTTTAACAAGTATACTTTTTAAATATAAAGTAATAAGTGTAACTATTTATCCTTTCGGAGGTATTACAAAATTAGATAAAGATATAAACACAAGTCCAAATAAAGAAATGTTATTAGCTTTATCAGGAATAATTATGCAAATTATTTTAATACCACTGGTAAAAATAATAAACATCCATGATTATAATCTATTTATGAAATACAATTTAAGTATTATGATATTTAATTTACTTCCCATTATTCCTTTAGATGGTAGTATTGTATTAAAAAGTATTTTAAATAAATTTTTCTCTTTTAAAAAATCATATAAATTATATATAATATTTAGTATTATTTTTATTATTTTATATTTTTTATTTAATTATAAATATAGCTTAAATAATTATTTAATCATAGGTATTTTTATTTATAAAATATACGTATCTATTAAAGAATATAAATATATCTATAATAGATTTTTACTTGAAAGATATTTAAAAAAATATAACTTTAAATATATAAGTACAAAAAAAGGAAAACTCGATATTTTAAAACTAGACACATATCAATATTTTAAAGAAGAAAATAAAGTAGTAAGTGAATCAAAAAAACTCAAAGAAAGATTTGACAAACAAGGTTATTTCTGATAAAATTAATATGTTTTTAAGTAATTTCTTAAAAAACCGCACAGAAAAGGTTATAAACTTTTAGTACCTTAATGGCGCGACTTCAAAAAAATATAAGGAGGTATGAAATGAAAGCTATATTTGAAACTGGTGGAAAACAATATTATGTTTCTGAAGGGGATACTGTTTTTGTTGAAAAATTAGATGCAGAAGTAGGTAGTGATATTACATTTGACAAAGTTTTATTTGCAGATGGAAAAGCTGGTAACCCATATGTTGATGCTAAAGTTGTATGTACTGTTGAAAAACACGGAAAAAACAAAAAAATCAAAGTGTTTAAATACAGACCAAAGAAAAAATATCGTAAGACTCAAGGACATAGACAACCATATACTAAATTAGTTGTTAAGAAAATTGGTTAATGATAAAAATAAATATTAAAAATAATATTATTACTATGACAGGTCATGCTGATTATGCTGATTATGGTAAAGATATCGTATGTGCATCAGCTTCTTCAATTGTTACTACAAGTATTAATTTATGTTTAAGGTTTAATAAAGAAAGTCTTAAATATAAAGAAGAGAAAGACAAACTAACAATTGAAGTATTAAGTAGTGATGATAGAATTACATTAACAATAAAAAATATGCTTATGATGCTTGAAGAACTTGCATCGACATACAAAAAAAATATTAAAATAATTAAGGAGGACATATAATGAATTTCATGAAGTTAAATATCCAATTATTTGCTCACGTTAAAGCTCAAGGTTCTACAAAAAACGGCAGAGATTCAGCTGGTCGTAGACTTGGAGCTAAAGCAGCAGATGGACAAACTGTTTCAGCTGGTTCAATTCTATATCGTCAAAGAGGAACAAAAATTTATCCTGGTACAAATGTTGGAATTGGAAAAGATGACACATTATTTGCAAAAGTAACTGGTGTTGTTAAATATGAAAGATTAGGAAAAAATAAGAAAAAGGTAAGCGTTTACGAAGCATAAGTATGCGCTTTTTTTTAATTTGGAGGGTTTATGAAATATGATGAAGAATTATTTGAGTTAAGTGAACTTTTTACACATAATACATCAAATAAAAAAGAAAAAAGAGATATAACAACTAAAAAAAGAAAGTTATTTAGAATAGTATTAACTGAATTAAGAAGGCATATTGATATTAGGGATGGGTTTTACAAAGTAAAATTTTATGATCGTTTCTGGGGTGAATGTGACGAAGGGTATACACTTGTTAAAGAATTACTTGAATCGGATTCATTTAAAAACTTTTCAAAAGATTATTTAATATATATTACAGACTCATCAAATCTTTATGATGAATCACATCCAAGTTTTTATGAGTTAACCTGGGATTATCAAACATACTTTGAATTTATGAAATATCATAAAATACTTGGAGAACTAAATAATATGCCTGAAAAAGTAAGAGATGAAGCAGTCGAAGAAATTAAAAACACAATAAACAATTATAAAATAAAAGCTGAAGAAAATAAAAATCTTTGTTCAAACATTGGTCATTCCATTGTAAGTTGGCGTAAGATGGAACAGGAAGATAGCAAAATACCATTTTGGTATGGAACATGTACAAGATGTGGTGCAATAAGTATCACTAGAAAAAATCCATATGGCCCAAAATTAGAAAGAACTAAAAAATAAAACTTGACAATCAAGTTTTATTTTTTATCCTTTATTATAATTTCCAAATCATGTTTATCAGCTATATCGAGTAAATCACTAAAATAATATCTACTTCTTCCACATTCATTGGAATATTCCCAATCTTCACTTTTATTAATAGTTTTAGCAAAGTTTTTTTGAGTTAAATTAGTGTTTTGTCTTATAAATCTAAGTATCTCATTGGCTTTATAATTATTGGCTTTTATTTCCGTTTATACACCTACCAAACAAATTATATCAAATTTAAAATCTTTTGGTTTTATGAAAGTTATTGAATATGATATGAAAATGCACAAAATATTAGAAATATTAAATGAAAATAATTAAGGGTCTAACAAAGACTCTTTTTTTGTCATGTTTTTGTAAAAAATACTAATAAGTTATTTTTATTTTCCTTTTTTTGGTGTAAACTATATTTATAGTAAAGTAGATATTTTGTGTGATATTGCTATAAGGAGTAGATAAATTTATGGAAAATAAAAAGACAAAAATAGTATCAATCATATCCATAATAGCATTAGTTTTAACTGTGATAACAGCAACATATGCTTATTTTCAAGCTCAAACCGGGGAAGGTTCACAAACAGATGTGAAAATTAATGCAAATACCGTAGATACTCTATCTTTTGAAACAGGTTCTTCACTAACTTTTACAGCAGATCAAAATACATTTGCAAATGGTAAAGCAAGTCTATCTGATACAACATTTGCTAAAGCAATATTAACTGCAAATAATAAAACAAATAGTGCAACTAATAATTATAATTTATATCTAAATA